>Ga0256864_1000009_pt1 | contig 121321 bp, 105 predicted proteins | sample RVTome_11_FD_187336 | JGI IMG/M metagenome (GOLD analysis project Ga0256864, IMG submission 187336) | Soil microbial communities from uranium-contaminated site in the Upper Colorado River Basin, Wyoming, United States - RVT147D111 HiSeq ... | reverse complement strand
TCCCGCCAAGATCGCCACTTCGCTCTTCGACTGAACATCGCCCACGGTTGTTGCGCAAGCGCAAAGTGTCGAAGCGAGGATCACAAGGGGTGTTCGCATCGCCATCTCCATAGCAGGCCTAACGCCGCAGTTCAGCCGCAAATTCGCGCGCAGCGCGAATTTGTCGGCTGGAACTGCTTGTTAGACCCCATGGATGTTGAAGGCATAGCGAAGCACGACCTTGCCGGCATGGGAGCACTCTACGCGTGTGTGTTGCTCGGGGCTTTCACCGGGGCCAATGACCAAGTAACCGGGATTCGCAACGTGGCCAGAGCGACCGGTGAACGTCAGCTCGAAATTGGCTTCCTGTGTGTTCTTCGCTTCTTCTGTCTTGTTCGTGACCAGGTCAATAGGCAAACTGAGTTTCGCAGCGCAGGTGAGCGTTGTCGTCTCAGCAGTGGCCTTGTAGTCGAACTCGAAGCCAAACCACATGCAGTGTTCTTGCTTCGTACCAGCCGTCGTGCAGGTGCCATTTGGCTTGTACGCAAATGTGTCGCCACGCTCGTAAACGCGCCACGCGCCGCCGTCTTCACGCATGAGCCCTTGAACTAGAGAAGTGATCTCTACGTTGTTCGGCGATGCCGCCGCGCAGCCCACTGAGGCAAGAGCTAGCAAGCAGACTCTTATCATGGGGTCTAACGCCGGCGCTCACCGGCGCCGAGTGAGCGAAGCGAACGAGGGAACCCCGAGCCCGCAGGGCGAGGGGCGTCCGAGTGGAGCGCCTTGTTGGGCGCTACTGCCAAAAGAGTTCTCCCGTAATTTTGTTCTGCGCCATGTTGTATTCGAGATTCCTGCACTTACCACCAGGGTTTCCCACGACACGCTCTTTCAGTTCAAACGCTGATTTGTGCCACAAGGGCAGGACCACCGTCGTTTTCGTTTTGGAAATGTCGCTGACGTAGAACTCCGATGGTTCTTCGCCCTTTGCTTTGAGGTACTCAGCTGCCGCCTTCAATGCGGGATGGTACTCGGCAGGCGTGGCTGGCAGATCCGTAATTGGCACGGCCCTGACCTCTTGCGGGGTCAGAGCTTGGCTGCAACCCGCCATAAGGGCCAATGCGAGGGCAAACGTTGCGCGGATCATTTCTGTAGCGCCCAACGCCGGTGTTCAGCGGCCGGCCGAGCCGAGCGAAGCGAGGCGAGGACGGTCCGCTGGAACACCTTGTTGGGCTTCACTTGAAGTGAGTCTCCATGTCATTGCCCAAGCAAACCCATGCGGCTTGTCCCTGCTTGGTGCATGAGAATACGAGGGTTGGGGAGGCAGGCCCATAAACACCGTGCCAAGCCTTGACCCATGTCTTTCCTTCGAGGATACACAGGGCGTCCTCTTGAACGACGACGTCAAACCTCCCGTATTCGACGTCTCTTCGAAGCTCGAAACGACCTTCGCTAACCGCAGCTGACATGGCCGCGTTATCACATGAGGGGTTCTCACCTTCAACCAAGCGCACCTGCCCTGATTTGATCGGCTTGCCATCAACGGTGAGTGATCCCGTAACCGTCTGTGGCTCCTCGTAACTAAACGGGGCACAGCCAGCCAACAAAAGCACAAGCACGGCGCCGCGCTTCATTCTTGTGAAGCCCAACGCCGGCGCTCAGCCGAGCCGAGCGAACGAAGTGAGCGAGGGAACCCGAGCCCGCAGGGCGAGGGCTTCGGCTGGAGCGCCTTGTTGGGCCCACTCATTCCGGGCGTACCTGCCGTACGTACCTGCCGGCCGCATCAAACTCATAGGCGGTCGCGTCGACCCACAGGATTGGAGGGTCGTCTTTGATGGCTGCGTCATGCTTCACCCTTAGCACCGCCTGAATGAATTCTTGCTTCGATTTACCCACTAAGGCATGGTCGAGCAGCGTAGTTTTGAAATTGTCTTCTTCGTGCTGTCCTTGAATCGTCGTTTCCGCGATGGCAAGCCACACAGATTGGTCAAAAAGCCTGCTTCCGGCCCACGCGCCGGCGGCAGTGCCGATCAGCAATAGGGCGAAGAAGGCGACCTTCCAGCGATTCATGGTTCTAGTGGGCCCAACGCCCGCGTTCACCGGCGGGCCGAGCGAAGCGAGGCCCGTCCGAGTGGAACGCGTTGTTGGGCCTCAGCGCGTCGGAAGAGGGCATTTGCGGACAGCCGGCTATCGATCTGGTGCCACGACCATAAATGAACAACTGAGCCGGCGCCAATCCGGCGCTCGAAGTCGCGCGGGCAACCAAAAATCTTTGATGGTTTACCACTGATCCTTCTGCCCTGAGGCCCAACGCCGTGGTTCAGCCGCGCACGAGCGCGTAGCGCGAGTGCGTCGGCTGGAACCACTTGTTAGCCCGGGTTCCCTGCCCATGGACGGTACTCCTTCTCGCGAGAGCGGACGAACTGGGCGGTTCCTTCAAGTGGCGTCGTGCCGTCCAGGATCGCCAGATCTCGCATGTCCAGATCGAAGACAGCCGGACATGTCTGTGCGCACGTATAGTGGTAGATGACGTTCACGTGCAGGTGGTCCCAATGCGCTCCGGAGTATCCGTAATGAGCGTAGATGTCTTGCTTCGTTATTCGGCCTTTCGAGCGTTGTGCTTCTAGGCCAATAAGCAGATGCGGCTTCCGTGAGAACTCTGGTAGCCAGTGGGAACGGCGGAGTCTGTCTCCGTGCTGTGAGCCGTCATCTCGCCACATGGCAACCGCGGAGATCTCGGCTTCCTCAGGGCAAAGGTGTTGCGACGCACTCACCCGAAGGCACGGCTGAGCATCGAATGAAAACATCGCATCCTTGTTCAAGTGCAGCACCAAGGTCACCGACAACCGGGTCTGCGGCGAACCAAAGACAGTCGGAATGATGGGCAACCCGATTGGGCCGACTGAGTGGAAAAGCGTCTCTCGATTGACCCAGGCTCTGACCAGAACCCCCTCGGCCTCATATTCGGGAGCAGGCGCCTTCGAGTGATAGACGTCGCGCACTTCGTAGGTTGCGCAACCGGAGCTGAGCGCCAACAAGAACTGTGCGGCGAGAGAAACCGCGAACCTAGTCTGCATTGGGTTCCCGGGCTAACGCCCGCGTTCACCGGCGGGCCTCGCGAAGCGAGGCCCGTCCGAGTGGAACGCGTTGTTGGGCATCACTGGCTACCCTGACCAAACCTCATATTGACCGGAGTTGATCCTCCGTTCTCCAAGTGCCACAGGAGCGCGGTCGCCACTCGGCGCGCTTCCCCAGGGGGAAAACTCAGAACGACACTCTTTACGTCTCCGCGGCTTTCCCAGTTTATGCCGCGACCTCGTGTCAGCGATGGGAACGTGAAGGTGGCCTCGACCGTTGGTTCGTTGCCCGTGCCGGAAGCAACAGCGAGGTCATAGTGAGGAGCGTCTCTGTCGTTTCCGAAGCTCTTCTGCCCGTAGGAAAGGGTCGTCTTCAAAGGAGTCTCCGCTTGGTAGGGGTCGGTGCGACCCATACCCATTGTAGCATCGCTATGCTACGTAACACATTGATATGTATAAAGAAATTCTCTTAGAAAGCACGCCGTTTTGTTAAGTTAGATCGAGCGCAATTCCAACTTTGTTGAGGCAAAAGACTTTGCTTATTTGTCAGGATCTGGAATGAACAACTTTCCGGAAAAGAGTTTTTCGAAGGGATTTCCGATAAGTGCGAAATACCGTGCTACACCCAACCCCAAGGTGAGTAGGAGGAACGCAACCACATATTTTGTGCGGAATAGCGTCACCTCTTCTCGGCAGCTATGGAGTGTCCTCGCCAAGGCTGACGTTCCTGTGCCCTTTTCTACGCAGGTGGTCCACTCGAACAGGTACACCGAGGAGAAACCCGCGCGCCATCCTTCTGACAAAACCAACGAGACAGCGATCAGGGTGAGTGACGCGACGATGACAATGAGGCCCTGCCTGCGTTCACTCATGAGATCTCCCTTGTGATGCCCAACGCCGCAGTTCAGCCGCAAATTCGCGCGCAGCGCGAATTTGTCGGCTGGAACTGCTTGTTAGGCCTTTTTCTCGGCATCGGCTATCTCGAGGTTTGCCAACTCAGTACCCTGCCATTGTCCGAATAAACGTAGTGGTGCATGTAGACATGCTGGATGTGGACGCGCCCAGGTAGCACTGTCTTGTTTTCCTTCAGGGGGTCACCCCAGCTTGCGTATAAGGCGCACACGCTCATTCCTATCTGAATCTTTTTTTGCTCTGTCAGCGCCCATTCCTCTGGAGTGAGCAACTTCCTGCGCTGTACTTCCTTGACCCAAAGCTGGCGATTGTGCTCTAGCGTCTCCAGATCTTTGCTAGACGTGAACGTCGGATCGATCCGAGGATCGACGCCTGCTCGTTTACACGCAAATGCGTCGTCGAAGCGCGAGCCCCAAGTGGCGGCGTCCGTCTCCGTGAGGCGAGGAATGGACGCGCAAGCCTGAAGCAGAGCTAGAAGAAGCAGGGTAAGCACGAATCTCATGGGACCCCCTTGATAAAAAGGCCTAACGCCGCAGTTCAGCCGCAAATTCGCGCGCAGCGCGAATTTGTCGGCTGGAACTGCTTGTTGGGCCTCTATGCGTCACTCGGGCCCACCTTTGCACTTTGTTCTGCGAAGAAGGTAGAAAGCCAGTGCCGAGCACAGCACCGCCCCGAATAAAGGATTCCAACTCAAGTTCGGATAGCGCACAAGCTCACCGGCAGGCGAGGCGGCTGTGCCAATAGCGACCAGGGTCGCCGTGAACATGCCAGCCAGAATCAGCGCTGCTACCAAACAGAGAAGGCCTGCTGTTCGTTTCATATAGAGGCCCAACGCCCGCGTTCAGCCGCGCCGAGGGCCGCAGGCCCGAGGGAACACCCGCGAAGCGGGTGCGTCGGCTGGAACGCATAGTTGGACGTCATGGCTGGTTCAGCGGTGGCTTCAGCCGTTCCTGAAAGATGGGAACGCGGGGTGCAGTTCTCTCTCGAGATACGCTTCAAGACTCAGTACCCAGTGCAGGTCCGATCGTTCTCTCACGTTGAAGAGCAGAAGCTGGTAACTGGGATGCTCCTTCAGTTGCCTCATCTGTGAGACGTACCATTCAGGGCCACTCTGAAAGTGCTGAAAAGCCCGAGCCTTCGAGTTCTTCTGCGACTTGCCAACCTTCAAAACGCCCCGCTCGGGATGCCAGTGAACATAAACGCCTGGAGCGTTCACTGAGGGTGCCGCCTCATGCTCTGCCTCAGCGACCGATAGCGCAAGCACGTTGAACTTGGGTCCCAACGCCGCGAATTCTCGCTCAAAGATGGCCTTAACGTCTGAGATGGAGAGTACCGGCCTGCTTTCTGTGTTCATGACGTCCAACGCCGGCGCTCAGCCGCGCCGAGTGAGCGAAGCGAACGAGGGAACCCCGAGCCCGCAGGGCGAGGGGCGTCGGACTGGAGCGCCTTGTTAGGCGTCATTTCTTCGAGTAATTGGAATCTACGCCGGCCACGTACTTCAACACCTCCGCCGGCTTTTTGAGATTCATCGTGCCGCTTTGATGCTTGAGCGATTCTCTGAGATGCGCATCTCTCAGGTCGTTTCGTTTCTGTCTTTGGTAGATCACCGCCAGCCTCCCATGTGCCAGGAACACCTTGTAGTCGAAGGCTTCCCGGATTTCCTCAGCAGGATACTTAAGCGCAGAGACCGCCTTCAGGAAGACGCCGTAGGACGCAAGTGCTTCCTTGTCGCGGCCGGCGAGGTAGTGTTGTAAGGCGTCGTGCTCGGCCTGAAAAGCACCTTCGCTTTCTTCGTTAAAGGTGGGAGTTCGCAGAGCTGTCTCAATCAGATGATCAGACAGGGCCTTGGTCGTGTCCTGATCGCGAAGACGGCACTGACTTCCGACTGTTTTGAGATCCGCCACGAAGCGAACCTCTACGCTGGCTTGCTCCCAACCACCGAATGTTCTCTTCAATGCCACCACGAACAGTTCTGTATTGCCGCCAAGTTCAGTCAGCCTACCGTCCTTGTACTCCCCCAATGCGCAGAGGAAACCCCAGCGATCCGAAGCCCACAATCGAACCACCCGGAAGTCTGCGCCGGGATGCTCGATGAAGGGCCGCGCTGTCTCAAGAAGCGGCTCACGATCGGGATGGCCCATCGGGATCTCAGCTGCGCTCGCCATGGAGCTGACGAGACAGGTCAACACGGGCACGAAGAGCGAACCGCGCATTTATATGACGCCTAACGCCGGCGTTCAGGCCGCGGGCCGAGCCCGCAGGGCGAGGCCCGTCGCGCCTGGAACGCCTTGTTAGGTCTCATTTGGGGGCTTGAAGCTGACTGGCCTCACTCGACCGACCGTGCTGGATGAGCCACTGTTGGTACGGTGGATAGTATCGTTCAGCGACTGAGAAGAACTCCTCGCTCGTGGCGAATGGGACTGTCTTGAGTAGATACGGCACGCCCTTCTCTTCTTGCTGCGAGCCCAAGTAGGCAATTGCCAAGCCGAAGTGGCGTTTCATAGTGAAGGCGCTTGAGGGGCCCGAAACTGTTTCTTCGAGGGCGAGAGATTCGAGCAGCAACGGCACTGCCTCCGCGAACTTTCCTAGACGCAATTTCGCATTGGCGAAGTTGAAAAGGGCTCCAGACTTTTCAGCGGGACTGAGATTGCCCCATTCGACGTTTTTCGCGGCGCGGTAGTAATTCTGCTCTGCGAGGTCGGGCCGACCATTGGCTAGTGCCTGGTCCCCGGCCTCGGTGTATCGGCGGTACGTTTCGCGATTGAGCGGGTTAGCGCATGCCACCACCAGGAGAATGAGGACAACGACGCTGAGTATTTTCATGAGACCTAACTAGAAATAGATTTCATGAAATTGACGCCCAAGTTGTCCGCTGGTACACCTAATCTGGCGGTGGTCCTCATAACTACAAGAAAACATGGACAAAGAAAAAGAGAACACGTCAAGTGGTCAGGGAAATGCCTCAAACCCCCAGCCGCCCCGGTTGATGCAACTCGTCCGCGAGCGCTTGCGATCCCTGCATTACAGCCTGCGCACCGAGCAGACCTACGTCCACTGGATTAAACGCTTCATCATCTTTCATGGCAAGCGCCATCCGCGCGGGATGGGCGGCCCGCAGGTTGAGGCGTTCCTTTCGCACCTGGCCACGGAGGGCCGGGTGGCGGCGAACACGCAGAACCTGGCGCTGTCCGCGCTGCTCTTCCTCTACCGGGACGTGCTGGGCATCGAGTTGCCCTGGCTCAAGGACGTGACGCGCGCCAAGAAACCGCAACGCCTGCCCACGGTGCTGACGCGCGACGAGGCCGAGGCGCTGCTCAAGGCGCTCAAGCCCGGTATCCCGGGGCTGGTGGCGCGGCTGCTGTACGGCACCGGCATGCGCCTGATGGAGGGCGTGCGGCTGCGCGTAAAGGATCTCGATTTCGACGCGTGCCAGGTGGTGGTACGTGACGGCAAGGGCGCCAAGGATCGGGTCACGGTCCTGCCGCAGGGGCTGGTGAGGCCGCTGCGGGCACAGCTCGCGGTGCGCCGCTCGGTCTACGACGTCGACCTCGCCAGGGGTGCGGCGGACGTCTGGATGCCCGATGCGCTGGATCGCAAGTATCCGGGCGCCTCGTCGCAGTGGCTGTGGCAGTACGTCTTCGCCGCCGGCGAGTTCTCGCCGGACCCGCGCTCGGGGGCGATCCGGCGCCACCACGTCGATGAGCAAAAGGTGCAGCGTGCGGTGAAGCAGGCGGCTCAGGCGGCGCGCATCGCCAAGCCGGTGTCGCCGCACACGCTGCGCCACTCCTTCGCCACCCACCTGCTCGAGCACGGCTACGACATCCGCACGGTGCAGGAGCTGCTGGGCCACTCTGACGTGCAGACCACCATGATCTACACGCACGTCCTCAACCGCGGCGGCCGGGGCGTGATCAGCCCGCTCGACCGCCTGTGACGTTGCCCGCCAGCCGGGCTGCCGGTAGCGTGTCGGCATGAACCTTTCCGACCTGGAAGCAGTGGTCCGGGCGCTGGACGGCGCCGGCGTGCGCTTCGTCGTGGTGGGCGGGCTTGCCGTCGCGCTGCACGGCTACAGCCGTGCGACGTACGACCTGGACCTGGTGGTCGGCTTGGAGCCCGGCAACATCGTCGCGGCGTTTGGCGCCCTGGAGCGGCTCGGCTATCGCCCGCTCGTTCCGGTAACGGCGGCGCAATTCGCCGACAGCGCCGTCCGCCGGCGCTGGATCGAGGAGAAGGGCATGAAGGTGCTCAACTTCCACAGCGACCGGCACCGCGAGACGAGCATCGATATCTTCGTCTCCGAGCCGTTCGACTTCAAGCAGGAGTACGAGAACGCGTATCTCCAGGAGTTGATTCCGGGCGCGCCCTTGCGGGTGGCGCGGCTGGAGACCATGATTGCGATGAAGCGGGCGGCGGGGCGGCGCAAGGATCTCGCCGACGTGGATGAACTCATGCGGATCAAGGCGGCCCTGGATGGAAAGAAACCCTGATTTACCGGCTGGCGAATGGCCGGTGTCGTTCGAGGCGGTGAGCCTCGAGCAGCACTTGCGCTTCAGGGCGCTCAGCGCGCGGGACAAGGTGCGTGCGCTCGAAGGCATGATCGAGCTGGTGAAGGCGGCGCACGCCCGGCGCAGGGCCAGCGGCCTGCCGGTGATCGACCCGGACGGGACGATCCGCCGCTAGTCGCGATCGGCGATCCGGTACACGACGGGCAGTACCAGCAGGAACCACAGCGCGACCAGCGCAGCGGCCAGCGCGTCGAACACGATGTTGTCGGTCACAGGCCGGAAGAAGCGGTCGTGGAAGCGCAGCAGCGGCCGCTGCTCGCGGCCCAGCGCCACGTCGCCGCAGAAGAACAGCTGCCAGCTGTTCTGGCGCGTGTAGCGCCCGGCGCGCCACACGATCTGGAGGGCGCGGCGCCAGCCGGCCTGGCGCAGCACCCGCCGGGCGTGGGCGAGGTGGGGGCCGAGCCGCAAGCGCCCGGTGGCGTCCTGCGTGGCGTACACGCCCGGCGCGCCGGCGAAGTACTCGTCCGCGCCGGCCGCGTGCAGGCCCATGATCATGGCCATCAGCGTGTAGCGCCGTGCCGCGCCTTCGCGCTCGAAGCGCCGGGCCGACGTCGTCAGCCGCCCGGGCAGCAGGATGAAGCGGCCGGCGGCGAAGATCTTCCCGGCGAGCCGCTGGTCCTCGAGGAACGTCAGGCGCTCGTCGAAGCCGCCCAGCTCGCGCAGGAAGCCGGCGCCGATCAGCAGGCCCTGGTCGCCGTTGACGGTGCCGGGCCGGTTGAGCGCGGTCTTGGCTTCGAGGTGGCGGAAGAAGCGCTCGCGCCCGGACCGCGTGAGCGCGAAGCGCAGCGCCCAGTGCCCCGCGGCGTGCGCGCCGGCGTGCGTGGTCGCGGCCAGCGCGTCGCGCAGCTGGCCGGGGCTCTCGAGCCGCGAGTCGGCGTGCAGGAACAGGAGGTGCCCGGCGCGGGCCGCGCGCGCACCGGCGTTCATCTGCGCGCCGCGGCCGCGTGGCGCCAGCACCACCTGCGCGCCGGCATGGCTCGCAAGCACCGGGGTGCCGTCGCTCGAGCCGCCGTCGGCGACGATCACCTGCAGCGCCACGCCCTGCTGCGCGCGCAGGTCGGCGAGCAGTGCGGGCAGGGCGGCGGCTTCGTTGTACGCCGGGATGACGACGGTGAGTTCTGCCAAGTGGGGGAGCGCCTTCAGGCGCGACCGGTCGTCAGTCGCGCGTCAATCCTAGCGCCTCGATCGCCGCCGCATCGGCCACGCGCGCGCCCCGCGCCCCGGACACGATCCCGAACGGCCCGGCGTAATCCCAGTGCGTCCACGGGATGCCGTCCGCTTCCAGCGTCTCGCGCACGTCGCGCAGCCACGCCGCGCGGTCCGCGGGATCCGCGTGGGCCTTCAGCACGCCGAACTCGCTGCACCACACGGCGGCGCCGTGGGTGCGCGCCCACTGCGCGGCCGGTGCGAGCCGCGCGCGGATGCGCTCGCGGTTCCAGCGCTCCTCGCCGTGCCAGCGCAGCAGGTCGCGTGTCTCGGGCGCCGCCGCGTTCAGGCGCTCCGTCACCCGCTCGGGCGAGGACGGGTAGGGAAAGTCGCGCAGCGCGGCCCACGCCGGGTCGCCCCAGTCGGCGCCCTGGTGGGTGAAGTTGTGCGGCTCGTAGAAATGGAAGCCGTAGACCACGTTCGGGTCGTGCAGCGGCCGCAGCGCCGCCAGCTCGTCCACGCCGGAGTAGCGGTGCCCGCTGACCACGATGGTGTGCCGCGGAGCGGCGCGGCGCACTTCGGCGGCGAGCCGGATCATCAGCTCGCGCGAAACCCGCGCGTCGGCGGTCCCGGGCTCGTTGAGCGGCTCGAACGCCAGCTGCGCCGCCGGCAGGTCGCGCAGCGCGCCGGCCAGCCAACGCCAGTGCCCGGCCAGCGCCACGCGGTCGGCCTCGCGCTCGGCCAGCCCGGCCTTGGCCGGCGAGGGCAGTTGCAGCGCCAGCACCACCAGCAGGCCTTGGCGCTGCGCCGCTTCGATGGCGGAGCGCAGCGCGCCGAAAGCCTCGGTGTCGGGCAAGCCGCGGTCGGTGAGCAGCGCCGCCGGGTCCGCGAGCAGCCGCACGTGGGTGAGCCCGAGCGCGCGGATGTGCCGGAAGTCGGCGTCGTCCGGCGCGTACTGCGGCGCTTGCGTCGGCCGCCCGTGCTGCAGCCAGTTCGACAGGTTCACGCCGCGCCCGAGCAGCGCCAGCGCCGGCGGCGGCGCCGGCACGGCCGGTTCGACGGTGGGCGGTGCGGGCGGCCGCGCCAGCCACCACCACGCCAACGCGGCGGCCAGCAGCAGGATCGTCGCTCCCGCGAGGGCGGGGAGGCGGTTCTTCTCTGGGTCAGTCATCCGTTGGTGACGTGCCCCGCAAGGAACTCCGGGATCCTCTCCTCGAGCCACCAGCGCGCGCCGTAACGCGGCCCGGCGGCGCAGAAGCCGACGTGGCCGCCGTGCTCGCACAGCTCGAGCGTCACGTCCGGCGGCAGCGCGCGCGCGGCGGGCACCACCGCCGGTGTCATGAACGGGTCGTCCTTGGCGTGGATGGCGAGCACCGGCCGCCGGATGCCGGAAAGGTAACGCCCGCTCGACGAGCGCTCGTAGTAGTCGTAGGCGTCGCGGAAGCCGTGCAGGATGGCGGTGGCGGCGTTGTCGAAGTCGAAGAAGTCCTTCGCCGCCGCCACTTTGTCCCAGTCCACCGGCAGCGGCACGATCTCGTGCTTGCGCCGGATCATGCGCTGCAGCTCGCCCATCAGGTGGCGCTGGTAGAGGCGCGAGAAGCCGGTGCGCAGGCGCTCGGCGCAGGGCTGCAGCTCGAACGGCACCGACACCGCCACTGCCGCGGCCAGCGGCGTTTTCTCGCCGTCCTCGCCGAGGTACTTGAGCAGCACGTTGCCTCCCAGCGACCAGCCGACCGCGAACAGCCGCGTCGCGGGCTCGCGCTCGCTCAGCAGCGCCAGCACCTCGCGCAGGTCTTCGGTGTCGCCGTGGTGGTAGTAGCGCGGCAGGCGGTTGGGCTCGGGGCCGGCGCCGCGGAACCTCAGGATCACCACGCGCCAGCCGAGCTCGAGCAGCCGGCGCGCGAGGCCGCGCGCGTATTTCGACTCGAAGCCGCCGGTCAGGCCGTGCAAGAGGACGGCAAGCGGCGCTTGCCGTCCTTGTAGGAGCGCCCCTTGGGCGCGACTGGAGTCGCACCACCCCAAATCCACGAAGTCCCCGTCCGGCAGTTCCAGCCGCTCCACCTCGAGCGCCAGCCGCGGCGCCGGCCGCAGCACCGACAGCAGCGTCTGCAGGTGCGCGTTGCGCAACAGCGGGTGCGGCACGAACGCGCCGGCCACGACGCGCCCGTGAAAAGGGGTCAGATCCATTTTTCGTCGTATCCCTTGCCGAAAATGGATCTGACCCCTTTTTCAGGGGGCCTGGGTGAATTCGGTGATGAACGCCAGCCGGTCCGCGACCTCGTCGATCAGCTTGGAGGTGGGCTTGCCGGCGCCGTGCCCCGACTTCACGTCGACGCGGATGATCACCGGCGCTTCGCCGGCCTGCGCCGCCTGCAGCGCGGCGATGTACTTGAACGAGTGCCCCGGCACCACGCGGTCGTCGTGGTCGGCGGTGGTGACCAGCACCGCCGGGTACTTCGTGCCGGGCCGGATGTTGTGGTACGGCGAGTACGCGCGCAGGTACTTGAACCCCGCCGGGTCGTCGCTCGAGCCGTAGTCGTCCACCCAGGCGTAGCCGATGGTGAATTTGTGGAAGCGCAGCATGTCCATTACGCCGACGTCGGCCACGCCCGCGGCGAACAGCTCCGGCCGCTGGTTGATCACCGCGCCGACCAGCAGGCCGCCGTTGCTGCGGCCGTGGATGGCGAGCTGCCCGCGACTGGTGTAGCGCCGCCTGATCAGGTGCTCGGCGGCGGCGATGAAATCGTCGAACACGTTCTGCTTGCGCTCCTTCTTGCCGGCCTTGTGCCAGGCCTCGCCGTACTCGCCGCCGCCGCGCAGGTTGGCCACGGCGTACACGCCGCCCCGTTCCATCCACGCCAGTGCCGGGATCGACAACTCGGTGCGGCCGAAGCTCGGCACCTGGGCGTAGTCGAAGCCGCCGTAGCCGTACAGCAGCGTCGGCCGCGGCCTTTTGCGCGGATCGAAGTCCTTGCGGTAGCTGACGAACATCGGCACGCGCGTGCCGTCCTTGCTGCGGAAGAACACCTGCTCGGTGGCGTAGTCGTCCGGGTGGAAGGCCAGCTTGACCGCCTGGAACGGCTCGCACTTGCCGCGGGCCAGGTCGCAGCGCTGGTTCTGCGGCGGGTGGGCGAAATCCGTGTAGCTGTAGAACAGCTCGCTGCTGCCCGCGTCGGTCGACAGGAACAGGCCTTCGGCCGGCGTGCTGGTGACCGAGCCCAGGCCGGGCATGGGCAGCTCGGGCAGCGGCTTGCCGTTGAGCGCGTAGCGGCGCAGGCGGTGGCTGGCGTCCTTCATCGCCAGCACCACGAACTGGCCGCCGGCGACCCAGGCGCTCTCGATCACGTCCTCGCCCTGCGCCACCACCGGCGCCCAGAACTTGAGGTCGGGCGAGCGCAGGTCCACGGCGATGATGCGTTTCTTCGGCGCCTTGTAGGTGGTCAGCAGGTAGACGATCGAGTGCTCGTTGCCGATCGGTTGCAGCAGCCAGTCGATGCGCTCGTACAGCGCCACGATCTTCGCGTCGAGCCTGGGGTTCTGCGGGTCTTCGAGCCAGGCGTAGTGCAGCGCGTTGCGGTTGTCGGTGCCGGAGGCGGTCTGGATGAACAGGAACTGGCCGTCGTCGCTCACCTGAGCGCCGACGAACCACCGGGGCTGGTCGGGGCGCTCGTAGATCAGCCGGTCGTTCGCCTGCGGCGTGCCGAGGCGGTGGTAGTAGACCTTGGGGTTGGCCAGTTCGTCGAACACGCCGGCCTTGGCGTCCTTCGGCGGGTCCGGGTAGCGCGAGTAGAAAAAGCCCTTGCCGTCCTTGGTCCAGCTGGTGCCGGAGAACTTGATCCGCGTGAGCCTGTCGGCCAGGGGCTTGCCGCTGGCCACGTCGAGCACGCGGAACTCGTTCCAGTCGGAGCCGGCCGTGGCCAGGCCGTAGGCCATGTGCCTGCCGTCCGGCGCCACGTCCCACTGCGTCAGCGCCACGGTGCCGTCGCCCGACAGCGTGTTCGGGTCGAGCAGCATGCGCGCCGCCTTGGCGCCGGCGTCCTGCACGTACAGCACCGACTGGTTCTGCAGGCCGTCATTGCGCGTGTAGAACAGCGCACCGGCGCGGCGCAGCGGCACGCCGTAGCGCTCGTACGACCACAGCTCGGTCAGGCGCTGGTGGTACTTGGCGCGGGTCGGCAGTCTGGCCAGGTACGGCAGCGAGACCTTGTTCTGCGCCGTGACCCAGGCCGCCGTCTGCTTCGAGTCGGTGTCCTCGAGCCAGCGGTAGGGGTCGGCCACCTTGGTCCCGTGGTAGTCGTCCACCACCTCGCGGCGCTCGGTCGGGGGGTATTGCAGCGTGGCGGCGCTGGCGCTGGCGGTGGCGGCGCAGGCGGCCAGCAGCAGGACGTTCAGCCTCATGGGGCGTTCCGGAAGCGGAAAATGAGTGGGGAAGATTAACCCAGCGCCTTGTGGGAGGGTGGGGATTGAGGCATCTTCCGGGCCATCGTCCGGGGTTGGGGAGGGTGGCTTTGAAGGGTCGCAGGCGCGTGGGCGGGCGCATCGCAGCCGGCCTTGCGCTGGCAGTGATGATGGCCAGCCCCGCCCTGGCGCAGTACGACGATGAGCCGCTGCCGGCCTGGTACCTCGGTCCGCTGGCGGGCTATGCCTTCGCCGACGGCGACCGTGGTGCCAGGGACGGCATGAACCTGCACCTGGTCGCCGGCCGCGTGATCTACGACGCCCTGGCAATCGAGCTGAACGCCTTCGGCACGCGGCTCGACAGCGAGTTCGCCGGCGGCCCCGACACCGACCTCACCGGCGCCGGCCTCGACCTGGCGCTGGGCCTGCCGGCCGGCGGCCATCCGGTGTTCCTGCTCGGCGCCGGCGCGGTGCAGCACGACGTCGGCGGCGAGAGCAAGACCCAGACCTTCGGCAACCTCGGCCTCGGCTACTACCTGCCGTTCTCCTTCGGCGGCGAGCTCTGGCGCCTGGAAGTGCGCTACCACCTCGTCACCGGCGAGCACCCGGCGCTGCCGGGCGAGGACCTGGTCGAGGACGTGCGCGTGAACTTCGGCGTGCTGTTCGGCTTCGGCGGCGAGGGGCCGGCGCAAGCACCGGCCGCTGCGCCGGCCCCAGCCGAGTCGCGGCCGCCGCCGCCCGAGCCGCAGGCCGCCCCGGAAGCGGCCCCCGAACCGGCGCCCGAGCCTCCCGCCGAGCCCGCCGTGGCGCCCGCGCCGCCGCTGGCGCCGGTGGCCACCGATGCCGACGGCGACGGCGTGGCCGATGCCGACGACGCCTGCCCCGGCACCGCGCCGGGCACGAACGTCGACGCCAGGGGCTGCCTCGATCCCGAGAGCGTCGTCGTCCGCAGCGCGTATTTCCCGTCGAGCTCGTCCAGCCTGACCGCCACGGCCTACGTGCTGCTGCGCGAGGTCGCCGCGGCGCTGAAGGCCGATCCTTCGATGCGCCTGGAGGTCGAGGGCCACTCGGACATGAGCGGCCCTGCCGACCGGAACCTGCCGCTGTCGCAGCAGCGCGCCGAGGTGGTGCGCCGGTTCCTGATCGACCTCGGCATCGATCCGGCCCGGCTGGTCGCCAGGGGCTACGGCGAAACCCGGCCGGTGAACGACAACAAGACGCTGGAGAAGCGCGCCTACAACCGGCGCGTGCAGTTCCGCCGCCTGGAGGGGCCGGCGCCATGAGGTGGCTCGCCGTGGTGCTGCTCGCCGCCGCGCCGAAGCTGGCGGCGGCCGCCGATGCGCCGCCGCCGGACGCCGTGGACGGCATCGTGTACTTCGGCTCGGCCTCGTCGAGCCTGACGGGCGACGCCTACGACCTGCTGCGCCAGGTGGCCGCGACCCTGCGGGCCGACCCTTCGCTGCGGCTCGAGGTCGAGGGCCACTCCGACACCAGCGCCTCGGCGGCAACCAACGTGCCGCTGTCGCAGGAGCGCGCCGAAGTCGTGCGCGATTTCCTGGTCTCCCTCGGCATCGCGCCCGGCCGCCTGGCGGCGAAGGGCCACGGCGCCTGGCGGCCGGTGAACGACAACAGCACGCTGGAGCTGCGCGCCTGGAACCGCCGCGTGCTGTTCCGCCGCCTGGAGCGCGCGCCGTGAGGGGGCTTGCTGCACTGCTGCTCGCCGCCGCGCTGCTGCTCGCCGCCACATCGCCGGCCGCCGCCGGTCTGCGCGCCACCGCCTGCAGCATCGGCGTGCCGGGCGAGCGGCTGGCCGGGCGCGACGAGGATCGCGACGGCGTGCCCGATTCCGACGACTGGTGCACGCGCACGCCGGCCGGCACGCCGGTCGGCTCCAGCGGCTGCGCCGACTGGGAAGTCCCCGCACGCTGCGAACGTGCGGCGCCCGAGCCGCCGGCGCCCGCGGCGCCGGCCGCGCCGCCGCGGGACCGCGACGGCGACGGCGTGGGCGACGGCGCCGACGCCTGCGCCGGCACGCCGGCCGGGCTCGAGGTGGACGCCAGGGGTTGCGTGCTCATCGAAAGAGTCGTGCTCGAGGGCGTGAGTTTCGAGCTGGGCTCGGCCCGGCTGCTGCCGCAGGCTGCGGAGCCGCTGCGCCACGTGGCCGCCGCCATGAAAGCCAGCCCGGCGGTCGAGGTCGAGATCGGCGGCCACACCGATTCGATCGGAGAGGCGTCGAGGAACCAGCGCCTGTCCGAGCGCCGCGCCGGCGCGGTCAAGGCGTTCCTGGTGGCCGAAGGCGTCGAGCCGGCGCGCCTGGCGGCTCGCGGCTACGGCGAGGCCCGCCCGGTGGACTCCAACCAGACCGACGCCGGCCGCGCACGCAACCGCCGCGTGGAGTTCCGCGTCACCGGCGGCGGCTGAGCGGCGGCGCCTCCTTCAGCAGGTCGCCCGCTTCCGCCAGCTTGTCCCGGGCGTGCTGGTAGCCGCGCTCGACGATCTCGTCCATGCGCTTCCAGTCGAACATGCCGATGCCGAGCACCGGCATGCGCAGGTACAGGTCGGCGTTGGCGGCGCGCGCGCGCGTGCCGCTCTCGCTGGTCATGGTCGCGGTGCGGAACAGGATGTCGCGCAGGCCGGGCGGGTCGCCGGGCCCGGGCCAGTTCAGCAGGCCCTCCGGGTCCGGGCCTTCGATGCCCGGTGCGCGGATGTCGCCCTCGGTGGAGACGTTCGAGGCAATGATCTTGCCGCGCTCGAGGTCCTGCATGACGTCGGTCGGCAGCGAGTTGGCCACCGCGCCGTCGGCCAGCAGCTCGCCCTTGTAGACCACCGGCGGGAAGATGCCGGGCACCGACATGCTCGCCGCCAGCCACACTTCCAGCGGACCGGAGTCGTGGACCATGGCGTTGCCGCGCGTCAGGTTGGTGGTGACGCAGAACCACGGCATGCGCAGGTGCTCGATGCGCTGCTCGCCGAAGATCTCGCGCAGTCGGCGCAGGATCTTGCGGCCCTTGACCAGCGCGATGCGCGGGAACATGTAGTCGTTCAGGTAGTTGTGGGTGACGAAGGTCTCGCGCAGCACCGGGATCATCTCGTGGCTGGTGTAGCCCATCGCCACCAGCGCCGAGATCAGCGCGCCCATCGACGAGCCGCCGGCCAGGTCGATGGTCATGCCGCGCTCCTCCAGCGCGCGCAGCAGGCCGACGTGGGCGAAGCCGCGCGCGCCGCCGCCGCCGAGCACCAGGCCGAGCGCGCGCCCGGTGAGCTGGCGCACCAGCGCGGCGAAATCCGCAACGTTGCCGGGCCGCACGAAGTAGTGGGCGCGCGCGCCGGCCAGCGCGGTCCAGGCGGTGACGTCGCCGCCCGGCGCGCCGGGCGGGCGCAGGATCAGCAGCTCGATCGCGGCGAAGCTGCCCGAGCGGCTCAGCGTGTCGAGCATCGGCGTCACCACCGGCGTCTCGTCGGAGCGCAGCACCACCAGCACGCGGTCGGCCTGGCGCATGCAGCGCCGCGCCCACGCGCCGGGGTCGGCGCCGGCGGTGTACACCAGGTGGCGGTGCACGCGCTCGAGCGCGTTGAGCCACTCGACCAGGCGCGCGTTGTTGCCGCTGTCGGCCAGCGGCGTGGTGGACATGGCCTCGCCCAACTCGCGGTCCACCGCCGCCTCGTCGAGCAGCCGGCAGGAGTCCTGCGCCGCCAGCCGCTCGTGCAGCGCGCGGGCCACGCCGGCGGCGTCCACGCCGGGCGAGCCGGCGACCACCGCCAGGGTGCGCGCGCTGCGCGCGGAGGACAGGCTCTGCTCGCGCTGGTTCTGGCGCAGCCGGCCGATCAGCACGCGCGTGATCTCGACCAGCGCGGTCGGGTTGGCGATGAGGAACTCCATCAGCTGGTCGCGCCGGATCTGGATCAGCTGGGAGTCGCGGATCGCCTCGACCGTGGCGGTGCGCGGCTCGCCGGACAGCATGCCGACCTCACCAATGGGTTCCAGCGCGCCCACCAGGCCGGCCAGCCGTTCGCCGATCATCACGCGCAGGCGGCCGGTGGCGACGATGTAGAGGTGCTCGGCCGGCTCGCTTTCGGTGAACAGGCGCTCGCCGGAGCGCAGCGCGACCGGCGTGGCGATGGCCTCCAGCGCGTCGATCGAAGCGTCGGGCAGGCCGGCGAACAGCGAGCTTTCGGCGAGGACCGAGCGCAGCTCCATGGCCTGAGTCTAGCGGAGCCCCCGCAAGAGCGCCTGTAGGAGCGCCTTCAGGCGCGACCGGTTCGCTCCGGCGCAGTCGCGCCTGAAGGCGCTCCTACGACGCCCCGCCCAGCACCCGCTGCTCCAGCACCGGCAGCGGCATCGGGCCGGCGCCGAGCACCCGCGTGTGGAACTCCTTGAGATCGAACTGCCCGCCCTGCCGCTGCCTGAGCTGCTCGCGCAACTCGACGATCTTCATCATGCCGGTCTTGTAGGCCAGCGCCTGGCCCGGCGCGACCAGGTAGCGCTCGATCTCGGCGACGGCGTCGCCCTCGGGCTGGCCGGTCTTGTCGAGGAAGTACTCGATGGCCTGCTCGCGCGTCCAGCGCTTGTGGTGCAGGCCGGTGTCCACCACCAGGCGCACGGCGCGGAACATCTCGGCCTGCAGCCGGCCGAGGTTGTCGAGCGGGTCGTCGTGGTAGCCGAACTCCCAGGCCAGGCGCTCGGAATACAGCGCCCAGCCTTCCGAGTACGCCGTGAACAGCGACAGCGTGCGGAAGGTCGGCAGGCCCTCGAGGTCCTGCGCCGTGGCGATCTGGAAATGGTGGCCCGGGATGGCCTCGTGGTAGGCCAGCGTGCGCATGCCGAACTTGTAGAGCTCGCGCATGTCGCGCATGTTGATGTAGAAGATCGCCGGCCGCGACTTGTCCCGTGGCGCCGAGAGGTAGTGCGCGCCGGGTGCGGTCTTCTCGCGGAACGGCTCGATGCGCTTGACCTCGACGCCGATGCCCGGCTTGAGCGCGAAGTACTGGCCGAGGCCCTTCTCGATGTCGGTGATCATCGCCGCGTAGTCGGCGATGGCCTGGGCGCGGCCCTCGTCGCTGTCGGGATAGAGCTGCGACGGGTCGGCCGCGAGCTTCGCCAGGCGCGCGCCGACGCCGCCTTCGGCCAGGCCGTTCTCGCGCAGGATCGCGTCCATCTCGGCCTCGATGCGCGCCACCTCGGCCAGGCCGGTCTGGTGCACCTGCTCGGGCGTCAGCGGCAGCGTGGTGTGGTTCTTCACGCACCAGGCGTAGTACTGGTCGCCGTCGGGCAGTGCCCAGACGCCGCTGCTCGCGGTCACGACCGAGTCCAGGTGCTCGAAGTACGCGATCAGGGAGCGGTAGGCGGGGTAGACCGCATCGGCCACCGCCGTTTCGCCGGCCGCGAGGATGGCGGCCTTGCCGTCGGCGCCCGGGCCCTCGACCTTGTCGAGCTTGTCCTTGAGGTTGGTGTAGAGCACGTGCTCCGCCGGCGCCGGCTCGATGAACTTCTTCATGCCGTCGAGCACCTTCTCGACGGTGAACTTCGGCGGCGTCACGCCGATGGACTCGCGGTGCTTGAGGCCGTCGATGACCTGGCCAAACTTGGCCGGGAACTTCTCCAGCCGCGCCACGTAGTCGCGCGCGCCCTCGGCGTCGTTGATCTGGTGGATGCTCAGCATGAACGTCGGCAGCGAGTTCTGGACGCCGAACATCTGGTTGACGGGGTAATCGTGGAACATCCAGCGCTCGCCCTCGGCGCCGTTGCGCAGGAACCAGTCGAGGATGTCGTAGGACATCGCGTCGGTCTGGTCGAGCGCGGCGCGGTCGTAGCGTTGCAGGTGCCCGAGCGACTCGCGCAGCCGCGCGGCCTGCTTCAGCTCGTGGGCGACCGAGGCGTCGGACAGGTCGTCGTTGTGGAAGTCGATGCCCATCGGCTCGAGGATGCGCAGCTGCGACAGCAGCTCGGGCTCCTCCAGCACCGGCTTGAGGAACACCTTCTCGAAGAAGATGTCGATCGACAGCGGCCGGAAGTACCACACCTGCACGAACGCCGCGACGGCGAGCACCACGACGGCGGCGACCAGCCCGCCGAGCACTTTCAGCAACATCTTCATCTCATCACCTCACGGGCCAGTCGTAGGCTTGTCGAGCGAAAGTAAAAGCGCAGCGAGGCGGAGCCCCGACCCCCGCGAAAGCGGGGCGAGGGGTGCCGCGCGTCGCGAGCGAAGACATGGCGAAGCGAGCAGCGCGGCACCGAGCGAGCCATGAAGCGAGGCAAGCCTACGACTGGCCCCATCCGCAGCTCTGCCCCTCGTTCTGCTCCTTCAGGTAGCCGAGCAGCGGCGTGAAGTACTCGATCATGGCCGAGGCGTCCATCTGCCGCGTGCCGGTCAGCTTCTCCAGCGTGTCCGGCCAGGGCTTCGACGCGCCCTGCTGCAGCATCGCCATGAAGCGTTTGCCGGCCTCGGCGTTGCCGTAATAGCTGCACTCGTGCAGCGCGCCCTGGTAGCCGGCGGCGTCGCACAGCGCCTTGTAGAACTGGAACTGCAGCACGAACGACAGGAAGTAGCGCGTATACGGCACGTTGGCCGGCACGTGGTACTTGGCGCCCGGGTCGAAGTCGTCCTCGCTGCGCGCCAGCGGCGCGCTCACGCCCTGGTACTGCTCGCGCAGCGCCCACCACGCGGCGTTGTACTGCTCCGGCTTGACCGCGCCGGAGAACACCTGCCAGCGCCACTGGTCCACCAGCTTGGCCCACGGCATGAAGGCGATCTTCTCCAGCGCCCACTTCATCTGCGCGTTGATGGTGGTGCGCGGGTCGGCTTCCTGCGGCGGCACCAGGCCGATGGTGTGCAGGTGGGCCGGCGTCAGCGACAGCGTGATGGTGTCGCCGATGGCCTCGTGGAAGCCGTCGTGCGCGGCGTCCTGGAAGACCGGCGGCAGCGGGTTGTACATGAGGTCGTAGTAGAGGTGGCCGAGCTCATGGTGCAGCGTGGACAGCTGTTCCTCGTCCGGCTCGACGCACTGCTTGATGCGCACGTCGCCCTGCAGGTCCATGTCCCACGCCGAAGCGTGGCACACCACGTCGCGGTCGCGCGGCTGCACGAACAGCGATTTCTGCCAGAACGACTCCGGCAGCCTGGGCATGCCGAGCGAGACGTAGAAGTCTTCGGCGACGCGCGTCATCGCCACCGCCTGCGCGCGCTCGGCCTGGTGGTCCATCTCGGCCAGGTCCCTGGCCGTCGGCTTGCCGCGGAACTCGGCCAGGCGCTTCTTGTACTCATCGTCGCGCTGGCGCTTGAGCGTGGCGGTCACGTCGAGGCCGCCGGCGCCGGCGAACGGCTGCATCAGCGGGTACAGGTTGCTCCACTGCTGCGCCCACATGTTGCCGAGCAGGTGCGCCGGGATCCTGCCGTCCTTGGGCACCAGCGCGTCGCCGTATTTCTTGTTCAGGCGCGCGCGCACGTGGCAGTGCAGCGCCTCGTACAGCGGCTCGACCTGGCTCCATAGCCGCTCGACCTCGTCGGCGAACGCCGCCGGCGGCATGTCGTAGCCGCCGCGCCAGACTTCGCCGGCGTCGGCGAAGCCCATCTCGCGCGCGCCCTCGTTGAGCAGCTCGGCCAGGCGCCGGTAGTCGGCGCGGATCGGTTTCGCGGTGGCGTGCCAGCCGGCCCACGCCGCGGCAATTTCCTCCGGCGGTGTGTCGAGCGCGGCGTTGGTCAGGACCTTCTCGATCTCCTGCAGCGTCAGGCAGCGCTCGTTGCCGGCGGCGTCCTTGCGGCACCACTTGCCGCTGCCGTAGTTGGCCTCCATGTCCGACAGCAGCTTGGCCAGCTCGGCCTGCTTGGCCGGGTCGGCCGGCGTCGGCGCGCTGACGTTCTTGAGCAGCTGCAGCGCGCGCGCGGTCGCGGGCGACAACCCCTCGACGCCCTGGAATTTCTTGGCCTCCTGCACCCACTTGGCGCGCAGCCCGAGGTACTCCTCGGTGAACTTCGCCGCGACCTTCTGCGAGTCCTCGGTGATATAGGTGGATTGCAGCCAGCTCGCGGAGTTCAGCATCGGCAGGGTCTTGCGCAGCTGCTCGTTGATGCCGGCAATGAAGGCATCGGCGTCGGCCGCGGTCGGCGCGGGCGGGGCCTTTTCGCCGCCGCAGGCGGCGAGGGCCAGCAGCATCACTCCTACAGCGAGCGTCTTCATTTCACGCCTCCCATCATCTTGCGGATCACCGGGGACAGCGCCAGCATCACCAGGCCCGCGCCGCCGCCGACGAACGCCATCGTCAGGAACTGCGACGGCATCTCGCTGACCGCGCCGCCGCCGACGTGGCCGCCGACCAGGCCGGCGACCAGGTTGCCGAGCGCCGCGCCGAGGAACCAGGTGCCCATCATCTGGCCGACGAAGCGCGGCGGCGACAGCTTGGTCACGTTCGACAGGCCGACGGGCGACAGGCACAGCTCGCCGAAGGTGTGCAGCAGGTAGGTCATCAGCAGCCAGGTCGGCGCGGCCTTGCTGTCCGCGCCGTTGGCGATGATCAGCTGCGCGGCGCCCATCATGACCAGGAAGCCCGTGCCGAGCAGGATCAGGCCGAAGCCGAACTTGACCGGCGCCGACGGGTCGAGGTTGCGCTTGCCCAGCGCCACCCATACGTAGGCGAACAGCGGCGCGAACACGACCACGAAGATCGGATTGGCCGACTGGTACCACGAGGCCGGGTGCACGCCTTCCGGGAACATGCCGCCGAGCAGCGCGCGGTTGGTGTAGTCCTGCGCGAACAGGTTGAAGGTGGTGGCGGCCTGCTCGAAGCCGGCCCAGAACATCGCCGCGCACAGGAAGAAGATGGCGATCACGCCGATGCGGCCGCGCTCCTCGCCGGACAGCTTGGCGAAGACCAGCACGCCGGCGAAGTACAGGATGCCCAGGCTCGACATGGCGTAGAACGCCCACTGCGCCAGCTGGCCGACGGTCACCGGGATCACGCCGCCGAACATCAGGCCGACCAGTACGACGATGAGGGCGCTGGCGCCCCACAGGATCTTGAAGCCGCGCGCGCGCTCCCCAGGGCTGGTCGGGTGCGGATCCTTGCCGGCGTCGCCGAGGTACTTCTCGGTCATCTTGTACTGCACCAGGCCGATGGCCATGGCCAGGCCGGCGACGAAGAAACCGCCGCGCCAGTTCCAGGCCTCGCCGACGGTGCCGGCGACCAGCGGCGCCAGCAGCGCGCCGAGGTTGATGCCGGCGTAGAAGATCGAGAAGCCGGCGTCGCGCCTGGCGCCCGGCTGGTCCTTGTAGAGCTCGCCGACGATGGCCGAGATGTTCGGCTTGAGCAGGCCGACGCCGACCACGATGGTGGCGAGGCCGAGGTAGAACACGGCTGCGCCCATCGGCAGCGACAGGATGAAGTTTCCGATCATGATGAAGACGCCGCCCCAGAACACGGCGTTGCGCTGGCCGATCAGGCGGTCGGCCACCCAGCCGCCGGGCAGCGAGAACAGGTACACCGCGCCGGTGTACAGGCCGTAGATGGCGCCGGCGGCTTCGCGCGTCATGCCGAAGCCGGGATTCGCACCTTCGGTGGCGGCGACCAGGAACAGCACGAGCAGCGCGCGCATCCCGTAGTAGGTGAAGCGCTCGAAGAACTCGGTCATGAACAGCGTCGCGAGGCCACGCGGGTGGCCGAGCCAGGTTACCTGGTTCATTGGGTGGATTTCCGTCTGACAGCGGCGCCGGCAGGCGCGAAGCGGGGTTGATACCCGATATCGTCCGGGCGGGTCAATTGTGCGATGCAGCGAAGGGCCGGAGGGTCGCAGCCATCCCCGGCAAAAAAGGCAAAAAAGGGGTCAGATCCATTTTTCGCCGTGGAAATTGGATCTGACCCCTTTTTCGCATCCGCTAAACTCCCGGCCTTCGTGTGACGGTCGGGGGGCGGATGCTGACCGAGCTGCTGTTCACGCTCGCCTGGTGGCTGCGCAAGCCCATGTTGTGGCTGGTGGCCTACCGCGTGGCGCCCGAGCAGGTGGTCGCGCGCCTCAACCTCGACCCGCACCGGCCGGTGTGCTTCGTGCTGCCGGAGCGCTCGTGGTCCGACCTGTTCGTGCTCGACCGCGTGTGCCACGACCTCGGCCTGCCGCGCCCGCACCGCACCGGCAACGACCTGCCGACGCTGGCGCGGCCGGGCTTCCTCTACCTGTCGGTGCTGCTGGAGAGCCGGCTCGAGAGCCGGCGCGGCCGCCGCGCCAGCGACATCGACGTGCTGCTGCAGCGCGCGGCGGCCAACCCGGTGTTCGACGTGCAGCTGGTGCCGGTGTCGATCTTCTGGGGCCGCGAGCCGGACAAGGAAACCTCGCTGTTCAAGCTGCTGTTCTCGGACGCGCCCGGCGCCGGCGCGCTGCGCAAGCTGTTCATCATCTTCTTCAACGGCCGCAACGTGCTGGTCAGCTTCGGCCTGCCGCTGGCGTTCCGCGCCTACATGGACGGGCCCGCCACCGGCACCGGCGCCGCCGACCCCCAGCGCGCGGTGCGCAAGCTCACCCGCGCGCTGCACTTCCATTTCCTGCGCAGCCGCACCGCCACGCTCGGGCCCAACCTGCTGCGCCGCTCCATCGTCGTGCGCGAGCTGCTGGCGACCGAGCCGGTGCGGCAGGCCATCGAGCGGGACGCCAAGCTCAGGGGCCAGACCTTCGAGCAGGCGACCCGGCGCGCGCGGCGCGTGGCCGACGAGATCGCCGCCGACTACTCCAACGCCTCGATCAACTTCCTGCGCCGCGTGCTGGGCGTGGTGTGGAACAGGATCTTCAAGGGCATCGAGACGCGCGGCCTCGAGCGCGTGCGCGAGCTGGCGCAGTCACACGTGATCGTCTACGTGCCGGCGCACCGCAGCCACGCCGACTACCTGCTGGTGTCGTACGTGCTGTACCTCGGCGGCCTGGTGCCGCCGCACATCGCCGCCGGCGAGAACCTCAACATCCCGTTCGGCATCGGCGCGCTGCTGCGGCGCTGCGGCGCGTTCTTCATGCGCCGCAAGTTCGGCGGCGACGCGCTGTACACGGCGGTGTTCCGCGCCTACGTCGACTCGCTGATCCAGCGCGGCTACCCGATCGAGTTCTTCCCCGAGGGCGGCCGCTCGCGCACCGGGCGGCTGCTGGCGCCGAAGACCGGCCTGATGGCGATGGTGGCCGAGGCGGCGCTGCGCCAGCGCGCGCGCAAGGTGCTGTTCCTGCCGGTGCACATCGGCTACGACCGCGTCTGGGAGATCAACTCGTACCTGAAGGAGCTCAAGGGCGCGCAGAAGGAGAAGGAGTCGGTGCAGGGCCTGGTCAAGGCCACGCGCATGCTGACCAGGTTCTACGGCCGCGTATACCTGAATTTCGGCGAACCGATCCGGCTCGACGAGTTCGCCGACGCGCGCCTGCCGGGCTGGCGCGACGCGCTCAGCGCCGCCGCCGACGAGCGCCCGCCGGGCTTCCCGCGCTTCGTCACCGAGCTGGCGGCCGAGGTCATGCGCCGCGTCAACAGCGCCGTCGTCGCCACGCCCACCGGCCTGATGGGCCTGGCGCTGCTGGCTTCGCCGCAGAAGGCCGCGGCCGAAGCCGACCTGCGCGAGCAGATCCAGTCGCTGATCGGCCTGCTGCAGGGGCGGCCCTACAGCCCGGACCAGCACATCCCGGTGACCGAGCCGCAGGCCATCGTCGACTGGGCGGCGCCGATCTCGCGGGCGTCGCGCATCGAGCACGCCTGGGGCGACCTCCTGGCGCTGGAGCCGCGCCAGGCGGCGCTGATGACCTACGCGCGCAACAACATCCAGCACGCCTTCGCGCTGCCGTCGCTGGTCGCCAATTTCTTCCGCAGCCGCTATGCGGTGGCCGAGGACGCGGTGGTCAGCGGTTGCAACGTGCTGTACCCGTTTCTGTACTCGCAGTTCTTCCTGCGCTGGCCGCCCGACGACGTCGAGCGGGTGGTGCGCGAGACGGTCGAGGTGATGGTGAAGCAGGGCCTGCTGACGCGGGCGGGCGAGGGCATGCTGCGGCGGCCCGACTTCAACTCGCCGGACTTCGCCCGCCTGGTCACGCTCGGGCGGGTGATGGGCGAGACCTTCGAGCGCTATTGCCTGTCGGCGCTGCTGCTGTCGCAGGAGCGCCGGCTCGGGCGCATCGAGCGGGCGCGGTTCGAGGGCGACTGCCGCCTGTTCGCCGAGCGCATGGCGGTGCTGACCGGCCGCAACGCGCCGGAGTTCTTCGACACCGCGCTGTTCCGCGCCTACGTCACCACCCTGATCGACCAGGGCCTGGTGGTCGAGCGTGACGACAAGACGCTGGAGGTCGACGAGCGCATCGACCGCATCGCCGAGCGCTCGATGGAGCTGCTCGGCGGCGAGGCCCAGCAGACCGTGCTGCAGATCCTCGCCCGCCGGCCCGGCGTCGCGCCGAACTAGCGTCGCTGTGCTGCGGGTCGGGTGGCCCCTTACGGGGACTGCTCGCTTCGTCGCCGCGCCAGCTCGCCTCGCCAAGTCTCGGCTCGCCGTGGCGCGGCGACCCCTCCCCCCGCTTTCGCGGGGGTCGGGGCTCCGCTCGCTGCGCTGTTCCCCTTCAGGGGCCACCCGACCCGCCCTGATCGCTCGGCGCGTTGAGGCGGAGGTCGGCAGCGGGCCCGAAGCGACCTTTGGGCGCAAGCCCATCGGGAGCGAGGGCCTGCTGCCGACCTCCGCCGCCGCAAGGCGAGCGGGGCGCGGGCGTTATACACTTCCCGCCCCGCGGGGCCCGAGCCCCGCGTTTTCACATCCCACAAGAGCCATTCGATGACCCACACCCCCCGCATCCTGGCCGCGGCGCTCGCCGCCCTGCTGGCCACCGCCTGCGCGCAGAAGGACGGCGCCGGCGGCACCTCCGACCTCGACACCGACGCGGAGAAGTTCGGCTACGCCATCGGCGTCGACATCGGCAAGTCCCTGACGCCGGTCAAGGACGACGTGGACATCACCGCGCTGATGAACGGCATCGAGGAAACCCTCGGCGGCAAGACGGCGCGGCTCGACGACGAGGCGCGCGAGAAGGTCAAGTCCGAAGTGTCGCGCCGCATCCAGGAAAAGCAGATGGAGGAGCGCACCGCCAAGGCCGCCGCGGCCAAGGAAGCCGGCGAGAAGTTCCTCGCCGGGAACGCCAAGCGCGAGGGCGTCAAGACCACCGACAGCGGCCTGCAGTACGAGATCGTGGCCGAGGGCAGCGGTGCCGTGCCGAAGGCCACCGACAAGGTCACCGTGCACTACAAGGGCACGCTGATCGACGGCACCGAGTTCGACAGCTCCTACGCGCGCGGCCAGCCGGTGACGTTCCCGCTGGGCAACGTCATCCCGGGCTGGACCGAGGGCCTGCAACTGGTCAAGGCCGGCGGCAAGGCCAAGCTGTACATTCCCTCGAACCTGGCCTACGGCGAGCGCGGCGCCGGCGCCAAGATCGGCCCGAACGAGACGCTGGTTTTCGAGATCGAGCTGATTTCGATCGAGAAAGCCGGGGCGGCCAAGCCGAAGTGACCGGAAGGCCGGCGCAAGCCGGCCTTTCTTTCACTCCCCGCTCGGCGAGGCCTGCGCCGGCCTCGCCGCGTCTCGCTACGCCGCCGCCCTCTGCGCCCGCAGCGGCAGGTGGAGCGTGAAGCGCGTGCCGCGGCCCGGCTCGCTGGCGACCTGGATCGAGCCGCCGAGCCGCTGCGTCACGAGGTTGTAGACGATGTGCAGGCCCAGCCCGCTGCCGCCGACGCCGCGCCGGGTCGTGAAGAACGGGTCGAACACCCGCGGCAGGTGCTCGGGCGCGATGCCGCGCCCGTCGTCGCTGTACTCGAGCTCGACCCGCTCCGGCTGGCGGCGCACGGCGATGCGGATGCGGCCGCGCTCGACGCCGTCGAAGCCGTGCAGCAGCGAGTTGGTCACCAGGTTGGTCAGGATCTGCGCGATCGCGCCGGGGTAGCTGTCCAGGGTCAGGTCGTCCGGGCACTCGACCTCCACGGCGTGCGCCGTCCTCTTGAGCTGCGGGCGCAGGCTCAGCAGGATCTCGTCGATGTAGCCGCGCAGCGCAAAGCGGCGCCGCTCGCCGCTGGACTGGTCCACGGCCACCTGCTTGAAGCTGTGGATCAGGTCGGCGGCGCGCTGCAGGTTGCGCAGGATGATCTGGGTGGATTCCTCGGCCAGCGTCACGAAGCGCTCGAGGTCCGAGCGGCGCAGCTCCTCGCGTTCGTACTGCGAGCGCAGCTCGCCGGCGCGCGTCTGCAGCGTCGAGGCCGCTGTCACGCCGACGCCGACCGGGGTGTTGATCTCGTGCGCCACGCCGGCCACCAGCGCGCCGAGCGAAGCCATCTTCTCGGCCTGGACCAGCTGCCGCTGCGCTTCCTTGAGGCGCTCGAGCGCGTCCGCCAGATCCTGGTTGCTGCGCGCGGTCTCGGTGACCTGCTGCTCGAGCGACCGGTTCAGCTGCTTGATCTCGAAGTCGGCCCGTGCGATCTGCGCCAGCATCGCGTTGAAGTCCTGCACCAGGCCGCCGACCTCGTCGTGGCCGTAGGCCTGCACGCGCAGCCCGTAGTTGCGCGTCTGCGACACCTCGCGCGCGGCCTGCGCCAGCCGCAGGATCGGGCCGGCGAACGCGCGCTGCATGGCGAAGGCGATGCCGATGCTGACCGCGACCGAGAAGCCGACGATGGCCAGCATGATGCCGCCCTGCACCGCGACCGCGCGCTCCAGCGGCTTGAGGCTCGCGCGCAGGCGCAGCCAGCCGATGCGCTCGCCCGCCTGCATCACCGGCTGCACCGAGATCAGCGCCGAGACCTCGTCGCTCACACCCGGCGCGCCGGGCAGCGCCGGGCACTCGAGCCCGGCGGTCGAGTAGCGCGCGAACGGCCGCGGCGGCTCGTCGCCCTCGGCGAGGTACAGGCAGCCGGCCTCGAGTTCGGGCTTGGCCTGCATCGCCGACAGGATCTCGTTGGCGGTGACCGGGTCGCGGAACGCCAGCGCCGCGGTCGCGTTGCTGGCCAGGATCGACGACACCGAGGCGAGGTCACGCTCGATCGCCGCCCGCGTGGTCAGCCAGGCATAGGCGGCCAGACCCACGCCGGTCAGCAGCACGCCGGAGATGCTGGCCAGCAGCAGCAGCAGCGTGAGCTTGCGCTGGATCGGCACGTCGCGGAACGGCGCCATGGCGGGTAACGCCTCAGCGGGTGACGACCTGCGACACTTCCAGCAGCTTGGCGCTCAGCACGAGCTGCTCGCGCGAGGCCGCGGTCACGTTGACTTCGAAGCGCACCCGCCCGCCGTCGCTGAGGAAGAAGCGGATCACACCGGCGGACTGCGTCGTGCTGGCCTCGTGCACCGACAGCACGCCGTGGCTGACCAGCGCGTCCAGCTCGGCCGCGATGCCGGCGTCGCCCGCGGCGCCGACGTAGACCACGTGGCAGTCGCGCAACTCCTCCGCCCGCATGGCCGCCAGCACCTCGATGGCGTGGCCTTCGATGGCGCGCCCGCGCACGGTCTCCTGGAGCACGCCGCCCATGGCGCTCGAGCCCTGCACGCACAGGTACAGCGGCGCGTCCGGCGCCGCGACCTTGGCCGTCGGCCAGGTGGTGAACTTGGCGAAATTGAACAGGAACGCCGCCTTGACCCTCAGCTCGAGCTCGTCGGCGGCGGCCGCCGGCGCGTCGGCCGCGGTGGCCAGCGCCAGCGGCAGGGCCGCAAGCGCCGCGAGGCGGCGCAGGGCTCGCCTCACTGCCAGCTCCAGTTCAGGTCGAGCCACACGGCGCGCTCGAGCTCGAACGCCGTGCCCGCCTCGGCGTGGCTGTCGTGCAGCAGGTCGGCGCCGACCAGGGCCAGCTCCAGCGCCGGCGTCGGTCGCCAGGCGAGCCGGTAGTTCAGCTCCACGTAGTCGGGCACCTGCTGGCGCGGCAGGCGGTCGACGTAGCGCAGGAACCCGTCGACCGTGACGTTGGGCCACGGATTGAGGGCAAGGTGCACGCCGGCGCTGTGGCGCGGGCTGCTGCCCTCGAGGTTGCGCGGCGTGTTCGTGTCGGTGCTGGCGGAGCCATCGGCGTCGATCTTCAGGAACGCGTAGAACGGCCGCACGCTCACGCCGGCGGCCGGTGTCCAGCCGACGGCCAGCTCGGCGCCGTAGCTGTCTGCCTCGAGCCGGTTCTCGAAGCTGCCACTCGGCGACTCGGTGCTGCGCAGGTCGGTGTAGGTGTTGTAGAACGTCGTGAGGTCGACGGTGACATCACGCTCGGTCCAGGCGCGCAGCCCCCATTCGTAGGCGATGACTTTCTCGGAGTCGAAGTCCGGGTTGCCGATGCGCACCGTCGTGCCCGGCGTGCAGCCGAGGATCACGTCGACCGGCGGCTCGCAGAAGATCGCCACGTCCTGGTCGAGGCGGTTCGGCAGCCGCACCGCGCGCGACACCGCGCCCCAGGTGAAGGCGCGCTCGCCGAGTTTCCAGCCGAGCCGCACGCCCGGCTGGGCCTCGAAGCCGGTCAGCTCGTTGTGCTCGAACTTGCTGCCGACGCTGAGCTCGCCGTCCTTGCCGAGCGCGCGCTGCCCTTGCACGAACAGGCTCCAGGTCTCCAGCGTGCGCGAAGCCGGGTCGAAGATGATGGCGCGCGGCGGGCCGCCGGTCTCGTCGTGCGAGACGCGGTAGCCGCCGCCCCAGGTAACCGTGGCGGCGACGGGTTTCAACGTGAAGCGGTGCTGGAACTGCACGTCGCCGGTGTCGCGTTTCTCGCTGAACACCTCGGGAAGGTCACGCCGGTAACCGTCGTAATAAGCCTGCGCCGACCACTCGTTGTTGGCCGAGGGCCGGTGTGCCCATCGCGCCAGCAGGTTGGCGCCGCTCATGGTCGCGTCCTCGGCGCGCGCGTAGACGGTCGCATCGAGATCCTCGGTCTGCTCGCGGCCATCGTAATAGCCACCGGATACCATAAACTCGTGCGCCGGTGCCGGCGCCCAGTCGGAGCGGAAGCCGGCCGACGCTAGCCGCTGCGCGTCGAACGAGTCCCTGCCGTCGCGCTGCACCGAGGTGTCGCGCTCGAGCGCCTTGGCGTAGAAGCGCGCGTGGCCCACATCGCCGATCTTCGAGCCGCCGCGGAATGCGGCGTAGGCGCGCTCCTCGCTGCCGCTGCCGGCACGCAGCGTGTTGCCGACGGTGTCTTTCGAGTGGCGCGTGACGATGTTGATCACGCCGTTGACCGCGTTGGCGCCCCACAGCGTGCCGCCGGGCCCGCGGATCACCTCGATGCGGTCGACGTCGTCGAGCGAGGTGTCGAGCACGTCCCAGAACACGGTCGAGGTCAGCGGCGAGTACACGCTGCGCCCGTCGAGCAGCACCTCGAGCTTGTCGCCCGAGAAGCCGCGCGAGGTCACCGTGTAACTGTGGGCGTTGGTCCGGGCGACCTGGATGCCCGGCACCAGGCGCAGCGCCTGGGCCAGGGTGCGCGTGCCGGCGCGGCGCAGCTCGTCGCCGGTGACCACGGTGATGGCGGCCGCGGCGTGGCGCAGCGGCTCGGCGTGCTTCGACACCGAGATGACCTGCACGTCGAGCAGTTCCTGCAGCGACAGCTCCGTGAGGTCCTGTTCGGCCAGCGCCATCCGCGTGGGCGTGGCCGCGCCGGCCGGTGCCGCGAGCGCGAGCGCCAGCGCGGCGAGCGCCAGGCGCCGGACGCGCGCATGCTCAGGCTCGGTAACGGCCCTTTCCGTCATGGCAATCCCCCGCTGGGCGAGCAGTAGGGATTATCCACTGCCGCGCGCCCCCCGTCAGGCCACAATGCGCCATGCCCTCCCAGCACGACGACGTCCTGCGCTTCAAGGAGGACGCGCCGCCGCGGGCGCCCGACGGCGAGCCGTGGAAGGTGCTGATCGTCGACGACGAGGAGGAGGTGCACGGCGTCACGCGCCTGGCGCTGGCCGACTTCCGGGTGCACGGGCGGCCGCTGGCCCTGCTGCACGCCCATACCGGCGGCGATGCCGTGCGCATGATGCGCGAGCACGACGACGTGGCCATGATCCTGATGGACGTGGTCATGGAGACCGAGCACGCCGGGCTCGAGGCGGTCGAGGCGATCCGCAAGCAGCTCGGCAACTCGCGCGTGCGCATCGTGCTGCGCACCGGCCAGCCCGGGCAGGCGCCCGAGACGGAGGTGGTGTCGAAGTTCGACATCAACGACTACAAGGAGAAGACCGAGCTCACCACCAAGAAGCTCTACACCGTGATCCACACCGGCCTGTCCCACTACCGCGAGCTGGTCGCGCTCGACCGCAACCGCCAGGGCCTGCTCAAGGTCATCGAAGCCTCCGCGCGCATCTTCGAGGTGCAGGCGCTCGAGCGCTTCGCCGAGGGCGTGCTGCAGCAGCTGGCCGCGCTGTTGTACTCGAACGGCAGCTCGGTCATGGCGCGCCACACCGTCAGCGTCGCGGCGACGCGTAACCCCGACGGCCTGGTGGTGCTGGCCGGCACCGGCAGCTACGCCGGCAGCGCCGGCCGGCCGGTGCGCGAGGTGGTCGAGCCCGTCGTGCTCGAAGCGCTCGAGCGGGCGCTGCGTGAGAAGCGGTCGTCGTACACGGAGAACGCGTTCGTCGGCTACGTCGGCACCCGGGGCGGCACCGAGAACCTGCTGTATCTGTCGAGCGATGCGCCCATCACGCTGGCCGACCGCGGCCTGGTCGAGCTGTTCTGCCGCAACGTCGCCATCGCCTTCGAGAACCTGCAGCACCCCCCGGCGTAAACGAAACGGGCCGCAGGGCGCGGCCCGTTTGCCCGTCATGCCGGCGAAAGCCGGCAGCCAGCGTCTCAGGGCACTGGATCCCGGGTCTCGCGGGCAATGGCCCGCTCGCCGGGATGACGGCGCCTATAGCGCCGTCACTTGATGACCTGCTTCGACACGTTCGCCGGCGCGAAGTAGTCGTCGCTGAAGTCCTTGACCACGTTCTCCGGGTCCTCGTTGTTGAACGCCTGCGACAGGTAGCGCAGCGACTGCAGGTCGTAGATGGTCTCGCCGATCGGCGCCAGCGCCAGCGGGTCGTACGACAGCGTGGTGTGCGCCTCCTGCCAGCGCCACAGCTGCTCGCGGCGGTCGTAGATGTCCACCAGCGCGATCTGCCAGGAATCCTCGTCGAGGTAGAAGGTGCGGCGCTTGTAGATGTGCGTGGTGCCGGGCTTGGTCGTCGAGTCCACCACCCACACGCGGTGCAGTTCGTAGCGCGGCAGGTCCTGGTTGATGTGGCCCTTCTTCATGATGTGGGAGTACTTGTACTTGTCGTCGTGCAGCACGTAGGCGTTGTACGGGATGTACATCTCCTTCTTGCCGACGATCTTCCAGGTGTAGCGGTCCATGGCGCCGTTGTAGGTGTCGGTCTGGTCGTTGGTGCGCAGGCCGTCGGCGGCGGTGCCGGGGTTGTCGTAGCCGACGTTGGGCGCGCGGCGCAGGCGCCGCTGGCCGGGGTTGTACTGCCAGGCGCGGCGCGGCTCGCGGATCTGGTCGGCGGTCTCGTGGACCAACGTGATGGTGCCGGCCAGGCGCGCCGGCGCGGTCACGATCTGCAGGAAGTAGATCAGCACGTTGTTGATCGACCGCGGCGTGGCGCCCTCCTTGCTGTAGGGCAGCATCACGTCCTCGCGGATCTTGACCTGGTTGTAGCTGCCGGCGGTGGTCACCGCGAACTGGTTGTTCCAGCGCTGCACGCTCTCGCCGCGGTAGCGCGTCTTGTGGTTCCAGATCGGTTCATGGCCGCTCTTGGGGATCGGGAACGGCACGCCGAGGATGGCGTCGTTGAGCGCCTCGCCGTTGCCGCCGAGCGAGGCCTGCAGGGCGTTCTTGTAGGTGGCGTCGTAGACGAACTGTGGGTTGGCGAAGGTGCGGCGCGTCTCGTACACGTTCATCTTGTAGGTCTGCGGGTACTTCTGGAACATCGCCAGCTGGCCGACCGACAGGCGCTCCTTGTACTGCTGCGCGTTCTGCGCCGTGATGGTGAACTTGGGTTTGTCCTGCGGGAACGGGTCGCAGAAGCGCGAGCCCCGGCCTTTGAAGCAGGGGGGCGCCTTGGTCAGGCCGCCGGTCCAGGCCGGGATGCTGCCGTCCTTGTTGCCCGCCCGCTCGGCGCCCAGCGGCGTGAGGTCCTTCTTGAGGCGGTCGGCCTCCTGCTGCGGGACCTTGGCGTGCAGGGGGGTGATGGCAAGAACGACGGCGACGGCGGCAGCACGCACGAGGATGCGATTCATTTCGGGATCTCCCTCCAGGGGCCCGGTAACCTTAGTCCAGATTCGGACGGGGTGCCAAGTTCACGCGATCGCCCCCGCCTGCCGCTGGACGCCCGTGCCCAGGCGCATCGGCCTGTGCTGTTGTCCATACGTCGGCGTATTGATAGAGTTTTTTCCCGACAGTACGCGGGCGTATGGAGCACCCCGGTGACCCCGAACGACCTCAACGACACGCCGTCGCGGCAATCGCTCACCGCGGAGACCTGGGCGGCGGCGGCCCTCGACGCGGTGGCGGCCGGCGGCCTCGACGCCGTCGCGGTCGAGCCGCTCGCGCGCCGCCTCAACGTGACCAAGGGCAGCTTCTACTGGCACTTCCCGAACCGCGAGGCCCTGCTCAAGGCGGCGCTGGCGCTGTGGGAACAGCGCGAGACGGTGGACGTGGTCTCCGGGCTCGACCAGGAGCCGGATCCGTACCAGCGCATCGTCAACCTGTTCAAGCGCGCCAACTCGAGCTACAAGGCCGGCCGGCTGTACCTGGCGCTGGCCGCGGCCAGCGACGACGTACGCGTCAGCGAGGTCGTGCAGCGCGTCACCGCGCGCCGCCTGGGCTACCTCGAGAAGTGCTATCGCGCGCTCGGCATGGGCGCCGAGGAGGCGCCGCTGTGGGCCACGTTCGCCTATGCCACGTTCATCGGCAACCAGCAGGTGCACCGCGACTCGCCGCAGTCGTTCCCGGCGGGGCCGAAGTTCCGCGAATACTTCAAGCTGATGCTGCGCACGCTGATTCCGCGCGCCGAGGCACAGTCCGCGCCGGCGCCGATGCGCCGCACCGGGTCCTGACACGCACCTGCGCGGGACGGACTTCAATCCGTCGCGCCTGTTCGAGACAAGGGGGAGCAGCGCCATGTTGACCGTCCTGATCGTCATCGCCGTCGCCTGGCTGCTGGCCTTCGTCGGCGCGCCGCTGCTGGTCTGGACGCTGGCCGCCGGCGGCGCGCTGGTCGCCCTCTACGGCGCCGGTGCGCTGGGCGCCACCGGCCTCGTCATCGCGCTGGTGGTGTTCGCGCCGCTCGCGCTGGTGCTGAACCTGCATCCGCTGCGCCGCGCGCTGCTCACCCGCTTCATTTTCGGCCCGTTCAAGGCGGTGCTGCCGGAGATGTCGTCCACCGAGCGCGAGGCGCTCGAGGCCGGCGACGTGTGGTGGGAGGCCGAGATGTTCCGCGGCCGGCCCGAGTGGGACAAGCTGCTCGACTTCCCGTACACGCCGCTGACCGTGCAGGAACAGGGGTTCCTCGACTACGAGGTCGAGGAGGCGTGCCGGATGGTGGACGACTGGAAGTGCGAGTTCGAGGACAAGGACCTGCCGCCCGAAGTCTGGCAGTACCTCAAGGACAAGGGCTTCTTCGCCATGCTGATCAAGAAGGAGTTCGGCGGCCTGGGTTTCTCGGCCTACGCGCAGTCATGCGTGGTCACCAAGCTCGCCACCAAGTCCATCACGCTCGCGGTCACCGTGATGGTGCCCAACTCGCTGGGGCCGGGCGAGCTCCTGATGTACTACGGCACGCCCGAGCAGCAGAAACAGTGGCTGCCGGGGCTGGTCAAGGGCACCGAGCTGCCGTGCTTCGGCCTGACCGGCCCCGAGGCCGGCTCGGATGCGACCGCCATGCCGGACTCCGGCGTGGTGTGCCATGGCGAGCACGAGGGCAAGCGCAGCCTCGGCATCCGCCTGAACTTCGAGAAGCGCTACATCACGCTGGCGCCGGTGGCGACCGTCGTCGGCCTGGCCTTCAAGCTGCGCGACCCCGAGGGCCTGCTCGGCGACAAGACCAGGACGGACTACGGCATCACCTGCGCGCTGATCCCGGCGAAGCATCCTGGCGTGATCATCGGCCGGCGCCATTATCCCGGCGCCGCCTTCCACAACGGCCCGATCTTCGGCCGCGACGTGTTCATCCCGGTCGACTGGATCATCGGCGGCCCGGCCATGGCGGGAAAGGGCTGGCGCATGCTGGTCGAGTGCCTGTCGGCCGGCCGCGGCATCTCGCTGCCGGCGCTGGCCGCGGCCGGGGCCCAGAGCGCCTACCGCATGGTGGGCGCGTACGCGCGCATCCGCCGCCAGTTCAAGGTCGCCATCGGCAAGTTCGAGGGCGTGCAGGAGGCGACCGGCCGCATCGCCGGCCACGCCTACACGCTCGAGGCGATGCGCGTCCTCACGGCGTCGGCGGTGGACCACTGCGCGCCCAGCGTGGTCACCGCGATCGCCAAGTACCACATGACCGAGCTGATGCGGAAGGTCATCGTCGATTCGATGGACGTGCTCAGCGGCCGCGGCATCCAGCAGGGCCCGCGCAACTCCATCGCCACCGCCTACCGCGCCACGCCGGTGGCGATCACGGTTGAAGGCGCCAACATCCTCACGCGCAACCTGATGATCTTCGGTCAGGGCGCCATCCGCTGCCATCCGCACGTGTTCCCCGAGATGGAGGCCGCGCGCAGCGACGACCTGCCGGCGTTCGACGAGGCGCTGTTCAAGCACTTCGGCTTCTCGATCAACCGCGCGGTGCGCGCGTTCACCCTGGGCCTGGCGGGCTCGCGCTTCGCGCGCTCGCCGGTGCCCGGCATGACCGCGCCGTACTTCCGCCAGCTCGAGCGCTTCTCGGCCGCGCTGGCCTTCACCTCGGACCTGACCATGGGCGTGCTCGGCGGCAAGCTCAAGTTCAAGGAGCGCCTGTCGGCGCGCCTGGGCGACGTGCTGTCGCAGCTGTACGTCGGCAGCGCCGTGCTCAAGTACTACCTCCACCACGGCCAGCCCGCCGGGGACGCCGCCCACCTGCGCTGGGCGATGGACCACTGCCTGCATGAGATCGCCCGGGCCTTCGAGGACTTCCTCGACAACTTCCCGGTGGCGTGGGCGCGCTGGGTCATGCGCGCCGTGGTGTTCCCGCTGGGCAACCGCTACCGCCCGGTCAGCGACGCGCTCAACGCCAGGGTCGCCGACCAGCTGCTCGAGCAGACGCCGCTGCGCGACCGCATTTCCTGGCTGGTCTACACCAATGGCGGCCCGCATGACGCCATCGGCCGCATCGAGCACGCCTGGAACCTCGCGCAGAAGGCGGAAGCCCCGTTCCTCAAGTACTACCGCATGATGGTCAACGAGGAGCTCGCCGGCGACGACACCGGCGAGCGCCTGGCCGACGCGGTGAACCGCAAGCTGCTGACGCGCGAGGAGGCCGATCTCGTCGCCGAGTTCGACAAGGCGCGCCTCGACGTGATCCAGACCGACCACTTCACCGCCGGCTACATCCTCGGCAACTACGCCGAGAAGGCCGACGTGGTGGACCTGTCGTCGCGGCGCGCGCAGGTGGCCTGACGGCCTAGACGGAAGTCGAACGGCAAGGCCGATTACCGCCGGCCGGCGCCGCGCGACCAGGCCCGTGCGGCCTTCCGTCGCGGCCGCCCCGCGCTAAGACCATCGTCTACTACGGCGCCGTCGGGCGCGCGCGGATGATGGACCGCATCCCGGGAAGCTTGTGTCCCGGCACATCGGGGAAGGGTGTGCGATGAGTCAGGCATCGGCTGAGGGCAACCCGGCGGCAGCGGCCCGCATCGCGCTGGCGCTCGGCGCCGCGCTCGCCGCGTGCAGCGCCGCAGCGATGCACGAGGCGCCGCCGGCCGAATCGGCGCCCACGCGCCACATCGCCTTCGGCGGCTTCATCGAATCGCCGGACAGCGCCCGCAATGTCGACAGCGGCCTGGGCGCCAGCTACGGCTACGGCCGCTCGCTCGGCGCGACCCGCGCCTGGGAGCTGCGCCTGTTCGGCGGCACGCGCGAGACCGGCGTCAGCGGCGCCACCGACTTCTACCACTACGGCATCGGCGCCGACTTGTTCCAGTACTTCGGCAACACCGCAGGCGGCCATCCGTACGCGCTGCTGGGCGCCGGCGCGATCCTGAACGATGTCGATCCGGACGACGACGACGGGGTCAGCGGCTACGCCAGCGCGGCGCTGGGCTGGCGCGGCGCGCCGCTGAAGGGCTGGGGCATCCGCCCGCGCTTCGAGCTGCGCGCCGGCTATGACAGCTTCGACTCGGGCCAGTTTGACGTGCTGCTCGGCGCGTCGCTCGAGATCCCCGCCGAACGCACCGTGATCCAGGAGAAGCTGGTCGAGGTCGAGAGAACGGTCGAAGTCGTGGTGGCCCCGCCCGACCTCGACGGCGACGGCATTCCCGACGCGAGCGACCAGTGTCCCGATACCGTGCCCGGCGCCAGGGTCGAGCCCGACGGCTGCGTGCGCAAGGCGCAGGTGGTGGTGCTGCCGAACATCGAGTTCGCGCTCGACAAGGCCGACCTGACGCCGGCGGGCCGCGAGGTGCTGGAGAAGGTCGTGCGCTTCATGAACGACCAGCCCGAGATCACGCTGGACGTCTGGGGCCATACCGACTGGACCGGCAGCGCGGTCTACAACCTGGGCCTGTCGCAGCGGCGCGCGGCCTCGGCGGTGCAGTACCTGATCGAGCGCGACATCGACGCCGCGCGGGTCAAGTCGGCCGGCTTCGGCGAATCGCGGCCGCTGGCGAGCAACGAGACCGAGGAAGGGCGCGAGCGCAACCGCCGCGTCGAGCTGAACATCCGCGCCCCGCGCGCGGGAGGGTCGTGAGCCATGCGTAAGAACCTGCTGCTTGCCGCTGCTCTGGTGGCCCCGACGATGCTGTCGGGCTGCATCGCGCAGGAAGGCGTGCCGGTGCCGGGCCAGGCGGGTTTCCCGCCGCTGGCCGTCGCCGACGTCGCGATGGTGGAGACCGACTCGCTGAACAACAGCCTCGCCGCGCTCGCCAACGACATCGACCTGTCCGGGACCGGGCTCACCATCACCCTGGTGACGGTGGACCAGGTCCTGCCCCCGGCCGCCGGGGCCACGGCCAGCACCGACGGCAACAGCGTGACCTTCACCCCGCCGGCGGGCTTCACCGGCGTGGTCACGCTGAATTACACGATCAGTGACGGCACCGGCGCCACGTCCTCCGCCGCGATCGCCGTCAGCGTGCTGCCGGTCGCCCTGCCGCCGGCCGCGCTGCCCGACGCCGCCACGGTGACGCAGGATTCCGGGCCGACCGACATCGACGTGCTGGCCAACGACGTGGACTTTGCCGGCGGCGGCCTGACGCTGACCGCCGCCACCATCACGACGTCGCTCCCGCCCGGCGCGCACACGGTCACCATGGCCGGCAACCAGGTGCGGTTCACGCCGGCCGCCGCTTTCGTGGGCGCCGTGCTGGTCGACTACACCGCCACCGACGTCAACGGCAACAGCGCCACCGGCGTGCTCACCGTCGTGGTGTCGCCGCTCGCCGTGCCGGCGGGCCCGGTGCCGGTGCCGGACGCGGCGGTTGTGGCCCAGGACTCGGCGGCCACCGACATCGACGTGCTGATCAACGACGTCGATCCGGCCGGCGGCGGGCTGAGCCTGACCGGCGTCACCGTGACGGCCTCGGTGCCGATGGCCACGCACACCGTCGCCATCAATGCCGACCAGGTGCGGTTCACACCGGCGGCCGGCTTTGTCGGCACCGTCGTGGTCGGCTACACGGCGACCGACATCAACGGCGAAAGCGCCGACGGCGTGCTCACCGTCGTGGTCTCGCCGCTCGTCGTGGCCCCGGGCCCGGTGCCGGTGCCGGACGCGGCGGTCGTGCCGCAGGACTCGGCGGCCACCGACATCGACGTGCTGATCAACGACGTCGATCCGGCCGGCGGCGGCCTGACGCTGAGCAACGTCATGGCCTTCAGTTCGGTGCCGATGGCCACGCACACGCTGGCCATCAACGCCGACCAGGTGCGCTTCACCCCGGAGGCCGGCTTTGTCGGCACCGTGGTGGTCACTTACACCGCGACCGACGTCAACGGCGCAAGCGCCGACGGCGTGCTCAGCATCGTGGTCTCGCCGCTCGCCCTGGCGCTGGGGCCGGTGCCGGTGCCGGACGCGGCGACCGTCATGCAGGACTCGGTCGACAACGACATCGTGGTGCTGGCCAACGACGTGGATACGGTCGGCCTCGGGCTGAGCCTGACCGCCGTGTCGATCACCGCTTCCGTGCCGCCGGAGGGCACGGGCCACACCGTGACCATCAATGGCAACTTGGTGCGATTCACGCCGGAAGTGGGCTTCGCCGGAACGGTCGTGGTCACCTACACCGCCACCGACGGCAACGGCGAAAGCGCCGACGGCGTGCTCAACATCACGGTGTCGCCGCTCGCGCTGCCGGTCGGCCTGGTCGCCATCCCGGATGCGGCAACCGTGGCGCAGGACTCGGTCGACAACGACATCGACGTGCTGGGCAATGACGTGGACTTCGCCGGTGGCGGGCTGGACCTGACCGGCCTGTCAATCTTCAGTTCCCTGCCGCCGGAAACCACGGGCCACACCGTGATCATCAATGGCGACCTGGTGCGCTTCACGCCGGAAGCCGGATTCGCCGGCATCGTGCAGGTCCAGTACACCGCCACCGACGTCAACGGCCTGACCAGCAACGGCCTGCTCAGCATCGAGGTCACGCCGGCGGCGCTGGTGATCGGCCCGCTTGCCTTGCCGGATGCGGACACCGCGTCCGCGACTGGCGGCGCGCAGACCTACGACGTGCTGGCCAACGACGTGGATCCCGCGGGCATGGGCCTGACGCTGACGAACGTCAGCATCACCTCCGAAACTCCGCCGACGGGCTCGGGCGCGGTGGCGATCGCCGGCGACCTGGTCGAGTACACGCCGAACGTGGCTTACCTCGGCATCATCGTGATCACGTACACCGCGGAAGACATCAACGGCAACACCACGGACGGCGAGCTGACCCTGACGGTCGGGCCCTGACGCCCGGCAGGAACGAAAAAGGCCCGCGTTGCGGGCCTTTTTCTTTCCCACGACGCGGGCTATTGGGTCTTCAGCATCAGGTTCATCAGCTTGGCCTTGAACGCCGTGTACGGCGGGAACAGGGTACGCGCCAGCATGATGCGCGTGCGCACCACCGCGCGCTCGTGCGAGAAAGCCTTGAAGCCGTAGAAACCGTGCGCGTTGCCGATGCCGGAGTTGTTGACGCCGCCGAACGGCAGGTTGGCGTGGCCGTACTGCACCACGCAGTGGTTGATGCAGGTGCCGCCGGCGCTGGTGCCCTTCAGCACCCGCTCGATGTTGCGCTCGCTGCGGCTCCAGATGTACAACGACAGCGGCTTGGGCTGGCGGTTGATGTGGGCGATGGCCTGGTCGAGGTCCGTGTACGTCAGGATCGGCAGCAGCGGCCCGAAGATCTCCTCGGACTGGATGCGCGCCTCCGCCGGGATGTCTTCCAGGAACGTCGGCTGGATGAAGCATTCCTTCTCGTCGACCTCGCCGCCGAGCACGACCTTCGCGCCCTTCTGCCGGGCATCGGCCAGCAGGCCGGCGAGGCGCTGGGTGTGGCGTGCGTTGACGATGCGCGCGAGGTTGGGCGAGCCCATCTGCTCCGCCGCGGTCTCGCCGTAGCATTCCTTGATGACGGCGCGGCACTCGGCGACGAACGCGTCCTTCACCGCGGGGTGGACGTAGACGTAATCCGGCGCGATGCAGGTCTGGCCGCAGTTGGTGTACTTGCCCCACATCAGCGTGCGCGCCGCCATCTTGAGGTCGGCGGTCTCGTCGATGATCGTCGGCGACTTGCCGCCGAGCTCGAGCGTGACGCTGGTCAGGTGCTTCGCCGCCGCCGCCATCACCACCTTGCCGATCGCCGGCGAGCCGGTGAAGAAGATGTGGTCGAACGGCAGCGCCAGCAGCATCGTCGACACCGCGGCGTCGCCCTCGAAGATCGCCACCTCGTCCTCGGTGAAGATTTCCCGCACGATCTTCACCATCACCGCGGTGATGTGGGGCGTCATCTCGGACGGCTTCAGGATCGCGGTGTTGCCGGCGGCGAGCGCCGACACCAGCGGCCCGAACGACAGGTTCACGTTGTAGTTCCAGGGCGAGACGATCAGGCAGCGGCCGCGGGGCTCGTGCTGGACCCAGGACTTCAGGCCGATGGTCAGGCTGGTCGGCCAGACGCCGTGCGGCTTCATCCATTTCTTGAGCGCACGCTTTGCGTGCTTGGCCTCGCTGATGACCGGCAGGATCTCGGCCAGGTCGACCTCGGCCGGCGGCTTGCGGAAGTCCTTCCAGGCCGCCTCGTAGAACGCCGGCCGGTGCGCCATGACGGCGTCGTGCAGGCGCATGATCCTGGCGCTGCGCTCGGCCGCCGTGGAACTGCGCAGCCGCAGGGCTGTCTCCCGTTGACGATCAAAAACCCGCCGGATTTCGGCCTCCAGCGTGCTGGCGGCGAAGGGCAGGTGGGAGACGGCGGTGCTCATGGGAGATCCCCAGGCAGTGGGCAGCAGGGGCGGGAGTATAGCCCCGCGGTTTGGGGCGCGCGGGCCTCCCATTTCACGTGCGGAGATGTGATCCTAGCCCCCGCACTTCGCATCGGAAAGGAGAGACCATGCGAGAGCTTGCCGCCGGTAATGCCGCGTACCTTTGCCCCCTTCTGAGCTTCGTCCTGCTCGGCCCGATGATCGGGCTGAGTGCCTGCTCCGGAGCCGGGTCGCCCGATTCCTCGGCCGCCAAGGCCGCCGCGCCCGACAACCGTGCGGCGATCGGCGATCCGCAATGCGAGCCGGCGCAGTGCGCCGCCGTCGGCGGCTTCACGCCGGCCTTCGTCGAGCCGCTGCTCGACCCGGCCGGCGCCGCGCCGCCGGAGTCCCCGGACCTCAACCCGCTCAGCACGAGCCCCGGCGACGACCGCTGCCTCTACGGTCCCGACGAGCGGCCGATCAAGTGCAAGCCCACGGCGGGCAGCGTCGCCGTGCTGAACGACGGCCGCATCCTGTACTTCAACGCGCTCGAGGGCACCGAGCGCGTCGAGTACAGCATCTTCTTCGAGGCCGGCCACGCGCTGCAGAACGACCAGACGCGGGTGATGACGCTGGCCGGCGGCACGGCGAGCTGGGTCCTGCCGCAGCCCAACGATGCCGGCGCGGAAAACCCGGACCCGGAAACGCTGACCGACCCGGGCACGCTGAACAACGAGAACAGCGAGCTGCGCGACAACGACGGCGCGCTGTTCTGCGCCGACCTCGCCACCGTCGCCGGCGGCCGCGTGCTGGCGGTCGGCGGCACCGACTACTACAACGAGCCGGGCACCGACATCCCGATCCCGTTCGGCATCTCGGAGCTGGAAGGGTTGCGCAACGCGCGCCTGTACGATCCGGACCGCGACACCTGGACCCAGACCGGCTCGATGGCGCACGGCCGCTGGTATCCGACCGTGCTGAATCTGGACAACGGCGATGTCTTCGTCGCCAGCGGCGTGACCAAGCTGGTCAAGCCGCTGTATCCGGACGACCCGCTGCAGTCCGGCACCAACGTGCGCCAGACCGAGACCTGGGGCTTGTGCGACGGGCAGTGGGTGGAGAATGGCGCGAGCGCGGAACGCTCGCTGCCGCTGTATCCGCGCCTGCACCTGCTGCCCAACGGCCAGGTGCTGTACAACGCCGCCGGCCAGGCCTTCAATCCCTTCGGCCAGTCCTACGACCAGGCCACCTGGAACCTGGTCGCGGCCTACGATCCGGTGACGCGGACGTGGGCCGACATCGCCTACGCCGGCATGCCCGCGATCGGCACGACCGATCCGCTGCAGGTCGCCAACCTCGCGCAGGGCGCCGGTTTCCGCGGCTCGACCTTCTCCATCATGTTGCCGCTGCGGCCGGATGCCGACGGCAACTACACGACCGCCGAGTTTCTGACCGCAGGCGGCGTGACCGGCAACCTGCTGCTGACCAGCCCCGGCTCGAACCAGCCGACCGCCCAGTCGCGCATCGACACGGTCACCCTTGGCGGCGCGCCGGTCGTGCCCGGGCTGCTCGGCGGCACCACGGCGCTGGGCTACGGCTCGCGCACCACCGGGCCGATGAACGCGGCGCGCTGGTACGGCACCGGCGTGCTGCTGCCGACCGGCGAGGTCATGGTGTTCTCGGGCGCGGACCGGGACGAGGTGCAGGGGCCCGGCACGGGCACGGCGATCCTCACGACCGAGCGTTTCGATCCCGCCACGGAAGCCTGGGCGCTGATGGCGCATCAGGGCCACCCGCGCACGTACCACAACACCGCGGCGCTGCTGCCCGACGGCCGCGTGCTGGTCGGCGGGCACGCGCCGATCAACACGGCCTACGCCTGGAGCGTCACGCTGCCGGGCTTCTCGCCGAACGACGGTCGCGACCCGTCGTTCGAGATCTACAGCCCGCCGTACGTGTTCGCGCCGCGGCCGGCAATCACCAGTTCCGGCCCCAAGACGCTGCGGCCGGGCGAGGAGTTCACGCTGACCACGCACGAGGCCGATGCGGTGACCTCCGTGGTGCTGGTGCGGCGCACCGACCTGACGCACCTGGTGGACGCGGATCAGCGCGCGGTGGTGCTGCCGATCGTCGGCCGCAACGCCGGCAAGGAACTGCGCGTGCGCATGCCGCGGCAGGCGGCGGTGGCACCGCCCGGCGAGTACCTGCTGTTCATCGTCGCTCCCGGCGAGAATGGTCCGGCGCCCTCGGTCTCGATCCCGGTCACGGTGCCTGCCGGCCGCGATTGCTGAGGGCCGGAGAGGGCCGCATACTCATCGCCCAACCGGGGGGAGAAGAACATGCCGGGTACCAAGCGCCTCAATCCGCTCGACGCGTCCTGGCTGGCGGTCGACTCGCTCGACACGCCGATGCACGTCGGCAGCCTGCTGATCTTCCAGTTGCCGGACGACGCGGCCGAGGATTTTCCGCGCCAGCTGTTCCAGCAGCTGAAGTCGCACGCCGAGGCCCATCCACCCTGGAACTTCAAGCTCAAGTCGCCCGCGCTGCGCCGCGTGCTGCCGGTGTGGCAGTTCGAGGACGACATGGACATGGACTACCACATCCGGCACTCGGCGCTGCCGCGGCCGGGCGGCGAGCGCGAGCTCGGCATCCTGGTGTCACGCCTGCACGGCCGCCAGCTCGACTTCACGCGCCCACTGTGGGAGTCGACGCTGATCGAGGGGCTCGAGGACAACCGCATCGCGCTGTACACCAAGATGCACCACTCGCTGGTGGACGGCATCAGCGGCATGCGCATGCTGCAGCGGTCGCTGGGCGACACGCCGGCGGCCTCGAAGAAGCTGCCGCCGCCGTGGGCGGCGCCGCCGCCCGAGAAGAAGCGCAGCGACGACGAGCCGCCGCCGATCCCCGAGGGCGCCCTCAGCAGCGTGGTCAGCGGCCTCAAGAAGCAGGTGCGCTCGGTGCCCGAGCTGGCGCGCGCGCTGACGCGGCTGATGCGCGGCGGTGACAACAAGGAGCTGATCGCGCCGTTCGCGGCGCCGGTGTCGGTGCTCAACTACCGCATCACCGGCGCGCGCCGCTTCGCCACGCAGCAGTACGACCTGGCCAAGCTCAAGGCGCTGGCGAAGAAGGCCGACGCGACGCTGAACGACGTCGTGCTGTGGCTGTGCGGCACGGCGCTGCGGCGCTTCCTGAAGGAGGCCCACCACCTGCCGGGCAAGTCGCTGACTACCGGCATCCCGGTCAACGTGCGGCCGGCCGACGACCAGGAGGCGGGAACCGCCATCAGCTTCATCATGGCCAACCTCGGCACCGACATCGCCGACCCGAAGAAACGCCTGAAGGCGATCACCCACTCGACCCGCATCGCCAAGGATCACCTGCAGTCGCTGCCGCGCGGCGCGCTGACGCAATACACGATGCTGGTGATGGCGCCGTACATCCTGGCGCTGATGACCGGCATCGGCGGGCGCACCCGGCCGGTGTTCAACGTGACCATCTCGAACGTGCCGGGGCCGGACAAGCCGCTGTATTTCTACGGCGCGAAGCTCGAGGCCATGTACCCGCTGTCGCTGCTGGCGCACGGCGGCGCGCTGAACATCACCTGCGTCAGCTACGACGGCAAGCTGAACTTCGGCTTCACCGGCGCGCGCGACACGCTGCCGCACATGCAGCGGCTGTCGGTCTATACCGGCGAGGCGCTCGAGGAGCTGGAGAAGATCCTGGCGTAGGAGCGCCTTCAGGCGCGACCATCGCGGCCAAGGCCGCTCCTACGAAGTCGAGCCGCCGGCCCACAGGTGCAGGCCGTACTTCTGGTAGCCCTGCACGTTGTTGAGCCGGGCGTCCTGCTCGGGCGGCACCGGGATCACTTCACCTTCCAGCAGCGGCGCGAGATACGGCGCGATCACCGCGCCGCCGCCGCCGCTGATCACGATCGCGTCCACGTCCCAGTCGTCGGCCCATAGCCGGTTGGCCTCGGTGGCAACGCGGGTGGCCAGGGCGGTGAAGGCCTGCTTGACCAGCGCGGTGATGTCGTAGCGCTTGCCCTTGATCTTGATGGTGCCGCGCGTCACCGCGTCGTACAGCCGGAACAACTCGATCGACACGCCGCTCTTTTCCTGCAGCGCGTTGGCCAGCGCCTGGAACGCGACCGAGATGCCCGAGTCGGTGGACTGGCTGCCGCGCTCGGAGTAGCGTGTCTTGTCGCTGATGGTGTAGTCCGCGGTGCGGAAGCCGACGTCGATGACGCCGATCTTCTCGGTGATGAAGCGCTGGCTCACCGGCTTGCCGAGGTCGTTCAGCATCAGGTTGAACAGCGCGCCGAACGGCTGCGGGATCACGCGCACTTTCTCGACGTTGACGACGCGATCCTCCTTGTCGCCGCCCGGCTTGAACAGCGTGGCCGTGTGGCGTTGCTGCAGCAGCTGCGTCAGCGCGTCCTTGTGCTTGCGGAAGAAGCTGATCGGCAGGCCGGTGACGATGCGCACCGGCGCGGCGTCGGCCAGCGGCGCGCAGGCCGAGACCGCCAGGGTCTTGGCGTACTTGCTGAGGAACTGGTTGGGGTCGAGCGTGAAGCCGCGCCCGCGGCTCTGCTGCTCGGCGAGCTCGCCAACGTAGAACATCTCGCCGTTGACCTGCAGGTGCCGCCCGAGCGAGACCTTGCCCGGCAGCAGCTGTTCGGTGAAGGTGGTCTCGGCGGCGTCGCCGATCACGGACTTGAACACCTGCGTTTCGCGCCCGTTGGTGGCCTTGGTGAAACCGAAACCGACGTCCAGCCCGATGACCTGCATGTGCCCTCCTCGCGAGCGCGAGTCTTGTAGCATGGCCCCGACCGCCATTCAAACGACGTGGGAGAGTCATGGCCGCCTTGCGCACGCCGGATCACCGTTTCGCCGACCTGCCGGACTACCCGTTCGCGCCGCGCTGGCACACGCTCAGGGAAGGGCTGCGCCTGCACTACGTGGACGAGGGCCCGCGCGACGCCCCGGCGGTGCTGATGCTGCACGGCGAGCCGTCGTGGAGCTACCTGTACCGCAAGATGATCCCCGTGTTCGCGGCGGCCGGGCTGCGCGCGCTGGCGCCGGACCTGGTCGGCTTCGGCAGGTCCGACAAGCCCGGCGCCATGGGCGACTACAGCTACCAGGCCCACATGGACTGGCTGCGCGAATGGGTGGAGGCGCTGGACCTCGGGCGCATGACCCTGGTGTGCCAGGACTGGGGCTCGCTGCTGGGCCTGCGGCTTGCGGCCGAGCACGAGGCGCGCTTCGACCGCATCGCGGTCGCCAACGGCTTCCTGCCGACCGGCGACCGCGGCGCCAACGCCGCGTTCCGCATCTGGCGCGCGTTCGCCAGGTACTCGCCGTGGTTCCCGATCGGCCGCATCGTCAACAGCGGCGTGGTCGACAAGCTCTCGCCCGCGGAGGTCGCGGCCTACGACGCGCCGTTTCCCGACTCGAGCTACAAGGCCGGCGCGCGGGCCTTCCCGCGCCTGGTGCCGACCACCCCGGACGACCCGGCCGCGCCGGCCAACCGCGCCGCCTGGCAGAAGCTCGGGCAGTGGCGCAAGCCGTTCCTGTGCCTGTTCGGCCGCAACGATCCGATCCTGGGCCGCGCCGACCGCCAGCTGATCCCGCACGTGCCGGGCGCCGCCGGCCAGCCGCACGACCGCCTGCGCGGCGGCCATTTCATCCAGGAAGACCAGGGCCCCGAGCTGGCGCGGCGCATCGTTGACTGGATCAAGGCCACGCCGGCCTGAGTGGTTCTCGAAGGGGCGGGTCGGGTGGCTCCCTCCGGGGACTGCTCGCCGGTCGCCGCGCGAGCTCGCCTCGCCAAGTCTCGGCTCGCCGTGGCGCGGCGACCCCTCGCTGCGCTCGGGGCTCCGCTCGGCTGCGCTGTTCCCCTCCGGGAGCCACGCCGACCCGCCCCCGAGCGCTCAGTCGCTCATGTGGCTCGTTCTGGAGATGAGCGATCAGGGCGGGCCGGGGGCTTGTCGAGCGGAAGTAAAAGCGCAGCGAGACGGAGCCCCGAGCGAAGCGAGGGGTGGCGCGCGTCGCGAAGGCGAGACATGGCGAGCCGAGCAGCGCGCCATCGAGCGAGCCAGCACGCCGGGTCTGTAGCGGACTGACTCAATGTCAGTCCGCCCGGCGTGCCGAGGCAAGCCCCCGGCCCGCTCCAGAAGGAGTCAGAGCTGGACGATTTCCTGCGGCTCGCCGCCACTCTGCTCGACGAAGTTCAGGATCACGCCGGCCGGGTCCATCACCGAGAAGGCCAGTTCGCCCCCGGCCGACTCCTCCGGCTTGCCGAAGGCCTCGATGCCGCGCTGCGTGATCTGCTGGTAGACCGCGCGCACGTCGGGCACCTCGATCGCCAGCGTCAGGCCGCTGGACGGCCGCGCGTGCCGGAACACCGGCAGGCGCTGTGGCGGGTTGGGCTTGAGGAAGCCGATCTCGCCGTTGCCGAGCCTGAGGTGCACGTACCAGTCGGTCTGGAACAGCACCTGCGCATCGAAGGCCTTCTGGTAGAAGTCGCGGCACTCCATCGGCACGATGGTCGTCACGATCGGATAGAAGTTCACGGGGCGCTCCCGGCTGACAGGTGCGCCAGCGCGGCGCCGCCGCGCTCCCAGTTGCGGCCGTCGAAGTCCTCGAACACCACGCGCTCGAGGGTGCCGGGATCCAGGCAACGCAGGTTCACCGAGAAGCCGTCGGGATTGGAGCGCGGCACGTAGAACGACTTCACGCCGCAGTTGCGGCAGAACCGGTGCCGCGCCACGCCGGTGTTGAAGGTATAGGTGGCGAGGCGGTCGGCGCCCGCAGTCAGGGTGAAATCCGCGCCCGGCACGATCAGGTGCAGGAACGCCGTTTTGGTGCAGATCGAGCAGTTGCAGCGCTGCACGGTCACCGCGGCCGGCGCGCGCACCTCGAAGCGCACCGCCCCGCAGTGACAGCCGCCGCGATGAAGGACCTTGTCCATGTCGGGCGATTATGATGTAGGAGCGGCTTTAGCCGCGACCGTCGCGGCTGAAGCCGCTCCTGCAGCGCCCATGAAACTGGCCTTCACCAAGATGCACGGCCTCGGCAACGACTTCGTCGTGGTCGACGCCACGCGCGCGCCGTTCCGGCCCTCGCCGGAGCAGGCGCGCCACCTGGCCGACCGGCGTTTCGGCGTCGGCTGCGACCAGGTGCTGGTGATCGAGCCGGCAGCCGCTGCGGGCGCCGACTTCGACTACCGCATCTACAACAGCGATGGCAGCGAGTCGGGCCAGTGCCTGAACGGCGCGCGCTGCGTCGCCCGCTTCATCCGCGACCAGGGACTGTCGCGCGCCGAGCGCCTGCGCCTGCGCGCCGCGACCACGCGCATCGAGGCGCAGCTGCTGGCCGACGGCCGCGTGCGTGTGGACGCCGGCGTGCCGCGGCTGCAGCCGGGCGAGGTGCCGTTCACCGCCGCGGCGCGCGCGCTGCGCTACTCGGTGGCGTTCGAGGACGGCGAGGCCATGCTTGAAATCGGCGCGGTCGGCATGGGCAACCCGCACGCCGTTGTGGAGGTGCCGGAGGTCGAGACGGCGCCGGTCGAGGCCATCGGCCGGGCGCTGCAGCAGCACCCGGCCTTCCCGGAGCGCGTCAACGTCGGCTTCCTGCAGGTCGTGGACAGCGGGCATGCGAAGCTGCGAGTCTATGAGCGCGGCGCCGGCGAAACGCCGGCCTGCGGCAGCGGCGCCTGCGCCGCGCTGGTGGTCGGGCGGCTGTGGGGCCGGCTCGGCGCGCGCGTGCAGATGCAGTTGCGCGGCGGGGTGCTGGACATGGAGTGGGCGGGCGAGGGCCAGCCGGTCTACATGACGGGGCCGGCGGCGACGGTATTCCGGGGCGAGATCGAGGGGAATGCATGGGCGGGGGAGCGGCGGACCTGAACGCGGCGGCGGCCGAAGCGGAGCTGGACGAGGGGCAGGTGGTGGCCTTCCTCAGGGCCAACCCGGATTTCCTCGCGCGTCACCCCGAGCTGTTCGAGATCCTGGAGTTGCGCCACGCCAGCGGCGCCGCCGTGTCGCTGATCGAGCGCCAGGTCGAGATCCTGCGCGGCAAGAGCGGCCGCCTCGAGGACCGGCTCAAGGCGCTGCTCGACGCGGCGCGCGACAACGAGGTCCGCGCGGCCAACGTGCACCGCCTGGCGCGCTCGCTGATCCGCGCGCCGACGCTGGCCGCGATCGTCACCGCGCTGCGCAAGTGCCTGCGCGAGGACTTCGACGTGGACGACTGCTGGGTCGGCATCTCGCCCGGCGCGCTCAAGCGCCACGACATCGAGGGCCTGCATGTGCTCGACCCCGGCGGGCCGGTGGCCAGGGCGTTCGAGAACTTCGTGCGCACCCGCCTGGTCGAGTGCGGGCCGCTCGACGAAGCGCGCGCGAAGTTGCTGTTCCCGCAGGCGAAGAAGCTGCCGGCGTCGGCGGCGGTGGTGCCGCTGGAGAAGGAATCGGGCCTCGGCATGCTGGTGCTCGCCAGCACCGAGGCGCAGCGCTTCCAGCCGCGCCAGGGCCGGCTGTTCCTCGACATGACCGCCGACCTCGTCGCCGCGGCGGTGCGCGCGCGGCTCGGGTGACCGGGGACGCACACCTTTTTCACCTGATGCGGGAGGGTGCGAAGCGGCGTGAGTGAAAAAGGTGTGCGTCCCCTTGCGGTGGAGCTCGACAGCTATCTCAAGCGCCTGGCCAGCGTGCGGCGCGCCTCGAAAGCGACCGTCGAGGGCCGCCGCCGCGACCTCGAGGGCTTCGTGCGCTACGGCCGCGAGGCGGCCCTGCCGGCGCCGGCCCAGCTCGACTCGCACCACGTGCGCGGCTATGTCGCCTGGCTGCGGCGCCAGAAACGCGGGCCCGCGACGGTCAAGCGCCATCTGTCCTCGCTGCGCGGCTTCTTCCGCCATCTGGTCGACCACGGCGCGCTGCGCGCCAATCCGGCGCTCGAGGTGCGCGCACCGAAGTCCGCCCAGCCGCTGCCCAGGACGCTGACCCGGGAGGATGCCGCGCGCCTGGTCGAGGCGCCGGCCGGCGCCGGCGGCATCGCCACGCGCGACCGGGCCGTCCTCGAGCTGTTCTATTCCTCGGGCCTGCGCCTGGCCGAGCTGCACGGGCTCGACCTCGATGCGTTCGAGTCGGACCTGACGGAGGTGCGCGTGACCGGCAAGGGCAGCCGCCAGCGCATCGTGCCGGTCGGGCGCAAGGCGCGCGAGGCGCTGCGCGCGTGGCTGCGCGAGCGGGCCGACTACGCGCACGCCGGCGAGCGCGCGCTGTTCGTCAGCCGGCTCGGCCGGCGCCTGTCGCGCAACTCGATCGGCACGCGCCTTTCGTACTGGGCGCGGCGCGCGGGCCTGGGCGTGCGGGTGCACCCGCACCGGCTGCGCCACTCCTTCGCCACGCACCTGCTCGAGGAGAGCGGCGACCTGCGCGCGGTGCAGGAGCTGCTCGGCCACGCCAGCATCTCGACCACGCAGGTCTACACGCACCTGGACTTCGCGCACCTGGCGCGCATCTACGACGCGGCCCATCCGCGGGCGCGGCGCAAGGGCTGATCGGCCGGCGCGCGGCCGAATCCGCCGGGGACCGGGACGGCAGCTAGCCGCGCGGCTTCCACTTCCCCGGCGCGGGCGGCAGCGCCGACAGCCGGGTGACCTCGGAGTCGCGCGACAGCCGGTGCTCGGCCAGCCGTTCGAGGTAGCGCGCCCAGTAGCGGTCGTGGTTGGCGCCGAGGTCCTCGAGCACGTCCCAGGAATACAGCCCGGTGCTGTGGCCGTCGTCGAACACCAGGCGCACGGCGTAGCTGCCGATCGGGTCGACGCGCTCGACGGCGACGTTGCGCTTGCCCGGCACCAGCACCGGCTCGCCGCCGGTGTGGCCGCGCACCTCGGCGGACGGCGAGAACACGCGCAGGTACTCGCACGGCAGCGCGTAGCGGGTGCCGTCGGCGTAGCCGACCTCGAGCACGCGGGACTTGCGGTGCAGCTGGATCGAGGAGGGTGCGCGCATGGCTCTCCATTGTCATTCCCGCGAAAGCGGGAATCCAGTTCTTCGAAGACTGGACCCCCGCTTCCGCGGGGGTGACGACGTTACAGGATGTAACGCGACAGGTCCTCGTCGCCGGCGAGCTTCTCCAGCTTGCGGTCGACGTAAGCGGCGTCGATGGTCAGCGCGCTGCCGCCCTTGTCGGGGGCGTCGTAGGCCGCGTCCTCCATCAGCCGTTCCATGACCGTGTGCAGGCGGCGGGCGCCGATGTTCTCGGTGCGCTCGTTGACCTGCCAGGCCACCTCGGCCAGGCGCCGCACGCCCTCGGTGGTGAACTCCACCGCGACGTTCTCGGTGGCCAGCAGCGCGGCGTACTGTTGCGTCAGCGAGTAGCTCGGCTCGGTCAGGATGCGCACGAAGTCGTCGCTGGCCAGCGGCGCCAGCTCGACGCGGATCGGCAGGCGGCCCTGCAGCTCGGGGATCAGGTCGCTGGGCTTGGCCATGTGGAAGGCGCCCGAGCAGATGAACAGGATGTGGTCGGTCTTGATCATCCCGTACTTGGTGTTGACGGTGCAGCCCTCGATCAGCGGCAGCAGGTCGCGCTGCACACCCTCGCGCGAGACGTCGGCGCCGATCACGCCGGCCTCGCCGCGGCGGCACACCTTGTCGAGCTCGTCGATGAAGACGATGCCGTTCTCCTCGACGTTGCGCAGCGCCTCGAGCTTGATCGTCTCCTCGTCGACCAGCTTGGCCGCTTCCTCGTCGGCGATGTCCTTGAGCGCCTCGGCGATGCGCAGCTTGCGCGTGCGCGGCCTGCCGCCGCCGAGGTGCTTGAGCATGTCCTGGAGCTGGCTGGTCACTTCTTCCATGCCCGGCATGCCCGGCGGGCCCATGAACTCCAGGCGCGCGGCCGGCGCGCTGACCTTGATCTCGATCTCCTTGTCGTCGAGCTTGCCTTCACGCAGCTGCTTGCGGAACACCTGGCGCGCGGCGCCGTTCTCGGATGCCCGCGCCGGCGAGGGCTCGCCGAAGTCCTTGGGCGGCGGCAGCAGCACGTCGAGGATGCGGTCCTCGGCGGCGAGCTCGGCCCTGGCGCGCACGCGCACGGTAGCGCGCTCGCGGGCCTGCTGCACCGCGGCGTCGGCGAGGTCGCGCACGATGGTGTCCACGTCCTTGCCCACGTAACCCACCTCGGTGAACTTGGTGGCCTCGACCTTCACGAACGGCGCGCTGGCCAGCCGTGCGAGGCGCCGCGCGATCTCGGTCTTGCCCACGCCGGTGGGGCCGATCATGAGGATGTTCTTCGGCGTGATCTCGGCGCGCATCGCCTCGGGCACCTGCAGGCGGCGCCAGCGGTTGCGCAACGCGATGGCCACGGCCTTCTTGGCGGCCTGCTGGCCGACGATGTGCCGGTCGAGCTCCTGCACGATCTCGCGCGGCGTCATCACCGACGGGACGGCGGCCGCGGCGGCGGCGGCGGGGCGGATGTCGTTCAACCGAGCGTCTCCAGCGTGAGCGAGTGGTTGGTGTAGATGCAGATGTCGGCGGCGATGTGCAGCGCCTTTTCGACCACCTCGCGCGCCGGCAATTCGGTGTTGTCGTACAGCGCGCGTGCCGCGGCCTGCGCGAACGGCCCGCCGGAGCCGATGGCCATGACGCCCTTCTCGGGCTCCATCACGTCGCCGTTGCCGGAGATCATCAGCGTGGTGTCGTAATCGGCCACGATCAGCAGCGCCTCGAGCCGGCGCAGGTAGCGGTCGGTGCGCCAGTCCTTGGCGATCTCGACCGCCGCGCGCGTGAGGTTGCCGCCGTGCTTCTCGAGCTTGCCTTCGAAGCGCTCGAACAGGGTGAAGGCGTCGGCCGTGCCGCCGGCGAAACCGGCCAGCACCTTGTCGCCGTACAGGCGCCGCACCTTGCGGGCGTTGCCCTTGACGCGCGTGTTGCCCATCGAGACCTGGCCGTCGCCGCCGAGCGCGACCTGGCTGCCGCGCCGCACGCACAGGATGGTTGTGCCGTCGAACTGCTTCATCGTGGATTCCATGACGGGGTCAGCCCGATGATGGGGACGCCGCTCCCACCTTTCAAGGTTGCTGTGCAGGGTCGGGTCCGGTGTGCCCGTCCCGCTCCATGGCTCGCCTCACCGCGCCTTGCGAAAGCTCGCCATGTCTCGCTTTCGCTGCGGGGCTCCGGTTCGGCTGCGCTTTACTTTCGCGATCCGGGCACACCGGGCCCGACTCGATCGGTCAGTGCTTTGCCACCGGAATCATTGAGCGATCAGGGGGCGGGTCGGGTGGCTTCCGGAGGGGAACAGCGCAGCCGGGCGGAGCCCCGACCCCCGCGAAAGCGGGGGGAGGGGTCGCCGCGCCATGGCGAGCCGAGACTTGGCGAGGCGAGCTCGCGCGGCGACCGGCGAGCAGTCCCCGGAGGAAGCCACCCGACCCCGCCCCCGACCCGCTGGCAACAAGCGCTATGCCCGCGCCGCGGCTTCGCGATCCCGCAGCGCGGGGAAGTCCTCGATCGGCGCCGGCCGGCCGAAGGCGTAGCCCTGGCCGTACTGGATGCCGACCTCGGCGAGCCAGGCGCGGATCGCGTCGGACTCGACGTACTCGGCCACGATCGGCACCGCCATCTGCTGGCCGACCGCCTGCACCGCGCGCACGATGGCCTGGTCGACTGGGTTGCGGACCACGTCCCTGATGAAGCTGCCGTCGATCTTGAGGAAGTCCACCGGCAGCTGCTTGAGGTACGAGAACGACGACATGCCGCTGCCGAAGTCGTCGAGCGCCAGCTGGCAGCCCATGTCGCGCAGCCCGCGCATGAACTCCACCGCGGCGCCGAGGTTGGCGATCGCGGCGGTCTCGGTGAACTCGAAGTAAATCATCGACGGCGGCACTTCGTGGCGCGCGAGCGACTCGCGCACGTGCTGCAGCAGGTGCGGGTCGCGCAGCGAGTCGCCCGACAGGTTGATGCCGAAACGGTGGCGGGCGAGCCGCGGCTGGCGCGCCAGCGCCGGGCCGAGGAACTCGGCGGTGCGGGCGATGACCCAGTGGTCGATGCGCGGCATCAGCTGGTAGCGCTCGGCGGCGGGCAGGAACGTGCCCGGCTGGATCAGTTCGCCGCGCGTGTCCGCCAGGCGCAGCAGCAGCTCATGGTGCAACGGCTCGCCGCCGGCCAGCGGCGCGATGCTCATGTAGTGCAGGCGGAACTGGTTCTCCTCCAGCGCGGTCTTCAGGCGCGCAACCCAACGCATCTCGCCGCGCCGCCGCACGATGGCGAGGTCGTGCGGGTACGACACGTGCACCTGGTTCGGGCCCTGGTCCTTGGCCACGTAGCAGGCGGCATCGGCGGCCCCGAGCACCGCGGCCAGGCCCTGGCTGGCGGCGGTGATGCCGACCACGCCGATCGAGGCACCGATGGTGAAGCTGCGGTACTGCCAGTGAAAGCGGAAGTCGCGCAGGGTGTCGCGCACCGCGCCGGCGATGCGCGACGCCTGGTCGAGCGAGCAGTCCTCGAGCAGGAGCGCGAACTCGTCGCCGCCGAGGCGGGCCACGGTGTCGGTGCGGCGCACGCGCGGCTGCAGCAGCTCCGGCAGGCGCCGCAGCAGGTCGTCGCCGGCGACGTGGCCGCAGGTGTCGTTGATCAGCTTGAAGTGGTCGAGGTCGACGTAGCACAGCGCGTGCTCGCGGCTTTGGTTGCGCGCCGTCTGCAGCAGCGCGGCGAGCCTCGACTCGAAGCCGCGCCGGTTGAGCAGGCCGGTCAGGGGATCGTGCAGCGCCTGGTGCTCGAGCTGCTGCGTGAGCTTGCGCTTCTCGCCGACGTCGCGGAACACCAGCACGGCGCCTGCCGGGCGGGCGTCGTCGAACACCGGCGACACCGAGTACTCGACCGCGACCGGCGTGCCGTTGTCGCGCCAGAACAGCTCGTTGGACCCCTGGTCGCGCCGGCCCTTGAGCAGGCAGCGCACGATCGGCGAGTCGTGGCCGATCAGCTCGACGCCGCCCTCGGTGGTATGCCGCACCTGCTCGTCGAAGTTGTGCCCGAGCAGCCGCTCCTCGCGCAGGCCCAGCAGCCGCGTGGCCGCCGGGTTGACGAAGGTGCAGACGCCGTTGCGGTCGAGGCCGATGACGCCCTCGTCGGTGGCCTCCATCAGCAGCTGCAGCTGCGTGTCGGCCGCGGCCAGGCGCTGCTGCACGGCGCGCTCGGCGTCGACGTTCCGGACCGTGCCGCCCAGGCGCACGGGCTTGCCGGACTTGTCGCGCACCGCACGCGCGTACGCCGCGATCCAGGTCCAGGAGCCGTCCTGGGTCAGCACGCGCGCGTCGTATTCCAGGTGGTCGGTCTCGCCGCGCAGGTGGGCCTCGATGACGCGGCTGACGCGGATGGCGTCGTCGGGATGGATGATGGCGACGAAAGTCTCCCAGGTCTGCTTCAGCCCGCCGGGCGCGTAGCCGAGGTTGCGGATGGCGCGCGCATCGGCGTCGAACTCGCCGGTGTCGACGTCCATGTCCCAGAGGCCGATTCCCGACACTTCGAGCGCTCGCTCGAGCCGGTCGGACTTCGTTCTGCCGGGGGGTGCCGTCGTCTTCTTCTTGACCATGTGGGTATTCCTCTTTCGGGACTGGTCTTCGCCCCCAGCCTACTCCGGCCCGTGCCGCCGCGCACATTCGAGGGCGGCGCGCCCTACAATGCCCCTTCCCCGGGACAGGGCCCCGCGGCTTCCTTTTCCATGACCGATCCCAAGAGCGGGACCTCCTCCACCGGCGCGCCGGCGCCGGGTACCACGCACTTCGGCTACCAGCGCGTGCCTTCGAAGGACAAGGCGCGCCGCGTCGGCGAGGTATTCTCGTCGGTCGCGGGCCGCTACGACCTGATGAACGACCTCATGTCGCTGGGCGTGCACCGGCTGTGGAAGCGCTTCGTCATCGACCTCGCCGGCGTGAAGGCCGGCGAGCGCGTGCTCGACGTCGCCGGCGGCACCGGCGACCTCACCGCCGCCTTCGCGCGCAGGGCCGGCCCGGGCGGGTTGGCCGTCCTGTCCGACATCAACGGCGCGATGCTGGGGCAGGGCCGCGCGCGCCTGCTCGACCGCGGCGTGGTCAACGTGCCGCTGGCCCAGGCTGACGCGCAGCGCCTGCCGTTCGCCGACGCGGCTTTCGACTGCGTCACCATCGGTTTCGGCTTGCGCAACGTCACCGACAAGGACGCCGCGCTGCGCTCGATGCTGCGCGTGCTCAAGCCGGGCGGGCGGCTGCTGATCCTCGAGTTCTCCAGGCCGCTCAACCCGACCTTCGCCCGGCTCTACGACGAATACTCGTTCCGCGTGCTGCCGGCGCTCGGCCGCCTGGTGGCCAACGACGAGGCGGCCTACCGGTATCTCGCCGAATCCATCCGCATGCACCCGGATCAGGAGACGCTCAAGGGCATGATGGAAGCCGCTGGGTTCGCGCGCTGCCAGGTCTACAACCTCACCGGCGGCATCGTCGCCGTCCACCGCGGCTTCCGCCCATGAGCGCGCCGCCGCTGCTGTGCGCCGCGCTGGAGATCGCGCTCAACCGCTATCTCGCCCTGGAGCCGGCGGTGGAGGCCGACTTCGCGAAGCTGCAGGGCCGCGTCCTCTTGCTGCACGCGCTGGGCCCCGGCTGGGAGTTCTACCTGTGTCCGGGGCCGTCCGGCGTGGCCGTGCTCGACGCCTTCGACGGCAAGCCCGACGTGCGCATTTCGGCGCGGCCCGCGGCGCTGCTGCGCCGCGCCTTCGGCGGCGCCGGGGTCGGCGGCTCCGGCGTCACCGTCGAGGGCGACGCCGACCTGCTGCAGCGCTTCTCGACGCTGATCGCGCAAGTCGGCTTCGACCCGGAGGAGTGGCTCGCGCCCTGGCTCGGCGGCGGCGCCGCGCACCGCGTCGGCCAGGGCCTGGGCGACCTGCTCGGCTGGGGCCGGCGCTCGGCCGGCACGCTGGCGCTGGACACCGCCGAGTACCTGCGCGAGGAAACGCGCGACCTCGCGCACCGCGCCGACGTCGAGCGCTGGGCCGAGGGGGTGGACGCCCTGCGCCGCCGCGGCGAGCAGCTGGCGGCGCGCCTCGACCGCCTGGAGCGCCGCCGGTGAAGCTCGCCGACGTGCGGCGCCTGTGGCAGATCCGGCGCGTGGTGCGCCGCTATGGCCTGATGGAGTTCACCGGCCGCAAGCCCACGCGCCAGGAGCCGCGGGGCGAGCGCCTGCGCCTGGCCCTCGAGGAACTCGGCCCGGTGTTCGTGAAGCTCGGCCAGGCTCTGTCCACGCGCCCGGACATCCTGCCGGCCGACATCGCCGTCGAACTGTCCAAGCTGCAGGACCAGGTACCGCCGTTCCCGGGCGAGGCGGCCCGTGCCGAGGTCGAGCGCGCGCTCGGCCGCAGCGTCGAGGACCTGTTCGCCAGCTTCGAGCTCACGCCGCTGGCCTCGGCGTCGGTGGCGCAGGTGCACGCCGCGCGCCTGCAGGCCGCGCCCGCGGTCGAGGGCGCGGCCGCGCCGGGCCTCGACGTCATCGTCAAGGTGCTGCGGCCCGGCGTCGAGCAGATGATCCGCCGCGACGTGGACCTCATGCACATGATCGCGCGCTACGTCGAGTACTGGGTGCCGCAGTCGCGGCGGCTGAAGCCGCGAGAGGTGGTGGGCGAGTACGAGCAGGTCATCTTCGACGAGCTCGACCTGATGCGCGAGGGCGCCAACGCCAGCCAGCTGCGCCGCAACTGGCTCGGCTCGGAGATCATCTATCACCCGCTGGTGTTCTGGGACTACACGCGCCCGAGCGTGCTGGTGATGGAGCGCGTGCATGGCATCAACATCGATGAGATAGCAAAGCTGCGAACCCTCGGAGTTGATTTCAAAGTCCTGAGCGAGCGCGGCGTCGAAGTTTTTTTTAAACAGGTGTTCCGCGACAACTTCTTCCACGGCGACATGCACCCCGGCAACATCCTGATCGACGCCACCGATCCTGCGAAGCCGCGCTTCAACGCGGTGGATTTCGGCATCGTCGGCTCGCTCACCGCTTCGGACCAGCGCTACCTTGCCGAGAACTTCCTGGCCTTCTTCAACCGCGACTACAAGCGCATCGCCGAGCTGCACGTGCAGTCGGGCTGGGTGCCGCAGGGCACGCGCGTCGAGGATTTCGAGTCGGCCATCCGCACCGTGTGCGAGCCGATCTTCGGCAAGCCCATCAAGGACATCTCGTTCGGCTTCTTCCTGATGCGGCTGTTCCAGATCGCGCGGCGCTTCCAGATGCCGGTGCAGCCGCAGCTGGTGCTGCTGCAGAAGACGCTGCTGCAGGTCGAGGGCCTGGGCCGCCAGCTCTACCCGGAACTGGACCTGTGGCAGACCGCCAAGCCGATCATGGAGGAGTGGATGCGCAACCGGCTCGGGCCGATGGCGACGTTCGAGCGCGTGCGCGACCAGCTGCCGCTGCTGCTCGACACGCTGCCGGAGCTGGCGCAGCGCGCGCTGCACCGGCTGTCGCAGCCGGAAGGCGCGCCGGCGCAGGCGCAGCAGCAGGCGCTCGAGCGGCTGCGCGAAGAGATTCGCAGCGACGCCCGTCGCGGCCGGCTGCTGGTGATCGGCGCCGCCCTGGTGGTCTCGGCGGCGCTGATCTACGGCCTCGACGGCTACCGGCCGCCGATGCTGTTCAATGCGCCGACGCTGACGTGGCTGCTCGGGACGCTGGGAGCGCTGGCGTGGTGGCGAGCGTCAAGGTGAGTGCCGAGTAGTAAATATGGCCCTGTCGATCTCGACAGCGATAGCGGCGGCATAATTCGAACGATAAGAGCAAAGCAAACCCCGGAGATGCGCTCGGGGTAAGGGAGAGAATTCATGCGGCATCATTCGCGTGCGCGGGGAGTCGCGGCCGTCCTTTTGTCGTTCTGTGGCGCAACGCAGGCATACGACGTCGGCACGACCGCAGGCCAATTCGCCGTTTCAGCCACGGGCTCGGCAACGTACTCGATTCCCATCACGGTTCCACCCGGGGTCGCCGGGATGCAGCCTGTTCTCTCGATCGACTACAACTCGCACACCGGGAACGGTTTGCTGGGCATCGGTTTCTCGCTCTCCGGGCTCTCCCAGATCAGCCGCTGCCCAGCGGCGTTCGAGCCGGACGGGCTGGTCGATCCGGTTGATTTCGACTCCAACGACCGTTTCTGCCTGGATGGGCAGCGACTGGTTCTCTACAGCGGAACCTACGGCCACCCCAACGCCGAGTACCGCACCGAGATCGATGGCTTCAGCAAGATTGTTTCTTACGGAGAAACGGCCGGCGATCCCGAGTATTTCAAGGTCTGGACCAAGGATGGTCACGAGATGGTGTTTGGCGGCACCGACGACGCACGCTTTGACATGGGTGGCAATGCCAAGGCGTTGACCTGGGCGGTCAACAGGATCTCCGACACCGCAGGCAATTCGATTCTGATTCAGTGGCTGGAAGCCGCCGACAGCGCGAGCGGCGTGCTTCGATGCACAGGAGATTCCGGGACGGCATCCCACGGCGTGGGTTACGCCACGCACGGATGAAGAGGGAGGTGAACAACGCGATGAAACTGCGTTACCCCCACAGGTTCTGCTCAATTGCGATTTTCTCGGCGCTGGCCGCATGCGGCGGCGGCGGGAACGGAAACACTGCGGAGCCGGCCACCTTGAAAGGCCTCCGTGTTGAACCGGGGAGCGTACAACTCGTCATCAGCGACGTTCAGCAGTTCCAGGCAATCGCCGAGTACTCGGATGGCACCAATAGCCCGGTCACGAACGCTGTTAGTTGGAACTCCTCGGACTGGCGCATCCTGAGATTTGACGACTCCGGCGAGTCCCCGGGGCAGGCGATTGCGGCCGGAGCCGCAGGTGACGCGATCGCGACCGCCCGATACGCAGGATTTGCCGCGACTGCAGTCGTTAATGTCAGTCCAAGGCTCGTCGGTCTGGAGGTGAGCCCTGCGCGGCTATTCCTGCCAAAGGGCTTCCTGATCGGTTACGAGGGCCGGGCAGTGTACGGAGACAACTACGGCGACTCCGACGTCACGGCCGAGGTAGCTTGGTCCGCCGGTGATACCCAAGTCGCGGAGTTCGTTCCAAGCGCCGATTACCCGGCACTCCTTCTGGGCAAGTCACCGGGGGTGACCGAGGTTGCCGGCGAGTACCGCGGCTTCAGCGACAGCGGCTTCCTGAAGGTGCTCGACATTGACCTCTTGGACGCGGCCGGAATCCCGTTCGAGCCGCCCAACGGCATCGTCGGCTTGCCAAAGGTGGCAACGAATCAGAAGGGAGAGAGCGTGCTTGCGTGGCAGTTTCAGACTACCGGAGAAGCGTTTGCGGCGACCTATCTTGCGGATGGCACCTACGTTCAGGGGAGCCAGATCGACCGTACCGGAATTCCGGAGAACTTTGCTTTCCAGCAGCACGTTGCAACCAACGCAACGGGCAAGAGGCTCGTTGCCTGGGTCGGCCTGAAGAACGTGTATGCGTCGCAAACGGATCCTGGCGGTGCCTTTACCCGTGCCGGGACGGTCAACGGCTCTGCGGACGCAACCGAACTCTGGGGTGCAAACCTCGACGCGGAAGGCAACGGTTATCTCGTCTGGCGCCGCGGGAACTCCCTCCACGAGAGCCGCTTCAGCGCGAGTTCAAGTGTCTGGGAAGCTCCCATTACGGTGGGAACAACTCCGAAGCTGACTTTCCTTGGCATCACTGCCGCTTATTCGGGGATCCACGGGGCGGTCGCGTGGAGATCGGAGTCCACCGACCCGTCGCGCAGCGATGATTTCGACGTCTGGGTGTCGACGTCGGTGGACGACCCCATCCTTGGCCGCTCTTGGTCCACGCCAACCAGGCTTGCAACCAACGTCGTCGAACGCGACCTGTTCATCGGTCTTGCCATTGACGGCGCAGGCAGGGCGCTATCAGCATGGGTTGATTCCAGGGATCCGAACCTGCACCAGGTGTACTGGGCGCGGCTGGACGGCACCGGAACTTGGTCGGCAGCTCAGGCGCTGGATACCGGCACGTCGCACCAGCCTGAGGACATCCAGCTCCGGCTCAACCAGTCGGGCTCTGGAATTGCCGCTTGGCACGATCGATACGACGTCTCAGTCAACGCTCGCGTCTTCAACGTCAGCTCTGGCTGGGACACCCCGCTGCGTCTCAGGGATGGCGCCATTGGCACGCCGGAGATCGCGAGCCCGCACGTCACCGACGATGGTCGCGTGCTGCTGATCTGGAAAACCAGCTTTCCAGATCAGGAACATCAATACGAAACGATGACCTACTCGCCGGGCGTGGGCTGGTCAGAGCTCAGGCATCTGGACTTCATAGGCAAAGCTGGTGAGCCTTACGGCGTTTCGGTAGGACTGAACGGCGCCGGCCGAGGCGCGCTGGGCTGGTATGAGATCGGGCTGGTGCCCAATCCAGAGGGCGGCTGGTACACGGCGGAGTACCTCTTCGGCTCGAAGTTCGAGTACTGACCGGACGGCCGCAACGAGATCGCCGGCGCAATCAGGGTGTTTGCGCTGATGTGGCTGCTGGGATGGCGGCTCCGGTGGCGAGCGTCAAGGCGGGACTGAGCTTGAGCCGGGGCGTGGGGCCGCGCGGCCCCGACTGACGCGCGATCAGCTCGGAGGGCGCCACCAGGCGCACGCCGTAGCGCGCCAGCTTCGGCAGCTCCTCGCCCAGCACCTTCAGCGTCTCCGGATACGGGTGGCCGATGGCCAGCGCGCGCTCGTCGCGCAGCGCCTTGATCACCAGCTCCTCGAGCGCGGCCCGCACCGCGCCCTCGCCGCGGTGCGCGTCGAGAAACACCCTGCGCTCGGCCGAGGGCACGCCGTGCCGCCGCGCGGCGCGGAACGCCACCGACAGGCTGCTGGTGCGGCTGTCGACGAAGTACAAGCCGGGGCGCCGCGCGACTTCGCGCATCAGCCAGTCCATCGGCTCGGCCAGCTGCGTGGCGAGGCTGCCCTGGTGGTTATTGACGCCCGCGGCGTGGGGCACCGCGTCGAGCGCGGCGCGGAAGTATTCGCGCATCTGCTCCGCGCTGGCGGCGCGCAGCGCGGTCGGGTGGGCGCGGGCCTCGCCGCCGGGCTGCAGCGGCAGGTGCAGCAGCACTTCCTTGCCCTGGCGGTGGGCGAGGCCGGCCTGCGCCGGCGTGAAACGCGCGCCCGGCAGGAACGCCACGGCCACCGGCCCGGGCAGGGCGATCGCGCGCAGCCCGGCGTGCTGCTGCTCGCCGAGGTCGTCGATGATGATGGCGACCTGCGCGCGCGCCGGCGCCGCGCGGCGCGCCGCGGGCGCGGCCGCCAGGCGCAGCTGGGTATGGCCGCGCGCCACGGCTTCGGTCATGGGGGCGCCGCCCGGGGTCGCGGCGGCGGTGACGGTGGCGAGGACGGCGGTGGCGAGGACGGCGAACCAGCTTCCGATGGAGCTGGTTCGCACGCTCAGCGGCTCCCGACGATGATCATGCCCTTGAGCAGGTTCAGGGCTTCGTACAGGGGGTAGTCGGTCTCGGCCAGCTGCTGCTGGGCCTCGGACTCCTTCTTGCGCGCCTCGACCTGTTCCGGCGTCTCGTCCGGGCGCGGCACGCCGTCGAGGCGGCCGCCGAGGTCGGCCTCGCTGATACCGTCGGCGGGCGTGCCGTCGGCCTTGCTGACCTTGACCGGGCGGATGGCGATGTCCGGGCCGATGCCCTCGGCCTGGATCGAGCGGCCGCTGGGCGTGTAGTAGCGCGCCGTGGTCAGCTTGATGGCCGAGTCGTTCTGCAGCGGCAGGATGGTCTGCACCGAGCCCTTGCCGAAGGTCTTGGCGCCGACCAGCAGGCCGCGCTTGTGGTCCTGCAGGGCGCCGGCGACGATCTCCGAGGCGCTGGCCGAGCCGCCGTTGACCAGCACCACCAGCGGCTTGCCGTCGAGCAGGTCGCCCGGCGTGGCGTTGTACTCGCGGTTGGCGTCGTTGATGCGGCCCTTGATGCTGACGATGGTGCCCTTGTCGAGGAACGCGTCGGTGACCTCGACCGCCGCGTTCAGCACGCCGCCGGGGTTGTTGCGCAGGTCCAGCACCATGCCCTTGAGCTTGCCGTCCGGTGCCGCCTCGCGCAGCTTGCGGAACTCGTCGGCCAGGCCCTTGCCGGTCGAGCTCGAGAACGTGGTCACGCGCAGGTAGGCGATGCCGGGCTCGAGCATGCGGCTGCGTACGCTGGAGACGCTGATGATGTCGCGCTTCATCTCGAAGGTCAGCGGATCGGCCGCGCCCTCGCGCAGCACCGTCAGCACGATGGTCGTGCCGGGCTCGCCGCGCATCCTCTTGACCGCCTCGGTCAGCGTCAGGCCCTTCACCGGCGTCTCGTCGATCTTGACGATGAGGTCGCCGGTCTGGATGCCGGCGCGCGCCGCCGGCGTGTCGTCGATCGGCGCGATGACCCGCACGAAGCCGTTGAAGGCCTGCACCTCGATGCCCAGGCCGCCGAAGCGGCCCGAGGTCTGCACGTTGATCTCGGCGAACTCCTCCTTGTTGAGGTAGGAGGAGTGCGGATCGAGGCCGGCCAGCATGCCGCGCATGGCGTCCTCGAGCAGGGCGTCGTCCGTCACCGGCTCGACATAGTCGCTTTTGACCCGGTTGAGGATCTCCACGAACGTCTGCATGTCCCGCAGCGGCAGGTTTTCCTGCTTGCTCTTGTCGGCGAGCACGCCGTAGGTGAGGGAAACGCCGGTGCCCAGGGCCACGCCCAGGGCCAGGGCGATGGGGGTACGCAGGGGACGCATGAACCAGCACTCCGGAACAGTGGCGAAACTCGCTTCACATTAGCACAGGCGGGCCCCCGAAACCGACCCGAAAGCGCCGTTGAAAACCCCTATTTGCGCGCGGTTTTCTTGCGCGCCGCCAGTCCCAGCAACCAGGGGTTCGGGTCGAGCGGAGCGGTGCCCTTGCGCAACTCGAAGTACAGGCCGTTCTTGTCGTGGCCGCCGGTGGCGCCGACGCTGGCCACCGGATCGCCCGCCTGCAGCCAGTCGCCGACGGCAACCGACACGCTCTGGGAGTGGCCGTACAGGGAGTAGTAGCCGCCCTCGTGCTCCAGCACCACGATCAGGCCGTAGCGGTGCATCCAGCCGGTGTAGGCCACGCGCCCGGCCGCGACCGCCTTGACCGACGCGCCCTCCGGGCCGGCGATCCACAGGCCGTTCCACTTGATGCGCCCGCCGCCGGACTTGGGCTGCCCGTAGCGCGCCAGCAGCCGGCCCTTGATCGGCCACGGCAGCTTGCCGCGCAGCTTGGCGAAGGGCGGCCCGCCGGGGCGGGCCGGGATGTCGGCCAGCGTCTTGCGCAGTTCGCGCAGCAACCGGGTGAGGTGCCGCTCGTCGGCCTGCAGCTGCTGCAGCTCTCCTTCGCCGCCGGCGATGCGCCGGCGCAGCGTGCGCACCATGTCCTCGCGCTCGCCGCGCAGCGCCTCCAGCGCCGCCAGCGTGCCCTCGTGCCGGCTGCGCACGACGTCGAGCTCGGCGGTCTCCCGGCGCAGCTTCTCGGACAGGGCCGCCAGCGCCTGCACCTGGTCGAGGATGCTCTCGATGTGCCGGGCACGCGCCCGGTTCAGGTAGTCGTAGTAGGTCATCACGCGCGACAGGCGCTGGCCGCCGTCCTGGTTCAGCGCGAGCTTGGTCGCGCCGCGCTGGCCGATGACGTAGCTCGCGCGCACCTGCCGCGCCAAGGCCTGCTTGTGGCGCTGCAGCGTGGCATCGGCGTCGCGGCGCTGCTGCTCGGTCCGGCGCCGGCGCGCGGTTTGCTCGACGATCTGCTGGCGCAGCCCGGCGAGCGTGGCGCCCAGTTCGGTGTAGCGCCGCTCGGATTCCTCGATCTGCTCGCGCAGCTCGTCGCGCTGGCTGCGGTCGGCCTCGAGCGACTGCTCCAGGGCCTGGATGCGCCCGCGCAGTTTGTCGAGCTGCTCGTTGTTGCTCTGCAGGCGGTCGTCGGCGCCGGCCGCCGCGGCGACGCAGGCGAGCAGCAACGCGCCGGCGCGCGCGGCTATAATCCGCGCCCCTGCACGCCGTCCCGTCACTTCGCCCGTCCGACCGATGGAACAGTTCCTCCAGTTCGTCGCGCTGCACCCGGTGCTGTTCTCGGCCCTGGGCGCGGCGCTGGTCCTGCTCATTCTGAACGAAATGTCCGGTGTGGTGACCGGCGAGAAGCGCCTGTCGCCGCTGGACGCCGTGCGCCTGATCAACGACCGCCACGCGCTGGTGGTCGACGTGCGCACCCCGGCCGACTTCAAGAAGGGCCACATTCTCAACGCCATCAACGTGCCGCAGACCCGGCTGGCCGAGCGGCTCGGCGAGTTCGGCAAGGACACCGCGCGCCCGATCGTCGTGTACTGCGCACTGGGCGGCGTCGCCGCCCAGGCCTCGCACACGCTCAAGAAGGCCGGCTACGCCGAGGTCTACCCGATCCGCGGCGGGCTCAATGGCTGGCTGGCGGCCAGCCTGCCGGTGACGACCCGGTGATCGGCGCGGACGGACTTCCGTCCGTCCGCGGTCTCGCAGGGCGGTTAGAATCCACCCTGGTGAAAAACGTCCTGATGTACAGCACGCGCTGGTGCCCGTCCTGCGTCATGGCCAAGCGCCTGCTCGCCGCCAAGGGCATCGCTGTCGAGGAGGTTGCCGTCGACAGCGATCCGGCGCGGCGCATCGAGATGGTCCGGCGCACGGGGCGGCGCTCGGTGCCGCAGATCTTCATCGGCGACCGGCACATCGGGGGATTCGAAGACATGGCGGAGCTGGAGCACAAGGGCGAGCTCGATCCGTTGCTCGCGCAAACCCGGGGCGCTTCGTGAGCGACCCGGCCGCGGCCTCGCGCCAGTTGCTGGTGCAGAAGGTCTACCTGAAGGACGCCTCGCTGGAGATTCCGCTGGCGCCGCAGGTGTTCACCCGCCAGTGGCAGCCGCAGCTCGACGTGCAGGTGCAGAGCAGCCTGCAGCCGCTGGCCGCCGACCAGCACCACGTCATGCTGTCGCTGACCGTCACGGCCAAGCTCGAGCAGGAGGTCGCGTTCCTCGCCGAGGTGCACCAGGCCGGCATTTTCCTGGTCAAGGGCATCGCCGACGAGACCGAGCGCAAGCGCGTGCTCGGCACCGAGTGCCTGGCCGTCCTGTTCCCGTTCGCGCGTGAGTCGGTGGCCGAGCTGGTGCAGCGCGGCGGCTTCCCGCAGCTGCTGCTGCAGCCGATCGACTTCGCCGCGCTGTACGACGAGCACCAGCGCAAGACCGGCGCTTCCGCGCACTGAAACGCCTGCCGCCTCGATGAGCGCCATCGCGGTCCTCGGGGCGGGATCCTACGGCACGGCGCTGGCGATCCAGCTCGCGCGCCTGGGCAGCGACACGCGCCTGTGGGGCCGCGACGCCGGGCACATGCAGCGGCTCGAAGCCGACCGCGTCAACGCCGAGTACCTGCCGGGCTGCAAGTTCCCGCCGTCGCTGCACCCGGTCGCCGACCTGCGCGCGGCGGTGCGGGGGGCCGACGACGTGCTGCTGGCCGTGCCCTCGCACGCGCTGCACCCGGTGCTGCGCACCGTGGCGCCGATGCTCGAGCCGGGGCAGGGCATCGCCTCGGCGGTCAAGGGCCTCGAGCCCGAGACCGGCAAGCTGGTGCACGAAGTGGTGCAGGACGTCGTCGGGCGCGAGCGCAGGCTCGCGGTCATTTCGGGGCCGACCTTCGCCAGGGAAGTGGGCCTGGGCATGCCGACCGCCGTCACCGTGGCCTCGACCGACCCGGCCTACGCCGAGCACATCGTGCACGCGCTGCACGGCAACGGCTTTCGCGCCTATACCTCGGACGACGTCATCGGCGTGGAGGTCGGCGGCTCGGTCAAGAACGTGCTGGCCATCGCCGTGGGCATCGCCGACGGCCTCGGCCTCGGCGCCAACACCCGCGCCGGCGTCATCACGCGCGGGCTGGCCGAGATCATGCGCCTGGGCGAGGCGCTCGGCGGCCGGCGCGAGACCTTCATGGGCCTCGCCGGCCTCGGCGACCTCGTGCTGACCTGCACCGACGACCAGTCGCGCAACCGCCGCTTCGGCCTGGCGCTCGCCAGGGGCCGGTCGGTGCAGCAGGCGCTGGCCGACATCCGCCAGGTGGTCGAGGGTGTGCGGGTGGCGCCCGAGGTGCTGCGCCTGGCGCGCAAGCACGGCGTCGAGATGCCGATCAGCGAGCAGGTTGTGCAGGTGCTCGCCGGCGAGATCACGCCGGTGGACGCGGTGCGCAACCTCGCCACGCGCCCGCCGCGCGCCGAGGCGGAGTAGACTGCGGGCAGGCTCCCGTCCCGGCGGTTGCCGAGGAGATACCCATGCGCCGTCCCATCCGCTCCGTCGCCCACGCCGCGGCCGCCGCGGCCCTGCTGGCGGCCGCCGCCGCGCCGGCGTCCGATGCCGCGTTCGAGATGCAGGACGTGCCGACCGGCGAGCAGATGGCGCTGGACCTGATCATCGTGCGCCCGCTGAGCCTGGCCGGCACCGTGCTCGGCACGGCCATCTTCGTGGTGGCGCTGCCGATCAACGCCCTGACGCTGAACTTCAAGGAGCCGGCGCGCCGGCTGGTGCTCGAGCCGGCGCAGTACACCTTCGTGCGCCGGCTCGGCGACCTGGAATGACGGGTCGCGCCTGAGAGGCGCTCCTAGCGCTTCACCTCGTTGCCGTCGGCGTCGAGGATCTTCACCGCGCCGAAGCCCAGCTTGCGCACCTTCGCCTCGATCCTGGCCAGGTCGCCCACCACGATCCAGGTCAGCGCCTGCGGCTGCACCAGCCGCCGGAGCGCGGCGTTGGCCTGCGCCGGCGTGAGCCCGCGCACCTTGCCGACGTAGCCGTTGTAGTAGCTGTCCGGCAGCCCGAAGGTCAGGATGTTGACGAAAGAGCCCGCCACTTCCGGCGTGGTTTCGTTCTCCCCCGGCAGCGACAGCACCAGCGCCTTGCGCGCCTGCTCCAGCTCGGCCGCGGTCAACGGGCGCCGCCCGACGGCGTCGGTCAGCTCGCGGCGCACCTCGACCATGGACTCGGCGGTCTTGTCGGTCTGCACCGAGGCGTAGGCGATGAACGGGCGCGGCCCGCGCGCTTCCACCAGGCCGGTCGAGGCGCCGTAGCTCCAGTGCTTGTCCTCGCGCAGGTTCATGTTGAGGCGCGAGGTGAACAGGCCGCCCAGCACGGTGTTGGCGGCCTGCATGGCGATGTCGTCCGGGTCCGACTTCGGCGGCGCGGCGTGCGCGGCCAGGATCAGCGACTGCTCGGAGCCGCTGCGGTTGATCAGGAACACGCGCGGCTTCGAAGGCAGCTCCACCGGCGCGACGTTCTTCTTCGGCAGCGGCTCGTCCGGCGCCTTCCACCCGCCGAATTGCTGCTCAAGCACCGGCTTGATCTCGGCCAGCGTGGTGTCGCCGACGATGAGCAGCGTGGCGTTGTCCGGCCGCACCCAGCGACGGTGGAACGCGCGCAGTTGCTCGGCGGTCATGGCGCCGACGGTGTCCTCGGTGCCGTTGCCGGAACCGGCGTTGGCATAGGCGTGGCCGGGGCCGAACAGCAGCCGGCGGTAATTGCGAAAAGCGATGCCGTCGGGGCTGACTTTCTCCTGCTGGATGTCGGCGAGGCGGATCGCCTTGAGGCGCGCGAAGTCCTTGCCCGGGAACGACGGGTGCAGGATCACGTCGGCGAACAGCGCGACCGAGTCGTCCAGCCGGCTCTTGATGGCGGACAGGTTGACGTAGGAGCTGTCCTGGATCGAGCCGGTGGACAGGTTCGCGCCGAGCGCCTCGAGCCGCGCCGCGATCTGCAGCGAGTCCAGGGTGGTGGTGCCCTCGTCGAGCATGCCCAGCGTCATCTTCGCCGTGCCGGCCTGCTCGGCGGTGTCGGCGGACAGGCCGGCGTCCACGATCAGGTTCATCTGCACCACCGGCGCGTGGTGGCGCTCGGCCAGCGCCAGCTTCAGGCCGTTGGACAGCGTGTCGCGCTGCAGCGGCGGCAGCGCTAGCTCCGGCGGCGCGCCGGTCGCGGGCAGGCGCGAGCGGTCGGCGCCGGCCCTGGCGGCGGTGAGCTCGGGCACCGGCACGACCTGCAGCACGAACACGCCGTCGGCGAGCCAGCGCTGTGCCGCCTCGCGCAGGTCGCCGGTGCCGGCCTGCTGCTGCCAGTGCAGGCGCTGCTTGTAGAAGTCCGGCGTGCCGCCGTAGACCTGGCTCTCGGCCAGCACGTGCGACTTGCCGCCGAAGCCGTCGACGCGCTCGAGCCCGCGCACGGCGGCGGCATAGCGCGACGTCTTGATGCGGTTCAGCTCCGCCGCCGTCGGCCCGTCGCGCAGCAGCGCGCGCATCTCCTCGTCGACGAGCTTCTCGATCGTGTCCAGGGTGATGCCCGGCTTGGCCATCACGTCCACGGTGAACTGCGAACCGATCTCGAACGGCCCCAGGCCGGCGCTGACGGCGGTCGCCACCTGGTCGCGGTAGACCAGGCGCTTGTACAGCCGGCTGTTCTTGCTGCCGGCCAGCACGTCGGCATACAGGTCGAGCAAAGTGAAGTCGCGCTGCGTCATGCCCGGCACGTTCCACACCTTGAACAGGCGCGCCTGCGGCACGCGGTCCTGCAGCGTGGCGCGGCGCTCGCCGCTCAGCTTCGCGATCCACTCCTGCTGGCGCTTCAGCGGCGGGCCGGCGGCGATGTCGCCGAAATAGTGCTCGACCTGCTTCAGCACTTCGGCCGGTTTGATGTCGCCGGCGACCACCAGCGTGACGTTGGCCGCGCCGTAGTAGGTCCTGAACCACTCCTTGACGTCGTCCAGCGAGGCCGCGTCAAGGTCCTCCATCGAGCCGATGGTGGTCCACGAGTACGGGTGGCCGGCCGGGTAGGTGCTGGCGGCGATCAGCTCGTAGACCTTGCCGTAGGGCTGGTTCTCGCCCTGGCGCTTCTCGTTCTGCACCACCCCGCGCTGCTCGTCGAGCTTCCTGCGGTCGATGGCGCCGAGCAGGTGGCCCATGCGGTCCGACTCGAGCCACAGCGCGAGGTCGAGCGCCGAGGTCGGCACGTTCTGGAAATAGTTGGTGCGGTCGAGCCAGGTGGTGCCGTTGACCTTGGTCGCGCCGGCCTTCTCCAGCGGCCGGAAGAACTCGTCGTCGTAGTGCTCCGAGCCGTTGAACATCAGGTGCTCGAACAGGTGGGCGAAGCCGGTCTTGCCCGGCTTCTCATCCTTGCTGCCGACGTGGTACCAGAGGTTCACCGCGGCCACCGGCGCCTTGTGGTCTTCGTGCAGCACCACGGTCAGCCCGTTGGGCAGCACGTGCTTCTCGTAGGGGATGTTGATCGAGGCCAGTGGCGGCGGGTCGCCCGCGACCTCGTCCGCCGATGCCGAGTCACCGCGAACGTTGCCGCCGCAGGCGGCCAGCAGGGCGGGGATGGCAACGAGCCACGGCGCGGCGGGTATGATTCGGCGCATGAGGGGATCCTCTTGGTTTCCGGCAGCTTAACGGCAGGGCGTGCGGCAAAGCCACCGTTGCCGGCGGCGGCGCGGGTGCGCTACGCGGTGCGGCGCGCCACGCACCGGCTTTCCGGCGCGCGCTGGCTGCCCTCGCCGAACTGCGATGCGCGGCCGCATCCGGCCGACGTCAGCCTGCTGGTGGTGCACGCGATCTCGCTCCCGCCCGGGCGGTTCGGCGGCCGCTGGATCGACGCGCTGTTCAGCAACACGCTCGACCCCGCGGCGCACCCTTACTTCGGGAGGATTCGCCAGCTCAAGGTTTCGTCGCACCTGTGCCTTTTCCGCGACGGGGCCGTGCGCCAGTACGTGGCGTTCGACCGCCGCGCCTGGCACGCCGGCGAGTCGGCGTTCGAGGGCCGCGCCCGCTGCAACGACTTCTCGATCGGCGTCGAGCTGGAGGGCTGCGACGAGCAGCCGTTCGAGGCGCGCCAGTACCGCCGCCTGGCACAGGTCGCGGGCGCGCTGATGCGCGCCTATCCGGCGATCACCCCGGCGCGCATCGTCGGCCATAGCGACATCGCGCCCGGGCGCAAGACCGACCCGGGTCCGCATTTCGACTGGGCGCGCTTCCACGCGGAGCTGGAGGCCGTCGCGTGACGTTCATCGGCATCCTGCTGGCGCTGGCGGCCGAGCGCGCCCTCGGGCACCTGCCGCGCGTCGGCGAGCCGATGGTGCTCGAGCAGCTGGTGGTGCGCCTGCAGCGCGCCCTGCCGTTCGGCGCGTACTGGCGCTCGTGGGCGTCGCCGGCGCTGCTGCTGGGGGCGGGCACCGCGCTGGCGGGCGCGCTGGACTGGTGGATCCGCCACCCGCTGGCCGACCTCGCCTACGGCACCGCCGTGCTGTTCCTGTGCCTCGGCCCGCGCGACCTTGCCAGCGACATCCACCGCCTGATCGAGGCCTACGACAAGAACGACCTCGCGGCCCAGCGCACGCTGACGCTGTCGCTGCTGCGCGGGCCCGGCCCGCAGGCCACGCGCCGCTCCATGATCGGCGCGCTGTTCATCCAGTCTCACGAGCGCGTGTTCGGCGTGCTGATGTGGTTCTTCGCCGCCGGCCCGGCGGGCGCCGTGCTGTACCGGCTCGCCAGCCGCATGCCGCGCTTCCTGCACGAAACGCGCCCGGACACGCCCGCCGAGCAGGCCGCCGTCCTGCTGCACGCCGCCGCAGCGTGGGTGCCCAGCCGCATCAACGCCGCGCTGTTCGGGCTGGCCGGCAGCCTCGACCAGGCGCTGCTGCGCTGGCGCGCGCTGCACGGCGAGGCCTTCGCCAACTGGCGCGAGCGCAACTGGGCCCTGCTGGCCGAGGTGTCGACCGCCTCGCTCACGGTCGAGGAAGGCGAGGCCGGGCCGATGGTGCCGGCGACGCTCGAGGCCTGCCTGCGCGAGGTGGTGGCGATGCAGAACCGCGCGCTGCTGATCCTGCTCGCCGCCTTCGGCCTGTTCACCGCCGGCGGCTTCGTTCCTTGAGCGTCCGGTGCCATCCCGAGCCAAGCGAGGAATCCCTTAAGCGGCGAGCATGCCCGCCGCTCGTCGCTGCGCTCCTCCTCGGGATGACGTTGGCGGCGCCGGCGCAGGCCGCCGAGCGCGTCATCGCCCTGTCGCCGCACCTGGCCGAGCTGGCCTGCGCCGCCGGCGGCTGCGAGCGGCTGGTCGGCGTGGTGGCCTGGAGCGACTATCCCGAGCACGTCAGCACGCTGCCGCAGGTCGGCGACGCCTTCGCGGTCAACGTCGAGCGGGTGGTCAGCCTGCGGCCGGACCTGGTGTTGGCCTGGGACGGCGGCACCCCGCGCGAGGTCATCGAGCGCCTGCGCGGCCTGTCGCTGCGCGTCGAGACGCTCGCCATCCGCCGGCTCGACGAGGTTGCCGACGGGTTGCGCCGCGTCGGCGCCTGGCTCGGCACGCCGGGTTCCGCCGAGATGGCGGCGGCGCGCTACGGCGCGCGGCTGGCGCGGCTGCGCGCGCGCCATCGCGGCCTGCCCTCGCTGCGCGTGTTCTACCAGATCGAGTGGAACCCGCCCTACAGCGTCAACCGCGACAGCCCGATCAGTCAGGCCATCGAGCTGTGCGGCGGGCGCAACGTGTTCGCCGACCTGCCGACGCTGGCGGCGGCGGTCAACCGCGAGGCGGTGCTGGCGCGCGACCCGCAGGTGGTGATCTACACCCGGCAGGACGACGTCACCGCCGTGCGCGAGTACTGGCGGCGCAATCCGGGCGTCGCGGCCACCCGCGCCGGCGCGCTGTACGCGGTCGACGGCAACCTGCTGGACCGCGCCACGCCGAGGCTGCTCGACGGGATCGCGCAGCTGTGCGCTGCGCTCAGCGACGCCCGCGCGAAGTACCCCGCCACTGCGCCTCCCGCCCGCCCTTCGCGCGCGCCAGCACGCGAGCCGCGACGAACAGGAAATCCGACAGGCGATTGAGGTAGCGCGGCGCGGCGGGATTCAGCGGTTCGGCTGCGTGCACCTGCCACACGGAGCGCTCCGCGCGCCGGCAGATGGCGCGCGCCAGGTGCGCCGCGGCCGCGGCCGGGGTGCCGCCCGGCAGCACGAACTCCTTCAGCGGCGGCAACGTGCGGTTCAGGGTCTCGACGTCGCGCTCGAGCGCGTGCAGGTGCTCCCCGGTGACGAGCGTCGATCCCGGCAGCGACAGCTCGCCGCCGAGGTTGAACAGCTCGTGCTGGATGCGCGTCAGCGTGGCGCGCAGATCCCCGGGCAGCTTCTGCGCCAGCAGCACGCCGAGCTGGCTGTTGAGCTCGTCGACGTCGCCCATGGCGCGCACCCGCGGGTGCGTCTTGGGCACGCGCGCGCCGCCGGTCAGGCCGGTGTCGCCGGCGTCGCCGGTGCGGGTGACGATCCTGCTCAGTCGATGGCCCACGGCCGCGAGTCTACAGGCGCCATCCGGCGGTGACATGGAACGACCGCTCCGCCTGCCTGAAGCCGGCGGCGGTCTGGTACTCGCGGTCGAGCGCGTTCTCGACGCGCGCGGCCAGCCGCAGGCGGCCCAGCGCGACGCCGCCGGTCAGGTTCAGCAGCCCGTAGCCCGCCAGGCGCTGGCCGCCGAAGTCCAGGCGATGGTCCGCGCCGATCGCATCGAGCCCGAGGAAGTGGCCGCCCCAGTGCCGCACCAGGCTGGCCGCGGCGCTCTGGTCCGCGCGCCGGCACAGGCGCCCGGTCCCCGAGCACGGGTCGGGCCGTCCCACCGAGCGCGGATTCTGCCGCAGCAAGGACAGGCGCGCGCTCCAGCCGCCGGCGTCCAGGCGCCAGCCCAGTTCGGCGCCGCGGTTGCGGTATCGGTCGACGTTGACGGCGCTGAACACGTCGTTGAAGGGGTCGGCGTCCGCGCAGTTGGCCACGCACTCGACGCTGATCAGGTCCTCGACCTCGGAGTGGAACACGCGCAGTTCGGCGACCTGGCCTTGCCCCAGCGCACGGCGCAGTCCCGCCTCGACGTTCAGCGCGCGCTCCGGCTCGAGCTCGGGATTGCCGCCGAAGCCGAAGCGGTCGGTGGCGTCCGGCGCGCGAAAGCCGCTGCCGGCGGCCACGATGAGCCGCGTCGCCGCCGACAGGTCGTAGCCGTACTCGGCGTTCCAGTCGGCCCGCGAGCCGAACGCGTCGTGGTCGGTCGCGCCCAGGGCGGCGAGCGCGCGGTGGGCGCCGGCGGCGAACTCGTATTGCGCGAAGGCGGCGAGCAGGTCGCGGTCCTCGGCGATGGCCGAACCGAACAGCTCGGCGCGAACTTCCTCGCGGGCGGCCCGCACGCCGAGCGACAGGTGGCGCGCGCCGCCCAGGGCCAGCACGTTGGTCCAGTCCACGCCGGTGCGCTCGGTGCGGACGAAATCGGCGCTCTGGTTCTGCCGGACGTCGTCCAGCATGCGGCTCACCGCCAGTTGCGTGCTCCAGGCGTCCGCCGGCGCGGCCGATGCGTGCAGCGCCAGCGCCTGGTTGCGGAAATCCTGGTCGGCCGGCCCGAAGAAGCCGACGTACTCGCTGTTGCCTTCGGCGTGCCAGGCCTGCGCGGCCAGCCCGACGCCGCCGGCGTGGGTGCTGGCGCGCAGCCTCGCGGTGGCGTTGCGCGCGCCGCGGTCCTGGGTCCCGGCGGGCTGCGGCGGAAAGCCGTCGCTGTCGAGGTGCTGCGCGTGCAGCGCCGCGCCGGTCGCGCCATCGCCGGCCGCGGCGAACAGGCTGCCGTCACGGCTGCCGAACGAGCCGCCGCGGGCGCGCGCTTCGAACGCCGCCACGGCCGGCGCGCGCGTGATGATGTTGACCACGCCGGCGATGGCGTCGGAGCCGTACAGCGTGGCGCGCGGGCCCTTGACGATCTCGATGCGCTCGATCATGTCGGGCGCGATGTTCTGCAGCGCCGCGCCGCCGCTGGAGGACGGGTTGATGCGCACGCCGTCGATCAGCACCAGGGCGTGGTTGCTCTCGCCGCCGCGGATGAACACCGAGGTGACCGCGCCCGGCCCGCCGTTGCGGCCGATCTCCACGCCGGCATGCAATCGCAAGAGCTCGGCGACGTCGGTCGCCTGCGCCCGCTCGATCTCGGCGCGCGTGATGACCACCAGCGCGGCCAGCGCGTCGCGCGCCGGCGCCTGGCGGCCGCTGGCGGTCACCACCAGCGGTTCCAATGGCGTGGGCGGGTCCTGCCGGGCGTGGGCCAGGGACGGCGCGCTGGCGAGCGCCGCGAGGATGAGGCGGTAAGCGTTCATGGGTCTCCCTGCCTGCGTCCCCGCAGGCCACTGGACGTGAGGCCGCGCATCGCGCGGTTCCGTCCCCGGGCCGGTCTCCGGACTCGTGGCTTCGATTCCGACGCCTTCCCGGCTTGCGCCAGTGGCCTGATCGGATGCTTCGTTCCACTCACCGTTGCGGGGGCAGTGCCGGCCTTTCACCGGCTTCCCGTACACCCGGGGCGAGCGCATTGTAGGGGAAAAGGGGACGCCCCCGTGGGTGCGTGCGCTTTTTCCTTGTAGGATGCGCGGCCATGAAAAACATCCACCTCGACGCCGCGCTGCAGGCGGCGGCCGCCGCCGGGCGCATCATCCGCAGGGCGTACCAGGGCAAGTTCAAGGTGCGCTACAAGGCCGATTCGAGTCCGGTGACGGACGTGGACCTGGCCGCGGAAGACGTCATCAGGAAGATCCTGCGGAAGAAATTCCACGGCCACGGCTTCCACGGCGAGGAAAGGGGTTTTGAGCGCGGCGCTGCGCGCCGCGGCGCGGGCGGGAAGGACACCGACGCCGAGTACGTCTGGCTGGTGGACCCGATCGACGGCACCAAGGCGTTCGTGCGCGGCTACCCGATGTTCTCGGTGCAGATCGCGCTGATGCGCCGCGGCGAGCTGGTGCTCGGCGTGTCGCACGCGCCGTGCTGGGGGGCGGGCGAGACCCTGCACGCGGTCAAGGGCGGCGGCGCCTGGCGCGGCACCGAGCGCCTGCGCGTGTCGGACGTGGCGCGCCTCGACCGGGCCACGCTCTCCACCGGCAACTTGGCGACGCTGGCGGACTCGCCCGGGTGGTCACGGCTCGGCGAGCTGGTCCCCAAGCTGCACCGCATCCGCGGCTACGGCGACTTCCTGCAGTACCACTACCTCGCGGCGGGCAAGATCGACGCGGTGATCGAGTCGGACGTGAACATCCTCGACATCGCCGCGCTGGCCGTGATCGTGCGCGAAGCCGGCGGCACGTTCACCGACCTTTCCGGCGCGCCGGTGGGGACGGGCACGCGCAGCGTGCTGGCGACCAACGGCGACCTGCACGAGACCTTGCGCAAGGCCCTGGCGCACCGGCCGGCGACCGGCTGACCGCCGTCTCGAAGGGGCCTGAGGTCGGGGTCTGTCTCCGCGCTGTCGCGGTCTGAGTGACGCTTTTCCCACAGCGCGTGGACGTCAGGTCCGGCGACCTTATCCGCGCGCTTCGCCAGACCCGCTCCCCGGCCCCTGATCGCTCACTCGCTCCCGTGGTTCGTCCGGGCACTGAGCGATCAGTGGCGGGTCGGGGGCTTGGCGAAGCGAACTAAAGCGCAGCCGAGCGGAGCCCCGAGCGCAGCGAGGGGTCGCCGCGCCATGGCGAGCCATTCACGGAGACAAGCCCCCGAGCCGCTCATGCAGCTTCGCGTGCTACAGCGTCGGCGGCGGCTCGCGCAGCGTGATGACCGGCCAGCCGCGGCGCTCGGCCTCGGCGCGCAGTTCCGCGTCCGGGTCCACGGCCACGGGCTGCTGCACGTGGCGCAGCAGCGGCAGGTCGTTGTGCGAGTCGCTGTAGAACGTGATGTGCCGGTAACGCTCGTCCTGCTGTGCGAGCCACTGCTCGAGCCGGCGCACTTTTCCCTCGCGGTAGCACGGAATGCCGTCGATCGCGCCGGTGTAGCGCCCGTCGACGCGCTGCGGGTCGGTCGCCAGCAGGTGGTCCACGCCCAGCAGCTGCGCGATCGGCTCGGTCACGAAGCGGTTGGTCGCGGTGATGATCAGCAGCTCGTCGCCGCCGATGCGGTGGCGTTCGAGAAGCGCCGGCGCGGACGGCGCCACGATCGGGTCGATGCGCGTCGCCACGAACCGTTCGCGCAGCGGCAGCAGGCGCTCGGGGCCGAGGCGCACCAGTGGCTCGAGCGCGAAACGGGTGTAGGCGGCGATGTCGAGCGTGCCGGCCTGGTAGTGGGCGTAGAAGCGGTCGTTCTCGCGCTGGTGGCGGCCGGGGTCGACCAGCCCCTGCTCGATCATGAACTCGCCCCACAGGTGATCGCTGTCGCCGGCGAGCAGCGTGTGGTCGAGGTCAAAAACGGCGAGGCGCATGGGGCGCGAATATACCGGGGTCAGGCGGTTTTTTTCTCGCGCGTGGGCAATGGGGTACCCTGAACCCTCCGGAAAAGGCAGTCACTGCTGACCCCATGGTCGACGCCGAAGGCTTCCGCCCGAACGTGGGCATCATCCTCGCCGGCGCCGGCGGGCGCGTCGCCTGGGCCAAGCGCATCGGCATGGAGGCCTGGCAGTTCCCGCAGGGCGGCCTGGCGCCGGGCGAGGACCCGGAGCAGGCGCTGTACCGCGAGCTGCGCGAGGAGGTGGGCCTGGCGCCGGCCGACGTCGAGCTGCTCGGCGTCACGCGCGAGTGGCTGCGCTACACGCTGCCGCAGCGCTTCGTGCGCAAGGGCCGCATCCCCTTGTGCATCGGCCAGAAACAGAAGTGGTTCGCGCTGCGGCTGCGCGCGCCGGACAGCGCGGTGCGCCTCGACCTCGGCGATCCGCCGGAATTCGACCGCTGGCGCTGGGTGGACTACTGGCACCCGCTCAAGGAAGTGGTGGCGTTCAAGCGCGACGTCTACGAGGCCGCGCTGCACGAGCTCGAGCCGCTGGTGCGCAATGCGCCTTAGGCGCGCAGCGAACCTCGCCTGCTGAGGCGGGATGCGGCCGCGCGGCGGCCTAGAACTCGAATTCGAGCTGCCAGCGCAGGCGCCAGTCCTCGGCCTCGTCGGTCACGCCGGCCAGCACCGCCGCGTCCCACTTGAACTTGCTGCGCGCGCCCAGCCGGCCGCCGCCGAACACGGCCGGGCCCAGCAGGTGCGCGTCCTCCTCGCCAAAGCCCTGCAGGCCGAGCTCGACACGCGTGCCGCTGCGCCAGCGGGACTGCAGGCTGTAGCCGAGCGCGTTCTCGGTCGCAAAACCGTTGCCGAAGGCCCACTCGGCGAACAGGTTCAGGTTGTGCGTCAGCGGGCCGGTGTCCTTCTGGAACATCGGGCCGACCTCGAGGCCGTAGGGGTACTCGACTTCGAGCGGCAGCTTGAGCTCGGCGAACAAGCCGAGGTCGACGAAGTACTCGCCCTGCCCGGTCAGCTGGAAGATGTTCTCCCACTCGAGCTCCTCGGCCTCGAGCGACTCGTCCGGCGCCTTTTCCAGCTCGAGCACGGCCTCGGTGAACCACCACGTCGTCACGCCGTGGCCGAAGTCGAGCACGTAGGCCTGCGCCGTATCGAGCGCGTCGCGCTGGTCTGCGACGTAGCCGGCGCGCAGCTCGACCTCGGTCTCGCCGTACTCGACCAGCGGGCGGTAGACCTTGTCGGCCGGGCCGGCCTCGGCGCGAGGCGCCGCCAGCAGGGCCGCGCCCACGGCCAGGGCGAGCGCCGGCACGGCGACCCGGGCCGCCGCCGGCACGGGGTTGCCGAGCAGCTTCATGGCGGCGCCGATCGTGGCCAGCGTGGCGACGTAGAACAGCAGCTGAATGCCGGCCGGCCGCGCGTCATAGCCGACCAGGGTGCGCAGGATCTCGCCGACCACCGAGTCGTGGGAGACGATGTGCGAGGAATCCCACAGCGAGTCGCCGAGCGCCGGCAGGTAGTCGGCCTGGACCAGGTAAGCGGCCGCCTGCGAGGCCATGCCGGCAGCGAGCAGCAGGATCATCCAGCTGGTGACGGTGAAGAAGTGCCGCGTCGGGATGCGCAGCAGCCCGAAGTACAGCAGCGCGCCGAGCGCGCCGCCGCCAACCAGGCCGATGGTGCCGCCGGCGAGCATGCCGGCGGCGGTCGACCCGCCGGCGGCGATGCCGTGCATGAACAGCACCACTTCGGAGCCTTCGCGCAGCACCGCCAGCGCGATCACCGCGCCGATGGCGTACAGCGGCCGGGCACCGGACTGCACCGACGCGCCCAGGGCGCTCATCTGCTGGGCCATCTCGCGCCCGTGCCGCGCCATCCACACGTTGTGCCAGCCGAGCATCGCCACGGCGGCGAGCAGCACGCTGGCGTTGAAGATCTCCTGGCCCATGCCTTCGGCCCAGCCGGCAATGGCTTCGGCGAACGCCGCCACCAGCGCCGCGCCTGCGACGCCGGCGGCGATGCCGCCGCCCACCCAGCCGTTGCGCCCGGCGATGCCGCGCGTGGCGGCGCAGGCGATGCCGATGACGAGCGCGGCCTCGAGGACCTCGCGAAAGACGATCAGGGCGCTGGCGAGCATCGGCGGAGCCTTTATCTGCCTACTTGGCGATCAACTTGCCCTGGGCCGTCTTCGGGTTGAACTCGCCGAAGAACGGATACTCGCCCGGCTTGAGCGGGCCGACGAAGATCGTCGCAGTGGCGCCGCCGGGAATGACCTTCTCGCGGTTGAGCTCGTGGCTCTCGAACTCCTCGGGCGTCGGGTCGGCGTTGACCACCTTGATCCTGATCTTCTGGCCGGCGGGCACCACCAGTTCGGCGGGCTCGAACCGGTGGTCCTTGATGGTCAGCGTGAACTCATTGCCGGGCGGGCCGGCGGCGGGCGCGAAGGCGGAGAACGCGAGAACGGCGGCGGCGGTCAAGGTCGGCAGGATGCGCATGGGGGGTCCTGGAAGGGTGGGGGTAGTGCCGGTCAGAACTGGATTTCCATGCCGCCCAGCACGGTGACCGGCGTGCCCGGGCGCGGGCCTTCGGGCAGGCGCGAGGCGACGTACTCCTCGTCGAGCAGGTTGTGCGCGTTGACGAACAGCTTGACGCGCTGGTTGAGCAGGTAACCCGCGCTCAAGTCGACCGTGAAGAAACCGTCGAGCGTGCCGCCGCGCGCATCGGCGACCAGGCCGGATCCGGTCTGGATCACCTGGGCGTCCATGTTGAGCGCGGTGGCATAGGCCTGGTCGACGTAGATCAACGCCGCGTCGAGCTGCCAGCGGCCGGCGTGCAGCCCGGCGTCGAGCGTGGCCTGCCAGTCGGGGACGTACGGCAGGCGGTTGCCTTCGCTGCCGCCGTTGAAGATCGACTCCGCGTCGGTCGAGTTCGAGTCGTTGCCGATGACGGCGCGGGTCCAGGTCGCGGCCAGCGCCAGCGGCGTGCTCACCCCCCAGCCGGCCGCGGATCCCGGGTCGTAACGCAGCGTCAACTCCAGGCCACGGCTGTCGACTTCACCGACGGCGCCGCCGTCGGCCGTGCCCGAGGCGCCGAGGTTGCCGCTGACGATGAGGTTCTCGAAGCGCGTCGCGAACGCGGCGAGTTCGGCCACCAGCGTGTTGGGCCCGCGCAGGCGCGTGCCGACCTCGAAGCTGAGGCTGGTCTCTTCCTCCTGCGGGTCCGCGGGGTCGGTGCCGTTCTGGGGATTGGGCGGCGAAAAGCCGCGGTAGACGCCGCCGAACAGCGTTGCCGTGCGCGTCGCTTCCCAGTTCAGGCCGACGCCGCCGGCGACCAGCGTGCGGTCGCCGTCGCGCGCCAGCGCGCTGTTGTAGTTGTCGAACTGCCAGTCGAGCTGCTCGATGCGCGCTCCCGGGATGACGCTGACGCTGCCGATGCGGATGCGATCTTCGAGATAGAGCGCCAGCGCGCGCGTGTGCAGCCGGCGGTTGTCCTGCGAGCCCGGCGCGCCGAGGGTGTGGCCGGTGATGGCGCCAGCGCCGTCCTGGGCGTAGGTCTCGTCGTTCTGGAAGCGGAAGATCTCGTCCTCGTGCAGGCGCAGCCCGGCGCTCAGGGTGTGGCCGACGGCGCCGGTGGCGAAGCCCTGGCGCAGCAGCACCTCGACGCCGCGCAGGTAGTACTGGCGATTGTTGTTGCGGTAGACCAGCGAGCCGGCGGCCTCGCCGCGCAGCACCGCGAGGTCCGCGCCGGCGTTGCTGCCGGCCAGCGCCCGGCTCAGCGCGGTGTTGCCCGAGCCGGAGTCCACGGCGTTGATCTTGAACCAGTTGCGGTGGAAGTCGTTGCGGTACAGCGTCGTGGTCAGCTCGGTGGCGGCACCGAACTGGGCGAAGTGCCGCAGGTAGACGCGCCCGTGCTCGGTCTGGATGTTGTCGAAGCGCGAGCCGGCGTAACGGCGGTAAGGATCGGCGCCGAAGTCGGCCTCCGACAGCCCGAGGTAGGTTTCGCGCGCCTCGAGGTCGCTGGTGCCGTACTTGAACTCGAAACGCTGGTAGACGTCGGTGTTGGGCTCCCAGGCCAGCTTCACCAGCGGCTCGACGCGGCGAAAGCCGGTCTCGCCGGCGTCGGGGCTGACCGCGCTGAACGGCCCGTCGAGCTGCTTGAAGCCGTCGGTTTCCCGGTAGTAGGCCTCGACCAGCCAGCCGAGGCGCCCGCCCGCGAGCGTTTCGGTAGTGCCGAAACCGCTATGCGTGCGCAGATCGTTGTCCGAGCCGAACGCGGTGCGCGTGTAACCCGCCTGCGCCTCCGGAACCGGCGTGGACAGGTAGTTGATCACGCCGCCGGTGGCGTGCGGCCCGAAGCGCACCTGCGAGGAGCCTTTGAGGATTTCGAGGCCCTGCATGCGCGCCACGTTCGGGGAGTAGTAGGCCGCGGGATCCGAGTAGGGCGCCGGCGCGGTCAGCACGCCGTCCTCCATCAGCGTCAGCTTGGCCGAGCGGCCCGGGTCCACGCCGCGCAGGCTGATGTTGGGAAACAGCCCGTAGCCGTCTTCCTCGCGAACGTACACGCCCGCCACCTGGCGCAGCACGCGATGGATGTCCTCGTAGCCCTGCGTCGTGATGTGGCTGCGCGCGAGGTAGGCGCCGGAGCCCGGCAGGTCGTCGGCTGTTTCCGCGGAACCGACCACGGTGACGGTGTCGAGAACCGTGGGGCGGCTGCGATCCCGCGTACCGTCCCGCGAGTCTGCAGGCGCCGCCGGCTCGGCGGCGGATTCGTCAGCCGCGGGTTGCTGGGCGCTTGCCGGGAAGGTCGAGAGCGCCAGTGTCATGAGGGTCGCGGCCAACGTTTCGCGCATGTGAGTCTTCACTTCTCCGGGGTGCGATTCGATGCTAGCCGGGGTGGCTGTTAAATGCAAATCATTCTCATTTAGTTTTATGTTAGCATGACGGCCATGTACGTGTGCATTTGCAGGGCCGTGTCCGAACGCCGCGTCGTCCAGGCCGTCGCCGAGGGCGCGACCACGCTGCAGGAACTGCGTGCCCGCACGGGCCTGGGCACCGGCTGCGGCAAGTGCGTGCCGCAGGCGTACCAGGTCCTGCGGGAGGAGCTCGAGCGGCGCCAGTCGCCGGCCGCGCACCACGAGATCGCCGCCCGAGCCGGCTGAGCGCCCAACGCAGACGCGAATCGAACGCAGAAGCGTTAATTATTCCCACCGAAACAAACGTTTAGCTTGCCGGTCGAAAGGCTCGGCGCGTAAGCTCTTGCGCGCGTTCCCACCAGGAGAAGAGCCATGCGCGGCGACGCCAAAGTCATCGAATCGCTGAACCTCGCCCTGAAGAACGAGCTGACGTCGGTCAACCAGTACTTCCTGCACTCGCGCATGGCCGAGAACTGGGGCCTCAAGAAGCTGGCCAAGAAGGAATACGAGGAATCCATCGACGAGATGAAGCACGCCGATGCGCTGGCCAGGCGCATCCTGTTCCTCGAGGGGCTGCCCAACTTCCAGGACCTCGGCAAGCTGTACGTCGGCGAGGACGTGCCGGAAATCCTGCAGTGCGACCTGAAGCGCGAGCGCGAGGCGCACCCGCTGTACAAGGACGCGATCGCGCACTGCGAGAAGGTGCAGGACTACGTCTCGCGCGACCTGCTGACCGAGATCCAGGAAAGCGAAGAGGGGCACATCGACTGGCTCGAGGCGCAGATCGGGCTGCTCGAGAAAGTCGGCCTGCAGAATTACCTGCAGTCGCTGATGGGCGACTGACCCTCAGGTGGTCGGCTTGAGCACCGCCAGCAGCACCATCGCGATCAGGAACAGCGCCGGGATTTCGTTGATCCAGCGGTAGAACTTGGCCGAGTGGGTGTTGCGGTAGTTGGCGAAGTCCCGGTGGATCAGCCACAGCCAGACGTGGTACGCGATCAACCCGATCGCCAGCATCAGCTTCATGCGCAGCCACGGGGCGTTGAGCAGGCCCATGTCGCGCCAGATCATCCAGGCGCCGAGCACGATCGTGACCCCGGCGCCGATGGTCGTGACCATGAACAGCTTGCGCTCCATCTGGCAGAAGCGCCCCTGGCCGGTGGCGTCCTTGACGCCGCAGTGGTAGACGAACAGCCGCGGCAGGTAGAACAGCCCCGCGAACCAGGTCACCATGAAGATGATGTGGAAGGCCTTCAGCCAGAGCATGCGGGGCGGGTTTTCCGCTCGTAATCGGGGCGCCGACAGCCTATCATCGCCGGTCTTTGGTTGCGGGCGGGCGGGCGCATGATCGAGGTCGGCATCGTTGGCGGCACCGGCTATACCGGCGCCGAGCTGTTGCGCCTGCTGTCGGCCCATCCGGATGCACGGATACGCCTGCTGACCTCGCGCCAGGAGGCCGGCCGGCGCGCCGACGCCTTCTTCCCGCAGCTGCGCGGACGGCTCGGCGAGCTGGCGTTCAGCGAGCCCGAGGTGGAAGCGCTCGCCGGCTGCCAGGCGGTGTTCTTCGCCACGCCGCATGGCACGGCCATGCAGCTCGCGCCGAAACTGCTCGAGCGCGGCGTCAAGGTTCTCGACCTGTCCGCCGACTTCCGTCTGAAGAACCCGGCGACCTTCCGCCAGTGGTACCGGCTCGAGCACGCCAGCCCCAGGCTGCTGGCCGATGCCGCCTACGGGCTGCCCGAGGTGCATCGCGACGCGATCCGCAAGGCGCGGCTGGTCGCCGTGCCCGGCTGCTACCCGACCGTGGTGCAGCTCGGCTTCCTGCCGCTGATCGAGAACGGGCTCGCCGTGCCGGGCTCGCTGATCGCCGACTGCAAGTCCGGCGTCAGCGGCGCGGGGCGCGAGCTGAAGGCGACCTCGCTGTTCTCGGAGGCAGCCGAGTCGTTCAAGGCCTACGGCGCCGACGGGCATCGCCACCTGCCGGAGATCGAGCAGGGCCTGGGTTTCGTCGCCGGCGAGGCCGTGGGCGTGACTTTCGTGCCGCACCTCGTGCCGATGAACCGCGGCATCCACGCCACGCTCTACGCCGACCTCGAGCGCGACACCGACGTGCAGGCGCTGTACCAGATGCGCTACTCGGACGAGCCCTTCGTCGACGTGCTGCCGGCCGGCGCGCACCCGGAAACACGCGCCGTGCGAGGCGCCAACACCTGCCGCATCGCCGTGCACCGGCCCGGCGGCGGGCGCCGCGTGGTGGTCCTGGCGGTGATCGACAACCTGGTCAAGGGCGCGGCGGGCCAGGCGGTGCAGTGCTTCAACCTGATGTTCGGCCTGCCCGAGGCCGCCGGCCTCGACACCGTCCCGCTGTGGCCATGAAGAAAGTCGTCATCAAGGCCTACCGCCCGCGCCTGCGCATGGCGCTGACGGCCGCGGCCGCCGCGGGCCTGGCCATCGCCGCCTGGGGCCTGTACAGCTACACGCGCGCCACCACCGTGGTGGATTTCGAGCGCGCGCAGAGCGAGCGCGACCGCCTGCTCGAGGAGCGGCGCGACCTCACCGGCAAGCTGCGCGAGGCGCATGCCGAGGTCGAGAAGCTCAAGGACCAGGTGGTCTACCTCGAGCGCTCGCGCGAGATCGACGCGCAGGCGTGCTCGACCGTCCAGGCCTCGCTCGGCAGCCTGCAGGAGGAGGTGGCGGACCTGCAGGAGCAGGTGGCCTTCTACCGCGGCATCGTCTCGCCGGATGCCTCGCGCGCCGGCGTGCGCGTGTACGAATTCAAGGTGTACCCGACGGCCACCGAAGGGGTGTACCGCTACGACCTGGTGCTGATCCAGTCGGTGCGGCACGACCGGCGCATCGCCGGGCGCGTCGAAATCTCGCTGCAGGGCCTCGACAACGGCCAGACGCAGGTGCGCCGCCTGTCGGAGCTGATCCTCAGCGGCGAGAAGAATCTGGTATTTTCATTCAAGTACTTCGAGGAGTTCGGCGGCGAGTTCCGCCTTCCGGACGGCTTCCGGCCCACGCGCGCGATCGTGGCGGTGCTGCCCGACGGCGGCGCGGTGCCGAAGATCGAGGACCAGTTCGAGTGGGCGAAAATCCAGGGCGCGTGAGTGGCGGGAAACTGACATGGCGAAGAATTTCTGGGGCAACGACAAACCGGGAGCGACGACGGTGGATACGCTGATCGGCCGGCAGACCGAGATCCACGGCGACGTGCGCTTCTCGGGCGGCCTGCACATCGACGGCAAGGTCGTCGGCAAGGTGGTGGCGCTGAACGAGAAGAACGCGACGGTGTCGGTCAGCGAAAGCGGCATGGTCGAGGGCGACGTGCGCGCGCCGACCATCGTGCTGAACGGCCAGGTCGCCGGCGACGTGCACGCCAGCGAGCACATCGCGCTCGGCGCCAAGGCGCGCGTCACCGGCAATGTCTACTACGGCATCATCGAGATGACCGGCGGCGCCAAGATCAACGGCCAGATGGTGCACGAAGGGGACGATGCCATTGCCGCCCTGACCCATCAGAAGCCGGTCAACGAGCCGCTCGGCGAAGAACTCAAGCCCGAGGGCCGCTTCAAGCTCTGAGGGGCGCCACGCGATGAACGATCCCCAGATGGTCCGGCCCGGCGGCGACGCGCCGATGGTGCTGTTTACCGAGGCGGCGGCGCAGAAGGTGCGCGCGCTGCTCGACGAGGAAGAGAACAAGAGCCTCAAGCTGCGAGTGTTCGTCACCGGCGGCGGCTGCTCCGGCTTCCAGTACGGCTTCACCTTCGACGAGAACCAGGAGGAGGGCGATACGCGCGTCGACAGGGGCGGCGTCACCCTGCTGGTGGACCCGATGAGCGTGCAGTACCTGCTCGGCGCCGAAATCGACTACAAGGAAGACGTGCAGGGCGCGCAGTTCGTGATCCGCAATCCGAACGCCGCCACCACCTGCGGCTGCGGCAACTCCTTCTCGGTGTAAAAAGGGTACGCAACTTTTTTCGCGACTTGGCTGCCGGAGTTCATTCGCAGGCCCAAAAAAGAGCTGCGTCCCCTTTTTTACGCGCGATAGATTCCGCCGAGCACCGCGTCGCCGCTCGCGCCGGTGACCGCCGGCAGGTTGCCCGGCAATTCCTGCAGGGTGCGCATGGCAAGCCACGCGAACGCGGCCGGCTCCACCAGGCCCGGCGCCAGCCCGAGCCGCCCGGTGTCGTTGACGCCGACTTTCGGCAACAACTCCTTCAGCCGGCGCATCAGGAGCGCGTTCTGCGCGCCGCCGCCGCACACGTAGAGGGAGCCCGTGGTCGGCGCGTGTGCCTGCAGCGCGCTCGCGACCGTCGCCGCGGTCAGCTCGCACAGCGTGCGCTGCACGTCGGCAGCCGACAGCTCGCCGAGCTGCGGGAAACGCCGGCGCACCCAGTCGAGGTTCAGTTCGCCGCGGCCGGTGCTCTTGGGCGGAGCCTGGGCGAAGTACGGCTCGGCCAGCAGCGCCTGCAGCAGGCCGTCGTGCACGTGGCCCGAGGCCGCCCAGATGCCCTCGCGGTCCATCGGCTGGCGCTGCTGCAGCTGGATCCACTCGTCCATCAGCCCGTTGCCCGGCCCGGTGTCGAAGCCGCGCACGGCGCGCGCGTCGGCGCCCGGCAGCGCGGTCAGGTTGGCGATACCGCCGATGTTGACCACGGCGCGCGCTTCCCAGTCGGAGGCGAACACCGAATGGTGGAACGCCGGCACCAGCGGCGCGCCCTGGCCGCCGCGCGCGATGTCGGCGCGGCGAAAGTCGGCCACCGTGGTGATGCCGGTCAGCGCGGCGATCAGGGACGGGTCGCCGAGCTGCAGCGAGGAGCGTGCGCCGGCAGGGTCGTGGAACACGGTCTGGCCGTGCGAGCCGAGCCCGCGCACTTCGGCCGCGGTCAGGCCGACTTCGCGCAGCAGGCCGGTCGCCGCGTCGGCAAAGCAGCGGGCGACGGCATGGTCCAGCCGCGTCAGGGCGCCAAGCGTCACGGCCGGCTGCTGGCGCTGCAGCCGCAGCAGCTCTTCGCGCAAGGCGCCGGGATAGGCCTGGGACTGCGCGCCGACCACACGCAGGAAGCGGCGGTTGCGCAGCTCGCACAGCGCCGTGTCGACACCGTCCATGCTGGTGCCGGACATCAGGCCCAGGTAGAGCTCGGTCAACGGGGCGCCTTCGGCGGCTCAGTTCGCGCGCGCGACCTGCGAACGATTGAGCGCGTCGAGCTGTGCCAGCAGCGGCGCCGACGAGGCCTTGAAGTGCTCGACGTGCTGGCGCGGCAGCGAGCTGGCGCGCGGCAGGACCACCCGGCGCGGGTCACGGTGCACGCCGTTGACGCGGAATTCGTAGTGCAGGTGCGGGCCGGTGGCCAGGCCGCTGCTGCCGACGTAGCCGATGACCTGGCCCTGTTGCACGCGGCTGCCGGGACGCAGGCCGGAGCGGAAACGCGACATGTGCGCATACAGGGTTTCGTACGAGGAGCCGTGGCGGACCACGACGGCGCGGCCATAGCCGCCCTTCCAGCCCATGAACGTCACGCGGCCGTCGCCGGTGGCCTTGATCGGCGTGCCGGTGCCGGCGGCATAGTCGGTGCCGAGGTGCGCGCGGATGCGGTTGAGCACCGGATGGAAGCGTCCGCGGCTGAAGTTGGAGCTGACGCGGAACACGTTGAGCGGCGTGCGCAGGAAGGCTTTGCGCAGCGACTGCCCGCCCGCGGCGTAGTAGCCGGCGTTGCCCTGCGGATCCACGTAGCGCACGGCGCGCAGTGCGTTGCCCTGGTTGACGAACTCGGCGGCGAGGATGTTGCCGGCGCGCAGCTTCTTGCCGTCCTTGTAGAGGTCCTCGTAGATCACCGTGTAGCGGTCGCCGACGCGGATGTCCTGCACGAAATCGATGTCGTAGCCGAACACGTCGGCCAGCTCGATGATCACCTTGTCCGGCAGGCCCGCGGCGACGCCGGATTCGTACAGCGAGTTGGTGATGCGCCCCATCGCGTAGGTCGGCCGGTGCTCGATCTCCGCCGCCAGCACGATGCTCTCGAAACCGGCGTCGGTGCGGCTGACCTGCAGCGTGCGCGCTTCGTCGAGCGCGTAGGTCAGTTCCTCCAGGCCCTCCGGCCCCTTGCGCAGATGCAGCACGTCGCCGGCGCGAAGCCGCTTCAGGCTGCGGGTTTCGCCGTCGAGGCGGACCAGCTGCACCCAGTCCGCCACCGGCAGGCCCTGGGCGTCGAAGATGCGCGACAGCGTGTCGCCGGACTTGACGGTGACGCTCACCCACGGGCTGGCGGCCGGCGTGGCAAGCACCTCGGGGGTGTCGAGGCCGGCGGTTGCCGCAGGCGTCGACGCCGTGGCGGGCGCGACCGGAGCCGGCACTTGGGCGATCGGCTGTCGGCTCATCACCGCGCCGACGGAGACCACGACCAGCGCGGCGATCAGGAACGAGCGCCGCGCAGAAGGCAAGGCTGCGGTTTCCGCTGGGCTATAATCAAGACGCATCACGCTCACCACGCACAGAACAACAGGCCGACCGTGGCTGTTCGCCCCGGTTCGCGCCGCCCGGGATTGCTCTTGGTTTACGCGGCGCTGATGGCGCGTAAAAGACCATAAAATCCCTGCTTGTGCAAGGGTTTTTTGGTATTAGTTACAGCGACTCCTCAACTTTCGTCGAAGCCCCCGAATGTCCAGCCCCGAGCCGTTCGCCGAGATCGAGCGCGGCACCGACGAAGTCCTGCCGCGGGAGGAGTTCCGTAAGCGGCTGACCGAGGCCGAAAAAAACGGCCGGCGCCTGGTGGTGAAGGCCGGCTTCGACCCCACCGCCCGCGACCTGCACCTCGGCCACACGCTGCTGCTCAACCGCATGCGAGCGTTCCAGGAACGCGGCCACGACGTGGTGTTCCTGATTGGCGACTTCACCGGGATGATCGGTGATCCAACCGGCAAGAACGAGACGCGCAAGCCGCTCACGCGCGAGGAAGTGCTCGACAACGCCAGGACCTACGAGGCGCAGGTCGGCAAGGTTCTCGAGCCGGCGCGCACGCGCATCGAGTTCAACTCGAAATGGCTGGCCGCGCTCGGCACCGAGGGCCTGGTCCGGCTGGCGGCGCAATACACGGTGGCGCGCATGCTCGAGCGCGACGATTTCTCCAGGCGTTACCGCGACAACCAGCCGATCGCGATCCACGAGTTCCTGTACCCGCTGCTGCAGGCCTACGACTCGGTCGCGCTCAAGGCCGACGTCGAGCTCGGCGGCACCGACCAGAAGTTCAACCTGCTGGTCGGCCGCGCCTTGCAGCCGGGTTACGGCCAGCCCCCGCAGTGCATCATGACGGTGCCGATCCTCGAGGGGCTGGACGGCGTGCAGAAAATGAGCAAGTCGCTGAACAACTACATCGGCGTGAACGAGCCCGCCGGCGACATGTTCGGCAAGGTCATGTCGATCTCCGACACGCTGATGTGGCGTTACTACGACCTGCTGTCGTTCCGCCCGCTGGGCGAGGTCTCGCGGCTGAGGAAGTCGCTCGAGGGCGGCGCCAATCCGCGCGACGTCAAGATGGCGCTTGCCGCGGAGATTGTCGACCGCTTCCACGGCGTCGGCGCCGGCGCGCGCGCGCAAGCGGCGTTCATCGCGCAGTTCTCGCAGGGCGCGCTGCCGGACGACATTCCGGAAGTGCGGCTGGCGGCGCCGCCCGAGGGCCTGCCGCTGCCGCGCGTGCTGAAGGAGGCCGGGCTGTGCGCGTCGACGTCGGACGCCACGCGCCAGATCCAGCAGCGCGCGGTGAAAGTGGACCAGCAGCGTGTCGAGGACCGCGCGCTGGTGCTCAAGCCGGGGGCGACGTATCTGCTCCAGGTCGGCCCGCGCCGCTACGCCCGCGTCACGCTGTAGGAGCGCCGCTGTAGGAGCGCCTCTGTAGGAGCGCCTCTCAGGCGCGACTGCCTTAAGCCAACCTCAAGATTTGCTTTTTTCCACCGCTGCGCTAGGGTGGCCTCGCTCCGCAACGTACGGAGCCATAACAACGACAACAACCGGAGAAAAAACATGAAGCACATCCTGCTCGGCACCGCCCTCGCTCTCGCCAGCAACATCGTTTTTGCGGGTGCGGTGAACATCAATACCGCGGACGCGAAGACGCTCGCCAGGGAGCTGGTCGGCGTGGGTTCGGCGAAAGCCGAGGCGATCATCAGGTACCGCACCGAGAAAGGCCCGTTCAAGTCGCCCGACGAACTGAAGAAGGTGGAGGGCGTGGGCGAGGCGACCTACGAGCACAACAAGGCGAGCATCAAGGTGAAAGACTGATCGCCACGCGACGGGGCATCACGGACACGGGCCCTCCTCGGGCCCGTGTCTTCTTGTGAACCGCGGTGCTCCGATCTGGTCAAATACTGAACGTTTCTGGGGGCTTGTGCGGTGCAGCAGTGGACAAGCCTGTGCGTAAGTCCGGGGTAACTCGGGCGCGCGCCCAAGACTGAAGACCCGGCTGTAAGTTGGTGTTTTGTCGGGTGTTGACACCCCACCAAACCCCCCTATAATGCGCCTCCCCGCTGCCCCGGGAACTCCAAGAAGACGACCCGGCGGCCGCCTGTTCTTTAATAAGAAGCAAGTGATTTGTGTGGGTGCTCCCGGATGCGCGGCGCAAGCCAAGCATCACGGAGTATCAACATGGCCAGTAATTAAATTTATTGAGCCCTGAAGATGACTCTGCGGCACTGAAGACCCCCTCCGGGGTTCAGGTGCCAATCTACTTAGTCTTACCTTTAAATTAAGTGGAGAGTTTGATCCTGGCTCAGATTGAACGCTGGCGGCGTGCCTAACACATGCAAGTCGAGCGGCAGCAGGCCCGCAAGGGTGCTGGCGAGCGGCGGACGGGTGAGCAATACATAGGAATCTGCCTCAGAGCGGGGGATAGCCCGGGGAAACCCGGATTAATACCGCATGACGTCGAGAGACCAAAGTGGGGGACCGTAAGGCCTCACACTCTGAGATGAGCCTATGTCCGATTAGCTAGTTGGCGGGGTAACGGCCCACCAAGGCGACGATCGGTAGCTGGTCTGAGAGGACGATCAGCCACACCGGAACTGAGACACGGTCCGGACTCCTACGGGAGGCAGCAGTGGGGAATATTGGACAATGGGCGAAAGCCTGATCCAGCGACGCCGCGTGGGTGAAGAAGGCCTTCGGGTTGTAAAGCCCTTTAAGCCGGGACGAAAAAGCTACACCTAACACGTGTGGCCTTGACGGTACCGGAAGAATAAGCACCGGCTAACTCTGTGCCAGCAGCCGCGGTAATACAGAGGGTGCAAGCGTTAATCGGATTTACTGGGCGTAAAGCGTGTGTAGGTGGCTCGCTAAGTCGGTTGTGAAATCCCTGGGCTCAACCTGGGAATTGCAGTCGATACTGGCAAGCTCGAGTTCGGTAGAGGGCGGCGGAATTCCCGGTGTAGCGGTGAAATGCGTAGATATCGGGAGGAACATCGATGGCGAAAGCAACCGCCTGGGCCTGAACTGACACTGAGACACGAAAGCGTGGGGAGCAAACAGGATTAGATACCCTGGTAGTCCACGCCGTAAACGATGGGAACCTGACGTCGGTCTGCTCTGCGGATCGGTGTCGTAGCTAACGCGCTAAGTTCCCCGCCTGGGGAGTACGGCCGCAAGGTTGAAACTCAAAGGAATTGACGGGGGCCCGCACAAGCGGTGGAGTATGTGGTTTAATTCGATGCAACGCGAAGAACCTTACCTGGGCTTGACATGCTCGGAATCCTGCAGAGATGCGGGAGTGCCCGCAAGGGAACCGAGACACAGGTGCTGCATGGCTGTCGTCAGCTCGTGTCGTGAGATGTTGGGTTAAGTCCCGCAACGAGCGCAACCCTCGTCCTTAGTTGCCATCATTCAGTTGGGCACTCTAAGGAGACTGCCGGTGACAAACCGGACGAAGGTGGGGATGACGTCAAGTCATCATGGCCCTTATGTCCAGGGCTACACACGTACTACAATGGCCTATACAGAGGGTTGCCAAGTCGCGAGACGGAGCTAATCCCAGAAAGTAGGTCGTAGTCCGGATCGGAGTCTGCAACTCGACTCCGTGAAGTCGGAATCGCTAGTAATCGCGGATCAGCATTTGCCGCGGTGAATACGTTCCCGGGCCTTGTACACACCGCCCGTCACACCATGGAAGTCTGCTGCACCAGAAGCCGGTCGCCTAACCGCAAGGAGGGCGCCGTCCACGGTGTGGCCGATGACTGGGGTGAAGTCGTAACAAGGTAGCCGTAGGGGAACCTGCGGCTGGATCACCTCCTTTAGAGATGCTTGCAAAGCGTTTCGGGAGCATCCACTCAAGTCACTTGCATTCATTGGAGCCGGTCATCCGGCGCCCGACCCATCGGGGTCTGTAGCTCAGTTGGTTAGAGCACACGCTTGATAAGCGTGGGGTCGGTGGTTCAAGTCCACCCAGACCCACCAGCTTCTACGACACCCAGGTCGAGCAGATCCCGCGGGGCCATAGCTCAGTTGGGAGAGCGCCTGCTTTGCAAGCAGGAGGTCGTCGGTTCGATCCCGTCTGGCTCCACCAAAATCTGTTCCGGTTTCTGAAAGCGCGAACCTGTTCGCCCTTTTCCAAGCCGGCAACGGTCAGGAATCGTTCTTTAACAATCAGGTCTGTAGTTAAGTACTGTAAGCATCGTTTTTTATGCTGACCAAATTTTGAGTTCCGGTCAGCGCTCAATGCCTAGGTGCTTGACGGCGAATGTGTTGTTTTTGAAGTGAAGTAAGTGGTCGTCCGTATAACGAGCGTTTGCGAGTTATATGGTCAAGCGATCAAGCGCATCTGGTGGATGCCTTGGCGGCAACAGGCGATGAAGGACGCAGTAGCCTGCGATAAGCCTCGGGGAGCTGGCAAACAAGCTTTGATCCGAGGATTTCCGAATGGGGCAACCCAGCCCGCAAGGGTTACCGTGCAGTGAATACATAGCTGCATGGAGCAAACGCAGGGAACTGAAACATCTCAGTACCTGCAGGAACAGAAATCAACCGAGATTCCGCTAGTAGTGGCGAGCGAACGCGGAGCAGCCCTTAAGTCTTGTGCGTCTTAGTGGAACAGTCTGGAAAGTCTGGCCATAGACGGTGATAGCCCCGTACACGAAAGGGCGCGCAAGATGAAATTGAGTAGGACGGGACACGTGTAATCCTGTCCGAACATGGGGGGACCATCCTCCAAGGCTAAATACTCGTTGCCGACCGATAGTGAACCAGTACCGTGAGGGAAAGGCGAAAAGAACCCCCGAGAGGGGAGTGAAATAGAACCTGAAACCGGATGCGTACAAGCAGTCAGAGCCCCGCAAGGGGTGATGGCGTACCTTTTGTATAATGGGTCAGCGAGTTACTTCTCAGTGGCGAGGCTAACCGTTTAGGGAAGCCGTAGGGAAACCGAGTCTGAATAGGGCGATCAGTCGCTGGGAGTAGACCCGAAACCTGTCGATCTATCCATGGCCAGGCTGAAGGATGGGTAACACCATCTGGAGGGCCGAACTCACGTCTGTTGAAAAAGACGGAGATGAGCTGTGGATAGGAGTGAAAGGCTAATCAAGGCAGGAGATAGCTGGTTCTCCTCGAAAGCTATTTAGGTAGCGCCTCGTGAGCAACTCCAGGGGGTAGAGCACTGTTACGGTTACAGGGTGGCACAAGCCGCTACTGTACTGTTGCAAACTCCGAATACCTGGAAGTGATGTCACGGGAGACACACGGTGGGAGCTAAATTTCATCGTGAAAAGGGAAACAACCCAGACCGCCAGCTAAGGTCCCCAACTTAACGCTAAGTTGTGAACGATGTGGGAAGTCTCAGACAGCCAGGATGTTGGCTTAGAAGCAGCCATCATTTAAAGAAAGCGTAATAGCTCACTGGTCGAGTCGGCCCGCGCGGAAGATGTAACGGGGATAAGCGTTAGACCGAAGCTGCGGATGTGCCCGCAAGGGCACGTGGTAGAGGAGCGTTCTGTACGTCTGCGAAGGCGAACCGTGAGGTTCGCTGGAGATATCAGAAGTGCGAATGCTGACATGAGTAACGATAATGCGGGTGAAAAACCCGCACGCCGCAAGCCCAAGGGTTCCTGCGCAACGATTTTCGGCGCAGGGTGAGTCGGATCCTAAGGCGAGGCCGAAAGGCGTAGTCGATGGAAAGCCGGTTAATATTCCGGCACTTCGCATTACTGCGATGGGGTGACGGAGAAGGTTAGGCCAGACGGGTGTTGGATGTCCCGATCCAGGCGCGTAGGTGGATCCTCTTGGCAAATCCGGAGGGTCGTCAACACCAAGGCGAGTGGCGAGGCTTCGCAAGAAGTCGAGTGGCTGATACCAGGCTCCCAGGAAAAACCTCTAAGCTTCAGGTAATGCAATCCGTACCCGAAACCGACACAGGTGGGCGAGGAGAGTATCCTCAGGCGTTTGAGACAACTCGGATGAAGGAACTCGGCAAAATCGTGCCGTAACTTCGGGATAAGGCACGCCCGTTGTAAGTGAAGGCGTACAGCCGGAGCTGAAACGGGTCGCAGTGAAGAGAGGGTTGCGACTGTTTATCAAAAACACAGGACTCTGCAAACACGAAAGTGGACGTATAGGGTCTGACGCCTGCCCGGTGCTGGAAGGTTAAGTGATGGGGTCAGCCGTAAGGCAAAGCTCTTGATCGAAGCCCCAGTAAACGGCGGCCGTAACTATAACGGTCCTAAGGTAGCGAAATTCCTTGTCGGGTAAGTTCCGACCTGCACGAATGGCGTAACGACAGCCCTACTGTCTCCATCCGAGACTCAGTGAAATTGAAATCGCAGTGACGATGCTGTGTTCCCGCGGCAAGACGGAAAGACCCCGTGAACCTTTACTACAACTTTGCACTGGATTCTGAATTCGCCTGTGTAGCATAGGTGGGAGCCTTTGAAGTCCCGGCGCTAGCCGGGATGGAGGCAACGGTGAAATACCACCCTGGTGTGTTCGGAGTTCTAACCTCGGCCGTTCATCACGGTCAGGGACATTGCATGGCGGGTAGTTTGACTGGGGCGGTCTCCTCCCAAAGAGTAACGGAGGAGTGCGAAGGTTGGCTCAGCGCGGTCGGAAATCGCGCTCTTGAGTGCATAGGCATAAGCCAGCCTGACTGCGAGACAAACAAGTCGAGCAGAGTCGAAAGACGGTCTAAGTGATCCGGTGGTTCTGTATGGAAGGGCCATCGCTCAACGGATAAAAGGTACTCCGGGGATAACAGGCTGATTCCTCCCAAGAGTCCACATCGACGGAGGAGTTTGGCACCTCGATGTCGGCTCATCTCATCCTGGGGCTGTAGCAGGTCCCAAGGGTTTGGCTGTTCGCCAATTAAAGAGGTACGCGAGCTGGGTTCAGAACGTCGTGAGACAGTTCGGTCCCTATCTGCCGTGGGCGTTCGAGATTTGAGGAGAGCTAACCTTAGTACGAGAGGACCGGGTTGGACGTACCTCTGGTGCACCGGTTGTCATGCCAATGGCATCGCCGGGTAGCTATGTACGGACGGGATAAACGCTGAAAGCATCTAAGCGTGAAGCCCCCTCCAAGATGAGATCTCGCCGGTGGTTCAACCACCCTGTAGGGCCCCCGTAGACGACGGGGTTGATAGGCGCGATGTGTAAAGCGAGCAATCGCAAAGCTGACGCGTACTAATTGCCCGTGAGGCTTGACCATATAACTCTCAAATCCTCCGCATGCGGAAGACCACGAGAGTTCGCTTCATGCAGTCATTCACTGATGGCATTGAGCGAAAGCGAGCCTTGCAAATAACTGGCTACAGACCTGACTCTATTTGGATCGGAGCCGCTGTCGGGCTTCCTTCCACGCCAGTTTGCCTGGCGACTTTAGCGAGTTGGCCCCACCGGTTCCCATCCCGAACACCGAAGTGAAACGACTCCGCGCCGATGATAGTGTGGCCCCGCCATGTGAAAGTAGGTCATCGCCAGGCTCCAAACCCGAACCCCGCCCGCAAGGGCGGGGTTTTTGTTTCACCCGGGCCCCTTGACGGCCCCCGGCCGCGACCGATTAACTGGGCCTCGGTTTCCAGCACTGCCCCGCACCATGGCGCTCCGCAACCAGGTTCATCTGATCGCGTACCCCGACCGGATGGGCAAGGACCTCAAGGACCTTCACACGGTCATCAAGACGCACCTCGGCAAGCGCATCGGGGGGGTGCACATCCTGCCGCCGTTTCCCTCGAACGCCGACACCGGCTTCTCGCCGCTGACGCACAAGGCGATCGACCCTCGCTACGGCGACTGGGGCGACGTCGAGCGGATCACCGCCGAGTACGACGTCTGCCTCGACATCGTCCTCAACCACATCTCCGACGAGTCCGCGGAGTTCCAGGACTTCGTCCGCCACGGTCACGCCTCCGAGCACGCCGACCTGTTCGTGCACGTGGACCAGATGGGCGACATCTCGCCCGACGACATGGCCCGCATCCACATCCGCAAGGAGAAGGAACCGTTTCGCGAGGTGACCTTCGCCAACGGCGGCAAGGGCAGGGTATGGTGCACGTTCACCGAGCGCCAGATCGATCTGAATTACAACTCGCCCAAGACCTTCGCGCTGCTCGAGGACACCATCAAGTTCCTGACCGCCAGGGGCGTGAAGCTGTTCCGGCTCGACGCGTTCGGCTACACCACCAAGAAGATCGGCACCAGCTGCTTCCTGGTGGAGCCCGACGTCTACGACATCCTCAAGTGGGTCAACCAGGTGGCCCGCGACCACGGCGCCGAGACCGTGCCCGAAGTCCACGACCACTCCAGCTACCAGTACGCGATCGCCCTGCACGGCATGCATCCCTACGGCTTCGCGCTGGCGCCGCTGCTGCTGTACTCCCTGCTGGACGCGCGCAGCACCCACCTGAAGCACTGGCTGCGCATGTGCCCGCGCAATCAGCTGACGGTGCTCGACACGCACGACGGCATCTGCATCCCGGACGTCGAGGGCGTGCTGCCCAGGGGCGAGATCCAGGCCATCGTCGACAACGTCAGCCAGCGCAGCGCGGACCCGATCCTGCGCCGCTCCGCCGCCGACGTGCACAGCGTCGGCGCCATCTACCAGCTCACCTGCACCTACTACGACGCGCTCAAGCGTAGCGACGACGCCTACATCGCGGCGCGGGCGATCCAGCTGTTCGCCCCGGGGATCCCGCAGGTCTACTACGTCGGGCTGCTGGCCGGCCACAACGACCACGAGCTCAAGGACGCCACCGGCGAGCTGCGCGACATCAACCGCCACCGCTACACGCTCGAGGAGGTCGACGCGGCGATCAAGCAGCCGGTGGTTCGCCGCCTGCTGCAACTGATGGAGTTCCGCTCGAGCTACCCGGCGTTCAACGGCGTGTTCCACCTGCAGTACTCGAACGAGAGCAGCGTGGCGATGTGCTGGCGCGACGGCACGCACAGCTGCGAGCTGTTCGTCGACCTGAATTTCAAGAAGACCACGATCCGCCATTTCGACGTGAAGTCGGGGCGCTGGCTGACCACGCGCGCGTAGCGCGTCCGATCCCGTCGATCAGGGGTTCCTGCGAGCGGCGATCTGCGGTAAAATGACGGCACACCAATATCTCTGGTGACTATCCGCGCCCTGCACGGTCGCGCTGTTTCCTTCGGGAGTTGCCAGGCCGGTCGTCGCACGTTTCGTGCGCCGCCGGGACCGACTCAATGAGGCGAAACATGCTGCTCGCAACCGATCTCGATGGCACTTTTCTCGCCGGCAACAGCCGTAGCCGGCACACGCTGTACCAGCTCGTCGCGCGACGGCCGGACATGCAGCTCGCCTACGTCACCGGCCGCGGCCTCGAGCGGGTGCTGCCGCTGCTGTCCGACCCGTCGCTGCCGCAGCCCGACTACATCATCTGCGACGTCGGCGCGACCATCGTTTCGGGGCAGACCCAGCAGGCCATCCAGCCGATCCAGTCCGAGGTCGCGGCGCGCTGGCCGGGCGAGAAATCAGTGGAGAGCTGCTTCGCGCGCTTCGATCAGCTGACGCGGCAGGAGACGCCGCAGGAGCGGCGGGTCTCGTTCTTCTGCGAGGCCGGGGCGGTCACCGAGGAAGTCGAGCAGGCGGCGACCGAGCTCAACTGCGACCTGCTGTTCTCCGGCGGCATGTACCTCGACATCCTGCCCAAGGGCGTGAACAAGGGCGCCACGCTGCGCCGCCTGGTGGAGCACCTCGGGCTTGCGCCGGATGAAGTCCTGGTCGCGGGTGACACGCTCAACGACCTGTCCATGTTCGAGCAGGGCTTCAAGGGCGTGTGCGTCGGCGCGTCGGAAGCCGAACTGCTGGATGCCACGCGCGGGCTGGCCAACGTGCTGCACGCGACCCGCCCGGGCTGCGACGGCATCCTCGAGGCGTTCGGGCACTTCGGCTTCCTGGACCGCGACGCCGTTGCGGAGCTGCAGGCCGCCGAGCGCCCGGCGGGCAGCTCCAGCCTGCTGGTGGTGTACCACCGCCTGCCCTACGACGAGGTGGTCGAGAATGGCGAGCGCCTGCGGCGGCGCCCGCGCTCCCCCAACGGCATCATCCCGACGCTGCTGAGCTTCTTCGGCAACGACCAGGAACGCGGCGCGCGCGATGGCACCTGGCTGGCGTGGGCGGTGCACGACCCGGCCGCGGGACCGCTCGAGGATGCGCGCACGCCCGTCGACGTCGAGCACTACCCGAACCTGACGACGCTGCGCATCCCTCTGACGCAGCAACAGGTCGACATCTTCTACAAGACCTTCTCGAAGGAGGCCTTCTGGCCGCTGCTGCACACGTTCTGGGAGCGGGCCCGCTTCCGCGAGGATCACTGGCAGGTGTTCCGCGAGGTCAATCGCGCGTTCGCCGAGGCGGCCGCCGCCGAGGCCGCGCCGGGCGCGCTGGTCTGGCTGCACGACTACAACCTGTGGATGGTGCCCGCGTTGCTGCGCGAGAAGCGGCCCGACGTGCGCATCGCCTTCTTCCACCACACCTACTTCCCGTCGGCCGACGTCTTCAACGTGGTGCCCTGGCGCCGCGAGATCATCGGCAGCCTGCTGCAGTGCAATTACATCGCCTTCCACATTCCGCGGCAGGTCGAGAACTTCGTCGACGTGGCGCGCGGCGTGGCGCCGCTGCGCGTCACCCGCCGCGTGGCTTGCGCCCCGCGCTTCCTCAGCTACGGCTGCGCCGTCGGGCTGGACGAGATGAGCGAGGAGATCGAGGTGCACGGCCGCCGCATCCGCCTGGGCGCGCACCCGGTCGGGCTCGACGTGCGGCGCGTCGAGCAGACGCTCAAGCTGCCCCGCATCGAGGAGCGTATCGGGCGGCTGCGGCAAGACCTGCGCGGGCAGCAGCTGATCCTGTCGGTCGAGCGCCTCGATTACACCAAGGGAACGCTGGAGAGGCTGCTGGCCTACGAGCAGCTGCTGGAGCAGCGTGCGGAGCTGTCGGGCCGCGTGCGGCTGATCTGCGTGTGCGTCCCGGCGGCGGGTGAAATGACCGTGTACGACGAGCTGCAGACCCAGATCGAGCGCGCGGTCGGCCGCATCAACGGCCGCTTCTCGCGCCTGGGCTGGACGCCGGTGGAGTACTTCTTCCGCAGCCTGCCGTTCGAGGAAGTGGTGGCCTACTACGCCTGCGCCGACGTGATGTGGACCACGCCCCTGCGCGACGGCCTCAACCTGGTGGCCAAGGAATTCGTCGCCACCCAGGGCCTGACCGGCCGCCACGGCGTGCTGGTGCTGTCGGAGTTCGCCGGCGCGGCCGCCGAGCTCAAGGGCGCGCTGCTCACCAACCCGCACGACCGCGCCGACCTGGTTGCGACCATCCAACGCGGCATCACCATGACCGCCGACGAGGCGCGCGACCGGATGCACCAGATGTTCGACATCGTGAAGCATTACGACAACCGCCGCTGGGGCGAAAGCCTGCTCGCGGCGGTCGAATCCCCGCTGCCGCCGGCAGTCCAGCCGGAGGGCGTGCCAGCGCCTACCAGAATGCCGCGACGATCGCGACGACGACTAAGGTGAGCGCCACCGCGCAGTACCGCACCGCGACGGGCAGCGGCGCGTAGCGCGCCGGCGTGACCGCCTCGAGCTGGGCCGCCGCCGGTGGCTCGCCGAGCCAGCGCTGCCAGGCGAACGCGGCGACGACGGTGATGGCCAGCAGGATTCCGGCCACCACGGTGAAGTGGATGCCGAGCAGCCCGGCCTGGGTGGCGACGAACCAGGCGGCGCTGACGGCGTGGCCGGTGGCGCAGGCGTACAAAGCCGCGCTGGCGTTGATGCCGCGGTTGAACAGCCCGAGCAGGAAGATCGCCACCAGCGGCGGCGTGACGTACGCGAAGCCCTGCTGCAGGTAGGCGAACAGGCCGGGGAAGCGGTCGATCATCGGCGCCCACAGCGCGGCCACCGCGACCAGGCTCAGCGTGATGATGCGGCCCAGGCGCGCGAGCGCCTTCGCATCCAGGCCGGGGCGGCGCGGCGCGATGAAGTCGAGCGTGATCAGCGTCGAGGCGGAGTTCAGCGCCGAATCGATGCTTGACATGATCGCGGCGATCAGCCCGGCGATGATGATGCCGGCCACGCCGATCGGGGCGTAGGTCGCGACCAGCCGCGGGAAGACCGTGTCGGCGCGCTCGAGGTCGGTGAACAGGGCGGCGGCCATGACTCCCGGCAAGACCATCAGGAACAGCGGCAGCAGCTTGAGCGTCGCCGCCAGCATGGCGCCCCAGCCGGCGGTGCGGATGTCGCGCGCGCCGAGCAGCCGCTGCGAGACGTACTGGTTCATGGTCCAGTAGTAGAAGCCGAGGATCGGCAGGCCGACCAGGGTGCCGATCCAGGGCAGCACCGGGTCGTCCCACGGACGGATCAGCGAGAGCTTGTCCGCCGGCAGCGCGGCCACCACGGCCGACCAGGAGTAATCGAACTCGCCGAACACCAGGATCGCCAGCCACAGCGAGCCGACCAGCAGCACCAGCGACTGCAGCACGTCGGTCAGCGCCACCGCGCGCAGCCCGCCCGCGGCCGTATACAGGCCGGTGAAGACGGCGAGCGCGGCGCAGGTCGGCCACAGGCTCAGCCCCGGGATGAACAGCATCAGCACCAGCGCGCCCGCGTAGAGGCTGCCCGCCGTGTCGAGCACGACGCTGAGGAACACGCTGACCGCGGACAGGTACTTGCGCGTGCGCGCGTCGTAGCGGCGCTCGAGCATTTCCGGCAGCGTGGTGATGCGGCTGCCAATCAGCACCGGCAGCACGAACACGGCGGTGAAGACCAGCACCAGCGCGGCCCACCACTCGTAGTTCGCCACCGAGATGCCGCTCTGCCAGGCCGCGCCCGGCAGGCCGATCAGGGTGGTGGAGGAGATGTTCGAGGCGAACAGCGACAGCCCGACCACGCCGATGCCGAGCGTGCGTCCGGCGAGGAACAGCTCCTCGGCGTCGGGCGCGCGGCGTGTCACCCGGACGCAGACCGCGACGACGGCGGCCAGGTAGAAGGCGAGGACGATGTAGTCGACCGGGTGCAGCGGATGCATGGGCAGGCCTCCGTGAACGCCGCGCGGCTCTCAAGGGCTGCACGGATGGACCCGGGCCTCGAGTGCCGCGGGCGGTCCCCGCAAGCGCGCGGGACGGATGAGGCCCGAGCCGGCGCACCGTCGGATCCCACGGGCAGTTTCGCAAACGAGCGAGGGGTCCCGCAACGCCCCGCGTCGCCGGTGCTAGGCCGCCTTCTGCTCCTCTTTCTTGCGCTTGCCCGGGAGCGTGCCGAGCAGCTTGCAGATGATGCCGAGCATGATCTCGTCGGTGCCGCCGCCGATCGACAGCAGCCGCGAGTCGCGGTACGCGCGGGCGATGTGCGTCTCCCACATGTAGCCCTGGCCGCCCCAGAACTGCAGGCAGCTGTCGGCCACTTCGCGCGCCAGGCGGCCGGCTTTCAGTTTGGCCATCGACGCATACAGCGTCACGTCCTTGCCGGCGATGTATTCCTCACACGCCTGGAACACCAGCGCGCGCAGGCATTCGACCTCGGTCCTCAGCTCGGCCAGGCGGAAGTGCACGTACTGGTTGTCGAGGATGCTCTGGCCGAAGGCCTGGCGCTGGCGTGCGTAGTCGGTGGTCTCGGCGATGACGTTGGTCAGCGACTCGATGTTGGTGGCCGCGCCGAACAGCCGCTCCTCCTGGAACTGCAGCATCTGGTACATGAAGCCCATGCCCTCGGTGCCGATCAGGTTGCGCCGCGGCACGCGCACCTCGTCGAGGAAGATCATCGCGGTGTCCGAGGCGCGCATGCCGAGCTTGTCGAGTTTGGTCTTGCGGTCCACGCCGCGGGCGTCGAGCGGCACGATGATCAGCGACTTGTTCTGGTGGACCTTCCCTTCTCCGGTGTTGACCAGCATGCAGGCCCAGTCGGACTGGGTGCCGTTGGTGATCCACATCTTCGAGCCGGTGATGACGTAGTCGCCGCCATCCTTGCGCGCGGTGGTCTTGATGCTGGCCACGTCCGAGCCGGCGCCGGCCTCCGACACAGCGACCGAGCAGACCTGCTCGCCCCTGATGACCGGCTCGAGGTACTCCTTCTTCAGCTCGGCCGAGCCGAAACGCGCCAGCGCGGGGGTCGCCATGTCGGTGACCACGCCGATGCCCATCGGCACGGAGCCGCAGTGGCAGTTGCCGAGCGCCTGCGCGAACATCATCGAGTACGAGTAGTCGAGTCCCAGGCCGCCGTACTCCGCCGGCTTGCTGATGCCGAGCATGCCCAGCGCGCCGAGCTTCTTCAGCACCTCGCGCGCCGGCCAGATGCCGGCCTCCTCCCATTCCGGAACGTGCGGGTTGATCTCCTCCAGCACGAATTTCTTCGCCGTGCGGTACAGCTCTTTGTGCTCGTGGGTCAGTTGCATTACAGGCTCCGGCTCGATGCGGCGTGGCGCACCGCCGACTCTACACCCGCACGCCCAGTAATCGCCGTTACCAGCGGTGCTCGCGGCGACGGAACACCGGCAGCAGCAGCAGCCCCGCAACGAAGCCGCCGATGTGCGCGCGAAACGCCACGCCCGCGCCGGGCGCCGCGAACATCTCTGACAGCAGCTGCATCGCGAACCACAGCCCGAGTACCAGCAGCGCCGGCAGCCGCACCAGCTGCGACAGCGGCCCGAGCGGCAGCAGCACCAGCACGTGCGCGCGCGGGAACATCAGCAGGTAGGCGCCGAGCACGCCGGAAATCGCGCCGCTGGCGCCGACCATCGGGATTTGCGAATCCGGGTCGGGCAGCGCCTGCGCCATCGCCGCGGCGACGCCGCACAGCGCGTAGAACAAGACGAAGCGGCCGTGGCCGAGCCGGTCCTCGACGTTGTCGGCGAAGATCCACAGGTACAACATGTTGCCGATCAGGTGCATCCAGCCGCCGTGCAGGAACATCGACGTGAACACCGTCATCCACGCCGGCACCACGGCGAGCTCCGGCGGCAGGCGCGCGTCGCCGAGCAGCACGTCCGGGATCAGGCCGTAGGCGTAGATGGCGGCCTGGATGCGCCCGCCGAGCGACAGCTGCCAGAAGAACACCAGCACGCAGCCGGCGATCAGCGCGTAGTTCACGAACGGAATCGTGCGCGTCGGGTTGTCGTCCTTCAGCGGGATCATGCGGCGCCTGCCGTCGCCTGGCCGGGCAGGGGGAAGCGCTCCGGCAGCAGCCGTCCCGCGGCGCCGCGCCAGTGCTCGTCGAACAGGTGCGACAACTCGGTATCGTCCACGTTGAGCTCGATCATGCGCGCGCCGCACTGGCGGGCCAGCGGGATCAGGCCGGCCGCCGGGTAGACGACGGCCGAGGTGCCGACGGCGACGAACGTGCCGCACTCGCTGATCCGCGCCGCCGCGCGCGCGAACACATGGGGATCGACCGGGTCCTCGAACCAGACGATGTCCGGCCGCAGCGACGCGCCGCACGCCGCGCAACGCCGGCGCGCGTACGCCCCCGCGGCGAGGTCCTCCAGCGCGCCGTGGCGCGGGCAGCGCAACCGCCACAGGCTGCCGTGCAGCTCGACCACGCCGCGCACGCCCGCGCGCGCGTGCAGGCCGTCGGTGTTCTGCGTGACCACGGCGAGGTCCGCCCCGGCCTGCTGCAGCAGCGCCAGGTGACGGTGCCCGGCATGCGGCTCGCAGCGCAGCACGCGCGCACGGCGCTCCTCGTGGAAGTCGAGGACTTTTTGCGGATCGCGCTCGAATGCGCGCTGGCAGGCGAAGTCCTGCCAGCGGTACTGTCCCCAGATGCCGCCGGCGCCGCGGTAGGTCGGCACGCCGGATTCGGCCGACATGCCGGCCCCGGTGAAGAACAGCGTGCGGCCCGCGTTCATCGGCGCGCGCCGGCCAGGCGGATCTCGTAGAGCACCGGCCAGCGCTTGCCGGTGACGAAGAAATGCCCGCGGCGCGGATCGAAGGCGATGCCGTTGAGCACGTTCTCGCGCTCGTCCCAGCCCGGCGGTCGGGCGAAGCCCTTGCGCAGCGCCGACAGGTCGAGCCACGACTCGACGGCGCCGCTGCCCGGGTCGATCACCGCGATGCGGTCGCTGTACCAGACGTTGGCGTAGAGCCGGCCGCGCGCGAACTCGAGCTCGTTGAGCCGGGACACCGGGCGCCCGCGATCGGTGACTTGAACGCGGCCGACGGGCGCGAACGTATCGCGATCGCGCGCGACGATGCGGCTCGAGCCGTCGCTCATCAGCCAGCGCGCGCCGTCCCACGCCAGGCCCCAGCCCTCGCCCTGGTACGCGTAGCGGCCGATCGGGCGCAGCGCGAAGTCGTAAATCAGCGCCACGCCCGAGCGCCAGGTGAGCTGCACCAGACGCCGGGTGTCACCGGCCACGCCCTCGCCGAACTGCGAAGCGTCCAGCGCGCGCCGCGCCAGCGGCGCGCTGTCGCGCACCTCGCGCACCAGCAGCGCCGAGTGCCCGTAGCCGCCGAAACTCTCGACGAGTTTTCCCTCGTGAAAGTGCAGGCCTTGCGTGAATCCCGCGGCGTCGTGCGGATGCGTCGCGACGATTTCGTACTCGAGCAACGGCGCGCGCGTCGCGTCGCTCGCGCTCGCGCGACCGCTCGAAAGCGCGGCGATCATCGCGCACGCGAACACAACTGGCACGAAACTTGTCGTGCAAGCGCGCGACGCCAGTTGATATTTCGACATCAATCGGTCAAATTTCATTTACGGCGCGTGCATTCCGCATGCGCCGGAGGTGCGGGAAGGACTTTCTTTCACACGGAAGGGAGAAGCAGATGGCCAAGAAGCGCAAGGCAAAAGCAGCCAAGAAGAAGGGCAAGAAGCGGAAGTAAGCGGAAGCGGTGAACTGGGGCGGCGCAAGCCGCCCTTTTTGTTTGGGCCGGCCTTCCGCGCCGTCATTCCGGCGTCGGCTTGCTGCCGGGGATCGGCTCGCCGCTGTCGCGCACGCGCACCGCCTCGTGGAAGCCGTGCTGCGCGGCGTACTCCCGGAACCACACGCCTTCCGGCGAGTGGCGCGTGATGCCGTCGAACAGCGTCGCGAACATCTGCGTCGCCGCCAGGCCCATGTTCTCGTAGGCCTGGTTGACCATGAGTTTCTGCATCATCAGCTGGTTCCTCGGCACGCCGGCCATGCGCCGCGCCAGCTCCATCACGCGCGCCTCGAGCTGCGCGGCCGGCACCGCGTCCAGCACCAGGCCCATGGCCTTGGCCTCGCGCCCGTCGACCAGGTCGCCGGTCAGCAGCATGCGCTTGGCCTTCTCGGCGCCGAGGCGGTAGACCCACATCGCGGTGGTCGGGCAGCCCCACACGCGCGCCGGCGGGTAGCCGATCTTCGCGTCCTCCGCCATCACCGCGATGTCACAGCACAGCGCGATGTCGCTGCCGCCGGCCACGGCGTGGCCGTGGACCTGCGCGATCGTCGGCTTGTACGAGTGCCACAGGCTCATGAAGTCGTCGGTGTTCTGCTTCATCATGCGGAAGTCGATCATCGGGTCCCAGGGCATGGCCTGGTTCCACGGCGAGTCGCCTTCCGCGTAGTCCTTCAGGTCGTAGCCGGCGCAGAACGCCTTGCCGGCGCCGCGCAGCACGATGACGTGCACGGCGTCGTCGGCGTTGGCCCGGGCCACGGCCTCGCGCAACTCGCGCCCGGTGGTCGCGCCGATGGCGTTGAGGCGCTCGGGCCGGTTCAGCGTGACCTGCGCGATGCGGTCGCGCACTTCGTACAGCAGCGTCTCGGATGTCATAAGAGCCCCGTGTCGGAGCGGCCCATGGCCGCGATCCCGTAGGAGCGCCTCTCGGGCGCGACTGGAAGTCTAGACGACGTCTCCCCCCGTGTAGAATCGCCGCTTCATGATCCGCAGCATGACCGGTTACGCGCGCGCCGAGGTGCAGGGCCCCTGGGGGCGCCTGGCCTGGGAGCTGCGCTCGGTCAACCACCGCTACCTGGACCTGTCGCTGCGCCTGCCGGACGAGTTGCGCGCGCTGGAGACCGAGGCGCGCCAGCGCATCAATGCGCGCCTGTCGCGCGGCAAGGTCGAAGTCGGCCTGCGCTACTCGCGCGAGGGTGCGGCGGCCGCGCCGGTCGCGCTGGACCCGGCGGCGCTGCGCCAGTTGCAGCAGGCGCTGGAGACGGTGAAGGGCTCCGGCATCGCCGCCGGCGCCGCCGACCCGATGCGCGTGCTGGCCTGGCCGGGCGTGGTGCGGGCCGAGTCGGCCGACCTCGCCCCGGTGCTGGCCGCGGCGCTGGAGCTGCTCGAGCGGGCCCTCGCGGACTTCAGCGCGACGCGCGAGCGGGAGGGCGCGCGCGTGGCGGACTACCTCGGCGAGCGCTGCGCCGCCATCGAGGCGCACGTCGCGCAGGTGCGCGCGCGCCTGCCGCAGGTGCGCAGCCAGTGGGTCGACAAGCTGCGCGCGCGCTGCCGCGACCTCGGCGTCGAGGTCGATCCGGCGCGGCTCGAGCAGGAAGTGGTGCTCGCCGCGCAGCGCCTGGACGTGGACGAGGAGCTGTCGCGGCTCGGCGCGCACCTCGCCGAGGTGCGCAAGACGCTGGCGCGCGAGGATGCCGTCGGCCGCCGCCTCGACTTTCTCATGCAGGAGCTCAACCGCGAGGCCAACACGCTGTCGTCGAAATCGCAGGACGCCGAGGTCACGGGCCACGCGGTCGAGATCAAGGTGGTCATCGAGCAACTCAGGGAGCAGGTGCAGAATGTCGAATAAGGCGCCCGGCGGCCTGTTCGTGGTGTCGGCGCCCTCGGGCGGCGGCAAGACCAGCCTGACGCGCGCGTCGATCGACGCGCTGGCCAAGGCCGGCATCCCGGCGGAGATTTCCGTCTCGTACACCACCCGCGCGCCGCGGCCGGGCGAGCGCAACGGCCTGCACTACCACTTCGTCGACCGGCCGCAGTTCGAGGCCATGGTCGCGCGCGGCGAGTTGCTCGAGCACGCCGTGATCTATGGCCAGTACTACGGCACCGCGCGGGCCCGCACCGAGCAGCGCCTTGCCGCCGGCCGCGACGTGATCCTCGACATCGACTGGCAGGGCGCGCGCCAGATCCGCCAGCACCTGCCCGGCGCGATCGGCATCTACATCCTGCCGCCATCCATGGCCAAGCTCGAGCAGCGGCTGCGCGCGCGCCGGCAGGACTCCGAGCAGGCCATCCGCCAGCGCCTGGCCGTGGCGCGCAAGGAGATGGCGCACTATGAGTATTACGACTACTTGATCGTGAACCGGGACTTCGACCAGGCCATGAGCGAGTTCGTGTCCATCTTCGTCGCCCGCCGGCTCAGCCGGGACGTACAGGAAATACGCCATAACCCATTGATTCAGAAGCTTCTGGGCCACTGAAACCGGCGCTATACAGGCCCCCCGGCGTTCAGTAAACTACGCGCCCTTTCGCGTTTCCCCGGATGTTCCGTCATGGCCCGAGTCACCGTTGAAGACTGCCTGGACAAGATCCACAACCAGTTCGAGCTGACGCTGGTCGCCGCCAAGCGCGCGCGCCAGCTGGCGCGCGGTGCCGAGGCCAAGCTGCCCTGGGGCAACCACAAGTCCACCGTGCTGTCGCTGCGCGAGATCGCCGACGGCCTGATCGACAAGAAGGTACTGGAGGAGGCCGACCTGCCGGCCATCCAGGCGCCGAAAGTCGAGCTCGAGGCGCTGGATCCGAGCTTCGACCTGTAACGGGGACGCACACCTTTTTCGGGAGCCCGGCCACGGCCGGGCTTCTTGCTTTGCGGGCCGAAAAAGGTGTGCGTCCCCTTTTCCCGTCCCCTTTCTCTGGCGGCGTAAACTGGCATGGTCATGGAACTGCCAGTCCTGGGGCGCATCGGTCAGGTCATCCGCACGCAGCGGGCCGCGCGCGAGTACGGCATCGAGCCGCTGGCGCGCGTGCTCGAGGAATACCTGCCGGAGCAGGCCATCGCCGACGTGCGCCGCGCCTACGAGTACGGCGCCAAACTGCACCAGGGCCAGCAGCGCACTTCCGGCGAGCCGTACATCTACCACCCGATGGCGGTGGCGCGGATCCTGGCGCAGATGCGGCTGGACCACACCACGCTGATCGCCGCGATCCTGCACGACATCATCGAGGACACCGCGACCTCGAAGGACGAGATCGGCAAGGCCTTCGGCGAGGACGTGGCGCAGCTGGTCGACGGCGTCAGCAAGTTCAAGAAGATCGAGGGTCAGACCCGCGCCGAGGTGCAGGCCGAGTCGTTCCGCAAGCTGCTGCTGGCGATGACCCAGGACCTGCGCGTGATCCTGATCAAGCTGGCCGACCGCCTGCACAACATGCGCACGCTCGAGCACGTGGAGTCGGCGCGGCGCCGCCGCACGGCGCGCGAGACGCTCGAGATCTACGCGCCGATCGCGCAGCGCCTCGGCATCCACACGGTGCGCACCGAGCTCGAAGACCTGGCCTTCCTGAACCTGTACCCGAAGCGCTACGCCGTGTTCGAGCAGGCGGTCAAGGCCCAACTGGGCGACGTCAAGTCGGTGATCAAGGAAATCGAGGAGCGCCTGTCCAAGGCCTTGCGCGAGGAGGGCATCGGCGCCAGCGTGGTCGGCCGCCAGAAGAACCTCTACAGCCTGTACCAGAAGATGCGCCGGCGCCGCCTCAGGCTGCCGGACGTGATGGACCTGCTCGGCTTCCGCGTGCTCGTCGCCAAGCTCGACGACTGCTACCGCGCGCTGGGCGTCATCCACCACGTCTACAAGCCGATCTCCGAGATGTTCAACGACTACATCGCCAACCCCAAGGTCAACGGCTACCAGTCGCTGCACTCCACCTGCGTCGGCCCCAAGGGCCGCAAGATCGAGGTGCAGATCCGCACGCGCGACATGCACCACATCGCCGAGAGCGGCATCGCCGCGCACTGGCAGTACAAGCTCGGCGACAAGGGCAGCGAGCACACCGCGCCGCAGCTGCGCGCGCGCGAGTGGCTCGGGCAGCTGTTCGAGATGCAGGGCGGGGCGCTGGACTTCGTCGAGAGCGTCAAGGTCGACCTGTTCCCGGACGAGGTCTACGTATTCACGCCCAAGGGCCAGATCCGCCGGCTGTCGCGCGGCGCCACGCCGGTGGACTTCGCCTACGCGGTGCACACCGAGCTCGGCGACCACTGCGTCGCGGCGCGCATCGACCAGCACCTCGAGCCGCTGAACACGACGCTGAAGAACGGCCAGACCGTCGAGATCATCACCGCCGGCAGCGCGCGGCCGAACGCGGCCTGGCTGAACTTCGTCAAGACCGCCAAGGCGCGCCACCGCATCCGCAACTACCTCAAGAGTCAGCGCGAGGACGAGGCCATCCGCCTGGGCCGCCGGCTGCTGGAGAAGTCGATGCGCGAGCTGCGCATCGACCTCAAGGCGCTGAAGGGCGAGCCCGCCGCCTCGGTGCTCAAGCTCTACGACCTCGCCGAGATGGAGCCGCTGTACCTGTCCATCGGCCTGGGCCAGCGCCTGGCGCCGCTGGTGGCGCGGCAGTTCATGCCAGCGGGCGTGACGGCGGCGGTGACCACGACCGGCGACGGCGACGCCCAGCCGCTGGCGGTGGAGGGCACCGAGGGCCTGGTGGTCGATTACGCCAAGTGCTGCCGGCCGGTGCCGGGCGACGACATCCGCGGCCACGTCAGCGTCGGCCGCGGCATCGTCATCCACCGCGTTGAATGCCCGGTGGCGCAGCCGCGCAAGGGCACCGCGCAGGAGTGGATCCCGCTGGTGTGGGCCGACAACGTGCTGGGCGATTTCCTCGCCGAGCTGCGCGTCAAGGGCGAGAACCGCCGCGGCGTGCTCGCCAGCATCGCCTCCGAGATCTCCGCGGCGGAGTCCAGCATCGAGAACGTGCAGATGGCCGAGAAGGTCGACACGCTGGCCTCCGACATGCGCTTCCTGATCACGGTCAAGAACCGCGTGCACCTGGCGCGCATCATGCGCCGCCTGCGCGGCCTGCCAGTCGTGGCCCGGGTGACGCGCACGTAGGAGCGCCTTGTAGGAGCGCCTTCAGGCGCGACGCTTTATGAAGTCAGAGGCTGGAGAACACGCATGCCCCGCAAGCCGGTCAACACCGCCGAGGCGCCCGGCGCCATCGGCACCTATTCGCAGGCGGTGGCCTGCGGCAAGACGGTCTACCTGTCGGGCCAGATCCCGCTCGACCCGAAGACGATGGCGCTGGTGGGCGGAGGCATCGAGCAGCAGATCCACCAGGTGTTCAGGAACCTCGCGGCCGTGGCGAAGGCCGCGGGCGGCTCGCTGGCGCAGGCCAGCAAGGTCACGATCTACATGACCGACCTGGCGCAGTTCGCCAAGGTCAACGAGATCATGGCGCAGTACTTCAGCCAGCCGTATCCGGCGCGCGCGACGGTGGGCGTCGCGGCCCTGCCCAAGGGCGCGGCGGTCGAGGCCGACGCCGTCCTCGTGCTTGACTGACCCAAAAAGGGGACGCACACCTTTTCCCCACGCCGGCGCTGAAGGCGCCGGAAAATGTGCGCGTCCCCTTTTATCGCTCGACACGCCGGTCCAGTACCTGCGCGGGGCCGGGCCGGCGCTGGCCGCGCGGCTGCGGGCGCTGGCGATCGAGCGTGTCGAGCAGCTGTTGTTCCACCTGCCGTTACGCTATGAGGACCGCCGCGCCTTCACTCCGCTCGATCGACTCGTCGATGGGCAAAGCGCGCTGATCCGCGCGCGCGTGGAGCACGCCAAGGTGGTCTACCCGGGGCGGCGCATGCTGTCGGTGTCGGTCAGCGACGGTGCCGGCTGGGCCGCGCTGCGTTTCTTCCACTTCAACCAGGCCCAGGCGCAGGCGTTCGTCCCCGGCGCCTGGGTTCGCGCCTACGGCACCGTGCGCATCGGGGCGCGCGGCGCCGAGCTGGTGCACCCGGAGTACCGTCTGGCGCCCTCGGACGAAGCCCTGGTGCCGGAGACGGCGCTGACGCCGTGCTATCCGCTGACCAGCGGCGTCACGCAGCAGCGCCTGCGCGGCCTGATCCAGCAGGCGCTCGCCATCGGCGCCACCGATCCCGGCCTGGCCATGAAGCTGCCGGAACTCGGCGGCCCGGCCACGCTCGAGGCGCTGCGCGTGATCCACGCGCCGGTCAGCGAGGCCGACGCCGGCCGCCTGCTGGCCGGCACGCACCCGGCGCAGCAGCGGCTGATCGACGAAGAGCTACTCGCCCACCAGCTGTGCATGCGGGTGCTGCGCGCGCGCCGGCGCACGCACAATGCGGCGCGCCTGCCGTGGCCGGCCGGCCTGCTGGGCGAGCTCGAGCGCGCGCTGCCGTTCAGGCTGACCGGCGCCCAGCGCCGCGTGGCGGGCGAGATCGCCGCCGACCTCGGCGCCGCCGCGCCGATGATGCGCCTGGTGCAGGGTGACGTCGGCTCGGGCAAGACCGTGGTCGCCGCCGCGGCGATGCTGGCCGCGGCGCGCGCCGGCGCGCAGGCGGCGCTGATGGCGCCGACCGAGCTGCTGGCCGAGCAGCACGCCGACAACCTGTCGCGCTGGCTGACGCCGCTCGGCACCGCCGTCGCGCTGCTCAAAGGCGGCCTGGCCAAGGCCCGGCGCAAGAACGTGCTCGCGGCGATCGCCGACGGCGCCGCGCAGGTCGTGGTCGGCACGCACGCGGTGTTCCAGGAGCAGGCGCGGTTCCACCGCCTGGCGCTGGTGGTCATCGACGAACAGCACCGCTTCGGCGTGCAGCAGCGCATCGCGCTGCGCGACAAGGCGCCGGCCGGGCTGGCACCGCACCAGCTGGTCATGACGGCGACGCCGATCCCGCGCACGCTGGCGCAGACGCTATACGCCGACCTCGACGTCTCGGTGATCGATCAGCTGCCGCCCGGGCGCAAGCCGGTGACGACGGTGGCGATCAACGGCCAGCGCCGTAACGAGGTGCTGGCGCGCATCGGTGAGGCCTGCCGCGCCGGCCGGCGCGCCTACTGGGTGTGCACGCTGATCGAGGAGTCCGACCTGCTCGAGGCCCAGGCCGCCGAGGCCATGGCCGAACGCCTGCGCGCCGAGCTGCCCGCGGTGAAAATCGGGCTGGTGCACGGCCGCCTGAAGCCGGCCGAGAAGGACCGCCAGATGCAGGCCTTCAAGCGCGGCGACATCCAGCTGCTGGTCGCCACCACCGTGATCGAGGTCGGCGTGGACGTGCCGCAGGCCACCATCATGGTCATCGACAACGCCGAGCGCCTGGGCCTGGCGCAACTGCACCAGCTGCGCGGCCGCGTTGGCCGCGGCGCGGCCGAGAGCCAGTGCGTGCTGCTGTACGAGCCGCCGCTGTCGGAGACCGCCCGCGCGCGCCTGGACGTCATGCGCCAGACTCACGACGGCTTCGCCATCGCCCAGCGCGACCTCGAGCTGCGCGGCCCCGGCGAACTGCTCGGCAGCCGCCAGACCGGCGAGGTGGGCTTCCGGCTCGCCGACCCGGTGCGCGACGCGCCGCGCGTGCCGGCGCTGCAGGCCCTGGCCGAGCGCTGGCTGGCGCACGAGCCGGTGGCTGCGGCGCGGCTGGTGCGGCGCTGGATCGGCGACTGGCGGCGCTACGCCGAAGCCTGAGCCGCAGATCCCCTGGGCGCCTGAGCTAGTATCGACCGCAACCGTATGTCCGGGAAATTCATCGATTACCTCTTGCTGATGCGGCTGCACAAGCCGATCGGCATCTGGCTGCTGCTGTGGCCGACGCTATGGGGCCTGTGGTTCGCGGCGGGCGGCGTGCCGCCGGCCAAGGTGCTGGCGATCTTCGTGCTCGGCACGGTGCTGATGCGCTCGGCCGGCTGCGTGATCAACGACCTTGCCGACCGCGCGTTCGACCCGCACGTCGCCCGCACCAGGGACCGCCCCATCGCCGCCGGCCGCGTCACGCCCGACGAGGCCGTGCGCCTGTTCGTCGTGCTGTGCCTGATCGCCTTCGGGCTGGTGACGCAGCTCAACCTGACCACCGTGCTGATGTCGCTGCCGGCCGTGGCCATCGTGGCCACCTACCCGTACGCCAAGCGCTTCCATTCGTTGCCGCAGGCGCACCTGGGCCTGGCGTTTTCGTGGGGCATCCCGATGGCCTTCACCGCCACCGGCCAGCCGGTGCCGTGGCTGCCGTGCGGCGAGCTGATGCTGGCGACGGTGCTGTGGGCCATTGCCTACGACACCTTCTATGCCATGGTCGACCGCGACGACGACCTGCGCATCGGCGTGAAGTCGAGCGCGATCCTGTTCGGCGGGCACGACCGCCTCGTCACCGCGATCCTCCAGGCGGCGGTCCTGGTGCTGCTGGCGCACGCCGGCCGGCACCTTGGCCCGGCCTGGTTCGCCGGCCTGACCGCGGCCGCGGGCCTGGCCGCGTACCAGCAGTGGCTGATCCGCGAGCGGGATCGTGATGCCTGCTTCAGGGCCTTCCTCAACAACACCTGGTTCGGCGCGGCCGTATTCGCCGGCCTCGCCGTGGCACTCGCGCTGCCCTGACGGCGCGTCAGGTCGCCCGGGCGGCCGCCCAGGCCTCGACGCGCGCGGCGCCGGCGGTGCCGGCGGCGCGCGCCAGCTCGGCCATGGTCGCGCCGGTGGTGACGACGTCGTCGAGCAGCGCGACATGCCGGCCGCGCACGACGGATGCCTGCACGGCGAAGGCGCCGCGCACGTTGCGCCGGCGCCCGGCGGCGTCGAGGCGGGTTTGCTCGGCGGTGGCCCGCACGCGCCGCGCGGCGTGCGGCGCGAACTCCAGCGACAGCGTCCGGGCCAGCACCCGGCCCAGTTCCAGCGCCTGGTTGTAGCCGCGCCGCCGCAGCCGGCCCGGCGACAGCGGCACCGGGATCAGCAGGTCCGGCAGCGGCTCGGGCCGCTGTGCCAGGCGCTGCGCCATCAGGCCGCCGAGCACGTGCGCGGGCGCGAGCCGGCCGTGGAACTTGAGGTCGACGATGGCCTGCGCCACCGGCGCGGCGTAGCGAAAGGCGGCCCAGCTGCACTCCTGCGGCGGTGCTTCGCGCAGGCAATTGGCGCAAGCGCTCGCGCCGTCCACGGCCGGCAGCGGCAGGCCGCAAGCACGGCACGCGTGGTGGTTCCACGGCAGCGCGGCGCTGCAGTCGGCGCACGCTCCGCGCGCGGCGCCCGGCGCCTGGCAGAAGTGGCACCGTGCCGGCGCCAGCAGTCCGAGCAGTTCGTGCAGCGCGCTCATGAGTTGTCAACCGTCCCATAGGCCATAAGTTGACATTCCAGGTATCTACATGAAAACTAAAGCCAATTTATAGCAAGGAGCTTCCGCCGTGGTGCCATCCGACCTGCGTCACGACTGGGCAGCCGAGGAAGTCCTGGTGCTGTTCGGCGCGCCTTTCAACGACCTCCTGTTGAAGGCCCAAGCCTTGCACCGGCGTTACTTCGAGGCAAATCGCGTCCAGCTCAGCACGCTGCTGTCGATCAAGACCGGCGCCTGCCCCGAGGACTGCGCCTACTGCCCGCAGTCGGCGCGCTACCACACCGGCGTCAAGGCCGAGCCGCTGATGGACCTCGAAACGGTCACGGCGGCGGCGCGCGCCGCCAGGGACAAGGGCGCGACGCGCTTCTGCATGGGTGCGGCCTGGCGCGCGCCCAAGGACCGCGACATCGAGAAAGTGGCCGAGATGGTGCGCGAGGTCCGGGCCCTGGGGCTCGAGACCTGCCTGACGCTGGGCATGCTCAAGGCGGAGCAGGCCCGGCGCCTGTCCGAGGCCGGCCTCGACTACTACAACCACAACCTCGACACCTCCGAGCGCTACTACAAGGAGATCATCACCACGCGCGACTACGCCGACCGCCTCGACACGCTCGAGAACGTGCGCGCGGCCGGCATCAAGGTCTGCTGCGGCGGCATCGTCGGCATGGGCGAGAAGCGCGAAGACCGCTCCGAACTGCTGCGCACCCTGGCCAACCTGCCGCGGCACCCCGAGTCGGTGCCGATCAACAACCTGGTGCAGGTCCATGGCACGCCGCTCGACGGCCTGCCGCAGCTCGACCCCCTGGAGTTCGTGCGCACCATCGCCGTGGCGCGCGTGCTGATGCCGCGGGCTCACGTACGCCTGTCGGCCGGCCGCTCGGAGATGAGCGATGAACTGCAGGCACTCTGTTTCCTGGCCGGCGCCAACTCGATTTTCTATGGCGAGAAGCTGCTGACCACCGGCAACCCGCAGCACCAGCGGGACCAGGCCCTGTTCGAGCGCCTCGGCATCCAGGCCGAGGAGGCCGAGGCCCGCGCCGGGGCCGAAACCGGCGCCTGCGCCGGCGCCTGAGCCGCGCGCCGTGAACGGCCTGGAGCGGCGGCTGCGCGCGGAGCTGGCGCGGTTGCGCGACGCCAACCTCTACCGCACGCGCCGCGTCATCGGCGGGCGCCACGGCGTCGACATGGACGTGGACGGCCGGCGCTGCCTGAACTTCTGCTCCAACGACTACCTCGGGCTGGCGGCGGATCCGCGCCTGGCGCAGGCCGCCGGCCGCGCGCTGGCGGAGAGCGGCACCGGCAGCGGTGCCGCCGCCCTGATCTCGGGCTACAACCGCGAGCACCAGGCGCTCGAAGAGGAGCTGGCCGCCTTCACCGGCCGGCCGCGCGCGCTGCTGTTCAGCTCCGGATGGGCCGCCAACTGCGGCGTGCTGCGCGCGCTGCTCGACAAGTCCGGCACGCTGATCGCCGACGAGCTCAACCACGCCTCGCTGATCGACGGCGGCCGGCTGTCCGGCGCGCGCTACGTGCGCGTGGCGCACCGCGACGTGGGCGGTTTCGCGCGCGCGCTCGAGGCCGCCCGCGGCGCGCCCACCGTGCTCGCCACCGACAGCGTGTTCAGCATGGATGGGGACCCGGCAAGGCTGCGCGAGCTGGCCGCCCTGTGCCGGGGTCACGACGCCGCGCTGATGGTGGACGACGCGCACGGCTTCGGCGTGCTCGGCGAGGGCCGCGGCGCGCTGTTCGCGGATGCCGCCGCACCGCTCACCGGCGCCGACGTGCCGGTCTACATGGCCACGCTAGGCAAGGCGCTGGGCGTGTCGGGTGCGTTCGTGGCCGGCTCCGCGGCGCTGGTCGAGTACCTGGTCCAGCGCGCCCGCACCTGGGTGTTCTCGACCGCGCCGCCACCGGCGCTGGCCGCCGCCGCGCGCGAGGCCCTGCGCATCGTGCGCGATGAGCCCGAGCGGCGGGCGCGGCTGTTCGACAACGTGCACCGCTTCCGCGCCGGCGCGGCCGAGCGCGGTATCGCGCTCGGCGAGTCGGCCACACCGATCCAGGCGCTGGTGCTGGGGGAGGAGCGGCGCGCGCTGGCGGCCTCGGCCGCGCTGCTGGCGCGCGGCTTCTGGGTCGCCGCGATCCGCCCGCCGACGGTGCCCCGGGGCACGGCGCGGCTGCGCATTACCTTGAGCGCCGCGCACGCGCCGGCGCAGGTCGACGCCCTGCTCGAGGCGCTGGCGGAGGTGCTGCGCGCCGCGGCGGACCTCGAGCCGGCCGCGGCGTGAGCCGGGCGGCCAGGACGCTGTTCGTCACCGGCACCGACACCGGCGCGGGCAAGACGCGCGCGGCCTGCGCGCTGATCCGCACGGCGCGTGCGCGCGGCGTCCGCGTCTGCGGCTGGAAGCCGGTGGCGACCGGCTGCGAGCGCACCGACGCCGGCCCGCGCAACGCCGACGCCCTGGCCCTGCAGCACGCCGCCGGCACCGACGAGCCCTATGCACTGCTCAATCCCTGCGCCTACGAGCGCGCGGTGGCGCCGCACCTCGCCGCGCGCCTCGAGCAGCGGCCCCTGCGCATCGGCGAGCTCGACCGCGCGCACGCGGAGCTGGCCGGCCGCTACGAGCTGATCGTGGCCGAAGGCGCGGGCGGCTGGCGCGTGCCGCTCGACGAGGCCTGGACGCTCGGCGCCTGGGTCGCCGAGCGCGAGTGGCCCGTGCTGCTCGTCGTCGGCATGCGCCTGGGCTGCCTGAACCACGCTTTCCTCACCGCCGAGGCGGTGGCGCGCGATACGCGCCTGGTGGGCTGGATCGGCAACGTGCTGCCGCCGCAGATGGACCTGCTGGAGGACAACCTCGCGACGCTGCGCGAGCGGCTCGCCGCGCCGTGCTGGGGCGTGCTGGCGAGCGGAGCGGAAGACGTGGCGGACGGCGTGGCGCTGGGCCAGGCGCTCGAGCGCTGGAGCTAGGCGCGGCTCACGCTGCCGGCGGCGCCTCTTCCTCGGGCGGATCCTCGTCCATGATGTGATCCACCGCCAACGGCAGCGCCTCTTCCTGCATCAGGCGCTGCGCCAGCACGGCGGCCTGCGTGCGGCGCACCAGGCCGAGCTTGCGCAGGATCACGGTCATGTGCGCCTTGACCGTGGCCTCGGTGATGGTCAGTTCGTGGGCAATCTGCTTGTTCAGCCGGCCGTCGGCCAGCATCAGGAGCACGCGAAGCTGCTGCGGCGACAGGCTGGCGACCTTGCGCGCCACCTCGGCGTCCACGCCGCCTTCGGGGTCCTTGGGCGCCTCGGGGGGCGTCCACACCTTGCCGCTGAGCGCGGCCAGAATCGCCTCGCCCATCATCTCGAGGCTGGCGCTCTTGGGGATGAAGCCGACGGCGCCGAACTGCAGCACGCGCCGGATCAGCGCGGCCTCCTCGTAGCCCGATACGACCACCACCGGCACGTTGGGGTACTCCGAGCGCAGGAACAGCAGCGAAGAGAAGCCGCGCACGCCGGGCATGACCAGGTCGAGCAGCACGAGGTCGGGCGCGCCGTGCTGCTGCAGCGCGGCTTGCAGGGAAGGGTAGGAATCCGCCTCGATAACCTGCGCCCCCGGCACCACGGGCTTGAGCGCCTCGCGCAGCGCGGTGCGGAAGAGCGGATGGTCGTCCGCGACGATGATGGTCTTGACGGAACTCATTGATTGTTAAGTCTAGTGTGTTTCGGGCCTACGACCAAAGTCCCATAGCGTGCGCGGAGCCGCCGGGGGCATCCTCGCCGGCAGAGTACGCACCCGTTCCCCGGGTTGCATCCTCTCGGTTACGCCTTCGATTTCTCTCCTCCCTGGAAGGCGTAATGTGCTGAGGGCCGGCTAACCCCGGCCCTTTTTTTATGCCTGCGCGCGGCCGAACCTAGCTGGACTGTGGAGATGCCGGTACGCGCGCGCAGGACATATCCCCCGTGGCGCCGAGCACAGCGGAGGCGCCAGCGGGGGATAAGCCCCGGGCCGGCCCGAGCGAAGCGGAGGGACGGCAGCGGGACAGCACCGGAGCCGGAGGGCTCCGAGCACAGGTAACCCCCCGCCCCGCAACGCAAAAACCACGCCTCCCGTAGCGGATACCTGAACCGCTGCACTACAATTGGCCCGCGTCAAGAAGCCGGAAAAGCAGCGCAGCCGGAGGCGACGTGCCGGATTCCCGCGGACCTGTCAGTACACGCCTGGTCATCGGGCCGAACGCGTCGATGAGTCCTCGGCAGGCGCTGCTGTTCTTCTCGGGAATGTGCCTGATTTGCCTCGGCATCGCGGTCGTGTTCGCGGCCCAGGGGTACTGGCCGGTGCTGCCGTTCGCGGGGCTCGAGTTGCTCGCGCTCGGCGCGGCGCTGGCGGTGGTGCTCCGGCGCAACCGCTATCGCGAGGTGCTGTGGTTCGAGGGCGGGCGCGTGCGGCTGGAGTGCGGGCTGGTGGGGCGGGGCGCGCGCGTGCGGTGCGAGTGGCCCCGCCCGTCGCTGCGGGTCTGGCTGGAGCCGGGCGCGCATCCGGGCGGCGCCTCGCAGCTGGTGCTGGCGTGCGGGCCGCAGCGCACGGTGATCGGCGCTTGCCTGAGCGAGGTCGAGCGGGCAACGCTGGCGCGGCGGTTGAAGGAGCTGATTCATCCGGCCTGGGTCGAGGCCGGAATGCCGGACGGGGCCCGCGGGCTCCGGCAGGCCTGAACAGGGAACTGGAGAAGTGAGCATGACGAAGCATGTGGGGTCGCGGCTGGCCGCGCTGGTCGGGCTCGTGGCGTCCGGGGCGGCGTGGGGCACGGCCTACGATCAGGGCAAAACCTGGAACATGCCCGTCGGCGTCACCGAGATCAGCCGCAACGTCTACGACCTGCACATGCTGATCTTCTGGGTCTGC
>Ga0256864_1000008_pt1 | contig 122353 bp, 123 predicted proteins | sample RVTome_11_FD_187336 | JGI IMG/M metagenome (GOLD analysis project Ga0256864, IMG submission 187336) | Soil microbial communities from uranium-contaminated site in the Upper Colorado River Basin, Wyoming, United States - RVT147D111 HiSeq ... | reverse complement strand
CAGACCGGTTGGGTGGTCGAAGAACGCCCACGGCAGCCCGAATCGCAACGCGAGATGAGCTGCGAGCGCCTGGACCCCAACGGTCTCGGTGGCATAATGCCCCGCGTAGATCACGTTGAGACCCCATTCCTCGGCGTCGAAGTAGGTGTGATGCGCACCTTCGCCGGTGACAAACGTGTCGAGTCCCGCATCGCGGGCCTGCCCGATCATGCCGCCCGCTCCCCCCGTCACCACACCGACCCGGCTCACGTGGTTCGGTCCGGCCGGAATGACGAACGGATCGACGCCGAGGACACCCTTCAGCCGGTCGACTAGATCCTGACGAGCGACGTCGAGCCGGCCGGCAACGCCGACGGGAATGCCGTGGTACGCGCCGAACGGCTCCCGTTCGGCAATACCGAGTCGGGCGGCCAGGACGGCGTTGTTGCCGACCTCGGGATGGACGTCGAGTGGCAGATGCGCGGAATAGAGCGCGACGTCACCCCGGATCAGCGCGCGGACCCGGCGTCCGTGGCGGCCGCGCAGAGGCTCGAGGCCCGACCAGAAGAGGCCATGATGGACGAGCAGCAGCGTCTGCGCCTCCGCCGCTGCCGCGTCGATCGTGGCTTGACAGGCATCGACCGCCGCGAGGACGCGGCTGACCGACCCGCTGTTCTCCAGTTGGAGCCCATTGATCGCATGTGCCGCGTCGGGTACGTCGGCGACGCGCAAGTACTCATCGAGGTACTCGACCAGGGCGGTAAGATTTAACGACACTATCAGGACGGAGTCGCGATACTATCTAGCTAGCATGCCCTGGTGTCGCGCGCTCACTGCTGGTGGCCGGGGTCGCTGACGGAGGGGCGCCGAATGCTGTCGGCACGTCGGCCGGCTTGCGAACCGGGGGTTTCTCCGCGGTTCGGGGGTTCGCCATCCGGACGTGGCCGTTCACCTCACCGCCCTCATGTACGACGATGCGCTGCGTGGTGATGTCCCCCTCGATCACGGAGGAGGTCTGCACCTCGACCCGCTGATCCGCGAAGATCGCGCCGATCACCTTGCCGCCGACCACCGCCTCCTTGGTGTGGATGTCTCCCTCGACGGTGCCCTCTTTGGCCACGAGGACTTGCTGTTTCGCGCGGATGCTGCCCTCGACTACTCCCTCGATCTTCACGACGCCATCTGTATGCAGCTCGCCGACCACGCGCATGCCAGGCGCGATGATCGACAGGAGGTTCTCGCGCCCGCCGCTGCGCGCGGGGGCGGGGCCCGAGGATTCGGTGGATGAGAACATCGCCATGCGTGCGCTACTCCCTAGTTCACGAGCGAGCGCGGGTCGACGAGCCGCCCACTCTGACGGATTTCGAAGTGCAGGTGCGGGGCGGTGGATCGCCCCGTCGATCCGGTGAGTCCGATCACCTGACCCGCCCGGACCGTGTCCCCGTCGGCCACGAGGACCCTGGAAGCATGACCGTACAGGCTTTGATAGTTCTCCGGGTGGTCGATGAGCACGTGCCGGCCGTACTCGGCGTCGACACCCGCGCGAGCGACCACCCCACCGCCGGCGGCCCGGATCGGCGTCCCGCGGGGAACGGCGATATCGAGGCCGCTGTGAGCTTCGTCCACGTCAGTGGAGAGCGTCGGACCTCGCGTGATCATCCATCTCGCGTCGAGCGGCCAGTGCTTCGGCAGCGAAGCGCCCGCCTCGAAGGCCGTTACCCGGCCAGGCGTGTGCGCCAGCAGGGGCGGGGCCGTGGGCAGCTCTTCTCGCGAGTTGGCGCGCTCGGGAACGATATCCCCCCCAAGCATCGTGCGCACCTGTTCGTAACGCGCTTCTGCGTCCTGCAGGTTCGCCGCCAGCTCCAGCACCTGCTGGTTTTGCGCTTCGAGCCGGTCGATCTCGCGCTCCAGACCCGGAACGCGTAGCGCCGTTCGAACGATCGGGGCGTAGAGCACCGCACCCAGCACCATCAGCACGGCAATGGCGATGCCCGCAGTGCCGCCGAAGCGCACTAGCCACAGCGGAACGCGGGTGGACCAGCCTTCCACCGCACCGTCCCGATGAATCATGACGGTGACGCCGGGTCGCTGGTTCGTCATCCGTCGAACGGCTCGCCCAGTACGATCTCGAGCAACCGGGCGAGATCCTCGTTGGAGTAGAAGTTGACGGTGATTCGCCCATGGCCGCGGGCCCCGTGCGTGACGAGGACGTCCGTTTGCAGCCGGCGGCGGAGGGCGTCCTCCACGCGGCGTACGCCGGGGTCCACCGTCGGGCGGTCCCGCTTCCGGCCGCGGGCGCGCCGTTGGGGCGTCCGCTCTTTGCGGGTGAGCGACTCGAGCTCACGCACCGAGAGGCGTTCGGCCACGGCTCGCTGACCGAGCGCTTCGATCTCATGCGCGTCGTGAAGCTGCAGGAGCGCCCGTGCGTGTCCGGTGGACAGCCTCCGCGAGTGCAGGAGTTCCTGGATGCTGTCCGGCAGCTTCAGCAGGCGGAGTGCGTTCGCGACGGTGGACCGGTCCTTCCCGACCAGCTCGGCGACGTCGGCCTGCGATGACGAGAACTCCTCGATGAGTCGCGCGTACCCGCGTGCCTCGTCGACCGGCGAGAGTGCGTCGCGTTGCAGGTTTTCCACCAGCGCCAGGGTGAGGAGCGTTCGCTCGTCGACGTCGCGGATGACGGCGTCGATGGATCGCCACCCGAGTTGCCTGGCCGCGCGCCAGCGCCGCTCTCCCGCGATCAGCTCGTACGATCCGTTCTCGGTGGGTCGCAGCACGACGGGTTGCAGCAGCCCCGCGGTCTTCATCGACTCCGACAGCTCCTGCAGTGCGTCGTCTTCGAAGGCCTGGCGCGGCTGGTAGGGATTCGGCTCGATGGCGTCGATGGGGACCCGCTGCAGCGATCCTTCGCGGCGCGCGTCCTCGACCGTGGGAGGCGGACCCAGGAGCGCCTCCAACCCGCGTCCGAGGCGCGTGCGCCCGACTTTGTTGCTGGTCATGCGGGCACCTGTGCGGTGGCGACCGGGGAGTTCGCGCGACTACCGCTGTCGGCGGCGCCGGCGCGGCGGATGATCTCCTGCGCTAGCGAGAGGTAGCTCTTGGCGCCAACCGATTGTACGTCGTAGAGAATGATCGGCTTTCCGAAACTCGGCGCCTCGGCGAGCCGCACGTTCCGCGGGATCGTCGTGCGATACACCTTCGGGCCAAAATATTCCTTCGCTTCGACGCCGACCTGGCGCGAAAGGTTGAGGCGGGCGTCGTACATCGTGAGCAAGACGCCTTCGATGGCGAGCCCTGGATTGCAGTTCTGCTGGACCAAGCGCACGGTGTTCAGTAATTGGGACAAGCCTTCCAGCGCGTAGTACTCGCACTGGATGGGGATCAACACGGAATCCGCCGCCGTGAGCATGTTCAGCGTGAGGAGTCCGAGGGACGGCGGGCAGTCGATGAGCACGAACTCGTAATCGTCCCGGACCGGGGCGAGGATGCGTCGCATCATCGATTCGCGGCCCGATCGACTCACCAGCTCGATCTCGGCCGCCACCAAGTCCTGGGTTGAGGGCACAACGGACAACGCCGGAAAACCGACCCCCGAGAGCACGGTATCGCGCAGCGATGCGTCGCCGAGCAAGGCGTCGTAGAGCGATTGCTCGACGCGGGCGCGGTCCACTCCGATCCCGCTAGTGGCGTTCGCCTGAGGATCCGCATCCACCAAAAGCGTACGCCGTTCCGCCGCGGCCAGCGACGCGGCGAGATTGACGGCGGTCGTCGTTTTCCCAACGCCGCCCTTCTGGTTCGCGATGGCAATCACTCGACCCATGAGTGTAACGTCTTTTACTGCAACATGTTAGATGAAAAGCCGACCGTTGGTGGACTGCCGGCGATTCAAAGAGGTGGTAGGCCGCAAAAGTACTACCGACGAACACGGCAATTTGTGACGTACGACACGTGTTTCGCAATTACGGCCGACTGTTTCACGTGAAACAGTCACCAACTGAACACCAAGCCATCCAGCTAACCCGCTGGGATGCATTGGGTTCCGCTTGCTGTCCAGCGAGGTCCGACCCACTTGGGCGCCTCGTACCCCGAATGTCGATCGAGATCAAGCCGGGAGGCGGTGTTTCACGTGAAACATCCCGGCTCAGGCGGCTGATCGGCGACGTCGCTGGACCGCCAGGACCAGATTGTGAAGATCGGCGGGCGAGACTCCAGGGATACGGCCGGCCTGTGCCAACGATCCCGGCCGGATCCTGTCGAGCTTCTGTCTCGCTTCCGTGCTCAGACTCTTCAATTCGCTGTAGACCATGTCGTTCGGCAAGCGGAAGCCGGCCAGCTCCACCAGTCGCGCGGCGGCATCCCGCTCTCTCTCAAGGTAGCCGGCGTACTTGAGCTCCACCTCGACCGAACCCACCACGTCCGGTTCGGTCGTTGGGGCATCGACACCCACCACCCCAAGGAGGGCGGCCAGGGCGACGCGGGGCCGCCGTACCAGGTCGGCGATTTTCTGTGGCTCCGAGATTTCCGGCTCTCCCTGCGCGGCGAGGATGGTGTTCGCCGGGCCCGGCTTGATGGCCCGCTCCCGAGCGAACCCGAGCAACGCGTTCTCATCCTCGAGCCGCCGATCGAGGCCGCGTCGCTCGTTGTCCGTCAGAAGTCCGAGCCGGGCGGCGAGCGGTCCGAGACGTTTGATGGCGTTGTCCTGGCGCAGAAGCAGTCGGAATTCCGCTCGTGACGTGAACAGCCGGTATGGCTCGTCCACGCCGCGCGTGACGAGATCGTCCACAAGAACGCCGATATACCCGTCCTCCCGACCCAACACCACCGGCTCCTCATCCCTAACCCTCCGGACTGCGTTGATCCCCGCGACGATCCCCTGCCCCGCGGCTTCCTCGTATCCGGTGGTCCCGTTGATCTGCCCAGCGAAGAAGAGCCCTTCGATAGCCTTCAGCTCCAGCCATGGTGTGAGCTGGTGGGGCGGGTAATAATCGTACTCGATCGCGTACCCGGGGCGCGTCATGCGGGCCGACTCGAGCCCCGGAACCGCCGCGAGCATGTCCATCTGTACGGAGACCGGCAGCGACGTCGAGAGACCGTTCACGTACAGCTCCGACGTGTCGAGTCCCTCGGGCTCCAGAAAAAGCTGGTGCCGCTCTGCGTCCGGGAACTTGACGATCTTGTCCTCGATCGACGGACAGTAACGCGGCCCACGGCCCGCAATCACCCCTCCGTACAGCGCCGACTGATCGAGGGACTGTCGAATGATGGATTTCACCGGCTCACCGGCCCAGGTGATCCAGCATGGCACCTGCGCTGGGCGTATCTCATTGGCATAAAACGAGAAACGGAACTGCCCTACGTCCCCGTCCTGGCGCTCTAGACTCCGAACATTTACCGAACGGCCGTCGACCCGCGGTGGCGTCCCCGTCTTGAACCGATCCACTTCGAGTCCCAGATCCTCCAGCTGCTTGGCAATCTCCACGGCCGCGGGATCCCCGGCACGCCCCCCATCGATCCGCGTCGTGGTGCCGATGTGAATCCGGCCTCGGAGAAACGTCCCGGCTGTTAGTACCACCGCCTTACCCCGATACGTGCGACCGTCCGATGTCCTGACGCCACCCACCCGTGACCCCTCCAGCGTGAGCATGTCAACGACCCCCTGTGCAAACTCAAGGGCCGCTTGCTCTTCGAGAATCGCCCGGGCGGCCCTGCGATACAGCGACCGGTCACATTGCGCGCGAGGCGCCCACACGGCAGGACCCTTCGATCGGTTTAGCATCCGGAACTGGATGGTAGACTTGTCGGCCGCCCGCCCCATGATCCCCCCCAAGGCGTCGACTTCCCGCACTACCGTCCCCTTCGCTACTCCCCCGATGGCGGGGTTGCACGACATTTGCCCGATGGTTTCCAGGTTGGCGGTAACCAGGAGGGTGCGGGCGCCGAGGCGGGCCGCGGCACCCGCCGCCTCGCTGCCCGCGTGGCCGCCACCAACAACGATGACATCGAATTGCATGGTCATGCTGGCAAAGATAGCGGGCGGCGGCCGGTGGGACGACGGGTCCGGAACCTCCAGCCCGCATCGCCGGTTACCCAAAGGCACCCCTCTCAGGGTAACAGCGGCCTGGCTCCCACAGCCGAGCCGAGCGATATTGTCCGGACTGTCAGGCGACGCGCTCTGTACAATCGAAGGACGAAGCTGCTGATGCGTTGCGAGCAAGCTCGTGAGGCCCTCTGGCCACAACCCGAGCCTAGTCACGCGCGGCCCGAGGCTGTTGCACACTACGGCGCGTGCCCTGCCTGCCAGCGGTTCTTTGCGGTGCAGGGAGTCCTCGGCGACCGCCTCGCGCGTTGCGCGCGCACTCCCGCCCCCAAAGGGCTGCACGATCGCGTCGCTGCCCGCCTCACGACCGAGCCGGTAGTCACCCTGGCGCCGTCGCCACCTCGCCGCCGGTTACGCTGGCTCGCGGGCGGAGGCGCGCTGCTGGCGGCGGCCGCGGTGCTCGTCCTGTTCGTGACGGCGCCCGACGTCCCCGGTCACATCGCCCAACCCCTGGTTCAGGAGGCGCAGCGCGGGGCAACCGCCCTGACGCTGGCTACCGAAGACTACTCCCAGCTGCAAGCGTGGTTCGAGGATCGCGTCGGCTACGCGGTGCACATCCCGGAGATCGCCGACGCGAACCTGGTCGGCGGACGGCTCACGGAGTTGGCGGGGATCCAAACCGTCGCCGTGCTCTATCTCTACCACGATGCGCCGATCACGTACTTCGCATGGCCGACGGCGACGGTCATGGGAAGCGAGGTGCCGGGCGACCGCATCGTATCGGCTTCTGCGGACGGCCATGAGCTGGCCGTGTGGACGGAGCGGGGCTACGCCCGTGCGGTCGTGGCCGCGATGCCCAAGGGCGATGTGATGGGTTTTGCGATCGAATGCCGTGCGAAAGCCATGATGTCGAGGACGACCTAGCGAGACCGCGGGATCAATCCCTCCGCTTCACCCACACCCCACCCTGGCCATCCACCTTCGCCTCGAAGCACGGTAGGTCCTCCGTCGCGGGAAGCTCCAGCACCTTGCCCGTTCGCACGTCGAATTGCGCGCCGTGTAACCCGCATTCAATCACGAAGTCATCCACCATCTCCCCATCGCTCATGGGGAACTCGGCGTGGGTGCACCGGTTCTGGAACGCGTACACCTTGCCTTGCACCTTCACGAGGCATATCTCGTCTCCGTCCTGCAACTGCGCCGCCACCGGCACGTCGTCCGCGAGCTCGTCGAGCGATCCCACTCGCTGGAACCCGTTTTCGGTCATGCGACGCCCGTCACGCCCCCTCCTCGGTTGACACCGGCTGCGCTCGGCCACGTAGCGCCGCGTGCATCGCGTGCCACGGCAGATTGGCACACTTGACCCGCGCCGGGAACTGCCGCACACCCCCCAACGCCAGGAGCTTCCCCAGCGTGTCACGGTCCGGCGCGGCCGCGGCTGAACCGGTGACCATGCCGTGGAACGCGCGAAACAGCGCTTCGGCCTCGTCGCGGGGCTTCCCTTTGATCGCCTCGGTCATGAGCGAGGCGGACGCCTGCGAGATGGCGCAGCCGGTCCCCTGAAAGCCGATGTCCCGGATGACGTCTCCCTCGAGCCGCAACTCGACGGTCACGACGTCGCCGCAAATCGGGTTGCTCCCCTCGGCACTCCGGTTGGCACCAGAGACTTTCCGGAAGTTTCGAGGGCTGCGATTGTGGTCCAGGATCACCTGTTGGTAGAGGTCCCGCAGATCGGTCATCCCGCGAATACCTCGCGCGCTTCGGCGACGGCCGCCACCAGGCGGTCGATCTCCTCACGAGTATTGTAGAAGGCGAACGACGCCCGGGCAGTTGCGGGGACCCCCAACCGCTCCATCAACGGCTGCGTGCAATGGTGCCCGGTGCGGATGCAGATGCCGCGCTGGTCGAGCACCGTCCCCACGTCGTGGGGGTGCACTCCGTCCATCACGAACGACACAATGGCGACCTTGGGCGTCGCTGTGCCGATCAGCTGCACCCCGGCCACTGCCGCCAGCGCGTCCGCAGCGTACCGGAGCAAATCGTCCTCGTGCTCGGCGCGGCCTTGCGGATCGACGCTGCGGAGGTAGTCGATCGCCGCGGCAAGGCCTGCCGCGCCGGCCAAGTGGGGCGTCCCTGCCTCGAATCTCGACGGGGGCGGCGCATACCGCGTTTTCTCGAACCGCACCGAACGGATCATGTCCCCCCCGCCCTGGTACGGAGGCATCTCCTCGAGCAATGCAAGCTTGCCATATAGCGCGCCGATGCCCGTCGGGCCGAACATCTTATGGCCCGAGACGGCGTAGAAATCACAGCCCAGATCCTGGACGTCGATTGGCACATGCGGGGCCGCCTGCGCGCCGTCCAGGAGTACGGGGATCCCACGCGCGTGAGCCAGCGCCACCAGCTGTTTCACGGGGTTGATCGTGCCCAATGAGTTGGACACATGCACCGCCGCCACGAGCCTCGTCCGCTTGCCGAGGAGCTCTTCGTACGCGTCGAGCCGCAACGTCCCGTCGTCCTCGATCGGCACCACTCGAAGCCGCGCGCCGGTAGCCTGACACACGAGCTGCCAGGGGACGATGTTCGAGTGGTGCTCCATCACCGTGAGGACGATCTCGTCGCCTGCCCGGAGCCTGGGCCGGGCGTAGCTCTGTGCCACCAGGTTGATCGCCTCGGTGGTCCCGCGCACGAACACAATCTCCTCTGTCGCGCCGGCGTTCAGGAAATCACGGACCTTCTCGCGCGCCATGTCGTGCCCGGCGGTCGCCTCAGCGCTGAGACGATACACACCCCGATGGATGTTGGCGCTTTGCTCCTCGTAGTACCGACATACGGCTTCGACGACGCAGCGCGGTTTCTGGCTCGTCGCCGCGTTGTCGAGGTAGGTGAGGGGCCCGCCACCCACGGACCGCCTCAGGATGGGGAAGTCGCCGCGAACGCGCTTCACGTCGAACGCTTCGCGCCGCGCCGGCGGCGGCGCGGTGTGTCCCAGCGAGGTCATCCGAGACGAGCCCTGACCAACCGATCCATGGCGTCGCGCAGCGCATCGAGGCGCACGTTGCTCAGGATCTCCGCGGCGAATCCGTAGGTCAGCAGGCTTCGCGCGGCCGCGGCGTCGAGCCCGCGGGACTGGAGGTAGAAGACCTGCTGATCGTCGATCGGCCCAAGAGTGGCGCCATGGGTGCATTTCACGTCGTCGGCGTAAATCTCCAGCTGCGGCTGGCTGTCGGCGCGTGCCTGCCGCGAGAGCAGGAGGTTGTTGTTCGTCTGCTTCGAATCCGTCTTCTGCGCCCCCTCGCGGACGATGATTCGGCCGTTGAACACGCCGCGCGCCCGGCCATCGAACACCCCGTTGAAGAACTCCCAGCTGGTACAGTGCGGCTTGGCGTGGTCGAGTGTGGTGTGCACGTCCACGTGCTGCCGATCGCCCAGGACGGACAGTCCGTCCAGCGTGGCCTCGGCACCTTCTCCATCCAGTACGGCGCCCAGGTCGTGCCGCGTCAGGGTTCCGCCGAACGCGAAGGTGATGCACGAGTAGACACTGCTGCGCGCCTGGTAGGTCTGGGCCGTGGCGGTGTGGAACCCGTTGGGCCCTTCGCGCTGCACGCGATACGCGTCCACGCGCGCATTCTCCCCCACCACCGTTTCGGTCACGGCGTTCGTCCAATACGGGCCGTCACCCGCGCCGACGTAGCTCTCCACTAGCGACACCTGGGCCCCAGGCTCGACGACGATCAAGGACCGAGGGTGGGTCACGAAGGATCCCCCGCCCAACGGGTCGCTGACGAACAGCAACTGGATGGGTGCCGCCACGACCACGTTCCGGGGCACTAACACGAAGGCACCGTCCCTGGTGAACCCGGCATTCAACGCCGTGAACGGGTTTCCCTCGATTGAGGCGTAGCGCCCCAGATGGCGCTCGACGACCGCGGGTACTTGTCGGCTCGCGTCCTCGAGGGATCCCACCCGCACCTCCGCCGGCAGCTCCCCGAGCGACGACAACCGCGGCGCGAACCGGCCGTTTACGAACACCGCAACGAGCGGTTGCACGCCCGGGACCACGAACTCCCGGACGGCCTCGGGGGTCACGGCGCCGTCGGCCAGAGGCCGGGCGAGAGCGAAGGGGGTGTGCGCGATCGCCTTGACGTCCGTGAACCGCCAGGCCTCGTGTCGCGTGGTCGGGAAGCCCGCGTGCCGGAACCGCGCCATGCCCGCTCGGCGATGCTCCTGGAGCCATCCGGGCGCGCCGTTCGTCGCCTCGGCGAGGGATTGGAAGTCCGCTTCGAGCTGCTGGGCGGCGCTCGGGGTCGCGACGCCCGTGTTCGTCTCCGACGTCACGCGACCGCCGCCTCCTCACGGAGCCAATCGTACCCCTTTTCCTCCAACTCCAGCGCCAGCTCCTTACCACCCGACTTCACAACCCGGCCGCCTGCGAGGACGTGCACGCGGTCCGGGGTGACGTAATTGAGAATACGCTGGTAGTGGGTGACGACGACGAACGCTCGGTCGGGCCCGCGCAGATTGTTCACGGCGTCGGCCACCGCCTTCACGGCATCGATGTCGAGTCCGGAGTCCGTTTCGTCCAGGATCGCGAGCTTGGGCTCCAGCGCCGCCAGCTGCAGGATCTCGTTGCGCTTCTTCTCGCCACCGGAGAACCCCTCGTTCACGGCCCGGTAGATGAGGCTGTCATCCCAGCCGATGAACCGCAACTTTTCCCCCAAGAGCTCGGCGAACTCCAGCGTGTCGAACTCGGGCTCGCCGCGGGCCTTCCGGACCGCATTGACCGCCGACTGCAAGAAGTAGGCGTTCGTGATGCCGCGGATCTCTACCGGGTACTGAAACGCCAGGAACAGGCCGGCCACGGCGCGCTCATCGGGCTCCATGTCGAGCAGATTCCGTCCCTCGAAGGTGACGGAACCGCCCGTCACCTCGTAGGCCGGATGGCCCGCGAGCACCTGCGCCATCGTGCTCTTGCCCGACCCGTTGGGTCCCATGATCGCGTGGACCTCACCCGGCCGAACCGTGAGGTTGATTCCCTTGAGGATCTCGGCGCCCTCCACTCCGGCGCGCAGGTCCTTGATCTCCAGCATTGATCTCGTCGTCCCGTGTTGAGTTGAGTCGTGAGTCCTCGAGTCATCGACGGCGGCAGGATCGGCAGCCATCGGTCCGTCACGTCCACCCTGCCGCAGAGAGCGGCGGCGGAGCCTTACCGCTCGTTCAGCCGACGCTGCCCTCCAGCGAGATCGACAGCAGCTTCGTGGCCTCGACCGCGAACTCCATGGGAAGCTCCCGGAAGACCTGCTTACAGAAGCCGTTGACGATCATCGAGACCGCGTCCTCTTCGGAGAGGCCGCGCTGCTGGCAGTAGAAGATCTGATCCTCGCCCACCTTGGAAGTCGTCGCCTCGTGCTCCATCACCGCCGTGCTGTTTCGCACGTCGATATAGGGGAAGGTGTGGGCTCCGCACTTGTCCCCGATGAGCATCGAGTCGCACACCGAATAGTTCCGCGCTCCATCCGCGCTCTTCATGATCCGCACGAGGCCGCGGTAGGTGTTGTTGCTCCGCCCGGCAGAGATCCCCTTCGACACGATCGTCGACCGGGTGTTCTTGCCGATGTGGATCATCTTGGTACCGGTGTCGGCCTGCTGGTGGTTGTTCGTCACCGCCACCGAATAGAACTCGCCGATGGAGCCGTCCCCTTCCAGAATGCAGCTCGGGTACTTCCACGTAATGGCCGAGCCGGTCTCGACCTGCGTCCACGAGATCTTGGAGTTCCGGCCCATGCAGCGGCCGCGCTTCGTGACGAAGTTGTAGATGCCGCCTCTGCCCTCCTCGTCACCCGGATACCAGTTCTGTATCGTGGAGTACTTGATCTGCGCGTCGTCGTGCGCCACGAGCTCCACGACCGCCGCGTGGAGCTGGTGCTCGTCCCGCATCGGGGCCGAACAGCCCTCGAGGTAGCTCACGTAGCTTCCCGCATCCGCGATGATGAGTGTCCGCTCGAATTGACCCGTCGACATTGCGTTGATACGGAAGTACGTGGACAGCTCGAGCGGGCATCGTACGCCCTTCGGCACGTACACGAACGAGCCGTCGGTAAAGACCGCCGAGTTCAGCGCGGCGAAGAAGTTGTCGTTGTACGGCACCACGCTACCGAGATACTTCCGCACCAGCTCCGGATGCTCCTGAACGGCCTCCGAGATGGGAAGGAAGATGACGCCGTGTCTCTTCAGCTCTTCCTTGAACGTCGTCGCGACGGAGACGCTGTCGAACACAGCGTCCACCGCCACACCCGAGAGCCGCTTTTGCTCCCCGAGCGGGATCCCCAGTTTCTCGAACGTCTCGAGCAGCTGCGGATCCACCTCGTCGAGGCTGTTGAGCGTCGCCTTCTGTTTGGGAGCGGCGTAGTAGTGGATCGCCTGGTAGTCGATCGGCGGATACCGGACGTTGGACCACCGCGGCTCGTCCATCGTCAGCCAGTTATGGAAGGCCTTCAGTCGCCACTCCAGCATCCAGTCCGGCTCGTTCTTCTTCTTGGAAATAAGCGCGATGATGTCGTCGTTCAGCCCCTTCGGTGCGAGCTCGGATTCGATGTCCGTGGCCCAGCCGTACTTGTACGGTTGCTTGACTTGTTGCTCGATCGTGCTCCCCATCACGGCTCCTCACGCGGCGTGTTCGCCGCCTGGTTCGGCGCACCCGCCGCCGTTACACTCATGGAGTATTCGCACGCGTTACACCCCCTGGGGATGTACGCCTTGCGCTCGACATCCGTTTGGAGCACCGCCTCCAGGAACTCTGCTTCCGCCTGGCAGATCTCAGGAAACCGCTGCGCCACCGCTCGCACGGCGCAGTTGTGCTCCGCGATCGTCAGGCGATCGCCGTCCAACGACCACTCCGCCATGAAGCCCTGGCTCGACAGCAACTCCACCACGGCCTGCGCGCGCTGCTCGAGACTCGCCCCCGCCAGCTCTCCATGCAGCCGCTCTCCAATCGCGCGGAACCGCTCCGCGAAGATCCGCCGGACCTCTTCCCGCCCGTTGGTCTCGGCCACGAACGCCAGCACGTCGGTGAGCGCCTGCTCGTACTGCTTCGGAAAGACCGCCTCACCTTCGGCCGTGAGCCGGTAGAGATGAGCGGGCGCCCCCTGCCCGCGCTGCTCCCGCTCGTGACCGACCAACCCGTCCCCCTCGAGCTCCTTCAGGTGTCGCCGCACGGCGTTCGCCGACACCCCGAAGCGCTCGGCGAGGGCCGCCGCGGTCAACGGCTGGTCCCGCTTCAACTCGACGAGGATGCGGCCTCGAAGTCCCTTATGGGGCGCGAGCCCCGGCAACGTCGCAGTCATTTGGGCCGCGAAATGTAACAGAAACAGTCGGGATTGGCAAACTTTTTCAACTAAAACGTTCACGAATAGGTGAGTTACATCTATCCCAGTGATACACAACAATTTAGAGAAACGACATGACGTGAATCGTAAGCATGATTAAGCATGATGTAGTAACCAGGCACGGCTACTCCTTCTCCAGGAGCCGACGGTACTCTTCCGGCAGGTTCACGTCCTCGAGCACTGCCGGATCGTCGGTCGGGACCACGCGGACGCGCGCGGGATCCTTCCTGACGACGACGCGGGCGCCCTGACCAGGCGGCACGGCGAGAAGCTCCTCGAACACGGGCCGCGCGAAAACGACCGGATGTCCTCTGCGACCCGCACAGCTGGGAATGACGATCGCGCACCCGGATGCGCGAAACGCGTCCACCAGGAGCGCAACCGTCGTCGGGCGTACGTGGGGACGGTCGACGTGCCAGATCAAAACGGCCTCAACCAAATGGTTGAGCTTAGAAATCCCTGCCTGAATCGAGGCTATCGGCCCAGCCTCGGTGTCGGGGTTCCACGCTACGAGACATCCATCCAACTCGTGTTTCAGCAATATCTTATCGCCGTCCGCGCCGAGCACAACGACGATCGGGTCCAGACCAGCCTCACGGGCCGCCCGGACCACGGTGGAGAGAAACGTGGCGCCGCGAAACGGCAGGGATGCCTTGGGCTGGCCCATCCGCCTCGAGGCACCCGCTGCGAGAATCATGGCCCCGACCACAGCTCACCCATAGATTGCGGAAGACATTTCCTCGAGGAGCAACACATGGCAGTGCGGCCGGTCCGGCTACTCGGAGACCCGATCCTGCGGGCCCACTGCGAGGCAGTGGAGAGCGCTCGATCGCCCGCTGTCAGGGTGGTCGCCGATGACCTCCAGGAAACGCTACGCGATCTGCGGGCCCGGCATGCGTTTGGGAGAGGGGTTTCGGCGCCGCAAATCGGCGCGCCGATCCGCATCGTGTACGTCGAGACGCAACGGCCCTGGTTCCTCGTCAACCCCGAGATCGTGGACATCGGCACGCACGACTTCACGGTGTGGGACGATTGCTTCTCCATCCCCGACCTGCTCGTCCGGGTTCAACGGGCATTCCGGATCAAGGTGCAGTATCAGGACCTCTCGGGGAAGACGCACATCGTGGACGCCGAAGGAGATCTCGCCGAGCTGCTCCAGCATGAGATCGAGCACCTCGACGGCGTCCTCATGGTCGATCGCCCGGCGGGCCTCGATCCGTTCTGCCTGAAGCAGGAGTGGAACAGGCACTATCGGGACTTCGGCCGGTACGGCCGGCCGTTTGCCCGCGACGTCCAGACCGCGATCGAAATGGTCTAGCGCGCCCAGCCGCTCAGCACCCTGCGTATCAATCCACGAGCGATATCCAGCTTGTAGCCGTTGTGGGGCAGCGGCGTGGCGCCGCGCAATGCGCACTCCGCAACCTCCGCCGCCCACGCCTCTACCGCCTGCCTGCTCGCCCGCGACAGAGGCCGCGGCGGGAGATCGTGGGCCGCCACGAGCCATGGACGAGGGGCCACACCGCCCAGCGCGACGCGCGGCTGCCGGCGCCGCCGCGGCCACACCGCTGCGACACTCACCAGCGCGAAGTCCCACGCCTGACGCTGCGTCGCCTTCAGGAAGGTTTGTGACACGCCGCCCAGCCGCGCCGGAAGCGTGACGCGCTCGATCACCTCGCCCGCTTTCAAACGGGTCTCTCGCTCCATCCGCTCGGCGGGGAGCACGAACAGTTCGTCCAGCGGCACGTCGATGCTGGCGCCGTCGGGCTGCCTAACCGTCACCCGTGCGTCCAGCGCCAGCAGGGCCACCGCGGGATCAGACGGGTGCGCGGCCCAGCACGGCCCGCCGCCCAACACGGCGAGGTACTCGCTCATGCCGTCGCGGGCCGGACACACCGGCGCCCCGGTCTTCCAGCACGGCACCGCGCTGCGGAAGTACCAGCATCGCGGGCGCTGGCAGAGATTCCCACCCAACGTCCCCATATGCCGGATCTGCGGCGTCCCGACTTGCCGGCAGGCCTCGACCAAGGCCGGGTAGCGACGGCGCAACGCGGCGTGCCCGGCGAGGTCGGCGAGCCGTGAGAGCGCTCCGATCCGCGCTCCCGCCGCCTGGGACACGACGATCCGGGATGCGGCGGGGATGCGGCGGAGATCGACGACCATCCCCGGCGTGGCGAGACCTTCCTGGAGCAGCGGAATCAGATCCGTCCCCCCGGCGAGGGCCATGCCGTCCCGCGCCAGGAGCGCCGCCGCCTCCTGGAAGGACCCGGCGCGCACGTATCGGAAGGACTGCACGGGACGAGACGGCGCCCTTCAGCTCGCCCCGGTCACACTGCCGACGACCGGATCGTTGCGCCGTTCCTCCGCGTACCGCCGGATCCCCTTTGCGCCGCCGCGGAACGAGTAGACTTCGTAGCCCGCCCGCTGCATCACTTCGGCCACATAGGCCGTCTGCACGCCGTACGTGCAGTACAGGATGTACGTCGCGCTCTTGTCCAACCGACGGAATCCGGCACCGAGGTCGTCGACGTCGTAACGCCGGGCGCCGGGATAGTGCCATGCGCCGTAGTGGTGCGGCTCGCGGCAGTCGAGCACCACGGCGCCCGCGGGAATCTCGTCGGCGAAAATGTACGGCCGCACGAGGTCGATCGGCTCCAGTGCGCGGAGATCCAGCATCTTGCGGGCCGCGACCGCGCGGTCCACGACTTCGAGATCCAGGCGGGCCTCTTCATTGCGCGCGGCGTGCGGCTTGGCGTGGGTGACCGGCCGATCCGGCAGAATCGCGCAGTACTCCCGAACGTGCGCGCTCACCGCCGCCGTGCCGATCGCCTCGGCCTTCGCGATGATCTCGGTCTTGTCCATTCCGAGCAACGGGCGGAAGAACGGTAGCGTGGCGACATCGTCGATCGCCCGGAGATTCCCGAGCGTCTGCGACGACACCTGTCCCAGCGACTCGCCCGTCACCACTGCCTCCGCGTCAGTCTCCCGGGCGACCGCTTCGCCCGCCCGATACATCAGGCGCTTCAGCACGACCTGCCAGTACCGCGCCTGAACGGACTTGCGCAGGCCGGCCACCACCTCGTCGAAGTTGACGACGTGGATCCGCGGTCGATCTCCGAAGCTCCACGCTTCGGCGAGGATCTTGGCCACCGAGAGCACCGACCGCTCGTAGGCGTCCCCTCCCACGTTGCAGAACACGTAGTCGAGCGCTAGCCCACGCTTCAGCATCAGCCACGCCGCCACCGCCGAATCGAAGCCGCCCGAGATCAGACAGACCGCTCGCCCTTGCACGCCCAGCGGAAGCCCACCAACCCCGGCGATGCGTTCGGTGTACAGGAACGCCTCCCCGTCCCGCAGCTCGACCGTCACGGTCACGTCCGGCTGATCGAGATTCACGCGGCCGTACTCGTTCAACGCGGCTCCCAGCTCCACCTTCACGTCCCGCGACGTGAAGGAAAACTCGCCGGCCCGGCGGACCTCCACCGCGAAAGCCTTGTCGCGCACGCGGCCCGCGTACAGGCGCTCGCCCTCGCGCACGACCTCCGAAAGGCTCGCCGACAGCCGCGCCTCGACCACCGAGACCGAGCTGACACCGAAGATCGCCGCCACGCGGCGCGCGGCGGAGACGTCCTCCGCGGTAACCAGCAGGCGGCTCCACCGACCGTCGATCTCGAACGCCATCCCGGCGGATCGCAGTGCGTCGGCGATATTCGCTTGAAGGCGCTGCTGAAACCGCAGCCGAGTGCGTCGCGCTTTGGTGGCGATCTCGGGTGCGATGCGGACCAACACCAGCACGGGAGCGGTGTCCATGGGCGAAACTTAGCGCGCGCCGTGCGGCGGCCGGAAGACGGCGTTACCTTACGACATCACGACAGGGGTGCCCGCCAGGCGGCGGGCTGAGATCACACCCTCACCACCTGATCCGGTTCGCACCGGCGGAGGGAGTCGTCCATGCCACGCAACACCTGCATCACGCAACTCGCGTACGCTCGCCGGGGCGAGATCACCGACTCCATCGAGTTCGTCGCAAACCGGGAGGGCCTCGCGGCCCCGGTGGTCCGGCAAGAGGTCGCCGAGGGGCGGCTGATCATCCCGGCCAACGTGCAGCATCTGGCCGGCCGCCTCGAGCCCATGGCGATCGGCGCCGTGTCCCGTGTGAAGATCAACGCGAATATCGGCAACTCCTCGGTGACGTCCGACATCGCCACGGAGGTCGCGAAGCTGGATCTCGCCGTGCGGTACGGCGCCGACACGGTCATGGATCTTTCGACGGGCCGCGATCTCGACCCGACGCGCGAGGCGATCATTGCGCATTCTTCCGTCCCCATCGGGACGGTACCCATCTACCACGCGGCACTGCAGGTCGAAGACGTCGTCGACCTCACCGCCGCCGACCTGCTGGCCGCCATCGACCACCAGGCGCGCCAGGGCGTGGACTACATGACGATCCACGCCGGCATCCTGCTCGAGCACTTGCCGCTGGTCTACGGCCGGATCACCGGCATCGTCAGCCGCGGCGGCTCCCTGCTTGCGGTGTGGATGATGGCGCACCGGAGGCAGAACCCGCTGTACGAACACTATGAAGACGTGCTCGACATCCTGCGCGCCCACGACGTCACGATCTCTCTCGGCGACGGCCTGCGGCCGGGGTCTCTGCATGATGCGAGCGACGACGCCCAGTTCGCGGAGCTGGCCACGCTCGGCGAGCTGACGCAGCGGGCCTGGGGGCGAGACGTTCAGGTCATGGTGGAGGGACCCGGCCACGTGCCGATGGACCAGATCGCGCTCAACGTGCGCAAGCAAAAGGAGCTGTGCCACGGCGCGCCGTTCTACACGCTGGGCCCGCTCGTGACCGATATCGCTCCCGGCTACGATCACATCACGAGCGCCATTGGCGCGGCGATGATCGGCTGGCACGGTGCCGACATGCTCTGCTACGTCACGCCCAAGGAGCACCTGGGGCTGCCGAACGCCGAGGACGTTCGGCAAGGGGTGATCGCCTACAAGATCGCGGCGCACGCGGCCGACGTCGCACGCGGCCGGCACGGCGCACGTGACCGGGATGATGCCCTGTCACGCGCCCGGTACGCATTCGACTGGAACGAGCAGTTCCGGTTGAGCCTGGACCCCGAGCGCGCCCGCGAGTACCACGACGACTCGCTGCCGGCGGAGTACTTCAAGAGCGCCGAGTTTTGCGCGATGTGCGGCCCGAAGTTCTGCTCGATGCACCACTCGCGGAACGTGGACCGGATGCTCCAGGAGCTGGTCCTCGCGCGCGACGGCGCCGCCGCTTCCTGACAAGGGCCAGGATCGTGGCGGGCGTAAGGGGCAGGTCGGTGGGCTGAACGCCGAGGGCGTGGAACACCGCGTTCGCGATCGCCGGCGCGGTCGGGATGATCGGCGCCTCCGCCAGGCCCCGGGCGCCGATGTGATTGGCCACGGGGTCCCCCGACGAGATCACGCGCGCCTCGATGTAGGGCACGTCCGCCATGGTGGGGATCTTGTAGTCGTGCAGCCCGGCGTTCAGCGTGAGCCCGGACGCCGGGTCCTGCACCCTGCGCTCGAACAGCGCGTACCCCAACCCCTGCAACAAGCCCCCGTGGATCTGGCTCTCGGCGAGCTCCGGGTTGATCGCCCGCCCGCAATCGTGGGCGGCGGCGAGGCGGAGCACGCGGACCATGCCGGTGTCGAGCTCCACCTCCACCTCCGCCGCTTGCGCCCCGAACGTCGCCACCGTCACGCTTTCGGGGTTGGGCCCCCGGTGGCCGCGCCCCACGATCATGATCTCCCCGAGGTGCTCCGTGACGCGCTCGAACGCCACGGACTTCCTTCCCGTCCCGGCCACGATGCGCCCCCGTCGCACCGAGAGCCTCGCGGCGCTGACGCCGAGCAGCTCGGCAGCCATCTGGAAGAGCTGCCGCTTGGCATCCTCCGCGGCCATACGGACAGCAGGGCCGACCGACGCGGTGGTCATGCTGCCCCACGAGTTGCCCGCGTACGGGCCCGCGTCCGTGTCACCCAGCACCACGTGCACCGCGGCCGGCGGCAAGCCCAACACCTCCGCGGCGATCTGGGCGAGGATCGTGCGCGTCCCGGTCCCCAGATCCTGCGTGCCCGTCACGACGAGCGCGGTGCCGTCTCGATGCACGCGAACCTCCGCGTATGCGGGCGGTCCGCCCGCCGCCCCCCACACCTGCGCCGCCACGCCGACTCCGCGCGCCACGCGGGCCACTGTATCGGCCTGCGGCTCCCCGCCGCGCCGATCGCTCCATGCGATCCGCCGCGCGACGTCCGCGTAGCACGCGACGAGGGCGTTGGCAGAGTAGGGCCGATCTCGCTCCGGGTCCGACGTCGCCAGATTGCGAAGCCGTAACTCCAGCGGATCGCGCCGCAGGCGGCGCGCCAGGAGATCCATCGCGCTCTCGAGCGCGAAAGCACCTTCGACGAAGTACGGCGCCCGAAACGCGGACATCGGGCCCGCATGCGTGTACGCGTAGTGCTCCACCGTGCGCACGTGCGGGCACCGATACATGCGGTACGCGACCTGGCCCGGCCCACCGATCCACCCATCGGCCCCCAGCGCGATCCATGCCTCGAAATCGATCGCGGTCAGCAGCCCGTCCCGCCCGGCGGCCAGCGTGACGCGCATGACCGTCTCCGGCCGGTGTCCCGTGGACAGGCTCTCCTCCCGCCGGTCCAGCACCAGCTTCACCGGACGGCCGGTGGCGCGCGAGAGCAGCGCGGCCGCGATCGTGTGGACGCCGCATCCGTTCTTCGCACCGAACCCGCCGCCCATGTAGTCGCTCACGACCCGCACTTGATGGATCCGGAGCCCCAGGTGGCGCGCGAGTTGGCGCCGCACGCGGAAGATGCCCTGCGTAGACTCGAACACCGTGAGCCGGTCACCGTGCCAACAGGCGACGCAGCCATGCGGCTCCAGTGCCTGATGCAGCACCGCGGGAACCCGGTACACCTGCGTGACCGCGGCCGGCGAGCCCCGGATAGCGCGCAGGACGTTGCCCCGATGCCGGCGGCGGACCTCAACGCGCGCCGGGCCACGACCACGGCGCATTCCGCCGGGGGCCGGTCCGACGATCGGCGTGCGAGAGCGCCAGCCGGCAACAATGGCGCGCGCCGCGGCGCGCGCCGCGATGGGATCGTCCGCCGCCACCGCCGCCACCGGCTGTCCCTCGTAGTGGATGGCCTCGTGGAACGGCGGCGCCCCATGCAGCCATTTCATTCCGGCGACATCCCTTGGTGTCAGCACGGCCCGAACACCGGGTACACGCCACGCAACCCGTACCGCGAGGTCGCTCATCGTCCCGCACGCAATGGGGGATCGGACGAGCCGCGCGTGCAGCATGCCGGGGATCTGGATGTCGGCAGTGTATCGCGCGCTACCCGTGACTTTGGCGACGGCGTCGGTCCGCACCGCGCGGTGGCCCACGGTCTCGAGCCGGGTTCTCGCTCCCCACGGCAGCGGCTCGAACGGCGGGATCTCTACCACCACCTCTTCCTCCCGCCCTTCCACCTCGACCATCGTCGTGGTGAAGCGAAGCCCGGCGAGGTCCTCTGGGCTCATCGCCGTTTTCCGCGGCGGGCCGCGGCGCGGATGGCCCGCGCGACCTTCGGATACGTGCCGCACCGGCAGAGGTTCCCGCTCATCGCTTCCGTGATCTGTGTCCCGGAAGGACGCGGATGATCCCGCAGCAGCGCCATCGCCGCCATGAGCTGTCCCGGCGTGCAGAAACCGCACTGGACGGCGTCGGCTTCCACGAAGGCGCGCTGTAGGGGATGCAACGTCGCTCCATTACGACTCAGACCCTCGACGGTGGTCACACGGCCGCCATCGCAGCCTTGCGCCAATGCCAGGCAGGCGTAGACCGGCCGGTCGTCGAGCAGCACCGTACACGCCCCACACTCGCCTCTGTCGCAGCCACGCTTCGTGGCGGTGAGCCCGAGCTGGTCGCGCAGTACGTCGAGCAACGTGGCCCTTACATCCAGCAGCAGCCGATGCCCGGCGCCGTTGACCCGCAGGTTCACCCATCCCGCCTGGCCGCGCGCCGTGCCGGTCACTCGAGGGACTCCAGGAACACTCGAATCGCACGTCCGAGGATCACGGGTGGCTCGAGGGGCGTGAGGTGACCCGCGTCAGGATCGATCGTGAGACGTCCCGGTGTCCGAGGCACGGTCGATGGCGGCGGCGATTCTGGAGGCAGCGGATTCGCTTCAGGCGCTTTACGCGCGCGACTCGTGGACGCACTCCCCCGCCATGACGGAACGGCACGACGTCACCGCAGGGCTGCCGACGGTGTCGGTGCCGGTTCCCGTCGTGGCCGGTGCGGACGATCGGATCGTCCCCCGGCCGGCCAGTCCGAGCGGGAGCCCGTGGATCAACACTGCCGGATGGCCCCGTCTTCGCATGTCCACCTGGAGGGACACTCGGCGAACGGTGACGCTTGTCATGCCGATGCAGAAGGCTCAGCAGAAGGCTCATTGGCGTTCGTCGTTGGGGGGGCGCTTTAACTTAGCTCCGCTGCCACGCGACAACCAAGGAGCAAACGGTGTATTATCTGCGAGTGGACAGTATCATGATACTGACACATATTGCGCGATTTCATTGCCTGGCGAAGATTCTTCCTGGCTTTTCCACACCGTTTGCGGTGAATGTAGATAACTCGTGACCTCTCCTCGCTCTGATCCGCCGGTCTTGGTGACCGACGACGCTGGGCTCCAGACCGTTACAGACCGTTTCAAGCACACGTCTCGGATCGCCCTCGATACCGAAGCGGCATCGTTTCACCGGTATGTCGACCGGGTCTACTTGATCCAAGTGAGCAGCGACCGGGAGACGGCCATCGTGGACCCGCTGGCCGTCACGGACCTGACTCCCCTCGCGGACTGCCTGGCGTCGGCCGGGATCGAGGTCGTGCTGCACGACGCGGACTACGATCTGCGGATCCTGGACCGGGACTACGGCATCCGCGTGCGCCACGTGTTCGACACGCGCCTCGCCGCCCAGCTGGCGGGCGAGCCCTCCGTCGGACTCGGCGCCTTGCTCGAGAAGTACTGCGGTGTCACGATCGACAAGAAGTTCCAGCGGGCCGATTGGTCACGGCGCCCGTTACCCGACGACATGATCGCGTACGCGGCGGACGACACCCGCTATCTCCCCACCCTCCGGGACATCCTCGAACGACGCCTCTTGGAAATGGGGCGGCTCGAATGGGCGCGAGAGGAGTTCGGTCGACTGGAGGGAATTCGCTGGAGTCGGGGCTCGACGGACAATGAGGAGGCCTACCTGCGTCTCAAGGGTGCGAAAGCGCTCCGCGGCCGCCGCGCGCGAGGCGTGCTGCGCGCGGTGCACGGTTGGCGCGAGGACACGGCGCGTGCGCTCGACCGGGCGCCCTTCCGCGTGGTGGACAACATGGTGCTGCTCAACGTCGCGAAAGCCGCACCGACGACCATCGAGGCGCTGCAACAGCAGGCCAGGGTGCCCGCGTCGATCGCCCGGCGGTACGGGAAGAGTCTGCTCGACGCCGTCCGTGAGGCATTGGCGCTTCCGGAATCGGAGCTTCCCGTCATCGAGCGCACCCGGCGTCCGCCTCCCGATCCGGCGTACGATGCCGGCCTCGAGCGCCTCAAGCAGCTGCGGAACCGCCGCGCCGAGGAATTGGGGATGGATTCCGGGCTGCTGTGCCCGAACGGCACGCTTCAGGCGTTGTCCCGCGCGTCGCCAAACACGGCGCGCGACCTCGACGCGATCGGGGAGCTACGGAAGTGGCAGCGGGACGTGTTTGGGGACGACGCGCTGCTCGCCGCGCTCCACGGGACGTGAGGCGCCGGCGGTGTGGCGCCGGCTACAAACCAAGGAACGCCCGGACCTTGGGGTCGATGCGCTCGGGAGTCCAGAACGGTTCCCATACCAGCTCCACGGTCACGTCCTCCACTCCCGGGAGGCTGCGCACCACCTGCTCGGATTCGCCGAGAATCTGGCCACTGGCCGGACACCCCGGTGACGTGAGGGTCATCTTCACGTCCACGTTGGCGCCGTCCACCGCCACATCATAGATCAGCCCGAGGTCGACGATGTTCATGCCGGCCTCGGGGTCCTTCACCTGGCGAAGCGCTTTGCGCACCGCCTCCTCGCTCAACGCCTGCTTACCCTCTTCACCTGACATCGCCGCCTCCTCGGTTCGGTGACCCAAACCACCCCGAAAAGTAAGCTGCTTCGCGAGTTCCATTCAACTCACCGGGCCCCAGCGGCGGGCAACCCACCGGTACAGCCGCTCCGCGGCAGGCATGACGCCGGGGAAACGCGCCATGCCGACGACGGCCCAGCCGCCGGGGACGTAGCGGAAGAATTCGCGCGCAGCGGCGGCGCCCGCGAACACCTCGCCATCCGGCCGCACGAAATGCGCGGCTCGCTCGAGCGCCTCCCGTGGCTGCCCGGTTATGGCCGGGGCCCCTTCTTCCTGCAACGCGAGGAGCCGCACACGGTTTCCCCGATCTAACCGCTTTGCGCGCGACACCCATTTCCAGCAGAATCCGCAGCTCCCGTCGAATACAAGCGTCGGCGTGGCGGGCGCCTGCGATACCCGACCCACTCGACCAGCGGTCAACACGTGGATGTGGCCGCGGGCGCCGCCCCGCAAACCTCGCGATGGAGCGCGACCGCGGCGTCGGCGACCTCCCCGCGCGCCACCTTGAGCCGGGAGATCGAACGGCGTGCGCGCGGCGCGAACACCCGATTCGTGAGCACCACCACGAACAGCCCGCGTTGGGGATCGATCCAGATCGACGTGCCGGTATAACCGCCGTGGCCGAACGCATCGGCTTGGAGCAGTGTCCCCGTGTGCTCCGCCGAGGTCGGATCGTTCATCTCCCAGCCGAGGGCCCGGTTCCCGGGTCCGCGCCGGGTGAACTCGGCCAGCGTTGCGGCCGTCACGAGCCGCTCACCGTCCGCGGTCACGCCGCCGCGAAGATAGAAGCGGGCGTAGCGCGCGAGGTCCGCAGCGCTCGAGTAGAGACCCGCGTGACCCGAGACCCCGCCCAAGCGAACGGCGTTCTGGTCGTGCAGCTCTCCGGCGATCGCATGCCCACGCCAAAGGCCCACCGGCACGATGCGCGGTCGCAGAGCCCGTGCGGGCCGGAACATGGTTTGCGTCATCCCCAAAGGCCGAAACACCCGCGCCGCAACGAACTCCTCCAGCGGCCGCTTCGTGACGACCTCCACGACCCACCCGAGGAGCATGGCGTTGAGGTCGCTGTACTCGACCCGCGTCCCCGGTACCCACCGCAGCGGCTCCTCCAGCACGAGGCGGCGGGCCACCGCGGAATCGGCCGCGAGCTGGTTCAGCGGCAAGAACGCACGCAGCCCAGAGCGGTGCTCGAGCAGGTGCCGGACCGTGACGCGGCCCTTGCCCTCCCCTCGGAACTCTGGCAGGTAGCGTTGGACCGGGGCGTCTAGCTGCACCCAGCCAGCGTCCACGAGGATCATCGCCGCCGGAGTGGTGGCGACGACCTTGGTGAGGGACGCCAGGTCGAACAGCGTGCTGTCGGGATCGGGCACCTGACTCTCGGCGGACCATGTGAAGTGCCCGTACCCCCGGGCGAGCAGTGTGCGCTCGCGGGTGCCCACGACCACGATGGCTCCCGGGAAGACGCCGTCGCGAATTGCCCCGCTCACCACGCGATCGATGTCGCCCGCGGCGGAGAGCTGGAACGCGACCACGAAGGCGGTGACCAACGACACGGCTCGGCTCCGGCGTCGAAAGGGACTGCTGAATTCTAGCCGCTGCGGGGCGCGCCGATGCAGACGTGCTGGACGGCCGCTCGCCCGACGGTTACGCTCCCGCCATGCGCACGGGGCGACGCCTGGCACTGGTCGCGGCGATCCTCGCCTGCGTGGCGTCTCCACCGGCCTGGGGACAGGAGATCCGAGGACGCGTCGTCGAGCGCGCCACCGGAGAGGCGGTGATGGGCGGCTTTGCGGTCCTCGTCGATGAAGGCGGTCTCGAGATGGCGCGGAGCCTGACTGACGCGCGGGGCGCCTTCGCCCTTCTCGCGCCAGGGCCCGGCACCTATCGCATCCGCTCGGAGCGTATCGGCTTCCGCGTGGCGGTCTCCGATCTCATCGATCTGGCCGACAACCAGGTCGTGGAAGACTACACGCTCGCCGTGGAGCCGATCCTGGTGCAGCTCGACGCGATCACGGTGGAGGGCGACGACATCTGCCGCGTGCGGCCTGAAGAGGGAATGGCCGCCGCGACGGTCTGGGAGGAGATTCGCAAGGCGCTTGCGGCGACCAGATGGCTGGAGCAGAGCCGGCTCCTCACCTACCGGATCTTCAAGTACCGGCGCGAGCTGAAGCCCGACCTGCGCGTCGAGCGGGAGGCGGGAAACTTCGAGGTCGTCTCGGCTAGCCGCCCGTTCCATACGGAGGATCCGGCGTTGCTCGAAGCCGACGGGTATGTGCGGATCGAGCGCGGCGACGCGGTTTTCTTCGGACCGGACGCGCATTTGCTCCTGTCCGACCCGTTCCTCGACGGTCATTGCTTCCGACTCATGCCATCCGAAGACGGCTCCGATCATGTAGGTCTCACCTTCGTGCCGCTCGCGGATTCCGTCCCCAACTTGACGGGGGTGTTGTGGGTGGACCGCGCCAGCGCCGAGCTGAGACGCCTGGAGTTCACGTTCGTGAACCTTCCCATTTCCATCGAGGTGAAGCACATGGGCGGTGAGGTCACGTTCCGCCGCACGCCGGACGGGGCGTGGGTGGCGACCGCATGGTACCTGCGCGCCCCCGTGATCCGGACTCGCGGTGCCCGCCCCTTCCGGCGGCAATACCTGGACGGGTACGTCGAGGAAGGCGCGGAACTGGTGGAGATCATGCCACCGGACTCACCGTGACCCGCCGACCGCGCGCGACGCTCGTCGCGCCGGCTGGCGTGGTGCTGCTCGCCGCCATGAGCCTGCCGGTAGGCGCCCAGGAGTCGCCGGTAGATACTTTGGCGCTCCGCGCCCACACGTATTTCCTCGCACACGAAACGCTTCAGGGACGGGGCACCGGGACCCGTGGTGCGGACGTCGCCGCCGCGTACCTCGCGAGCCAGTGCCGCCGGCTCGGCCTGGAACCCGTCGGACCGGATTACTTCCAGCCGGTGCCATTGGAACGCGCGCGGGTGCTGGAAACGACCCGCCTTACGCTGGCCCGGGCCGGACGCGAGCGGACCTACACCTACCCCGTCGATTTCGTGCCCAACATCGGGTCCAAGCGGACGCTCGTCGACTTCGAGGGGCCCGCGGTCTACGTGGGTGACCTGGACGAGCTCGCGCCCGGCGCGCTGGATGCACTGCCGCTCGAGGGCGCGGTCGCCGTCACCCTGGGTGTCCCTGATCCGGGGGCCGCCGCGGGTCTCGCTGACCGGGCGGTTGCGGGACTCATCCACCTCGTGGGCGACGAGCGCGCGCTCGAGGCGTACCACCGGAGCCGCGGCGTCTATCGACTATACCACCGTGACTCTACCGTCCCGTCGTCGTTCTTCCCGCCCCTCCCCTCGGTCCTAGCGGGTCCGGCAATCGCGGACGGACTCCTCGCGGGGACGCCGCTGCTCGCCGGTCGGGACATGGCACCGCACCCGTTGCCCGTTCGCGTGCGCGTCGCCCTCGGGCTCGCACCCGAGCCGATCGAGGCGGCGAACGTGGTGTGCCTCCTCCGCGGTGCCGCGCCCGGCGCGGCGGACCGGGCCATCACGCTCACGGCGCACCACGACCACCTGGGGATCGGCGTCCCGGACGAGCGCGGCGACTCCGTGTACAACGGCTTCTCAGACAACGCGGCGGGGGTGGGGATGGTGCTGGCGGCTGCCGCCGCGCTCCAGCGCGACCGGCCGCGGCCGGCGCACTCCGTGCTGCTCTTGTTCTTCACGGGCGAGGAAGCCGGCCTGCTGGGGTCGGACTACTATGTGACCCGACCCCTCTGGCCGCTCTATCAGGTGCGGGCGGTGATCAACCTCGATGCCGGCGCGCCGCCGGCTCCACCGGTGACGTGGCGCCTGGCGGGCGTCGATTCTTCGGGGCTCGGGGCCACGGCGCTGGCCATAGCCGCCGCACGCGGCTGGACCGCCACGACGTCGCCGCCGCGACCCAACTCCGACTACTTCCCGTTCATCAGGGAGGGGGTACCGGCGGTATTCATCATCCCTGGCGCGGGACCGTACGAGGGGCTCACGGCCGACAGCTCAGACGCGCTGCGGCGCCGTTGGGACCGGTATCACGAACCCGACGACGAGTGGGCCGAAGACTTCCCGTTCGGTGGTCTCCGGCGGTACGCCGAGTTTGCGTTGTCGTTGGTGCGGGCGATCGATTCGAGCGGGACGGACTACCGGGCGAGCCTCACCGGCACGCGGAGCGATCCCGGCGGAAGCAAATAGAGGAGCTGCGCGCTCCGGCGGTCCCGGAGCGTGAGGTCGTGGACCGAAGTGGACGGATACATCACGTCGTCCACGGCGTCCGAATGGCCCAGTCCGATGAGGTGGCCGATTTCGTGCAGCGCGACGGTATAGACCGCTTCGGGTGACAGCGGGCGACCGTCGGCGCTGTGCGTCGCGAGCGTCACGCCGCCTCGAATCAGCCACCCACGGCGGTTCCACACCACGTCCGCCTGGCCGGCGCGGCGAAGCGGGAACCGCTCGATCCAGCGCACGAGGACGTCGGCCCGCGAGGAGTCGCGGTCGAAGCGGAACGTCACCGGCACGTCCCCGACCCGCTGCCAACGCGCGAACGCGTTCCGGACGGCCTGGGCGTGGTCGGTGCTGAACCCGGGGATGTGCGCGACGTCCTCCTCGAGCCAGACGGTGACTGGGTTTTCCGCACGCTCGTGCCAGCGGCGCAGCATCGAGTCGCTCTCGGCGAGCATCGCGGGGATGTATGTGTCGTGTGCCTCAATTTCCTTGAGAATTCTCTCACGGCGAGCTCGTGCGCTATCCAGGTGTACCGTACCGCCGACGGTCACCTGCCCGGCGGGCCCGCGGAAGAAAATGCCCTCATAGACCAGGGATCCGACGACAATTGCCGCCGCTCCAACAAAGAGGACAACCACCAGGATCATGGCGCTCTGCATGAGCGTGCGCCGCGAGCCGGTCCGGAGGGTCCGGAAACGCGTTACGCCTGGCATCGGGAGCGTTTAAACTCTATCATTTGAGGCATTTGACCGATCTCCTAACCGACCGATGCGCGCCCATTCCAGTGGCAGTTCGAACGCCTAGTCACGCAGAATTCGGGCCAACAGGCCGCGGGCGGGGTTGCCGGTGATCACTCCCCCAGGCCGGGCCATCATCAAGCTTCGGTATCCGGTCATCGGGTTCTGGATCCTGGTGGCCGTGCTGGCGATCCCTCGTGCGTCACGGGTGGACGAGGTGCTTCACGTGCAGGGACACTCTCTGTACGACTCTGACTCCGAGATGGCGGACCGCCTAGTCCGGGACGAATTCGCCAGCCCGGTCGCGGAATTCTTCGCGGTCACCGTGAGCGGGCCGGTGCCCGTCGACAGCCCCCCCCACCGCACGCTGCTCGACTCGCTGACCCGTACGGCCCTCGCCGAGCCGTACATTACGCGCGTCTACTCCTTTCTCGACAACGCCGACACCAACCTCGTCAGCCCCGACCACCGCACCACGTTTTTCCTCGCCACGGTCGAAGCTGAGTCCGGAACGAGGGCCACCGACTACGTGCCGGCGTTCCGGGAGGCCATCCACCGGACGGAGGCGCGATTGGGCTGGGCGGCGCCTTACGAGGTCCACGTCACGGGCGGACCGGCGCTGGACTACGACGTCCGCACGGTGAGCAAACACGACGCGGAGCGCAGCGAGCGACACGCGCTGCCGTTCACGGCGGTCGTGCTGATCCTGGCGTTCGGTGCGCTGGTGGCGGCGGTGCTGCCCCTCGTGGTGGGGGTGTTTGCCATCACCTGCGCCCTCGCGATGGTGTACGTGACGGCCGCGGTCTATCCAATGTCGGTGTTCGTCCTGACCATCATCACGATGGTCGGGTTGGGCGTGGGGATCGACTATTCGCTCCTGGTGGTAACCCGGTTTCGCGAGGAGCTAAACCGCGGCCGCGGCCACCGCGAGGCGGCGGAGCGCACGATCTCCACCGCGGGGCGGGCGGTCGTGACCAGCGGGCTCACCGTGATGGTGGGGTTCGCGTCCCTGCTGGTCACGCCCATCACCGAGACGCGATCCGTCGGTTTGGGCGGTCTGTACGTCGTGGCGGTTGCCGTTCTGCTCGCCGTCACGCTGCTGCCCGCCGGGCTGTCGCTGCTTGGACGGACGATCGATCGGCCCAAATGGTTGGCAAAGCGGCTGTCGTGGTACCACCAGCCCACAGGGTGGGAGCGGTGGGCCCGGTGGCTCGGCAAGCATCCGTGGCGGGCGATCGTGCTCGGCGGCTCGCTGGTGGCCCTGATCACCCTCCCGGTGACACAGATCCAGATTGGCCTCCCGCGGTCGGGCTGGTTCCCGGCGAAGACCGAGTCGAATCTGGGAGTGCAGGCGCTCGACCGGATCGGCGCGCGCGGGGCGCTCCAGCCCATCCGCGTGGTCGTGCAGGCACCGGCGGGCGAGAAGATCGTCGGCGCCCGTTTCATCAGGGGGTTCAAACGGCTCTCGGATTCGATTCAGGCGGATCCGCGGGTTGCCCAGGTGCGCAGCCCTGTCGATATCCGACCGGGCATGTCCATGCTGCGCTACACCATGATGTACGCGGACGTCGAGGAGGCACGCGCCCGCGCCCCCGAGTTCTACGACGCGTATCTATCGCCCAACGCCGGGACCGCCTTGATGGACGTGTTGCTCGCCGACACGGCCTCTCTCACGGGCTCCATGGCGTCGATCCGGCGCATCCGCCGCATCGCCGACGCGGGCGTGTCGGGCCTCGACTCGGTGCGGGTGGTAGTCGGGGGGTTCGCGGCCTCCAGCGTGGACCTTCAGGACAACCTGCTCCGGCAGTTTCCGTTGGTGATCGCGCTGGTATTGATCACGACCGCCGTCATGCTGTTCGTGGCGTTTCGATCGATCCTCGTCCCGCTCAAGGCCGTCGTCATGAACTGCCTATCCGTCGCCGGGACGTTCGGCGTCACCGTCCTCGTCTTCCAGTACGGTTGGGGGTCCGGACTCTTCGGCGTGGAGGGCCCGACCGAGGCGATCTACGTCGTCGTCCCGGTGTTCGTGTTCGCGATCGTGTTCGGGCTCAGCATGGACTACGAGGTGTTCCTGCTCTCGCGGATCAAGGAGGCGTTCGACCGCTCCAAGCGGAACGATCAGGCGACCATGGAAGGGCTGACGGCGACGGCGTCGGTGATCACCAGCGCGGCGGCCATCATGATCATCGTGTTCTGGGCATTCACCTTCTCGCGGGTGCTGGTGGCGCAGTTCATGGGCTTTGCGCTGGGGGTGGCGGTGCTCCTCGACGCGACGCTCATCCGCATGGTGCTGGTTCCCGCGATCATGCACATCGCCGGGCGATGGAACTGGTGGCCGGGCGTGCGCCTCGCGCCGGCAACGGCTGCGGAGGCGGCCGTCAGCGACGCAGAGGGGAGCATCGAGGAACCGGGGGAGCGGCGAGGCGGACGGCCGTCTCCAAGCGCTGTCCCCTGAGGTCCCAGTGCCAGGCGTCCACGCGCTCCCGCGTGTCGAGCCGCTTCAGCGGCTTGTATTGCAGCCACTCCGGGCGCATCCCCAACACGGTCCCGGCCCGCAGCAACGCGTCGCGGTTGGATGATACGAGATGCGCCCATGGCTGGCCGTCGAGGAGGAATCGGTGAAGCCACAGCCCCCCGCTCAGCGCGTGCGCCATGCCGTCGCGCCGACGCTCGAACTCCCGCCACGAGAGCTGGGAAAGGGTCACCTCAGCCGCAACTGATGTGGCCCTCTTTCGTAGCCGTTCCCACTGGAGCGGCGCCCTGCACGAACACGTAACACCGGACGGTCGTGTTCATGTGCTGCGTGGTGGCCGACCAGCCCAGCACGGTAGCCTCGTTGATCGCGAGCGAATCGCCCGGGCTCAGCTGGAAGCCCCGAGCTTCGAGCGCCGCGAGGTCGCCGGTGTACACGCTGTAGTCGTAGAAGTAGGACTCCTGCGCCACGGCGAAGTTGCGCAGGTCGGACTTCATCACCGTGACGAAGGAGCGGTCGCGCGAGCTCGTGAGCCGGTTGACGGCGATCGAGGCCAACAGACCGAGGATCGTCACCACCATCATCAGCTCGACGAACGTGTATCCACGGGGCGTCCGCCGGCCGGTTGGGGAACGTGCACCGGGCCGCATACGACTAAGATGAACGAGGCCGGGAAGCGCGGCAACCCATCACCGCTTGGCCTCCAACCAGCTGGACCCCGTCCCGATGTCCACCACGAGCGGAACGCGCAGCGATGCCGCCCCCTCCATGGCCGCCCGGGCCATCGCCACGGTCTGCTCCACCTCGGATTCGGGGGCCTCGACCACGAGCTCGTCATGCACCTGCAAGAGCACGCCGCCCGATAGCCCGGCGGTCAGCAGCTCGGCGTGCAGGCGGATCATCGCCACCTTGATGATATCCGCGGCCGAGCCTTGCATGGGGGAGTTCATGGCGGTTCGCTCACCGAACGCACGGATGCTGTGGCTGCGGTCCTTCAATTCGGGGATATAGCGGCGCCGGCCGAAGATCGTCTCGACGTAGCCCATTCGCTTCGCCTGCTCGACGGTGGCGTCGAGGAACCGGCGGACGCCCGCGAACCGCTCGAAGTAGAGGCGAATGAAGTCCCGCGCGTCCTCCTGCGTGATCCCGAGCTGCCGGCTGAGCGCAAACGGCCCCTGCCCGTAGATCGTGGCGAAATTGATCGTCTTCGCGCGGGCGCGCATGTCCGGTGTTACCTCGTCCACCGGCACGCCGAAGATGATGGCCGCAGTCTCCCGGTGAATGTCGCCGCCGCGTCCAAAGGCGCCAATGAAGGCCTCGTCGTCCGACAGATGTGCGAGGACCCGCAGCTCGATCTGCGAATAGTCGGCGATCACGAACAGATTGCCGGGCCCGGGGACGAACCCGCGTCGAATCCGCTCGCCCCGTCGCGTCCGCACCGGGATGTTCTGGAGATTGGGATCGGACGACGACAGCCGGCCGGTCTGCGCCCCGGTCTGATGGAACGTGGTGTGGATCCGCCCGGTGTGCGGGTCCACGCTCGACGGCAGCACGTCCACGTACGTGGAGCGGAGCTTGCTCAACTCGCGATACTCGAGCAGGAGTCGCGGTACCTCGAAGCCCAGGCCAGCGAGCTGGGCGAGTACCTCCGCATCCGTCGAAGGGCCCGTTTTCGTCTTCTTCACGACCGGCAAATTCAGCTTCTCGAACAGGACGTGCCGGAGCTGGGGTGTGCTGTTGATGTTGAGGTCCGTTCCCGCCTCGCGGTAGATCGCTTGCTCGATCTGCTGCAACTCGGCGCCGAACTCGCGGGAAAGCCGGCGGAACCAGTCGGGATCGATCGCGATCCCGCGCCACTCCATATCGGCCAACACGCGTGTGAGGGGCAACTCGACCTCCTGGAGAAGGCGGGTCAATCCGAACGCGTCGAGTTGCTGCCGGAAGTAGGCCAGCAATCCGAGAATCGCGTCGCCGCGGGCCGCCGAGAATTCCATGGCTCGCGCCGGCGACGCCTCCGCGAGAGGGCGGACCGACCGACCCTTGCCACGCAGGGCCTCCAATGGCATCAGGGTCATGCGCAGGTGCTCGGGCGCCAGCACGTCCAGCTCGTGGGTGCGGCGGCCGGGATCCAGCAGGAAGCTGGCGAGCTCAGTGTCGAACACGACGCCGGCCAACTCGACCCCCGCGCGGCGAAGGGCGAGCTGATCGCGCTTTACGCCGTGCCCCACCTTCGGCACCGCAGGATCGCGCAACAAGTCGGCCAAGGGCGCCATCTCGGGCGCGTCGAGCCCCGGGACATTCACGACCTCCCACTCGGGCGCCAGCTCCCCTTCCGGTGGGCGATGCCCCAGCGGCAGATACCATGCCTGCCCCGGCCGCGTGGCGAGCGTTAGGCCGACGAGCGGCGCGCGCCGCGGATTCGCGCCGTCCGTTTCGACGCGCAGCGCCACGGCTTCGGCTTGCCGCGCGGCCTCGACGATGGCCGGAAGGTCTCCGGCCCGCGTCAGTAGACCATACGCGGCTGCCGTCATCGCCTCCGGCGGTGGTCCGGAATCGAGCTTCGGGAGGAGGGTGTGGAACTCGAGGTCGGTGTAGAGCCGCCGAACGGCCTCGATGTCGATCTCCCGCACGTGCAGCGTGTCGAACTCGAGCGCCACGGGCACGTCGCGCCGTATGGTGACCAGGTCGCGGCTGAGTCGCGCGGCCTCCGCCCGTTCCACCAGCGCCTCGCGCACTCGCTTGCCGGGCATCTCGGCGGCGTGCGACAGGATGGTCTCCAGGTCGCCGTATTCCTCGATCAGCTTCCGCGCGGTCTTGTCGCCCACGCCGCGCACGCCGGGCACGTTGTCGGAGCTGTCGCCCACGAGCGCGAGGTAGTCGACGACCCGATCGGGCGGCACGCCCAGGCGTTCGGACGCGTTGGACATGTCCACCAGATGCTCTTCCACGCCGGCCGGGCCGCCCCGGCCGGGATTGAGCAGGGCCACGTTCGCGGCGATGAGCTGGTAGAAATCCTTGTCGCCCGACACAATCACGACCTTCATGCCGGCGGCGGCGGCGCGGGAGGCGAGGGTGCCGATCACGTCGTCGGCCTCATAGCCGTCCACCGCCACCAAAGGCACGCGGTACGCCTCGAGCAGCGCTTCCACCCGATCCAGCGAGCGATCGAAATCCTGCTGCAGCTCCTCGTCGAGCTTCTCGCGCGTCGCCTTGTACTCCGGATAGACCTCGGAGCGAAACGACGAGCCCGCGTCGTGGACCCACGCCACGTGCGTCGGTCTGTACTCCGTGAAGAGCCGCTGGAGGAAATTCGCGACGCCCCAGACCGCGGACGTGTTCTCGCCGCGACTCGTCCGCAGCGGCCGACCGATCATCGCGAAAAACGCCCGGTAAATCAGGGCGTATCCATCCACGAGGTAGAGCGTCGGTGGGTCGGAGAGAAACATGCGGGGGAAGATAGCTAGGCCAACAGGACGACCGTTGCGCCGACCACCGGAGCCACCACCAAGTTGTCGTCGACCGGTCCGGACCAGCGCTCGGCCGCGGCGCCCACCGCGCTGGCGACGACGACGACATGGATGGGAAAGCCGGAGGCCGCCAGCGCCGCGCACCCGGTCACGAGCGCCGCGAGCGTCCCGGACCACGACTTTGCGCGGCTGCCGCCAAGGCGCTCACCGACCATCGCGGCCGCCGGATCCGCCAGCGCCCCCACCAGGATGCCGGCCGCCGCCGCGCGCGATGGGAGCAGAACCGCGGCGGTGTACCCGAGCATCAGCCAGGACGCCCCGCTCAGCCTATACCGCTCCGACGGGCGGAATACCGGCAGCGCCCGGAACAGGACCTCGTGAACGGCCGGCTTCCCGATGCGCACGAGGTCCACCCCCAGCGCGGCGACCGTGGCGCCGACGATGAGCGACCGATAGACGACCGGCGGCGCGACGTAGATCAGCAGGAGGACGGCACCCGACGCGGCGTGGATCGCCCGCCGGAGCGCCGTCCCGGTCACGGCGCTCCTGCCGACGGCTCGGCGCCACCGGGATAGAGCGCGGCGTACAGGGCTCGATTGCGCAGCACGCTGCGCAGGTACCCGCGCGTCTCGACGTACGGGATGCGCTCCACGAAGCGGGCGGGATCGCTCGCTTCCGGATACCGAAGCCACCGGGCCACCGGACGGCCGCCCGCGTTGTACGCGGCGAGGGCCGGCACGACCTCACCGTCGTACTGGCGGAGGAGTGCCCCGAGGTAGGCGGCGCCGATGTGCAGGTTCGCATCGGCGACAGCGAGGAGGCCCTCGTCCCAGGCCACGCCGAGCCGGCTCGCCGTCTGGGCCGCGGTGCCGGGCATCAGCTGCATCAGTCCGCGCGCGCCCGCCCGCGATGTGACGTCCGGGCGGAACATCGACTCCTGCCGGATGACGGCGGCCAGGAGGTACGGGTCGAGCCCGAGCTTTCGCGCCTCGGCTCGCACGACGCCCCGGAACGGCCACGGGAACACCGCCTCGAGGACGTCGCGATCGTGCAAAGTGTGACGCTCCGCCGCGCGCCACCCGAGCGCGACACCGCGGACCATGAATCCGCGTTCGTTGAGCGCGTGGGCCAGCGCGAGTTGCTCCTGGACGGGCCGCTCTTGGTGGGCGAGGAACGCCGCGAGGGCCTCGGCCTCCTCGCCGGGAAGCGCCTGCACGAGCAGGTCCAAACGGTCGAGCGACACGGCAAGGGCGGAGCCCGGTAGCGCTCGAGATGCGCGCCCCGACAACACTGGCAGCGGCAGGCCGAGGAGCGTGCGCGTCACCGTTCCGTAGTAGCCGATCGAATCCTCGTATGCCAGCGCGCGCCATGCGCGCAGCGCGGCCGCGCTGTCGCCGGCCTCGGCGAGCGCGGCACCGAGGAAGTACTGCGCGGCGCGCCGATGCGGTCCCCGTGCCGCGATCTCGTCCTGATACCATTGTCGCGCCCCCGCAGGATCGCCCTTCGCGACCGCGAGCTCGGCGAGGCGCAAGCGGGCGCGCCCCGCGTATTCCTCGGTGGGCCAGCGTGCCGCAATCGACGCGTAGAGTGCTTCCGCTTCGCGGCGACGCCGCTGATCCTGGCGCGCATCGGCCACGAGGTACACCGCGAGAGCAGCCCGCGGATGGTCGGCATGGGTCTCGGCGAATGCGAGCAGCGCATTCCACCCTTCCTCGCGCCGCCCCATGCGCATGAGGAGTCTGGCCCGAGCGTAGACCGCGTCGCCGGCGTCAACGCCACCGCGCGCCGCCGCCCGGGCATACGCCGAGAGCGCCTCCGCGCGCTGGCCAACCGCACTGCGCGCGTCCCCCAGGAGCTTGATGGTGGCGGGGGACGTGTCGCCCTCGGCCACAGCGAGCTCGATCAGGCGGACGGCCTCGCGCGGGTCGCCGTGCGCCCTGTGCGCCCGCGCCAGGCTCAAACGATCGACCGAATCGTCGTGGAGGAGGCCGGGTACCGCGAGCGCGAGGCGAACGCCCGGAGCCGCCCCGTCCTGCAGCGCGCGTGCGGCGTAGCGCCGCGCGGCGCTCGAGTCGCCCCCGGCGAGCGAGAGGGCGATCGCCGCGGAGTCGTCACCCGCCTCCCGCATGACGGCCGCCGCCCGCCTGATCTCGCCGGCGGCGAGCAGCGTCGCGGCGCGCGCCCGGGCGGCGAGCGTGGCGGCGGCGGGGGGCGCGGCGGTGAGGAGCGCTTCGGCACGCACCGGGTCGGTGGTCACCCCGGCCTCGCGCACGGCCAGCCATCCGGCGATCTCCGGAAGCAGCAGGGCCGCCGACCGGTAGTAGGTGGCCGCCCTCCGGTCGAGCCCCGCCCGCTCGTGCCCGTCCGCGGCGCGCGCGAGCAGGATGCCCTTTTCGCGCCCCCGCGCGGCGCGCGCGGCGTTGGCGAACACGAGCGCCGCTTGCCCGGGGCGCCCGGCCGCCAGATCGCTCTCTGCGAACAGGCGCAGCGCGGCGGGGCTGGTCAGCGAGGAAGAGTCGCTGGCGGCGAGGGTCTCGAGTAGTCGCCGTGACCGCTCGGGCCTGCCGAGACGGAGCTCCGCGTCCGCGGCACGGAGCAGATCCGCGGTACCGGCGTCACCCGCGTCGAGGGCGGGGCGCAGGCGCTCGAGGACATGCCACGGCTGCTCCAAGACCTCCGCCTGCACCGCCCCGTTCGAGGTCGGTGACGACGCGGTACTCGGAACCGCGAGGATCGCGGCGAGCGCGAACCCGATTCGCCAAGCGGTATCAGGCACCGCGTCGCAACCGTTGGAGGAGCTCTTGATACGTGGCGCGCGACGCTCCCGTCAGCACGAAGACGCCGAATCCGTTCTCGTCGATGAAGTCGAGCACGACGCGCTCGGCGGTGTACTCCCAGCGAATCCAGCGCGCGCGCGGGCTCTGAAGGTCGGAGCTGCGATCGAGCACGTCGGACGGCTCGCCGAGCGTGATGAACACCTCACCGCGGTCCGTGAGCCATCCGGGATCGGCGCCTTCGTGGAACCGTTCGTTGGCCTCTTGCACGCGCCCGAAATACTCGTCGAAGGCCTCGTGCTCCGTGGTCCAGGGAGCGGGGTCGGTTGCCTCCCAGAACGCCGCCCACAGACCGGGGCGCTCTTCGGGCGCCGCGTCGCGCAGGCGACGCAGGGCCGCCTCGTGGCCGATGTACCGCAGGAGCGAGACCACTTGCCCAAAGTTCGCGAGCGCCCACCGGTCGGAGAAGCTGATCAGCAGCGGCGCGCCCGCCTGGCCGACGCCGGCCACGGCCGCCTCGAGGCGCAGCTCGCCCACGGGAAGCGCCTCCGACCCAATACCGATCATGCCCGACACGAGCTCGCTCGACCCGCCCAGCCGGACCGTGTCGCGCCACACCTCGCTCTCCTCGTCGGCTTCGGCGGCGAGCGCCCGCAGGACAACGGGGGTCCCGTCGGGCACGCCGTACGCCTCCAGGTAGACGCGCACCGTGTCGACGCCGTACGGAACCGTGGCCCGCGGACTCACCACGAAGTCCGGCAGGGCGGCGCGGTCATGGCGCGCGACGCCGCCCACGATGGGCACCGGGGCGGCGACGGCCGGGCCCGCGCCGTACCGCGGGACGACGAGCGTGTCCTCGACCGCACCCGTTCGGGAGGCAAGGCCATCGGTCACCGACACCGCGGCTACGACCCTTCCGGGGGAGACGTGGAACGCCTGCTGGTAGATCACGCGCTCGTCGCCCCGCCGGGTCTCGCGATAGTTCTCCACGTGAACCGTCTGATCGCTGGTGAAGCGTTGCAGCACGGCTTCCCCCCGCCGAAACACGGCTTCCACGCGATACTGCGCCTCGTACACACTGTCCGAACGCTGGAACGACAGCGCGTCGGAAGCGATCGAGAGCGCGAGCACCCCCATCGTGCTGTCCGCCGTCGGTCCGGTGAGGAAGTTGAGCGACGCCACGAACGGAACCTTCGCGTCGGACACGAGGAGCCCCATGTCGCGGTAGAGCGAGACCGCATCGAACAGGCGCGGCACGACGACCTCGGGATCGGGCGCGTCGCCGCCCGATCCGACGCGATGCCACGTACCGCATCCTACCAGCAATACGCAGACCACCACGGCGGCCGATTCCGCGATACGTGCCCTCGGATGCCTCATGCGCGCACGTCCCCTCGATCTCGATCGACTTGCCGACGTTCACGGACGGCGCTTACATTCGCCGACGCATGCCACAAGAGAATCTCGCCGGTCGGACCGTCGCCGGCTACCGACTGCTCGATCGCGTTGGAGAGGGCGGCACCGCCACGGTCTATCGCGCCGAGCGTGCCGACCACGGCGCGTGCGCGGTCAAGGTCCTCCGTGAGCGACTGCGCAGCGACCCGACCGCGGTACAGCGTTTTCTGCGCGAGGCGGGGTATGGTAGCCGCGTCACCCACCCATCGGTCGTGCGCACGTACGAATACGGGGAGGAAGAAGACCTCTACTACCTCGCACTCGAGTGGGCCGACGGCGAGCCACTGTCGAGGTTCGTACACCGCTCGGGGCGGCTGGCTCCTCCGTTGGTGGCCAACGTCGTGAGCCAGCTCGCCGACGGGCTCGCGGCGGCGCACGCCGTGGGGATCATTCATCGGGACCTCAAGCCCGAGAACGCGATCTACGATCCGGAGACGCGGAAGGTGAAGCTGCTGGACTTTGGGATCGCGCGGGATGCGCAGGCCGATCCATCGCAGCGCCTCACCCGCACAGGATTCTTCGTTGGCACCCTCCAGTACGTCGCCCCCGAGGCGCTGTCCGGCGAGTTGGTGGACGAGGCCGCCGACATCTACAGCTTGGCCACGATCACCTACTACCTGCTGACGGGGGTTCACCCCCATTCGGGGCGCTCGCCGCGGGAGCTGTTTCAGCAGCTGCTCACCGAGCCGCCCACGCCTCTGAATCAGGCCGTGAAGGGCGTCCGTTTCCCCAACCGGCTCGAGGCCGCCGTGATGCGCGGACTCTCCCGGGATCCGAAGGACCGCCAGGCGGACGTGCGGGAGTTCGCCCGGGAGGTCCGGGAAGCGGCAGATGGCCCGGATGAAGAACTCAAGGAGCGGCGCGGGATGTTTGGCACCTTGAAGTCCTTCCTGGAAGGACGAAAGCCGGATTGAGCTATGTGAGTTGTATGAGCTACTACTATAGGAACCCGTCATGAGCACTGCCCGCGCGGAGCTCATCACCCTGCTGACCGACCGCTCGCTCCAAACCGGCACGTTCACGCTGGCGTCCGCTCGGACCTCCAGCTACTACATCGATGCCCGACGTACGACGATGAGCGCGCGTGGCCTCGACCTCGTGGGCCGGCTCGGCCTGACGGCTATTCGGGAAGCGGGATGGGACGCGCAGCTGGTCGGCGGCCTCACCCTGGGCGCCGATCCGGTCGCGTATGCCGTCGCGCTGACCAGCCGCAACGCGCCGCCGCCGATCGATGCGTTCACGATCCGCAAAGCACCGAAGGACCACGGCGCCGCACGACTGATCGAGGGATGCTTCACGCCCGGTGCGCGCGTGGTGGTGGTTGAGGACGTGCTGACGACGGGCGCGTCCGCCCTTCAAGCGGCGGAGGTCCTGGCCCGCGAGGGAGCTCGCGTTCTCGGCGTGCTCGCCGTGGTCGACCGCAACGAAGGCGGGCGTGATGCCGTCGCCCAGGCCGGCTACGAGCTGCGCGCCTTGGTCGCCGCCGAGGAGCTGGGCGTCCGACACGACGCCGCTACGTGACCATGGAGCGTCCACCGCCACTCGGCCCGCGCAGCCTCGACGCCTACCAACGCGGCGTGCGACGGCGCTGGGTCATCCTCGGATTCGCGACCACCTTTCTCGTTATGGGACGTCTGGGCGGATTCGCGCCGGCGTCGCTCCTGGCCATCGCCTTCACTGCCGGCGGGGCCGCCATGGCGATCGTCACGTTTGGGGTGGCCTATCGCCGGTGGCACGACGTGCTGGACGTGCCCGCGCTGGCCATCTTCGATGCGCTCCTCGTGGGCATCTTCGGCGCCCTGTACAGCCCCACGGGCCTGTCGGTCCTGATGCTCGCGGTCATCCTCCCCTACGTCGTCAACGACAGTCGTCCGGTTGGGCCGGTGGCGGCCGTCGGCGCCACAGCCGTGTACCTGGCGGTCGCCGTGCTGCACCGCTTGGCGTTCTTCCCGCCGGCGTCGCTCGGCCTGGCCCAGTTGGTGGAGGCCGCGTTCCTCTTGGCGGCCGGGCTCTTCGTGACGCGGGACCTCCACGGCGCCGCGCGCCGGTTGATGCTCTTCCGATCCGCGGTCGAGTCCACGAGCGCGAGCCGCGCGGGGGTCGACATCCCGGACGGACCGGTCGATGAGGCGGGCGCGCTCGGACGGGTCCTCCGCGGGTTCCTCACGGAGACCCGGGCCGCCCTCGACGCCTTGCGACACGACGCGGCAGCCGTGGCGCGTTCGGCGGGGGCGCTCGCCGCGGTTTCCGATCGGATGCGCGACCGGAGCGAGCAAGTGGCCGAGACGGCGGCCACACTGGCGTCGGGGATCGGCAAGCAGCGGGCGGCGGCCGAAGGCGGCCGGCAGACGAGCGCGCGCGCGGCCACCGATGCCGACGATCTCCGGCACCAGGCGGAGGAGATCGAGGGGGAGACACGCCGCTTACGCGACGTCGCCGAGCGTGGCCGTGAGCGAGCCACCCGCGCGAGCGACGCGCTCGGCGCCATCGGCGAGGAAATCCGGAACACGATGGCGGCCGTGAAGGACCTCAGCGACCTGTCGGAGCGCATCGTTGCCTTCGCACAATCCATCGGGCGGATCGCGCGCCAGACACATCTTCTGGCGCTGAACGCCGCGATCGAGGCGGCGCGCGCCGAAGAGCACGGCGCGGGGTTCGCGGCGGTCGCGCACGAAGTCCGTGGGCTGGCCGGGGAAGCCTCCCGCTCCGCGCGGGACGTGACCGAGGTGATCGCCGAGGTGCGCGCCGGCATCGAGGCCGTCGCCGCGGCCATGGGAGCGGGCGCCGAGCAGGTCCAGAGCGTCGGCGAGGTCGCCGGCGATGCCCGTCGCAGTCTCGACGCCATCCATACCGGCGCCGCGGACGCCACCGAGCGGGTCACCGTCGCGATCCGCCTGGCGCGCGAGCAGGTAGCCCGGCTGGGGGCGCTCGCAACCGATCTCGCGCGGTCCGCGGAGATCAGCGCGCACGCATCCACGGACGCCGACGGCGCGGTCGTCGGTGCGGAGTCTCAGGCCCAGGCCATCGTGGAGCTGACGCAGAGGGCGATCGCCGTGGCGGAGGCGGCAACCCGGCTGCTCGCCGCCGCGGATCGGCTCGCGGGCAACGGGGCGGGCCCAGACTTCGCACCGACCGCGCCGGGCCATTGATCGTTCCCTCCCGGACCCGACTCGCTAGTGCCGTCCGGGCTCGTCCACCCCGTGATCCAAGGGATGAAACGTGCGAAGCCGCATCCGGAAGGGAACGATCATCCGGGCGACGAAGTCGTCGAGCGCCGCGTTGAGGGGATAGCGGCGCCGGAACTCCGTGGCCGTGACGCCGAGGGCCGCGCGCAGGTGCCGGCCGAAGCTCTGAGGCGACGAGTAGTCGAGCCGGTACGCCGCGTCGGCGACGGAGAGCCCCGGCGATTCGAGGAGACCAGCCGCATAGACCAGCCGGATCGCCGCCAGGTAGCGTTTAGGGGACGGAAACCCGCCGCGAAAGAACCGCGACATGAACGTGCTTGGAGGCACTCCCACCCGTCGTGCCAGCGTGCGCACCGTGGTGGTGGAAGGGCCTACGCGCACGAGGATCTCAAAAAACTGCCGGGAGCTCGGCGTCGCGTCGTCCAGCGCGGGGAGAACCCGCTCAAGGATACGGGCAATCGTGGGCGTCGCCGGATGCGACACGAGGTCCCGGAGCCGGCGCCATCCGTCGCGGGCACTCAGGTCGAACAGCGTACGCACTCCGTGCGCTCCCAGATCGAGCAGCCGTTCGCTCGTCGAGGGATCGTGCTCCGAGAGGACGGCCACGGTGGGTACGCCGGGAAAGCCGCTGACCAGTCGCGCCACTTCCGACAGTTGCTCGCGGGCCACGCAGCGGGGCGAGACGAGCACGGCGTGCACAGGCCGCTCCCGGACCGCCTGCAGCACTTCGTTCACGGTCCGCGCATGCAACGCCGCGAACCGCCCGCCGACGGCGGCATCGAAGCGGGTACGTTCGTCGGACTCCAGCAGGGTGGCGACGGTCGCGAGCGAGTTGATCGAGCGCATGGCGAAGCTCCTGGGCACGGCCGACGTTAGGGCCGGGGCCTCAACGCCGTCTCAACGAGCGCACTTCAGCTCGGGGCCAGTCAGCGCTATCTTCAACTGCAGGGGTGGTGGTGTGCGACGGTCGCGGCCCGCCTCGCGCGGGTCGAGGAAAGTCCGAGCTCCACAGGGCAGGCTGCCAGGTAACGCCTGGGCGCCGGAAGGCGATGGACAGGGCCACAGAGAATAGACCGCCCGTCCGTGAAGGCGGGTAAGGGTGAAACGGTGAGGTAAGAGCTCACCGCACGACTGGCAACAGTCGTGGCACGGCAACCCCCAGCCGGAGCAAGGCCAAATAGGCGGCGAGGTCCGGCCCGGACCGCCTGAGCCGCGGGTAGGCCGCTCGAGATGGCGGGTGACCGCTATCCCAGATAGATGACCGTCCGAGCGCTTCGCGCTCGAACAGAACTCGGCTTACGGCACCGCCACCCCTGGCCTCGGCTACCGCGGCGTCGTATCATACCCCCGGCCTTCACCGACCCATCTCGTCATGTCCGAGTCCGCGAACGCTCCAGAGGATCGACCGTATCCGGAGGGCTGGGAGGAGGTGGCAGAACTGCGAGTCTTTCGGACCACGGCCGAGCGCTGGCAGAAGCTGATCAGTTGGCGTTCCGAGATGCGCCGCAAGGGGTGGAAACTGCTCCAGGTGTCGTCTCAGGGCGTCGAGATGGTGGCCGTCTTCGGACGGACGCGCGCCGAGCTGCTGGCACGACAGGAGGCGGGGTGACGATTCGCGGTCCGGCGGCCGCCAGCGCATGGGCCGCCACCGCCCTCCTCGGCGCGGTGGCGATCGCCGGATGCGGCGGCACCGCCGGACCGCCCGCGAGACCCGGACCCGACGACGACGCTCCCATCCCCCTCTCCACCACCCTGCTGTACGAGCCGTACCACGCGCAGTACCGCGCCGTCAGCCGACGCCACGTGCAGCAGGAATTCAATGGTCAGGTCACGACCACGGATCTGAACCTCGGATATTTCATCACCGCCCGCCTGGCGTCCGCTGACGGCGCCCTGGACGTCACGCTCATCCTCGATTCAATCCCGCTCCTCTCGGGTCTGCCCATGGCAGACGCCGCACAGGCTGCCGGCACGCGCTTCTCGGCCACCATGTCGCCTTCCGGCCAGGTCCTCCGATTCGATGGGGATACGTCGCAGGCGGAACTCGTACACCAACTGGCGACGGGTCTCAAGGAGTTCTTTCCCCGCCTCCCCCCGAACGGCGCGCGCCTCGGCGACACCTGGACCGACACGTCCGAAGCGCACACCCAAGCGGGCCAGCTCGACTTGACCGTGCGATCCGTCAACCGGCACGAGGCGGTGGAGTGGAGCCTGTGGTCGGGCGAGCGGGGACTCCGGATCGTCACGATCTCCAACTATACGCTCTCCGGAACGGGCTCGGAGAGCGGCCAGGCGTACGACCTGGATGGATCCGGCAGATCGCACACCGACCAGTTCGTGGGTCGTGACGGTCGCTTTCTGGGTCTCACCGCGGTGGATACGCTCGAGTCCACGGCCACCTTGACCTCGATCGGGGCCATCATTCCGATCCTTCAGACCCGAACGGACACCCTTGTTCTCGTTCGCTAGCGCGCGGGGCGCGGTGCTCCTCGCGTTGGTCGGTGGTACCTGGGCCCACGCGACCGCTGAGGGCCAGGCGATTCCCGCGCGTTCCACGGACTATCTGTTCACCGCCACCACCGAAGACGTGCGCGGAACGTGGCTGAACCCCGCGGGGCTCGCCGTGGTCCCCGCCGCGTCCATCATGGCGGAACTGGTCCTGGACCGCGTGCTGTCGGACGGCACGCGCCTCGGCCAGTGGACCGCCGGATTCGCGTCTCGCGGCGTGTCGTTCGTGTACCAACGGGACCGGATCCCTAACGAGGACGCCAACCAGGCCTTCCGGGTCGCCGGCGCGCTGCCTTTCCGGCGAGGTGCGGTCGGCGCCGCGTTCACCTTTTACGAGAGCGACCGGACCGAACGGGGGTTCGACATCGGCCTGCGGTACCGTCCGCTCCCGCGGGTCGATCTCGCCGCCGTGGTGCGCCACATCGGCAAGCCAACCATTCGCGGCCAAACCCTGCCGGTCACGGCGGTCGTGGGAGCGGGCTGGCGGTCGGCCCGCAACGTTCTCGAGCTGGCAGGCGACGTGTTCGTCGCGGAAGATCTATCGGGCTCGGGCGTAGACGTCACGTATCACGTGGGAGCGCGGCTGACGCTGCCCGGCAGGTTCCCGATCGGTGCCATCTCGGCGCTGGACCTCGCGAGCAACGTGCGAATCAACCGGTGGGCGCTGGGTATTCAGCTGGGCGGGAACACTCGCGGCGTGGCAATGGTGTCGGGCGCCAAACGGATGGGGACGGTGGAAGTGGAGCGGATCAGCCTGACGGGAATCGTGGCGCGGCCTCTCGCCCCGCGTTAGCACCTCCGCGGTTCAGTCCACCAACCTGAGCGGCATCACGAGACACAGGTACGAGGCGGCGTCGTCCCACCCCACCGGCTCAACGGTGGCCGCCCGCTCGGGCGCCTTGAAGGTGAGCCGCACCTCGTCCGTGGGCATGTACTTCAGGATCTCCAGTAGGTAGTTGGCATTGAAACCGATCTCGAGCGTGTCGCCGTCGTAGCTGATGGCGATCTCGTCGTGGGCCTCGCCGAGGTCGGGTGTGCTCACGCTGAACTTCAGCACGCCGCCGCTGAACGCGAGCCGCACACGATGCGTCTGGTCGCTCGCCACGACCCCCACACGGCGCAGCGCCCCCGCGAGCGTGTCCTTGTCGATCGTAGCCGCCTTGTCGTTGTCCCGCGGGATGACCTGTTCGTAGTTCGGATATGGGCCTTCGATCAGCCGCGTGAACACCTGGGTCGAGCCGGTGCGAAACCCCAGGTGATTGTCGCTCTTCGCGATCTCGACCTCGTCGGACGGCCCGAACAGGCGCCGCACCTGCTCGAGGGCCTTCGGTGGAACGATGAACTCCGCGGCGGCGCCCCCGCCCAGAATCGGAATGTCCATCCTGGCCAGGCGATGCCCGTTCGTCGCCACCATGCGCATCCGGTCGCCCTTTTGCTCCCAGAGCACCCCGTTCAGAATCGGCCGGCTCTCTTCGGTCGATGCGGCGAACGCGACGTGGTGTATGAGCTTCTGCAGGTCGCTGGATGTCACGGTCCAACTGCCGTCGAAGCTCACCGGCGGGAAGCTCGGGAACTCGTCCCGCGGGATGCCGAGCAGCTTGAACTTGGCCCTGCCGCATTCGAGGTGCACGCGCTGCTCGCCAGAAGTGGTCACACGAATGGCGGCATTCGGCAGTTCCCGGACGATCTCCACGAGCTTGCGCGCCGGAACGGTCACCGCACCGCCCTCGTCGACCTCGGCGGGCACCGTGGTGCTCACCGCCGTGTCGAGATCCGTGCCGGCGAGGCGCAGTCCGTCACCGTTGGCCTCCAACAGCACGTTCGCCAGCACGGGAAGCGTGGTCTTGGTAGGCACGTTGGACGCCACGGCCGATAGGCCTTCGTGCAACCGCTCACGTGTGATGGTGAACTTCATGGGCATCTCGGAATGTGGAATACAAATACTACTCCTACTTTACTGATATCCCTATAGTAGTGCTAGTAGAGGGTCTGCAAACCTTGACAAGCGTGGCAACCGCCTGTCGCTCATGCGCTTGCGCCTCCACCCTCATGTGGGTTCCGTGTCTGGAGCGTGGACGCGGCGTGGATCATCCGGTCTTTTCCCTGTAGCGCACAGCCAACCACATCCGCGATCCACACCGTGTGGGTTCCGCGGCGCGTGCGTTCACGCGACCGTAACCAACTCCTTCTTGGCGAGCTCCACCCGATCCCGAAACCGCCGGTCGCGCGCCATCTCCCGCTGGACTTTGTCGACGCTGTGGATCACGGTCGAATGGTCCCGCCCGCCGAAGGCCTGACCGATTTCAACGAGCTGCATGCCCAGCACTTCGCGCGCCAGGAACATGGCGACCTGGCGTGGCGCCGTGAGCGTCTTGGTCCGCGCCTTGGACCGCAGCCCCTCCGGCGTGACGCCCCATCGCCGCGCCACGATCTCCTGGACGCGGTCGACCGTGGGGAGGCTGGTGGGCGACTCGGCGCGCCCGCCGTCGGACTGCTTGATCTTGTCGGCCAGCGCCTCGCGCGCCAGGTCGATGGTCACCTCGCGGTGCTTGAGCGACGCGAAGAGCAGGAGCTTGATGATGCAGCCCTCCAACTCGCGCACCGAGCTGCGCACGTGCTCGGCAATGAAGCGCAGGACATCGTCCGGGATCGTGAGCTCGAGGTGATCCTGCTCTGCCTTTTTTCGCAGAATGGCGATCCGGTGTTCGAGGTCCGGCTGCCCGATGTCCGCGACCATCCCCCACTCGAACCGGCTGACCAGGCGGGACTCGAGCCCCGGGATCTCCTTGGGCGGCCGGTCCGACGTGAGGACGATCTGCTTCCCCGCCTCGTGCAGCGCGTTGAACGTGTGGAAGAACTCCTCCTGGGTCATCTCCTTGCCTTCGAGGAAATGCACGTCGTCCACCAGGAAGATGTCCACCTCGCTGCGATAGCGGCGGCGGAATTCGGCCATGGTCCGACTGTGGATGCTCTCGATGACCTCGTTGATGAACTGCTCGGCACCCATGTAGACGACGCGGCTGTCGGGATCCCGCTCGAGCACCGCGTGGGCGATCGCCTGCATGAGGTGGGTCTTGCCGAGGCCGGTCTGCCCGTAGATGAACAGCGGGTTGTACGTCTTGCCGGGTGCCTCCGCGACGGCATGCGCCGCGGCGGCCGCCAACTCGTTCGACTTGCCGATGACGAACGTGCGGAAGGCATACCGCTCATTGAGCGGTCGCGCCGTGCGTGCGGGTGAGTGCTTCGCGCCCGCGGCGGGGGCCACGAAGAAATCCATCTGGGGTCGGCGAGCGCGTTCCTCCTGGACCCGAAACACCACCTCGAGGGACGACCCCAGCACCTCGTTGGTGAGACGAGTCAGGAGCCCGCTGTGCTTTGAGTCGTTCCACTCGACGGCGAACTGGTCAGGCGCGCCGAGGACCAGACGCCCTTCCTTCAGGGCGATGGGCTCAGCCGGCTCCAGCCACGTTCTGACGGTTGCATCGGGAAGTTCTCGCCGCGCCGCTTCCAGAAGACGCACCCACGCTTCTTTAGCAGACAGCTCCATCTACACGATTGTGCGAGCGATAGGCGGTTCGAAAGGGCGGTCGATGTTAGTATCGGCGTGTGGAAAAGTCAACCTTGCCGCACCGACGGAGCGCGGCTAGCTTACGTCCCTCTCAGAGGGGTTGGGCATGAAACCGACGTACAAGCCGCGCAATAAACGGCGCATCCGGAAACATGGCTTTCGGGCGCGGATGGAAACGCGGTGGGGACGCGCCGTCCTCAACCGTCGGCGGAAGAAGGGTCGCAAGCAGCTCGCGGTTCGGCTGCCCTCCAAGCACGGAGGGGGTTGAGCGGAGAGGGGCTTCCCCGTCGCTGGCGCCTCAGGCGCCCGGCCGACTTGACGGCTGTGCTCCGCACCGGCCAACGGCGACGCACGCCACGGCTCGACATCGCTTGGCGGAGCAACACGCTGGGTCACCCGCGCCTCGGCGTTATCGTCCCCACGCACGGAGCGTCGATCGTTCAGCGGAACCGCCTCCGACGTCGGCTTCGCGAGATCGCCAGACGGCGGGTCCTGCCGACCCTCGATGCCGTCGATGTCGTGATTCGATCTCGTCGCGACGCCCATCTCGTTGACTTCCACTCGCTCGCAACCGATCTCGACGAATGGCAGCGCTCGCTTTCCGGCTCGCCCGCCTCCCCCAGTACGCGATCGTCGGTCTGATCCGCCTCTACCAGGTGGCGGCTTCTCCGTTTCCGTCTCCCTGCCGGTACGCACCGACGTGCTCCTCCTACACGCTGGAAGCGGTGCGCCGCTACGGCGCCGTGAAGGGGGGGTGGATGGGCCTGCGACGCCTGCTGCGCTGCCATCCGTTTGCGCGCGGTGGTTTCGACCCGGTCCCGTGAGCGTGCGCGCCTGATGGATCGCCGCACCATTCTGGCGATTGGCCTCATGCTGATCGTCGCTCTCCTCCCGTCCATCTTCCTTGCACCCGAGCGGGCGGCGCGGCGCGCTACGCCCGGATCCGCGGACACGGCGGCGACCGCCGACAGCACGGGCGTTGCAGAGGACGTCGTGGCGCCGCCGCCCCAAATCGACACTGCAACGGTCGAAGCGCCGCCGCCGGACACGTCACAGGCGGGTACGGTAGTCACTGTCGAGTCACCGATCTATCGGTTCGAGTTCTCGAACCGCGGTGCGAGGATAACCGCCGCAACACTGTTCGAATACGAGACGTTCGCGCCGGGCGACTCCGGCCCCGCACAGCTGCTCCCGCCGGAATCCCGGTTCCTGGATTACCGGCTCGTCTTCGGCAACGACACGCTGCCGTTGCGCGACTGGACGTTCGTCCCGTCGGTCGAGCGGCTCGACGTTCGAGACGGCGCGGAAACCCTGGAATGGACGGCGCGACGCGGCGGCGCAGAAATCCGGCTGCGCTACACGTTCCGGCCCGATCAATACCTGTTTGACGTCGCGGGCGAATTCCGGGGTATCGCGCCGCGGGGGCTCGTGCTCATCGGCCTGGGGCCCCGTCTCGCGTTTGTCGAGGCGGACAGCACGGAGGACTTCCGGGAGTACGGGGTCGTGACGAAGACCTCGAAGACCGAGAGCCTCGCCTTTCGCTCGCTCGATCCGGGGGAACGCCGCGAGCTCGCGGGGCCGTTCGAATGGGTGGCGGTGAAGTCGAAGTACTTCGTCCAGGCTGTGATGATATTGGAAGACGGCGCGCCACGCCTCGGGGGAGCGGTGGCGGTCGGGGGAGCGCGCGTCTGGAAGGACGGGATCAGCGCCGACATCGTCGCGTCGCTGCCGGCCCCCGGCGGAGCCTTCGGCCACGCGGTGTACCTTGGCCCCCAGGAGTACCGGCGGCTCGCGCAGATCGGACACGATTTCGAGGACGTCAAGCCCTACGGGTGGATCCTCCGGCCGGTCATCCGGCCGTTCGCCAACCTGATCGTGCAGGTCCTCCTGTGGATGCATGAGACCCTGTCGCTGGAATACGGCTGGGTGCTCATCCTGTTCGGAATCGCCGTGCGGATCGTCCTCTGGCCGCTGAACCAAAAGGCGATGCGGTCCAGCGTGGCGATGCAGGCCGTCCAACCAGAGATCAAGGCGATTCAGGAGCGCTACAAGAACGACCCGCCAAAGCTCCAGCAGGAGATGATGAAGCTCTACAAGGAGCACGGGGTGAATCCGCTCGGCGGATGCCTGCCGCTGCTCATCCCGATGCCGGTATTGTTCGCGCTCTTCTTCGTGTTCCGGGAGACCATCGAGTTCCGGGGCGTGCCGTTCTTGTGGCTGCCGGACCTGTCCCGCCCGGACCCGTACTACATCATCCCCATCCTGATGGGGCTGTCGATGTTCGCGGTGTCGAAGATCGGCCAGATGGGCGTCCCGCCCAATCCGCAGATGAAGATGATGCTCTACTTCATGCCGGGTTTCCTCACACTGCTCTTCCTGCGGTTCTCCTCGGGACTCAACCTGTATTATGCGGTGAGCAACATCGCCAGCATCCCCCAGCAGTGGCTCGTGGCCCGGGAGCGGCTGAAGCGGCTGGGCAAGACGGGCTGACGGTGACGTAACTTCCCCCATGCTCACGGACGTCATCGCGGCCCCGGCGACCCCGGCGGGGCGCTCGGCGATTGCGCTCATCCGCCTCTCGGGGCGCGGGGCGTTCGACGTGGCCGGCGTGGTGCTCGAGCCTTTCCGTGTGGAGCCCGTGCGGACCGCGCGTCGCGCCCGCGTGCGGGCTCCCATCGGTGGGGAGCTGCTCGACGACGCGCTGTACCTGACGTTTCCCGAGCCGGCGTCATACACGGGGCAGGACCTGGTGGAGATCTCGACGCACGGCGGCCTCCTCGTCCCCGTCGATGTGCTCGCCGCGCTCCTGGCCGCCGGGGCGCGGGAGGCGGCCCCTGGCGAGTTCACCCGGCGCGCCGTAATGAACGGCAAGCTCGATCTGCTACAGGCGGAGGCCGTCGCGGATCTGATCGACGCCACCGCTCCGGCCCAGCGCCAGGCCGCGCTGGGGCAGCTGGACCGCGGGTTGTCGCACCGGATCTCGGCGTTGCGCGGCGACGTGCTCGAACTCGAGGCGCTCATCTCCTACGAGATCGATTTCCCCGAGGAGGACAGCGGTCCCGTCCCACCGGAACGGATCGAGGAGGCGAGTCACGCGCTCCAATCGAGGCTGGAGGGGCTGCTCGACACTGCGACGGAGGGCGTGCGCCTCCGGGAGGGCGCGGTCGTGGTCGTGGCGGGACGGCCGAACACGGGGAAGTCCTCGCTCTTCAACGCGCTCCTCGGCCAGGAACGGGCGATCGTCACCGAGGTGGCCGGTACCACGCGGGACGCCATCGAGGCGCCGGCGACGTGCGAGGGATTCCCGTTCCGCCTGATCGACACCGCGGGCCTGCGTGAGAGCAACGACCCCGTGGAGCGGATCGGCATCGAGGTCAGCCGGCGCTATCTCGCGGGCGCCGACGTGGTGCTATTCTGCGCCGAAGCGGGCCGGCCGTTGTCGAGCGAGGAACGGGGATTTCTGGACGGGCTAACGGCGCCGGCGGTGATCGTGCGGACCAAGGTGGACGTGGCCGCGGAGTCGCCCGCCCCGGACGGCGACGTCGCGGTGTCGGCGGTGACCGGGCGGGGATTACGCTTGCTGCGGCGCACCCTCGCCGAGTTCGCCTTTTCAGCGCTGGCGCGAGGCGGCAACCTCGGGCCCGTCGTCACGCGTGAGCGGCATCGCATCGCCCTGGGGCGGGCGCTCGACGAAGTCGTGCGGTTTCAGGAGACGCGCGCCCGTGGCGTCGAGGGTGCCGTCGCCGCCACGCACCTGCGGGCGGCGGTGAGTGCGCTCGAGGACCTGATCGGTGTCGTGACCGCGGATGACGTGCTCGACCGGGTATACTCGACCTTTTGCGTGGGGAAGTGACGGGCTACGGGCCGGTGTGGCGCTCGCCGTCCGGCTCCTCCACCGCGAGGCGCCACACCTCGTCGGCCATCCATTCCAGCCGTTGCTGCGCGTACCCGATTTCGTCGGAGGTGAGCGAGCCGACATGGCGGGAGATCCACCGCACGTGATCGACGAGGTCGTCCAGGGCCTCGCGGAGCGGAAGGTTGTGACGCCGCTCCGCCGAGGAGGCGTCCGAGGCGGCGGGCTTGATGGTCTTGCGCGCGCGCTTCATGCTCACGCCGTCTGCGCTCCTTCCTGGGGCTCCTCCATGCTCTCGCACTCATCCGCGGGCGTGCGGAGCGCCGCGGCGATGCCGTGGCGCTCCACGGCGTGCTCGACCATGCGCCACCCGAGATAGTATCCGGAGCGCTCCGGCACGACCTTGCCGCTCACCAGCCGTTGGGCGGCGGGCACGCCTCCGGCCAAATAGCGGAGCCGAAAACCGAGGCCGCGCTCGTCCAACTCGGGGCGGACCGCCTGTGTGAGGAACGCCTCGAGCTGGCGCAAGCGCCGGTAGACGCGGCGCGAGTAGCCGAGATACTCCCACGGCTCGAAGCCGGGCGCGACCTGGCGCGCCGCGGCGACGGCCAATCCCTCGTTGACGAGCAACTCCCGCAAGGCGGCGCGGCTTCCCGCCTCCCAGCAGTCGTAGTAGCCGTTCATGGTGCGCACGATCCGCGCCAGCTCGCTGCGGCTCGCCGGCGACGTGTACCGGACCGTGTGCGCGATCTCGTGCGCGATCCACGGGCGTAACAGCTGGGGTGACAGGCCGAGGCCGAGCGATTCCGGATTCGCCCGCCCGGTGAAGTGCTCGAGGCACACGAACGCGATCCCACGCCCGCCGACGACCAGCTCCCCGGCGTTCGCGCCGCCGACGCCGATCATGAGGTACACGTCGAACGGCTCATCGACCTCGAGGGCGTCCTCGCACCGGCGGATCATCTCCTCGGCGAGCGCCGCCACGTCGGTCTCCTTCAGCAGCGCGCGTAGGTCGTGCCGGTCGGCCTGTACGGCGCGGCGAACGACCTCCGCGGCGTGCGGGCCGTCCGGGTCGAGAATGTAGTTGTACCAGTACGCGCGCAGAACGGGGGCATGCTCGTCGAGGTAGCGGCGATACGCTTCCGGGGGATCGCGGTCGTCGAGGACGGCGAGGAACTGGGGAACGAGGTCTACGAGCATTGGAGGCGGTTTCAATTTGGAGCGCCTCGGGATCGCTGACAAGTACGGCGTCAGCGCAGCTCGACGTCGACGCGGGTTTGTTCGACCTCGCGGCCCAGCACGCGGTCGCGAACCGTGACCCGGATGCGGTAGCGGCCACGGGGAAGCTCGCCCGGTTCGACGACGAGTCGCTGCTCGACTCGTTGGGCGGCACGACGATGTCGTACGAACGAGAACGTTACATCCGCCACGCCGTCATCCGCCGGCTCAAAGGTGTAGATCACGTCGTACCGCGCACGTCCCGTCTCATCGGCGGGGAGGTTGTAGATCTCGGCGTAGAGCGCGAGCGGCTCCCTAATGGGGAAACGCAGATCCGCCGGCATCGTTCCGGCGACGTCGTCGCGACTGAACGCCGAGTCGGTCGTCCTGCCGACGAGGATGCTCGACAGGGCGAGGCGGTCGCCCCAGTACCACGGGACGTCGACCGTGCGGCTGACCCGCCCGAGTCGGCCGTCGCGGCGGGCGTCGGCCCGAACTTGATGGTGGCCGGCCCGCACGATAAACCTGAAGGGTGCCGTGCCTGTGTGCCGCTCGATCCAGCCGCCATTTTCCCAGCGGGCCGCCGTCGCCTGGCGCGGCTCGGTGCCGAGCAGCACCTCGTGCTCGTTCCAGGCGATACCGCGGAACGTTGCGATCCACGCCTGCATGGAGAGCTGGGTGCGTAAGGACGAGGAGTCGGTCCGGAGCATGGCGTTCGTATTCAGGACTTGTCCGCGCGTACTCGGATGCAACACCCAGTCGCCACTTGATCTCGCGAAGGTGACGCTCGCCCAACCGCCGCCGAGCCGGTAATGCCAGATCTCGACGCCACCAAAGGCGTCGTAGTCAACGTCCGACGGCTCGCCGAATCGCAGGTACATCAGACCCCGGCCGTCCAGGCCGTAGCGCGCGTACCGCGTGAGCGTGTCGATCGGCTCGTGGACGTCGAGCACGCTCGGTCCGAAGCCCCGATAGCGCAGCGTGTCCTCGTACGAATCGCGGCCGCGCAGGCCGAACTCGGCCCCCGAGATGGCGACGGTCGCCGATTGGCCGACAGCGCCGAGCGCGCGGCTGATTGGCGAACGGTGGAACCGCCGTAGGGGATGGAGGATGGGATACTCCACCCGCGCATGCCGTATGCGGGCGAAATGCTCCAAGATCCGCTCGTTCATGGGCGTGGTGAGGTCCGGTTCACGCCGCGCCCAGAAGGCTCGCAGAAACGGCGCCCGGCCGGTCGGAGGGGTTTCGGCGTAGGCGCTGTCCTCGGCTGGCGAGGCGATGGGCGCGATCTGTTGCCACAACACGCCCGCTGTGTCGGAGGCGGCGCGCTGCACGGCCTCGCGATACAGCTCGAGCCCACGCGTGGTGTCCTGGACCTCCAGCGCCGCCTGGGCGCGGAGGGCCCATAGCGACCCATTGTGCACGTCTCGGGTGATGAGGACACCGAGCAGGGAATCCGCCGCCGCGCACTGCTCGAGCTCAATCAGCAGCTCCGCGCGGCGCACGTCGGCTACGGGAACGCCCACGTGTCGCTCGAGTACGGCGACCGCGTCGCGACGATGCTCGCGTCCTCGATACAGGCGCCGCCACGTCTCCCACGTGTCGCGATAGTCCGGCGCACGCGCCCACACCCGATAGAGCGACGCACGCGCCATGGCCTCACCGTCAGCGCCGCCGAGCCTCGCCCCCACCTGGACGGCCCAGTAGTGCGGCTCCGGATCGTCCGGAGTCATGCGGCCGGCCTGTGTGAACAGCCCGAGCGCCTTGAATCGCCCGATCACCGGCCACTCGAGGTACACGCGGCCAAGCAGGATGAGGGCGCGCACGTTGTCGTCATGATCGCGCAGGTAGGACTCGAGAATCTCCCTGGCGGGCTCGAGGTCGCCGCGGACGAGGAGTGACTCCGCGCGCGTCAGGGCGGGCTCGGCGGCCGACGACTGGAACGCCGTGGCGACGCCGGTGAGAAGCAGCCCACACAGAGCTATCCCAACGAGCCTCCGTTCGTCGTGGCCCAAGGATGAGACGACCGAAGGTGCAAGACACGTGCCCAGCGACAGTCGGCGCAAAGCCGGGCCGACGAAGCATCATGCCGTCAAGACATGACCTCTCGTAGCCACAGACGTGTCCTCATTCGAGGCGGGGTACGGTTCGCAAAAGCGAGGTACAAAACACATTGATGGTCGACTGTGAATGAATACGTCAGCGCAGCTCGACGTCGACCCGCGCCTGCTCGACCTCGTGGCCGAACGCGCGATCTCGCACGGTGACGCGAATACGATACCGCCCGCGCGGCACCTCGCCCGGCTCGACGATCAGGCGCTCGACGAGTACCGGGGCGGCCGGGCGGTGGCGGACGAACGAGAACGTCACGCCGGGCCCGCCGCCGTCCGGCTCGAACGTGTAGGCGACCTCGTACGTCGCGAGACCAGTGCCGTCGGCGGGGAGGTTGTAGATCTCCGCGTAGAGAGCGAGGGCGGCGTTTGCGGGGAAGCGCAAATCGGCGGGCATGGCGCGGGCCACGTCGTCGCGGCCGAACGCGGTGTCGGCGGCGACGCCGACGAGAATACTCGAGAGCGCGAGTCGTTCGCCCCAGTACCAGGGGACGGTGACCGTTTCGCGCAACCGGCCCAACCGGTCAGCGCGGCGCGCATCGACGCCCAGGTGATGGTCGCCGACCGGGACCGTGAAGATGAAGGGGGCCTCGCCATCCTGCCGGCCCGCGAGCTCCCAGTCCCTCGTCCAGAGCGCCGCCGCCGCGGCGCGCGGCTCGGAGCCGATCAGGACGTCTTGACGCTGGCGAGTCTCGGACCGGAACGTGGCGACCCACACGCGCACGGGGAGTTTCGCGGCGAAACTCGTCTCGTCCCGCTCCAGCATCACCGCGCTGTTGTGGAGCTCGCGCTGCGAGGTGGGATATACGAGCATGTCACCGCTGAGCACGTCGGCGAATCCCGAGACGCCCGACGCCCGCGCAAAGGTGACCACCACCGGCTCACCATCGACCAGATGGCGCCACACTTCCACCTCGCCGGCCTGGAGTCCGGAGGACACGTACGTCTGCTGCGGCTTGCCGAATCGCAGGTAGATCAACCCGCGGCCGTCGAGTCCAAAGCGGCGATAGCGCGTGAGCGAATCCGGTTCCGGAAGATCGCGCACGTCAACGCCCAAGCCGGCGCTCTGGATGGCCTCCTCGAAGGCCGAGCGGTGCTCGAGATACACACCGCGCGCCCCGAACTCGGCCGCAATCCTGCCGATCTCCGGCGCCACGTTGCCGGCGAGCACCCGGCGCAGGGGCGATCGGTGAAACGCGTTCATTGGATGGAGCAGCCGATATTGCTCCCGGGCGTGTCGCACGCGGCGAAAATGCTCGGCGACGCGCTCGTTCTCGGCCGTGGTGAGGTCGGGCTCGCGGCTGGCCCAGAACGCCCGGAAGAAGGCGGGGCGCTCGACGTGGGCGCTGGTGGCGTAGGCCCGTTCCTCCTCGGGCGATGCGATGGCGTCCACCTGGCGCCATAAGGCCTCGGTCGTGTCCGACCCGGCGCGCCGCACCGCCTCCCAGTACCGCTCCATCCCGCGTTCGGTGTCCCCCGCCTCGAGCGCGGACTGGGCCCAGAGCGCCCACGCCGACGCGTCGCGATTCCGGGACGCGAGGTCGGCGAGGATCGCGTCGGCGTCGTCGTACCGCTGCAGCTCGATCAGCAGCTCCGCGCGCCGCAGATCGGCGTCGGGATCGCCCGCATGGGCCGCCAGAATGTCCACCGCGCGGCGCCTATCGCCATCGCCGCGGTAGATGGTACGCCATACCTCCCAGGTGTCGCGATACCCCGGCGCCACTTCCCAGAGGGCGAAGAGCCCGGTGCGGATGATCGACTCGCCATCCGCGCCGCCGAGCGTTCGTCCAACCACAACGCGCCAGTAGCGGGGTTCCGGATCCTCCGGCGCGAGCCGCGCGGCACGGTCGAACAGCGCGAGCGCCTTGAACCGGCCGATCACGGGCCAATCGAGGTGTACGCGACCGAGGAGCACGAGCGCCCGCACGTCGTGCGCGTGCACGCGCAGGTGGGACTCGAGCAACTCGCGCGCCGCCGCGAGCTCGCCGTGGGTGAGCAGGGATTCGGCGCGCGCGTGCACCTGCCCCGTGTCCGGCGGCGCCGGGATCATGGGGACACCGGCCAGCGCCAGGACCAGCGTCGCTATCCCAACACGTCCTCCAGGGTGAGGGCCTGCTCGGGCAGGAAGCCGAAGAACACCACCTCGTCGAGCGCGGCCGCGTCCGGCGACGCGCGCACCGCGTCGCGCATCAGTTCGGCGGCCTCGCGAAAATCGAACCCGCCCACGCCGGTGCCGAGCACCGGGAAGGCGATGCGGCGGGCGCCGTGCTCCTTGGCCAGACGCAGACTGGCGAGCGTGCTGTCCCGAATCGAGCGGGCGGAGACCGGTTCGTCGCCCATGGCCGCCGCATGAATCACCCAGCGAGCCGGGAGGTCGCCGGCGCTTGTAAGCGCGGCTTCGCCCACCCGAATGGGGCCGAGCCGGTCGCACTCCTGCTGGATCGCGGCGCCGCCCGCGCGGCGAATGGCGCCGGCCACCCCGGCTCCGAGGCGGAGGTGGCTGTTCGCGGCGTTCACGATCGCGTCGCCGTCGTACTTGGTGATATCGCCGTGCCGCGCGAGGAGGCGTGGAGCCATATCCGCCCGCCCGGCTAGCGGCTGCGGAGCTCGCGGCTGGCGTCGACGAGCAGCCGGCGCTCTTCCGGCGTGAGGCTGTCGAGGCCGGTCGCCGAGATCTTGTCCAGGACTCGGTCGACCGCGTCGTTGGGGATCGCCGAGCGGCTCGGGCCGGGGGCGGCGCCTTCACGCGCCGCGGTCTCACGAGCGAGTGTGCGAGCGCGGGGGCGGCGAACGGGGCGCCGCGCCATCGCCGTTTGCGCCCGCCGCGCCACTCGCTCTTCACCCTTCACGTAGATGAAGCCGAACAAGAAGCCGCCGAGGTGCGCGAGATGGGCCACACCGTCGTTTGCCGCGAGGATGGCCGAAACGAGGTCGAGCGTCGCCAGGAACGCAACCAGCCATTTGGCCGGGATGGGGGTGGGGATCGGGAACACGTAGATCGGCGCGTTGGGCCAGTACATGGCGAACGCCAGCGAGACCCCGAACACGGCGGCTGACGCGCCCACGAACGGCGCCACGGGCGCGAACAGCGACACCGCGTATGAGAAGACGGGGCCGCCGATGCCGCACACGAGGTAGTAAAGGGCGAACGTGCCGCCGCCCATGCGTTCCTCCACGGCCGGGCCGAAGAAAAACAGCATGAGCATATTGAACGCGAGGTGCAGGAACCCGCCGTGGAGGAACATGTACGTGAACGCGCCCCACCACTGGCTCCACGCCTGGGCGGGGCTGAACGCGAACAACTCCACGAACCACGGCCCCGTGAACACGGTGATCGTGAGAAGGTAGACCACCGCGTTGGCGGCGATCAGCCCGCGCACCCAGGGCGTCGGCGAGAACGGCGACCGCGACCGCATGTCTCCCAATCTACTCCCTTACGCCTTGACTTTGTTCCTGGCGCCGGGGCGGCGCAAGGCCAGCTCGCAGATGCGCTCGCAGAGCGCATCGAACGCGATGCCGACGGCGGCCGCCGACTGCGGGAACAGGCTCGTCGCCGTCAGGCCCGGCAGGGTATTGGCCTCGAGCACCTGCGGCGTCCCATCCGTACCGACCCGGAAATCCGTGCGCGAGAAGTCGCGCAGCTTGAGCGTCCGATGCACCGACCGACCGAGCGCCCGCAGACGGTCGGACAGCTCCACGGGCAGGTCGGCCGGGAAGACCTCCCGGGTGAGACCGGGAGTGTACTTGCACTCATAGTCGAACACGTCGTGGCTGGGGATGATCTCCCCCACCGCCAAGGCCTCGTCCCCGAGCACGCCGACCGTGAATTCCCTGCCGGGCACGAACTCCTCCAGCAGCACCTCGTCGTCGAACGCCAGTGCCGTGCGGACGGCCCGCTCGATGTCGCGTGCGTCGTGCACCACGGTCAGGCCCACGGTGGATCCCGTCTTGGAGGGTTTGACCACCAGGGGCAGCCCGAGGGCCGCGATCCTGGACGCCGAAACCGGCCAAACCGACCACGCCGGCGTCGGGATGCCGGCGTCCCGAAACAGCCGCTTGGCGATGTCCTTGTCCATCGCCAGGCCGCTCCCCAGGGGGCCGCTGCCGGCGTAGGTCACGCCCGCGCTGTCGAGCAGTGCCTGCACCTCACCGCCCTCCCCCTGCCGGCCGTGCAACACGATGAACACCAGGTCCGCGCTCCGGAGGTCCGGCACGCGGACCAGGTCGATGTCCGCCTCCCGGGCGGCCAGCTCCCCCAGCGCTCGTGGCGTCGGGGGGGCCTTACCCACCGCCGGCCGCAAGAGTCGTTCCTCATCGGCGGGGGTCAGGTGGCCAGCGGCCGTGTCCACGACCGCGACGTGATGTCCCCCGGATCGGAGTGCCCGCACCACCTGGGCCGCCCCCGCCAGGGCCACGTCGCGCTCCGGGGTCGAGCCCCCGGTGAGGACCGCGAGATCGCTCATTGAGGACGGTACACCACGCGGTAGGCGGAGGTCTCCCACACCTCGACCTCCTCGACCGCCGCCGCGGCGCCGTCCCGGCCCAGCCGGTCGGCCGCGCGGTCGCTCACCACCTTTGCGATCCGCTCCGCGGTCGGCGGGGCGTCCCGAAACGGCGCGAGGTCGTTCAGGTAACGGTGATCGAAGTCGGCGACCGTGTCCCGCGCCAGCTGTTCCACGATCCGGAAGTCGAGACCCATTCCCGCGGGGTCGAGGGCGGTCTCGTCGACGGTCACCGTGAGGCGCACCCGCCAATTGTGTCCGTGGAGTCGCTCACACAGCTCGACGCCCGGGAGGGTATGGGCGGCGGAAAACGTGGTTTCGGCCGAAACGAGGTAACGAGGCATGGGACTGCGCTCCTGGCGACGCGGCGCGACACCCTTGGACCGCTTCGCGCCCGCGCCGCGAGGGGGAAAGGTAGCCCTGGGTGTGGAGCGGTTGAAGCGCGGTCGTCCTCAGCGGATGCCGACCATGTGATGCAGCACGTCGTAGCGCGTCACGATGCCGGCCAGCTTGCCGTCACGGCGCACGAGGACCGCCGGCGTCTCGCGCGACAGCAGCTCCGAGAAGCGATCGAGCGGGAAGGCGGCATCGACGACGGGGAACGGCGGATCCATGATCTCCCGGACCGGCACGTCGAGCGCTTTGGGGTCGGAGATCGCCCGCGCCATCAGCGACCCGTCGGCGACGGACCCGACGCAGTCGCCGCCTTCGACTACGGGGGCCTGCGAGATCCCGTAGCTCCCCATGAGATTCAGCGCCTGGCGCACCGTCTGCGCGGGGGAGAGGGTGACCAAATCCGGGGTATGATGCGGCTTGGCCGCGAGGAGGGCCGCCGCGGTCACGCGCTCGGTGTCGAGCATTTGGTTTTCCCGCATCCACTCGTCGTTGTACAGCTTCGACAGATACCGCTCGCCGGTGTCGCAGAGCATGGCGACCACGAACGCGTCCGGATCGTCCACCTCGCGGGCGAGCTTGAGCGCCACGCTCACGATGAGGCCGGTGGACCCACCGACGAACAACCCTTCCTCGCGCGCGAGGCGGCGCGCCGTTTGAAACGCTTCGCGGTCACCCACGGTGCGGAACTCGTCGATGTACTCGTAGTGGAGCGTTTCCGGGATCTTGTCGCCGCCGATCCCCTCGACCTTGTAGGGGCGGCCCTCCGCGGCCGCCTCCCCGCGGGCGTGGGTGCTGTAAATCGATCCTTCGGGATCGCCCGAGATCACCCGCACGGTGGCCTTCTGCTCCTTGAGGAACCGGCCGGCTCCGCTGAGCGTGCCCCCGGTTCCAGACCCGCCGACGAGATGCGTAATCCGTCCCTCCGACTGCTCCCACAGCTCCGGCCCGGTGGTGCGATAGTGGGCGTCCGGGTTGACCTGGTTGTAAAACTGATTCGCCAGGAACGCCCCCGGGGTCTCCTTCACGATGCGCTTCGCCGTCATGACGTAATTGTCGGGATGGTCGGGCGGGACCGCCGTGGGGGTGACGATGACTTCGGCGCCGAACGCTTTGAGCAACCGCACCTTCTCCTGCGACATCTTGTCGGGCATGGTGAAGATGCAGCCGTATCCCTTGAGCGCGGCGGCGATGGCCAGCCCGACCCCCGTGTTGCCCGACGTGCCTTCTACGATCACGCCGCCGGCCTTCAATTCGCCGCGGCGCTCCGCGTCCTCGATGATAGCGAGGCCGATGCGATCCTTCAGCGAGCCGCCGGGATTGAAAAACTCGGCCTTGCCGTACACCGGAGTGCGGATGCCCGCCGTCATCCGGTGGAGCCGGACGAGGGGCGTCCAGCCGATGGTTTGGAGGATATCGTCGTACGGCCGGCGGTTCCGTTCGTTCACAAGCCGCCGCCCGTCCCGGCCCGCTCCGGTTGGCGGAACTGCACGGGCTGGAGGAACCAGGTGGCCACCGGCGCGCCGTCGCGGCGCGCCGGCGCGTACTCGAGCTCGCCGACGCCGGCGAGCACCGCCGAATCGAGCGCCGGATACCCGCTGCTGTCCGCGATGCGGGTGGAGTCCGGCACCAGCGCGCCGGTCTCGTCCACGAACAGCATCAGCACCACGGTGCCCTCGACCCCCTCCTCGAACAGATCCGTAGGGTAGCTGAGCGGGGGCTCGGCGTTGACCGCGACGGGGGGCTCGAACGGTGGGGTGGTGGTATCGGATGCGAGATCGCCAGAATCAGCGCCGCCGCCGCACGCGGCCCCGGTCAGGGCGGCGAGCCCAAGCAGGAAGCGCCTCACGATTCCTCCGCGCGTCGTTTGAGTTCCGCGAGGCGCGTCAGCGCCTCGAGCGGGGAGAGGGTGTTGGGGTCGAGGCTGGCCAGCTCGGAGAGCACCGGGTGGTCCGCCCGGCCGAACAGCGCCAGCTGGCTGGCGTCCGGCGGACGGGGTGGCTCCTCGCCGACCACGTGGTGCCCAGACTCCAAGAGCTGAAGGATCCCCAGGGCACGGCGCACCACCTCACCCGGCAACCCGGCGAGCCGGGCCACGTGGATGCCGTACGAGCGATCGGCCCCACCCGGCTCGAGGCGGTAGACGAACACGATCTCCCCGCCCGACTCCCGCACCGCCACGTTGAAGTTCCGGGCGTGATGGAGCTCTTCGGTGAGCTGGGTGAGCTCGTGGTAGTGCGTCGCGAAGATCGTCTTACAGCGCACGCGGTCGTGCAGGTGCTCGGTCACGGCCCACGCGATCGCCACGCCGTCGTACGTGGAGGTGCCGCGGCCGATCTCGTCGAGCAGCACGAGGCTCCGTTCCGTGGCTCCGTGGAGGATGGCGCTCGTCTCGCTCATCTCGACCATGAACGTCGACTGGCCGCGGCCCAGATTGTCGCTCGCACCGACCCGGGTGAACAAGCGGTCCACCACCCCGATGGTGGCGCGGTCGGCCGCGACGAACGAGCCGATCTGCGCCATCAGCACCGCGAGACCCGTTTGGCGGAGAATGGTCGACTTGCCGGCCATGTTGGGGCCGGTGAGGACGATCACCCGAGCGGCCTCGTCGAGTCCGATGTCGTTGGGGATGAACTTGCCGGGCGGCAGGGTGCGCTCCACGACCGGGTGGCGACATCCCTGGAGCTCCAGCTCCTGCCCCTCCGTGATGCGGGGACGCACGTAGCGTCCGCTCGCGGCCGTCTCGGCGAGCGCCGCGAGGCTGTCCAACTCACCGATCAGGCGGGCGGCACGTTGGAGCCGGGCGAGCCGCGCGCACACCGCTTCGCAGAGGGTCTCCACCAAGACCCGCTCCCGCTCTACCGCGCGCTCCTCTGCGCTCAACACCCGCGCTTCGTACTCCTTCAGCTCCGGCGTGACATACCGCTCCGCATTGGTCAGCGTCTGACGGCGCTCGTAGTCGGACGGCACCGCCCGGCGGTGCGCCTTCGTCACTTCGATGAAATAACCGAAGACGCGGTTGTAACCGACCTTGAGCGAATTGATACCGCTGCGCTGCCGCTCCCGGGCTTGGATGCCGGCGATGAACTGCTTGCCGCCGTCCCGGAGCTCCCGCGCCTCGTCCAGGTCCGCGTCCGCGCCCGGACGAATCGTGTCGCCGTCGCCGACGGCGGGCGGCGGGCGGTCCGCCAGCATCCGGTTCAGCAGATCGGTCAGATCGGCGAGCAGGTCGAACGCGCCGGCGTTCTCCTCCAGACGGCTGCTCTCGTCCCGATCGGCGAGCCCGTCGAGCGCCGCGGCCACGTCGGGAAGCTTCGCGAGGGAGTCGCGCAGACCCGCGAGGTCGCGGGGCGAGCCCCGTCGTGCCGCCAGCCGCGATCCGAGGCGCTCGAGGTCGCGGACGCCGTCCAACGCGTCGCGCAGGCGCGCGCGCCCGCGGCCGTCGGCGGCGAGCACGTCGACCGCATCGAGGCGCGCCACGATCGCCTCCACGCGGCGGAGCGGAGCGAGGACCCATTGGCGGAGGAGCCGCGCCCCCATCGGCGTCGTGGTCCGGTCGAGCACGGCGAGGAGCGTCGCGTCACGGTCTCCCGCGCGGAGCGGCTCCACCAGCTCGAGGTTGCGCCGGGTCATCTCGTCGAGCGGAATCGTGTCGCCCTCCCGACGCACCGTCGGGTGGGCGATCTGCGGGGTTCCACCCGGCTGGAGCTCTTCGGCGTAGCGGAGCACCGCTCCCGCGGCCGCGACGGCCGGTGCGTCGGCCGGCACGATGCCGAGGCCGTCGAGGTCGTGCAGACCGTACCGCCGCGTCATGGTGGCCCGCGCTTCCACGACGTCGAACTCCCACGCGTCGCGGCGCGTGGTCGCCACATGGCCGAGCGGCGGCGGCTCGGCGCCCTCCGGAAGCACGATCTCCTTCGGCGCGTACCGTGCGAGCGCCGCGTCCAGCCCCTCCGCCGCGATCGTCTCGAGCACGAACTCGCCAGTCGAGAGGTCGAGCGCGGCGATCCCCCAGTTGTCACCCGGGCTCAGGGCCACCAGGAAGTTGTTGCGCGACCGGTCGAGCCAGTCATCGGCGAGCACGGCGCCCGGTGTGACGGTTTCCACGACCTCCCGGCGAACGATTCCCTTGGCGTGCCGCGGGTCCTCGACCTGTTCGCAAATCGCGACGCGATAGCCGCGCTCTACGAGCCGGCGGAGGTACTCGCGTCCCGCCTTCACCGGCACCCCCGCGAGCGGCACGTTGGCCGCTCCGCCGTTGTTGCGCGTGGTGAGCGTGAGTCCCAGCTCCCGCGCCGCCACCTTCGCGTCGTCGAAGAACATCTCGTAGAAATCGCCCATCCGGAAAAAGACGATCGCGTCGGGATGGCGCGATTTGACGTCGCGGTATTGCTGCATCAGCGGCGTCTCCGCCGCGGACCGGCGCGCGCTCACGGCTCCTCGACCACGAAAGGCTGGCCGCCCACGACGCGCCTCAGCTCGGCCAGCAACGCATCGGCCTGGGTGCGGCGCGCGAAACTCCCCACCCGAATCTTCAGGAACCCACCGTCGCGGACGGCGCGAACCTCGTAGCCGCGGGCGGATAGGTCACGCATCACCTCGTCGGCGGCGGACGCGCTCTGCAGCGCCGCGATCTGCACGCTGAACCTCGGCCCTTGCGCCTGGTCGGGACGCGGGGCCGGCGGCGCGGCCGCGGTGTCGGCGGCGGCGACCCCGCCGCAACGCTGGAGGTAGAACCGCAAACGGTTGGCCAGCTCGACGTTCGCGCCGGCGCCGGCCTCGGCCGCGCGGAGGTGCGGGCACGCGCGTCCCAGATCGCCCAACTCGAGGTGGGCGCGTCCGGCCCAGTACCCGGCTTCGGCGAGGATGTCGCTGAAGGGGTAGTCGCTGAGGAGCCGCTCCGCCGTCCGCTGCGCCCCGGCGTAGTCGTGCTGGGCGAACGCGAGCTGCGCGAGGCGCAGCAGCGCCTCGTCGGCCCACGGCGAGCCGGAGAACTCGATGCTGACGCGACGGAAGTAGGTCTGCGCGGAGTCCATGTCGCCCGCGACGACGCCGGCGGCGAACAGCGCCTCCGGATACGCGGCGTCCGCCGCCGTGAGGCGTCCCAGTTGCGCGCGCACCAGAGCGCGGGCGGAATCGGTCTGGCCCTCGGTGGCCAACCGCACCGCGACGGGAAGGATCGAATCCTGCTGCGCCCGCGCGAGCGCGGGCCATAACGCCAGGGCGGCGACGAGCATGACCGGGCGGATGATCATGCGGCCGCGCGCTCCGCCCCCGCCTCGAGGACCAGGCCGACGAGAATACCCCGCTCGTCGGTGATCGTGGTGGACTTCAAGGCGCGATCGGCGTCGTACGCGCCCCGCAATGCGCGGTCGAGAGCGGGCGCGTTCCACCGGACGGCCGCGCCCGTCCAGCGGGCCGCTTCGCCCCGCCAACTCCCCAGCCCAGCGGGTCGCATCTGCCGCATGGCGTCGAACACGGCGCGCTCCACGCGACCCGGCGCCATGCCGGCATCCAGCAGCGCCCGCGCGTGACGCACGCCGACCAGCGCGGTCCCCAGAGCCATGACGAGCCGCACACCGCTCACGCCGGAGCCGGCGAGCACCGTGTCCAGCATGCCGACCGCCCGCCGACGATCCCGCTCGAGCACCGCCGTGACCCAATCGTCCGGCGTTTCACCCCGCCGTACGCCGACGAGCTCCGCCACCTCCGCCGCACCGATGGGCCCGTTCCCCGGCGCCGCCGCGGCGAGTTTCTCGATCTCGAGGCCGAGATACGCGAGGTCGGTGCCCACCGCCCGGATCAGATGCGCCGCGCCGTCCTCGTCGAGCGCGATGCCCGCCCGCTCGGCGCGCCGCGCCAGCCAACGGCGGAGTCGATCGGGGGCGAGCGCCGCCACCTCGACGTGGGTGCTGTGGCGGGTGACGGTGGGTAGCGGTTTCTCACCGGCGGCGTGGGTCAACACCAGCACGGTGGTGGGTGAGGCGCGGTCGAGGTATCGCTCGAGGACCTGCCACACCTTGGCGTTCTTCCGCCACTGCTCCAGACCGCGGACGATCACGACACGCTGCTCGGCAAGCATCGGCGGGGTTTCCACGAGCGCATGGAAGCTCTCTCCGTCCAGCTGGCCCGCGGCTCGGACGTCGAGGTTGAAATCACGCGCCGCCGGATCCAACGCCTGATCCGTGATCACCGAGATCAGCTCGTCCTTGAGGACGTCTTCCGGACCGGTCAGGTAGTAGACGCGTGCCAACTGCCCCCGCTGGATCGCGCGGTAGGCGGTATCGAAGGTGAGTGGTCCCGCCATATGGGGCGGAAGTTACCGATCCGGCGTGCCCTGATAAAGAGTGAGGCTGGACGCGACGGGCGCCAGCTCGGCGACCTGAGCGGGAGGCTCGTCCCGCGGGGCGAAGTCGGCGAACCGGATGAAGGGGACCCCGGGGTTCGCAACGACCACCGGCGGGGCCGCCGTGGCGGTGGGCGGAGCGGGCGCCCGTGCTGCCGCCGAAGTGCCCCGGACGGCATCCCACGCGATCAGACCGAAGGCCGCCACGACGAGTACGGCGGCGAACACGCTGGCATGGGCGGGGACGGGAGGCACGAGGGCCGCGGGGACGGCGACGCCGTGGAAGCGGGCTGCAACCGACGGGTCCGGATCGACGCCGCCGGCACGCAAGGTGCTCACGCCCCGCGCGATCGTCCGGTCATAGCGACGACATCGCGCGCACGCGGCCAGGTGCTCACGTACGCTGACGATCGTGCGCGCGTCGGTGATCAGACCGTCTCGGTAGTCCGAGTAGGCTCGTAGGAATTCGATACAGCGCATGGATCTCGACGACGGTTCGACCCGTGATACCGGAGAGGCGGAGGGAGGTTCCGACCGACCGGAGTGGCCACGGGCCGGCCCCCGAGAAGCGGGATAGCGCGAGAGGGAAAGAACGGGGTCCGGCGTCCTTGGTCAATCCCTGTCGTGTTCCCGCGCCCCGAGGGCGGTGCGCCGGCCTCGAACCGCTAGTCCAGCTGCGGCCCGATGATATGCGCGAAGCGGTTTCGCGCGCGGTTCAGCCGGCTCTTCACGGTGCCGAGATTGCAGCTCGTAATCTCGGCGATCTCTTCGTACGTCTTCCCCTCCAGCTCTCGGAGCACGAACACCACACGATGGTGTTCGGGGAGCTGGGTGACCGCCCACTCGACCAACTCCCGCAGGTGCCGCTTGCGGTAGAGATCGTCCGGGCGGTGGTGCTGGTCCTCGAACTGCAGGGGCCGGTGATCGGCCTCCCAGTTCTTCTTGATCGTTTGGAACAGCACGAGCGGGCTGCGGCTCCGATTGCGGAGCTCGTTCTTCGCGAGATTCGACGCGATCGTGTAGATCCACGTCGAGAACTTCTTGGTCTGATCGAACCGGTGCAGGTGTCGATGCACCCGGATGAAGACCTCCTGGACGAGGTCCTCTGCCCGCTCACGGTCTCCGATGGTCCGGTAGACGAAATTGAGCAGGCGTTTCTGGTACCGGTCGACCAACTCGTCGAACGCCTCCCGCCGTCCCGCCAGATACGTCGCGACCACACTCGAATCGCCCAACGCTCGTAGGTCGTGACGCGCTTCGTCCTGGACGGGCACCGGTGCCCTGGCCAGGCTCTGCACTGCTGCCGTCATGTGGAAGCTCCCCGGGCGCCGCCACCGTTCGGCGGACGGACACCCCTAGTCGGACAAAAAAACGGTTCGCTAAATCACCCTCCGTTGACCTCTGTTCCACTTATTGGAACTCACGAATCGCAGGAAGCATACCTGCCGGACCCTCCCCTCCACGATATGGCCCAAACCCTTCGGCGTCAATCAAATAGGGGGAGCGGGTCCCGGACGCTCTGCGCCATGCCGCCGTTAGTGGTGTCCCCTCCCGGGGACACGGTGACCTATATGCCAAGACGGTAACCGGCCACGTACAGCAGGGCCGCGATCGATTTCCCGTCCACGATGCCGCCGTCTCTGACCATCTCCAGCACCCGCGACAGCGGGAACGCCTGCACGGTGATCAGTTCGTCCTGCTCGTGCTGCGGTTCTCCAGGGGTGATGCCCGTGGCCAGAAACAGGTGAATCCGCTCGTCGGTGAACCCCGGCGTCGTGAAGATCGTGGTGAGATGCTCCAGGTTGCCCGCCGTCGCGCCGGTCTCCTCCCGTAGCTCACGGCGTGCGCAGGCCGCGGGGTCCTCGCCGGGGCGCAGCACGCCGGCCGGGATTTCCCAGATCGTTCCACCGGCGGCGTGGCGGTACTGGTGGATGAGCAGCACAGTGGGATCGGCGCTATCCGGCGGGTCGAGCAACGGAACCACGGCGGCCGCCCCGGGGTGCCGGACGATTTCGAGCTGCAGTTCGATCCCCGCGGGGCTGCGGACCGTTTCCCGGTCGACCGTGAGGAGCCGGCCGTCGTACACCCGCTCGCTCGCCAGCGGTCCGGGCGGATCGCCGCGCGTCACTTGGTGTCCCGCGCGAACACCACGAGCAGGCGGCGCGGGCCGAGCGCCTGTGTGGCGCGCAACTCCCACTGCATGCGGGCGCGCTCGTTGAGGAGATCGGTGACCGCAACCTCATCCTCCCGGTTGCGCCCGAGCAGCCGAACGATGACCGCCTGGTATTCCTTCATGCGCGTCACCGCGTGCCGAACAGCCGGTCGCCGGCGTCGCCCAGACCCGGCAAGATGTAGCCGTCGGCGTTGAGCTCCCGATCGAGCGCCGCGGCGTAGATGGTGACGTCCGCGTGGGCTTCGAGCATCCGCTTGACGCCTTCCGGGGCGGCCACGAGGCAGAGGAATCGAATGCGGTGGGCCCCGGCGGAGCGCAGGGCGTGGACCGCCTGCACCGCCGATCCCCCCGTGGCGAGCATCGGATCCAGCACGAAGAACAGCCGGTCCTCTTCATCGCCGGGAATCTTGAAGTAGTAATCCACCGGCTCCAGCGTATCGTGATCGCGATACAAGCCGATGTGCCCGACGCGCGCGTTGGGGATGAGTTGGGTGATGCCCTCGACCATGCCGAGGCCGGCCCGAAGGATGGGAACGAGGGCCAGCTTCTTGCCGGCCACGACCTTGCCGGTGGTGTGCTCGAGAGGCGTTTCGACCGGCGTTTCTTCCAGTCCGAGATCGTTGGTCGCCTCGTACGCCATCAGCATGGCGATCTCGTTCACCAGCGCTTTGAAGTCGCGCGTCGCCGTGCGCAGGTCGCGGAGCTTCGTGAGTTTGTGCTGGACGAGCGGATGATCGAGGATGACGAGATTGGGGAACATGGCAAGAAAGGTAGAGTGCAGGACGGGGGTGGGGGAGCCCGCAGGCCGCCCGAGCCGGTCATACGCGCGTGGCCGCCCATTCGTGTACGGTCTCCACGACGGCGCGAACGTTGTCGACCGGCGTCTGCGGGAGAATGCCGTGACCGAGGTTGAAGATGTGGCCGGGTCTTTCCCGGGCGCGGTCGAGCACGTCCATCACGCGGTTCCGCAGCTCGGCGCGTGGCGCGAACAGGGCGACGGGGTCGAGGTTCCCCTGGATGGCGCGATCCGGGAAGCGCTCCCACGCCGCATCGAGCGGCATTCGCCAGTCCACGCCGATGACCTCCCCGCCGGCCTCGGCCATGTCCTCGAGCAACGTCGCGGTCCCAGTCCCAAAGTGGATAATGGGCACGCCTCCGGCCGCCGCGAGCTGTATGGCACGGCGCGAGTGGGGGAGGACATACCGCCGGTAGTCGTCCGGGGACAGGCATCCCACCCAGCTGTCGAAGAGCTGCAGCGCAGCCGCGCCCGCTCTCGCCTGCGCAGCCAGGTAGCGGCCCACGATGCCGGCGAGGCGGTCGAGGAGTGCATGCCACGTCTCGGGATCCTCGTACATCAGGCGCTTCGCCGTCACGAAATGCCGGCTGCCGCCGCCCTCGATGGCGTAGCTCGCCAGCGTGAACGGGGCGCCGGCGAAGCCGATCAGCGGCACCTTGCCGCCGAGCGCGCCGACGGCGGCGCGTACCGCCTCGAGTACGTGGCCGAGGTCCGTTTCGGGATCGAGGTCGCGGAGGCGTTGGACGTCGGCCGGCGTGCGCACGGGGCGTTCGATCCGCGGCCCCTCCCCTTCCTGGAAGGACAGGCCCAGGTCGAGCGGTTCGAACGGCAAAAGGATGTCCGCGAAGATAATGGCGGCGTCTACGCCGAGCCGCTCGACGGGTTGCAGGGTGACTTCGGCCGCCAGCTGCGGCCGGTGGCAGATCTCGAGCAGGGACGCGCGCTGTCGAATGGCGCGGTACTCCTTCATGTAGCGACCGGCCTGGCGCATGAACCAGACGGGGGGGCGGGGAAGCCACTCTCGACGACAGGCGCGGACCAACAGGTCAGCGGACAAGGATCCGCTCCCCATTCGTTTTCACGTCGAACGTCCGGATCGGTACCGTGGGCGGCCCGCCCACGGGCCGGCCGGTGGCGAGCTCGAACCGGCCGTCGTGCCACGGGCAGTGCAGGACGCAGCTCTTGGTGTCGACCCGCCCCTCCGACAGGGAGGCCCGCCCGTGCGTGCACCGGTCGCTCACCGCGTAGTACGTGCCACCGACGTTGAACAGGGCCACCGCCTCCGAACCGAGGTAGACTCGTTTGGCCGCTCCGGGCGGCAGCTCGGTTTTCTCCGCCACCGGCGTGTAGCCCTCGGCGTCGACCGGGACCAGCGCATCCCGACGCGCGACGGAAGCGCCCCCCAGGGAATCGAGCGCGTCCCACAGCGACATCTGCACGCACGTGAACACGGGAACGTCGCGCTCGGTGTAGGCCGACGCGGGTGAGCCGCGCAGCTCCATGACCAGGTCGAGGAATTCACCGGGGTCGCTCCCTTCGAACGCCACCACGAATTCCTGATCGTCGAGCCCGAACGAGTAGGTGGTATTGATGCGGATCGACGGATACGACCGGCCGATCCGGACATGGTCGTTCATCGCTTCCTGGCGCGCCTCGAAGGAGAGACCGTACCATTCGCGCTTCTTGACGAACGGGTAAACGAACAGGTAGCGCGCGTCCGAGGGCGTGATGACGGTGCGATCCGGCTCACCCGAGACCTCGGGGAAGTCGTACTCCGACCGCTTGGTCATCCCCAGGTAGCTGTATGGTGTCTCCAGGTACCCCCCCAGACCGGTGGAAAAGATGGCGGTCTCGAGCGCTTGCAGCGTCTCCAGGTTCTCCGCCACGAGCCACAGCAGGAGGTCGCAGTCCCCCCGGGTGCCCACCAGGCTGTAGCTCCGGAGGAGGAGTCGGCCATGGAAACCCTTGACGGCGAGTCCGAACTCCTCCTTGTGGCGAGCCTGCTCCATGGGGTCGAGGCGGCGCCATTCGGGTTGGAGCCGGAGGAACAGGTAGCGGACACACTGACGTCGTTCGTTGGCCATGTCAGCTCCTCACTTCCGCCGATTCGTCGAACGCCGCGACCAGCGCGGCGATCAGGCCATCCTCCGTATACTCGGCGGCGACGGCCGTCACGGTCAGACCGGACTCGCGGGCGGTCCGTGCCGTGATGGGCCCGATGCAGACGACCTTGGCACCATCCGGCAGCGGACCGGCCTCGAGAAATCCGCGGACCGTGGACGAACTAGTAAAAGTTACCGCGTCGGCGCCGTCGAGTCGCGGGCGCGTGCCGCCCACGGCGCGCGTCCGGTACGCCGCGATCTCCTCCACCTCGGCCCCGCGCGCCCGCAACCCGTCCGTCAGGGCGCGGCGCGCGATGTCGGCCCGCGGCAGCAAGATCCGAAGTCCGCGCACGTCGCCCAGGGCGTCGAGCACCGCCTCCGCCACGTACTCATCCGGGACGACGTCGGCCCGCACGCCACGCTCCTGAAGCGCGGCCGCCGTGGCCGGACCGATCGCCGCGATGCGCGGGCCCCCGATCCGCTGCGTGAGGCGAAAGACGGCCTCGACGCCGTTCCGGCTCGTGAACACCATCCAGTCGAACCGCGGGAGTGCGGCGAGGGCGGCGTCCAACTCCGGAGGATCGGTGAACTCGATCTCGATCGACGGCGCCACGATCGGCTCGGCGCCGAGTGCCCGCAATCGATTGGCGAGCCGCTCAGCGTCCCCGACGGGCCGGGTGATCACGATTCGGCGCCCGGAGAGCGAAGACTTCATCAAATGGAATTGTAGCCCCGGCAGCGCGGGCTTGCTGCGGCCCCCCCGCACCGTCAACATAGAGGCGTCGCATCTCCGAGGCCGCTCGATGCCATCTCAGGAACCCCCCGTCTCTCCCACCCGGATCGTGAGAGTCGTGCTTGGCGCCGGAACCATGGTGTTCGGTCTCATCGCCCTGCTCGTGGCACGCGACGACCCGCGGTTTTGGGGGGCCGCCGGCGCCCTCGGCATTCTCTGGTGGGGCTGGGACCTGGTCGTCGAGCACGTGCTGCGCCCGCTGAGTGGATGGGCGGCGGGTGTCTTCTCGGGCGCGGCGGGCGACGGGAGCCCGTCACCCAACACCCGCCCGACGCTCGATGACACGATCCGCCTGCTGGAGAGCCACCTCGAAGGACGTGCCTCCCGGCAGGTAGTGGTCAACGCGGCCATGCGGCTCGAGGAGATCTACCGCACCGTGAAGAAGGATCCGTCCCGCGCCCGGCGCGCGATCGCACGCGCGAAACAACGGTTTCCCGACGCGGAGGAGCTGGAGCGATACTCCTGACTTACTCTCTCCTCCCTGACCGGGTATTATTTCCGACTCTCTGGGCCAGGTAGCTCAGTTGGTAGAGCACGTGACTGAAAATCACGGTGTCGGCGGTTCAATTCCGTCCCTGGCCATCTCGAACGCCTCGCCGCCGCGGGGCGTTCGTCTTGTTGAGCCCCCCGCGAACGGTTGCCTCCGCGGACTCCGGCCCTAACTTATCCGCCGAGCGAAGCGGTGCGGTCACGTGACACGAGCCCGGGGCGTCCCTCCGGGCTTTTGTCGTTGGGGGGAACGGGGCCTCTTGCGGCGACGGGCCCGTCTCCCGTACGTGCGGTCATCCGCGCGCCCCGAGCCTGGAGGACAACTCGTGCGTGTCACCTGTCTGTTGGTCACCGCCTTGAGCGTCACCACGGCGCCGCTCGCTGCTCAATCGCCCGGGAGCGGGTCGCGGTTCCTGGAATACGATCACTGGTCCTACGAGTACATCCAGCGCCTTCGCAGCCGGGGATATCTGAAGTCGCTCAATCCCCTCGTGAGGCCGTACCGGCGGCTCGAAGTGGCCCGCGGACTCCAGGGTCTCGACTCGGACACGTTGCGCGCGCCGCAGGCCCATTGGGTGCGGCTGCTTCACGAGGAGTTCGGCGCAGAGCTGCGCCGCCTCGCCGGGGAAGACGGCGTGCCGTGGGGGTTCCAGGCCCAGCTGGAGATCACGGGGTCGAGCAGCAGGCGGTTCGATCCGCTGCGCCCGGTGGGTGAGGAGGGAGGGTGGCCACGCGGCACCGCGGGGGTGTGGGCCGAGGTCGGCGCGTTCGCCGCGCAGATGCGGGTGGAGGGAGACGCTCACCTGGTGGATGAGGTGGACGGCATCCCCCTGAACAACGGCCAGGTGGGTCGGACCGACCATGCGTATGCGTCGGTCTCGCTTCCGTTTGGCAGCCTCGCGTTCGGCCGGCTCAAACAGAACTGGTCGGTGCTCGGCACCAGGGGAGTGATGATCTCCGACGCGGCGCCGGCGTATCCCCAGCTCGCGTTCGAGGCGCACGTTGGTCCGCTGGCACTGCGGTCGCTCACCGGCGAGCTCGAGACGATCACTCGACCCACCACGATGGCGAACCTCAAACGCTACATCTCTGCGCATCGGTTCGATTTCCAGAAGGACAATGTCGTGATCTCGGTGGGGGAGGGAACGCTCTTCGCGACCGAGCACGGCCTCCAGCTGCGGTTCCTGAATCCGTTCGAGGTCCTGCTTGCGGAGCGCAGCGACGAGCCCAGGGACATCGTCGAGAACGTGGGCGCCAACCTCCAGGTCTGGACGCTGTTGGGCGGGTTGGAGCTGTTCGGCGAATTCTTCCTGGATGACGTCGACGTGTCGCCGGGCGAACGAGACGCCGAGCCGTTCACGTACGCGTTCACCGTGGGCACGCGGATTCCCGGACTGGCGGACTGGATGGAGATCGGCGTCGAGTACGGGCAGGTGTCGTCGTTCGCGTATCGCCCTCCCAACGTGGTGGACGTATGGAGCTACTTTGGACGCGGCCTCGGCGCCAACTACTCCGACTTCGATCGGTTTACATTTACCGCCTCGCTCTTCCCGCCGCTTCCGGGGCTCCGGCTTACCCCGACGCTCCAGGTGCAGCGCCAGGGGGAGGGCGATCTGCGGGACCCCGTCCCTCCCTCCGACGAGTTCCTCGCGAGTCCCAACCTGTTCCTGGGCGTGAAGGAAACCACGGTGCGCGTCGCCTTACGCGGTCGCTACCAACCGGTGCGCTACTTCTGGATCGAATGGGACCTCGGCAGGAACGTGGTCCGGGACGCGGAACACGTCACGGGGAATGACCGCGAGTCGTTCGAAGGCGTCGTCCGGGCCGGGGCGATCGTTACCGTGCCGGTGCGCTGACGATGCCGGGGATCATCCTTCGGGGAGGCTGCTCCGCTGCCGCACCTGCGCGAGCATCCGCTCCATGAAGTCCATGCGCTCGCCGAACTCCGCCACCTCGGACCGCAGCGTATCGACTTCCGAGAGGAGCACCTCGATCTGCTGCTGGCTCAGCTGCGAGCTGTCGAGCGAGCCTGCCTCGGACCAGCGGTAGACGCGCCGCCCCTCCGCGTCCCGGAAGCTGCCCGCGGCCAGCAGGATGACGTCGGTCAGCCACCAGATCCCCATGCCGCCGAGGGTGCAGAGCATCAGGACGCCCGTGGTGATCCTGCCCGTGTAGAACCGGTGCACCCCGAATGCTCCGAAGAGCGACGCGAGCGCGAGCGCGACGGCGCGGGATCGGTCGGAGACGGGAGCGAGGTGCTGATCCATGTCACCTCCTCGGTGGCGGGCCGTCGCCCCTTACGGGGGTGGTCCGTTGGCGGTGTCACATTGGGCGTACTGCGCGATGATCCGCGCCCCGCGATTTCGTGTGAAATAGTGCCACGCCCACTGGATGAGCACCAGGGCGCGGTTCTGGAATCCGACGAGATACATGAGATGCACGAAGAGCCAGAGCAGCCAGGCGGGGTACCCCGAGAACTCGAGAGGCCCCAAGCGGGCCACCGCGGCGGCCCGGCCGATCGTGGCCAGCATGCCCTTGTCGCGATAGGTGAACGGCGCGGCCGCGGCCCCGCGCAGACGCTTCCGGATGACCCGGGCCACGTAGCGGCCCTGCTGCATCGCGACGGGCGCCACCCCCAGCAGCGGCTGGCCGTCCGGTCCCGCGAACCCCGCGAGATCGCCGATGACGAACACGTTGGGATGTCCTGCGACCGAGCAGTCCGGCCCCACCTCCACGCGTCCCGCCCGGTCGAGGGTCGCCCCGGTCGCGCGCGCCACGATCCCACCGAGCGGTGAGCCCCGAACGCCCGCCGCCCAGAGAACGGTACGCGTGGCGATGCGCTCGGATCGGGCTCCCGCCTTCACCACGACGCTCGTGGGCGTCACATCCGTGACGAACGTGTCGGTGCGCACCTCGACACCCAGGCGCCCGAGCGAGCGGGCGCTGCGGTCCGACAGTCGCCGGGGGAACGGTGGCAGGACCCGATCCATCCCTTCGACCAGAATGATCCGCGACGCCGCCGGGTCGATGGCGCGGAAGTCCCGGCGGAGCGTGTCGCGAGCGAGCTCGGAGAGCGCGCCGGCCAATTCGACGCCCGTGGCGCCGCCCCCGACGACGACGAAGGTCATCCACTCACGGCGGCGATCGGGATCCGGTTCCCGCTCGGCGGACTCGAATGCGAGCAGGGTGCGCCGCCGGATCTCGACGGCGTCCTCGATCGTCTTCAGGCTCGGCGCGAGCGACGCCCACTGATCGTTCCCGAAGTAGTGGTTCCCGGCGCCGGTTGCCACCACGAGCGTGTCGTACGGAACGACAGCGACTTCCGGGGCGCCGCCGTTTCGCAGGATCACCCGGCGGCGCGCGAGGTCGAGGTCCTCCACGTCGGCCAGCCAAACCCGGCAGTTGCGCTGGCGCCGCAGGATCCAGCGCAAGGGGCTCGCGATATCGGCGGGCGACAGGCCACCGGTCGCCACCTGATAGAGCAGCGGCTGAAATAGGTGGACGTTTCGTCGGTCGAGCAGCGTGAGGTCCACCGGCGCCCCGCGGAGCGCGCGGGCGGTGTTGAGCCCGCCAAACCCCCCTCCGACGATGACGACCTTGTGGGGTGCTGTCATGGGCTTTGCCTCTCGATTCGCTCCTCCCTACTTTGAAGGCGGTCCATCGGGTAGCCTCAACCCAGGAGTGTCGCCCATGCGAGTGGGTCGCGCGATGGCGATTGGGATCGCCGTCGCCTTGTTGGGCTGTTTGGCCGGCGACGGGACGGGCATGGCCCCGCCGCCGCCCCCGCCGCCCCCGCCCCCTGGCGGCGTCTCGTTCGCCGCGGACATCCAGCCGATCTTCACGGCCAGCTGCGCCTTGACGAATTGCCACGTCGGACCCAATCCCGCGGGCCCGGGGCTGAACCTGAGCGAGGGACAGACGCGGAGCACGACGGTGGACATCCCGTCTAGCCAGGTGACGCGACTGCTCCTCATCGAGCCGGGGAACGCCGACTCGAGCTACCTCATCATCAAGCTCGACGGCAACCAGAGCACCGTGGGCGGCTTCGGGGGAACGATGCCGATCAACGCAAACCCACTCGATCAGGCGACGATCGACCTGATCCGCGCCTGGATCGACGCCGGCGCCGAGGACAACTAGGGTGCGCCCGCCCCTGCCACCCCCAAATAGGATACCACGGACGCCCATGTTGCGACTCGCCACGATCACGGTCGCCGGCGTCGCGGTGGCGGCGCTGCTCGCGCCGCCCCTCCACGCCGAGGACGAGCCGTATTTGGCTCTTCGGACGGGGCTGAAATGCGCCCAGTGCCACATCAACCACACGGGCGGCGGCGGCCGCACCGACTTCGGTAGCGCCTGGGCGCAGACGCAGCTCCCCGCCCGCACGTTGCCGTTCCAGCGCCGCGCGCTCAACGATTGGATCGCGATCGGCCTGGACCTCAGGGCCCGGGCTTCGGGAGCGATAAGCGATACCGATCCGCGCACTACTGTCGACATGCCCGAGGCGCAGGTGCAGGTCGAGGCCCGCCTGGTGCGCAACGTGCTCGCGATCTACCTCGACCAAACCGTGGGGCCGGATCGGTCGTTCGCGCGCGAGGCGTTCGCCCTGGTCGAGCGCCTCCCGGGCAACGGCTACGCGAAGGCGGGAAAGCTCCTGCTGCCGTATGGATTGCGCCTGTGGGACGACCAGGCGTTCATTCGCTCGCTGACGGGGTTCACGTATACGAATCCTGACGTGGGGTTCGAGGTTGGGTTCGAGCCCGGTCCGCTCGCGCTGGCGGTGGCGCTCTCCAACGGGGGCGGTGGTGGAGTCGACGCAAACAGCGGCAAGCAGGTGACCGGCAGTGCCGCCCTGGTGTTCCCGCGTTTCCGGCTGGGCGTTTCCGGGTCCCACAACACGACGCCGGGGAACGACCGTGGAATGGTCGCCGGCTTCGCCGGCGTCCAGGTCGGTCCGATCGGACTGCTGGGTGAGGCGGACCTCATTCTCGACTCGTTCGACACGCAGCCCGATCGTGATCAGTTCGTGGGGTACGTCGAGGGCAACTGGCTCGTCCGTCGCGGCTTCAACCTGAAGGTGACGTACGGGTATCATGACCCCACCGCGGGACTGCGGGACGGTGCCCCCGAGTTGGTCGAAGACCAGCGTATCCGAATGCGGTTCGGGGTGGAGCTGTTTCCCGTGACCTTCGTCCAGGTGTCTTCCTTCTATACGCTGCTCGACGACATCCCGCAGGTGACCACCGACGTGGACCAGGTGAGTCTGGAAGTGCACTTGCACTTTTAGCACGGTGCACGGGGCGCGGAGTCCACCCCTCCCCCGCCCCGTGCGACGCGCCACGCGCCCTGTGCCTTTGCGCCCCCGCATGTTGCCGTTTATACCTGAGGGCCCTCTCCCGCGGAGCATCGACGATGAGCGCAGATATCCAGGTCCCGATCCCGTTGAACGAACCGGTGCGGTCGTACGCGCCGGGGACTGCCGAACGGAGCGCCTTGAAGGCGCGGCTCCATGAGCTGGCGGCCGAACGGATCGAGATCCCCCTGCTCATCGGCGGCGAGGAAGTACGCACCGGCAGAACCCGGGAGGCGGTGCTGCCGCACCGACACGGGCACGTGCTGGCCACGTGGCATCTGGCGGGACGGGCCGAGGCGGAACGCGCGATCCAGGCGGCCACGGACGCGCGCAAGGAGTGGTCCACCTGGCCGTGGGAGGAGCGTGCGGCGGTGTTCCTGAAGGCGGCGGAGCTATTGGCGGGGCCGTGGCGCGACACCCTCAATGCCTCGACCATGCTCTGTCAAAGCAAGACCGCGCACCAAGCGGAGATCGATGCGGCGTCCGAGCTGATCGATTTCTTCCGCTTCAACGCCCACTTCGCCGAGCGGCTCTATGAGGAGCAGCCGATCTCGACGTCCGACGCGTGGAATCGCGTGGACTACCGGCCGCTCGAGGGATTCGTCTACGCGATTACGCCTTTCAACTTCACGTCGATCGCCGGAAACCTGCCCACCGCTCCGGCGCTGATGGGCAACACGGTCGTCTGGAAACCCGCCGGCGCCGCCGCGTATTCCGCGTATTACATCGCGCGGATGCTGGAGGCCGCCGGGTTGCCCCCCGGCGTAGTGAACTTCGTGCCCGGCGATTCGCGGGAGATCTCCGACGCGGCGCTGCACCATACCGACTTCGGCGGGGTCCATTTCACCGGGTCAACGGACGTGTTCCAGCAACTCTGGAAGACGATCGGCGGCGGCATCGGGGGCTACCGGTCGTATCCGCGCCTCGTCGGCGAGACCGGCGGCAAGGACTTTATCATTGCGCATCCGAGCGCGGACCCGCAGGCCCTCCGCACGGCGATCGTCCGCGGCGGCTACGAGTACCAGGGACAGAAGTGCAGTGCCGCCTCCAGGGTCTACATCCCGGAAACCCTGTGGCGCGGGATGCGCGACGATCTCCTGGGCGAGATTCGGGAGATCGCCATGGGCGACGTGGCGGACTTCCGCAACTTCATGGGCGCCGTGATCGATCGCGCAGCGTTCCAGAAGATCAGCGGCTACATCGAAGGAGCCCGCAGTGTGTCGGATGCCGAGATCCTGGTGGGTGGAGAGTGTAACGATGCGGAGGGGTTCTTCATCCGGCCCACGCTCATTCAAGCGCAGCGCCCCGACTACACGACGATGTGCGAGGAGATCTTCGGTCCGGTCGTGACGGTCTACGTGTACCCCGACGGGGAGTGGAACCGGGCGCTCGAACTCGTCGACGTCACCTCGCCCTATGCCCTCACCGGCGCGGTGTTCGCCGCCGACCGGCGCGCGGTGGGGCAAGCGCTCCGGGTGCTCCGCCACGCCGCCGGTAACTTCTACATCAATGACAAGCCCACAGGCGCCGTGGTGGGCCAGCAGCCATTCGGTGGCGCCCGCGCCAGCGGGACCAACGACAAGGCGGGGTCGATGATGAACCTGCTGCGGTGGGTATCGGCCCGCACGATCAAGGAGACGTTTGTGCCGGCAACGGATTACCGGTATCCGTTCATGGCGCAGGAGTGAAACACCCCGCCCAGGTCGTGTAACAGTTTGTGCCACAATGAGTTTACCGTCATCGCTAACAACTGATTTGTGACGGATGCCCTAGCCCCTGACCGCCCGGTCACCGACCTTGGTGCCCGCCAGGCACGCACCACGGACTCGGGGCAAAGGGGCCATGCACGCACACAAACGGATCGTCCTACTCGCCGCCTGTGCGGCGGCACTCACCGCGACCGCTGAGGCCGCCGCCGCCCAGGCGGTGGCGCCGACCGCTCAGGGGGCGAGCGTCCCGCTCGACTACCGCCGCACTCCGCCGTTCCGCAACGATCCTTTCCGCCAGCTGTTCATGCCGGGTTGGGGCGTCATGTTCTCGGGCGGGTTGACCGCGGAGAACAGCGCGCTCCAGGTGCGCGACCTCCAGCGGTTCACGCTCGACGACCGGGACGCCGTGGTCATCAACAACGTGGTGAACGCCCTGGAGGCGGTCCCAGGCGGGTCCCCGGTGGTGGGGAACGTGCAGGGCGAAGGCGGGCTCTCTCTGGGCGGGCCGCTCTTTCGGTTCCTACGCATCGGCGTCTCGGCGCAGGGACGGGCGTTCGGAGCGTTTCGCGCCTCGGAGGACGCCGTCGTGCTATTGCGTGACGGGCTCGGCGGCCAGACGGACTTCACGATCGGCGATACCCGTGGCTCGGCGCTCGCCACGAGCGAGTTCGGGCTGCACGCCCTGCTTCGTTTCGGTGCCCTGGAGGCCATGGAAGGGGCGCAGCTCAACATCGGGGTCGGCGGCCGGTACATGCGCCCGCTGGCGTACGGTCGCGGCCAGTCGCTCATCGACAGCCGTCTGGCCATCATCGGCGACAGCATCGCCGCGAACGTGCTCGTGGAGCGCGCGGTCACGCCGCAGTTGGGAATGGACCACGGCTCAGGCGTCGTGGGGGACTTCCTCGTCCGGGTGGTATGGCCGGGATCGGGGTTCGCGCTCGAGGGAATGATCGCCAACGTCGGCGGCGTGAGCGTGGGACGGGTCGAGCGCCAGACACTGGGCTTCTTCCTGCAAACCACCAACCTGTCGGAAGTGAACGATTCCCTCTCGACGGTAGGGTTTCAGGTGCAGGACACAGTCGCAATGGATATCACGCTGCCCCGAATCGTCCGGTTCGCCGGCAGCGCGTGGGCCAACGCCGTGCTGCAGCTCGACGCCGGCGCCACCCTCCCGGTAGAGGGCGAGTTCGGCTATCCCCTCGCGGTCGACGTCACGTCCACCTGGCGATTCGTGCCGGTACTGCCGCTCCGGATCGGCGTGCTGCTGGGTGGTCACCAGCGGTTCGGCTACATGGCCGGGATGGGTGTGGAGAGCCGCCACTTCCTGCTCAGACTCTCGGCCGGATCGCTAGGCGGACTCTTCGGCGACGCGCGCGGCGTGTCTGGGCGGTTCGACCTGGGTCTCTTCTTCTAGCGGCAAGCGCCCGCCTCGCCGCGAAGGCAAGAAAGCCCCCGGGCGCGAAGGCGCCCGGGGGCTCTCGTCAATATGGCGGCCACCTCAGGGGATGGCGACGAACAGTCCGCTCCGGGCCGCCTTCAAGAGTTGTACGATCCGGTCGAAGCCGGCGTTGAGCCGCTCCGCCGCCAGCACCGACGGCGGGCCGGACAGGATGTCTCGCATTTCATGGGCGACGGCCGGCAACTCCCGCATGCCGGTTTGCCCCGACGAACGAATGATCCCATTCACGATCTCGCGAAGACGCCGCCACTGGATGTCGTCGGTCGGCGCTTGAAACAGGTACGCGGCGACCTCCTGACCGTCGAGGCATAACCGCCCCAGACCATCGACGCGAAACGCTCCTGCATGTCTTTGCTGGCGCTGCATACTTCCAACTCCCCGGTGCGGCGCGTAGTAGTGTGACTGGATTCCACAGGAGCAAGACGGGTGCCATGGCATAAGTATTTGGCGCGACATAGCTTACATTGCGCGTATGGGTTGGGCCGACCCTCGCGCCGCCACATTCGTTGCACAATCCCGTTCCGCTGGAGCCACCAGGGAGACGTGTGGGAACCTCGCGCGCTTGGGCTCGTTCGAGGAGGTGAGGGTTATACTTCTCCGCATGGCACCTAGCACGCGGAAGAGCATTTGGAATCGGGTCGCGCGTGCGGGCCTGGTGGTCGCGACGTTGGTCGCGTGCGGGTGTGGCGCGTCGGGAGCCCCCGCGGTGGGGCGGCCGCCGGAGGAGGGCGAGCGTTTCTTCGAACGGTTGCAGCAGCTGACGTTCGGGGGGCAGAACGCCGAGGCGTACTTCTCCCTCGATGGCCGGCAACTGATCTTCCAACGCCAGACCTCCGACTCGACCTGCGACCAGCAGTACGTGATGAACGCGGACGGGTCGGGCCTGCGGCGGGTCTCGGGTGGGCTCGGGCGAACGACGTGCGGGTATTTCTTCGACGGCGGGGAGCGCATCCTCTACTCGAGTACGCACCACGCCGGCGACGAGTGCCCGCCGCGTCCCGACTACTCGAGAGGATATGTGTGGGCGCTCTACGATTACGACATCTATGCCGCGCGTGCGGATGGCAGCGATCTTCGCGTCTTGATGAGGTCGGCGGGGTACGACGCCGAGGCGACGCTCTCGCCGGATGGTGAGACGATCGTGTTCACCTCGACGCGTGACGGAGATCTCGATATTTACTCGATGGCCGTGGATGGGTCGAACATCCGCCGGCTCACGACCGATCTCGGATACGACGGCGGGCCGTTCTTCTCGCCGGACGGTTCATTGATCGTGTACCGGGCGTGGCATCCGGAGACCCCGGAAGAAGCGGAGGCCTACCAGGCGCTGTTGGCGCACAACCTGGTGCAACCCAGCCGGATGGAAATCTTCGTGATGAACGCCGACGGGAGCGGCCGGCGGCAGGTGACGAATCTGGGAGGCGCCAATTTCGCGCCGTTCTTCCACCCCGACGGACGGCGCATCATCTTTGCCTCGAACCACGGGGACCCGCGTTCGCGAAACTTCGATCTCTACCTCGTGAACGTCGACGGGACGGAGCTGACGCAAGTCACCACGCACGGCGACTTCGACGGCTTTCCGATGTTCTCCCGCGACGGTGCACGTTTGGTTTTCGCCTCCAACCGCTTCGGCGGCGTGGAGGGCGAAACGAACATCTATATCGCCGATTGGCAGGAGCCGTCGGCTCACTGAACAGGAGTGCGCTGCCGTGAGTCGGAAGCCGGGGAAGGAACAACGGGCGCGGGTCGAGGTCCAAGAACCCATTCAAGGCCAAGAGACCGCGGCCGCATCGCCACAAGCCGATGCCCCGAGGCCGCGGCGGAAGACCGCCGGGGAGTCGGCGCGGGAGTGGATCAAGTCGATCGCGATCGCGTTGGTCCTCTGGTTCTTCCTGCGCGCGCTCCTTGTCGAGGCGTTCCGGATCCCGTCGGGGAGCATGGAGAACACCCTGCTCATCGGGGACTTCCTGTTCGTAAACAAGGCCCTATACGGGGCCGAGATTCCGATCGTGCACACGCGCCTCCCGGCGATCCGCGAGCCCCAGCGGGGCGACATCGTGATCTTCGAGTCGCCGGTGGAACGGGGCCAGAACGTGGTCAAGCGGGTGGTGGGCATGCCCGGCGACACCCTCCGGATGGAGGACAACACCCTGTACGTCAACGGGGCCACCTGGGAGGAACCCTACGTGATCCGGTCGGACGCGTCCGCGGATCACGAAGACCCCAGGATGCGCGCGTGGCAGGTCAGGTACCTGGTGGGTCGCGAGACCCGCGGATACCGCCCCACCCTCCAGAACTGGGGGCCGATCGCCGTGCCGGCGGACTCGTTCATGGTCATGGGGGACAACCGGGATAACTCCTACGACAGCCGGTACTGGGGGTTTCTCGGCCGAGACCGCATCTCGGGGCGCCCGCTGTTGATCTACTACAGCTTCGATAGGACGGGGGTGTTACCACTTCCCTTCCTTACGGGGATTCGCTGGGGACGGATCTTCTCGACACCGGATTAGCCAGCCATCCCCGCGACCCCACGAGAACCATAAACCGGACCGGTGACTCAGCCGGGCATCCCAGTGTTTGGAGACTGGTGCCCGGCGTTGACTATTGTGTCACAGGTAAAGATCTTTTGCGGTGACACATGTCTACAAAACAATTCTCCAGTCTAGACGCCATCGACCTACGGTTGTTGTCCCTTCTTCAAGAGGACGGGCGTTCCGGATATCAGGAGCTCGGCGACGCGATCGGCCTCAGCGGGCCGTCCGCGTATCAGCGGGTTCGGAAGCTCGAGGGGGCCGGGGTGATCGTCGGCTATCACGCCAGGATCGACCCGTCGCGGCTTGGTCGCGGCTTGGTTGCGTTCTTGCGCGTGCGGCCCGCCTCCGGCGACGTGGGGCGGCTGGCCAAGCAGTGGGCCGCGGCCGGCGACATTCTGGAGTGTCATCGGGTCAGTACCGACGGCGGGTTCTTGCTGAAGCTCCGTGTCCGCGACGTGAGTGCGCTGCTACCGCACGTCGAAGCGATCCAGAAGTCCGGGTGTGCCGTCCAGGTCGATATCGTGCTCAGCACCGAGTTCGAGCGCTGGACCCTATCCGCGCCCGAGGCTGCCCGGCAGTTGGACCATAGATAACGCGAGCGCCGCCAGCCCGCGTGGGACGGGACCGCCCGATCAGCTGAGCAGCAGCTCTTTGTCCGAAGGCTGCGTCACGTTCCTGGGGACGTAAACTGCTTGGCGGCCACACTTTACGCATTTGAGCGTCACCCGCCGGTGCGCGTCCCACCGCGACTTGGGCAGCCGACGCTTCGGAACCCGATCGATCGATGCGTGCCCGCAGGAGGGACAGGCCAGGTCCTCCCGGTCGCGGTCCGCGAGAATGAGTTGGAGGGCTTCCGCGGCCCGATACTCTTTGATGCCACGACGTCCCACTTCCAGGACTCCGGCGAGGATGGGAGTGGGGAATCTACGCGAGACCCGGGGGCCGTGCAAACGACGGGGCTCTTAGGTCTTGACGGCGGCGTGTTCGGGGGGCACTCTAGCCCCGAGTGCCCTCAGGGAGCCCCTAAATGTGCCCGCCCGAGCCTGACGACCGAGACTACGTCCCCGTGGCCGAAGTCGAGGTCGATTCCGTGCGTCCCGAGAACCACGCGTTCGTGCTAACCGGCCGGGGGAAAGATCGGGCCGATTACAAGCTCGAGGTGACGCTCGAGATGCCGATCGACCAGCGGACGCGGACGGTCATCGGGGAGATCCTCTCCCAGTCCCAGTGGCGTCTTTGGCGCCGCGCGTCACGCTCCTTCCCAGGGAAGTCCCACCCCAGAGCCCCACGGTCTGCGGCCGATCCTGCTGGAAGTTAAGTGAAGTCATAACAATATCTTAACTCGCATTATCCAGCCCCGACGGCTGCTTGACGTAGCCCGGGGGACCGGCTAGCTTGGCGCTCCATTCACTTTCTGGCCTCAAGGAGCCAGCATGGCGGCCGAGCTAGGCGGCTCTCAAATCTCAGCGCTCCTGGAGTCGGTACCGGGGATCGCCAGCGTGCTGCGGAGCCCGGTCGCGGACGCTCTGGTGGGCATGATGCGCGCCGGAGCGGGGCTGGGGGAATTTCGCATGGAGGACGTCAACGAGCTGACCCAGTACGCCGTGCGGCGGGGGTTGATCAGCTCCGACGAGTCCGAGCACCTGCTGAAGGAGATCAAGGGCCGCGGCCGGGCGCCGAAGGTGGCCGGCAAGGCGAAGAAGGCCGCCAAGTCGAAGACCGCCAAGAAGGCGCGAAGGAAGGCCGCCGCCACCGCTACGTCCGCGAAGAAGCGGTCCAGCCCCCGCGCGAAGAAGCGTTAGACGCGAAAGCCCCGGACCAGCGAGTGAAGGTGTTCTGCCGCCTGGCTCAGCTCGGTGGACTGTGCGGCCATCTCTTCGGTCGAAGCACCCTGCTCCTGCGCGGCCGCCGACACCTCCTGGCTCGATGACGCCAGGCCCTGCGCCGCGTCCGACACCGCACGCACGATCTCCCCGATCTGCTCGGCCGCCCGGAGGTTGGCGCCGGCGGCCGTCTCGACCCGACGCGCGGCCTCCTCGATCTCCTCGACCGCCTTGCCGATTTCCTGTAACGCCCGCGCCGCTCCCTGCGCGACGGTCTCGACGCCCCGGACCTTCGTCCGCCCGGCGCTCATCGTCTCCCGCACCTCGGCCACCTTGAGCCGGACCGTCTCGAGCGTTTCGCCGATTTCCTCGGCGGCCTTGGCGCTCGAGTCGGCGAGCTGGCGGACTTCGTCGGCCACCACCGCGAAGCCGAGCCCCCGTTCCCCGGCCCGCGCGGCTTCGATGGCCGCGTTGAGCGCGAGCAGATTGGTTTGGGAGGAGATCGTTTTGATGAGCTGGACGAAATCGGCGACGACTTCCGAGAACCGGTCCAACTCCTCCACCTGACTGGACGTGGTCTGCACGACCTCGCCCAGCTCGAGCAGGGCCGAACCCGCGCGAGCGACGTCCCGCTCGTTGGTGGCCGCCAGCCGCCGGACGTTGCCGCCCAGCATCGCCACGCGCGCGGCGACCTCGCGGTGCTCCGCAGCCGTGCTACGGAGCGCGTCCACGGCTCCCGTGCCGTCCTCGAGCCCACTCACCTGGCGCTCGGCTGCTCCCGAGATCTGCACCATGGCCGTCGACACTTCGCCGGCCGTCGCGGCCAGCTCTTCGCTCGCGGCGGATAGGTCGCCCGCCGTCCCCGCGATGCGCTCGGCCTCCCGGACCACGTCCCGCACCAACGTTCGGAGTCGGGTGCCGATCCGGCCCATGGCGTCGGCGAGCGACTGGAGCTCCCCGGGCACGGAGCCCAGCGTGAACGGGCGGAGGTCGCCGTCGCCGAACCGCGTGGCGGCCGCCTCGAGCCGCCGCAGCGGCATCTCGACGGATCGGAGCGTTGCCACGCTGACGATCGTCGCGAGCAAACCGGACACGATGAGCACGGCCCATACCGCCAATCGCCGGTCGTCGGCCGTCTGTTGGAGCCGCTGCGCGGTGATCGCGGTCCTGGCCCGCTGCACCGCCGAGAAATCGCGGACGCGGCGCATCATGTCCGCGGCGGGAACGCGCGCGGCTTCGATGGTGGCCAGCGCCTCGGCCCGCCGGCCAAGGTCGGTCTGGGCGTGCGCGAGGCTGTACACCACCTCCGTCTCGCCCTGCAGCGCGGCGATGCGGTTGACGTTTGCGCGCTCGTCCTCGGTGAGGTCGGGCAGAGCACGGAGCTGGGCCTGATACTCGTACGCCGTCTGCCCGGACGCGCGGAACATGTCCCGCACGTTGGTCGCCCGGTTCGTGACGTACTGCTCCGCCGACCGGATCTCGTCGAACAGGGCCACGACGAGACCGTTGGTTGCCTCCGACACCCGCGAGAGCGCCGACAACTCCCGGGTGACGCTCTCACCGATCGTCCGCAGTGCCGCGATGCCGATGAGCGCCACGATCACCAGGCCCGCGAGCAGGACGCCCTGGGCCACGCCCACGCGTACAACCACGGTATTCAGGGATCGCAGCACGCTCATTGTCCTGGCGCGGTGACGATGCGACCCGCGCGCACCACGCCGATGACGACGTCCTTGGCCGGTACGTCGCCGTCCTCGTCGAACGCGATCCTGCCGGTCACGCCTTCGAACGGCGGGGTCTCGGTGCCAACGCCGGCGAGGTACTCGCGGATTGCCTCGCGGTCGGTGCCGGCCTCCTCGATCGCGCGGGCCAGCAGATACACGATGTCGTAGGTCGTGGCGCCACGGTGATCCAACGGTCGGTCTCCATACGCCGCGCGGTACGCGGCGACGAACGTCTCATTGCGCTGGCCGGGCCGGTCAGGGAGATAGGCCTCGGAGATGTACACACCCTCTGCATCCACCGGCGACCGCTCGATACCGGTGAGCCCATCGCCACCCAGGATCACCGGGTCGAGGTCGATGGAATCGAGCGTCGCGATGATGCGCTCGGCGCCCGCGCGGGACCCCGCGATCATCAGGACGTCCACGCCGCCCAAGGCGCGGAGCCGGCTGAGGTACGGCTCGAAGCTCTCCATCGTGACGAGATAGGGGTCGTCGGCCACCACCGTCCCGCCCAGGGCCGTGAAGCTCTGCGAGAAGGCGGCGCGCATCCCGCGGCCGTAGTCGTCGTTCAGGTACAGAACGGCCGCGCGGCGGGCGCCGAGACGCTCCTGGGCCCACCGCGCGAGCCGGGTCCCGTGCACGAGATCGTGCGGGCACGCGCGAAACGTGTAGGGCCCGAGGGTGCGGATGTCGGGGTTGGAGGCCGACGGTGAGACCGCCACCACCGGCCGCTCGCGCCCATTGTAGATGGGGGCCGCGGCGATGGTGGTGCTGCTGGTGAGGTGACCGATGACCGCGACCACGGCCGGGTCCACCACCAGGTCTCGAGCGACTCGCACGGCGACCTCGGCATCGGCGCTGTCGTCGACCACGCGGAGCGCAAGCGGGCGGCCCCGCACGCCGCCCGCACCGTTGATCTCCTCGATGGCGAGATCGGCCGCCAGCCGCATCGAAACGCCGCGAGGATCCGAGAACGGACCTGCGAGGCCCACCACGATCGCATCGCCGCCGCCGCGGCACGCACCGAGCGCCACGAGCAGCATCGCGGGGCGGAGGGCGCCGGTTGCGCTCGTGGCGAGGTGGCGGAAGGGCCGGGCGGCGGATGTCGGGGGCACGGCCGCAATAATGGAGGGGAGTTCCCGACGGACGCAACATTTCGGGCTCGCCGATGCCGCCCTGCGGAGTAGATTCAAGGCATGCCCGAAGCCGTGTATCGCTTTGCGGAAGCCCTGCGGCAATTGTCGCAGGCGAAGACGGCGGCCGGCCTCCAGGCACGCTGGGACGCGCTGGAGGTCCAGGAAGTTGGGTGGGAAGCGGTGGGCCGCGCGCGGCGCTTGGAGGTTGTGCAATGGGAACACGTGCTTCGGGAGGCCGACCGCCTGCTGCTGCGGTTGCTGGATCGCGTGCCACGGATCGCGGCCGCCGAGGAGCCGTCGGCCCGCCGGGTCCGGACATTCCGGCTTCCCGAACTCGAGCGCTTGCAGCACGCGACGGCGGCCGCGTTGGTGGCCCAGCGATACGGCCACGCGGGGCTCAGGACAGTCGTGGAGGATTCGTGCGCTCCGGTGCCGCGGCGCTACTTCGCGTTCCTCGGCCTGGCGGAGCGGCACGACCGGGGGGAATGGCCCCTCTTCGCGCGCTACCTGTCGCCGGAGGCTCACCACGCGTTCGTAGGGGCGGCTGCCGAGGCGGCGCGGTTCTATCGGGAGGCGGGAGCCGCCGCGCTGCTCGTTCGTCTGTTCGACGCCGTTCGCACGGACCTCCACCTGCGGGCATTCCTCAGCCCGCGAATCCTGCAATCGCTGTTGGTGCTGGAAGACCCCGATTCCCTGCCACTGCTGCGTCAGCTCTTGACCGCCGGTTTCACGGACGCCGATCCGCGGCGCTGCGAGGTCGTGCTGGCCCTGGTGGCGGTGCGGCGGATCACGTCGGTCACCGAACCGTCGACGAAATTCCCGGATCCTTCCACGCCGGGGGTGGCGGCCGCGCTGGATGCGGCCGACCGGCTCTACACGCTTCAGCGCGATCGGGTAACGCCGGTCGTCGTGATCTGAAGCGCCGTCAGCGCAACACCCTCCGCAACACCACGGTCCCCGCGTTCGCCGGTCCTTCTTCGAACAACACCGCATTGCCCGCCGGATCGTACTGGCCGCTCCAGACCGTGGAGTCCGGCAGCCAGGTGAACGTCAACAGTCGGGTCACCCGGTCCCATTCGCCGTAGACCCACCCGCCATCCGGCGCCCGGCGCCAGCGGGCCGTGCCGCCGCGGTTCATGATCAACTCCACGCTCTGCTCGGCCCACCGGCTGGGCGCCCCGACCCAGCGGCCTTCCAGGGGTCGCGCGAGCGCGTCCTGCTCCGACATGGTCACCACCTCGCCATCCTCCGTGAACAGCAGGAGCCGGCCGATGGCAAACCGATAGCTCACCGCCAGCGACGTATCGCCCGACGCCACGATCGAGTCGCCGGTGGCCCGGTAGTCGAGCGCGTGCTCGTCGTTCACGACCACCATGGAGTCGCCGTAGAACTCGAGATGCAGCGTCCGCCCATTCAGGGTTCCAACCCATCGCTTGCGCAGGCGCTCGTCGGTCTGGGCCGACAGCCCCCCAACCGCGACGGCGGCGAGCAGGCAGACCATGGTGAGTGCGCGAGTGCGAGATGTCACGGGTGAACCTCCAGCCGGTGCCCCGGGGTGTCCGAAATTGTACGCAAGGTGGGTCCTCTCAGGGAGGGGAGGGTCTGGGTCCGGGGATCCGGCAATCCGCCTAGTACCCCCAAGGCGGGGCGATCGGGTCCTCCCGGGTATACCTGTGCGCGGCTTCGGGGCACGGTTATCTTCAACAGGTCGAACAATATGACGGTCCCTGCGATTTCCCGCACGACACACTCTTCGACCGATCGGTCGGACGCCCTCGGCCGCTTCTTCCAGCGGGCGGGGGAAGCGCCGCGATTGATCGCGTACGACGAGGAGCTGGGGTGTCCGCTCCACAACGCCCTGGCGGCGCTGGAGTGGACGGTGACCATCGGCATTCTGAACGACGGCGACCTCATCCACGCGGCGCGGCTGGCCGGGGAGACGGCGGCGGCCGTCGTCGAGCGCCGGCGTGACGGCCGGCGGATCTTCGTGTACCTCGGCCCGCGGGTGGATGCGCCTCCCGCCGACCCTTACGAGGGGACGCTGCTGTACGACGAACCGGGCGTGCGCGCGTACGAGTTCGCGCAGCGGGTCCACGCGGTGGCCCACTTTCTTCGGGCGACGCAGGGTGTGGGCAGCGTGCTCTCGCTGCTATCCCGCCGCGCCCCGGAATTGAAGCACGTGCGCCGCTGGCTTTCGGCCGTTTTCCAGCCTCCGGTCCCCGCCGTCTCCAATGTCCTGATGGCCGGCTGGTTTGCCACCAGCGGCGGCGGCCTGCTGTTCGCCCCGGCCGTTGCGAGCGATCCGTTCGTGTACGAGGAGGTCGGGGCCGAAGGGTGACGCGCCTCGCGCTCCTTCAGGGTGTGCTCTCCGGTCTCGTGCTCGGGGTGCCCGTCCACCCCGTCCAGGGCCAGTTACCCGCCCCCGCGGACTCCGCTTATCGGTCGGCCCTCGTTTCGCTGCGGGACTCGGTTGGCCAGATCCGGATCGAGCTGAACACCTTCCAGCGCGACCTCTCTCTCGCGGGCCCCGAAACTGTGGTGGGGCGGGCCGCCGCTCTGCACCGCCGCTGCAAAGGATTGGTGGCAACCGCTCAAACGTTCGCACCGGTGCTGCGAGCCCCGCGGGCGCGCGAGGCGACTGACGAAATAGTCGCCGCGCTCAGTCGGGTTCAGCGGGGGCTCACCGAACACTGCGTGCGCGGGTTATCCCCTGACGGAGCCGGTAGCCGGCCGGACACGCTGCGGGCGTGGGGCCCTCACCGTGTTGCACAGATCGAGCGGCTCCTGGCGGATTACGACCGCGCCGCGCAGCGATTCGCGCGCGCCGTCGGCGTCCGCCTGGAGGAAAGGCCGCGCCGCTGATTCGGGGAAACCTGTTTGCACACCGTCCACATGGCGTGGAAAAGGTCTGGAAATGGTTGAGAATCGGTCCGTTCCACATCCACAAACAAGCCACATAGACTTAGCGTAAGCCGAAGATTCATCGGCACTTGCGCGGTTCGCCGGACGGCGTAAATTGGCTGCTGCCAACGGAGGAACGCGCTGAGACCCTCGGGTTTCGGCCACTCCTGCGAGTGGTGGGTTCGGGCGAGAATTCTGGGGAGGATATTCGGGCAACCGGAAATCCAGCGATCCAGGTGGTCACACTCGTCCGGACCGATGAGGCCAGTCGCGCGCCTCGTCCACGCTGACGTAGCGCCTCGGCGTGCAGTGCGAGAGGTCGGTCCGCGACCCGTATCGACTCGCAGCGCTCGCGCTGGTGAACTCAGCGGTCAGGCCAGACCGCTGACGGATGGAAGCCGGAGCTCCTAACTGCCCTACTGCGGGCGAACCAGCCCATGCGGCGGCAGCGGGAAGAAGAACAGCGGGAGTGAATCCCCTGGCTCCGGGTAACCAGTGCGTTAGACGGCCGGGATCCTGCCAAGGATGCCCGGCCGTCTTTTTTTGTGCCCAGGCCGGCGACGCCGTCACATTTGGCCCAGTGACTCATTCGAAGGGTACCAGTCGTCGTCGGCCCGGAGCGTACCGTTCGAGGGTGTCTCCGTGGTACGCAATGCCCAGTGGCGACCAGGCGCTTCGCGAGGCGGCGTCCGCTCGGGTCGAAGCGTCGCTGTCGGCGGCGGCGTGCGCCGCGCGGTTGCTCGGTGAGTCGCCGACAGGTGTGCGGGAGCGACAGCTCCTGGCGGCACTGCACGACGAGTTGCGCCGGGCCGAGCAGGCCCTGCGGCGGTTGCGCTAGGAAGTGGGGGGCTCCGGCTCGGGTCGTTCGGGGCGATAGAGCCTCCGCCAGTCCAGGAAGCGCTGCGGGGTGGAAATCGGGCCGTCCGGGAAATTGCCCTCGTCGCGGATCGCCTCGGCGACGCTGGCGGTCTTGGCGCTCGCATTGTCCGCCCAATGGAGCACCTCGGCCTCCAGCGTCATGGGCTGGACCGGCGCGCCCCACTCCAGCCGGCCGTGATGCGACAGGATCAAGTGCATGAGGACCGCCCGCTCCTGCCCGCTGCACGGGGGCTGCGGTGCCTCGGCGAAACGCCTGTCGAACATCAGGACGCCGATCGCTACGTGCCCGAGCAGCCTTCCCCGCTCGGTCATGTCGAACACGCCGTCCCACCGGTAGCTCTCGAGCTTGCCGATATCGTGCAGAAAGGCGCCGGCGAGCACCGTGTCCGGGTCGGCGCCGCTGACGCGAGCCAGGGTGCGCGCGATGGCGGCGACTTCCGCGGTGTGCTTGAGGAGTCCCCCGACGGCTGCGTGGTGGCCGGAGATGGCCGCCGGGCATTCGCCGTATTGTGCGCGGAACAGGTCGTCCTCGAAGAACAGGTCGACGGCGCCGCGCAGCGAGGGGCGCATCATCTCCCTCCGCCAGGCGTCGAGCACGTCCCAGTAACGATCCACCGAACCCACCGACGGCAAGAGCGCCTTCACGTTCACCGTGCCCGCCGGGAGATGGCGCACCGACACGATCTTGAGCTGTTTCTTCTCCCGGTACGTCCCCACCTCCGCGATCACCTGCACGGCGTGCCCTTTGCGCAGTCCGGCCACCTCTTGCTGGCGCTCGGGCCAGAACGGCTCCGTGGCGATGCGCCCGGTGCTGTTGCCGAGGATCAGGATGGTGAACGGGTCGCCCGACTCGAGCGTCCGGGCCTTCACGTCCCACACGAGGAACGTGTCCTGGACCCGGGCGTTGAGGGCGAGGCGTGGGATGTCGACGGGGTTGGGCATAGGGCGAAATGTAAGGAGTGAGGAGTAAGGAGTGAGGAGTAACGTTGTGTGTCAGGAGTTGGGTCCTCCTCACTCCTTACTTCTCAGGGTTGGCAGCGAGTCCTCGGGCTCCAACGCCGGGTGCATGCCGGAATCCACGTGCCGGTGCGGCAGCAGATGGGCGATCGAATTGGCGTAGTACTCGAGGAGCGGGCGCTGCTTCGGGAAGATCACGTACGCCAAACCTTCCCGGGCCACGATGCGGCGCATGGAGAACATCCGCCAGGCGCGTTGCAGGACGGCCTCGGCGTCGCGCTCGGGGTGCACGAGCTTACGACCGTGCTCGGCGAGATGGCTGCGGTACTCCTCGATGCGGTCCAGGAGATCCGCGCGTCGGACGACCGACTGTCGAAAAGACAGCAGCGCCGCCGCCACGAGCGGCACGGGCGTCACGGGCATGATCTCCGTGATATGTGTCATCATCTCCTGCGCGAGCGCCTGCATACGCGCGAGCCGGTCTGCCTTCTCGAGCGTGAGGGTGCCCGGCCGCTCGCGCAACCAGCCTCGCAGCGACACCGGCGTGCCAAAGTTCACGGCGACGCGACCGTACCGCTTGAGATTGCCCGTCAGAAACCGGACCGCGTTGAGAAAGAGGTAGGCGACGACGGTGGAGAGTTGGCGCAGGCGGCCCGGGTGATTCTCGGGATCCACCAGCTCCCGAATGAGCGTGCGGTCCTCGAGGACTCGGTCGTAGTTGAGGGCCACCGGGACCAGCCAGATGTCGCGGTCGAACCTGGGATCCGTAAGTGTTCGTGCGACGTAATCGAGGAGGCCGAGCTTGGGTGCGCGGAACCCCCCGTCCCGCGAGAGCCCCCCTTCCAGGAAGATGCCCTGCGTCACGCCGTTGCGGGTGATGAGCTGGATGTAGCGTTCGAGGACCGTGTGGTACAGGGGCTCGCGAAAGCCCCGCCGGACGAAGTACGCACCGAAGGACTTGAACACGTACTCGAGCGGCCACACGCGCGCCCACTCGCCCACGGCGTAACTGATGCTCACGCCTTCCGCGAGCACGTACGCCACGACGACGTAGTCGGTGTTGGAGCGGTGGTTCATGAGGTAGACCACCACGTCGCGCCGTGGAATCGCGTTGAGCGCCGCCACGTCCTGGTACTCGGACGTCGCCCGGTACAGTACGTTAATCAGCCCGCGCGCGAGGTTGTATCCCAGCTTGTAGTATGAGAAGACGCTGAAGTGCGGCACGATCTCGTCGACGTACCGCTCCACGTGCCGCCGCACCTCGGCGTCGGCCAGGCCGTGCGCGCGGGCGTGCGCCGCCATCGCGACGCATACCTGCTCGTCCTGCAACAGGTCCTCGAGGATCACCGGCTTGCGCACGAGCTTGTAGCGGTCGATGCGCACGCGAAACCGGTGGACGGCACGGACGACCGAGCGGTTGAGCCAGCCGGTGATGGCCGCGCGCGTCCGGCGAACGGACCGGAGAACGAGCCCACCGGCGAGCACGGCGGCGACGGCGGCGAGGACCCAGTCGACCGCCGACACCGTCAGCTCTCCTCCGGAAGCACTCCGGTTTGCTCGTACTGGTACGCCATGGCCTTGAGCCGGGCGACGCGCACGGCCATGGGCGGGTGGGTGGCGAGCAGGTCGGCGACAAACCCTTGCTTGTTGGTGAGGCGGCGGCCCAGCGGATCGGCGATGCACAGGTGCGCCGCGCCACGGCGGATGGTCTTCGTGGGGCCGTGGGCGTCCTCGATCTTCCGCAGGGCCGACGCGAGCGAGGCGGGGTTGCGCGTGAACTGCGCCGCGGTGGCGTCGGCGAGGAACTCGCGCTTGCGGCTGACCCCCAGGGCGAGAAGCCGTGAGACGATCGGTGCCAGCAGCAAGGTGATCACCCACAGCACGAGGACGATCGCGGCCGCGCCTCCCTTCTTCCCCCCACCCTTCCCCTTGGCGCCGACCCGCCCGCCGTGCCACAGGAATCGGCGGGATCCGTCCGCCACGAGGGCGATGGTGCCGACGAGCGCCGCGAGCAGGGTCATCAGCTTGACGTCATCGTTCCGGATATGGGCCATCTCGTGCGCCACGACCGCCTGGAGTTCGTCCCGGTCGAGCAGCTGGAGGAGGCCTTCGGTCACGGCGACGTGTCCCGCTCGCTCGTCCATTCCGGTGGCGAAGGCGTTGGGGTCCGAATCGGGGACGATCCAGACGGACGGCTTGGGTACGCCTGATGCGATCGCCATCTCCTCGACCACGTTCACGAGCGTCGTAGTTTGGAGGTTTTCGGCTTCGAGCAGCTGCCACGCCCCCGTGGCCCAGAGGATCTCCTTGGGTCCACGGCGCCAGCTCCACCACGCGAGGCCGGCGCCGAGCAGTGTGGTCCCGACGCCGAACCAGGGTACAACGTGGCGGTAGGCGCCGGGCGGGGCATCTGCCGTGGCGAGGTAGAACGCCAGATCGCCGCCGAACCCGATCCACGCGAAGAACAGCAGGAAGATCGCGACGAGGATCCGGGAGCGGCGGCGATTGGCGGCTTGTTGGGCGAAGAGGTTGCCGTCGCTCACTGCTTGGGTTTCATGGACAGATCGACCTTGGGTACCTCGCGCTCACGCTCCTCGGTGATCTCCCAGAGCTCCACGGGCTCGCACTTGGCGAACCCCGCCACCAAGTTCCACGGGATCTGTTGCTGGCGCACGTTGTACGTGGTCGCCGTGTCATTGTACAGCTGCCGGGAGAACGCGACGCGATTCTCGGTAGACGTTAGCTCCTCCTGGAGCTGGCCCACGTTGGCGGTGGCCTTCAGCTCCGGGTAGCGCTCCACCACGATGTTGAGGCGCGAGAGGGCGCCGGACAGCGCGGCCTCGGCGGCGGCGAGCTGCTTGACGCCGGACGTCGGGTCCGCGTTGGCCTGAATCTTGACCGCCTGATTGCGCGCCTGGATCACGGCCTCCAGGGTCTCCCGCTCGAACTCCATGGCGCCCCGCACCGCCTCGACGAGGTTGGGGACGAGGTCGTGCCGCCGCTTCAGCTGGACATCGATCTGCTTCCAGGCGTTGAGCGTCTGGCCTTTGAGATTGATGAGGGCGTTGTACGCGTAGATGGCCCACACGAACGCCACCACGATGAGCGCGAGGAATACCCACGTAATCATCAGCGGCTCCTGAGGGATTTGGACGAAAGTGGCCCGCGGGGTGAAAGCCCCCACGGCGGAATCACTACTACGCCGGTGCGGCGTCGTCCAGGCCGTCGCGCACCGTGACGGGGGCGTCCGGCTCTTGCTCCAGCACGCGGCTCACCGCCGATCGAACCACGTCGGCGAGGTGGCGTTCCCGTCCGCGGGTGAGTGCGTGTCCAGCGTGTACGTGAAGCTCCACCCCGGGAAAGACCGGAATGCGTGACCAGAGCACGGTCTGGCTCTCGGTGCCGGCGTCGGCGGTCGGGGTAGGGATCTCGGGAGCGGCCCATGCGCGGAGGGTGCGGCCCGCTCGTCCTCGCGGTGCCGAGTCGTGGCGCGTGAGCGCGAGGCGCTGGGGCGGTGGAAGGCTCGGTCCGATGGCGGCGGCGACCCGTCGCTCCATCGTGTCGCCGGTCGTCTCCGTCATCTCCTTGGTGATCGCGGCCAGGGTGGCGCCCTCCATCTGACGCAGCTTGATCGCCAAGACCTCGAGCAGGTGCCGGTACCCGTAGATGGCGGCCGTACCGCGGCCCTCGGGAGGGGTCACGAGGCCGCGCGTCACGTAAAACCGGATGGTCCGCTCGTTGGGGCGCGCACTGGCGGCGGCGTTGATCGGGCGCACGTTCGACGCATCGAGGATCGCCGTCGCGACCGTGGCGAGGTCCCGGAGGTTCCAGGGCGCCAGCGCACGGTACTCGCGCAGTACGATGAGGGGATCGCCCGCCGGCACGCTGGAGGCCTCCACGCGATCAGGCCCCGTTGGCACGCCGCTGCGCGTTGTTGACGAAGTGCTCGATCAAGGACAGGAGCGAGGCCAGCTCGAAGGGCTTGGGGATCACCGGGAGGCGGTGCAGCGTGAGCCAGTCCCCGTGGTCTTCCGCGTCGGGGTCGCCGCTCATCACGACGACGCGACTGGCCAAGTGGGGCCACTGACTGGCGATGACGTGATACAGGGTCTGTCCCGACATGCTCGGCATGCGGAGATCCATGAGGATCAGGTCGACGTCGTGCGACGCGAGCAGCTCGCACGCCGCCTCGCCCGTGGCGGCGAGGAAGGGCGTATGCCCGCCGAGCTTCAGCGCCCGCTGCAGCACCTTCCGGACGCTCGCGTCGTCGTCCACAACGAGGATGCGCAGCGAATTCACGACGCGGTGACCAACGCCCCGGCCGGGCGGCGCCTCCCGAAGTAGCGGGACCGCACGATCTGGAGTGCCTCATCCGGCGACAGGGAATCCCGCAGCTCCCCCGGCGTCATCCCGAACACCTCCTTCACGTTCTGGGCGAACGAGCGCGTCTTGGCGTACCCCAGCTTGCGGCCGACATCCTCGACGGTGTAGCCCGGATCTTGGAGCAGGCGGTGGGCGTACACCACGCGGAACGCCATCAGCATGACGCTTGGCGGTGGGAGGTTCGCCTTCGTGAACCACCGCGCGCACGTCCGCCGATCCATCCGGGCGCGCTCCGCCAGGTCCTGTACGGAGTGGAGCGCGGCCGGCTCGCGGACGACCGACTCGATCGCCCACCGCAACTCTCCCGGACACCCCGCCAGCAGGTCCTTGATCTCGTCACTCAGCTGACGGGAAAGGGCCCCCGCCGCCTCGTGGAGCAGGATCTCGCCGAGGCGGTGCGGGTGATCGTCGTGCCCGGCTACCACGACCTCGCGAATGCCGGCCCGCCCGAGCGACAGAAGGACGGGGACCATTTGGGCCGAGAGCTTGGTGTAGAGGATGAGCGGGAGAGACGGGAACAGCACCCGGATCCGCTCAATCTCGTGGGCTCGCGGAATCCCCTCCAACGCCGGGTCGACGACAGCGAGTTCGGTCGGTTCGTGCCGGATCGTCTCGAACGCATCCCGCCATGTGGGCGCGACCCGAAAGTCGAACCGATATCCGGCCGCCCGGCGGACACGCCGAGCGAACGTGTCGTTAACCGCAGCCAGTATGAGCACGAATGTCCCAAAAACAGCACATGAAGTCCCAAAAGGGGTCTACGCGACACCCGTGCATTGCACTGACTTTTGACGTGGCGTGCGGCAGCCCCTCTCGCTGCCCGCGCCGTCAACACTCAGGCGTCGACCCCCGAAGGTCGGCAACCCTTGTAGGAGGTGCACATGTCGCGTCGCATTCGTCTCCTGGCTGCTGTCCTCTTCACGTCCCTCGCACTCGGCGCAGCCGCGTGCTCGAGCCCCGTCGCCCCGCTGGACAACTGCGGTGGTGAGAACGGGACCTGCTTCAACGCGGACGGCGTCCAAAACTCCGATACGTAACCGCTACTGCACCACTAAACCCCGACCAGCGTCTCGCGCTCCGCACGAAGAGTCCGCAGGGACTCAATGGTTTCGCGGAGTTCGGGCGTAGGCGCGGCCGGTTGAGGGGGCGTCGCGGCGGGTGTCATCCGCCCGCGGCGCTCCCTCAGTTCCGTCAACAACCCCTCCGCCCGAAACAGGTTCTCACCCAAGCCATGCTGCTCGGCGAGCTGGACGGCCCGAAGCAGGTGCTCTTCCCCCTCCTGGAACCGGCTGAAGCTGCCCAAGCCGGCGCCAAGCTTCATCTCGAAGTCGACCTGCATATCGGGGGGGAACTCGCTGTAGTCCGCTTGCAGATTCCGCCGCCATCGCTCGAACGATACCCGATCCTGAATCAGCGCGCTGAGCGCTAACAACTCGCCTTCCGCGCGGACCCGAACGTTTGGGGGCGGCGAGGAGGACAGTACGAGCAATAAGGCGTCCTTGGCGGCGGCGTACTGCCCAAGCTCCATTAGCATTGTGCCGGTGTCGCTCATCGCCATCGCCTTCTTCAGGGGCTGATCGTAGAGCTCATGGGCACGAAACGTGAGCGGGGGCGCCTCGGCGTTCCGCCCCATGAGGTGCAGAGCCACGGCGAGGTCGTGCGAGGCCACGGCCTCGGCCTGTCGGTCCTCCTGTCGTTGCGCGTCGGACAGCACGCCACGCAGAAGCCGCTCCGATTCGGGCAAATCGCCCAGCTTTTGGAGCACGATCGCGCGGCCGACTCGGCTCAATAACTCGCTATGGTGATCCTGGAGAGTCAGGGCAAGCGCGCCGGCCGCCTTGTAGCACGCGGTCGCATCTGGCAAGCGTCCGCTGCGTCGCAACACCCGCGCGCGTTGCATGAGCGTCGCCAACTCCTCCTCGGCCAACTGGCCGTCGCTCAGGCGCTCCGCGGTATCGAGCACGTCGAGCGCCTCGTCGAGGCGCAGCTCCTGCTCCAACCAGTAGGCGAAGGCAAGCAGCGGCGGCCACAGCATGCGGGACTTGCCGTTCCGGAGCACACCCTCGGCGACGCGCACGACCTCGGCCAGATGATTGACTTCGATGGTGCGGGGATGGAGGTCCGAGAGGAAATCGCCCGTCGCGCGGATCTGATACGCGAGCGCGTCGGGATTCGCGCTCTTACCGGCGGAGAACTGGTCCACCAAGCGAAGCGTCAGAAAGGCGCCCAGCGCACACCCGTTCGAAGCATCGCTGCCGTGGTCGGCGGCGCGCTTCAAGAACGCGACGTGCAGCGAGCTGAACCCGCTGTGGAGAGCGTTGCTCGCAATGGGAGTCACGGGCTCCGTTCCTTGGTTTCTTGCCACAGTCTTCCGGTGTCGAACCTGCCTAGTATGGTTTTGCTGAGGGTGGCGGGCAAGTGCGGCCCGCGATCTTCAGCGATTCGGCCCTGGAGAAGGGTGGGCTGCATCAGGCGGCTGCGTGCGGGTTGGCCGTCGCCCCCGCGCCCTCCCCGGTGAAGCCCCTTCACACATCGGCCAAGCTCGACCTCGTAGGAGCAATTTGCGTACCTTGCACCGCCTCCCCGTGCTGCACGTCGTCAAGCCATTTTATCACAATGAGTTACGATGATTCACACGAGCCGGTTGCCTGGCCCGGCTTGCCGCGCGACCTGCAAATGGCAGCAGACCGAGGCAGCGGGGTCACACCCATCGGGCGGGAAGTTGCACCTGATTGCGGCGTTCGGGTTACCCGCCCCGGCCCCGCACCCGCCATCGTGAGTCCATGAAGACCGGGTTCACATTGCCGGAAATGGCCGCGGCCCTCGCGATCCTCGCGATTCTCGCTGCGCTGGCTCTGCCGCGGCTCGCCGGTTGGACGGATCGACGAGCCGTACGGCAGGCGGCGAGCGAGGTGGCATCGTTTTACGGTCGCGCCCGAATGGCGGCCGTGTTTTCGGGCCGGCACGTGCGCGTCGAGTTTACGGCGGACACGTTGCGCGCCCGGAGCCGGGAAGCGGACGACTCCACGTTCCTGTCGCTCCCGGGCCCGGCCCGGCACGGAGTGGCGCTCGAGGCGTCGCGGGAAGCCATTGACGTGGCGCCGAACGGCCTCGGCTGGGGCGCGGCGAACACCAAGATCCTGCTGTGGCGTGGAGCGGCTTCCGAGTCGCTCACCACGTCTCGGCTGGGCCGTTTGAAGCGATGGCCGTGACCGGGAACCGAATCGCGGACCTCGATGTTAAGCGGAGTGAGGCTCCGCGAGAGGTCTCATTCCATCCCAACTTTCTCGCGTTAGCGGCCGTGCGCGGCGCGTGACGGCGGCGTCGCTCGGCCCACAGCCCGGGTCCTTTTGGACCCGGGTTGTTGTTATTTGTCAATGACTTAGCAAACCACATGACAGGCGGCGTCCGGTCGGGCCACACGGCGATCGCGGTGTGACCGGCGGGAATCGGCGCGACCCGGATCGTGCCGCCCGCCAGGTCGACCCGCGCGAGCCACCCCCCGTCGGGACCTTCGCCCGACACATAAGCGGTCGACGCGTGGCCGGTGGCAACGAGCCGGGAGGCCCCCGCCGGCAGCTCGATCGGCGGTCCGGCGGGCCTACCGATGCGGTCGAGCCGGACAATCACGGGCGGCGGTCCGGACGCAAGTGCCACGATGGTTCCGGAGGCTTCCTCTGCCACCTCGTGGATCCCGACGACACCCGCCTCGACCACGTCCACCGTTCGCAGCGTCACGCGGTCGACCTTCAGGATCACGCCCGCCCGCCGGCACGGGATGAGGAGCACGGTGCTGCCCGGTCCGACGGCGGGCGGCCCGGCACCGCACGCGGCCGCCGGGCTGGGACCTCGTGCCAGCGGCACTTCGCGGACCCTGCGGCGCAAGCGCAGGTCGATCTCGACGACGGTGTCCTCCGGGCACGTGGCGTAGAGCCTCTCCGCGTCCGGCCCGAGCACGAGCCCAGCAGGTTCACCGCGGCACGCCGAGATCAGGGCGGCTTGCGGATCGCCCACGATGGACAGCACGACGGCCGCGCCGGTCGTGTCGCGGGCGGCGGTCCCCGTGACGACGTAGGAGCGTCCGTCGCGTCGCGACGCCACAGCCGTGGGCACGGCAGGCAACGGGAGCGAGAAAGCGCGCGCGCCGTCGGCCGTGCGCAGGCCCACGAGCAGGCCCACCCGGCCCGCACTGGTCGCCGCCACGAGCCCCGCCCCGTCTCCCGTGAACGTGAGTGCCCGCACGGGGGCGTGGGCCGTCGCGAGTGTTTCCGCACGGGTGAGCCCGGCGTCGAACACGACGATGGGCGTGCCCGCGGCGCCCGCGACGGCCACGCGTCGCGGCGGCGGGGTGCAGGCGGTGACGAGGAGGATGCCGGCGGCGACGGCGAGAATCCCCGCCTGCTCAGTCGTCGTGGGGGATGTCGTCCAGGAAAACGAGCGTTTGGCGGCGGGCGACCGCGGTCGCGAGCGCTTCCATCACGGTGGGATCGAGCACGACGCCGGAGAGCGCCCGCATGCGCGCGACCGCTTCCTCGGGGGGCGTCGTGGGGTGGTAGGGCCGGGACGTGGTGAGGGCGTCGTACACTTCGGCCGCGCAGATAATACGTGCGCCAATCGGAATGTCCTCACCGGAGAGCCCGTCGGGATACCCGCTGCCGTTCCAATGCTCGTGATGGTGGCGGACGTAGCTGACCACCGTGCCGAGATGCGACAACGGGGCCAGGATTTGCGAGCCGATGGTCACGTGTGCCTTGACGTGCTCGTATTCCTCGTCGGTGAGGGGGCCCTCCTTGTTGAGCACCTCCTCGCGGATGCCGATCTTGCCGAGGTCGTGGAGGCGGCCGGCCATCCGCACGTGGTCGAGATCTTCGTCGGGCAGCTCCATCTCGTGCGCGATGGTGGCCGCGAGCGCCGCGACCCGGGAGGAGTGGCCGCGGAGCCAGCGGTTCTTCGCCTCGAGCGCGTTGATCAGCGCCTCGAGCGTGGCGACCGTGATCTGCTCTTGCTTGCGCCGCTCCCGCTCGGCCTCTGCCCCGCGTCGCTGCACCTCTTCACGGAGCCACGAGGTGATGCCGCGGCTCTGAATGAGCGTATCGCGCCGGCGCAGCGCGCGCTGGATGGCGTTGACGAGGTCCGTCAGCTCGATCGGTTTCGTGAGGTAGTCGATGGCACCGCGCTGCATGCTGATTGCCGCACTCGTGGCGTCGGACACGGCTGAGAGCATGACGATCGCCAGATCGGGATCGAACTCCAGCGCCTCGGGCACGACGTCGATGCCGTTCATCCCCGGCATGCGAATGTCGAGCAACATCAGATGCACCTTGTTGGCCCGGAGGTGCTCGAGCGCCTCGGTGCCGGAGCCCGCCACGCTCACTTGGTAGCCGCGATCCCGCAGGAAACGGGCAATCGCGTCGCGCAGCACCTGCTCGTCGTCCACGACGAGCAGCGGCGTGGTGCTCTTGGCCTGATCGGCGGTCATGGCGCCTTCCCGGCGCCCGACGAGCATCCGAAGGGGTGCGGTGCCACCGAACCGTCCTCTACCGTCGCGTTGGGTGGGAGAATCGCAAGGAAGATGGGGACCGAGGGCGGGCTTGGCAACGGAATGCCGGGGCTCCTACGCCGCGGCGCCGTCGTCGACGAAGCGGACGTCGATCCCCGCGGGCAGGAGGCCCGCGGCCGCCGCGCGGTCCAGCAGGGTCCTCACGGCCGCCCGGCCCCGTTCCCCGTAGTCGAGGGTGAGGTCGTTCACGTACATCTCCACGAAACGGTCCACGCGGGAACGAGCGAGCCCCCGGGCGTACTGCATCGCGTGCTCGAGGGCCTCGTCACGGTGCGCCAGCCCGTACCGAATGCTGGCCCGCAGGTCGCGGGAGATGGCGGTGATGAGCTCGTTGCCGAGGTCCCGCCGGACCACGTTGCCGCCGAGCGGCAGCGGCAAGCCCGTCTCGCCGTGCCACCACTCCCCGAGGTCCGTCCAGAGGTGCAGACCGTCGTCGGCGTAGGTGAGCTGCCCCTCGTGGATGAGGACGCCCGCGTCGACCTCGCCGCGGGAAACGGCGCCCTCGATCCGGTCGAAGGGGACGACGACGGGGTCGACTTGCGGTTGAAACATTTGCAGCGCGAGGGCCGCCGTGGTCAGCTCGCCGGGGATGGCGATCCTGCGCCCCGCGATGGCCGCACGCGGGTCGTCGGGGCGTTCGGTGCGGGCCACCAGGCGGGGGCCGTAGCGGTCGCCCATGGAGGCGCCGTGCGGGAGCAAGGCATACCGGTCCGCGAGGTGCGCGTAGGCGTGAATCGAGACCGCCGTGACCTCGAGCTCTCCTCGAAGGGCTCGCCGGTTCAACGTCTCGATGTCGGCGAGCTCGTGCACGTAGCGCCGCCCGTCGGTGGGGATCTTGCCGGCGGCGAGTCCATAGAACATGAACGCGTCGTCGGAATCCGGGCTGTGCGCGACGACGATCGTTCTCACGATCCGCCCCCTTCTCCGACGGCGCGCCGGGCCTCGGCCAGGAACGCGGAGATGACGGGCTCGTGCGCCTGGTATTCCGGCCGATTCGCGGCGACCTCGGCCTCGTAGCTCGCGAGGAAGTCGCGGTAGGCCATCCTTCCCCCGGCCGCGTCGCCGAGGGCGATAGCCGCACGCTGGCGCAGCATCGCGGCGAGGAGGTGGCCGGGCTCGTCGGCCGTGATCGAGTCGGCTTGGGCGAGGGCCGCCTCGGGGTTGCCGGTGAGGGTGTGGATCAACCCCACGTGGTAGCGCGCGTCGTGGTCGAGTGGTGCCAGCTGCTGATAGGCCTGAAGCGCCATGGGGCGGAAGAACCGGACCTCGCCGGTGTCGCCGCGCTCGTGGGCCATCACGATGCGCTCGAACAGCCGGTCGGCCTGCTCGCGCGGCGTCATGCTGCTGATGTCCGGTGCCGCCCGTCCGCCGGCCGCGCCGCCGGCGAAGGGCGCCGCCTGCTGGGCGGCGGCAGGTGGCGCGGCGTCGCGTCCGTTCAGGTAGAGAAAGCCGCCCCCGAGGGCCACCACGGCCGCGCCGGCGATGGCCCACGGCAGGACGGGACCCGCGCCGCGGCGCGCCCCCATCGGGCGGCCGCAGACGTGGCAGAAACGCGCGCCCGCGGAGAGGGTCGCGTCACAGGCGGGGCACGTCGCGCCCTTCAGCGGGGTGCCACAGTGGCTGCAGAAGTTCCCCGTGGTGGGGCGGCCGCACCCCGGGCACGAGGCGGATGTCGTCGCGGAGGGTGTCATGCGTATCCCATTTCGATGGCCGGCATGGCGTAGAAGAAAAGGTATCGCGGTCCGGCGAGATAGGTAGTCGATCGGCGGGACCTCACCCCTGTGCCGACTGCCCTGGCGTGGAAGGGGAACGCACACCAAACCTCCCGGTGCGGAAAAGCGCTAGCGGAGCCACCTGGGGCGCATTACTGTAGCCAGATGAACCCGGATTCCGGCGCGAAGTCGAAATCATCGGCCTTCAATCCGCCGCTCAGCCAGATCAAGGCGCGGCAGATGGGCGAGCTGGTGCGCGGCGACAGCCGGTGGGACGTCCTGTTGGAGACAGTCGGCGATCCGGCGGTCGGCGCGGTGCGCGGTCGGATTCATTTCATCTCCGTCAACGTGCACCGGTTGTCGGGCTGGATCTTTCTGGAGTGGTCGGAGCAGGAGGTGCAGACGCGGTTCGGTGATTTCTCGGCGCTCGAGCTGTGGAACTTGCTGGATTCGATCGCCGCGTGATCGCGCGGTCCGCCGGGCCCGGTGTCACGCATCTGCTGCAGGTCACGCGCGCTGCACGCTCCATGGCCGTCATTCCACCCAACGAGCGCGCGAATCGTCGTCGATTCTCTGTGTTCTCCGCCGTTTTTCGTTGACACTCCGTAGCGCCCGACGTATCTTCGCGCGACGTCCGTGGCGGCGCCCGCGCCGCCGCTTTGCTTTTCAGGACCGACCGGTCAGGAAAGGAGCGCAGAGTGGCACGCGGCAAGGCCCTGACGGTCCCCGTCGCCGGGGAGAAGCCTACCATCCGCGGGAAGCGCCTCGACACGCGCGGCGCCGCCGAGCGGGACATCACGAAGTTGACAGAGGATCTGGAGGTGGATTTTCTACGCCTCCAGTTCACCGACGTCACCGGCGTGAACAAGAACGTCGAGGTGCCGCGCAGCCAGTTCGAGAAAGCGTTGGCCGGCGACATCATGTTCGACGGATCGTCGATCGAGGGGTTCGTGCGGATCGAGGAGAGCGACATGGTCCTGAAGCCCGACCTCGCGACGTTCGCCGTGTTTCCGTATGACGATGAGGGCGGCCGCGTGGGGCGGTTGATTTGCGACATCTACAATCCTGACGGATCCCCGTTCGAGGGGTGTCCGCGGTTGACGTTAAAGCGCCAGCTCGCGCGGGCCAAGCAGTTGGGGTACGAGATGATGGCCGGATGTGAGGCCGAATTCTTCATTTTCCATCTGGACGAGCGGGGCAATCCGTCGCTCGACACGCACGACACCGGCGGGTACTTCGACCTGGCGCCGGTGGATCGGGCGGAGCCGCTGCGGCGCATGATCATCCACGACCTGGTGCACATGGGGTTCGAGGTCGAGGCCGGCCATCACGAGGTGGCGCCGGGGCAGCACGAGGTGGATTTCCGCTACGCGGATGCGCTCACGACGGCCGACAACCTCTCCACGTTCCGCTTCATCGTCCGCAACATCGCGTACCGCCACGGCTTCCTGGCGACGTTCATGCCCAAGCCCATCCAGGGGCAGAACGGCTCGGGCATGCACACGCACCAATCGCTGTTCAAGGACGGGAAGAACGCGTTCTTCGATGCCAAGGCGAAGTGGGAGATCTCGAAGGTCGGCCTGGGCTACGTGGGCGGTTTGCTGCGGCACGCCCGCGGCTTCGCAGCCGTTACGAACCCGCTGGTGAACAGTTACAAGCGGCTGGTTCCCGGGTATGAGGCGCCGACGAATGTGGCGTGGAGCATGCGAAACCGCTCGCCACTGGTCCGCATTCCCGACCGGCGCGGCCAGGGCACGCGGTGCGAGCTGCGGATGCCGGACCCCTCGGCGAATCCGTATCTGGCGCTCACCGTGCAGCTGGCGGCGGGGCTGGACGGCGTGGAAAACCGGATCACGCCGCCGGACCCCGTGCACAAGAACATCTTCACGATGAGCTTCCGGGAGCGCCGGCGTTTCCGCATCGACGAGTTGCCCCGCGACCTTCACGAGGCGCTGGATTGTCTCGAGAAGGACAAGGTGATCCGCGCGGCCCTGGGCACGCACATCTATCAGCGTCTCGTCGAGGCCAAGCGGCAGGAGTGGTTGGAGTACTCGGCGATGGTCAGCAGCTGGGAGGTTGGAAGGTATCTGGGGAAGTACTGAACTACAGTGAGAAGTGAGAAGTGAGAAGTAAGCAGTGAGGGGAAAGGACTGTCCTGACTCCTGACTTCTTACTTCTCACTTCTTACATCTTACCTTTACGTCACAAGGGACCCGGAACCGATCGGCTCAGGGAGACTCCGGGCCGTTTGAGGAGTACGACGAGCGTGTGGCGGAGTGTGGCGCTGGTACTGATCCTCGGTGCGATGGCGTTGGCGCCGGCGGGTGCGCAGGATGGGGGCGGCGAGCGTACGCCGGTCATCGGCGACGTCGTCGTGCGCACGTCCAACGTCTTCGATTCCGCTCAGGCGCGCTCCAATATCCTGTTCCGCATTGCCAACGCGATTCACGTCACCACGCTTCCGGGCGTCGTGCGTCAGGAGCTGCTGTTCGCGCCCGGCCAACCGTACGACTCCGCGCTGGTGGCGGAGACGCTGCGGAATCTCCGGGCCCGCGGTCTGTTCCGCGACGTGTGGGCGGATACCAGCCGCTCGGGCGACACGGTCGACGTGCACCTTTACACCGCGGACGGCTGGACGACGCAGCTGGTGCTGAACGCCAACTCCACCGGCGACACCCTCACGTGGGCGATCGGGGTGCAGGAGTTGAACTTCCTGGGAACGGGCGCGCGCGTGGGCATTACGTACCGCCAGGAGGCGAACCGCAGCGCCGTCACGGTGCTCGGCGGACTCGACCGCATTGCCGGGACGCGCTTCGGCTTCGACGGCTTGTACGACAACCTGAGCGACGGCACCGTCGGCGTGTGGCGGGTGGGGGCTCCGTTCACCTCGCTGCGGGACCCGTTGGCGATCGGGTTGAGCGGCGCGAGCCGCGATCAGCGGGTCCTCCAGTTCCGCAACGGATTGCTGGAAGAGCGGTTTCGCCGGCGCCTGCTGTTCCAGCGGGCCACGGTGGCATTCGCTCCGCGCGCCAGCCAGACCGGCTACGTGCGCGTGGGCGTCTCCGGGCAGATCAAACGCGAAGAGTATTTGCTGGAGAGCGACACCGCGCTCGCCCTGCCGGACACGGTGACGGGGGCCGCCGGTGTGTTCGTCGATGTGGCGAAAGCGCGCTTCAAGGTGCTCACCCACTACAACGGATTCGACAGGGACGTGGACCTCGATCTCAGCCGGCGCGTGGCGCTCACGGTCTGGCTGGCGCCCGAGGCATTCGGGTACGGGCGCAGCGGTGTCGCACCGAGCTTCGCGGCGCAGATCGGGACGGCGTTCGGGCGCCAATTCGCGCGCCTGGATTTCCGCGCGAACGGGCTGTTCACCTCGGCGGGGATGGACAGTGGGCAGGTGTGGGTGGGCTTCACCGCCGCGTCTCAGGCGCTGGACAAGCAAGCCACGGTGGTCCATTTCGAAGCGGGCGCGCAGGACGGCGTCGCGCCGGGCGAGGAGTTTACCCTGGGGAACAGCGGGACGGGATTCATTGGAGCGATCCCGGTCTCGCCACGCAGCCACGGCGTGGGGCCGCGCGCGTTCGAGCCCAACGCGTTCACGGGCACGCGGATGTTCTGGGCCTCGCTCGAGCATCGGATCTTCGTGCTCGACGAGGTCCTTGGCCTGCTCGGCCTCGGGCTGGCGGCGTACGTCGACTACGGCGGGGCGTGGTTTGCGGACCAGCCGTCCCGTGTCGGGGGCAACGTCGGCGGCGGCATCAGGTTCGGATCCACCCGATCCGCCGGCCCGAACATCGGCCGCCTGGATCTGGCGTACCGGTTCGGCGACGGTACGGCGGGGAAGCGGTGGGTGGTGAGCTTTGGGAGGGGGTTTCCGTTCTAGAAGCAGGGGTTAGGGGTCAGGGGTCAGTGGTTAGTGGGGGTTGGACCTGTTCTGGAATCCGGTGACACCCCCCACCAACCCCCAACCCCTAACCCCTACAAAACAGCCCTCACCGCCGTCCCCGACGCCGTCACCATCAACATGCCGCCGCTGCGCATCTGGATCGTCTCGTAGTCGAGATCGACGCCGATGACGGCGTTGGCACCAAGGCCTTCTGCCTCCATCGCCATCTCGTCAATGGCGATATCGCGTGCCTTGCGCAACTCTTGCTCATACGCGGCCGAGCGGCCACCCACGATGTCCCGTATCCCGGCGAAGAAATCCTTGAAGAGATTGGCGCCGAGGATCGCCTCTCCGGTGACGATCCCGAAGTACTCCGCGATCTCGATGCCGTGCAGCGTGTGGGTGGTGGTGATGATCATGGATCGGCTCCCGCTGAGGTGTTGAATGCTAGCCCGCCGATTGCTCGACGTACCTCAAGGCCAGCTCGCCCAACTCGGCGCTTCGGAGGCCGGCCTGCAGAGCCAACCTCCAAGCCGTCTCGCGGTCCGCGCCCTCGTCGAGCATGAAGAACGGGAGGAGCAGAGCGCCGCATCGGTTGGCGGAGGCACAGTGCACCAGCACCGGCCGCCGCGTGGCGTCGCGCATCACCTCGCGGAAAAAGTCGAACGTTTCCGGAGTCAGGACGCCGGCGACCGGGATGTTGATGTACTCCAGCCCCGCCTCTCGAACCGCTTCAGGCTCATCACACGACCGGGGCTCCGCCGGATGACGCAGGTCCACCACGGTCTTGAGCCCCGCCCCGGCGAGCGCCGCGAATTGCTCGGGCTCCGGCTGACCCGCGGAAACGAGGTCATGCCGGACGCACACGCCGAACGGGAGTTCGTCTGCTACCTGTCGCAGCGACGCGGAATCGGTCATCGTGGAGGGGACAAGATGACGGGACGGGTCCGTGGGAGGAAGATCCCGGGGCCCCGGGGGCTGGTGGCCGGTCATGCGGAAGGAGAGGCTCGGTTCCATGGGTGACAACGAGATCCGGATCGGCTATCCCGACTGGGTGGATACCGCGGTGGCGTGGGGTGGAGCGTATGGTTCGGGCGAGGAGCGGATGCGCCTGGCCATCCGGTTGGCGAAGGAGAACGTGGAGCGGGCCACGGGCGGTCCGTTCGGTGCCGCGGTCTTCGAGCGGGAGACGGGGCGTCTCGTGTCCGTGGGAATGAACCGGGTGGTGCCGCTCATGAATTCGACGTTACACGCGGAGGTGGTGGCGCTGATGATGGCGCAGCGGCGCGTGGGGTCGTTCACCCTGCGAGCCGAAGGCCTCCCGGCCCACGAGCTGGTGACGTCGTGCGACCCGTGTGCCATGTGTCTGGGTGCCACGCTGTGGAGCGGGGTGTCGCGCCTGGTGTGCGGCGCCAATCGCGAGGACGCCACGCGGCTCAACTTCGAGGAGGGCCCGGTGTTTCCGGCGTCCTACCGTTACATCGAAGAGCGGGGCGTGGAGGTCGTGCGCGGCGTGCTGCGCGAAGAGGCACGGGCGGTACTTCAGACGTACCGGGACACGGGAGGGGTGATCTACAACCGCTGAGTTCCCAACGGCGCCGGGCTTCAGAGTCTCTTCATAGACCCTTCAAGTCGAGGGGGGACCTTCGTAGACGCCGTTCTTCTTCGACATTGAGGTTCTCATGATACGCGCGCTTACCATCGCGACCGTTTGCGTGTGCTTCGCGGGCACGCTGGCGGCTCAAGAGATCGAGTTCCGCGCAGTGGGCGGGTGGGGGTGGGGCACGACGTCCCCGGCGCTCGGGGTGGACGACGAAGGCGCCGTCGATCTGGACAACCCGTACAGCGGCGGCGTGGGCGGGAGCGCGGGGTTCGTGCTGCCGATGGGCGGCCGGACGTTGTTCGTGGGGGGCCGCGTCGTCCATCACCTCGGCCAGGAATTCGAGTTCCAGTTCCCAAATGCGCCGACGGTCATGTCGGACCTCACGGCGACGTTCTTCGCCGGCGAGATCGGGATCACGTGGCAGTCAGCACCCGTCATGGTCCGCACGTCGGCGAACGTCGGGGCGGTGCGGTTCAGCTCGGACGTCACCGCGGGCGGTCAGGCGTTGGCCCTTCCGGACCAGACCGAGTTCGCCGTCGGGCCAAGCCTGCTGGTAGCGGTTCCCCTGGGGAGGACGAGCTTCGTCGGCCTGGAAGGAGCCTACTGGAGCGTGGCCGATGCCCCCGACGCGTTCGTGGTCTACGGCACCCTCGGGATCAGTCTGGGCCGTCGCTGAGCGGGCGGGGTCCGAGGGTCTTCGGGTGCGGCCGCCTCAGCCGGCGGCCTCCGCCCCCGCCAGCTTGTCGCGGTGCCGCTCGCGGAGCTTCACGACCTTGGGATCGATGACGAGCTGGCAGTACATCTGGTTCGGGTTCCGGCGGTAGTAATCCTGGTGATACTCCTCGGCCGGGAAGAACACCGGTGCGGGGGACACCTCGGTGATGATCCCCATCCAGACGCCGTCTCGCTCGAGCGCCGCGATCACCTCCTCCGCGGTCTTTCGCTGCACCTCGTCGTGATAGAAGATCGCCGAACGGTACTGCGTGCCCACGTCCGCGCCCTGCCGGTTCAGGGTCGTGGGATCGTGGATGGTAAAGAATACCTCCAGCACGTCACGATAGGTGAGAATCGCGGGGTCGAACGTCACCTGCACGACTTCGGCGTGACCGGTGGTGCCGGTGCAGACGAGTTGGTACGAGGGGTTGTCGACCTGCCCGCCGGCGTACCCGGACGCGACGTCGTGCACGCCGCGCAGCCGGCGGAAAACCGCGTCGAGACACCAGAAGCAGCCACCGCCGAGGGTGGCTTTTTCGAGTTGGTCGGGCATGATCTGTCGTCTCCCTCGCGTTTCCCTTACTAGACACCGCTCCCGCATCAACACGGGTGCTGCGGTTGGGGTTCCGGTGGCAGAGCGGCAGAGCGGCAAAGCGGCAGCGAGCCCTGGCGGCGTTCGGCGCTCCGACCGATTGTCAACGATAATCAGACGCGGGGATGCGCGTCAGCGCTTTCCGAAAGGACCCCTTACCGGTCCAACCCCTTAGAAGCGGGAGGGATTATGAAATCGCTCGGCATCGCCGCCATTGCGCTGCTGCTCGCCGCGCCCGCCAACGGCCAGACGCCCACCGGGTCGGTGTGGTGGCCTTCCGAATGGGGCCCGGAGGACCAGCGGGGAGCAACCAACCGCATCACGCCGGACAAGGTGTTGGAGGCGGTGCGGTTGGTACGGGAAGGCCGGATCTACTCGCTCGGGCGGCCATACGAGGCCGGGATGCCGGTGTTCGGCGGCCGCCACTTCAGTCTCACGATCCCCGGTCTGCCCACCGGCGGGCCCGAAGGGGACAACCGTATCGTCTGGAACGACGAGCTGGTGAGCGGGGAGCTGGGCCAGGTGGGCACGCAGTTCGACGGCCTGGGCCACGTGGGGACGGAGGTGGATGGGGAGTTGATCTTCTACAACGGCTTCAAGCTGTCGGAGTTCGGCGGGACGTACGGGTTGCAGAAGCTGGGTATCGAGCACGCGGGGCCGTTTCTCACGCGCGGCGTCCTGCTGGACGTGGCCCGCTTCAAGGGGGTGGAGCGCCTGGCGCCGGGCTACGTGATCACCGTCGCCGATCTCGAAGGGACCCTGGCGGCCCAGGGGATCTCGATCCGCGAGGGCGACGCGTTGCTCGTCCGCACGGGGCACGGTCAACTCTGGATGCGGGACAACGAGACGTACGCCTCGAGCAATCCGGGTCCGGGCATCACCGCCATCAAGTGGCTGGCGGAACGCCGCATCGTCATGACGGCTTCCGACACGCCCAGCACGGAAGCCGTCCCGGGCGAAGTCCCCGACCGGCCGTTCGAGGGGCATCAATGGCTCATGAACCGCAGCGGGATCTTCAATCTCGAGAATCTCGACCTCGAGGCGCTCGCCGCGGACCGGGTGTACGAGTTCGCGTTCTTCTTCGCGCCACTGCCCCTCAGGGGCGCGACGGGGTCGCCGGGGAATCCGGTGGCGGTACGGTAGGGGAGGGGGTTCCCTTCCCTCCCCCATTGACGCCAGACGACCGGTCATCATCATTAGGCGGAATGAGAACTACCCGAAGTGAAGCGACCCGCCATCGGCTCCTCGACGAGGGGCTGGCCATCCTGATCGACCGCGGCTACAACGGCACCGGGCTCCAGGAGTTGGTGGACCGAGCGGAGGTTCCGAAGGGCTCCTTCTACAGCTATTTCTCGAGCAAGGAGGCGTTCGGGGCGGAGGTCGTCCGGCATTACTCGCAGGAGTCGCTGGATGCGCTGAATCGAGCGCTCCGGGAGGCCAAGGGCAACGCGCGCGAGCGGCTGAGCGAGCACTACGCCCGCCAGGCCGAGCGGCAGCAGGTGGCCGCCTTCAGCAAGGGATGCCTGGTCGGGAACTTGGCCGCCGAGGTGGCTCCACGGAGCGACCGGTTCCGCACGGCTCTCGCCGGAAGCGTCGAGCGGATGCGGGACCGGTTGGCGCAGGAGATCGAGGCCGGGCAGGAAGACGGCTCGATCCGCGCCGACGTCCCGGCCCGCGTCCTCGCCGACCTTCTCTACAACGCCTGGGAAGGAGCGCTGCTCCGGATGAAAGTCGAGCAGTCGCTGGAGCCTCTCGAGCAGGTCAGGGAATTGGTGGTCGACGGGTTACTGCGCGGCTGACGCCGCGCGCTGCGGAGCGGCGTAGACTCGCCGGCGTCGGCCTTGGGCCCTTGGGCGTGACCTGTCCGTCGCGCGGGCCGTGCCCGCCGAGACCACACCGCCCGTGCGCGCGCTCCGGGAGCCCTCACCCGGGGACCGATCACTGCGCCAAACCGACTACTGCGCCAACCGGTACTCCTCATCCGCGACCTCGGAACCATGACCGGTCACCACTGACCGGTCACCACACTGCCCGGGTCAGGACGCCCCCGTCGTGGCGGTGGTTCCCGCCTCCCGGGCGGCGTGGCGGGCGTGCTCCAGCTCGTCGATCAAACACGAAACGTCCGAGGGGTCGGTGCGGAAACTGGTGATGCACGCGCGGAGAACGCGGCGGCCCCGCAGCTCCACGTCGGAGATCCACACGTTGCGGCGGCGGTACACCTCCTGAAGGATCTCGGCGGTCGTGACCTTCTCGCCCTCGAGATCCGGATGCGTGAAGCAGACCACGGGGAGCGGCGTATCGCCCACCGCAGTCCATCCTGCCTGACGAAGCTTTTCCCGGAGCAGGTCGCCCATCTCGGCCTGCCGCTCGATCAGCGCGCGGTAGCCGTCCAGCCCGAGCTGGGCCAGCACCATGAACACTTTGAGGCCGATTGCGCGGCGCGTCCATTGCGCGGTGGTCACGTACGGGTCGACCGTATCGCTCCCGGCGGGAGGCGGCATGTACGAGGTGCTGGCCGCGAATGCCCGGGCGACGGCCTGCGGATGGCGGCAGAAGAACATGCCCGCGCCCATCGGCACCGAGAGCCACTTGTGCGCGTCCCAGGTGATCGAGTCCGCGCGTTGGATTCCGTCCAGCACGCCCCACAGCTTGGGCGAGAGCGCCGCCGCGCCGCCCCATGCGGCATCGACGTGGAACCACGCGCCGGCGCGCGCCGCGACGGCGGCGATCTCCGCCAGCGGATCCACCAGGCCGGCCGACGTCGTGCCGGCCGTGCCGACGATCACGAGCGGCTCGATCCGCTCTTCGCGGCGGTCGCGCTCGATGCGGCGCTCGAGCGCCGCCACGTCGAGCACGTTCCCCGGCGTCGTGGGGATCTGGCGGAGCGACGCGGTGCCCAGCCCCGTCATGCGCGCGATCTTGACGAAGGAGTGGTGGCTTTCGCCGGTGACGTAGATCGCGGGTCGGCGTTCGAGGCCCATGAGGCCGGCGGCGCCGGTCTCGGGGAAGCGGTGGGCGATGGCGGCGAGCACGGCCTGAAGATTCGCCTCGGCGCCGCCGGCGGTGAAGGTGGCGGTGGTGGCATCGGGGTCGAGGCCGAGCACGGCGCTGAAGCAGCGGAGCGTGTGGCGCTCAATCTCGATGGCGGCCGGCGCGTGCGACCAGGCGGCGAGCTGCGGATTGAACGCGGCCGCGAGCACGTCGCCCACGATCGCGCCCTCGAGGACGCTCGGATTGAACAGGCCGAAGTAGCGCGGATGGGTGACGTGCACGATGCCGCGGCGCAGCAAGCGGATCACGTCCTCGGTGACCGCGGCGAGCGGGCGCGGCGCATCGAAGCGGTAGCGCGCAGTCAGCTCGGCGCGGAGCTCGGCCGCCGACAAGTCGGGAAGCACGGGAAGCTCCCGCACCGCGGACTCGAGGCGCCCGATCTCCTCGGCGAGCCGGTTCCAGACGGATGGTTGCATGCTTTCCGGGTGCGCGCGTGACCAGGTAGAGTAGATACCGAGGCGAGGGGTTCCCCGCCAGGTCTCGAGCCTGGGTCCGGACTTGAGAAACGCCTTACGCGGGGCGAAGTTATGAGCCCCAAGGCGCCGTAGCCAAGTGGTAAGGCAGAGGTCTGCAAAACCTCTATTCGGCGGTTCGAATCCGCCCGGCGCCTCTGGCCCGCTCGCTTCGCGAGCGGCCCAACGGGCGCCGCGCGTCTTCGGTCCTCGTCGCTCGCCTGCGGCTCGCGCCAGTCGGATCGAATCCTGCCTCCACGTGCCTGCGCAGCGACGGCTGGCGCCGCGCGTCTTCGGTCCTCGTCGCTCGCCTGCGGCTCGCGCCAGTCGGATCGAATCCGCCCGGCGTGTCTTCCCGCAGAGCGGTAGAAGCGGCCGGTCCCCCGCGTGTCTTCTTGCCCATCCCGGCCCCGCCCGCTAATGCTAGGACCATTCGATCGATAGGAGGATTCCGGTGAGTAACCAACTGCAACGCCCCATGCGACGTTCCCGAACCGACCGCATGGTCGCCGGCGTGTGCGGCGGGATCGCCAAATGGCTCGACTGGGATCCCACGCTGGTACGCGTCCTCTATGTTCTCGCCTCCATCTTCTCCGCTGCGTTCCCCGGGCTGCTGGCGTACGTCATCCTCTGGATCCTCATCCCCGAAGAAGGTTGGTAAGCCGGCACGGCAGGACCGTCCGGGAAGGTGCGGCAAGTCTTGCGGTCCGCCGGTTTCGAATCCAACCTGTGACCGTTGTCACATGCGTAAGTTATTGTAGACTAGTCTGTTAGCCTGTCTTCCCGTGGGGTACGATGCTTGCGTGGTTGGTGTCTCTCGCGCCACGTGGTTCCCCCTTTCGATCACCTTGGGAGGGCGCCGAAGCATGAGCGACAAGGGCAAGACCAAGAAGCAGCTGATTGCGGAGCTGGACGCGCTGCGCCGCCGGGTTTCGGAGCTGGAGCACACCTTCGACGGGCAGCAAGCGGACGATTCCGACGCGCTGCCGACCGAGGCGTTGCCGTCCGTAGCCCCCGCGGCACCAGATGGCGAGTTCGATCTTTCGCGCCTTGCCGACGCGGTGTCGGGCACGCTGCGTCGCATGGTGCCGGAAAGCTGCCAGCTCCTGCTGACCGCCGAGGAGCGGCTTGGCTTCGTGACCGAAGGGCCGCGGCCCGGCGAGCAGATCGTGGTCAACCTGTTCCACGCCCGCGTATGATGGCCGCCGCCGAGAAGTCGCCGTCGGTCGGCTATCGGATGTGGGAAGCCGTGGCGCACCGGCTCGATCGGTTCCCGCGGATCGCGCGCGCGTACTACTTCGTGTCGGCGTTCGCCGTGGCCGTGCCCGGTCTGGTCGCGTTCGCGGTCGTCTGGGTGTTTCTCTCCGACGAGGGGCGGTAGGTCAGGGGCTAGGGGCCGGGGACCAGGGACCAGGCGCTGCTGCCTGACCGATGGTCGCCCGGAATGGGCGGCGGAGGCTGAATCGCAGCCGCGCGAGCTTCGCTTGCCACTCCCGGCGGCGGGGGAGTATCCTCATCCATCCCGCGTTGTCCGCCACCCCTCCACGCCGAGGAACCCGCAGATGCCCGATGCGATGACGCCGAAGGATTTCTTCGAGTTCGCCAAGAAGCACCATGCCGAGATGGTCGACCTCAAGTTCACCGACCTGCTGGGAACCTGGCAGCACTGCACGTTCCCCATCGAGACGTGGGACACGGACACGTTCAAGGACGGCGTGGGATTCGACGGATCCTCGATTCGCGGCTGGCAGGGCATCCACGTCTCCGACATGCTGGCGGTACCGGACGCCAACACGACGTTGCTCGACCCCTTCTTTCGCGAGCCCACGGTGAGCGTCATCGCCGACATCGTCGACCCGGTTACGCACGAGGACTACAGCCGCGACCCGCGACACATCGCGCGGAAAGCCGTCGAGTACATGAACAAGACCGGCCTTGCGGACGAGTGTTACATCGGCCCGGAGCCCGAGTTCTTCATCTTCGACGAAGTGCGCTACGAGCAGAACGAGCACCGCGGCTACTACGAGATCGACTCCGTCGAGGGGGCGTGGAATACGGCGCGGTTCGAGGAGCCCAACCTGGGCTACAAGCCGAGCTACAAGGGCGGCTATTTCCCGGTGAGCCCAACCGACACGTACCACGACCTCAGGGGCGAGATGGTCACGGAGCTCCGGAAGCTGGGGATCGTCGTCGAAGCCCACCATCACGAGGTGGGCACCGCTGGCCAGAGCGAGATCGACATGCGCTTCGCCCCGTTGCTCCGGATGGCCGATCAGTTTCTCTGGTACAAGTACGTCATCAAGAACGTGGCGAAGCGGCACGGCAAGACCGTCACGTTCATGCCCAAGCCGGTGTTCCAGGACAACGGGAGCGGTATGCACACCCACCTGTCCCTCTGGAAGGGCGGCAAGCCGCTGTTCGGCGGCAAGGACTACGCTGGGCTCAGCAAGATGGCGCTGCACGGCATCGGCGGACTGCTGCACCACGCCCGGGCGGTCCTCGCCTTCGCCGCCCCCACGACGAATTCATACCGCCGCCTGGTCCCGGGCTTCGAGGCGCCGGTGAATCTCGCGATGTCGCAGCGCAACCGGTCCGCGGCGGTGCGCATCCCGATGTACTCGGACAACCCCAAGGCGAAGCGTCTCGAGTTCCGTTGCCCCGACCCGAGTTGCAACGGGTACCTGACGTTCTCCGCCATGTTGATGGCGGTGCTCGACGGCATCGAGAACGAGATCGACCCCGGCCAGCCGCTGGACCGGGACATCTACGAGATGACCAAGGACGAGCTGGCGGACTATCCCCACACCCCGGCGTCGCTCCCGGAGGCGCTCGAAGCGCTGCAGGCGGACCACGCGTTCCTCACGAAGGGGGGCGTGTTCACCGACGATCTGATCCAGACGTGGATCGAGTACAAGGAGGAGAACGAGGTGGATCCGCTACGGCTGCGGCCTCACCCGCACGAGTTCCACCTGTACTACGACAACTGACGACGTGCGCCTCGCAGCCTGGGTACTCGGAATGGCGCTCATCGCCGGCGCGGGTTGTGGGGCGACCTCATCCGGCCCGGAGGAGCAGGCGGGGCCGGAGTACGGTCTCGGCCTGGTGGTGCACGTCGAGAACCACAGTATCCACGACGCGACGATCACGGCCGTCTCGGGTCCGCACCGGGCAACGCTGGGCATCGCACCGCCCGACGACGAGCGGACGTTCACGTTCCAGTGGCCGCGCACGCGGATTCGGTTCGAGATCCGACCGATTACCGGGGGCACGCGCCTCACCGACGAAGTGCTGGTGGGGGATGGCGACGAGCTGCGGCTGAGAATCGAGCCGGATTTTCGCGGCGTCATCGGCACCTAGGTCCGCCGGTGGGTAACCTGTTGAGGCGGCCCGGGTTGACCCGGGCCGCCTTTCGCTTGGGGCTCACTTGGGTGTGGGGCCGTAGCTTGCCGGTTCTCCAACGACCCGCAGCACGGACGGAAACGGCGCGCGCCCGGCCTATCGGCAGAGGAAACGCCGTCGGAAGTCGTTTCCACCTCGTGACTACTCCGTGACTGGCGGGGAGTATCATCCCGAGCGATCGAGCGGGAGGCGAGGTACCCGGTGAACCGACACCCAAACGAGGATAACGTGCACAAGCGCGCACTGGACCTGCTCAGAGGCCCCTATCTGCTGGCCCCCTCCAACGATTGCGGGGGCGACCGGAATCGCCGCGCTCCGGCGCGGGAGTCGGGGGAGCATCGGCGGGAAGCAGGGGACGACAAGCGCCGCCGCTCGGGAAGCGAGGGCCGCGCCGCCGAGTAATTGGTCTCGGGCGGACGGCCGCCCGAGCTCAACCGAGATACGTCTCCGGTATGTCCATCGTCTCGGCCTCGAACAGCCCCCTAGTGACCTCGGCGCGAAGCTGCTCGAGGTCTCGGTCGAAACGACGAAACTCCCTGGCCAGCGCGTCGAGCCGCGCGTAGAGCGTCTGCAGCCGATCGAGCCGAACTCGGTCGATGCGCGACGCAGTCTGTGGAGTCATGGCGAGTCCAGCGGATTGAGGGATTAGTCATACATCGTAACGACGCAGTGAAGCGGCAATGAAGTTGCGGTGAACAGCTGGGTTAGCCCGCCGGGACAATCTTCATTGGACTTTCACCACCGTTTCCGGGCCCGCGCGGCAGCGTTCTGCTATGGCATTTCCCCGGAGGTGGAGCCATGCGTGTCTCGTCATCGGCTCGTCTCGCCCTGGTTGCCGCCTCTCTCGTCGCGTGTCGTGGGGCCCCACCGCCCCCGGCGGAAAGGTCGAGCGTGCCGCCGCCCGAGACGAGGGACGGATTACTGTTTGCCGCCGCGAAGGCGGCGCTTCCTCCCGCGGGCATCGCACCCGCGGACCTTCCCGATCCGGAGTCCAGAGGCGCTCAGTACCTCACCCAGTATTGTACTGCTTGCCACAGCCTCCCCAGCCCAATGATTCATTCCGCCACGGACTGGCCAGCCGTGCTCAGGAGAATGTGGCTGCGGATGGATCTGCTGCCGCGAGAGTTCAACGTGCCGCTGCCGACGGCGGGTGAGCGGGCGGGCATGCTGCAGTACGTCTTGGACAACGCTTTGCAGGTGAGCGGAGCGTCCCTGCCGGCCGGAGCGGGGCGATCGGAGTTCGCGGAGACGTGCAGCCAGTGTCACGCCCTGCCGGACCCGATGCAGCATTCGCCCGAGGATTGGGCGGCCGTGATGATGCGGATGGAGCGGAACGTCGAGCAGATGCTGGTCGGCGAGCTCCCACCAGACCGGTTCAGCACGATTCTCGCCTACCTGCAGCGCGCGTCCGAAGGGCCGTCGCGGCCCCCCGGCGGCGACTGAGCACGCCGGCCCAGAGCGGCGCGGGGCGGGAGGCGGCTTCCCGCCCCGAAGGCCCCCAGCGCACGTTACACCCCGCGCGGCGGCGCCTCGCCCATGTCGATGTGGCGGAGCTCCCACCGAAGGAGCGGGTGCTGCCGAAGCAGATACCATCCCATGACCACCGCCGCCGCGACGCTCGCCAGGCCGATCTGCCACCACGCGTCCCCTCCCAACAGCGGCCTCGCAAAGATCAAGAGTCCGGCGTACAGGTGGGCCACCACGAACACCAGCGCGACGAAGAGTCCGTACTGGGCCACGGGGTACTTCTCGGCCTTGGCCACGAGCCACGAGGCCAGGAGCCCGATCGCGACGAAGCCGAGGGCGTGTACCATGTTGTACGACAGCACGGGGCCGGCGGCGATCTCGAGCCGAGCCGGGTCGTCCAATCCGTAGAACAGCGCCGCCCCGAACATGGCGGCCGTGTGGAAGATCGAACGACCCGCGATGAGGTTCAGCCCCGCGAAGAACAGCGCAACGGTCGCGTACCCGAGCAAGCCGGCGAAGAGCCCGCCGCGCAGGATGAGCCGGGTGTGGGAGCCCATGGCGACACCTCCTCGTTGGGATTCCCTATTGGGCCAAAAGTAACGCTCGCGGTCATCTTCCCTCCGTGATCCATCGATGAAGGTTGGTTCATGCGCGGCTGGGGTTACTTCGGAGTTCACGCATCGTTCACCCGCGACCAGCCAGGTTTACCGAAATCCGCTCAGGAGTACTGAAGATGTCCGTAACACGAAACGTGGCCGGGTTGTTGGCGGCGCTGTGCATGGCCGCCGCCGCCCCGGCGGCCGCACAGCACCAGCGTCACGGAGAGCGCGGGCAGGCCGGCCAAGCCATGGAAGGTGCGATGGGGGCGATGGCCGGGATGCATCTGCCGGGTCCCGGCGCATTGCTGGAACGGGCCGGGGAGTTGAGCCTCACCCCAGAGCAGGTGGGCCAGCTCACCGAGTTGCACCGGGAAGTGGCGGCGCTTCGGGAGGAGGCGCTGGCGTTGCACGAGCGGCACCACCAGGCGTTGATGCAGGCCATACAGGCCGATATGCCCGACCGGGACGCGGTGCGCACGCACTTCGACGCCAGTCACGCGGCGATGGGGCAGGCGCACTGGTTATCGATGGATGCGGGTCTCCGGGCCGCCGTGATCCTGACGCCGGGGCAGCGAACCATGGTAAGGGGGTGGTCGTGCTCGGGCGCTCCCTGCGGTCAAGGCCAGGGGTGCCAGGGCAATGCATGCCGGGAGGGCCGCCGCGACGGCGGCCGCTCGCCGTAGCCGTGGGTGTCGTGCGCCCGTCAGGCGGGCGGGCGCACGACCAACGCCGGCACGTGCGTTCCTCGCACCACCTTGTCCGCCACGCTGCCGAGGACCATGCGCGGGATTCCCCCGCGGCCGTGGGTGGCGATGGCGACGAGGTCGAAGTCCTCTGCCCGCGCGAAGCGCGTGATCCCCGAGCCGGGCGGCACGCCCACGAGTACCTCCGTGGTCACGTCGAGGCCGTCCTTCCGCATGTTGGCCGCCACCTCTTCGAGGTACCGCTCGGCTTCCTCCCGACCCCGCACGAGCGTTTCCTGCGTCTCCTCTACGGCATGGGGGAGGTACGGGGACGCGAACGGCATGGCGGGTGGGACGACCCGTGCGAGCGTGTACGAGGCCCCGAACGCGGTGCCAAGCCGGCGCGCCCATACCAGGGCCACCTCGGCCCGAGACGATCCGTCGAGCGGAATCAGGATTCGGCGGAAGCGTAGGCCGTTCGTGAGAGCGACCTCGTCCGCTTCACTCGGGCGCACCAGGATCACGGGCACGGAGACGTGGCGGACCACATGGTCGGAGACGCTCCCGAGCCAGGCGCGGCTGAGCGCGCCCCTCCCGTGGCTGGACATGACCACGAGGTCCGGCTTGGCCTCGGACACATGGTGCTCGATGACCTTTGCCACCGAGCCGGTCATGACGGCAGACGCCACGGGGACGTTGGAGACCTCGCGGATCTTGTCGCCCAGCGTGACCAGGTATCCTTCGAGCCATTCCTCGAGGCCTTTCGAGGTGACCAACCATCCGGCGGCCACCGGCTCGCTCTCGCACACGGAGATCAACTCGACGCGTCCGTTCAGTGCACGGGCCACGCTCAATGCCACGGGGACAGCCGCGTCGCCGAACTTGGAGCCGTCGACGGGAACGAGAATCAGGGGTTTCGACATGCTGCCTCCCCGGCGGGTCAAAGGTGGATCGAAAGCACCGCCACGGTA
>Ga0256864_1000007_pt1 | contig 135836 bp, 118 predicted proteins | sample RVTome_11_FD_187336 | JGI IMG/M metagenome (GOLD analysis project Ga0256864, IMG submission 187336) | Soil microbial communities from uranium-contaminated site in the Upper Colorado River Basin, Wyoming, United States - RVT147D111 HiSeq ... | reverse complement strand
AGGGCTATCTCGACGTCTTCGAGCGGGTGGGCGCGGTGTTCATCGAGCCGTCGTGCGGCGCGTGCATCAATGCGGGCCCGGGCGTCTCGTACGACCGCGCCACGGTCACCATCAGCGCCATCAACCGCAACTTCCCCGGTCGTTCCGGACCCGGGCAGCTCTACTTGGCGAGTCCCTATACCACGGCCGCCAGCGCCATCGCCGGATGCATCACCGCTTGGGAAGGTGAGGTAGCCGGAATCTTCTAGGGGGAGACGCTTGTGGCGCCTGCGGCTCCATTGGCTCCGCGAGCCGTTTGCCGGACCGGCCGAAACGCACCGCTCGGATACACCCCCCGCGCGTTCCACAGGACCCACTCGTTCAATCCCAGGTCTTCGACGGCGGCGATCTGCGCCCGCACCTCGGCCGCGGTATAACGCGGCCGGCCGAGGGTGAAGGCCTGGAGGTACGGCCGAATCCGTCCCGCGTCGGGGACGTCCGCCGAGCGGGCGATGCCGTCGGCGAGCGCCTTGCGGACCACCGAATAGGGTTGCGAGTTGGGATGGGCAATGCCGTAGGAGCCCCGGCGATAGTGGCTGGGGTACACCATGGGGAGCACCACGTCGGCGAGCTGTACGAGATCCTCCCAATGCTGGCCGATGCCCAGCCCTCCTGCCGTGCTGGTCGTCAGCCCAAAGACGTCGATCGTGAACGGCACACCGAGCGCGGCGATCCGTTCCTTCATGTAGCGAAGGTGCCGGCCCAGCGATTCCCGCTGGGTCTCGCCGTCCCGTTGGGCGTTGTACACCGCTCGAGCGAGCCGTTTGGGCGGCTCGTCGGGGAATCGCACGTAGTCGAACTGGATCTCGGCGAATCCCATCCGCACGGCCTCCTCGGCGAGATCGGCGGCGTAGATCCAAATGGAGTCGTGGTAGGTGTCTACCCATGGCTGCCCGAGGCCGTCGCGCCAGAACCCGCCCTCGCGGTCCATGATGGCCCAGGGCGGCTTGCCTTGTGCGAGCATCGGATCACGAGCGACGACGATGCGGGCGATCGGGTGGATCCCGTGCGCCCGGAGGCGCTCCAGGCGCGACCGCGCGTCCGGCGCGCGAACCTCCCCGTTTGCGCCGATCTCGACGGCCACCGGTACGGACGATCGATACGTCACGTAGCCACTGGCGTCCTTGACGTCGATGACGAACGCGTTGACCTCGGTCTCGTCGGCCAGCCGGATCAGGTCGTAAAACCGCTTGGAGCCAAAGACCCAGGCGTTGAGATAGATGCCCCGCACCGACGAGGGAGGCGGACCGATCGGAGGGGCCGGAAGCGGTACGGGCCGCGCGGACGACGGGCCCAGCAAGGCGGCGTAGTCTGGCCGCTCGGCATCGTGATGGATGGTGGACCGGGGCGTGACGGCCCCTTCCCGTCCCTGCGCATGAATGGCGACGGGGAGCGATGCGCTCACGGCGAGCGCGAACACCGCCGAACGTTTCCAAGGCGCGGCGCCCGTCAGGAGGTCCGACATCCGCTCACGAAACATCATGCAATGCGCTTCCACTTCACCGACCACCGTCGTCGGCCTTCAAGAGCTCGACCCGCCTGTTGTCCGCGCGACCCGCCGCGGTCCGATTCGAGCCGATGGGACTGTCCGGACCGTAGCCACGCGCCGTCATCCGCGACGGCGCCACGCCGCGCTGGGCGAGGTACGCCATCACGGCGAGGGCGCGCTCGCGCGAAAGCCGCATGTTGAGCGCGTGCGAGCCCGTCGAGTCCGTGTGCCCGGCGACCTCGATCCGGACATCCGGGTGGGCCACGAGCGACTCGGCGACCCGGTCGAGCATCGCGTACGATTCCGCCGTCAAACGCGAGCGCCCCGTCTCGAAGTTCACCCCGCGGAGGATGAGCGGCTGCGTCTTTCCGCGTTCGATGCGGAACAGCACGGCACAGCCGACCTCGTCGATCTGCTGCCCGCGGGGCGTACCGGGGCATCGGTCGATCCCGTTGTACACGCCGTCCGCATCGTCGTCCTGCGGGCAACCGTCGACGTCGACCTGAGCCGACGCTGGTGTGTCCGCGCACCGATCGAGCCCGTCCAGCACCCCGTCCCGATCGGTGTCGAAGGGGCAGCCGTTGCCATCGACCGCGGCACCGGCGGCCGTGCTCGCGCAGACGTCGACGCCGTCGACTACGCCGTCCGCGTCGCTGTCGCTCGGGCAGCCGTGCGAGTCCACGACCGCGGCCGCGGGAGTGTCGGGACACGAATCCAGGCCATCGAGCACGCCGTCCGTGTCCGCATCGGTGGGGCAGCCGTCGTCGCGCACCAGCGCGCCCGGTGGGGTGTCGGGGCAGCGGTCGTTCTTGTCGGAAACCAGGTCTCCGTCTTGATCACGCGCAGCCCTGCCGAACGCGAAGACCGAAAGACCAACGGCACCGCCGATGTTGAGCACCCGATCGTTGGCCGCCTGGAGCGGCGACTCCGGATAATATGCCGCGCGGCCCTCGAACCGCAGCGCCGCTCGGCCCCCGAGCGATACGCGGTCGCCGAGGAACACGTGCGCGCCATGATCGTCCTCTTCGATAGCGCCACGGTAGAAGAGCCGCTCGTAGCCCGCTCCCAAATAAAACGCGTTCCAACTGGCAACCGGAAGGTTCGCCATGATCGTCCCGCCCACTCGTGCGACGTTCACCTCGGTACCGGACCCGACGGAATCCGTGATCGTGTAGTCGCCGTTGGCCTCCAGCGAGAGAAACCGATTCAAGAAGAGGCCGAGCCGGCCGCCGGCTCCCATCCGCGTATCGAGCCCGACGCTGACGCCATCGTAGGTCGTGACAACGCCGTAACTCCCGAGCTCTACCTGGCCGCCGAGGCCGGCCTGTGCCACGAGAGAAGGAACGGGGCCGGCGGTGAGCGACACGCCGGCTCCCAGAATGCCGAGGGCAGCAATCCGGAAGCGAGACATGCGAGAGAAGGTCGATGAAACGGGGGTGTAACGCTATGTCACGATACCGCTTGCGGGTGTGACATTTCTCACGCCCGCATGAAGCGCACTCCCTCCGCGAGCTGATCGGCGAGGGTGCGTAGCTCTGCGGCGCCCCGGACGAGCGCCTGCACCGCCCGAAGTTCCTCGCTGGCCGCGGAGGCCACCCCGGCCGCCTCACCGGCGGACCGCGAGGCAGCCGACTGGGCGTCCGACAAGATGCGTCGGGTCTGCTCGGCCAGTTCCAGGTTGTGACGGGGTACGTCGACCATGCGATCGCCGGTCTCGCGGGCTCTGCCGGCGCTCGTGACAATGCCACCCAGCTGGCCGCCCCACCTGGTCGTCGTGTCCGTGAGCTCCTCGAGCTGCCGGCCGAGATCCTCCAGGACGTGCGCCGCGCGGTCGATCACGCGCCGGGTCTCCTGCGCGTTGCGCCCCATGCTGCGGGCCGCCCCCGCGCTCTGCTCGGCGAGCTTGCGGACCTCATCCGCGACGACCGCGAACCCCTTGCCTTGCACCCCCGTCCGCGCGGCCTCGATCGTGGCGTTGAGCGCGAGGAGGTTGGTCTGGTTGGCGATGCCGGCGATGGTCTCGGTGAACTGCTCGATCTCCTGCGCCGCCTCGCGCAGACGCCCCACCTCCGCAGACCCGCGGCCGATGGTCGTGGTCAGCTCCCGGAGGCGGTCCACCGCTCCCGAGCTTGCCTCCCGCACGTCGATTGCGGCCTGCGAGACGGCTCGACTCGCGGATTGCGCATCCGTGGCCGCCCGCACGGCGACGTCGAGCCCTTCGGTGAGGTCCACCAGCGCGTTTGCCCCTTCCTCGACGCGCGTCGCGGCCCTTCTGGCCTCCGCTTCAGCCTGGGCGGCGCTCTTGGCCACCGTATCCGCCGCCTCGCGGATGGCATCGGTCGACGCGGTGAGGTCGCGGACGTAAGTGGCGGTGCGCTCCGACGAATTCGCGAGCGGCGTGAGCACGCCCGTCAGCGAAACCGACAGGGCCAGCTGCGGCGCGAGCAGGCTCAGGATCTCGGCGTCACCTTCCCGGTACATGGTCGGATCGGAATGCCGCACACTCCAGATGCCCACGAGCTGGTCGGCCTGGTAAAGTGGAATCAATACTTCCGATCCCCGGCGTTCGCCGTCCGGCAGGATGATGTTGGCGCGGGTGAACGCGTTGGCGACGATCGGCCGCCCGCTCCGCACGACGTCGCCCGTGAGGCCCGCGCTGGCGTCGAAGCGCAGCGCTTCTTGGGTCCCCGTGTCGGCCACCAATTCCAACTCGTCGCGGCTGGGGTGGTAGCGGGCGAATCCCATGTTCTCCCATGGGACGAGGTGGCGGGTCATCTCCTGGATGCGGGTGAAGCTGCGCTGGATGCTAACCTCGGCGGCGACTTCGCCGGCCAGTCCCTGGACCATCTCCAGTTCGTCCGCGTGGACCGCCTTTTGGATGACTCGGTACATCAGGAGCCAACCGCCGAGCAGCAGGGCGGCGAGAAACACCGCGGGTCCGGTGGGCACCACCGCCGTCGCGAGCGCCACCCATCCGAGCGCCGCCGCGGTGCCGGCGAGGGTCACGGAAATCTCCCAGCGCAGCGTCAGCGCCCGGTTCGCGTGCACCAGGGCGCCGGCCAGGGCGAGTTCCAGATAGAACGTCGCGTTGGCCGCCGCGGGAAGCAGAATCGCCACCGTGACGAGGGGGACCAGATTGTCGACCGACAGCGCAGCCCGACCGGTCGTGCCGCCGATCGCCGCGTACAGCAGGCCAACGAGCGCCGTCGCCAACCCGCTGTGCGCTCCCATGCCGAGTGCTTCGTACCAGCGCCGTCGGCGGAGGAGCGCGTCGCCGATGGGAGTACCGATCAAGGACACGAGGGCCGCGAACTCCCAACCCCGCAGGAGGAGCGCGATGAGGACGACGGCCATCACGAACGACGCAAAGCCCCGGCCGGGAAGCTCGACCCCGAACTTTCGGCTCAACGCCGTGGCGGTCACCAATACCACGAACTGGACGACGAACGCCCCTTCGCGAAGCGTAGGGTCGCGCCACAGGTTCACGGCGGCCACGCCCGCAAGCCCGACCCCCGCAATTACTACGACGAGGCGGACGATCGCCGAACGGGACAGATTGAGTCTCACTCGCGGACTCAGCGTCGTGGAATTAGGAGTTGAGAGTTGGGCGGCCAATGTTGTGGTAAGATCGTCAAGTACGCAAGGATAGCTCGGCGTTTCCCACCATGACTGTTTGGCCAGTCAGTGTGAGCAACTACCATTGCCTTCGGAGGTCTGGCCGCGGTTGTTAGGTTGTGTAGACGCACGGGGGCTAAGGTCATGAACGTTACCATTCAATACTGCGTCGTCTGAGACTATGAGCCTCGGGCCGCCGGTCTGGCGGCCGAAATCCGGAAAGCGCACCCGGATGCGAAGGTTCGGCTGATCGAGGCCTCGGGCGGGTTGTTCGAGGTCGCGGTGGACGGCGATTTGGTGTTTTCGAAGCGCGAGTTGGAGCGCCACGCGAAGCCCGGCGAAGTGCTCGGGCTGATCTCGCAACGAGGTACGGCAACGTAGAGGTCCATGCGCATCGCCATATCGACGGGGGGCGGAGACGCTCCGGGTCTCAACGCGGTCATCCGCGCGGTCGTACTCTCCGCGCTGAACCGTTCCTGGAAGGTCTTCGGCATTCGGCGCGGGTTCGGCGGACTCATGGGAGATGCGCGAGTGGTGCCGTTGGATCGGGAGATCGTCCGGGGAATCACGCATCTCGGGGGGACCATTCTCGGGACCACCAATCGGGGGAACCCGTTCCGCTGGCCGATGCTCCAAACCGACGGGACCTGGGCCGAGGTGGACCGCTCGGACGAGTTGATCGCTTCCTTCCGCCAGCTCGAGCTGGACGCCCTCGTGGCGGTGGGGGGCGAGGGCACACTGGCGATCGCCCATCAGCTGTTCACGAAGGGGCTGCCGCTGGTGGGCGTTCCGAAGACCATCGACAACGATGTCCGCGGTACCGTGGTCACGTTCGGCTTCGACACTGCGGTGCAGACGGCGACTGAGGCGATCGACAAGATCCACTCGACGGCGGAGAGCCACGAGCGGGTCATGGTGGTCGAGGTGATGGGTCGCGATGCGGGGTGGATTGCCCTCAGCGCGGGGTTGGCCGGCAGCGCGGACGTCATTCTCATGCCCGAGATCCCCTTCGATCTCGACCGGGTGTGTGACAAGATCCGGGAGCGCGAGGGGGCCGGCCGGCATTTCAGCATCGTGGTGGTCGCGGAAGGGGCGAAGCCGAAGGAAGGCGGGCGTTCGGTGAAGGCGGGCGCCGCGCCGGGCGGGATGGAGCGTCTGGGCGGCATCGGCGAGCAGGTAGCGGCCTACATCGCTCAACACACCGGGAAGGAGACGCGGGCTCTCACTCTCGGCCATCTCCAGCGGGGTGGCTTCCCCACGACCTTCGATCGTCTGCTGGCCCTTCGCTTCGGCGCGGCCGCCGTCCGCGCGGTCGCCGACGAGCGGTTTGGGGAGATGGTGGTGCTCGACCCACCCGAGGTGAAGACGGTCCCGATGGAGCAGGCGCTCGGTGGCCCGCGGCTGGTGCCGGTGGATTCCGACACCGTGTGCACCGCCCGGGAGCTCGGCATCTCGTTCGGCGATTGACGCACGCCGCCGACCGCGACGGGCCCATGTCGGCTCGGCAATTCCGGGACCACTACCTCCCCCCCGATCCCGAAGCGTACCGCCGGGCGGAGCCGGCCACGGGCCGGATCATCGTCATCGCCCCTACCCGTGCCGCCTGCGAGACCATCGAGCTGGGCCTCCGGCTGGACATCGAGACGGTGCTCGCGCGCGAGCACGGCGGGGAGATCCGGGATCTGGCGGCGCGCGGCGTCGGCTTCGGCATCGTCGCCTCCACGGGGACCGGGAAGACGCTCGCGATCAAGCCCATCGCCGGTGAAACGCTGCGGGCTCCTCTCCGTGTGGGCGTGGTCAACCGCGAGCGCGAGGCCACGCCCGAGACGCCCACCTGGAACGTAGTCATCGTCACCACCGGAATTGCCCGCCGCTGGTTCCAGGACGAGCTGATCGACTCCCACGACACGCTCATCGTGGACGAGATCCATCAAACGTCGGCAGAGCTGGAGCTGTGCTTGGCGCTAGGAAAGCGCGTGGGGTGCCGCTTCGTGTGGCTGTCGGCGACCGTCGATCCCGCGTTTTATGCTCGGTATCTGCGCTCTGCCGAGGTGCTCGAGACCACCGCGTTCGACCCGGCGCTCGCCGCCCGCGTCGTCACGCTCGCACGCAAGCCCCTTCAGTTCCTGGACGACCGCTTCCTGCGCGACGTCGTGCGGAAGCGCCGCGGCGTGGCGGTGTTCGTGCCGACGCGGGCCGAGGTGGAGGATCTGGCCGAGGTGGTGGGAGCGGCGTGGCCGCGGCTCAACACTGCGTTCTATCACGGGGGCGAGCCGATCCGCGTGATCCGGCCGTTTCTGGACGGCACCGCGGAGAAGCCGTTCGTCTTGGCGATGACACAGGCGGGGCAGTCAGCGCTCAACATCCGCGGGCTCGATACAGTGGTGATCTACGACGCGCGCTACGGCAACATCATCGACCGCGGGCGGAACGTCCTCACGCGACAATACCTGGGGGCCAACGAGATCCTGCAGATGGCGGGCCGGGTGCACGGGCGGGTGCCGGATGGCGAAGTGTACATCCTCACCGACCGGGACATAGACTTCCCGACCCTGAAGCCCGGGCCGCCGGAGTTCCAGCTGGCGGGCGACTCGGAGCGGGTGGCGCTCACTGCCGGCGCGCTCGGGATCGACTTGACGGACCTCGAGCTGCCGGTGCCGCTCGACCGGCAGGCCTACGCGGCGGCGATTCGTCGACTCAGCGACCGCGGCATCCTCCGCGACGGTCGGCTCACGCCGTATGGCCGCGACGTCGAAGCGATGCCGGTGGATCGCGCGTGGGGCGAGCTGCTAGTTCACGCCGAACGTGAGCTGATCCCGTTCGTCGCGACTGCGGCGAACGTGGACTCGCTGCACCGCATGACCCGGGAGGAACACGACCTCGGCGGCCTCATCGTGTTCGGAAGCGATCACCTCACCGCCCACAACGTGTACGCCGATGCGGTCAACGCCCACGGGCGTATCGGTGAGGTGTACGGCTTGCCGCGCCACCTGTTCGACGAGGGGATCGACGAGTGGGCAGAGCGCCGCGGTGTGCCGGTGAAGGCCATCGAGGACATCGCCCTCGGCTTCGCCTCCGTCTATCGCACGTTAGAGCTCCCGCTCCCCAACCGCCTGCCGATGGCCACGGCAGCGACGCTCCGCGAGTTCGCCGATCTCGTTGCGCGTATCATGCCGTTCACGCTCTCGATCGACGGTGAATTGGCGGACGGCGAAGCCGTCCGGCTGTCCGACTCGTCGATGGCTGATCGCGGCGGTGCCGTGGCGGGGTCCGTGCGCTACTTCGCCGACCGGTTCGGGGTTCCCCGCGGCGCCATGGAGGGAACGAACGTTCCCCTGAAGCTCATCCGGCAGTACGCCACCCGGGGTGCTCCGACGGTGGAGTTCCGGACCGGGAAGCGGCGCGCTGGGCTGTTCGTGACCACCGGGACGGAGTTCTTCGGATTCGTCCTCGAGCATACGCGCACGCCGCTCGACGGGCGTTTCCCCGCCGATCTGGCCGACGCGGCACGCGCCGGCCTGGCCGATGGCATCCTCGCGGGCGCCACGCCGCACCCGGACCAGCGCGCCGTGTGGCGGGCGGTGCGCCGGCTCGACGAGTACTGGCGCCGTTCGGGGGGCCGGCTCGACGTGGCCAGTCCCGCATCCGTGCGCGACCTGCTCCGGCGTCAGCTGGAGCACGTGGAGAGCTGGGACGATTTCCTCGACACGCGGCTCGCCCTCGACGTGGAATTGGTGGTCCCGGCCGCGCGGCGCCACGAGCTGGATGCCCTTCCCACGTCCGCCGCCATACTCGGCGATCGCGTGCCGTTGATCTACGAGATCGAAAACCTCGAGGGCGTCGCCCGCTTGCGGCTGCGGGAGGGACAGGCGAGGCGGCTCAGGCCACGGGACCTTCCGGAGGTGGAGCGGCCGCTGCGGCTGTCCGTGTACCGCGGGAAGCGTGAGGTCGCGAGCGCGACGTCAGTCGAGGAGCTGCAGCGGGCCCTGAAGCGATTGCCGAAGCGCGAGGGGAGGCGGAGGGGGCGGAGTCCGCGCCGCTACCGGTAAGCGGTCCGGCCGGGTCAACCGCTTGCCTCGGTCAGGGACAGGACCCCCAACCAGGCTGCAGCGTAAGCGCCTTCCAGTTGCGCCCGGCTGCCGCCCCCGGTCAGGCGCATCCCCATCCCGTCCACCACAGCGCCCAGGAGCCAACCGATCTCCACATCGGGCACGGTGAGTGACAGGCCGAGGCTATTGAGCAGTTTGCCGACCGCGGAACCGAGGGCATCGCTGAAACGCTTCGAGAGTTCACTGACCGTCTGTTCAGTCATCATTCCACCGGCAATAGTCAGTGTCAGCCACGCCCTCATCGTGCCGTTTTCTGACTCATTGGTCAAGAGCCTCCATGTGGACGATATTGCCTCCTCGGGCGAAGGGGCGGTGAACGCTTGGCTCCAACTCCGCTCACGCTCGTCGACGATGCGCTCCGCTACACTCTGAAGCAAGCTCTGCTTTGACTTCAAGTGATAGTGTACCAGGCCCTTAGCACAGCCGGCCTCTTTGGAGACCCCATCGATCGTGAGCCCGCCGGCGCCCACGCGCTTCACCAATGCCACCGCGGCGTCCAGGATCGCACCGCGCGAATCCCCTCGGGCCTCTGGCATGAAGCATTCTCCTGTCCGATCGGGCAGAAACCAGAAATATAGACGCGCGACTCGGGCATCGCGTTGAGCGGGGTCACCTTCACGATACTGGGCGGTCAGTCAGGACGTGGAGGCCGCGCAGGTGGAAGGCCATCGCTGTTGTGGACCTGTTGGTTCTAGTCCCGGTCTGAAACCCCCTGGGCCGTTGCAACGTAGGCCGGGATCAGTAACTCGAAGTCGCCGGGGCCTTGATGTCCTCCATGCCCACCCCCCTGATGCAGGCTGCGCTCGACGCACTTGGCCAAGGCGTCGTGGTATTCGACAACGGTGGCAACCTGCGTTACGCCAACCCCGCGGCCCGCGCCTCCATCGGCGACGTCGACTCCTTGTCCGTGCCCTCCGAAGACCTCGTGCGCCGGCTGAAAAACCAGGGCGCTCGTATCGAGACGCTTCGTCAGGGTGGCGTTGACCTCGGTGAGGCCGCCTACCTTCCTGGGCCGAATGGCGTCGCGCGCACCCTCGCGGAACAGGAGCGCCGCAGCATCGTCGAGACGCTCGACGCCACGGGCTGGAAGCTGACCGAGAGCGCGAGGCGTCTCGGGATCTCACGCACCACGTTGTGGCGCCGGCTGAAGGCGTACGGGCTGCGGCGCGAGACCAGGGGGCGATGGTCGCCACCCTAGTAGCCGCGCTTCTGGTGGCCACGCCGGCGCAGCAATCGGACACGGCGACGTTCCGCGACGGGCAGACCGCCGAGCTGTTCGCGCGGGCGCGTGTGCGGCACATCCGGCAAGACTCGCTAGTGCGTGATTATGCAGCCCGGGTCCAAACCCGGATAGACATGACGGCCGGCCGCTCCCGTTTCGCCCGTCTGACGACGTTGTTCGCGCACGAAACGGTCGCCAGCGTGGCGTGGCAGCGCCCGAACGACCTGAAGGTCAATATCGAGGGGAGCCGGACCGCGGCCCCGGCGCTACGCCTGCTGCCCCTCGACGGCCGCGCCGACCGGGACCACCTCGAGGCCGATCTGAATCGGGAATCGATGTTTGACCGCCCGTGGTTCATCCCCCGGTCTCTCGGCGACAGCATCCGTCTGATGGGGGTTCCCGAGGTCGCCGCCCTCCATCCGCTCGCCGACGACGCGCAAGACAACTACCGCTACGCCATCGTCGACTCGGTCTTTCTCGGCGTGCCCGGGCGGCCCGTCCGCGCCATCAAGATGCGCGTGACGCCCAAGAGCCTCGGCCCGGCGATGGTGGCGGGCGACATGTGGCTCGACGCGGAGACCGCGGACGTGATCCGAATGATGGTGGTCTTCTTGGGCCAGTACTTGTGGGACGAGCCCGAGGGCGACACACCTGAGGACTCGGCGAGCGCGCGCGAGGACAACAAGTGGGCCAACCGGTTCGTGACGGTGGAAGCCGAAATCGAATACGCCTTGATCGACCGGCTTTACTGGATGCCCGACCGGCAGATCCTGCTCCTCACCATCGAGATCCCGTGGTTCATCAACTCGGCGTTCCCGATCCGTGCGGTTACGCGGTTCAGGGAGTATCGGGTGAACGGCAACGCCGGTCTGGGATTCCGCTTCCCGACGGACGAGGAGATTCCGGACGACGAGACGGTGGAGCGGCTGCGCAACGGCGAGCCGATCGACGGAGGCCGGCCGGGACGCGAGAGTCGCCAGGCGGAGGGGTACTACCGCACCGGAGCCTGGAGTGAAGGCCGCTGGGAGGTGGAGGTTCCCCCGGCCGACTCCCTCGCGGCGTACCCTTGGGAAGCGCCGTTTGAGGTGGAGGTGAAGGGAGAGGAAGAGCGCCGTCTCCGCGAATCCCTGGCGGCCCTCGCCGAGCTGGAGGAGGATCTGCCGAGGCAGTGGCTCGGTCGGCCGCGAGCCGTACTAGCGTGGGAGCGATTCTCCGATCTGTTCCGTTACAACCGGGTCCAGGGACCCTCGGTGGGCGCGGGCTATCTGTTTCGGCCGGGCATCCACTTCACCACCATCTTCGTGGCCGGACGGTTTGGGTTTGCGGACCTGCGGCCCACGGGAGAATTCCGGTGGAGACGGGATGGGCCGGGCGGCCGGTTCGACCTCACGGGGTACTACGCGTTGCGCGGGGCCGAACCGTGGACGAGTGGCCAGGGCATCGGCAACTCACTGAACGCCTTGTTCGTGGGAAACGACGATGCGGACTACTACCGCGTCCTGGGCGGCGCTGTACGGCACACCTGGCACACGGGGCCGTTCCGGGATGTCGAGTTCGGCGTGTCATACGAGCGCCACCGCAGCGCCGATGTGGAAGCGGGATCCGTGATCGCCGATCTGTGGGGAGACGGCGACTTCCAGCCCAATCCACCGGTCCTCGAGAACGGCTTCGTTCGCGTCTCCGCGGAGCGGCCGGGCAAGCTGGGTCCGCTCGCGTGGCGTGTGGGAAGCGACGCGCTCCTTTCCGATGCCGCATCGGCGGCGCGGTTCTGGGGGTCGGTGAAGGTCCCGTTCGCCATGTTCGGTCGGACCGGGACGCTCGGCTTCCGCGGCGGTGCGGTGCGGGGCAACGACATGCCGCAACTGCTGGCTCGTGTGGGCGGGCCGCAGACCGTGCGCGGCCACCTGTACGGCGCCAAGGTGGGAAGGGAGTTCTGGGCGGCGCAGTTCGACATGGCCCTCACCCGGAACCCGATCGTCGCGCCCGTCGTCTTCGCCGACGTGGGCGACACGTTCCATTCGCGTCCCCTGGTGGGTGTCGGCGGGGGCCTCTCGTTCCTCAACGGCGTCGTACGCCTCAACCTCTCGAAAGGACTGAACCCGGGAACCGATCTGCGATTCGATCTCCTCTTCCAAGCCCCCCGATGACCCGCTCGTTCCTCGTCGCCGTACTAGTCGCTGTGCCGTCGACGAGTGTGGCGATGGGGGCGGCCTCGCCGAGCCCCGTGCTCCCAGTCGCGAGCTGGCAGCAAGACACCAGCACCTTCGCCGACAGCGCCACCGCGGCGCTCGTCGCGCGGGCGCGCAGCCGTCGCCGAGAGCAGGATCAGCGGCTTGGCGGCTACACGGCGCGCGTTCATATCCTCGCCGAGGGGCGGGCGGCGTGGACCCGCTTCGGCGACGCGTTCAAGCTCTTCGTGTACGAGATGACCGCGGTGCTGGAATGGCAACGGCCCAACGACCTGCGGATCGACGTGCTCGGCGCGCGCAGCCGGAGCCCCAAGATCCCGGGCATGCGGAGCCGGGAGCAGATGGTGGGCTTTTGGACGGAGGCCTTCGCCTCGGAACCGTGGTTCGCGCCGCGGGCGCTCGGTGACGAGATCGAGATGCTGGGGATTCCCGAGGAGCCCGCGGTGCACCCCCTCGCCCCCTTCGCCGATCGCTTCTACCGCTACACCATTCGGGACTCAGTGCGCCTCGGGCTCCCCGGGCGGACGGTGCGTGCGGTTTCGGTGCGCGTAGAGCCAAAGTTCTACGGGCCGGTGCTCGTGTCTGGCGACATGTGGCTGGACGCGGACAGCCTGGATCTGGTGCGCCTGGTGGTGACGTTCATCGGTGAGGACCTGTGGGACGACGACGAGGACTCGCCCGTGTTGGTATCCATGGAGGCCGATCTGGAGTACTCTTTGCACCAGAACGCGTTCTGGCTGCCACACCGCCAGGTGGTGGCCGCGACATTCGAATACAAGTACATGCCCGGCGCAGTCCTCCCCGCCACGGCCGTGACGACGTTCTCCGATCATCACCTCATGCCGGATACCGGGCTGACGTTCCGTACCGCACTGGCTGCTCCAGCAACGGGCCGACGCGACGGGGGCCACTGGAGCTGTGAGCCGTTCATGTGGGGTTCGGAGCGCCGCGAGCCGACATGCGGCGCAGGCAGGTTCACGAGGACGGAGGATTGGGTTGGCGGCCGATGGGAGGTCAACGTGCCGTCGGTGGACTCGCTGCAAGCGTTCGATTTCGGCAGCGAGATCGCCGACATTCGCGACGATGCCGATCGGTTGCTCCGGGAGCGGGTAGGCGACCTCGCCGCCCTCACGGAGGGCCTGCCCGGCCAGTGGGTCCGCCGGCCACCGCAGCTGCCGGTGGATTTCCGATACGCCGCGAACGCCGTGAAATTCAATCGCGTGCAGGGGGTATCGATCGGATACGGGGTCGACGTCCCGTTTCCGGCCCGCTTCACCGATGTCGCCCTCGAAGGACGGTTCGGTTTCGGAGACCTTCGTCCCGTGGGTTCGGCGACCCTGCGCCGCGACGGACCTGGTGCGCTGTTCGAGCTGACGGCATTCCGCCGGGAACGCGATGTCGAGCCGTGGACCCGCGGATCGAGCTTTGGGAGCTCGATGCGCGCGTTGTTTCTCGGGCATGACGATGCCGACTATTACCTGGCGCTCGGCGGCGGTGTGCGGCTCAAGCTCCGAGGCATCTTGGGGGAAGCGTTCGATCTCCGCCTCGGGTTCGAGCGACAGCGCAGCCTCGCGCGGGCGGCCGGCTCCGCCGTCAACGATTTCCTGCTTGGCAGCGGGGAGTTCCAGGACAACCCGCCCATCGCGGAAGGCGACTTCGTGACCGGAGGGCTCCGGCGAACGTTCGTCGTGGGTCGGGGGGAGCTGCAATTCGGCGCCGAAGGGCAGGTGGGGTCGCCGGGTGGGCGCGCCCGGGGCTGGGCCTCCGCCCGCCTGCCGTTCACGGTGCTGGATCGCGAGGCGATGATCGAGCTAAAGACGGGCGTCTCCGGTGGCGACGACCTCCCGCAGCTGCTGTTCAGAGTCGGCGGGCCGGCGACCGTCCGGGGGTACACCTACGGGTCGCTGGTCGGCGAGTCGTTCTGGTCCGTCCAGACCGAGTTCGAGTTGGTTCACAACGACTGGGCTTCCCCGGTCCTCTTCGTTGACACGGGAAACCTCTTTAGGTCCGCGGTCCCCGGCTTCTCCGCTGGCGACCCGCTGGTCGGGGTGGGTGCCGGGCTGTCCATCTTCGGCGGCTGGCTGCGGATCGATCTCTCCAAGGGGGTCAATCCGGGCACTGATGTGCGGTTGGATATCTCGGCGGACATTCCCTACTGAACTGACGGCGGGGGGGAGCGGCAGCGCCATGAGTGCCCCGGCACCCGGCGGTAGCGATAGCGCCCCGCCCCTTCTACGTTACGGGGCTCATGGAGCCGCGGCCGTTCGTCATCGAGGAGTACGTCCGCTGGTCCGACGTGGACCACGCTGGCATCATCTTTTACGGCTCGTACGTGCGTTTCTTCGAGATCGCCGAGACCGAGCTGTTCCGGGCGGCCGGTCTGCCGTACGGCGAGGTCTTCGACCGGTTCGACATCTGGCTCCCACGGGTTCACCTGGATTGCGACTTCCATTATCCCGCGCGGCTCGACGACCGCCTGCAGGTTGCGGCGTACTTCACGCGGTTCGGCACGAGCTCCATCGGGATCAACTTCGACGTTGTGCACATGAGCGCTCGCAAGCTCGCGGCGACGGGGCACGAAGTGCTGGTCTGCGTGTCCCGCTCGCAGATGCGGCCGCAGCCGCTGCCCGCCACGTTGCGGGGCGAGTTGGAGCGCTACGCGCTCACCGCCGCCGAGGCGCGGCGGCACTTGCGACTCGGCGAGGTGGGGGCGGCACCATGAATCGGCGCACCGTGTGGCCGCTTTTGGTCGTCGGTGCGTGGTCGCTCGGCTGCGGCGAGCGGCCCGGCCCGGCGGACGGTGACACGCAGGTTTCCGAGGTCGACGCGGCGCGCTCCGGTCCCATCGTCGTCGAGCCGCTGCCCGACATGCCGCCGTTTCCCGCCCCGAGGCGCGGCTTCCTCGTCGTCACGAGCGCGGGGTCGCACGCCATCGAGGGCGCGTGGCAAGCGCGCGCGGGCATTTGCGAGGACCCGCCGATGCTCACGGTGCTGGCGGAGGAGCCGGGCGTCGGGGTGCTCGTGCTGCTCCAGCTTCCTCCCGCCGGCCAGCGTATCACGCGATACCCGATCACGATCGTCCACGGCGACGGCGGTTTCCCCACGCCGCCGGCCGCCCAGCTCGCCATCCAGCTCCTGACCGATCGGAACGTGTACGGCTTCCAGGGCGATACCGGTCAGGTCGAGATCTACGGATTCGGCGAGCTGCTGGACCGCATCGATCCGCGGGATCGGGCCGTGAGCGGCCGATTTGCCGTCACGGCACGTGAGATTCAGTCCGAGCAGCGGGTGCAGGTAGCCGGGGTGTTCGACGGCGTCGGCGTGACGCCGTTGCCCGCGGATCAATGCCGCCAGGCGCGCGAAGCGGCCGCCCCGGACAGTGCGGCCGCGCGGTGACGGCGTCGTGTCCGGACATCGAGTGTCCCGAGGAACCGAGGACGTGATGGACCAGTCGTATTACCGGAAGGGGTTCGGACTTCGGGACGAGATCGTGGACGAGCTGTCCGCCGATTACCACAGTCGGCTCGTCGATCGGATTCGCGCCGAGAGCGGCACGTTGGAGCTCGACGGCCTGACGATCCGGCTGGCGAAGGAGTTCGGCTTCTGCTACGGCGTCGATCGGGCGGTGGAATACGCCTACCAGACGCGCGCCAAGTTCCCCGATCGCCGGATCTTCCTCGTCGGGGAGATCATCCACAATCCGCACGTCAACTCCAAGCTCGAGAGCATGGGTATCACGATCCTGCGACCCGGCCAGGACGGCGGCTTCACCTTCGACGAAGTCACGGCGGACGATGTGGTGGTCATTCCGGCCTTCGGCGTCACCGTGTCCGACTTCGCCACGCTGCGGGACCGTGGCTGTCCGCTGGTCGATACCACGTGCGGCTCCGTGCTCAACGTCTGGAAGCGCGTGGAGCGCTACGCGCGCGAGGGGTTCACGGCGGTCGTGCATGGCAAGCATTTCCACGAGGAGACCAAGGCGACTGCGAGCCAGGTGCTGCGCCACGAGGGCGGTCGCTATTTGATCGTGCGCGACATGGGTGAGGCCGACATGTTGTGCGCGTTCATCGAGGGTCGAGGGGATGATGTCGAGATGGAGCGCCTGTTCCGGCACAAAGTGTCAGACGGCTTCGACTTCCGACACGACCTGGCGCGGATCGGCGTGGCGAACCAGACCACCATGCTCGCCAACGAATCGCTCGCGATCGCCCGACGGATCGGGGAGTCCCTCGCACGGCGCTACGGCGCCGAGGTGCTGGCCGAACATTTCCGCACGTTCGACACCATCTGCTCCGCCACCCAGGAGCGCCAGGACGCGATCCTGGAGCTGATCGAGGAGCCGCTCGATGCAATGGTGGTGATCGGCGGCTACAACTCCAGCAACACCAACCACCTGGCCAAGATCTGCTCGGCGCGGGTCCGGACCTATCATATCGCCGATGCCGCGTGCATCGATCCTGCGACGGGTGCCATCAGCCACAAGCCGGTGGACCATGACGACGAAGCGGTCTCGACGACGTGGCTCGACGCCGTCCAACGCATCGGGATCACCGCGGGCGCGTCGACGCCGAACAACAAGATTGGTGAGGCGATCGAGCGCATCCTCCAGGCGCGGGGGCTGACGGTCTCGGCGTAGCAGGCGAGCGCGGTCGTCTATCCCCAATCCTTGGATCCCGGGGCCTCGCGGCGGAGGCGCTTCAGAAACGCGGTAGGGCGGTAGGGCGGTAAGGCAGTAGCGGGTGGGTCACTCCGTCCATTCGTCACGGACCCACTTTCCGCCGGGTCGTCATACCGCCCTACCGCCTTACCGCCGTACCGCCCGAGCCTCAGCGCCCGCACATCCTCCGCAATGATGTTGAGTGTTCCGTCGTCGCGGGCGAGCTTGCCGGTGATCCACAGGAACGGCTCGCTGCGGATGGCGACGCGGTCGCGCTCGAAGATGTCTGGGCGGACGATGGCGTTCATCATACCCGCCTCATCTTCCATGAGAATGAACGTGTACCCCTTGGCGGTGTGCGGACGCTGGCGCGCCACCACGAGCCCTGCCACCTGGATGTCGCCGCCGTGCTCGAGGCGCTCCAGGCGATCGCTGCGCACGACGCCCGGCGGCATCGCGTCCCGGAGCAGGCTCAGCGGATGGCCGCTTGCCGCGAAGCCCAACACCTCGTACTCGGCGAGCAGCCGCTCGTCCTGCGCGACGCCGCGGAAGCGGAGCCCCTCGTGCGGATGGTTCAACGGAAGCTCGAATTGCCGGCGCGCGCGGCGACGATCGGGCGGCTCCGTCTTGGGGGGGAGCCAGAGCCCGGCTTGCCACAGCAGCTCGCGGCGGGTGAGCCCGAACCTGTCGCAGCCGCCTACCCAGATCAGGTTGTCGATGGCGTCGCGGGAGAGGCCGGGCGGCGCGCGCCGGACCAGGTCTCCCAGGCTCCGGTACGGCCCCCCTCGCTCGCGCTCCACCACCGCCTCCTCGGCCACGTCCAGGCCCCAATCCCGAATGAATCCGAGGCCCACACGGAGCCTGCCGTGCTCGATGACGCAGTAGACGTCACTGGCGTTCACGTCCGGAAGACGGATCTCGACGTCGTGGCGGGCCGCGTCGCGGCAGAGCGCGTCGAGCGAGTAGAAGCCCATGGGCTGGTTGTTGAACAGGGCCGTGTAGTACTCGACCGGGTGGTAGTGCCGTAACCAGGCCGATTGATACGCCAACAGGCCGAACGCCGCGGCGTGCGACTTGGGGAAGCCGAACTCCGAGAACGCCACTACATGCTCGAACACCTTCCGCGCGGCGGCCTCGCCGACACTTCGTGCGGCGGCTCCGGCACGGAACTCCTCCCAGAAGCCCTCCATCAACTCGCGAGACCGCCGCCGGCTCATGGCGCGGCGCAGTGCTTCGCCCTGTCCGGCGGAGAACCCCGCGAGCGCCTGGCAAACTTGGAGGACCTGATCCTGATAGATGATCACGCCGAGGGTCTCCCCCAACGCCTCCCTGAGCAGCGGATGATCCACGGGCGGCTCGTACTGAAGCCCCCGTTCCCGGGCGTGCCGCTCGGCTTCGCGGCGCCGGACGTAGGGGTTCACCGCGCCGCCCACGATGGGGCCGGGCCGCACGATGGCGACCTCGACGCACAGATCTTCGAGACTCCGCGGGCGGGTGCGGCGGATCATCTGGATCTGGGCCCGGCTCTCGATCTGGAACAACCCCACCGTGTCGCCGGCGCAAATCCTGTCGTAAACGGCGTCGTCGTGAAAGTCGATCCGGCTCAGGTCGGGCGGGGCACCCTCGCGGGCGGCCACGTGCTCGACGCACTCCTCGACGAGCGAGAGCATGCCGAGCGCCAGAAAATCGATCTTGATGAAGCGGGCGTCGTCGCACGAATCCTTGTCCCATTGGCAAACCACACGGTCCGGCATGGCGGCGCGCTCGAGCGGGACGACCTCCACCAGCGGGCGGCTCGAGATGATCATCCCCCCTACGTGCTGCGAGATGTGGCGCGGCAGGCCCGCGATCTCCTCGGCGAGGTCGCACAAGTCCCGCCAGAGGGGAGCGTTCTCCCTGCCGGCAAAACCGGGGAGCTTCGCGAGCTGCTCGCGGAGCGCGCCGGCGGAATGGTGATCGGCGAGCTTGGCGATCTGCTCGATCTCTCCCATCGGGAGGTCGAGCGCCTTCCCCAGCTCCCGCACGGTCGAGCGCAGGCGATACGTGGGGAACGTGCAGACGAGGCCAACATGCTCGTCTCCGTATCGCTTGTAGACGCGCCGGATCAGCTCCTCCCGGATCTCGCGGGGGAAGTCGAGGTCGATGTCGGGAACTGACGCGAGGGTCTCGTTCAGAAACCGGCCGATGAACAGCCGGTTCGCGACCGGATCGATATGCGAGAGGCCGAGGAGATAGCACACGATGGACGAGACGGACGAGCCCCGGCCGCGTCCGGGCAGCATGTTGCCCGTGGCGCGCCGGGTGCCCTTCCGCACGTCCGCCGCCACCTCCCGGGCGAGATCGAAAAGGTCGTGGTAGACCAGGAAGAACCCGCACAGCTTGTGGTGGGCCACGAGCGCCAGCTCCTGCTCCAAGCGGCGCTCGGCCTCCTCGCGGAGGGGCGAGTCAGGGGGGTAGCGCTCGTCCATCCGCGCGCGACACAGCTCGCCGAGCGCCCGCGGCGCCATCTGTCGCTCCGCGCCGCGGAAGTCGGGGAAGGTGTACCCGAGGTCGGCGGTGATGTTGAACGCAGCGCAACGCTCCGCGATGCACAGCGTGTTGGCGACGGCGTCGGGCCGGTCGCGGAACGCCGCGACCATCTCCGAGGGGGGCTTGAGGTAGAACTCGCTGTTGGGGCGCCGCACCTCGTGCGATCCGTCCAGCGTGGTGCGGTGCCGGATGGCGACGAGCGCGTCGTGGAGGCGATGCCGCTCCCGCCGATGGTAGTGCACGTCGCCAGTGGCCACGACCGGCAGCCCCTCGGCATCCGCAACGTCGCACAGCGCGCGGGTCAGGTCCCGGTCCCCCCGCACGGCGTTGCGCTGCAGCTCGACGAAGAAGCGATCCCGGCCAAAGACGTCGCGACAGCGCGCGGCGCACCGACGGGTGACGGTGAAGCCCTCGCGGGACAGCCGGCGCGGCAGTAAGCCGTCGCGGCATCCCGAAAGCACGATCAGCCCTTCGTGCCGTGCCTCGAGCGACGCGAAGTCAAGCCGAGGGTCGCGCCGCTCTTCGCGGCCGAGATGGGCTTCCGTCAACAGACGGCAGAGGTTGGCGTAGCCCGTGGCCGTTTCCGCGAGGAGCGTCACGTGGGAGCCGTCGAGCAACGTGATCTCCGCCCCCGTGATGGCCTGCAGCCCCATGTCCCGCGCCGTCTGTGCGAATGCCATGGATCCGTACACGCCGTTGTGATCGGTCAGCGCGAGGGCGGGATAACCGAGCGCCTGCGCTTCGAGGAGCAGCTGCTCGGGGAGCGACGCGCCGTCGAGGAAGGAAAAAGCAGAGTGGCAGTGGAGTTCGATGTACATGACGGCAGCGGCAGGAGCGGGCAGCCCCACCCCGCCCAACCCCGCCCCGCGGCAGAGAGGCAGAGCGGCAGTTGGACCTTCACTGCCGCTGGGGTGGTGGGGGGTAGGGCGGGGCCGCCGCTCCTGCCGCCTCTACGGCATCTGACAGAACCAGTCGCCGGTCACGAGGTCCTCGAACAGCACGACGTGCCCGCCGCCTTTCAAGGCCACCTCGATGTACCGGCGCGAAACGGACCGGCGCCACCACTCGTCGTCGATGCGCCAGATCTCGAGCACTTCTTCCACCCTTCTCCTCCCCACCCCGGCGGCAGGCCCCACTCCTTCACCGCACCACCCAGCGGCAGCCCCGCCCCCCGCTCCCTCCACCCCTGCGGCAGGAGCGGCAGGTAGAAAGTCCGTGCTGCTGTTCTGCCGCTCTGCCGCCGGGGTGGAGTTGGGCTGAGCGGGGCTGCCGCCCCTGCCGCTGTAGTCTCCCACCTCCACCGGCACCCCCCGCTCATCCAATCGCACCAGCACCCGCACCGGCACGTTCAGGGCTCGAAGTCGATCAACGCGTACCGGCGCTCGGGAATGCGTGACCATGGGTGTACCTCCACGACGTGGTAGAGCAGGGAGCGTTTGAGCCGCGCGCGGATCTCCTCGGCGGCGGCCCGGAGCGCCCGGCGCTGACCGGCGCGCGCACTGCTCCGGGCGTCGCGGGCAAAGAGCTGCAGCTCGGACGTTCCGGGTGTGAAGGCGACCAGTTCCACCGTCAGCCGCTCCACCGCTCCGGTAGGGGGTATCTGCTCGAGGCGCGTGCCGAGTGGCGCCATGATCCGGTCACGCTCGGCCGAAGGATCCTTCAACATCACCTCCACCAGCCACGAGGCGCCGTGCTCGAGACGCGCTCTCGCCCGCACGGTCTGCACGCGCCAGCCGGCGCGGCGCGGATGCCGGAGGGCCCGCTCCACGAGCAGGCCTATCCCGTGAAGCAGCAGGCCGCGGTCGGCGACGGGATTGAGATAGTCGAGCGCTTCCACGATGGGCTCCGGCCGTGTCCTTCCCACCACGGGCTCGACGCGCGCACCGGTGGCCAGCTCCCACACGACCTTTCCCTCACGCCCGAACTGCGAGATCAGCGCCTCCCGGGGGAGATGCGCCAGTTGTTCCAGCGTGCGGACGTCGAGCTGCCAGAGCCGGCGCAGCGTGTCGGGGCTCAAGGGGAGCACGGCGACCGATTGCGCGGCCAGGAATTCAGGCCGCTCCGCATCGGAGACGGCGAGGTATGCTCCGGGCCTTGCGCGCGCCGCGGCGACCCACGCCGCGAACTTTCCCCGGGCCCAACCCAGCCGCGCCACCGCCGCCCAATCACCGCCACGGGCAGCCACACCCCGCCGCCCTTCCTCCCCGCGGCAGCCCAACCCCGCACCACCCAACCCGGCGGCAGCCCCGTCGCACCGCCCATCCACTCCGGCGGCAGAAGCGGCAGCCTGCCGCCCTGCCGCCGGGGTTGGGTAGGGGTGAGTGGGGCTGCCGCCGGGGCGGTGAGAGGTGGGGTGGTGCTGCCGCTCCTGTCGCCGCCACCGCCGCTCACCACTCAGCGATCGTTGAATCACCGCGAGCTGCCGCTCGGGTGAACCAAAGAGCCTCTCCAAGCCGTCCACGCCCACGAACGCCTTCCCCAGCTCCACCGGCTCGACCACGGGGCTCACGCGGCTCAACCGCAGGAGTAGCGATGCGAACCGCTCGTCGTAGTGCACCGGATCGGGCTCGCACAGCGTGAGCGATGGGCACAGCCCGATGGCCTGGCTCACGGTCATCCCGGGCTTCACGCCAGAACGCCGCGCGAGGGAAGAGATCTGCCACACCCGGCGTGTATCGTCCGGCGACAAGACCGCCGCGGGACGCGTCGCCAGCTCCGGCTGCCGTTCCTCCTCGGCCCGAAGCGCGAAAAGCGGGATCCAAACGCACGCCGCCAGCTCGCTCTTCAGCTCCCCGCCACCGAAGGCGGTAGGGCGGTAAGGCGGTATGGCGGTAAATGGTGCCTGCGATCTAGTGGCGGGCGTGTCCTGCACGGGGGGTTGCTCCGACGAACGAGGGACCCGAATATATCCCGAAGCTATTTTCTATGCAACCCACGCCATGGATCATATAACTACATGCCAATGAGTGATTTATATGACTCGACAGTGTGCCGTCGCTGTCACGGCGACTTTTATCTCGTACTCGGCGACTGCCGACGGCGACTGCCGGCCGTTTGCACCGCCTTACGACCGCTCACCCCACCCCCTACCGTGTTGCCATGATCCGCTTCGGGGTGGCCGGCTGGAGCTACGACGACTGGTGGGGGCCGGTATATCCGGCGTCCAAGCCCAAGGGGTTCGATCCGCTCGCGTACCTGGCCAGGTACTACGACACCATCGAGATCAACTCCACGTTCTACCGGCCCGCCGCGCCGCGTGCCGCCGAGCGGTGGGCGCAGCGCGTGGCGCACAACCGCGACTTCCGGTTCACCGCCAAGCTGTGGCAGCGTTTCACGCACGACCGCGCCACCGCGTGGGGGCGGGACGACGTGGACGCGGTGCGTTCCGGCATGCGGCCCTTGCTCGACTCGGGCCGGCTGGGGTGTCTCCTGGCGCAGTTTCCCTGGTCGTTCAAGCGCACCGAGGAAACCCAGGAGTGGCTGGGCGACGTCGTGGCCACGTTCGACGAGTTCCCGCTGGCCGTCGAGGTGCGCCACAGCTCGTGGAACGATCCCGCGTTCTACGCATGGCTGCGTGAGCACGGGGTCGGTGCCGTGAACATCGACCAACCGCTCTACAAGCACTCGATCGTGCCCGGTGCGGCGGTCACGTCGCCGATTGGCTACGTCCGCCTGCACGGGCGCAACTACCAGAACTGGTTCCGCGAGAACGCCGAGTCGCACGAGCGGTACGACTACCTGTACAGCACCGAAGAGCTCAAGGCGTGGCTCGACTTCATTCACCAGGTGGCGGAGCGCGCACGGGAGACCTACGTGATCACGAACAATCACTACCGTGGCCAGGCGCCGGCGAATGCCTCGATGCTCAAGAAGCTGTACGGCATCGAGGATGTTGAGGTGCCGCCCGAGCTGGCGCAGGCGTATCGAGATGTTCTCGAGCCGCTGGGGATTCGGGGTGTCGGCTCGGGTGGGGAGATGGAGTTGGGGATTTGAAACAGCGGTGACCGGTTACCGGTGACCGGTCACCGGGTGGGGTGTCGGGTCGGGGGGCTGCCACAAGCCCAACTGCGGCGTGCGCGACTCCGCCCGCGGTGCCGGCCGTTCGCGCTCGCTGTCGGTGCCGGCGATGCCGTAGCGGGCGGCGACCCGTTCGAAGCGGCGCCGCACCGCCTCGAGGTACGCCCGCGGAGCGTCGCGGCCGCGCGCGTAGGCGGCGCGGTAGCGCACGCTCAGGTCGGGACGTTCCCGCTCCACGATCGGCAGGAAGTTCCGCACCGCGTCCGGATACAGCCGCAGAACGCTCGGGAACACGAAGTGCGCGCCCGCGCGGGCGGCGGCCCGCATGAGCGCCGATACCTTGGGCCCGGTGTCGGTGATTCCCGGAAGCACCGGTGCCACCATCAGGCCCGCGCGGACGCCCGCCCGCGTCAACTTGCCCAGAGCGCGCAGCCGCGCATGGGGCATCGGCGAACGCGCCTCGAACGCGCGGATGATGTTTGGGTCCTCGCTGATCAGCGAGACGTAGACCGTCACGTCGTGGCGCTCCCCGAGACGCACCAGCAGATCCAGATCCCGAACGACGAGCGGGCTCTTGGTGATCACGCCGAGCTTGATCCCCCGTTCAGCGAGCAACCGCTCGAGCACGGCTCGCGTAACCCGGTAGCTCCGCTCGGCGGGTTGATAGGGATCCGTCGACGTACCGATCACAAGGTTCTGGCGCTCGTGCTGGTTCCGCCGTCTGAGGCCCGGCAGATCGCGATCGAGGGCCGCGAGAACCTGTGCCACGGATTTGACGTAGATCTGGTGCTCGAACGACGCGCCTTCCTGGGCGGTCCGCTCGCTCACATACCGGTGCGCAAACCGCGCGTAGCAGTAGCTGCAGCCGAACTCGCACCCGACGTACGGATTGAGGGACCAGAACCCCATCCCAGTGGACTCGGGCGGATTGAGCACCGAGCGCGCGCGCTGCTCAACGAACCGAGCGCCACGCTGCCGGACGCCCAGAACGGGGAGCGATCGGTCGCTCTGCTGGTGCCGGAACAGCTCTGCCTGATGGGCGGAAGCCATCATCCGCAGCGCCCCCAACCGCAAGCTGGACAGTAGAGGCACCCGGATTCTGGCAGCAGCTGCTGATCGCACTCCGGGCACGCGTAAACGTGTGATTCCAGCTCGGGCAAGCCTTTGGGAATGAGACGCTTACGCAGGAAGCGCGTGGGCCTGAGCTTCGGGGCATCTTCGGTCATGTGCCCGAATATAACCCGAAGCTAAAAGACGGCAACTAGGTGCTGGCGATCTTGGTTTTCGCGGCGCCCAAGTCGATCATTTTGACGCCCCCGACGTAGCTCGTGGCGGGTGCGTTGGCGAGGTTCGCCATGCGTTTGACCGTGCTCACGATGCGGCGGGCGGAGTCCTGGATGTTTCTGGCGGACGCCTGCTGCGTGGGATCGAGTGCGGCCTGCGGCGCCAGGAGGAACTGGCTCTCCGCCACGATGGACGTGAGAGCGTTGTTGATCTCGTGCTGAACCGTGACAGCCATCTGGCCGACGGCGGCCATGCGCTCGTTGTTCAGGGCGCGGTCGTAGTATTTGTGCAGCTCCTCCGAGAGCCACCCCACCGAGATCGCCAGCGTGCCGTAGGCGATATAGATCGGCATGGTGACACGCCAATCGTCGGGCGAGAAGTTCACGGCCAGCACAGTCTGTACGGCGACGAACAGTCCCGTCCCCATCATCAGCCCGAGCAATGCGCCTTTGAGGCCGAAGTGCAGTGACAACAAGAACGCGGGCGCGAGGGTGACCAGCCAGATGAGCTCATCGGTAGAGCCGGGATCGTCGGGCAGCGCCACCTGGACGATCACCGGAAGCAGATACGCCACCATGCAATACACCCAGAACCTGGCGCGCAACGGCGGCCGGTGCGGCAGCTCGTGGAAGCCGAGCAGTTTCTTGCGGATCGACATCGATCCCACCTCGGGACGGGTACGCGGGGGAGGTAACATGCGATACCGCGGGGGAATGCGAAAGCCTCACCTCCACGGAACAGTGCCGTCTCCGAACACGACCGCTTCGACGACGTAGATCGAGGGGCGCGGGTGACGGTTCGGATGGTCCCGGAGCCAACACCCGACCGCTTCGGGTGAGTCGTGCAGCGCGCCGCCGAGGGCGCGCGCGGCACCGACGGCGATACCCCGACTCAGCCGATCCAGGACGGCATCCAGCATTCGCAGAAGATCCAATCGCCGAGCCTTGGCCGCGTGACGTGCGTGCCGCAGGGCGAGGCGGGCCAGAGATCGCGCATCGCCGCTCACGGTCCCGAGATTGGCGGTGCTCAGCCGCTGCTTGCATGCGTCCGCAAGGGCGGCCGCGAGCGGCGCCGCGGGCGAGGCAGCGCTGGGCGCGCCGCGGTCCAGCACCTCCAGCGCGCGAGCCACGGCCCGGTGATCGGCGAGGGGTTGCGGTGGATCACCGGCGACGACGAGGACGTGTTTGATCGGCGCCGGAACGTCCGTCCACACGATCACGGCGCAGGCAACGGCGGGTCCGCGAACCACGGCGAATCCGCGCGGGCGCTCCGCACCGGCAGCCGCGCATGGAGCGTCGCGGGCTATTGCCCGCCCGAGCGCGTCGTTGATCACCGAGGTCCGCCCGACCCTGCTGGTGGACGTCACACCGAGCCGTAGCTGACAGCCCGCCTTGCGCTCGAGCAGATCGAGCAGGCCGATTCGGCGGTCGAGGGTCAGGGGCGGGAGGAACCAGTGCACCAGCGCCTCCGTGTGTAGCGAGCCGAGCCGCGCGATGCGGCCTACCCGCTGCGTCAGGCGCAGCGGTGTCCACGGCAGGTCATAGTGGACCACGGCGTCGGCATCCTGGAGATCGAGTCCCTCGCTCGCGAAGTCGGTGGCGATCAGGGTGGTGACCGGCTGCGCGCGAGGCACCGACGCCACGCCCCGGGCGCGCGGCGCGAACATAGCGAGCGCCTCGTCCAGGCGAACGGCGCCCGTCGCGATCCGGGCTCGTCCACCCGCCACCATGACGACCCGCTGCCACCTGAGCCGCTGCGCGAGGCAGCGCGCCGTCGCGATCGCGCCGGTGAATACGATCGTGCGGCGCTCGCGGCCCCGCCCCGCGAGGAGCCCATGCAGCCGCTCGGCCTTGGGCTCTGTGGCGTCCGCCGCCGCGAGCGCCCGGCGAATACTCTGGATGCGGGCGCGTTCCGCCCTGAGCGCGTGCGGGTCGATGCCCGCGGGCCCGACTGTCGGCCACAACTCGTCGAACGCGAGCTGCAAGTCGTCCTCAGGTCCAAAGCGCCGCCGCGCGTCGAATCGGGAGAGCGGCTCTCCGCGGATCACCGCGCGCTCGGCGCGCTCGAGGTATGCCGCGTGTCGCCGCAGCGTCTCGTCGAACGCGGCGCGCGACGACGCGAAGCGGTACAGGAGGTGGCGCCGCAACAACTCGGCCGCTTCGCGACGCCCGCAGTCGGGGAACGCAAGGCGATCGACGAGGTCGAGCAATCGCTCGAGGTCGGCTTCCGCGACGGGGGGCAGGCGGCACACGGACCGGTCCGTCGTGACAGGGATTGGACCGCCGCCCAGTGCGCCCGGCGGTCGTGCGACCACGAGCGGCGCCGCCGCCCAAGCCAGCTCGGCGTCCTTCCGGCTTGCGGCGGCATGTTCGAGGGAGGGGAGTCCGAACGGCGCGAGACCGTGGTCAGGAAGAAACAGGCGCAAGAGATGGACGAGGTCGGCGGAGCGGTTCACGACGGGCGTGGCGGTGACCAGCAGGAGATCGGCATCTTTCACGTCTCGGGCGAGGCGGTCGTACCGCCGAGTGCCGGGATTCCGGAAGCGATGGGCCTCGTCCACGACGATCAAGCCCGCCGCTGGGATGCGGCGGCCACGACTCAGGGACTCGGTGGACGTGGTCGTGATGCGCACACCGAGGTGCAGGGCGGCGCGCCGCCATTGCGGGGCGATGGCCGCCGGCGCCACCACACCCGCTTTCCCATAGCGCCCCGCCACCGCCAGCGCCACGTAGGTCTTGCCGAGGCCGACCGCATCGGCGAGTAAGGCGCCTCGGAACCGGTCGAGGATCCCTGCGATACGCCTGGCGCCCTCACGCTGGTGCGGGTAGAGCCAGTCAGGCGGCTCCCACGTGTCGAGCGACGGCCCCCGCAGCGCGGCGTGCACGATTGCGCGGACGGCCTCGGGCCGGCGTCGCTCGACCGGCAGCATCCACCGAATCGGCTCGCGGACGAGTCGGAGGGCGTCAGCGGTGATCCGCGAGGAGTCGCCGCAGGGTGCGGCGGGCGCGGACCGAGAGCGCGAGCGCGTCGGCCACCGCCTCGTCGAGCTCGGTGTCGTCGACATGTTCTCCACGATGGGCAGATGCGCTCAGCTCGGCGAGCGCCGTTCTGCAGCGGCCATCGGCGGGAATGGGGATGGCCGAGGCGACTCGTGCGTTGATGCGGCGGTATCCGCCGCGCGCCTCGTCGGCGGTCACGGCGGTCAGTGCGGCGGACCACGAGGAGTTCAACACGGCGGCCGCGACGAGGGCCGCGTCGCGATCTGGCGCCGGCGCCACGTAGCACGTGTTGAGCGGGACGGCGTGCCCCGCGTCGGTCTCGTCGAGTGCCACGGCGCGCGGCCGCCGCGCGATGTCGGGCCACACCACGCGATTGCCGCGGACCGCAGGGCCGGTGCGAAACACCGTCCACAGGGGGCCGCCGCGATAGTCCCCGCGGCGGGAGAGGGCCTCGGCGCGGTCGCGGACGTATCGGGCGGCACGGTTAGGAAGCCGGCGAAGGGGCGCGCCGTGGGCATCGTGACCCCAGAGCACGACGCGCCCGATCCGCGCCCGGAAGCGATCGACGTCCCGGCCACGGAGCGCCGCCCGCAGCACGCACAGCTCGAGTCGCGCCTCGACGCCTCCGAACCGAACCACACCGATGCCGTCGCTCAGCTCCACCAGTACACCGACCAGCATCGCGTCGGCGCCCGTTTTCACGCCGAGGGCGGGAGCCGCGATCTCGCCGAGCGGACGGCCGCTGCGCCGCAACTCCTCGAGGGCCGCCGCTACTGGATCCGGCAGCAACAGCCACGGGCCTTCGGTGTCGAGCGTCGCTTGCGAGACACGTCGGGATCCGTCGAACGTGAGCCGCACCGCGTGGTCCGTTTCCGGCGCGCTCTTGCGTACCACGAGCGCCAAGGGATAGGTCGTCGCGCCAAAGCGCGCCGCGTCACGGTCCGGCAGGCGGTGTGCGTATGCAACCGTGCTCTCGCGCACGAGGTGGCGGCGGGCCGTCTCTGCGTAACCGGCTGACGCGACCTTGCTGGGCAGCAGCAAGCCCACGGCGCCTCCCGGGGCCGCGAGCTCCAGGGAACGCTGGAGAAAGGCGACGGCGACGTCGGGCTGATGTGCGTAGCCGCGACCAGCGGAGCCGCGCCACCAGCCGAATCGCTCACGCAGGGCCACACGCCGACCCGGCGCCACGCGCTCGGCACGCACCCACGGCGGGTTGCCCACGACCACCGAAAACCCCCCACGCGCGAGCACGTCGGCCGCGTGAACCTCGAACGAGAAGAACGGCATGGCGCCGTCGCGCAAGGCGGCGCCCGCCCGCTCCAACTCGCGGCGGTTGTGCGACAGCGCGCGCTGCCGCTCCCGTAGCTCGACGCTGAGGCCCGTGCGCTGTCCAAACAGGTCGCGTCCGTCCGCGAGCGCGGCCAGCTCGGCGAGCGAGCGATCCGTACTCTCGAGGGCGCGCGCCAGGAGCGTGTCGGCCACGTGCAGCTCGCTGGTGCGGAGGGAGCGGGTGGCCGCGCGGCCGTTGCGACCTCGCGCGTCGAACAGTACCGCGCGCGCGTCGCGCACGGCTCGGGCGCCGGCGCCGGCGGCCCCGGGGAGCCCATCGAAGTACACGCGGGCGGCACCGAGCGGGTCGAGCAGGGCGTCGCCCTGCCGCACCACGCCGTCTAGGTTCGGGAGCGGCGCCACGTCAGCGATGCAGTCGCTGGGATCGTCCGCGACAACCGCGAGCCACAGCCTCAGCTCCGCCAGGCGGACCGCGACCGGATTCACGTCGACGCCGAAGAGGCAACGCCGGAGGACGTGGCGCTTCACCGCCCAGCGGCCGGCCTCGTCACCGTTCTTTCGCTCGAGCGGGAGGCGCATCTCCGTGAGCGACTCCAGGGCGCCGAGGAGGAAGGCGCCGGAGCCGGCCGCGGGATCGAGCACGCGCAGCGCACGGAGGGCGGGCAGCGCGCGGGCGCCCTCGCCGCGCAGCGACTCGCGGCGCACGGCGCGCGCGGCTGCGTCCGCCGTCAGGCCTCCGCAGCCAGCCAGCGCGGTTTCCACCGCGGCGTCGACGATTTGGCGAACGACGCTCTCGGGTGTGTAGTAGCTCCCGGAGTCGTGCCGCTCGTCGCCGTCCATGAGGCGCTCGAAGACGCGCCCGAGCATATCGGGCGCCACCGCGTCGACCTCATCGGCCTCGCGGACGCAGAACCGGAAGCGTTCGAACAGGTCGTCGAACGCGTCGCGCCAGAGGTCGTTGGCGAAATGGGTGGGACCGAGGCGCCGTTCCACGTCGTGCGGCTCGAAGAGGCCGCCGTTCAGGTACGGCACCGCGCCGAGACGGCCCCGCCGGGAGCGCCGTTCGGGGGGGCGGTTCAGCGTACCGAAGAAGAGCGGATGCAGCGCGTCGCGATGAAACGAGCGGCGCCGCGCCAGCGTGTCGTCGAGCAGTGTGCGGAGATAGTCCGGCCGGCCGTCGAGCCACCCGCGGACCTGCACGAAGTAGAGAAAGAGCACGCGACTCAGCGCGAGGAGCGCGAGCATCCGACGGTCGGCGGCCGAGTGCCGGCGGTCGAGCGAGCCCGCCATGCGCTCGAGGATCATGCGGAAGGCGGTGAAGAATCGATTGCCCACCGCTTCGCTGGCAAGCACGTCCGCCACGCGGAGTGCATGGCCCAGCGCGTTGCCTCCCGCCGCGGGACGGAGCGCCTCCAACAGCGCCGCGGCCTCCGCGCTCGCAGTGGTGAGCGATACCACGAGCAGCTTCGTGACTCCGGGGGCGCCGAGACGTGGTGCGGCCAGCACCAGCTCGCCCGGCGGGCCGACCGCGGCCGCGAGCCCGCGCTCCGCGAGCACGTTCAGCCGGCGGGCGAGGGCGCGCGCCTGCTCCCGGGGCGCCGCGCCATCGGCAGCCACCACCTTGAAACTCTTCCATCGCGCGACGACTCGCGCACCCTCCTCGAATGGAAGGTCCTCTTCCTGGTATCCCAGCGCGAGAAAGACCTTCGAGACGTCTCTCGCGCACGTGACGTCGCGAAGGATGGGAGCGAGCAACGGTCCGACTTCCGTTTGAGCCGGACCATACTAGGAGGGTAGCTGGGGGGCTCCGTCATCGAGGGAACGCACGGGTGGGCAAAACGTCGCGGGTAGCAGGCGCCGCGTACGGCGCTTAGCGTATGGCGTATGGCGAATCGCGGTTGCATTGGGCGCCATGGCGGCTGGTGGTTTGCGGGTGCGTTCCTCGCGCTGACCGCGGCATATTCGGACGGAGGCGCGCATCCCGGCCCAACGATGGACACCCTCGAAAGCGGAGTCATCCTCGTCTCGAATCCGGCCACCGGCGTGTGGGACGAGCGCTCGGCGTGGCGCCTGACGGACGAGGTCAGGATCGGCACACGTGACGGCGAGGGACCCGAGGTGTTCGGCGACGTTCGGAGCATCGCGCTGGACGATGTGGGCCGAGTCTACGTGCTCGACGCTCATGTCCAGGAGGTCCGCGTCTTCGACCGCGCAGGCATCCACGTGCGCACCATCGGGGGACACGGAGGAGGGCCGGGCGAGATCGGGTTCGCAACAGGGATCATCGTGGATCCCGCGGGTCGGCTCTGGATTCCAGATTACGGCAATCAGAGGTACAGCCTGTTCGACACGAGTGGTGTGCTGGTGAAGGAAATGCCCTTCCGTGGTGGTGTCCGTTTCACGGAATGGACGACTGGTGTGTTCAGCCCCTCGGGCGACTTCTACGACAGGATACCGGTCGGGATCGGGCCGAGCTCCGCCGGCTACGCCCGGTACGACACGCTGCGCGGCGCATTCGTGGATACGGCGCGTTCGACAGGTGAAGTGCTCCCTGACGGTACGCCGGGCTTCCCATGGCGGCGGGTAACCGTGACGCCGCGGGGCAGCTGGGTGGGTGTGACGCTCGAGTACCGCCTATGGGAGATCACCCGCGACGGGTTCCCACTCCGGATCGTCGAGCGCGACTACGAGGCGAACCCGCTCACCCCCGAGCAACGCGACTCGGCCCGGCTGGCGGTGAGGGAATTGAAGCGTCACGCGCGCGGGGATGTGGACCTGGAGGTTCCCGACGAACAACCCATTTTCGACCGCATGATCGTAGACGACCGCGATCACCTCTGGGTCCAGCTGTCACCGAAACCCGACGCAACGACGACGACGTTCGACGTGTTCGACCCGGAAGGCGTGTACCTCGGTGCGGTCGAGACTCCTTATCGGGTCGCGTGGCCTTACGCCACACCAGTCGTCCGCGGTGGCAGGATCGCGTTCGTGACCAAGGACGAGCTGGACGTGCCGTACGTCGTGGTGCTCGGGATCGAGGAGCGTCGATAGGGGAAGCGCGGGCGCTCACCGTTCGGGGCTCAGGAACTCCTCGTCGCCAGCCTTGAGATCCTCGAGATACTCGCCGGCGATCTCCCCGAAGACCTCCTCGACGAAGCCCCAGTAGACCCCGCTGCGCTTGATCTCCTCGAGGTGGCGGTCGAGTTCGTCCCGCAGCGGGTCGTTCTTGCGGACCGCGAAGCCGTAGAACGATCTCTCCGAGAGGGGCGCGGTGATATGGAGCTCCGGGAAGCGGCGCCCGATCCACAAGAAATTGGCCGAATCGGTCACCAGCGCGTCGGCGTCGCCCCGGGCAACCATCTGGTACATCTCCTCCTCGGTCCGAACGTAAACGATCTCGATCCCCTCGATGCCGTTGAGGATGCGCTCGTAGGTGGTTCCCTTGATGGTGACGACCTTCCTGCCAGGCAATGACGCGAGCCCGAGCGATGGCCAGCTCTTGCGCTCAACGAGCAGCGCGAGCACGGGGAAATAGGGGGCCGTGAAGTCGAGGCGTCGCGCACGCTCCTCGGTGATGGTGAGGGTACTGGCGATGAGGTCGCCTTCGCCGCGCTTGAGTGCCTCGAAGATAGTCCCGAAGTCGTCGACCCAGACGACCTCCACCTCCCGGTCCTCGGCGCGCGCGAATGACTGGAGGATCAGGTGTTCGAGTCCTGCGGCTTGCCCGTCGCCGTCACGGTAGTAGAACGGGGCGAAGTCGGAGGCCAACACGCGGAGCGGCGCCCGATCCGCGTCGTTCTCCGCGGCGCGGCAGCCCGCCAGCAGGAACAGGATCAGGAAAAGGAAGGTGGGCGCTCTCAAGAGCGAGCGCCCATCCGGCGGCTGACGCATCACTCGACCTCCCTTCCCCCGGGCAGGAAGCGCAGACGGTAGGCGTATGTTCAGTAAGCATGTAGGCTCCGGAGGATGACGGTCAAGAGCCTCGAGTGAGCGTCTCTGACGGTCGAACGCAACTCGGCCGCCCGAGCGCGAGGCAACGTAGCCCCTCACGCCTCCGCGATCGACCGCGCCAGCTCGAGCCCGATGTCACGGGCGATCGCGGGCGGCCACTCGCCGGCGCGCAGCTGCAGGTCGATCATCGTGCGCTCGTTCTCGATCCGCTGATGCGTTGCCCGGTCGATCTGCCCGCGGCGGACGGCCTCCTTCAGCTCGTCCTCGTCCAACCAGACGGCCGGGCCGCCGTCGCCGGGCTGCCAGAGGTCGAGGAAAAGGTCGCGCGCGGTCCACGTGTCGCCGTTCAGCTCGGGCGGCGTCGTCAAGTTGGTGTACCACCCGGTCACCGTTCCATCCGCAAGATGGAACCGCCCGATATCGTGCCATTTGTCCGGGAAGACGTACCAAATGATCGACGCCCCCGGTTCGAGGATCACACGGTCGCCCGCGGTCAGCTCGCGGCCGTCGTAGGACTCCTGCAGCAGCACCTTCACATCCGGACGGTCGAGCACGAGGACCTGCTCGTACACGACCTTCGGCTTCCCGAGCCGATGGTACTGATAGCGAATGGTTTTCGGCATCGCGTTCACGCAAAGCTATATTGCGACGAAGGATGATCCTACCCGCACCGCAAACACCCAGCGTCCATCGCCGTCGCCACGCGGCGGCGCCCGCCATACTCGCACTCGCCGGCGCGGCGGCATGCGGCGGCCTCGGCGGTCTCGAAGGGGACCTGCGGGACCGCATCGAGCAGAGCCCGGCCGAGGTGGTCGGGGTGTACCTCAAGAACCTGGAGGCCGGCGACTCGTTGCTGATCGACGCCGACGTCCGCATGCACGCCGCGAGCACGATGAAGGTGCCCGTGATGATCCAGGTGTTCCGCGACGCCGACGCCGAGTGGTTCGCGCTGGAGGACAGCGTCCCGGTCACGGCGACATTCCGCTCGATCGCCGACGCGTCCGCATACGAGTTGGACCGGGCGGATGATTCGGACAGCACACTCTACGAGCGCGTGGGCCGGGGCGCGACGCTCCGGGAGCTGACCGAGCTGATGATCACCGTCTCCAGTAACCTCGCCACCAACATCCTGATCGGCCTGGTTGGTCCCGGGCGCGTGCAGCACACCATGGTACGGCTCGGCGCGGATTCGATCGCCGTGCTGCGTGGCGTGGAGGACGGTCCGGCGTACCGGGCCGGCATGAACAACACGACGACGGCCCGCGACCTGGGCGTCATCCTCACGGCCATCGCCGAGGACGAGGCGGCGAGCGCCGAGGCGTGTGCGGAGATGCGCGACATCCTGGCCCGGCAGCGCTTCAACGACGGGATTCCTGCCGGTTTGCCGGTCGGGACGCGCGTGGCTCACAAGACCGGCTGGATCACGGGCATCGCGCACGATGCGGCGATCGTGGAGCCGGAGGGGGGTCCCCGCTATGTGCTCGTCGTGCTGACGCGCGGGATCGAGGACCACGCCGAGGCGAACCGCCTAATTGCGGACCTGTCGCGGATGGCGTACGAGGACCTCATCCCCTGAGGGCTATCCGCTGTCGCGCTTTCCGAGTACCCGCTGCGTCGTTTTCCTGTCTCCGATCCGCCTGGCCGTGCGCCCCCGGAGCGCCATCGCAGTCGTACCCACCGCGAGCCCGAGCAGGAAGGGTGCGAGCACCACGAGCGCGAGGCTCGCCGGGAACTCCCAGAGCAGGAACTTGACCGTGACGCCCGTGAGGTTTTGCACGGCGAACACGACGACGGCCGCCGTCAGCGCCACCGCGCCGGCCATCCGCAACCGGCGCCGGAGGCCGCCGCTCGGCGGCGTTGGAGGCAAGGTGGGCTGCGTCACGGGGCCTCCGGTTCTCGACTGTCTGGGGCGTCCAGGTCGGTGATGGGGTTCGGTTCGTGAAGGTCCGCGACGGGCGCCGGAAGTCCCAACGACACGTCGGTGAACGTCGGAGATCCCGGCGCGGGCGGAGCCGGGGCGGCGGTTTCCGCCGGCTCGATTTGCTCCGGGAACTTGGACAGCCACAGGCGCAGGACCGGGTCGATCGTTCCCCGCTCCACGAGGAACACCAGGAACGCGCACGCCACGATACTGAAGAACACGGTCGCGTAGACCGTCCCCTGAATCAACTCGCCCCCCGGCAGGCCGGCCTGCAACGGGAGTGAGGCCATCACGGCGGCGGCGAGTCCCTTGGGCACGAGCACGGTCAGGAGGGCGGCGTCCCGTCGCGACGTGGTCTTGGGGCTGGCGAGCAGGCGCACCACCGGGGTACGCGCGGCGAAAGCGGCTGCCGCGAGAATCAGCCCGGCGGTTACCGCCCACCAGTCGCTGAAGGAAACGGAAACGCCGAGATAAACGAAGAAGAACGTCTTCACCAGAAAAACCGCTTCGCCGAAGAACGCCCGCTCGTGCTCCGCGAACGCCGCCAGGCGGAACGTGAAGACTCTGCCGAACAACCGGTCCGGAATGTTGGGGAGGTTGGCGACGGCCACGCCGAACGTCAGGGCGGCAATCGCACCGCTATAGCCCCACAGCTCCGTGAGCCCGAACAGGATGAAGACGTACGCGAGCGTGGTGAACACGGTGTTCGGCAGCTGGCGCACCTTGTCCAGAATCGCCGACCACACGAACGCGCCGCCGGCGCCCACCAGGCCCGCGACGAGGAAGGACCCGCCCACCTGGAGCGCGATGCTTCCACCGCTCCCGGTCGCCAAGCCGGCGCCCCCGGCTTCGGCGATCAGCCCCTGCAGCAGCCCGAGGGCGAGCACGATCACGAGCACGTCGGTGGCGGCGGACTCGAGAAAGAGCACAGTCGCCGGTCCCGGATTGGGCTTCAGGACTTTGATGAGCGGCACAATCACGGCGGAGGAGGTCCCCGCCAGCACCGCTCCCACGAACATCGCCGACGCGAAATCGAGCGGCAGCAGCAGATCCGCGAGGAGGCTCAAAAGGAGCAGCGTCAGCGCCAGGGTCGCGAGCGATATCAGCAGCGTATCCGTGGCCGCGCTCCCCAGCGCCCGGACGTTGAGGTGGATGCCTCCTTCGAACAGGATGATGATGAGCGCCAGCGTCGTGAACACGGGCCCGACCTTGCCGAAGTCGGCTGGCTCCACGACGTGGAACACGGGACCCAGGAGGATCCCGGCGAGCATCAGGACGAGAACGTCGGGGACCTTGGTCCGCTCGAAGAATCCGGCCAGGAAGTGACCGAAGAAGACGAGCAGGCCAACGACCAGGATGGTGACGGCCATGGGCAGAAACTAGGACGCCGCCCGCCCCCGGGCCAGCCGGACCGCGCTGCGGCTACCCGCCGCCCGGTGAGGCCTTCAGCTCCCAGAGCACGTTCACGATGACCCATTGACCATCGGCCTTCGAGACGTGCAGGTAGTCGATCCAGTCGGTGGCGACGATCTTGACGCTCGCCGCGTTGCGAAAGACGTCGAGGATGGTGACGTCCATCTGCCGCGCGCCGGACGGCGTGCGGGTGCCGTAGCCCGAACGCGTGCCCTGGACCAGCTTTTCCGCACCCATGCTGTCGAGCCAACTCGTGCCGCCGGCCGTGTCGGTCACCATGATGCGCTTTGCCAGCTCCGGATGCAGCGCGCGCCCCATGCGCGCCGCGTCGCCGGTGTACCAACCCTCGATGTAGTCGAGCGCCCCCTGTCGAATGGCGGCGGAGTCGGCGGCGGTCTGTGCACGGGCTCCGGGCGCGCACAATGCGGCAAGAGCCATGGCGATCATCAATGCGGGCGTTTTCATGAGCGGCGTGCCTCGAAATGTGTTTGTAGCGCCATGGATACGCGGTCCAGGGTTCGGGTCGCAAGCGAGTCGTGATCAATGGGATACGGCTTGGGACCGGTGGCGCCGGGTGGTGTGACGGATGGGACCAGGTGGTCGGGATGACGCCGGGAATCGGAGGTGGCGGCGCGCTCGCGTTGCTAGCGGCCGGCCTCGAGCAGCGATTCGACCCGCGGGCGATACCCTCGACTCGACAGCACGCGGGCGCCATTGCGCAGCGCAAAGACGTACGTGCCCTTCACGAGAGGTTGGATCTCCGTTACCGCCGACAGATTGACCAGCGCCGAGCGTCTCACCCGGACGAATCCATGCCGGGTGAGGCGCTCTTCCATCCGGTCCATCGTTGCCCGCAGGAGATGGCAGGCGCGGTCGAGATGGAGGCGCACGTAGTTCCCGGCGGACTCCACCCATAGCACCCGATCCGCGGGCACGAAGAAGATGCGGTCCCTTTCCCGGACCACCAGACGATCGTCCCCAGCTCCGCTCCGGTTGCGCTCGATGCCGGCCAGCAGCGCCTCGAGACGTCCGTCGATGGCGGCGTCTCGGTCCCCGCGGAGGCGCGCCACGGTGTGTTCGAGCGTCTCGTGGAAGCGCGCAGGATCGATCGGCTTCAGGAGGTAGTCGAACGCGTGGACCTCGAACGCCCGGATCGCGTACTCGTCGAACGCCGTGACGAAAACCACCGGCGGCATCCTGTGGATGCCGATCCGTTGGATCACCTCGAAGCCGTCGAGCCCCGGCATCTGAATATCGAGAAACACCAGGCTCGGGCGGAGCGTCCTGATCGACCGCATGGCCTCCAAGCCGTTGGCGCACTCCCCCACGATCTCGATGGCGGGGTACTTCTCTAACTCCCGCCGCACGCCTACACGCGCGAGACGCTCGTCGTCAACGATCAGCGCGCGAATCGTGCTCATCGTGTTGGGGTGCTGTCGAGAAGGGAAGCTCGATAGTCACGGTGAGGCCCCCGTCAGGGACCTCACGAAAGTGGAGACGCTGGGACGCACCGTAGAGCTCGGCCAGCCGCGCCCGGGTGTTGCCCAGCCCGATGCCCTCGCGTCCCTCGCCAGTCGTGAGTCCGCGTCCGTCGTTCGTGACCTGCAGGACGAGGCGATCTCCCTCGCGGGCGGTGCGAACGGTGACGGTGCCGCCGTCGACGCGCGGATCGATGCCGTGCCGAATCGCGTTCTCCACGATCGGTTGCAGAATGAGCGTCGGCACCGGTACATCCAGCGTTCCTGGATCGATGTCCATCTCGACGTTCAGGCGCTCCTCGAGGCGGACCTGTTGAATGGCGAGGTAGTGCTGCAGCGTGTGCAGCTCTTCGGCGAGCGTGACCTCGTGGCGCCCGGCGCTGTCCAGCGTGATGCGGAGCAATTCGCTGAGGCGCCGGATCATCGCGTTGGCTTTTTCCGGCTCCTCGAGGGCGAGGACGGCCACCGAGTTGAGGGTGTTGAAGAGGAAGTGGGGATGGAGCTGCGCGCGAAGCGTGTCGAGCTGCGCACGGCTCAGCCGCGCCTCGAGCTCGGCCGACTCCAGCTTCTGGGCGCGGTACTTGCGCGAGTAGTCGAACGCGTAGTAGGCGCCGACGAGCAGCCAATAGTAACCGTAGTTCGTCAGGCTGAGCCACACGATCGCTCGTCCGCGATCGGCGAACCAACTACCCATGTCAGCCGCCGGCAGGACCCCCGTCGCCACGATCGCGAGCAGATGGAGAGCGTAGGTCGCTGTGATCTGCGCCGGACCCGCAACCGCCATCAGTCCGAGGTGCGCGGCGATCGGCGCGGGGCCCACGCCCCGCTCGATGCGGAATCGCCCGGCCCACGCGAAAACCAGCGGGGCGAACGCAGCCCACACCAGCCAGTACAGCGCCTCGTGAAAGACGTACCACTGCCAGTCCACCGGCTGCCCGCGGGGCGCCGCGACAATCACGTTTCGAACGATGAAGAACGTGGCCAGCACGAGCCAACCGACCAGCAAAAGGCGCCTGGGAATCCGGGGCGCACGCACCGGCTGAGGGTCCACGCCTCAATCTCCCTGCTCGCATCGCCCGCCCAGATGCTTGGCCAGGAATCGCTCGGCGGCGGCATAGAACTTCAGCCGGTTCTCGGGCTTCGCGAAGCCGTGTCCCTCGTCGGGAAACAGCAGGTACTCGTGATCGATGCCTTTCTCCCGCATCGCGGCGACGATCTGCTCCGACTCGGCCTGCTTCACACGCGGATCGTTGGCACCCTGCGCGATGAGCATCGGTACCCGGATCCGGTCCACGTGGGTGAGTGGGGAGCGCGACACCAGGAACTCCCGGTCCCGCTCCGGATGCCCGACCCGTTGATGGAGCATCGATCGGAAGGCGGACCAGTAGGGTGGGATCGAGTCGATGAACGTGAGGAGGTTGCTGGGTCCGACGATGTCCACGGCGCAGCGAAACAGCTCCGGCGTCATCGTGGCACCCACCAGCGCGGCGTACCCGCCATAGGACCCGCCGTAGATCGCCACGCGACCTGGATCGGCAATTCCGCGGTCCACCGCCCAGCGGACCGCGTCTACCAAGTCGTGGTGCATGCGGCCTCCCCACTCCCGGTCGCCGGCGTTCAGGAAGCGTTTGCCGTAGCCGGTGGATCCCCGGAAGTTGACCTGGAGAACAGCGTAGCCGCGGTTGGCCAGCCACTGGACCTCCGGATCGAACCCCCACGTGTCCCGGTGCCACGGGCCGCCGTGCACCAATAGCACCATCGGAAGGTGCGCCGGCTCTATCCCGGAGGGCACGGTGAGGTATCCGTGAACGGTCAGCCCGTCCCGCGCGGTAAACGAGACGGGCTCCATGGCGGCGAGCGTGTACTCGGCCAGGGCAGGCCGCGTCACGAAGAGCAGCTCGCCTCTCCGGCGGCGGCGGTCGTAGGCCCAGTAGGCCGCGGGACCGAGATCCTGCTGGTACAAGATGAGCCAGCGGTCGTCGGCGTGCGTCCGGTCCACCAGGCCAAAGTCGCCTCGCTGGAACGCGTGGATCGCCTCGAGATCGGGCTGGAGCGCCGGGTCGAGCGGCTCCCATTCGAACCGGGCGCGCTCGAATCCCACCAGCTCGGGCTCCAGGGAATCGGGGTGACGGACTACCGAGCCCACGTCGTACATGGGATCCTCCGCGAGCACGCTGTACCGCGTGGTCCCCACCTCCCACTTCACCAAACGCGCCGCGTTGGCATTGCGGGAGTCCTGCAAATAGAGATGACGGCCGTCGAGGCTGAAGCCGACCGGCGAGCTCGTCAACGCGTCCTCCGGTGCCCAATGGATGGCGCGGTCCCATGCGTCGCCCCTCCCGGATCGGAGCTTCAACTCCATCCCGCCGTCGTCGAGTGACGCGACGGCGCCGCGCACGCGCAACTCCGCGTCGGGCACCCACCCCAGCACATCGCCGGGGTTTTTCGCCACGAGCTGCAGCTCGCCGGTGCGTAAGTCGAGGTGATACACGTCGTGCGCTCGCGGGTCGTCGCGGTTCATGCCGATGAGCAACTCGTGCGGATGACGTTTGTCGTGTTGGAGAATCTGGACCTGCACGTCGTCGAACGGTGTCAGCAAGCGCTCCTCGCCCCGCCCCGGATGCACGGCGTACAGGCGCCAGTCTTCGTCGCCGCCGTCGTCCTGCAGGTAGAGCAGGTGCTCCCCGTCGTGCGCCCAGGCGTAGACGCGGATGCCGCGGTCCCGGTCGTGCGTCACCGGGTGCGCCCCGCCGCCGCCGGCGTCGCCCATCCACACGTTGAGCACTCCGTCCACCGGTGCGAGATAGGCCAGCCGCGCGCCGTCGGGCGAGAGCTGTGGCGAGGCTCTTTCCGGGTTGCCGAAGAGGACGGTCCGGGGGATCAGACGCGGAAGCGGCAATGTCGCTCCGATTAGCCTTCCTCCTTCCCGCTTTCCCGTTCCCCAAGGGCGCCGTCCCCTTCGCGGCGATCCGTCAAGATAACCGCGGCTGCCATGTCGCCGGTGACGTTCGTGGCGGTGCGGAACATGTCGGGGATGCGATCCACGCCGAGGAGCACGGCCATCCCGTCGAGTGGAATGCCGACGTGCCCGAGCGCGGGAGCGAGGGTGAGGACGCTAGCCGCGGGGACGCCGGGCACGGTGAGGGCCACGAGGAACGTGGCGATCACGGCGCCGCCGATCGCGGCGCCGGGCAATGGCACCTGGTAGAGCCAGGCCAGGAACACGATGCCGGCACCCTGGAACAGCGCGCTTCCCGCGCGGTTGAGGGCCGCGCCGAGGGGGATGACCAGGCTGGGCGTCTGCGGCGCGAGTCCCGCCGCGCGGCTGGACTCGAGCATCGCGGGGATCGTGGCCGCTGAGCTCGTCGTGGTGAATGCGATGAGCTGCGGGCCGAGCGACACTCGCAGGAAGCGTGCGGGGCCCATCCCGCCGAGCACTTTCACCGCGGGTACGTAGATCGCGCCGATGAATAGCAGCAGCCCCACGGTCACCGCGAGCACGAACACGCCGAGGCTCTGAAGCATCGCCCAGCCGGAACGGGCCGTGACCGGCGCCGCCAGCGCGAACACCCCAACTGGGGCGAGCCAGAGGATCCAGTGGACGAGGGTGACGAGCGCGGCGGCGATGGGATTCGCGATACCGATCAGTCTGTCCCGCTCGGGCCGTGGCAGCGCGCCCGTCGCGGCGGCCAGCAGGATGGTGAAGACCATGAACGGCAGCAGGGCGTCGTCGGCCGCGGCGCTGAAGGGGTTCTGCGGAATCAGCCCCACCAGGAAATCGACCACGCCGGGCAGCTCGGGGGCTTCGCCGGCCTGCGCGCCCGCGGCGGCCTCGCGCGCCGCGGCGCCCGCGAGCGGCAGGAGCAGCCTCATGACGCCCATACCGATCAGGATGCTGACGATCGTGGTGCTCCAGTAAAACAGCAGCGTGAGGCCGCCGAGCCGGCCCAGTCGCCGGATGCCCTCCATGCCGGCGACGCCGACGAACAACGTGGCGGCGACGAGGGGAAACACGACCATGCGGAGCAGGTTCACGAACGCCGTGCCCAACGGCTCGACGCCTTCGGCGATCCCGAACAGGACCGGGGACCCCGTGACGCTGGCGGCGACGCCGAGGAGGAGCCCGGCGATCAACCCGAGCGCGATAGCGACGTGTAACCTCATGGGCTAAACTTTCCGCGGAACCTCAATCGGAGGCAGCTTTGGCACACGCGCAGACGATGTCGCCGCGCTGGGCCCTCGTGCTTGGTGCTTCGAGCGGATTCGGCGAAGCCTGTGTCAAGGCGCTGGCCGCGGCCGGCTACGACATAGCGGGAGTCCACCTCGACCGCAAGGCCGGCCTCCCGCACGTCGAGGCGATCAAGACCGAGATCGAGAAGAAGGGCCGCCGGGCGCTGTTCTTCAACGTCAACGCCGCCGCCGACGACAAGCGACGGGACGTGCTCGACACGCTGGCGGGGGAGATCGAGCGCGGCGGTGGGACCGTGGCCGTGCTCATGCATTCTCTCGCGTTCGGCACGCTCAAGCCGTACATCGGCACCGACGCGCTCACGCGCGCCAATATCGAGATGACGCTCGATGTGATGGCCAACTCCCTGGTCTACTGGACGCAGGATCTGGTGGCGCGCGGCCTGATGAGGGAGGGCGGTCGCATCTTCTCCATGACCTCCTCCGGCTCCACGCGCGTGATTCGGTCGTACGGCGCCGTGTCCGCCGCGAAATGCGCCCTGGAATCGCATACGCGACAGCTCGCCGTGGAGCTGGCGCCGCACAGGATCGCGGTCAACGCCCTGCGCGGCGGCGTCACGGACACACCCGCGGCCCGACGGATTCCCGGAAGCGACCGCCTGTTCGAGGAGGCGGCCCGGCGCAATCCCTACGGACGTCTGACGACGCCCGGCGACGTGGCCGGCGCGCTCGTCACCTTGTGCGCTCCCGGCGCCGACTGGATCACCGGGAATGTCATCAACGTCGATGGGGGGGAAGAAGTGGCAGGGTGACGGACAGGACGGCGGTCAGACGCGGCGGGCCTTGAGGTTCGCCAACTCTTCCTCGAGCTGCTCGAGTCGCTTCCCCACTTCCCAGTCCGCGGGGCCCTGCGCCGTGAGCGGTACGCCTCGCTGGTTGAACATCGTCTCGATCAGCGCGTCGGTATATCCGACCACCGCGTGCGCGATGCCCTTGTCGATGATTCCGTTCAGCCGCAGCACCGTGGCCATCGAGTGGCGATCACCCATCTCCACGATGACCTCGGAGAGCGAGCGAATGAGCAGCTCGCGAAGGTGTTGAATCTCCTCCACCACCTCGCCGGCCGCCAGGCCTCGGGCCGCCGCCGTGCGGCCGTACGCCTCGAACGCCGTGAACCAAACGTCGGTGACCAGGCGGCGGAGCGGGCCGGTCATCTCGATCAGGATGTCGATGATGAGAGCGAGGTGCCGCTCCACCGTGGGGCGATCGATATCCGGCGCCTGTGTCATGCGCTCCGCGATCCATTGCGACCACCCGGCGACGAGTTCGTTGCGGCGGGCCTCAATGACTCGACCGACGACGGAAAACGTCGGTTGCGACGCGCGCATCGTCATGCCCATCCTACGGAACCCGCGGGGACTAGCATGGGGCTGAACTTATCCCGGTGCGAGAGGGAGGTCAAAACAGCGTGGCGACGGTGAAGACGACGCGGTTCGAACTTGCAGGGGCCGACGGCCGGCCCGTGCGGGGGGAGGTCCGCACGGCGGGGAGCGGCGCGGGACGCCCCGCGGTGGTGATCTGCCATGGTTTCAAAGGGTTCAAGGACTGGGGGTTCTTTCCTCACCTCGCCGCGAGGCTCGCGCGGGCCGGGATCAGCGCCGTGTCGTTCAACTTCAGCAGCAGCGGGATCGGACCCGACGGTGAGTCCTTCTCGGAGCCCGAGCGGTTCGCCCGCGCCACGATCTCGGGCGATCTCGACGACCTGACCCGGGTATCCGAGGCGCTGGGCGCCGGACAACTCGCCCAGGGCATCGTTGCGCCTGCCGGAATGGGCCTCTTTGGGCACAGCCGCGGAGGTGGTGTGGCCGTGTTGCGTGCTGCGGCCGACCCTTCGTGTCGGTGCCTCGCAACCTGGGCGGCGATCTCGACGACTATGCGGTGGGACGCCGCAACGGTGGCGCGTTGGCGCCGCGACGGGCGGCTTGACATCGTCAACACCCGAACGGGGCAGGTGCTCCCGGTGTACACGGACTTCCTCGACGATCTCGAGACGAACCACGACCGGCTCGACGTGTTGGCCGCAGCGGCAAGGGTTTCCGTTCCGTGGATGGTCGTGCATGGGGACACGGACGAGTCGGTCCCGGTAGTGGAGGCGCGCAGGTTGTCGGAGGCGGCAGGGGCGCGCATGACGAGCCTGCTGATCATCGCCGGAGGCGGACATGCGTTCGGGGCACGTCATCCCTGGAGCGGGACGACGACTGCGCTCGATCAGGCTATGGAGGCGACGGTGGATTGGTTCACCCGCCACCTGCTGTAGCGGGATTCACTTGCGAGTGGACAATCCGACGACGCCGGACGGCTGTCGCCAAAGCCGTCCGGCGTCAGAGTCAGAGTCCGGCCGCGTACAGCGCGTCGACCTTCGTGCGCCGCAAGCCGGGCCTCGCGATCACGATCGGCCGGCGGTACCGAAACAGGATTCCGGCCGCCGCGACGGTGGCGAGGGCGATCAGTCCGACGCCAAAGCTACGAATGGACGCCTCCCGCGTTGAGGTAAGTGCCGATGACGAATCGGCAACCGGCCCAACCAATGTACCAGTGTTGGCAAGTCCCGTGCCGCGAGTATCAATACCCGGCCGACGTGACGGGTTCCCAGTCGCCTCAGTATCGGTTGGGTAACCACCTAACGTGACGTCCCGTCCGATGGATCTCGTCCGCCGCCGACTTGCGAACCGGGCTCCCGTTCGCATCTCGGAGCCTGGGACGATCGAGGCGGCCGTTGCGATTGTCCTCGTGCCGCGCGAGAAGCCGGGGCTGGAGGTCCTCCTCATCAAGCGGTCCGAGTGGGGCAGTGACCCGTGGTCCGGCCAGATGGCCTTGCCCGGCGGCCGTCGCGAGGGAGCCGACCCTTCCCTTTTAGAGACCGCCGTTCGCGAAGCGGCCGAGGAAACGGGGGTCACGCTAGCCCGCGGCGCCCTGCTGGGGGAACTGGATGATCTCCATCCGCGGACCCCCACACTCCCGCCCGTCGTCGTGCGGCCGTTCGTATTCGGTCTCGACCGCCGGCCGGTCGTCCGGCCAAGCGACGAAGTGGCGTTGCACGTCTGGGTGGGACTGACCGACCTGCGTTCTTCGGCGACGCGAGTAACCGTCGACGTCCGGGGGACGCAGCTCGAGGTAGACGCCTTCAGAATCGGTCCGCATGTGGTGTGGGGGATGACTCACCGTATCTTACTGCCCTTCATTGACTTAGCTAGCTAGCATGGGGTGGTGTTGCGTTTTCAGTATGTATCAACCATAATTTAGTCTAAGTTAACATTACTCTGATGGGTTGCCTCATGCTTGGGGGCCGGTGACGTGATCGCGAACATGCGGAATAGGCACGGCTACAGCCGTTCGACCGAGGACTACCTCAAGACGATCTACTCGCTCGCGGTGGATGGCGGCGCCGCGCAGACCAGCGCGATCGCCGACGCGCTCGAGGTAGCGCCGCCGTCCGTGAGTGGAATGGTGAAGCGCCTCTCGGAATCCGGGCTGCTCGAGCACGTGCCGTACCGCGGCGTGCAGTTGACGAAGGCGGGGCGGCGCGCGGCCCTCCGGATGATCCGGCGCCATCGCATTCTGGAGACCTATCTCACCTCCAAGCTCGGGTACGACTGGGACTCGGTGCACGAGGAAGCCGAACGCCTGGAGCACGCCGTATCCGACGAGTTGATCGAGCGCATGGCGATGGCGCTGGGCAACCCGGCGTACGATCCCCACGGCGCTCCGATCCCCACCGTGGACGGTGACATCGAGGAGCCCGAGCTGGTTCCCCTGTCCGAGCTGGATCTGGACGCGGTCGCGGAGTTTCGGATGGTCAGCGACAAAGACTCGGAACGGCTTCGCTATCTGGCGTCGCTGGGACTCCGGCCGGGCGTGCGATTCGTCACGGTCGGCAAGCAGCCGTTCCGGGGCCCGGTGACGATACGCGTTCACGGTACGACGCCGCGCGATCAGGTGGTGGGGTTCGAGCTGGCCCAGTCACTGCTTTGCCGCGTTGCCGAGAGAGAGGTTGGCTGACATGTCGCAGCACAAGCTGTCTCGGCGCGAGCTGATCCGGCGAGGGGCCGCGGGCGCTGCGGGGTTGGCGCTGCTCGGACCCGCCGCGGCGGCCGCCGAGCGCAAACACTCGCACCCTCCGATGAGTGGCACGGTGGGAACGGTGCAGGACGGTTCGATCGATCCGCTGCGCTTCCTGGAGGAATTCGACTACGGCACGGTCAGCAGCCTGCCTTCCGGGCAACGACTCCGCGAATACGAGGTCCATGCGATCGATCGGCAGATCGAGGTCGCGCCCGGGGTGTTCTATCCCGCGTGGACCTATAACGGCCAGGTGCCCGGCCCGACGTTTCGCGCCACCGAGGGCGACCGCGTGCGGGTGAACTTCCAGAATCTGGGAACCCATCCCCACACGATTCATTTTCACGGCTTCCACCCGGCCAACATGGACGGCGTGTTCGAGGTCGTGGCACCGGGCGAGTCGTTCGTGTACGAGTTCGACGCCGAGCCGGCTGGCCTCCAGCTGTATCACTGTCATGCGATGCCCCTGAAGAAGCACATCGCGAAGGGACTCTACGGCACGTTCATCATCGATCCGAAGACGCCCCGGCCGCCGGCGCGGGAGATGGTCATGGTGATGAACGGCTTCGACACGAACTTCGACGGCGAGAACGAGGTGTACGCGGTCAACACCGTGGCGTTCGCGTACCAGAACACGCCGATCGTGGTACGGAAGGGCGAGTTGCAGCGCGTCTACCTCGTGAACGTCCTCGAATTCGACCTGGTAAACTCGCTGCACCTGCACGGGAATTTCTTCAACGTGTTCCGGACAGGTTCCGGGCTCCAGCCCCATGAGTTCACCGACACGATCATGATGTGCCAGGGCGAGCGCCACGTCGTCGAGTTCACGTACAACCACACCGGCCAGTTCATGTTCCACGCCCACCAGTCCGAGTTCGCGGAGTTGGGGTGGATGGGTTTGTTCCACGTGGTGGACGCGGTGGCGTGATGAACGAGCGTTTGAAGTTGTGGTTGTTGGGCTTGCTCCCGCTGGCGCTCCTCGGCGGCCTCTCGGTGCTGGTGATGCAGACGGGTATCATCGACTTCCTGCGCCGCGGCGTGCCGCCGGTCGAGGAGCTCACCGTGGACCGGGTGACGCTGGCACCCAACCAGATCCGCCTGGAGGTCGTCAACGGCGGGCCGGATCCCGTTACGGTCGCGCAGGTCACCGTGGACGACGCGTTCTGGGACTTCACGATCCATCCGTCGCCTACGATCCGCCGCCTCGGCCGCGCGACGATCGAGATCCCGTACCCGTGGGTCCAGGACGAGCCGTACCAGATCAACCTGCTTTCCTCGACCGGTCTAACGTTCTCGCACGAGATCGCGCTTGCCACGCTGACGCCGCCGGCGGGCCCACGCCTGTTCGCCGTCTTCATCCTCATCGGCGTGTACGTGGGTGTGATACCGGTGGCGATTGGCCTGCTCTGGTATCCGCTGCTCCGGCGACTCGGTCGGCGGTGGGTGCATTTTGCACTGGCCCTGACGGCCGGGCTGCTGATCTTCCTCGGGGCCGACGCCGTGCACGAGGCGCTCGAGGCGGCGGAGCTGGTGGCCGGCGCGTTCCAAGGCGTCCTGCTCGTGGTAATAGGCGGTCTGGGGAGCCTGCTCTTGCTACAGATGGTGTCGCGCAGACGGGTGCAGCACGCCGGTCCCGAAGGCCGCTGGGCCGTCGCCTTTCTGATCGCGCTGGGCATCGGGCTGCACAACTTCGGCGAGGGGTTGGCGATCGGTGCCGCGTACGCCCTCGGTGAGGCGGCCCTCGGCGCGTTCCTGATGATCGGGTTCATGATCCACAACACCACCGAGGGCCTCGGCATCGTTGCGCCCATCGCGAAGGACGCGCCGCGGGTTCGCGCGCTCGCGGGTCTGGGATTGCTGGCCGGCGCGCCGACCATTCTGGGTGCCGCCATCGGCGGGCTGGCCTACTCGCCGCTCTACGCCACGTTGTTTCTCGCCGTGGGCGCCGGCGCGATCGCTCAGGTCGTGATCGCCTTGTTCAAGGTGGTGTCGCGGGAAACCGAGGGCGCCGTGTGGAATCCCGCAACGGCGGGAGGGGTGCTCGCGGGGCTGGTGATCATGTACGGGACGGGACTATTGGTGGCCGTGTGAGGTGGCGGATGGCTAATGCTCATGGCGTTCAGGCTAGCCTCTGGCGTCAGTAGCTGGCACTACCATGCGCCATGCGCCACACGCTATGAGCCATACGCCACCTCACGGCTCGATCCGCGCGTGCTCCAAAGCTCTCAGGATGCCGGCCAAGCGGCGGTCGCGGGCGCGGCGCATATCGTCGATCCGCTCTTCGTAGGTTCGCTCGATCGCGCGGGTGAGGCGCCGCCGGTCCCCGGGGTCGAGCTTGGACCACGACGCCAGGTCCTCCCACATGACCTCGAACCCCTGGAGGAGGTGCTGCAGGAAGCCCTCCACGCCGCGATCGCCGGCGGCGAGGTGATACGTGAGGTGCGGCCCGGCGGCAGCCCAGCCGAGCGCAGGTCCGAGCGACACCGCGCGGTCGAGGTCGGCCACGTCGATCACGCCTTGCAGCACCATGTCGATGGCTTCCCGCCAGACGGCCGCTGCGATCCTTCCCGCCACGTTCCCCGGTACCGGCTTCCGGATGACCACGGGAATCCGGCCCAGCGAGCGAAGCCATCCCTTGAGGACCTCGACCAGGGCGGGGTCGGTTTCCGGACCCGGCACGAGCTCAACCAGGGGGATGATCTCCGGGGGGTTCAACGGATGCGCCACCAGGCAGCGGTCCGGCCGGCGGCACCGGACGGCGATGTCTTTGGCGGCGTGTGTGCTGGTGGAGCTGGTCACCGCTCGTGCCCGATGACTCACGCGCTCGATGGCCTCGAAGAGCCGTTGCTTCGACGGCAGATCCTCCCGCACCGACTCGATCACCCAATCGGTGTCCTCGCACGCCTTGAGCAGGCTCGTGGCTGTGGTGAGCTTCTCGACGCCTGTCTCGACGGCGGACGACAACGCCCGATCGAGCGCGACGAGCGCACGCGCCCGGGCAACGACTTCGCGCGGAGCATCCTGGATGGCGCGCTCGTCGGTGTCGTACATGACGACCGGCCAGCCGGCGGCAACGCACAGCGAGGCCCACCCGCGCCCAATGTCGCCAGTGCCGATGACCGTTACGCGGAGCTGCGTGGGAGTTGGGCGCATGTGGGTTGTGGCCTATGGCATATGGCTAATGGCGTCGGGCCGATGGCGAATGGACTTCGCGGATGATCGCCCCGGTGTGCAGTGCTCGGCGCTTCACCTCCGCCTCCCCCTTCCCTCCCTCAGAGCCCAACTCGCTGCAAGAGCTCTCGCATTGTGGCGACGTCAACCTCCATCGCCACGCGTGTTGGCGTCCCTTCGGCGCGCTCCCTTGTATGCCCGCGGTGCGGGCCGTCGTCAAGGTCGACCGTCAGCGGGAGCGCTTGCCAGCCGAGCACGCCCGGTGCAATCAGCTCGCCGATTGGCAGGACGTCGTTCACCACGCAGCCGTCGAGGCGCTCCTGATGACGGTGGAATTCCACGTAGAACCAGAGAGCCCGCTCGAGCCAGCGGGCGAGCCGGTCGGGAGACGCGGCCAGGGACCGGACGTCGTTGGCCGAGAACGTCATGCGGCGCGTCACGTCGAGCCCGACCATCTCGGTCGGCAGGTCGGCGCGGATAACGGCGTCGGCCGCCTCCGGGTCGCACCAAGCGTTGAAATCGGCCCAACGGTTCGTGTTGCCGCGCTCCCGCATGTTTCCGAACATGCCGAGGTGCCGAGCGACCCGCCGCCGTACCAGGGCGGCGTCGCGAGCCAGGGCATGCGCGAGGTTCGTGAGCGGGCCGAGGGTCACGAGGGTCACGGGCGCGTCCAGCTCGGAGAGCACCGCCAGCAGAACGTCGGGGTTGGCAATCCGGTGGCCGGCCTGCTCGGCGGGGACCCGCGCGTATCCGACGCCCGACTCGCCGTGGGTTTCCGGTGCCGTCACGAGCGGCCGGACCAGAGGCCGGTCCGCACCGGGGTGGACGGGTACCTCCTCCCCGCCGGCAAGCTGCAGGACCTCGCGGGTGTTGCGTGTCGTGGCCCCGAGGGTCGCGTTGCCGTACGTCGTCGTTGCGGCGACGACGCGAAGCTCCGCGGACCGCACCGCCAGTGCCAGCGCGACGACGTCGTCGATGCCGGCATCGGTGTCGATGACGACTGGGATGCGGTTCATCGGTCGATTGTCACGTGGTGGAATGCGATTCTGCCATACCCCATTACCCTCTTGCCCACCTTTCCTCCGGCCAGTAGGCTCAACCCGTGTCCGCATCATCCGTCGAGATGAAGGAACTGCGCGCCCGGTATGGAGCGCTGGTCAAACAGTTCGGCGACGCGTGGGCCGGCGGGCAGGCCGATGCCGTCGCCGAGGTCTTCGGTGAAGACGGCGTGCTGCTCCCCGATCCGTTCGGCGCGCCGGTCCGCGGTCGCACCGCGATCGCCGAGTATTGGCGGGGCATCCCGCGTGAGCAAGCGGAGATCTCGTTCCGCTTTGGGGAGATCTACGTGGCGGGACCGTGGTTCGCGACCGAGTTCCGGTGCACGTTCCGCCGCCGCCGTACGGGCGAGCCGGTCGACGTGCGCGGAAGTCTGTTTTGCGAGACGTCCCAGGAAGGGAAGATCGCGGAGATGCGGATGTACTGGATCCGTACCGCGGGCCGCAGCGCCCGATGACCCTGGGCGACGTGCATCTCGGCACCCAGGGTTGGGGGTACCGCGGGTGGGTCGGTCCCTTCTATCCGCTCGGGACTCGCCTTCCCGACATGCTGGGGCTCTACGCGCGCGCATTCCGGACCGTCGAGGTGGACTCGACGTTCTACGGCGTACCGGCGAGTGCGGTGGTGCGGGAGTGGGCGGCCCGGGTTCCGCCGGAGTTCCGCTTCGCCCTCAAGGTTCCGCAGGAGATCACCCATGCCCGCCAGCTCGTCGGCGCCGACGAGGTGCTGGCGCGGTTCCTCGAGCGGGCGCGGCTGCTGGGCGATCGGCTCGGCCCGCTCTTGATCCAGCTGAGCCCGGCGTTCCGGGCGGATGAAGACAACCGTCGCGTCTTGGCCGACTTTCTCGCGAAGCTCCCGGCGGGGTTCCGGTGGGCCCTCGAGTTTCGCGATCCGCGGTGGATCGTTCCCAGGACCGCGGAGCTGCTGCACACCCGGAAAGTGGCGCTGACGTTGGCGGACGGGCGCTGGATCCGCCGTCGCACGATGATGGACGTAGCGAGTCAGCCCACGTCGGATTTCGCCTACGTCCGATGGATGGGGTCGGACCGCCGCATCCAGGACTACTCGCGGATCCAGACCGATCGGGAGCGAGAGCTGACCATGTGGGCGATAGCTATCGATCACCTGCGCGCCAGGGTTCGGGATGTCTTCGGCTTCTTCAACAACCACTTCCAGGGCCACAGCCCCGGCAGCGTGCGGCGGCTGCAGGAGCTGGTAGGCCAGGAGGCCGTGGAGCCGGCGCAGCTCCGCGACCAGCCGGAACTCTTCTAGCCGGATTCGTTCCTCAAGCCCGCCGTCCCCCCGTCCGATACTTCCAATCGCGCCCGATTAGCGGGCGTGGAATGCCTGAACGCAGGTCGACGGGGGTCGGAGTCATGGCGGAGCAAAACTCAATTTTGCTGGTCGACGACGAGGCATCCGTGCTGCGGGTGCTGGCCAGCTTCTTCGAGCCCAGGGGTTTCCGGGTGCACCGTGCCGGCTCGGGCGTCGAGGGAATCGGTCTGTGGGAGCGCCACCAGCCCGACGTCACCATCCTCGACCTTCACATGCCCGGCATGGACGGCATGGACGTCCTGAACGTCCTCGCCAAGCGTGGCGCGATGGTGATCATCCTGACAGGGTACGGTGAGGTCGAACTCGCCGTCCAGTCGATGAAGCTCGGTGCGGAGAACTTCCTCACGAAGCCCGTGGACCTGGAACACCTGGCGGCCGCCGTGCAGAAGGCGGCGGAAAAGGCGGCCCTCCGCCGGGAGAACGTTGCGCTGAGGGCGCGGCTCACGCCGGGGTTTCGGCGGCGGATGACGCGAGCGGCGCTGTTGGTTGGTCTGATCGGGGCATCGGCGGGGATCGGGAAGATGATCGGCGGGGGCGCGGCGGCCGACGAGCGGCCGCGGAATCCTATCCCGGTGCCGTTGGATTCCACGGTGCTGGGAATCGAGGCGTCCTCGGGATTCCGTTAGCGCGCGAGATGGTGGGGTGGGGCGGGGTGGGGACGTAGGGGTGCAGCTTGCTGCGCCCCTACGTGTTGTTGGGGGTGCTTTGGTCGCACCGGCATACCGCCGCTTTGGCACCGGCCCTATCTTCCCCGCATGCCGACCGTACGCGTCGCCATCGCGCAGATCCGCCCTCGCAAGGCCGACTATACGGAGAACCTCCGTCGGATCGGGGCGGTGTTCGCGCAGTTCGCGCGCGCCGAGCGCCCACCCGAACTGATCGTGTTTCCGGAGACCGTCCTCTCCGGCTACTTCCTCGAAGGCGGTGTGCGTGAAGTGGCTGTGACGGCCGGGACGCTGTTCCGCGACCTCGCGGCCCAGCATTCGGTGTCGGGCTGTGCGCCGACGGACATCGTGGTGGGTTTCTACGAGGAGTTTCGCAACCGCTACTTCAATTCCGCCCTGTACGCGGCGCTCGGCGGGGCGGAGCCTGGGATCCGGCACGTTCACCGCAAGGTATTCCTCCCCACGTACGGAGTGTTCGACGAAGAGCGCTTCGTCGATCGGGGGCATTCGACGCGCGCCTTCGAAACGGGGTGGGGCCGGGCGGCCATCGTCATCTGTGAGGACTCGTGGCATTCCCTGGTGCCGACCCTCGCCGCCCTCGACGGCGCCCAGGTGATCATCGTTCCGAGCGCATCTCCCGCGCGGGGCGTGGCGCCCGCGGCGACGAACGGCGGGACCAGCGTCCCTACCAGCGTACTCCGCTGGGAGCGGGTGATGCAGCGGGTCGCTGAGGAGCACGGGGTCTACGTCGTTCTGGCGCAACTGGTTGGTTTCGAGGGCGGCAAAGGGCTTTCCGGCCAGTCGACCGTGGTCGACCCCCACGGCGACGTCATGGTACGCGGTCCGCTGTTCGACGAAGCCATCGTGACGGCGGACCTCGACCTCGACGAGGTGACACGGGCGCGTGCCTCGGCCCCGCTGCTGGCCGATCTCGAGACCGAGTTGCTGAACCTGCTCGAGGCGGTGGGTGGGCCTACGGCGCGCACGCTCGCGTTCGACCCGGAGGACGAGTGCCCGCGGTCGCCCGCCCCCGCGCGGCCGGCCACCCACCCCCTCGTGGCGCCCGGACCGGGGGCGGACCCGTTGACGATCGATGCCACGCTCACCGAGACATGGCTCACGCGGTTCATCAGGGACGAGCTCGTGGAGCGTCGCGGCTTCCAGAATGGGATCATCGGCTTGTCGGGCGGGATCGACAGCTCCCTCACGGCGGCGCTCGCGGTCCGAGCGCTGGGTCCCACCCACGTGATCGGCGTGCGCATGCCGTACCGGACGTCCGACCCCGAGAGTCTGGAGCACGCGGCGCTGGTGGCCGGCCAGCTCGGCATCGAGTTGTTGACCGTCGACATCAGCGCCGCGGTGGACGCTTATCTCGAGGCCGCCGACCCGGACGCCGACGACACGCGCCGCGGGAACGTGATGGCGCGGATGCGCATGATCACGCTGTTCGACCTCTCGGCGAAGCACCGCGCCCTCCCGCTCGGAACGGGCAACAAGACGGAGCGGCTGCTCGGGTACTTCACGTGGCACGGCGACGACGCACCGCCGGTGAATCCGCTCGGCGATCTGTTCAAGACGCAGGTCCGCAGCCTCGCCCGCCACCTCGGCCTTCCCGAGTCGGTGATCGCCAAGCCCGCCACGGCGGACCTCGTCCGCGGGCAAACGGACGAGGAGGACTTGGGAATCTCGTACGAGAAGGCCGACACTATCCTCTACTGGTTGCTCGAAGGAATGCGGTCCGACGAGATCGCCTCACGAGGCTTTACGCGCGAGGAGATCGAGGCCGTGAGCGGCCGCCTCCACTCGACCCATTGGAAGCGCCGCTTGCCGACCGTGGCGATGGTGAGTGGCACGGCGATCGGCGAGTTCTACTTGCGGCCGGTGGACTATTGAGCGTCCGCGGTCGGCTAGCGCGCCGGAGGTCTTTCGCCTCCCCATGACCGGCCTCACTCCGCGCACACCGAAAGAGTCCCACGCCGTCATGACCGAGCTGATGATGCCGCACATGGCCAACGTGCTCGGCAACGTGTTCGGCGGCGTGATTCTCTCTCTCGTGGACCGGGTCGGCGCCGTGGCGGCCATCCGTCACGCGCGCGGCCCATGCGTCACGGTGTCGGTGGACCGTGTGGACTTCCGCGAGCCGATTCACGTGGGGGAGCTGGTGGTGGCGCAGGCGAGCGTGAACTACGTCGGCCGGACGTCGATCTACGTCGGGGTTCGCGTCGAGGCGGAAGACCTCGTGACGTCAGCGCGCCGCCACACGAACAGCTGTTACCTCACCTTCGTCGCGATCGACGATCACGAGCGCCCGATCCCCGTGGCGCCGCTCGTGCCCGAAACGGAGGAGGAGCGGCGACGCTACGCGGTGGCCGAACGGCGGCGTCGGCTCCAGCTCGCGGAGAGCCAGGCGGATGGGGCGCCGTGAGATACGAGCGGGTGGTCTGCGTTCTGAGCGGAGGGGGAGCCAAGGCGGCCGCCCAGGTGGGCGCTCATCGGGCGCTCGAGGAGCGAGGGGTGACGCCGGTTCAATACGTCGGGACGTCGATGGGGGCGGTGATCGCCGCCTGTTTCGCGAGCGGGCTGCCGTACGATGAGGTGCTCCGCCGCATCACCTCCGTGTCGCGGCGTGACGTTGCGGGGTTGGCGCCCGGGGCCCTGCTCGGGTTCTTCGGCGAGAGCCTGCTGCGAGACGCTCCCCTGCGCGAGACCATCGAATCGCTGGTTCCAGCCCGCCGCTTCGAGGATCTTGCCTGTCCACTCACCGTCACCGCGGTGGATGCGGGCAACGGCGAACTGGTGCTGTTCGGGGCGGGTGGCCGCCCACACGTACCCCTGGTGGACGCACTCTACGCCTCGTGCGCCCTGCCGCTGTACTATCCTCCCGGCGTGATCGGCGACCGCAGCTACGTGGACGGTGGATTGCGGGCCGTCCTGCCGCTCGACGTGGGTGCTGCGTTCGAGCCGGACGCCATCTTTGCGGTCATGGTGGGGCCGTCCATGCACGACGATCCGCCGCCCAACGGAGCGAAGGGCCCAGGGCTCATCCGGGCGCACAACCGCGCGGTGCGCATCTTGATGGCGGCCCAGACCGAGATGCTGCTGGCGCGGTGGCGCCGCGAGGACCCGGTTCCGACCATCCTGGTGCAGCCGAGCCTCGATCAAGATGCGACGTTCGCCGTGGCGGCCGCCGGCCGTTACGTGGAGGAGGGATACCGCGCGGCCAGCCGCGCCCTCATGGATTGGGACCGGCGGGTTTGATCCGCGACCCGCTGGCGGTCGTGCTCGTCCTGGCCGTGGTGGTATACGTCTCGCTCCGCCTCGAGGAGCGGTTCGCGATCGCGAGGGTGTTGGGCTCCGTGCTCCTGGCCATCGTGCTGGGCGCGGTCCTGGCTAATGTGGGGTTGTTGCCCCAGACGTCTCCGGCCTACGACGCGCTGGGTGGCATCGTCGTGAACCTGGGGATCGCGCTCATCCTCTTGGGTGTGGACGTGCGCTCGGTGATACGCGCGGGTCCGGGCATGCTTGCGGCGTTCGCCCTTGGGGCGGTGGGGACGGTGGTCGGTGTGGTGGTGGGGGCGTTCGTGCTACACGATGCCGTGGGCCCCGAGACCTGGAAGCTCGCGGGCCAGTACACGGGGACCTATATCGGGGGCGGGGTCAACATGGTGGCGGTGGGGCGGGAACTGGGGACGGACCCGGACGTTTTCGCCGCCGCCGTGGCGGCCGACAACGTGACCACGGCCGTGTGGATGGCGGCTTGCTTTGCCCTCCCCGGGCTGTTGGCCCGGTTCTGGCAACAGAGCCCCGTGAGCCCCGCGGCGTTGCCCGCTGCCGAGCCGGCCGCTCCGGGGGGTGGCGAGTTCACCAGTTCGTTGCGAGCCTTCGAGCTGAAGGACGCGGCGGCGTTGGTGGTGTTGGGCCTTGGAGCCGTGTGGCTCTCGGGGCTGTTGAGTACGCGGGTGGCCGCGCTGCCGCAGGTGCTGTGGCTCACCACGCTGGTGCTCCTGCTCGCGCAGCTGGGTCCGGTTCGCAGGCTGGCGGGCGGGCCGATGCTGGGCAACTATCTGTTGCAACTGTTTCTGGCAAGTCTCGGCGCGCAATCGATCGTGGCGGAGATCCTGCGGGTTGGCCCCGCGATTCTCTACTTCACGCTGATCGCCGTCGCCTTGCACGCTCTGTTACTTTTTGGGGTCGGACGGCTCGTGGGGCTCGACCTCCCCACGCTCGCCGTGGCATCGCAAGCAAACGTCGGCGGCCCCGCGTCGGCGATGGCGCTCGCCACGGCGCGAGGGTATGCCGACCGCCTCCTGCCGGGAATCGCCGTCGGTTTGCTGGGCTACGCGGTGGGGAACTACGCCGGATTCGCTGTGGCGGGGGTGATGCGTCAGCTCCTCTGACCCCGACGCGTCATTCGAAGGGAAGATTCATGTCGCACACGTCTGAGGCACTACCCAAGTACTTCTCGCTCGATGAAGCCAACAAGACGCTGCCGTACGTGCGGCGCATCGTGGCGGACATCGTCGAGGAGTACCGGCAATGGCGGGAATCGATCCAGCACTACGAGTTGATCGCCGCCCGGAGCAGGAGTGACGAGGGCGAGACCGAGGAGCAGATTACCCTGCGGCAGCGGGTGGACGATATTGCCCGGCGGATCAACAGCTACATCGAGGAGCTGAGCCGGGTGGGCTGTGTCTTCAAGGGCTTCGAGCCGGGCCTGGTCGACTTCCACAGCCGCTTGAGCGGCCGCGACATCCTGTTGTGCTGGCAGCTCGGTGAGCCCGAGATCGGGCACTGGCACGAGTTGGACGCGGGATTCGGCGGACGCCAACCTCTGGTGCCCGAGCTGGTAGAGGGGGAGCGCGAGGGATGAGGGTTCTGCTCTTCGTGCATTTCGTGGGTCAGTGTCTGTGGATCGGCGGAGCGGTGGCGGCGATGGTCATGGCCCTCGCAGCGCGCCGTGAGCCGGTCGAGGTACGCGCCGGTGCGTTCCGCCTCGTAGCGCAGGTGCACGCGATGGTCATCGGTCCGGGCGCACTGCTGGTGGTTGCGTCCGGCGTGTTGCTGACGATGCAATTCATGGGCGGCGACGCCATGGAGTTGATGGCGGCACCGCGGATCTGGGTGATGCAGGGGGCCGGCTTGCTCGGCGGCCTGATGGTCCTGTTCGTCGGGCTGCCGACCGCCGTGAAGATGGGCGGACTGGCGGTGCCCGATCAGACGGGCGCGCTGTCACCGCAATTCGAGGGGCTCCGCAAGCGCCAGGCGATCGTGTCCTCGATCGCCGCAGGGCTGGCGTTCGTCGCCCTGTTCGTGGCGGTGCTCCTCTGACCCTCGCCGACTGATCCGGAGCCATGGTCGACACCCCATCGCAGCGCCGCTGGCGTCTCACCACCGCCGAGAAGCTTGCCAAGTTCGAGGGCCCGACGTTCGACATTCGCCGGATCGTCGGGCGCGGCGCGTTTCACGCCGCGAGCCACGTCGGCCGCATTGCGTACCTCTGTGTGGAGATCGTCCGCGGGCTCAAGGAGGTCAAAGTGTGGGTCCCGCGCGCCTTCGAGCAGGGCGTGCACGTTGGTCTTGGGTCCTTGTTCATCGTCCTGCTCACGGCCGCGTTCGCCGGCGGCGTGACGTCGCTCCAGGCGGGGTACCAATTCACCGGCAATATCCCGATCTACGTGGCGGCCGGCGTGATCACCCAGTCCATCATTCTCGAGCTTGGCCCGGTGCTCACGGCGTTGATCCTGTCGGGACGGATCGGGGCCCGATACGCCGCCGAGCTGGGTACGATGCGCGTCACCGAACAGATCGACGCGTTGGAAAGCCTCGGCCGTTCGTCCGTGTCGCACCTCATCATTCCGCGCGTGGTGGCTGGCACATTGATGCTGCCGGTCTTGGTGATCTTCGCCAACCTATTCGGCATTTGGGCGGGCTGGGTCGGTGCGCGGATCTCGCTCGACATCACCAACTACGATTTTCAGTATGGCGCGCGGTTCTTCTTCAAGCCGTTCGACCTGTACTACTCGATGGTCAAGTCGTTCTTCTTCGGCCTGGCGATCACGATCGTCCCGTGTTACATGGGATTCAGCACCAAACAGGGCGCCGAGGGAGTGGGACGGGCCACGACGGGAGCCGTAGTCAGCGCATCCGTCACGGTGTTGTTCCTCGACGTGCTGCTGGCGCAGCTCCTGCTATCATAGGGGAAGGGGGAAGCATTAGGGGGAGCAAGGAGAGTGCAAGAGGAACGTGCAGCAGTCACGCGTCCCGCGCTCCGTGTTCCTTGCTTGCTCTTCCCGTCCGGCAGGCGGCGTTCACGGGACACGCCGGGCAGTTGGGTCGCTTCGCCGTGCAATGGAGGCTTCCCAGGTCCATGAGGGCTTGGTTGAACTCCCAGACCGTGCGGGCCTTCGAAGGCAGGATCCGGGTTGCGAGGCCTTGCAGGGCGCGCTGGCCCCGAGCGCCGCTCGGGAGTCTCGGCTTGAACGCGCGGCGGAGCACGCGGGCCGCGTTCGTGTCGACAGCGGGCACGCGCCGCTCGTATGCGAAGCTGGCGACCGCCCCGGCCGTGTAACGCCCCACGCCGGGAAGGCGCTCGAGAGCCGTCGGGTCGTCGGGGATGCAGCCTCCGTGGTCGCTGACGACGGTGCGGGCGAGAGCGTGGAGGTTCGCGGCGCGGCGATAATAGCCAAGGCCCTCCCAGGCCTCCCGCACGGCGGAGGGACGCGCGTCGGCCAACACGGTCAGCGAGGGGAAGCGCGCCAGAAAGCGCTGATAGAAGTCTCGAACCCTGGGGACTTGGGTCTGCTGGAGCATGAACTCCGAAACCAGCACCCGATACGGGTCTCGGGTCAGGCGCCACGGGAGATCGCGGCCACACGCCCGGAACCAGCGGAGGAGAAGGCGCTTGAAGCGGGTGGCGTTGGCCGGGGGCTTCGGCATGGGGAGAACATATGGCAGTCGGCAGTCGGCAGTAGAGACCGGATTCAGGACGGAGCGGATGATGGAACGACGACTCGAGGCGGCCGCAGCACGGGCAGTTTGGGGTCCATGGGGGAGCCGGTGCCGCCGGGCGGCGCGAAACGCCACCCGGCGCGGCCCCCTACCGCCGACTGTCGACCGCCGACTGTCTGGGATCAGGGGGAGAGGGACGCGACCGGCATGATCCAGCTCACCGAAATCCACAAGAAGTTCGGCGACAACATCGTGCTGGACGGCGTGAACTTCGAGGTGCGCGACGGCGAGACGGTGGCACTATTGGGGCCCTCGGGAACCGGGAAGAGCGTACTCCTCAAGCACATCAACGGTCTGCTGCACCCCGACAGCGGCGAGGTGCTCGTCGACGGACTCAACGTGCAGACGCTGGGGCGCAAGGATCTGGCCAAGCTCCGCAACCGCATCGGATACGTCTTTCAGTTCGGGGCGCTGTTCGATTCGATGAACATCGCGGAGAACATCAAGCTCGGGATCACCGACGAGAAGCTGGCCGACGATCCGCGGTATTGCGAGGACAGGGTCTATGAAACGCTCGACATGGTGAACCTTCCCGCCGAGACGGCCGACAAGTTTCCGGCGGATCTTTCCGGCGGGATGAAGAAGCGCGTCGGCATCGCGCGCGCGATCGCCGGCCGGCCTGCGTACCTGTTGTACGACGAGCCCACGTCGGGTCTCGATCCGGTGAACGCGAACATCATCGACATGCTCGTCGAGAAGCTCCAGCAGGAGCTCGGGGTGACCAGTGTCGTGATCACCCACGACGTGCGGGGGTGTTTCAAGGTGTCGGACCGCATCGCGCTGCTGAAAGAGGGTAAGATCCGCGCGATGTCGACCCCGCAGGAGCTGCGGGACAGTGACGATCCCGTGGTCCGGCAGTTTCTCGAGCGGGACCTGGGCAACCCTCTCTGACGAAGAAGCGAGTGGCGCATGGACCTCTACTACAAACAGGAAATCACCGTAGGCGCACTCGTGATCGCGGCGGGCGTCATCTTCGTGGGCGGCCTGATGTGGCTCACGGGTACGCTGCTCGACCGGTCCGGGCAGGTCACCGTCCTGGCGAGGTTTGCGAACGTCGCCGGCCTGGCGCCGGGCGATCCCGTACAAACGGCGGGGGTGCCGGTGGGGAGGGTGGAGGACGTGGAGCTGGAGCCTGCCGGCACCGTGCTCATCCACCTGGCCGTGACCCGCGACCTCAGCCCCCGCGCCGACGCGCGGGCGTCGGTGAAGTCGCTCGACCTACTGGGGTCCAAGTATGTGGACTACGTGCCCGGTACGTCCGAGGATCCGCTCGCGGACGGCAGCGTGCTGCTGGGCGACCGCGAGACCGAGTTCACGACCACCGCGACGGCGATCGGCGATCGGGCCGCCGAACTGATGCTGCGCACGCATGAGCTGCTCACCGAAGACGTGCGCCCGACGCTCGATGCCACCCGCCGGGCGATGGAAGTGATCGCGCGGGTGGGCGATGGACAGCTCATCGAGCGGGCCACGGGCGCGCTGGTGTCGCTCCAGGCGGTGGGGCATCGGCTCGACTCCACGCTCTCGAACCCGGCCATCGACGAGGCGGTGTCCCGGATGGACGAGGTGGCCGAGAACCTCGAGGAAATGACGGAGGGGCTGGCCGCCACCACCGGCGCGCTGGGACAGATCCTCGACAAGGTCAACACCAACCAGGGGACCCTCGGCCGGCTGGTGAACGACACGACGCTCGCCACCGACCTGCACGCCGTCATGGAGGAGATGCGCCTCCTGTTATCGGACCTGCGCGAGCGGCCGGGCCGGTACATGCCGAGGAGCGTGAAGGTCTTTTGAGGGCGGCATGCTCACCGTCACCTTTCTGGGCACCTCCGCCGCCCGCCCCACCGTCGAGCGCGGCGTTTCCTCGATCGCGATCCACCGCGAGGGCGAGACGCTCATGCTCGAGTGCGGGGAGGGAACGCAGCGGCAGATGATGCGCTACGGCGTGAGCTTCACACTGTCCGAGATCTTCTTCTCGCATTTCCACGCCGATCATTTCCTCGGTCTCACGGGGCTCGTCCGGACGCTGAGCCTTCAGGGACGGGAGGAGCCCCTGCACCTGTACGGCCCGTCCGGCGCCCGTCGCCTGCTCGGCGCGGCGCTCGAGCTGGGGAGCGAGCGTTCGACGTTCCCGATTGAGGTCCACGAGCTGAACCCGGGGGACGCGCTGAAGCGGGAGGAGTATTCGATCGAGGCCTTCTCGGTGGAGCACGGCCGCCACGCGGTAGGGTTCGCGTTGCGCGAGCACGAACGGCTCGGGAGGTTCGAGCCGGAGCGGGCGGCGGCGCTCGGTGTGCCCGAAGGGCCGCTATGGGGGAAGATCCACCGTGGCCAGACCGTGGAGTTCGACGTCGAGCGGGACGACGGGACCACGGAGCGACGCAGAGTCGGGCCGGAGGAGATCGTCGGGCCGTCGCGGCCGGGACGCGTCGTGGTGTACACCGGGGATACCCGGCCGTGCAAGGCCGTGGTGGAAGCCGCGGATGGTGCCGACCTCTTGATCCACGAGGCGACGTTCGCCGCCGAGGAGGCCGAGCGCGCGCGCGATACGCAACATTCGACGGCGATGGAGGCGGCACAGGTGGCGCTGGCGGCCGGCGCGCGCCGCCTGGCCCTCACCCATCTGAGCGCACGCTACTCCGCCGCCGCGGACATTCTCCTCGACGAGGCTCGCCAGATCTTCCCGGAGACGATAGTAGCGCGGGACGGTATGGAGATCGAGGTGCCGTTCAGGGACAATGAGGAGTAGTGAGTGAGGAGCAAGGTCGACTCCTCACTCCTCACTGCACGACTACCGAGCCGGACATCACGGCTTGGCCGTGTACCGTGCAGAAATAGGTAAACGTCCCGGCGGTGGGGAACATCGCCGCGAATGTGCCGGTGGTCTGGGTCCCGGAATTCCCGATCGACGCGTCGTCGAACGTGACGTTGTGCTGGTTCCCGCCCATCCAGTTCCACGTGACCATGTTCCCCGCATCCACGATGATGTTGGTGGGGTTGTAGCTGTTGTCGATGACGCTCACCGAGTTTGTGGGCGTGGGGTTGTTGACGCCGCCGCCCCCCTGACTCTGTCCGGGACCGGCGGGTGTGCCATTGCAGGCAGTAACCAGAATCAGAGCGGCAGCCCCGGCTGTGGAGGCCAGCCGTACCACTCGCGAACTCATGGGTTGCTCCCGTGTGTTGATGCAAGTAGGTGACACGACAACGTCCCAAGGGTTCCCTGCGCTCGCCGGACCTCGAGTTTGGCCGGCCGGCCGATACCTCGGGGGCGGGTTTACAGCCTGGCTGAGGGGTTCTAACTTGCGACGCCTCACGAAAGGGGGGAATCCCCCGACTTGCGGGGCTGTAGCTCAGCTGGGAGAGCGCCTGGATCGCACCCAGGAGGTCAGGGGTTCGAGCCCCCTCAGCTCCACTGCCCCTTGGTGTAACTGGCAACACGCCTGACTCTGGATCAGGAGAGTCCTGGTTCGAGCCCAGGAGGGGCAATCGCAAACGCCGGCCGGTACGGCCGGCGTTTTGCGTTGCCGCTGTGGTCTGGGTCGCTTGCTGACGCTGCGCCATCGAGCCCTGTCGCGAGGGCCGGCGTCTTGTGTTGCCGCCACGGTCTCGGTCGCGTGCCGGCGCGGCCTCACGATTCGCGGTTGTCGCACGGTTTGCCCGCAGTGCATCCCGCCGACGCCCTATCCCGAAGCGGCGCGTGCGGCTACGTTCCGTCAATGGCCGGTCACTGCGACAACGAGTATCAGGATCCGATGTCCCTCGGTTCGCTGGTTGCCGCACGGGGAGTCTGGATAGCCCTCGTTTCCACCGGCGAGCAGGCGCGCTTTCATCGGCTGGGTTTCATCCTGGCCTGTCCCACCGAGTTCATCGCCGGCCGGCTGGCCGCGTTTCTCCACGCGACGACGGATGCCTCGGCGGCGGCGGTGAGCCGTCGCGGCAGCATGAGCCCATGCGACGCGTGGCTGGTACGAGGTTCCACGCCGAATCGCGTACAATCGCTGGAATACCTCGAGCATCTGTTCACGTCGGTCCGGCGTGCCGCGAAAGAGCACGACTCGGAGTTGGTCGCGCTGCACCTCCACCCCCGTGCGGCCTGAGGGGCGCCCGCCGCCCGATCTCTGACGGGGAGGGCTTTATGGCAAGCTACAAGGTCGAGCAACGGCGGCTGTGGCACCGTGGCCGCACTTTTCATTTCGTGTCGTACGCGGGGCGTCCCGCCAACGAAGACCGCGGCGAGCCGGCTGTCACGGACATGTGGTTCCTGATGAGCGAGGGCAAGCGCCACCCGGTGATCCCGCAGGTCAAGGGGCAGGAGACCGCCGAGTTGGATCAAGCGTTGTTGGCCTGGTTGGACGAGTACGTCTTTACGCGGGCCGTCGGCGACCACGCTCACGGCGGCGTATAGCGTAGCTCGCTCGGCAGGTCGTCACCGTCCCCTTTTTTCCGCGCTCCTGGTCTCAGCGTTGACATATCAACAAACCTTGATACATTCACTGCATGTCGCCGAGCACGTTGCGTGACCCGACCGAGACCGCCCGCTGGTTTCGGGCACTGGCCGATCCGACCCGGGTGGAGATCGTCCGATTGCTTTCGCACGGGGAGCGTTGCGTGTGCGAGCTACAGGACCAGCTCGATGCCGCGCAGTCGCGACTGTCGTTTCACCTGAAGGTCCTGAAGGACGCCGGTCTCGTCACCGACCGGCGCGACGGCCGCTGGGTGTACTATGCGCTGAACCGGGAGGCCCTGGACGAGATCTCCGCGTTCGCGTCGGCCGTGAAACCCGGGAAGCACGCCGGCAGCTGCCGAACGGCGTGCTGCGAATGAGCGCGAGCGGTTTTTTTGTCCCATATATATCAAGAACTGTTGATCGACCAACAAGGAATCCGGAGGTCTTTCCCCATGAGCGGTGAGGCAATCAAGCAAACGGTGCGGGAGAAGTACGGTGAGGCCGCACAGCGAGTGCTGCAAGGCCAGCGCAACTCGTGCTGCGGTGGCGGGGCCGCCACCGGCGGCTGCGATCCGATCACGTCCAATCTCTATGGCGCGGCCGACACGGAAGATCTCCCGGAACAGGCGGTACTGGCCTCGCTCGGCTGCGGCAACCCCACCGCTCTCGCCGAGCTGCGACCCGGGGAGACCGTGCTCGACCTGGGCTCGGGGGGCGGGATCGATGTGCTGCTCTCCGCGAAGCGCGTCGGCCCCGCCGGGATGGCGTATGGGCTGGACATGACGGACGAGATGCTGACGCTCGCCCGCGAAAACCAGCGCAAGGCCGGAGTAGCGAACGTGGAGTTTTTGAAAGGCGACATCGAGCATATCCCGCTGCCTGACGATTCGGTGGATGTGATCATCTCGAACTGCGTGATCAACCTGTCCGCCGACAAGCGAACGGTCCTGGCCGAGGCGTTTCGGGTCCTGAAACCGGGCGGGCGGTTCGCGGTTTCGGACGTGGTGGTGCGGGGGGACCTTCCGGCGGAGGTGCGGCGGAGCATGGAGGCGTGGGTTGGGTGCGTCGCCGGCGCCCTCGAGGAGGGTGAGTTCGAGACGCTGCTTGCCGCCAGCGGCTTCGAGGACGTCTCGATCGAGCCGACGCGTATCTATCGGTTCGAGGACGCGCGCGTGTTCCTCCAGGGTGCCGGCCTCGACGCCGAGGTGCTGGCGCGCGAGTTGGACGGCTGCGTGATGGGTGCATTCGTTCGGGGGCGGAAGCCGGTGGCGGGAGCGGCCTGATGGCCGGCGAGGCCAGAGAACGCCCGCTGCGGGTGCTGTTCCTCTGTACCGGGAACTCCGCCCGGAGCCAGATGGCCGAGGCGATCCTCAATCACAAGGCGGCGGGCCGAATCGTGGCGCGGAGCGCGGGCTCGCAGCCGGCGGCCCGCGTCCATCCGCTCGCGCTCGACACCCTGAGGGCGCACGGGCTCGAGTGGGCCGGGCACCCGCCGCAAGGCATCGAGCAGGTCCTCCGCGAGCCGTGGGATCTCGTAGTGACGGTCTGCGACCACGCGAAGGAATCGTGCCCCCTTTTTCCGAGCGCACACACCCAGCTCCATTGGGGAATGCCGGATCCAGCTGCCGCCGGGGGTGATGACACCGCGAAACGGGCGGCGTTTCGGGACGCCTACCTTCTATTGAGCCGACGCATCGACTTGCTGCTCGCCCTCCCCCTAGAGCGACTCGAGCGACTCGGCCGAAGTCCAGGGGCTCCCCCTCCCAGCGCCTGACACTTGGGGGCCGGACGCCCGGCGGGGGGCGTCAAACGGCGCCCGACGCCCATGCTGGCACGGGCCGTGCAGGCGTCGTGCCGTTATCACGCTGATTTTGGGGGGACCTTATGGAGGATCAGCGCGCCACGAGCGCGGTTGAGCACTTCACGCTTCGCAAGAAGCTCGCCTTCTCGGCCATCGCGGTGATCGGTTTCTTCGTCGTCCTCGAGGTCGTGTGTCGCATCGGCGCTTTCGCCGTCTACGAGCGGAGTCCCTACTTTCTCATGTACGGGCTGCGGTCGCTCTCGTCCGACGTGGCGCCGCTCGAGCACACCGTGCCCAAGCGAGGCTACTTCACGTTCACCCCGAGCACCGTGCTGCATCAGTACGGTCTGTTCCGCGACCCCACGCCCATCCGGATCAACAACCATGGGTTCCGCGGGGAGGACTTCGACGCGGAGAAGGGGTCGAACGTCGTGCGGATCATATCGATCGGCGAGTCTTCGACGTTCGGCTATTTCGATCGCGACGGCTACACCTATCCGGCGCTGCTGCAGAAGAAGCTCGAGCAGGATTCCGCGCTCGCCGGCCGGGCGGTGGAGGTCGTGAACGCGGGATTGCCGCACGCCAAGTCCACGCATTTCGCCCCGATGATGCGCGACGAAATCGTCGACTACGACCCTGATATCATCACGCTGTACGCGGCGTACAACGACGCCGCGTTCGTCGAGGACGCGAACATTTGGCAGGCCACGGCGCGCTGGATCCACGCTCATTTCGTGTCCTACGTCGCCCTCAAGCATCTGGTGGACAAGCTGGGCGGTCCGGAGCTGCACTCGCGCTGGGCAACCTATGCGGCCGGCGCGTCGGCCGACTACGTCAACCGACAGGTCCAACTGCACGTCGCAGAGTTCACGCGCAACGTCGTGTCGATGATCGAAAGCGCCCGGGCCAACGACATCGACGTCATCCTCATTCGGCAGGCATTGCGAATGATGCCGCACGCCGATTATGCGCGGGACAGCGTACGGCTCCGGCGTTACGCCAATCGACTGGCCTACGCGGAAAGCCTGCTGACGGCCGACGGTCGCATCACCCCGGAGCATTCCACGACCATCAACCACGCCGCGCTCATCGCCGTCGTCGACAGCCTCGGGAGAACCTACGGCATCCCCGTCGTGGACAACATCGCCATCGTGGACGAGCATCCGGAGTACTTCGCGAGCTACGTGCACCTGACCGAGGATGCCAACGACGCGTTGGCCGAGGCGCTCGTGCCGGTGGTCCTGCGAATCCTGGAAGGGCGCAATCAGGTTGCGCGCGGGAGTCCGGTACAACGCTGAGTTGAGAGACGTCGCCCGCCGCCGCAGGTCGGGCGTTCGGCGGCGCGCGACGTTACCTTCCACGCGGCATGCCAACCCCCATCCGCTCCCTGCATCACGTCACCGCCACCGTCGCCGAGGCGCAGGACGACCTGCACTTCGCGACCGGAGATCTGGGACTGCGGCTCGTCAAGAGGACCGTCAACTTCGACAACACCGGCGTATACCACTTCTACTATGGCGATGAGCGCGGCACGCCGGGAACCGTGTGGACGACCTTTCCGTACAAGGGGATGGGCGTACGCGTGGGCCAGGAGGGCGCGGGCCAAATCACCGCGACGTCGTTCTCCGTCCCCGAAGGGGCTGTTGATTTCTGGAAGCAGCGGTTCGCCGGTCGCGTCGAGGAGCGTGGATCGCCGTTCGGTGAGGAGGGGCTCCGGCTACGCGACCCGTCGGGGTTGGTCATCGACCTCGTCGCCGGCTCGGCCGACCCGCGAACGCCGTGGACCGGTGGCGGTGTCACGGCCGACACCGCCGTGCGCGGGCTCCACGGCGTCGCGCTGACCATCCGCCAGCCGCGCCCCACCGTGCGGTTCCTCACCGACGTGCTCGGCTTCGACGTGATCAACGAGACGGGAGGCCGCACTCGGCTCGCGGTGAATGGCGATCTTCCCGGGCACATCGTCGACATCGTCCACGCGCCCGACGCGCCACCCGCGGTGAACGGGCTCGGAACGGTTCACCACGTGGCATTCGCGGTGGCCGATGCCGACGAGCAGCTCGCCATTCGGCGAGAGCTTCTGCGGCTCGGCGTCCACGTGACCGAAGTGCTGGACCGGCAGTATTTCCACTCGATCTACTTCCGGGAGCCGGGCGGTGTGCTCTACGAGATCGCCACGATGCAGCCGGGATTCACGATCGACGAGGAAGTACCGGACCTGGGGCGGGACCTCAAGCTGCCGCCGTGGGAGGAGCCGCGCCGTGGCGAGATCGAGGCGGCGCTGCCGGAGCTGAACGCCTGACCCCGCTTCCTCCGCATGCCGGCCAGCCGCTCGCCCAGCTCGGCAAGCCCCTCGGCGAAGGGCGTGCGGCGATGATCATGGTTCACGGCCGCAACGCCGGGCCCCGAAACATCCTCGCGTTGGTACCCGCGCTCGAACACGCGGATTTCACCTACCTCGCGCCGGCGGCTCGGGACGACACGTGGTATCCGTACAGCTTTCTCGAAGACATACAGAGGAACGAGCCGGGCATCTCCTCCGGCATCTCGGTGATCGATCAGCTGGTCGACGAGGTGCTGGCGAGCGGGGTACCCGTCGAGCGGATCGTGCTGCTTGGCTTCTCGCAGGGCGCGTGTCTCGCGGCCACCGCGGCGGTGCGCCGGCCGGCGAGGTACGGCGGCGTGATCGTCCTCAGCGGCGGTCTCATCGGTCCGCCGGGCACCGTGTGGGACGGTGGGTCGTTCGACCGCGCTCCGGCATTCCTGGGCTGCAGCGATCCCGACCCGCACGTCCCAACGGAACGCGTGGATGAGAGCGCCGCGGTGTTCGAGCGAATGGGAGCCGCGGTGACGAAGCGGATCTACCCAAACATGGGGCACGTGGTGAACGACGACGAGGTAGCGTTCGTCCGCGAGATCATGGCGCAGGCGGCGGGCTGAGGGCGGTCAGTTTGCGGTCTCACAGGCGTCCTCTTCGTCAGGCGCTCCATAGGAAGACCTGATCAGCCAGGGCGTTCCTTCCGCTGGCAAATGCAGCACGAACAGGGTGGCGAATTCGCCGTGGCACAAGTCGGGCATCGGGGGCGCGCCGAGCGCCGTGACGATCGCGGGGACCGTATTGCTGTGTCCCACGACCAGAACCGCGCCATCGGCGTGGCCCGACCGCACCGCGTCGACGACGGCGGCGACGTGCGCGTCGAGGCCCCCGGCCACGTCCGCGACGGTCGGCGGGACGCCGCGGGCCCTCGCTATCGGCTCGGCGGTGAGCCGGGTACGGGCGAGGGGACTCACGACGATGCGCTGGATGTTTGCGTGCTCGAGCGCGGCCGCGAGCGCCTCCGCGCGCGCGCGCCCTCGGTCGGTCAACGGCGGGTCCTGACGCGGCTCGCCGTCGGCCTCCGCGTGCCGGACGAGTACGACCAGACGGTCACCCTGGGCGGCGACCGCGGGGGGGAGGCCACACCAGAGCGCGCCGAGCGCGACCGCGAATACGACGCTCCGTCTCATTGCCGCTCCTTACGCAGGATGGCCAAATGATGCCCGGGGCGGGCGCGGTGGCAAGGTCTGGCTGAAGCCGGCTTCAGAAGGGCATCAGAGCCCGCTCAGCGGCGGTAACGATATTCGAGCACGTATGCGTCGGCGGTGGAAGATCGTGCGGCACGCGGTTGGCCGAGCGGGCCACCGTGGCTGGATTGGGATCGCGGCGATCGTCGCGTTGGGTGGGCTCGTGGCTGCGTCCGACGCCCTCCACCGGCTCGTCACGGGAATCGCCGCCGACTTCGAACTGCTGGTGGGGCTCCACCCGCTTCTCTCCCTTTCGGCCTATCTCCTCCTCACGGCCCTGTCCGCGATGCTGTCGTTCTTCTCTACCGCCGTGCTCGTCCCGCTCGCGGTCCACGCATGGGGTGGCTGGGAGACTTTCTTGCTGCACTGGGGGGGCTCGCTGTTGGGCGGCCTCGGCGCCTACGCCGTCGGCCGCTTGCTGGGGCGGCGTGTGGCGAACGCGGTGGTGGGAGCGGAACGCGTGAGCTTCTGGAGCGCCCGGCTCGGAACACGGGCCTCCTTCGGGGTGGTACTCCTGTTACAGATCGCGCTGCAATCCGAGATCCCCGGATACGTGCTCGGCACGCTGCGGTATCGGTTCCCGCTCTTCATTGGCGCGCTGGCACTCGGCACCCTACCCTATGCACTGGGCATGATCTACCTCGGAAAGCTGTTCCTCGACCGGAGGCCCGTGCTGCTGGTGCTGGTGGCCGCCCTGGGGATCGGCCTGGCGGTGTGGGCGATTAGCCGGCTGCATCGAGTCCTCGCAGCCCCGAGCCCCGCCGACGAGGCTTTCACCGCGGGAGGCGCCGGCGCGCTCGCCGGGGTGGCTCCCGACGCCATGCCGGCCAAGTCTGCCGCCCGGTAGCCCCCAGGTGCGGCAGCATCCGCGCTCTCGACCTGCAAAAAGTTGCGGCGTCCCGCCCGGCTCCCCCGGGTCTCCGGTACGGCAAGCCGACTGGCGCAATGGCCCCCTTCTTGCTATACTCTCTGGCTTAAGTACGAACCGCGAGCTGGTATCTTCTGCGCAACAAGTAGACGGTCCCCGGCTCAGGACGGGTACCGGCGCTCCCGCCGACGACCTCTCGGTCCTCAGGTTCAGACAAACAAGAACCGCGCATCCGGCGTGACACGCGTGTCACCGGCTCGCGCACGTGCGTTCTCACGAAGGAGTCGTTTCTCACAGTATGCCATTCACTACCCTGGGCATTGCGCCCGATATCCTGCGCGCCCTCGATGACGAGGGGTACCAGATACCCACCCCCATCCAGAAAGAAGCCATCCCGCTCGGCCTCAACGGCCGCGACGTCGTGGGTTCCGCTCAGACCGGTACCGGCAAGACGGCGGCGTTCCTCGTGCCGATTCTCCAGCGCCTGGCCGGTGGACCCACAGGTGTGCTGAGGGCACTGATCCTCGTTCCCACACGGGAGCTCGCGGAGCAGGTGCTCGGCAGCGCGCAGGCCTACGGCCGTTACTGCGCCGTCTCGTCCGTGGCGATCTACGGCGGCGTCGGGATGGAGCCGCAGACGCGCGCGCTGCGGCGCGGCGTCGACATCGTGATCGCCACACCGGGTCGCCTGCTCGACCACATGGGTCGCGGGCACGTCGACGCGTCACGCCTCGAGGTGCTGGTGCTCGATGAGGCGGACCGCATGCTCGACATGGGCTTCGCCCGCGACGTGAACCGGATTCTCGATACCCTCCCCACGCAACGCCAGACCATGCTCTTCTCCGCCACCATCTCGCGCGACGTCGACAACCTGGCGCGACGCGCGATGAGCGAGCACGCGGCGGTCGAGATCGGGCGGCGGGCGGAAGCCGCTGACGGTGTCGAGCACATCCTGGTGGCCGTCGACAAGCCGCGGAAGCGTGAGTTGCTGGCGAAGCTGCTGGGGGAGGTCCCCGACCAGGGGCGGACGCTGGTGTTCGCCCGCACCAAATTCGGGACCGAGAAGCTCGCCCGCGCGCTGCGGCGCGACGGCTGTCAGGTTTCGGCGCTGCACGGCGGCATGACGCAAGTCGCCCGGAACGCCGCCCTGGACCGCTTCAAGCAAGGGAAGGTCCGCGTCCTCGTGGCGACGGACGTGGCGGCGCGCGGCATCGACGTGGACGACATCTACATGGTGGTGAACTACGACGTGCCGCAGGATCCGGAGATCTACGTCCACCGTGTGGGCCGGACGGCGCGGGCGGGCGCGCAGGGCGTAGCACTCACGCTGATGTCGCCCGACGAGTGGCTGATGATGCGGGACATCGAGAAGTTGCTGGGAAGGTCCTTCCCGCGGGAGACCATGGCGGGCTTCGAGCCCTCGGTGGCGCCGTTACAACCGGAGGAGCGGGCGCGGGCGCCGCGGCGGCCCACCGCTCGGTCGGTGATGGGGCGTCGGGGCGGGTCGACGCGGCGCCGCTAGCGCCTCTACCGCGCCCCGGGGCCACCCGTTATCTTGAGGGTTAGCGTTCGGCACGCCCGGCTCGGCGTGCCTCCAAACCAGTGAGACCGAGGTCGGGGACCTGGATACGCAGGTCCCCGCTCGTTTTAACGGACCACGCTGCCTGGCCGCTGGCCGGCAGCCGCCCAACGCGGGGGCGGAACCCGCGAACAGTTGATGTACGTTCGGCCAGTACGGCATTCCCGGACTCCGACGACATCACGACAGCATGAGGAGTACGGCAATGCGTACGAAAGGGACCGTGAAGTGGTTCAATGACGCCAAGGGGTTTGGGTTCATCACCCCCGAGGACGGTCAGAAGGACTGCTTCGTGCATCACTCCGCCATCCAGGCGGAAGGCTTCAAGTCGCTTCGCGAAGGCGAGCGCGTGGAGTTCGACGTGGTGCAGGGTAAAAAGGGTCCGGCGGCCGAGAACGTCACCGTGATCAGTGCCTGAGCGAACCGCCCGCTGAGGCTGTTTGCGACGCGCGGGGTCGTCCCTCCCGGGACGGCCCCGTTCGTTTTCGCTATCCCAACATCAACCGACGAGGGCGAATGACCGAGATCATCATTGGTGAGAACGATCGCCTGGAGTGGGCCATCAAGAGCTTCCGGCGCAAGGTGCAACGCTCCGGCGTTTTGCGTGACCTGCGCAAGAAGCGCTTTTATTTGAAGCCCAGCGAGGCGAAGCGGAAGAAGGCGCAGGCAGCGGCGCGCCGGCGGGTGCGCTCGAAACGCCGGGGTCCGCGGTGGTAAGGTCGCAGATCCCTACGCCGCTGTAGCGTGATGCGCGGTTCGCGGATTCCCCCGCGGGCCGCGGTTCCATGTCGAGGGAGGGACGGGCTACGGGCACCGCCCTCCGAGCCCGCTGCGGCGCCCGCCAGCAGCTTCCTCCCCCTTCACTTCTCCCTGGCCGCCCTCCGGCCCACGCGGTAACGTTTACGGCGAGACCAACCCCCGATCGTTTTCTTGCCGGAGAGCGTGATCATGATCCCGACCGCCATCACGACCAAGTGGCTGCGTGCTGTCGCCTTGCTGGCCGTCCTCGCCGCTCCCGGCGCGGCGCAGGAGGCGGGGCAGCAGCCGGTGTACCGCATTCCGGACCAGGCGCTCGTCGACATCGTCGACGCTCCCCTCACGCCCGCCGTGAGCGTGTCGCCGGACCACGAGTGGATCCTGGTGCAAGAGCTGCCGGCCCTTCCGGACATCGCCGAACTGGCCCAGCGCGAGCTGCGGCTGGCCGGGATGCGGATCAACCCTCAGGTGAACGGCCCGAGCCGGGCCGGCTACGTGACGGGTCTCGCGTTCCTGCGCATCGCCGATCGCACGCGCCGCCCCGTCGGCGGGCTGCCGGAGGAGCCCCGCCTCGACAACGTGACGTGGTCGCCGGATGGGCGGCGCATTGCGTTCACCCACACCGCGGACGACGGCATCGAGCTGTGGGTGGCCGACGTAGCAAGCGCGACGGCCCGGCGCCTGATCGGCGCGCGTCTGAACCTCACCGTCGCCCGCGGGCCCGAGTGGCTGGCGGACGGTGCGCTCGTGGCGACACTGGTGCCCGACGACCGAGGGGCGGAACCCGAGCCGCCGCGGGTGCCGACCGGGCCGGTGATCCAGGAGAACGTCGTCGGGACGGCACCGGCCCGCACGTACCAGGACCTTCTCGCGAACCCCCACGACGAGCATTTGTTCGAGCACTACGGCACCGCGCAGCTCGTTCGGGTGACGCCCGACGGGGCGGTCACGCCGATCGGCGCGCCCGGGCTCATCTGGGACTTCGAGCCGGCCCCCGACGGGCGGCACCTCCTGGTCGAGACGCTGCACCGGCCGTTCTCGTACGTCGTTCCCGCGTCGCGCTTCCCGCGGCGTATCGAAGTGTTGAGTCCTTCCGGGCAGCGCGAGCATTTGCTGGCGGACCTGCCGCTGCAGGAGGGTGTGCCGACGACCTTCGGCAGTGTGCCCACCGGCCCCCGCTCGGCCGGGTGGCGGGCTGACGCCCCCGCGACGCTCGCGTGGGTGGAAGCGCAGGACGGCGGCGACGCCGGGAGCCCCGCGGACGTACGGGACAAGGTCTTCACGCTCGCCGCGCCGTTCGCCGGCGAGGCCACGACGCTCGCCACGCTCGGACTGCGTTACGCCGGCGTTGCCTGGGGCACCGGCAGCACTGCTCTCGTCTACGAACGGTGGTGGCGCTCGCGTCAGGAGCGGGCCTGGCGGGTGCGCCCGGAAGCGCCGGCGGGCACACCGCAGCTGGTCTGGGATCGTTCGTACGAAGATCGCTACGGCGATCCCGGCCGGCCCGACACGCGCCGCAACGCGATGGGGCGTTGGGTCATGGTCACGGCGGACGGCGGCAACACCGTGTTCATGGTGGGGACGGGCGCGTCACCCGAAGGGAACCGCCCCTTCGTCGACCGCTACGACCTGCGCACCGGCGACTCGGAACGCCTCTTCCGCTCGGAAGCGCCGTACTACGAGCAACCGGTCCAGGTGCTGGACGACGGTGGCCAACGGGTGCTGACGCGGCGTGAAGCGGTGGACGAGCCACCGAACTACTTCGTGCGGGATCTCGCACGGCAGACCCTCACCCAGGTCACGGAGTTTCCCAATCCGACACCCCAACTCGCCGGCTTGCACAAGGAGTTGGTGCGTTACGAGCGGTCGGACGGCGTCATGCTCTCCGGCACGTTGTATCTGCCGCCGGGATACCGCCCGGGAGACGGTGCGCTCCCCATGCTCATGTGGGCGTATCCGCGGGAGTTCCGCAGCGCCGCCGCGGCGGGTCAGGTGACCGACTCGCCGTATCGGTACGACCGGCTGAGCGGGTGGTCCACCGTCATCTGGCTCATACAGGGGTACGCGGTGCTGGACGGTCCGGCGATGCCGATCATCGGCGAAGGGGAGGCCGAGCCCAACGACACGTATGTCGAGCAGCTCGTGGCGAGCGCCGAGGCTGCGGTCGACGAGGTCGTGCGGCGGGGCGTCGGCGAACGTGGGCGGATCGGGATCGGTGGGCACTCCTACGGCGCGTTCATGACCGCGAACCTGCTGGCGCACTCTGATCTGTTTGCCGCCGGGATCGCACGGAGCGGGGCGTACAACCGCTCGCTCACGCCGTTCGGCTTCCAGGCCGAGGAGCGCACCTTCTGGGAGGCGCCCGAGGTGTACTTCCGCATGTCGCCGTTCATGAACGCCGAGAAGGTGAACGAGCCGATTCTGTTGATCCACGGCGAGGCGGACAACAACTCGGGCACCTGGCCCATCCAGAGCGAGCGGTACTACGAGGCGCTCAAGGGTCTGGGGAAGACGGCGCGATTGGTGATGTTGCCGCACGAGAGCCACGGATACCGGGCGCGCGAGTCGATCCTGCACATGTTGTGGGAGATGCAGACGTGGCTGGATACGTACGTCAAGCAGGCAGCGGGGCCGGCCATTGGCGCCGAAGAGATGTGAGAGGGGAGATATGGACGGGTGAGAAGTGTGAAGTGATTGGCGACGGGGCGCGACCAGCAGTGGCAGAGCGGGTGGGACTCCCTCCGCGCGCTGCGGCGTGGCGTGGACGCGTCGGCCTCGGCTGGAGCCACCGGGGTGTGACCCGCCGGTCGCGAGCGCCGAGACCACGCCCCTTGGCGCGCTCCGGGAGCGCCATCCGCTCTGCCCGTGCGCTCAGACTCCGTCGTTCCGACTCCTTACTCCTCACTCCTTACTTCTCACTTCTCACTGACGTCTTCGATCATATCACCTATCACGGCATTGACGTCGTCCGGCCTGTCCATCTGCGGCCAATGGCTGAGGCCGGGGATGCGGACGACGCGGAGTCCTTCTACCTGGCTCTGGAGGCCCTCGGGGCCGTCGGCGTGCGGCGTGACGATTGCGATGGTAAGCCCCGCGTAGCGGCGCAGCGCACCAACGGGATCGAACGACACGACGGACTCGAGCGCGCCCACGACCGCTAGGCGGGGCGTGCGTCGCAGGTCACGCAGGACCTCTTCGCGGACTTCGGGGCGGGCGCCTTCCAGGACGTTCTCCCAATGGGCCTCTGAGGCCTCGCGATACGTCTCGGGGCCGAAGCCGTCGAGCCACGCGCGGATCTCCTGGGGTGGGGCGCCGCGCAGGTCACCGGCGGCGTCGATGAGCACGAGGCCCGCCACACGGTCCGGGTGCGCCGCGGCGTAGGCGAGCGCCACGGCGGACCCGAGGCTCTGGCCCACGAGGATGAAGCGCTCGAGCGCCAGGGAGTCGGCGACGGCGGCAACGTCGGCCGCGAAGCTGTCGACCGAGTACGCGCCGTCGTCGGCCGGCGCTGACTGGCCGTGAGCGCGGAGATCGAGCGCGACGGCCCGGCGCGTGGCGCCGAAGTGTCTCATCTGCGCGTCCCAGTGCCGCGCGGTGCCGGCGCCCGAGTGAACAAACACCACGGGCAGGTCTCCGGCGCCGGCTACGCGTACCGAAAGAGTGCCGGCGGGACCGGCGACTACCGATGTCGTGATACCGCCGGACGTATCGCCCTCGGGCATCTTGTCCCCCAGCAGGCGCATCTCGGCCGTCTGGCGGCCGCGCGCCATCTCGCCGCCCGGCATGGTGTCGAGGACTCCGTCCCGGGCGGTGGCATCCTCCATGGCATGATGGACGACCATCGTATCGGGCATCTCGGCGCGCTCCGCCAAGTCGCGCTCGGACCGGCATCCTGAGAGCGGGACACCGAGGGCCAGCGCAGTCGCCATCCATCGACGATCGATCAGATGCCGCCGAACCACGGGTACCCTTGATCCTCCCAGTAGCCGCCGGGGCGCTCGGCGGTGAACACGATCCGCGTCAGGTACTTGGTGAGCTTGTAGCCAAGCTTGTGCGGTGCGTATAGCCGCACCGGTGCTCCATGATCGGGCATCAGGTCGCGATCGTTGAAGCCGAATGCCAGAATGGTCTCCGGGTGCATGACGGACGGCATGTCCCACCCGTTGTAGTAGCCCGCGTCGAACGAGTCGAACCGTACGTAGCGCGCGTCGGCGAGCGCGCCCACCCGCTCGGCGACGGCCTTGAAGGGAACGCCCGTCCACGAGGCGATCGCCGACCAGCCCTCCACGCAATGGTGTTTCACCGTGTACGTGATGCGACCGAGGGCGCGGATCTCCTCCAGGGGAAGCGACAGCGGCGTCCGAACGAGGCCCGCGACCTGGAGACGCCAGGCGGCCGGGTCGGCGACGGTGGGCGTCATCCGGCTGATGTGGTAGGTCGGGAAGCTGCTGGACCGGTGGGATGGGTCGTACTTCGGTGACGTCCGGTCGCCGTCGAACAGGCGGGCGCTGACCCAGTCATTGAGCCTGCTGGCGGCGCTCAGCGTCGGCCGGAACGGCGGTCCGCCGTCCCACCCGCAGGCCGCGGTGACGGACGCAGCGCCGGCCGTGAGGAAGGCGCGGCGGGCTGGATCATGGCTCATTGTCGACGTACCTCCCCCGATACCGTCCCGTCAGCATGGCGCGGAGCGATGCCGGATCCGCCACGAACACGAGGATGACGTGCATGATGGCGAACGCGACGAACGCCCAGACCGCCCAGAAATGCCAGTACCGCGCCAGCTGGAACCCCCCGAACGCCGCGGTGAGCCACGAGAGCTGTACCGGCTTCCAGATCGCGACGCCGGTGACCACGGAGAGGGCGCCCAGCACCATGACGCCCGTATAGGCTCCCTTTTGGAGCGCGTTGTGCTTCCCCTGTGGCGGATGGTCCTTGCGGAGGCGCAGGTAATACTTCGCCATCTCCACGGCGGGCTTTACGTCCTTCGGGCGGAACACGAGCTTCCTCCACTCGCGTGAGAACCCCAGGTAGACGACGTAAAGAAGTCCCGCGCCCACGAGCGGCCACATGAGGAAGAAATGCCAGTTGAGCCCGCCCGCGAGCCAGCCGCCCAACCGCACCAGCTCGGGAAACGCCGTGTCTTCGAAGACGTTGGGGTAGCGTGGTCCGCCCCGGTCGCCGAACCGCGGATACGCGCGATAGATCTGGAGCCCGCTCGCGATCATGCCGAAAATGAGGACGAATGCGGACCAGTGCGTGAGCCGCACGATCCAGTGGTGGCGCGGCGCGGTCGTGGACGCGGCGGTGGGCTTCGCGGGTGTGCCGGCCATGGTGTCTCTAATGGCGCCGGCGGCTTTCGCCGCCGGCGCTCATTTGTGGTGGATGTCGATGCCGCCGGGCTACTCCGGTTGCGGTCTGGCGAAATCACCCGCCCGCACCACGACCAACTTTTGCGGGTCGATGTGACGGCGCATGGCGGTGAGGATCTGCTGGCCCGTCAGCGCCCGGATCGCTTCCTCGAACTCGGCGTCCCACTGGAGGGTGCGGTCGAAGTACAATCCGTTCGCCAGCTGGCTCGCGAGCGACTGATCCTGTGCCCGGTTGATCTGCCGCCGCTCGAGGTACCCTTCTTTGGCGTTCTCGATCTCCTCCGCCGTGAACCCGTCGGCGAGGGCTTTGGCGATCTCCTCGCGCATGGCGGCTTCTACCTTGTCGACGTTCTCCGGCGCGAAGATGGCGAAGGCCCCGAAGGTGCCATTCCTATCCACCGGGTGGGCGCCCACGAAGGAACTGACGCCGTAGGAGAGTCCCTCTTGCTGCCGGATCCGATTGGCGAGCCGCGAGGCCAGTGGGGCGCCGCCGAGCATGTAGTTGCCCAGCGTCATCGCCGCCCAGTCGGGGTCGTCTTCGTTCAACTCGATCGGATGACCGGCCAACAGGATAGCGTTGGACTTGTCGGGTGTCTCGATCCGGATGGTCTGGGGCTCGACCGGGCGGTACGGCGCCGCGTCGCGCTCGAACGCGACCTCGGCCTTCCAGTCGCCGAATACCTCCCGCAGGATCGGCTCGATCTCCGCACGCTCGAAGTCTCCCACGATCGCCAGGGTGCCGGCGTCCGCGCCGACGAACTCCTCGTAGAACGCTTTGGCCTCCTCGAGGGTGGCGGTTTCGATCCTGACGCGGTCCTCCTCGAGGGTTGGCGTGTAGCGGTAGTGATCCTGCGGCCAGGGATCGAGGTGACGGTTGAACGCGCGGAACGCCCGCGGCTGCGGCTCCGACAGCTGCCGCTCGATCGCCGCCAGGCGCTCCTCCTTGAGGAGCTCCCATTCCTTGGGATCGAACGCTGGCTGATGCAATACCTCACCGACGAGGCGGAGCACGGCGGGGAGGTTCTCGCTGGTGGTCTCGATCCGGCCACCGGCGTTGCGGGCGCCCCCAAACACGTTCACCTGCGCCTTGAGCCGGTTGAACTCATCCTCGAGCTGCTCCCGGGTGTGCTCGGTCGTGCCGCGCATGAGCATGCTCACAGCCAGATCACCCACTGTGGCGCGCCCCATCAGGCTCTGCTCCGTTCCGGAACGCATGGCGAGGTTCACGACGACCGTCTGTCCGCGGTTCTCCTTGGGCATGAAGGCATATTCGAACCCGCTCGGCAGCTCGCTCCGGACCGTGCGCGCCTCGACGTTCGACGGCGTGGGGTCGAACGCTTCGCCGGCGGCGACGTCCTCTCCACCCGTGTAGTCCGCCACCATCGCGGTGACGTCGGGGGGCGCCGGAATCTCGGCCCGGAGCGGCAGCTCGGCGACCGGAAAGAACCGGCCGACGGTGCGGTTAGACGGCTTGAGGTACGCGTCCGCCACCCGGCCCACGTCCGCGGGCGTCACGTCCCGCAGCCGGTCCCGGTGGATGAAGAACAGGCGCCAGTCTCCCATTGACGACCACTCGCTCAGTGAGAGCGCGATGCGGCGGCTCTCGCGGAACGCGAGGTCGATGTTCTTGAGCAACTCGTTCTTGGCGCGCTCGACCTCTTCCTCGGTGGGCGGCTGCGTGGCGACGCCCTCGATGGTGGACATCATGGTTTCGGTGGCGGCGGCGAGGTCGCCCTGCGTGCGCACCTCGGCGAACGCGACCAGCGCACCGGGCTCGCGCAGCTGCCAGTCGATGGCGCCGACGTTCGCGGCCTGGCCCGTCTCCACCAGGGCCTTGTACAGCCGGCCCGACGGCTCGTTGCCGAGGATGTGGGAGAGCACGTCCACCGCCGGGTAGTCCTCGTGCGGGCCGGCGGGCACGTGATAGATGATCATGGCGTACTGCGTGTCGCCGACCCGCCGGAGGGTGACGGTGCGCTCACCGTCCTGCGTGGGCTCGGCGGTGTAGGTGTCATAGAGCGTGTTGGCGCCGGCGCGATCGGGCCGCGGGATGGCGCCAAACTTCTCCGTGATGAGCCGCAGCGCCGCCCCCTCATCGAACCGCCCCGCCACGACGAGCAACGCGTTGTCCGGCTGATAGTACTTCCGGTAAAACGCCTGGAGCCGCTCGATCGGGACGTGCTCGATGTCGGCGCGGGCGCCGATGGTTGAATTGCCGTAGTTGTGCCACTGGAAGGCGGTCGACATCGTGCGCTTGAGCAGGACGCCGAAGGGGCTGTTCTCGCCCGCCTCCCATTCGTTCCGCACCACGGTCATCTCCGACTGGAGGTCCTCGCCGGAAACGAAGCTGTTCACCATCCGGTCGGCCTCGAGATCGAGCGCCCACGCCAGGTTGTCCTCGGTGGGCGGGAAGGTCTCAAAGTAGTTCGTGCGGTCGAACCACGTCGTGCCGTTCCACACGACGCCGCGGTCCGAGAACTCCTGCGGGATGTCCTCATGGCCCGGCGTGCCCTTGAACACCATGTGCTCGAGAAGGTGCGCCATGCCGGTCTCGCCGTACCCCTCGTGCCGTGAACCGACGAAATAGGTCACGTTCACCGTGGTCTGCTGTTTGCTCTGGTCCGGGAAGAGGAGGACCTTGAGGCCGTTGTCGAGGGTGTACTCCGTGATGCCTTCTACGGTGGGACCTTCGGTGATCCCTTCGGGCACCGCGTGCTGCTGCGCGGCGACCGGCGCGGTTACCAACGTCGCGAGCGCGAGCGCAACGACGGCCCGCGGGGTGAAGGTGCCTGGCGCCGACCTGGTGTATTGCATGGGATTCACCTGCCTGCTGAGGGTAACACGATGCGATACTCGATGCCGTACGGCACGGAGCGAGACGTGTCCACGCGGGGATCGTGGTGCTGCGGGGGCCATCGGACCTTTCCCATACGCCATACGCGAACGACTACGAAACGGGGAGCCGACATAGCGAAGCGCCGCGGCGACTTCGGTGCCCGCCGGGACTCGATGTCCTGGGGGTTCTGAAAGATCCCCCTCCGATGCGGCGAGGTCAAATCGCGCCGCGCGCCGCCCAGGCGTCTCCGATCAGCCCTGGGGGGCTCTGATGCAGGCGGAAGAGGTGGGTGGGATGGTACCGGTCTCGATCTCGACGAGCTGTCGGTCGTGCATCGCCTGTACCCCACGCCATCATCGTCGCCCGCGTCCGCGGATCGCATGAGCTCGCCCGCGAGGTCGCGGGCGAGCTGCGAGATGGGGTTGTGCGGCCCGCGCGCCGGTTCGGTTCTCACAGGGCTAGCCCATCCGCGTGTCGTGCAAAACGGAGGCCCTGCGCGGCGGTGGCGGGCCAGCGGGACTAGCTCACGTCGAACGAATAGACCATCCCGTGCGCGAAATGCGGCGCGCCGTCGGCGCGATCGGGTGCGAGGCAGGCGAACGCGTAGCTGCCGGGCTCGAGGGCCTGTAAAAACTGCTCGATCGACGCTCCGGGATCGAGGCGCACCAACTCGACGTCGTGAACCTGGGGCCCCTCGTTGGTCACCTGGACGATGTGGGTGCCGGCCGTCAGCGGCTTGCGAAAGCTGAACGCGTAGTCAACGGAGGACCAGTTGCGCCGTTGCAGGAGGCGCGGGTGCGGGGGAATCGCTCGGCGTGACGGTGATGCTCGTGGCCATCCCCTTCTGGAAGTGGGACTTGCCCGTCGGCGGATGGGACGTAGCAGATCAGGATGTACTCCCGGCGTTCCCGGCAGCACGTTCGACGCCACCGCGGTGCTCGAACCGGGGCCGGTGCCCGGACCGCCCATGTAGGTGAGGAATGCCGGGTGCTCCCTGAAGCAGCGGGTCGTTCCTGTCGGCGTAGAACCGCAGCACGTCGTCCAGGGTTCGTCCGCTGTCGAGCCGCGCCAGCACGGCGTGGTGCATTTCCTGACCTTCGTTCAGCAGTCGCAGGGTGACGGCGCCGGCGGAAATCTCGGCGGGCCCGTGAAGGCGTAGTCGCTCGCGGTGTACGTGATCACGACGGGAGGAGCAGCCTCTTGGGCGGCTTCCCTGCTCGTGCTGCATGCGGCGAGAGCGACGATTCCCGTCACCATGGCGGCGGCGCATACGGTTGGCTTCACGATCCGTGGTCCTTCAGTGGCGGTCGATTGAAGTACCCCGAACGCCTCGTGGGCCGTCGGGTGTGACGAGCGGCTCGACGCCTCGCGGGCGCGACGGCGGCGCGAGGGTCGAGCACGGCTCTAAAGATGCTGCCGGGGCACACAAGTGGGAAAGGGAGCGGGCGCTGGTCGCGACACCAGAAGGCGCCCCCGCCGGCGGCGCCGGGCTGGAAGCCGGGTCGCGCGTTACCTGCGGCTCCCCGCTCGTGTCATGTGCATGCACCCTCGACCGTCCACGGCGATGGCGAGCGTCCGGGGCGCGCTGGTTCCCGAGGTCGATTTGCCGCTCCGGCGAGCACCCACGTACACGGAGAAGCGATGACGAGCGTCATGGTGCAGAGCCCGATCGCGGTCAAAAGGCTGGCACGTTGGCGGTGCCGCGGCGTCCTGTACGAGACGCACATGGCCCGGCTGGCCGGGGGTGCGACCGGCATCATGGTGAGCGCCCTTGGGCCCGGCCGGCGGCACCGATTCGGCCTCGTCCCGGACGACCTCCAGACGATTCACCTTACGGAAGGGTGGACGGCGAGCGAGGCGGAGCTGACGGCGGTGGCCGAAGCGTTCTTGGGAGCCCACTCCGACCGCGCCGCGGCCGGCCCAATGTCCTGACGGGCTCCCCGCCCGCCTACCTGTCCCGTCGACGCGGCCGCCGCACCGGCGCCTCGAGAGTGGCGCGTGCGGCGAAAGAAACATCCTCACCTTTCAGCGGCTTGGCGTGGCCGTCGCGCGACCAACCGTTCTGCGGGAACCACCGTCCCCACGAGCAACGCTGCCGCCGCCGACGAATTAACCGCCCCCGAGGGCGAGCAGGACACGTCCCTCATGGTGCGTCCCCGCCGGGACGGGGTGCAGCAGCCGCCAACTCGGCTCGTAGTCCAGGCCCGACGCGTGGGCATCTTCCCGCTGGCGGTCGGAGCCCGTACCATGCGCGGTTGAGGGACGGTGCCGGTGGCGAAGCGCCTGGGAGCGATCTCGACCGCCGGCGCAAGCGGCTACCGTCGCCGTCCTGCTGACCCCGACGTACGGCGCGGGCACTCGACCAGGTTCATCTGCATCGAACAGACCACGGCACGCACATGACCACGCGCGCAACCGTGCAACGCCGCGCGGCTCGAGCGATCCGGCGTGCGGCCCGGATGGGGCGGCAGGGACTCGAAGCGTTGCTCATTCCATGCGCGAACTCGCTGGCGCGCGTCAATCGCGAGCCGATCTTCATACTTGGCAACCAGAAGTCAGGCACATCGGCCATCTGCTCGCTGCTCGCGATGAGTACCGGCCTGGCCGTATCCGTCGACCTGAGGCGGGAAACCGGCAGGCAGTTCTACCTACGGATCGTCAACGGCGACGTCCCCTTCTCGAAGCTCATCGACAGGAACCGATGGAGTTTTTCCAGGGACATCGTCAAGGAACCCAACCTCACGCTCTTCTACCGCGATCTCCGCAGCCACTTTCCTGCGGCGAAGTACGTGATGATCGTGCGCGACCCGCGGGACAACATCCGCAGCATTCTCAACCGGGTCAACGTGCCGGGTAATCTGGACGAGCTCGGTACCAGCGAGGATTACGACATCGACCCGGGATTCGCGCTCGTGCTGGGCCCGTACTGGCCGGACATCAGGACGTGGCCACACTACATCGAGCAGCTCGCGGAGCGATGGAACTACTGCTGCGACGTGTATCTAGGACATCGGAACGACATGATTCTCGTGCGCTATGAAGATTTCGACGCCGACAAGGAACAGACCATTCTTCGCTTGGCGCGAACCCTGAACCTGTCGCCCAGATACGAGATCAAGGACAAGGTCAACCTGCCGTTTCAGCCCAAGGGGCAACGGACCGTGCCGTGGAGCGTCTTCTATGGTGAGGAGAACCTGGCGCGCATCGAGCGCGTCTGTGGTTCTCGGATGGCGTCCCTGGGATACGCCTGATGTCCCCTCCAGCCTCCGTGCGGCCGCGTTAGGCCGTACCAGCGATTCGTTGGCGCTGGGCGACCGCGACGTCGGCGCGCAGCGAGCTCTCCCTCCTTCTCCACCGACACTACCACGGCGCCCGCGCCCTGAGGACGGGCGCGGGCGACGGAGAAGCATCGTTACCGTTGAGTGGCTTAGAATCCGGACGCCGAAAGCTCTACGTCCGCGTTCCGCCAGGCGCTACGGAACTCGTCCATGGCGTGCTTTGCCTCCTCGTCGCGGCCCTGTGCCTCGAGCGCCTTGGCGAGGCCGTAGAGCGACCAACCGTTACGCCGGAAGCGGTCGAGGTCTTCGCGGTACACGGCCTCCGCTGCTTCGGGACGACCCGCGGCGAGCAATGCCGCACCGAGTTCATGGCGAACCGGCACCGACCACTCGGGCGGCTCGCCGTAGACCAGTTCGTCCTCCAACCGCGCCGCCTCCCGCAGGTGCCCGATCGCGGGCTCGATCTCGCCACGGGCCACCGCGATGTTCCCGGCGAGGACCTCCGCGGCGATGCGCAGGACCGCCGTCGCCTTATTGAACTCGAGCGTGACGCCCTGGAGCGCCGGGTCCTCGATCGCCGCCCGCACGTGCGCCAGCTCGGCCTCCGCCCCTGGCACGTCGTCGCGCGCTGCGAGCGCGCGGCCTCGGGAGTAGTGCCACAGCGCCCGGGCGTGGGGTAGGGCCTCGGCCGGCGCAGGCGTCCGCAGGATCTCCTCCCAGCGCCCGAACCGGATCCGCATCTGCAACGGCCGGGTCAGGAATTGCTGCAGGAAGGTCATGCCCGGCTCCTGGAGCATATCGGCGGGCACGAGTGACGCGACGCGGTCGGCGGCCTCGATGGCCTGCCGGCTCCGGCCCGCCATGGATGCCGCGAACGCCATGAAGTCGTAGTTGTGGGGGTAGTATCCCGCCGTGTAGACCCCCACGCCGGGACGTCGGTCCTGGATCCACGTCTCGTCGGCGTGGACCGCGTGCTCGTTCGCGCGGATCGCGTCCACGTAGCGCCCCACGCGGATGTAGATGTGTCCGGGCATGTGGACCAGGTGGCCCGCGCCGGGCATCAGGGTGGCGAGCCGCTCCGCGCAGGACACCGCCCGCTCCGGGTACGCCGCTTCCACTGCGTGGATGTAGAAATGGCAAGCCCCGGGATGATCCGGATTCCGCTCGATCACCGAAGTGACACGCCCGAGCAGCGTCTCCGTTCCCTGCCGCGGTTGCTTGTCGTTCGTCCAGTAGTCCCACGGCGACAGCAACATCAGCGCCTCGGCGTGGAGCACCTGCGCCTCGGGATCATCCGGGTACCGCGATGCAACCTGGTTCATCGCGCTCGCATACGTCGAGTCGAGGGCTTTCCGGTGCGCCATGGGGTCGGATCCGTAGCGCGCCGCCATGGCCTGGATGAGAGCTTGGCCGCCGGGTGACGCATGGTCGATCAATTGCAGTGCCCGCCGCGCGGCTTCGTAAGCGGCCGCGCCGCTGGCCGAGTCCATGGCGCCGTTGATGTTGGGGCCCAACGCCCACGCGATGCCCCAGTAGCACATCGCGCAGGCGGGGTCCAGCTCGGCCGCCTGGCGGTATGATGCGATCGCCTCGGCATGGTTGAACGCATAACTCAGCCGCAAGCCCTGATCGAAGTAGCGTTGGGCCAGCGGAACATCCGTCGCGATCTCGCGGTGGAGCGAGCCGAGGTTGTCGTACAGCGGCACGTCGGCCGTTTGGGAAGAATGATGGCCGGCGTGCCCGTGCTCCTGGGCGGATGCGACCGCGCAGGCGGCGACCGTCAGGAAGAGCGGTGTCAGGATTCTCATCGTACCTGCCGTTTTGTCTGATCCAAAGAGGGAGCGAGCCTCGTACGCTCTCGAGGTGCCGGTGGTGGTCGGTCACCCTTTATGTACGCAAGAACCGGCCTGAAGGGGTCACCACGGGGGTGAGCGGCGAGGCCGGCACTCGAGCCGTCGCGGAGGTGAGCGCGCGCAAGTCCATCCGTGTGCGAGAGTTGGGTGAAATCGCCCGGTCGGTCGGCGCCGCGCAGGCGAGGGCGGTCGATTCGGGAAGCCGACTGGGAAGTATGGCGGCGGGCCACGCGCTTGCCGTCGCGCTCGCGGTGGCGGTTGCGCTGACGGTGGGGCGGGCAATCCCGCCGTCGCTCGTGCGGTGGCTGGTGGCGGTCTGTCTGGTGACTGTCGGCGTCCACCGACTAGTGCGGATGCGCCACCCGCGCTACGGCGGCATGTCGATGAACGGCTGGCACCTCACGATCTGGTCGTTGCTCATGGCCTCCGTCCATGGCGCCGGATTGATGGTGGTGCCGTTCGTCCTCGGCGAGCCACCGGTGACCGGAACCCACACGCATCACGCCGTCGCGCAGGGCGCGTCGGTCCTTCCGCTCGGAAGCGCCGAGCTCGCCGGACTCGACGCCGCCATGATCCACACCGCGGGTTATCTGCTCGTCACGGGTCTCGTCGCGGTGCTGGTGTACGAGAAGCTGGGGCTCCGACTGCTGCGCACCGCGTGGGTGAACCTGGACCTCGTGTGGTCGGGAGTGTTGATCGCGACGGCGGTGGCCTTGGTCATTTGGTGAGAGACGTGGAAACGTAAGAAGTGAAGATGTGAGAAGTAAGACGTAAGAAGGTGGGGGCTATGGTGAGGTGGTGAGCCTGGCGTCGGCACGGCGGGTTTCGCGCGCGGTGGGACCGAGGTGGGCGCGGATGGTGGCCGCCCCCTCCTCGAGGAGGGCGCGCGCTTCGTCCGGCCGGCCTTGCGCGCGCAGGGAGGCGCCGAGCAGGCTGCGCGCCTCGCCGTACCACCAGTGCGTAGCGGGAAGCGCCTCGAGTTGCCCCATGGCGTCGCGCAGACGTTGCTCCGCGCGCGCGGCGTCCCCGACGGCGAGATCGGCCTCGCCCAGGAGCGTCAGGGTGCGCCCGATCCGTGGGTGGGGCGACGCGCGCGAGTGACGCTCGCCTTCCAGCACCGCTTCGAGCAGGGTCGCCGCTTCCCGCGGCGCCCCCCGCTCCAGGAGGACGGCGGCTCGGTCCCGTTGCACGTCGAGCGTGTAGCGATGGTCCTCGCGTAGCTGCTCCGTGGCGATCTCGAGGGCTTCGTCCAGCATCTGCGCGGCGCGCTCGATGCTCCCCCGCCGCCAGGCGACGCGCGCGAGCCCTCGGAGGACGAGCAGGCTCCCGACGCCCCGCCCACCACCGCCCCGCTCGGTCAGCGCCAGCGCTTCGCCGTAACGCTCCTCGGCCGCTCGTGTGCGCCCGCTCTCGATGAGGGGCTCGGCGGACTGGAGGGTCGTGAACAGGAGATCCGCGGTGTTGCCGTCGGCGTGCGAGCGCTTGACCGCGAGCGCCGTGTCGTACGCGGCGTTGGCCTCCGCGTAGCGACCGAGGGCCGTGAGCACGCCCGCCCGCACGAGACGCAGCGAGACGGTGGTGTGGTGATCGTGGCCCAGGGTCCGGTTGGCCCGATCGAGCACGTCGCGGAGCATGCGTTCCGCCTCGGCGAATCGGCCGAGCCGGCCGGTCGCATTGCCGAACTGGATGAAGGCCTCCAGCACGGCGGGGTGCTCCGGCCCGTACAACGCGGTACGCATCGTCACCGCCGAGCGCAAGAGCGGCGCCGCTTCCTCGTAGTCCTCCCGGAGGAGGCGGAGCATTCCGATGTTGAGCAGGGCGGTGGCCGCGGCGGGGTGCGGCCGGCCGCGGCTGGTGTCGAAGCGCGCGAGCGTCGCGCGAAACAACTCGACCGCCGCTTCGAGACTGTCCTGATCATGGTACGCCGCCGCGAGCCCGAACCGGGTAGAGGCGACCGCGGGATCGTCTTCACCAAGCAGGGCCGTCTGTGTCTCCAGCGCACGGCGGAACAGCGCCGCTGCGTCGTCGTGACGTCCCAGGTCCCGAAGCAGCCACGCGAGATCCGACTGAGTCCGGGCGAGCACCGTGTCCGGCGCGGCGAGCAGGCCCGAGCGAACCTCGATAGACCGCCGGAAGTAGGAGACCGCCTCCTCGCGCCGTCCCCGCGCCGCGGCCAACCGTCCGACTTGATCGAGGCTCCGCGAGGTTTCGATGCTCGCCGGGCCGGTGACCTCCTGGTTCAACGTCAGGGCGCGGCGCGCCAGGCGCTCCGCCCGGTCGAGCAGGCCGATATTGGCGTACACGCTCGCCACTTCGGCCAGCATGGCCGCCTGCAAGTCCGGGCGGTCGGCCAGCTCGCGCTCGATGCGGCGCGTCCCCTCGTCGAGGAGCTGCCGTGCCGTCACCGTGTCGCCGAGCGTTTCGGCGGGATCGGAGAGGCGGAAGAGGTCCACCATGAGATCGGTCACCAGCGCCGCCTTCTCGGCCTCGGATTCCGCCCGGTCCCGCTGCGCCGAGGCGATCGCGGCCTGACGCATAGCGCGGCGGGCCTGCCACGCGGTGCCCACCAGCCCGGCGAGGGTGGTAACGGCGATGATCGCGGCGGTGGCCACCCCGACGCGGTGGCGCCGGACGAACTTCGAGGCGCGGTACGCAAAGCTGTCCGGCCGCGCGCGTACGGGATGGCCGTCGAGATAGCGTTGCAGGTCGTTCGTCAGCTCGCGCGCGGAGGCGTAGCGACGCTCGGGTTCCTTGCTGAGGGCCTTGAGCACGATCCTATCGAGGTCGCCCCGCAGCGCGGACCGCAGGTGGGTGGGGGCGCGGGCACTCGGCGGATCAGCCGGAACGTCGCACACCACTCGCTCGACCTCCGCGGGCGACAACGAGTCCACGTCGTACGGCCGATAGCCGGCGAGCAGCTCGTACAGCAGGATCCCCAGCGCGTAGACGTCGGTGAGGATGCTCACTGCTCGCCCGCGCACCTGTTCCGGGCTGGCGTACGCGGGCGTGATCCACGCGGCCGTGCGGGTGGCCCCATCACCGGCTTCGGACGGATCGAGCGGTTTCGCGATGCCGAAGTCCAGTAGCTTGGGGCGGCCGTCGGCGGTGACCAGAATGTTGCCGGGCTTCAGGTCTCGATGGACGACGAGCTGCTGGTGCGCGTAGTGGACCGCGTCGCACACCTCCGTGAAGAGCCGGATCCGCGCTGCGGTGTCGAGACGCCGGCTCTCGCAATAGTCGAGCAGCGTGGCCCCTTCGACGTACTCCATGGCGTAGTACGGCTGTCCGTCGGACGTCGTCCCTCCGTCGATCAGGCGCGCAATCCCGGGATGCTCGAGGCGCGCGAGGATGCGGCGCTCGGTCTCCAGCCGCTCCGCGAGGTGCGGGTCGGCGAATCCGGCGCGAATGAGCTTGAGGGCCACGCGCTGCGTGAAACCCGTGCCCTCGCGCTCGGCGAGATACACGGATCCCATCCCGCCCTGCCCGAGGGGGTGGAGGATACGGTACGGGCCGATCCCCGCGGGCAGGGCGCCCGGCATCCCGAGATCATCCAGAATGGCAATGGGGCCGTCTCGCTCGTGGGACCGAACGAGGGACTCCACTTCGGTGAGGAGCTCGCGGTCGTCGGCGCACACCTCGCCGAGAAAGGCGCGCCGCTCGTGTTCGGGACGGTCCAGCACGTCGAGGAATACGGCCTGTATCCGAGCCCACCGATCGGCGTCCCGCGGGTGCTCACTCACGCGACAACTCCCGGTTGAGCCAGGCCCGCGCCGCCGTCCACTCCCGCTTCACGGTCGCCGGCGAAACGCCGACTGCCTCGGCGGTTTCCTCCACCCCCATGCCCGCAAAAAACCGGCACTCCACGACCCGCGCCTGCCGCTCGCTCAACGCTTCGAGCCGCGTCAGCGCCTCGTCCAGCTCCACCACGTCTCCCGGCCGGGTCTGCGCGGCGAGCACGACGTTCTCCAGCGGCACCGGGTCCGAGCCGCCGCCCCGCTTCTCCGCCTTTCTCATCCGGGCGTAACTGATGAGGATGCGGCGCATCTCGGTGGCGCAGGCGCCGAAGAAATGGGCGCGGCCCTGCCAACTCACGCGGTCGAGTTGCACCAGCTTGAGGTAGGCTTCGTGGACGAGTGCCGTGGGCGTGAGCGTGTGATCGGGTCGCTCCCGCCGCAGCTCCCGCCGGGCGAGCGAGCGAAGATGGTCGTAGACGAGGGGTAGCACCCGGTCCAGCGCCGCGCGGTCGCCGGCGGAATGGGCCAAGAGCGCCTGGGTGACGTCGGATCCTGGGGCCATGTGTGGGGCTCGAATAATAACCTCGCCACGGGCAGCCGGGACCGAGTGGTCCCGCAACGCTCCACTCAGCGATCGTGGCGCCCGCTCGGGCATCGAAATCACCCGTTCACCCCTGGGGCGCTGGCACCGGGGTCCGCTTCCCCGCAAGGTTTCATGTCGAGGGAACGTCACATGACGCTCGATTCGCGTTCAACGACATACGCAGCGTTCGACGCCCCGGTCGAATCCGCAGATGTGGAGGGGTGCGCTCCGGCGGGACCACGCCAGGCAGCTGTCGGCGCGCGGGCAGATGCGGATATCGACCGGGCGGCCTACATGGACACCGTGAACCGCTGGTTCGTGGCGGCCATGCTGGGCACGCGGACGCGCCCGTCGGGGCGCCGTCCCGCCCGCGGCTGAACAGCCGGGTCCGGGGCGGAACCACCGGGCCTCCTAGCGGGTTCCCTCGGGCCGTCCCGGCCGTAGAATCTCCAAGGTCAACATGCACGCGTCTTCGACACCCACGGTGCGGCTGTCCAGCCTCGGCCGCCGGTTCTGGCTGCTCTACCTTGCAGGGTGGGCGCCTTACATCGGCCTGTACGTGTCCGCCCTACTGTTCAGCGACGAGCTGCCCGCCCGCACCGGCATCGTGGCGGGCATCAACAGCGCGCTGCCCGCCGCCGTCTTCGGCGTCGGTGTGATCGCGGTATGTCTTCGGGTGCCGTGGCGGCCGGGCGGGCTGGGCCGATTTGTCAGAGTCCACGTTACAGCGGCGATCCTGTACGCGACGGTGTGCGCGTCGTTCACGTGTTTGCTGTTCTACGCCACCTGGTCGTTTTTCACGCAGCACATCCCCGAAAAGTCGCACGCCTTGAGCATCGCGCCCTGGCAGTTCTTCATGGGACTGCTGATCTACACCATCCTCGCGAGCCTGATGTACGCGTTCCAGAGCACGGCGCGGCTGCGGGAAGAGGAACACCGGGCGACACGCGCGGAGGCCCTCAAGGCGAAAGCCGAGCTGCGGGCGCTGCGGGCGCAGCTGAACCCGCATTTCCTGTTCAACACGCTCCATACCCTGATCGCGCTGGTCCGCCACGACCCCGACGCCGCCGAGGACGCCATTGAGCAGTTCGGCGACCTGCTGCGATACGCGTCCCGCATTCACCAGGACACGCGTGACGAAGTCACCCTGGGCGAGGAGTGGGAGTTCGTGGAGAACTACCTGGCGCTGGAGTCGCTCCGGGTCGGCGACCGGCTGCGGGTGCACGCACACCTGGACGACGATGCCAAGGAGTGCTTCGTGCCGGCGTTCTGCCTGCAGCCGCTCGTGGAGAACGCGGTGCGGCACGGCATCGCGCCGCGCGCGGGCGGCGGGACCATCCGGATCACCGCCGCCATCCTGGAGGGTGGCCTGCGGCTCGAGGTTCTGGACGACGGGCTCGGTGCCGATCCGGAAGCGGTGGCCGGAAACGGGCGCCAGGGGCTCCGGCTCGTGCGGCAGCGGCTCGAAGCGCTGTATCGGGAGCGGGCCCGGTTCACGGTCGTGACGGCGCCTGGCAAGGGGTTCGCGGTACGGATGGATCTGCCGGCCCAGCGCCACTACTCGAGCAAGGGCGGCCGCACGTGGTCCGGTGCCTGATCGCCGAAGACGAGCCGCTCGCCCGACGCACGCTCCGGGAGCTGGCCGGCGAGGTCGAATGGCTCGACATCGTCGGTGAGGCCGAAGACGGGCGCGAGGCGCTCCGCATGATCAACAAGCTGGAGCCCGACCTCGTTTTTCTCGACGTACAGATGCCCGAGTTGAGCGGGCTCGAGGTGTTGGAGCGCGTTGAGCACGTCCCGGCCGTCGTGTTCACGACCGCGTTCGACAAGTATGCCGTGGCGGCGTTCGAGCTCGAAGCTGTCGACTACCTCGTCAAGCCGTTCGGGCGAAAGCGGTTTCGCGAGACGCTCGAGCGGGTGCACCGCCGGCTTCACCCGCCGGACCGCCCGGCCGTGGATGCCGGGACGTATCACCCGGCGGCCGGAGCGGATACCCTCCGACGGCTCTTCGCCCGCCGCGGCAATACGATTGTGCCGTTCGCGGTGGACAGCGTCATTCGTTTCGAGGCCGGCCAGAGCTACGTGGCCGCTCACACCGGGACCGGCAAGTTCCTGCTCGGCATCTCGCTCACCGACCTGGAGCAGCGGCTCGACGCCGAGCGCTTCCGCCGAGTCCATCGCGCGCATATCGTGAACCTCGACTTCGTGGCCGCCATCGAGCCGTACGATGACCGGAGGGTTGTGGTCCGCATGCGCGACGGTTCTGCGGTGGTTGCCAGCCGGTCCGGGTCGCAGGCGTTACGGGGGCTGGCGATCTAACGGCTCGCGTCGGAACGATCCCGTCGCGACGCCCCGTTGAGGACTCTCGGCACTCCCATTACACTCCGTTCCGTCCGGCGGCGGGCTCCGGACCGCGAATTCCCACCTGCGCGCCCAACGCGTGGAGCCGCCGTCACCCCTCGTCTCACGACAGCGCCCGAACCAGGGGCATGCTTCTTCCGTAACAGTTGAGCGCCGGGCGCCGCCCGGCCTCAGCCGTTGGCGATAGGGGTTCGTAATTCATTGTTACATCGATATTTAGACGTCTAATGCCGGTGTAGATGGCGTACCTCAGCGAACGCACATTTGAAGGGAATCCTCGCTCCATTCGGGAGTGGGGCGCCTGGTGGAAGGACCGCTTCCGCGAGTTCATTCGCACGCCGGAAGCGGTGCTGATCGACGCGGCCGCCGGCGGCGAACTGCTGGTTGCCCAGGTGCGACTGGCCGTGACGATCCTGATCCTGGCGATCCCGGTGACGCAGGTCGTGGCCACGCCGCTCCATTCCGAGACCATCATCGGCCTGTCGGCTGCGGGTGTCGCCTTTGCGGCGGCGCTGATCGCGTACCGGATTGCCCGAAGCACGCTGTACCGCCCCGCCATCGGGTTCGTCACGAGCGCGCTCGACGTCACGCTCGTGTCCATGGCGCTGGCGAGCTTCCTCCTGATCGATCAGCCGCACACCGTGGTGAACAGCAAGGTCGTGTTCGAGGCGTATTTCCTGTCGCTCTCGGCGACCGTCCTGCGATTCGATCCGCGGATCGCGGCGGTGGCGGGGCTGGTGGCGGTGCTGCAATACCTGGGGCTGGTTGCGTACACGGCGAACACCTGGGACTTGAACAGCCCGTCGTATGCACCGTATCCGTACGGCATGTTCAGCTGGTCGGCTCAGTACGGGCGGCTGGTGCTCCTCGCGTGCGCGGGGATCGTGGTCACGGCCGTGACGCTACGGGCGCGCGGCCTGCAGTGGCTCTCGGCTCGAGACCGGCTGACCGGTCTACTCAACCGCAGCGTTTTCGACAACCTGCTCTCCGACGCCGAGCACCGGGCTCGGCGCGGTGGGTACACCTTGTCGATCCTGCTGTTGGGGATCGACGGTTTCCGGGCGTTCAATCAGCGGTACGGGTTCGCGGCAGGCGACGCCGCGCTGCGCGTGCTGGCCGCCGGCGTCCGCCAGGGGGTGCGGCAGGGGGAGCTGGTGGCGCGCTACGGGAGTGACGTGATCGCGGTCCTGCTGCCCGACGTCCCGGTGGAGGTGGCCATGGAGCGCGCCCGCGACATCCGCAACGCGCTAGCCGGGACGCCGGTGCGGCGGGTGGCCGGAGAGATGGTGTCGCTCAATCTCAGCGCCGGGCTCGCCGTCTCCACGGCGGACGGGCGCGATTTGCGCGTCGTGCTCGACGTCGCCGAGGCCCGCCTCAAGGCCGCGAAGCAAGGTGGGGGAAATCGAATGGTGGGGCTGTCGTCGATGGAAGTGGAAGGCGCAACAGAGTAACCACCCCGCCCCGGTCACCGTCCGGCATCTCCCGCGATCAGCCGCCGGTACGTGGGATCGTCCGCCAACAGCGACAGCTCGTGGTTGGCGGAGGCGTGGAGCCAGGGAAAGCTGCCCACGCCCTGGCGGAGCGCCTCGCTGAGCAGCGACACCGCGAGCTCATGGTCGCCGGCGATCGCGGCGAGGCGCGCGCGAAACGCCGTGTGGCGGCCACGGTCGTGTGCGAGGGGCGGGCCCAGCCGCCGTCGCGCGGCGGCGCTTTCGCCAGCCCGGGCGAGGACGAGCGCCGCGAGCCCGCGAAACTCCTGGTCGTCGGGAAAGTCATCCGCCAGAGAAACGAAGTACGGCGCCGCGTTGTCCGGGTGGCCCGCGTCGTACCACGCCGTCCCCATCCAATAGCGGTGCGGCCGGCTCGAAGGATCCCGTGCGAGCTGGTTCGCGAGCCAGGAGATCGCCCGATCCCATAGTGGCCGTGCCGCCTCGGGACGCCCGTGCGCGGCCAGTTCCTCGCCCGCCACGATCATCGCCGCAGCCTGTGACCAATAGGTGTTGGACGGGAGGGCGCTGATCGACCGGAGCAGCGAGTCGATCGCGTCGGTCCGGCCCAGTGCGCCGAGCGCGCGGGCTTCCAGCACGTCCGCCACCCGCCGGTCGGGAAACCGGTCTTGCATCTCCCAGGCGGCTGCCAGCTCTCGCTCGTGCTGCCCCAGCATGTGCAGCGCATGGGTGAGCTGCGTCCAGTAGGACGACCAGCCGCGGAGCGTGCCGCGGTCGGGGTTCAACCGCTCCAGGGCCGCGAGGGCCTCGCGCGGCCGGTTGGCGTCGAGCGCCGTGAGCGCCAGGTTGTATCCGGCGCGCGTATCGGGTGCGACCTCGGTGGCGCGCCGGATGGCGCGGAGGGCCGCCTGGCCGTCGGACACGAGCGACGCCTCCATGTACTGCAACATGAGATCGTGGTATTCGCTGAGCGTGGCACGGCGGGCGCGCAGGGCGCCGAGCAGGGAATCCGCCGCGCGGATCTCCCCGTTGTTCCAGAAGCCGAGCGCCGCATAGTACAGCGGTACGACGAACGTCGTGTCGAGGACGTACGCGTCGCGAAAGGCGTCGGCGGCGCTGCCGTACTCTTGATCGAGGTACAGCCGCAGGCCACGGTCGAAAGCCCGGTACGCCTCGTAGGTGGGCGGGCGCTCCATCAGGCCGGGCAGGTTCGAAAGCCGCTGGTCGGTGTGAACGGCGATCGCTCCCATCACCCGGTCGCGCAAGGGTTTCACCGCGGTATGCGGGGCGTCGGCCGCCACGGTGACGGGCGGCGGCGCGCCGAGCAGCCGCCCCGTCGCGGCGTCGCTCACCTCGGTCTGGAACCGCAGGCGGTCGCCCACGAGATAGTACGCTCCCGTTACGACGGTACCCGCGCCGGTCTCCGCCCGCATCACGGAAAGCGGGTCCACCGCGCTGCCGCCGGTCCGCCCGGCCTCGAACCGTTCCCAGGCGCGGAGCGCAGACGGCCACGGCACGACCGTCACCAACCCCGTCTCCTGCAACCCCTGGGTGACCCAGTCGCCGGCAAGCCGCCCCCAGGTGGTCAACGACGAGTCGCCAGTCTGGTTGTCCAACGCCGCGACCGCGATCGGCATGGCGAGCCCGGCCGCCGGCTGGGCCGCCGGCCGCATGACCGCGAAGGCCGCTACCGCCGCGCCCAGTACGGCGCCGGCCGCGACGCCGCCGGCCAGGCGTCGCGTGCGCCGCGGCGCCGGTCGGGTACGCGGGACAGGGGTGTCGACGAGGCCGTCGAGCCGCTTGCCGATTTCGTCGGCGCTTTGCACACGGAGCAAGCGGTTGCGCTCGAGGCACGTCTCGATGAGCGTCGCGAGGGCATCGGGCACGTCGCGCCGGGCGGCCGGGAGCGGGAGCCGGACCACGCCCGGCCGGCCCGTTGCCTCGCCTGTCAGCATCTCGTATGCGACCACGCCGAACGCATAGATGTCGGCGCGGTGGTCGACGTATTCGCCGGCGGTGGCTTGCTCAGGCGCCATGTAAGCCGGCGTGCCGATGGCGGTGCCCGACAGCGTCATCTTCTCGCCATCGGTCGCGGTGAGGAGTTTGGCGATTCCGAAGTCCATGAGAAACGCATGTGCGCCGGCTCGATCGCCCACGCACAAAATGTTCTCCGGTTTCAGGTCGCGGTGGACCACGCCGGCCCGGTGCGCGTAGGCCAGGGCCTTGGCGATGTCTCGGAGGAGGGCAACCGCCTCCCCGACGTCCAGGCGCGGCCGCTCGCGCAAGCGCGAGCGGAGCGTCTCGCCCTGCACGTACGGCATGACGTAGAACAGAAGACCGTCGGCTTCACCCGAATCGATCAGCCCGACGATGTGCGGATGGGCGAGCTGCGCGGCGATGCGCACTTCGCGCAGGAACCGATTGGGCCCGCACGCGGCCGCCGCCTCGGGGCGCATGACCTTGAGCACGACGCGGCGGCCGTGTTTGCGCTCCGTGGCGAGAAACACCACCGCCATGCCGCCCTGGCCGAGGACGCCGTCGATGACGTAGCGCCTGGCGAGCTCGGTGCGGAGCCGCTCCCCCATCTCCTCGGCCGCGGGCCGACGAAGCCCCCGGTCGAGGATGCCGTTCCGCCCCTCGTGCGCGGCCAGCATGCGGGCGACTTCGTCGCGGATGGCCGCATCATCGCCGGCCGCCTTGCGGAGCCACGCGGCCCGCTCCTCGGGAGCCTGGTCCAGCGCTTCGTCGAACAGCGCCTCGATGCGCTCCCACCGGGCGTCAGGCGACATGCACGCCTCCCCAGGAGGGACCACGGACCGACGCGATCACGCCTGGTGTTCCTGCGGGTAGAGCTCCTTGTGCAGCCATGCCCGGGCCTTGGCCCAATCGCGGCGCGCCGTTCGAGGGGTCACGCCGAGTACCTCCGCGACCTCGTCCTCGGTGAGGCCGCCGAAGAAGCGGTACTCCACCACTTGCCGGAGCCGGGGGCTCAGGCGGTCCAGGCGGTCGAGCGCGTCGTTCAACGACAACAGTTCGTCGAACGGGACGTCGAGACCCATGTGCTGGTCGCCGAGCACCGCCGGCTCGGCGCCGCCGCCCCGCTTTGCCGCGTTGCGGCGCCGCGCGTGATCCACGAGGATCTGCCGCATCGCGCGGGCCGCGACGCCGAAGAAGTGCGCCCGGTTCTGGAAGTCGAGATCCGCCTGGCCGCACAACTTGAGATAGGCTTCGTGCACCAGGGCTGTCGGCTGGAGCGTGTGGCCCGGGCGCTCGCCATGGAGCAGGCGCGCTGCGGCCTGCCGCAACTCGGCGTATACCAGCGGGAACAGCCGATCCAGCGCGTCGCGGTCTCCCGCCCGCAGGGCAATGAGCCACCCGGTGACCTCGCCCGTGCTCCCTCGATCGGTGTGATCGCTCATCCCTCGAATCTCGCCTGAGACGCGGCTCCTCGGAATACGTCCCATCCCGGATGTCCGCTTCCCGGCCCCGTTCCCGCCTGTTGTCGTGCGGGTCGGGGAACGGAGCCGTCTGCCGAGGGCGCGCAGTGATGGTCGGCGGGTTCGTCAGGCGTTCCCCGCCCCGCCACCCTCGGACCATGCCGCCTCGGGGTCGCCTTGCGTTGGATCGCCGGTGCCTTCGCGCTCACACTGTCCGTCGCCACGCCCTCGGCGGCACAACGGTCCCTTGATCAATACACCTCCAGCTTCGTTGCCGCGATGGCGGGTAGGAGCGACCTGGCGCTCCGGGCGGCCCGTGAGGCTACGGAGCGCGTGGGGCCTGGCCTGGCCCGGGACGCCCGGCTCGAGGCTGCCCTTGCCACGCTCTACTCCACGATGGTCACGTTCGGCCGCTGGGACGACCTCCTCCGGGAGCCGCTGCCGCCGCCCGAGCTGCGATTCGCCACGGCGATCGCGTACTATGCGCGTGGCGCGGCGTTTGCGGCCAAACGCCGCTGGGCCGAGGCGAGTGCGACACTCGACACCGTCATCGCGGCCGCCGGGGCGTATCCCGGAGGGAGACGGCAAGACCGCCCTCGAGATCGCTGCCCATGCGCTCGCCGGAGAAGTCGCGCTGCGCCGCGAGGAGCCCGCGCCCGCCGTCCGTCACTTCCGTGCCGCGGTCGACCTCGAAGACCGCCTCACGGATCGCCATCCGCCCGCCTGGTACTACCCGACCCGACAATCGCTCGGCAAGGCGCTCCTGGCGGCGGGCCGGCCCGCCGAGGCGGAGAGGGTCTACCGGGAGGACCTGGCCCGCTTTCCGGAAAACGGATGGTCGCTGTTCGGGTTGGCGCAAGCACTCCAGGCCCAGGGCCGGCCGCAGGACGCAGCGGCCATCGGGCGCCGTTTCCGCGTCGTGTGGCGGGCGGCGGACGTGGCGTTGGAGGCGTCGAGATTCTGAGCTGCGGAGGTGTGAAACGGAGAAGCGGGACGTGGCGGTCGCCCCCTTCATGCCCGACCCGACTGCCGACTGCCGACTGCGTGCCTACTCCCCCAACACCGCGCGGACCGACTCGAAGAGCTGCTCGGACGTAAACGGCTTCATGAGGGTGCAGACCGCTCCCTCGTTCCGTGCGGCCGCGAACAGACCGTGGATGTCCCGGTCCACGGCGCCCGAGATGGCGACGATCCGAACGTCGGGGAATTCCTCGGCGAGCGAGCGGATCAACTCGTGTCCGTTCCGTTCGCCCGGCATGACGAGGTCGGTGATGACCACGTCGGCCGCGCTCTGGCGGTAGGTGGCGAGGGCGCTCTCGCAGTCCGCCGCCTCGCTGACTTCGTACCCTGCCCGCTCGAGTCGCGCCCGGATCAGGCTGCGCACCTGCGTTTCGTCGTCTACGACCAGCACTTTCGCCATCGCGCATCTCCCGTTGTTGATCCGAGCACTTCGTCGTGCAGCGCCGCCGGTACGACCGGACGCAGCCTGAGAGTCCGAACTCCGTACAAGCAATGCCGGTGCCATTCGCACGGCGGGTCGATTGAACATTTAAGTTGTTATATAACAATGACTTGTAGTATAAGGCTCCCCCGAGTTCCTCCGGAGAAATGGCAAGTTGCCGGAAGCCCTTGCCGATTACCGCCGGTCCGGGGGGCTGCTCGAGGAACCCGACGTCTTGAGGAGCGCCCGGGTATCGCCGGCGCCGACCCGTTGGCGGAGCATCTCGAGCCGGTGCCGTAGGTGGTCCTCCATCTGGATCTCGATGATGGGGCGCTTGATTCCGCCAAGCTCCGTGTCGAACAGGGACCGCTCCAGGAGGCGGACGTGGAGCAGGGGGTGCCCGGTGGCGTCCGTGGTGGCCGAGGCGTGAAACAGTTTCAACGCCGCCTGGAGGTAGTGCGACGCGTAGAGCTGCTTGAGGGCCACCCAGGCTTCACCGTGCGCGCTGTCCGCGAACACGGTTACCTGCCAGAGCGCCGTGATGGGTCGCAGGCCGGTGCCTTCCACGCTCCAGTAAAAGCGATGCTCGGCGCCGGACTGCGCTGTAGGTGCGGCGAGGATGGCCGAGCGAAACGCCGGTGGCAGGTCGACCTCCTTCGCGGTGCGCTCGACGAGGGTGGCGAAGGCCCTTCCCGACGGCTGGGGTTGGTGCTGGTCGGCGTACACCACCATCGCGTCCGCGCCGACGGCGAGGTACCCGGCGAGGTACTCGGCGAGCCAGCCGCGCATCATCGGATCGAACGGCAGGGAATCGTCGGCGGCCAGCAGCTCGGCCGGCAGTTTGAGATCGCAGGCGCCGGGATCGCAGTCGCGGAATTCGCGGGCGTCGCGCGACGGAAACGTGAGGGCCTGGAGGTCGGCGCGCCGGAACTCGGGCCGCACGATGCCGAGGTGCCGGACGTTCGCCACGCTCACGAAGTTGCCGATATCCAGGGCGTGCTCGAGAAACCGCCCGAGCGTCCCGGGCCACGTGCCGGCGCCGATCATCACGACCTCGCGCTGGTCCTCGACGTCCCGCACGCGGGTGACGAGCGCGCCGTTGGCGACTTCGGCGACGTCCTGCGCGGTCAGCCCCGCACCGGCCGACTGCGCGTGCAGCGGCGATAGCGTCGTGACCGTGAGGATCGCGAGCGGGACGGCACGGGGGGCGAACGACGCATGTGGCCGATGCATCCGGCGGTACGCTACGGCGCCCAGGGCACGGGACGGCTGGATACTGGTCTCAATTCGGTAACGGTTCGGTGCCGGAAAGACGGCCCGGCGTTTCGGGTCGTGAAACGTCGCGACATTTGTACCTGGGCGCCACTGCGCTAGCTTCTCCCGCACTCCGGCCGGACGGGTGAGGTGCACGTCCTCGATATCGCCATTGTCGCTGCCTACATCGTGGGGATCGTGGTCTTCGGGGTTGTGGTGTCCCGTCGCATCGGCACCTTCCGCGACTATTTCGTGGCGGGGGGTCGTATGACGACCCCACTTCTGATCTGCACGCTCGTGTCCACCTACTACGGGCTCGACGTGCTCCTGGGCTCCTCGGAGGTGAGCTACCAAGAGGGTATCGTCTCCTGGTTCGTCTACGCGCGACCGTACTATCTGGCGATCCTGATCGCCGCGTTCACGATCGCCCGGCGCCTCCGCCGCCTTGACGTGCTTTCGCTGCCGGACGTTGCCGGGGTCTTTTACGGGCGCGTCACCCAGGGTGTGCTGGCCGTGGCCACGTTCCTATACGCGCTGCCCATTCTGGCATTCATGGGGATGGGTGTGGTGCTCGACGTGACGCTCGGCATCCCGTTCGTGTGGGGCGTGCTGCTCGGCGCCGCGGTCTCGGTGGTCTATACGGTCATGGGCGGGCTCCTGGCGGACGCGCTGACCGACACCGTGCAGTTCACCCTGATGTGCGTGACCCTCGGCCTGGCGGCCGCCGTGGCCCTGGGCGACCTCGGTGGGGTCGCGGTGCTGCAGGAACGTCTGGCCCCGTCGTTCTTCGAGCCAATGGGCACCTACCCGGCCTGGGTGCTGGTGGTCTTCGCGGGCACCGCCCTGAGCGCCGCCGTGGAGCCGGCGTTCTACCAGCGGATCCTGGCCGCCAAGAGCTATCGGTCGATCGTGGTGGCCCTGCTCATTGGGATCGTGCTGTGGGCGGCGTTCGATTGGGTGGTCGCCATCGTCGGCATGCTGGCGCGAGCCACGGGGCTCGAGACCGAGCCGCGCTACGCGCTGGTGACCATGACCCTCCAGTCGTTGCCGGTGGGGTTGAAGGGCCTCTTCGTCGCGAGCGTGCTCGCGACCGCCATGTCCACGGTCGATTCGTACCTGCTCATCGCCGGCGGGAATCTCTCGTACGACCTGTACCGACCGTTCGCCGGGCGCCCGATATCGGACGCGGAGCTGCTGCGGCTCACGCGCTGGATGATCGTGGTGTCGGCCGTGGTCACGGTGGCGCTGGCGCTGTTCTTCCAAACGGTGGTGTCGGCGTGGGTGTTCATGAGCACGACGCTCGTGGCGGCCGCCTTCGTCCCCATCGTGGGCGCCCTCTACCTACCGCGTCACGCCACTCCGTCGGCCGGACTCGCGGCGAGCGTGGTTGGCCTGGCGCTCGCCGTGGGCTATTATGCGCTCGTCAACACGTTCGGCACCTTCGACGCGGAGTGGGCGACGCAGATCTGGCACGTCACGATCGGCGGTCTGACCCTCGAGCTGTGGCAGGAGTACGCGCTGCTGCTGGCGCTTCCGGGCTCCGCGGCGGCGTTCGCCATCGCCGGGGCCCTGCGCCCGGTGACGTGATCGACCTCGCCTTTTGGACCGGCCTCTCCATCGGGACGCTGCTCGTCGTTCCCCTCGTGGTATTCGGATGGTTCCTGCGTGACGCGGCGGCGCTGATGCGGGAGATGAAAGCCGCGCAGGAAACGACGGACTCCTAGCGAGCGCCCTCCCGCGTTGCTCCCCTACCGCCCCACCCCCGCCACCACCCGCGCCACCACGACGGTGATATTGTCCGAGCCGCCGGCGTATTTCGCCGCGGCAACGAGCTGCTGGGATTTCCCGGCCGCGCCGCCGTCGCCGGCCAGGATGCGCTCGATATCCCGGTCCGAGATCTCCTTCGGGAGGCCGTCGCTGCACAGGAGCAGCGTGTCGTCGGCCTCGAGCGGCTCCGAGTGTACGTCGGGCTCGAGTGCGTCGTCCGCGCCGCCCACCGCGTTCCACAGCACGTTGCTGAGGGGGGACCGCTCGAGGTCCTCTTCCGTGAGAATGCCTTCGTCGTACAGCTGACGACCGATGGTGTGATCCGTCGTGAGACGGCGCAGGCGCCCCTGCCGCAGGAGGTAGCAGCGACTGTCGCCGACGTGCGCGACGTGCACGAGCGGCCACGACACGTAACAGACCGTGAGCGTGGTCCCCATGCGGGCCAGCTCCGGGCGCCCGGCGGCGTAAGCCCGGACGACGGTTTGGGCGCGGCCGAACGCGATGCGCAGTTCGTCCACGATCTCGCGCCGGAGTGGCGCTTCCCGCATGCCGGTCCGGACGTGTCGCGCCACGGCGCGCACGGCCAGCTCGCTCGCCACCTCGCCGCCGCAGTGGCCGCCGATCCCATCCGCGAGGGCGAGCAGGTAGCCGCCGGGGTCGGCGGCGACGAGGAACGCATCCTCGTTGCGTGCCCGCCGGTCTCCGGGATCGGTCGACCCGTGCACATCCAGCACCACCCATCCGGAACGGGTCGGGACGGTGCGTGGCTGCGTGACAACAGTGCTCGTCTCCGGTCGCATGATCCACCTCCTCCCGAGTTCGCAAGGGATGATTGGGTCACTGCCGTTAGACGGGCGTCGAGTGGCCGCCCGGGCGGGTTAACGGATGACGTACGGGGCTACGACGTCAGGGGTTACGCGCGAGCAGCTCGCCATACGCGCGCGCGCGACGCGACAACGGCTGCCGCGGTGCTTCGTGACCGCGGTCACGTACCCGACGTGAGCGCGGATGCCGGCTAGGGTCGGTCGGGTCGCTCGCGGGGCGGGCGGGCAGGCGGCTCTCGCTCGGGTCGACGAGACTCGCGGGCCGGCTGCGCGGTCGCGGCATCGTACACGCGCCGGAACGCTACGGGGTCACCGCGTGCGAGGCTCAAACGCGTCTCGACGATGAGCTGATCCGTTTCCGGCGACCGGGAATAGCGCTCGCGCAGGTCGCGACCGTCGATCCGCCGGGTCACCACGAGATGCACGTCCTCCTCCCACGCCGCCGAGACCTGGATGGGGGTTTCGGCGCTCAACGAGTCCTTCCGCATGCGGCCGTCGGTGATGAGCACGAGAGACGGCTCGCCGTCCAACGACAGCACGACGGTCGAGTCCGGCTGCGTGATCGTGATGCGGCGCGCCGGCTGGAGCGCCATGCGGATGAAGATCCGGACACCATCGAGATCGCCCTCGCGGTCGCGCGCGCCTGCCGGCTGATCGCCCGGGGTCCGCCGGGTGGTGCCCGCGCGGGGCGTTGCAGGACGCCGCTTGCCGGTGTTTCCGCCGGCCGGCGGGCCCGTGTCATCCCGCATGTCACGGAGCAACTCGCGCGAATCGTCACTCTCCTCCTGGTTCAGCACCCAGGTGCCTGAGAGATCGGGCAGCTGCTGGGTCTGCGCCGATCCCACGACACCAGCGGCCAGCAGCACGAGGGCGGTGGCGGTCATCGCTGCGCGAGCAAACATCACACTCCTCCGGGTTCGTCCCGCATTCACGTCGAAAGATGGCGGATTCCCTGGCCGGAGTGTTAGGGGGCCGCGGCGCGGTCGCCGACTGGCGCCCCGCGGTCCGCGGATCCATACTCGCTCGTGGCGGGGTGGCTCGCCGGCCTTGTCTCACGAGATCCGGGACATGTCGGTCAGATGACCGGCCGGGAGTTACGCTCCGGCCGATCGATTGCCCCAGCCCGCGCGCCATTGGGGCTGGGCCCCCACGATTGGAGGGCCCCATGCGTCCCCGCTGCCTGGCTCTTCGTTTCCCGCTCTGGCTTCTGATTGCGGCAACCGCCTCATGTAGCGGTCCCAGGGAGCCCACCCACCACTTCCCCGAGCCACTCCCCACGCCCGCTTCCGCGTCCTTGTTGCGGCGGGTTGCCGGCATCGCCGACGCGTTCCGTACCGGGGACACGATTTACATCGTGATATCGGACTCGTTCCCACATCCGGTTGCCGGCGTGTTCTCCGATTCGGCACTGGCGGATTCGGTCGCGGGTGATGCGGGCCCCACGTACGGTGTCCTGAGGACGTCGACGCCGCCCGGCGAGGATGCCGATGCCGACGCGGTCATCCTGCCGGGGTGCTACAAGCACAGGTACACGACGCAGTTCATCTGCCCGCTGGCGGCCTACCAGATCCCCCAGGATTCGGTTGCCGAAGTCGAGCTCATCATTCGCACGACGGGCGGCGACTCGCTGGTCGTCACGGTGCCCGGCGATTCCGCCGCCGCGTTCATTCTCACATTGGAGGCGTACGACAAGTTCATCGTGCCATACTACACGTCGGTGTTCGGCGTCGAGTACGTAGCCGCTGAGCGGTTGGGGCTCGTTGCCGCGCTCCGGGATCCGCCCGCGCAACCGTGAGCGGTGTCACCGTTGCGCCACCGCGGCGTCGAACCTCGGGCGGCCGCGAAGGTCGCGGAACCAATAGTGCGTGCGGATGAAGACCCCGACCTCGGGCGTCTCCGACACCTCCTCGGCGAGCAGTTGCTCGGCAACGGCCGTGTCGCCCAGGAGGAGCCGCACGTACGCCTCCTGTAGTCGCAGCTCTCCTGCCGGGTGACGTTCACGCAGGCGGCGGATGATGGCCTCGGCGCTGTCCCGCATGCCGATGCGCGCGAGAATCGCCGCCAAGTGCATCCGGCGATACGGCCATACGGGGTCGGGGTCCTCGCTCGTTCGAGCCTCGATCTCCCCGATCAGGGTCCACGCCTGGTCCGCCTGGTCCCGCCGGTCTCCCGTCCAGCCAAGGATCTCGAGGGGGCATTCCACGAAGTTGGGGTTTCGCGGGAACCGCTTGCGTCCCATGTCGCACCATTCACCGGCGCGCGCGAACTCGCCCGCGTGCAGCGTTGCGAACAGGAGCGTCGGAATCGCCGTTTCGGCCGCCTCCACATACGCGTCCTTCTCGAATGCCTTCCGCGCCGCCAGGTCGGCCTGCTGCAGCTCTCCCCGATCCAGGAGTACGGCGCTCAGGTGCTGCCACGCGACGGCTCGCGAGGGTTCCGCTCGCAGCGCCGCGCGAAGATCGCGCTCGGCGGCAAGGAGCGAGTCCGCGCCGGAGGTTCCGCTGCCGAGGCTCCAGGCGGAGTATCGCAAGGCACCACGCAGCTCGAAGGCCGCCGGCAGGTCGGGCACCAGGCTCAAAGCACGCTCCACGTGCCGGAACCCTTGGTCGATCCAGTATCGAGGATCCGTCGAGTCCTCCGCCGCCGCGACGACCGCCAGCGAGCGCGCCAACCACCCGCGAAGCAGCAGCGGCGCCACCCAATCCGGGTCGAGACTCGCGGCCCGCTCGGCGAGTGAGTCCGCGTCGAGAAGAAATTGGAACGCACCCGAGCCGTCGCCCGCGATCGCCAGTCGCGTCCCGGCCTCCTTCAGCTCGCCGGCATCTGCCACTAACAGCCAGGCACCGAGACTGGGAGCGTCCTCGCGCAGCCGTTTCTGCCGCACCACTTCGCCGAGCGTCCGCCGCAGGGTCCAGACCATCTCATCGACGATACTTTTTCTCAGCGCGAACAGGTCCTCGATGGGCTCCTCGAACATGCGGCTCAACAAGACGTCGCCGGTCGTGGCGCTCACCATCTCAATGCGGACGCGGGGCTTCGATGCGGTGCCTTCCACCACGCCACCGACCACCGTTCCCACGTCGAGGGCTTGCGCGAGGCTGTCGTACGGTACGCCCTCGAACTGGCGCACCGCGTTTTCGGACGCCACCCAGAGCGGTTCCACGCGGGACAGCTCGGCGATCAGGTCGCCGGTGAGGCCGTCGGCCACAGTCGACAGCTCGCCCGCCTGGCTACGATCCTCGAGCGGCAGCACGGCAATTCGGCTGAGCGGGGGGCCCGTGGTCGTCGTCTCGCCGGGACCGATGAGGAGCGCGACGAGCGCCAACCCTACGCCGCCGGCAAGCAGCGCCCCCGCGACCGCGTGACCGAGCCTGCGTGGCGGTGGACGCGCCGGCGAGGAGTCGTGCCGCGCCCAGGCCAACGCTTCCTGAAACCGCAGCGCCGTGGTGAAACGGTCCGCCGCCGCCTTCGCCAGGGCAGTCCCCACGACCAACGCCACCGCGTCGGAGATCGTCGGCCGGAGCGCGCGCACGGATGGCGGCGGCTCGGTCAGGTGGCGCGCGATGACCGACTGCGGCGTGGGTCCCGAGAACGGCGGCGCACCGGCGAGCATCTCGTGCAGCACGCAGCCTAGGGAGTACACGTCACTCCGGGCGTCCACGAAACCTGACGCCGACCCCTGCTCGGGGCTCATGTAGGCCGGCGTGCCGATCGCCAGCCCGGACGAGGTCTCGCCGCCGGCACCCGCCGCGTCGATGGCGCGCGCGATACCGAAGTCGGCGACCACGGCGTGCCCGGCCGTCAGCATGATGTTCTCGGGCTTGACGTCGCGATGCACGATGCCGTGGCTGTGCGCGTAGCTCAGCGCCTCGGCAACGTCGGCCGCGATGCCGAGGGCGTCCGTTACGGGAAGCGCGCCCTCGCGATCGAGACGTTGGCGCAGACTCTCGCCCTCGACGAACGGCATGACGTAGTAGAGGAGACCAGCGGCCGAGCCGGAGTCGTACAGCGGCACGACGTGTGGATGCTGCAGCTTGGCGGCGATCTGGATTTCGCGCAGGAAGCGGTCGCCGCCGAGTGCGGCGCTCAGGTCGGGGCGCAACACCTTGATGGCCACGGCGCGGTCGTGCTTATCGTCGTGAGCGAGGTACACGGTCGCCATCCCGCCGCGACCGATGGCTCGCCCAATGCCGTAGCGGCCCGCGAGAGCCGTTCTCAGAATAGCGCCGGCGTCCATGGTCCTTCTCCTCCCCAGTGGAACGGTCGGGGAAGGTCCTCCGCCCAGGTAGACATAACGTCTTCGAGGCGAGGCCGTCAGGGCTCCGGACGTGGTCGCCTAGAGACCGCCGATGTTGTTCCCCGTGCTGCCAGGGGTTGACGTTGTACAAATAGATTTGTACAATGGCAAAAGTGCCTGCCGACGTGCTGTATATCGACTCCGTGGACCGGGCCGGCGTGCTGCTCAAGCCGCTCCGGATCGAGATTCTCCGCCTGATGGAGGAGCCGCGGACCTGCCCGGAGCTGGCCGAGCTGGTGGGTGAGACGCCTCAGAAAGTTTACTACCACGTGAAGTGCCTCGAGCGGGCGGGGATGGTGGAGCGTTGCGGTGAGCGGCGGGTCCGCGGTGCGGTGGAGGGGTACTACCGGGCGCGGGCGCGGTCGTTTTGGCTGGCGCCCACGCTGGTACGACGTCTTGGCGGCGCGCGCGAGACGCGCGACCGCGCGAGCCTCGCGGTCTTGTGCGGTCACGCCGAGCGGATGCTCGAGGACGCGGGCCGCCTGGCCCGCGAGGCGGCCGAGGGCGGCCAGCACGTGCCGTCGTTGTCGATCAGCGCCGAGGTCGAGCTGGACGGTGTGGAGCGCCGGTCGGCGTTCCTGCGCGAGCTGTCGGAGACGTTCGAGGCGTTGGCGAGCAAGTACGGCGCGCGGGCCGGCGCAGCGGGGGCGCCTTCCGGCGAGGTCTTTCGACTGACCATGGCGTGTTACCCGAGGCTGCGGGAGGCGGCGGCGTGAGCAAGGTCCTTCACATCCAGCAGAGGATCGCGGCGTCGCCCGCGAACGTGTTCCGTGCGTTGACGGACGGCGTGGAGCTGCAGAAATGGTTCGCGGAGCACGCCGACGTGTCCCTGCCCAGGAAGCGCTACGATTTCTGGGGACGGTTCACGCCGGAGGCACCGTCCCGGGCCGAGGGCGGGCACCAGATCGACCTCGTCGAATCGGACTCCCGGCTGCGATTCCGTTGGACGCTGCGGGGAGGAGAGACGAGCGTCGACATCCGGCTCACGAGTAGGGGGGCGGAAACGATCGTGGACCTGCAGCACCGCGACATTCCGGCGGCCGGGACCGGCGGGATGAGCGCGTACGCGCTCGAGGACGTCTGGTTCCTGGCCCTGGAGAACCTGCGCCGCCATCTGGCCGGGCGGGACGTCGTGTGGTGCGATTTCACGAAGGCGTACGCCGGTGAAGTCCGGCACACGGTCGCCATCGAGGGGTCGCCCGCCCAGGTGTGGGACGCCCTGATTACGCCGGCGCAGCTCGAGCGGTGGATTGCGAGCAACGCGACGGTCGACCCCCGGGTGGGCGGGACGTACGATTTGGGTTGGGGGGAGTGGGCGCGGCTCGAGATCCTGTCGCTTGCGCCGGAGCGGGAGCTGGTGCTCCGGTGGGAGGTGGAAGGCACGCCCACCGTGGTGACGTGGACCCTCGAGGGCTCTGCCGGGCGGACGCGTGTCACGATCGTGCACAGCGGCTTCGCCCCGGACGAGCGGGTGGACGGCCTCGGTGTGGGCTGGCTGCACTACCTGCTGTGGGTGAAGTCGCTGGTGGAGATGGGACCCGAGTGGTATCCGGCTATCAAGGAGCTGTCGCGCGACCTCGCCGTCATGTACGCGGCATCGATCTGGGCGGCACAGGACGAGTTATTGGAGAGCGGGGACGCGGGTGGGGAGGTGGTGTGAGGTGTGCGGGGGTGGGAAGGGAGGAGCTAGCTCACATCCTCCCACGCCTCGATTCTCCCGTTGATCTCCGCCACCAGCGCGGCCAGCCGGTCGCGCGCGTCGTCGCCGGCGAGGGCATGGGCGCGCAGCCGGTTGAGGAGCGTGACGCTCTCCAACAGCTTGTGGGTGAGTCCATCGCGCATCCGCTCCGCCGTGACCCATTGGTCCATCCATGCGGATGCCGTGCCGTCCGCCAGCTCCGTGTTCTCCTCGTATTGCCGCAGGCTCTCGTCGAGGTCCGAAAGGCGCACGGCGGCGTCGCACGCCCGTCGAACCAAGTCCTCGAGGTCGCCTTCGGCGATCCCCGGGGCGGCGGTCTGGTGCAGCAGCCGCTCGACCGATTCCGCGGCGCGCACCACGCTTGCCAGGAGGCTCCGAGCGGCGCCCCGCGGCAGCGCGGCGAAGGTGGTCGTGACCAGAGTGTCCAGGTCGCGCCCGAACGCAGGCTGCCGCTCGCGGTTGCGCACCGCGGGCTTCGCGGCTTGATACTGGGCCGTGAACAGTAGAAGCACCGCCACGAGCGGACTCGCGTACGCGAGGAGCGGTGCGGAGGTGAGGCCGGCCAGGCCGCCGACTACGACAGTAGAAGTGAGAAGTGCGTAGAAGGGGAGGGGCAGCCTGGCCCAGGAAGTTCTAGCGCTCGCGACGCGGGCGGGAATGCCACGCGCGGCGAGCCGGCGGACGACGGTATCCGCCGCCGCCTTGGGGATCTTGATCAGCGCCCGATGACCGCCGGCCACCAAACCGCGCTCGGCGTCGTGCGTCCGGCCGTCGAGGAGCGGCTCGAGCCGCTCGCCGATTCGGCGGCGCTCGTCCCGGCTCCCCTCGGGCTTCACGAATACGAGGGTATCGCCCGCTCCGTCCGCCGACCCACCACAGGCGGGGCAGATGCTCAGGCCGAACGGCTCCGGCGCGTCGCACACGACGCAGCGGTTGACGTCCAGCTCGGGGGCGTCGTATCTGGTCCCCCGCGTGAGGGCGTCCTCGAGCCCAGCCGCGGTGGCGAATCGGGCCGCCGGATCGGCGGCCGTCGCGCGAGCGATCACGTCGTCGAGCCACTCGGGCACGTGTGCCCTGTGCTCGCTCGGCCGATGCCCTTCCGCGTTGGCGGCGGGTGCCGAATGAGGACTCGCACCGGCGGGCAGCCGTTGCGTGAGCGCGTAGTACAGCGTCAGGCCCAGCGCGTACACGTCGGCGCGGGCGTCGCCCCGCTCCCCGGCGAGCAGTTCGGGCGCGGTGTACTGCAACGTGCCCACGAGCGCGCCGGTGCGCGTCACCGTCTGGCCGTCGAGGCGGGCCGCGCCGAAGTCCACCAGCTTGGGGACGCCGCCGCGGTCGAGCAGCACGTTCTGCGGCTTCACGTCGCGATGGAGGATGCCGCGGGCGTGCGCGGCGGACAGCGCCGAAGCGATGCCCTTGCCGATGTTGATCACGTCGACGAAGGGGAGTACGCCGCCCACGGTCACGATGCCGGCGAGGTTCTTCCCGACGATCCGCTCCATCACGATGAAGCTCCACATCCCATCCTCGAGAAAGTCGTAGAGCGCCACGACGTTGGGATGGGAAATGCCGCGCACGGCCTGCACTTCGCGCCGCATCCGCTCGCGCGCTACGTGCGCGGTGGCCGGCGGCGGGACCAGCAGCTTGATGGCGACGTCAGTGCCGAGCATCAGGTCGGAGGCTCCGTACACGACGGAAAAGCCCCCGCGACCGATCTCTTCATCGATCCGGTACCGGCCGAGCAGCTCGCTCCCGGGCGTGGGGTAGAAGCCGATGACCTGCGCGGGGGCGCCCATCAGTCGCCAATCTCCTCGAGGAGGCGCTTGGCGTTGTTCGTGAAAAAGTCGTCCTCGTCGTAGTAACGGAGGAACTCCTCCAGGTACTCTCGCGCACGATCGAACCGCCCGAGCGCGTGACTCGACGCGCCCGCGTGGTACAGCGCCTGGTAGTGGTTGGGCCAGAACTCCACGACCAGCTCCATGATGGGGCCGGCGGACCGGTCGTCACCCAGGTCGGCGATCGGGTGGCCGATGTTGAACACGATGCCCGCGGCCTTCCATCGGTCGTCACCGGTCAGCGCCAGGATGATCTCGCGGGACCGGTCCGTCCGGCCGGCCAGAGCGTAGCACGCGGCGCTGTACCCGGCGCCTTCCATCGTCGCCGGTGGCGGCTCCCGGCGGTGCACCGTCTCCACTTCGAGCGAGTTGCACCGCGGCTTCACGGCGCTGAACCACCGTCCCGCATCGGATCCGTAGTCCGGCGATCCCAAGGCATGCTCGGTGATCGCGCGCGCCGCCGCCGGCCCACGCACCAGGGCGAACGTGGCGACGGCGAGATACAGGAATCCGATGGCGTAGAGGTTCCGCACGGCTCATCTCCCCCGCGCCGAGGCTCACTCGGTGGGCGGGCTGTTTGGCGATTCGGTTCTTCCTAATGGGGCAAACCGTGTGCCTGTGCCGGGGTAATCATCTAAGTAGTTACCGCTACGCTAGTTAAGGGGTCTGGTGCCGCAGGTCGGCGGCTGGGGGAAGGGGAAATCGCGAGGGGTAGTGCGGGACGCCTCACACCCCCTGGCCCCCTCTCCGCATACGCGGAGAGGGGAAACGGGGGTGAGGCATTCTAGCGCAACACGACCTCCTCCACGGCATCCAGCACGTAGCCGATCCGTTTGGCGTCGTCCGTGGTCAACCGGTAGGACCGCTCGCCGGTTTGTTCGAGGCCGTACCGCTCCCGCACGTCGGTCATCGGCGCGATCAACTCCGCGGGGAAGCTCGCGCGCAGTGTGAACGCGACCCGGTACGGCTTCTCCATCACGAGCGGGGGGAAGTCGCCCCGCATCTCACGGCGCACGGCCTCCTCGGCGGCGGCGCGGAGCAGCTCGCGGACCTTCGTGGGGCTGTGGGTGATCGCGGCGTTCCGGCCCACGGCGGTCTTGACGACCACGCCGATGAACCCGTTGCCCAGCATTTCCCGCGTTTCCGCCACCAGCACGTCGTCGCCGCTCACCACGGAGACGGACACCCCCATTTCGCCGGCGATCAGCGCGTTGATGCCCACTTCGTTCAGCTTCTTGCCGTTCACCGTGAACTCGTCGAACGCGAAGTTGTGCGCCATCACGCCTGGACTGCCCGCGTTGGCGTGTGCGCCGGTGAAGACCATCGTGCCGAAGCTCTCGTCGATGCCCGTGATCATCACCAGCGGCTTGGGATAGCCGCGGATCAGGATGGCGTCCTGGTCCAGCTCCCAGGGCAGCACGTTTGCGAACAGGTTGCCGCCGTGTCCCTCGTTTACCACGAACGACCGCGCGCCCGCGGCGCGGGCGCCCTCGATGACGGCGTTCACCTCTTGGGTGAGCAGGCTGCGGAAATGGCCCCAATAGTCGGGGCCAGTCAGCTCGGCGTACCGCGGCGCCTCGTTGCCTGCGATGACCTCGCGGATGTGCACCGCGCTCCCCATCCCCTCCATGTCGGGCACGACGAACACGCGGAACCCTTCCTCGAAGGGCACACGCTTGTCGGCAAACGCCGGATCCTGCGCGCCGGCTACGCGGCCTGCAGGGACGACCGTCAGGAGCGCGAGGAGACAACCACGCCACGGGGAACCCGGATGCATCATGGGAGGCTCCTGGGAGAGGGGAGGGTTGGAGGCGAGGCGAATATACAGGCGGTGGCGAGCGGTGGCGACGCTCCAGCAGACGCGGGCCTGCGCGGCGCGGCGGCCCGACCTTGAGACGTCAGCCGGCCTTTCGCGCCGGCTCTCCTGAACGACCGAACGGGACGAGTGTTCCCCTGACGGCCGGATCGCCGGCGATCTATACTTCGCGCGACCGTCACCCTGGATGCGTCCATGCCGCCCCACGGCCTCCTCACGCCCCCCGTTTGTCCCGCTCCAGCCGAACGCCGGTCGAGATCGTGACCGCGCGCGCCAAACCGCGGGCCGCCGGCTCGCTCTTGCCGGTCATGGCGTTCACCGCTCTCTACATCGCCCTCGCCCTGGTGCTCGCCCTCGGCCGCGGCAACCAGGAGTTCGTGTTCTACATCGCGGTGATGCTGATCCTGATCGGCGCGGTGTGGCTGGTGCACCGGTCGGTGGCCCTGAGCACCGCGGCGTTGTGGGCACTCAGCGTGTGGGGGTTGGCGCATATGGCGGGCGGGCTCGTGGTGGTGCCTGAGACCTGGCCGGCCGAGGCCGCGAGCCGGGTGCTCTACTCCTGGTGGCTGATCCCGGAGCGCCTGAAATACGACAACGTGATCCACGCGTACGGCTTCGGCGTGACGACCTGGGTGTGCTGGCAGGGACTCCGCGCGGCGATCGCGCGCCGCGGAGGGAACGCAACGCCCACGTTCGGGTTGCTGGTCCTGGCGGCGACCGCGGGTTTGGGCTTCGGCGCGCTGAACGAGGTGGTGGAGTTCGCGGCGACGCTATTGGTGCCCGAGACGAACGTCGGGGGCTACGTCAACACGGGATGGGACATGGTGTCCAATCTCGTGGGCGCGACGACGGCCGCCGCGGCGATTTGGATGGCGGAGCGGGCCCGCTAGCGCCGGAGCCGGGTGCTGCGGCGCTCGTCATGCCTCACGTCCAGCCGCCCAACCCCGCGTCACGACGCTTTCTGGGCGAACGCGTCCACCTCCTCCGCCGTCGGCAATGACGGCTGCGCGCCCTCCCTTGTCACACTGAGCGCGCTCGCGAGCACGGCGTAGCGGACCGCGTACGGCAGCGGCCGTCCCTCGGCCAACGCTGCCGCGAGCGCGCCGTTGAAGGCATCGCCGGCGGCGGTGGTGTCTACCGCCCGCACGCTGATCCCCGGGATCAGCTCTTCCGGGCCGCCGGCCGCCAGCAACGCCCCCCGCGGACCGAGCGTCACCACCACGTTCTCCACGCCGCGGCTGCGGAGCGCCTCGGCGCAGCGCCCGAGCGGAGTTTCGTCGTCGGGTCGGAGGGAAGAGACCACCCGCGCCTCCGCTTCGTTGGGGGTCAGCACGCTCACCGCCGAGAGGAGCTCGTCACCCAGCGGTCGTGCGGGCGCCGGGTTCAGGACGACCGTGATCCCCGCCTGGCGCGCGATCGCGGCGGCGCGGCGGACGGCGGGCAGCGGCGTCTCGAGCTGGAGCAGCAGCAGGCCGGCGCTCTCGATCAGCCCGTGCGCCGCGTCCACGTCCTCCGGGGTGAGGGCCGCGTTCGCTCCCGGGGCCACGGTGATGGCGTTCTCGCCATGCTCGTCCACGACGATCAACGCCACGCCGGAGGGCGCATCGTCACGCACCACCCCGCTCACGTCGATGCCCTCGCCCCGCAGCGCTTCCAGCGCCCGTTCGCCGAACCCGTCTCTTCCGATCCGCCCAATGAACGCCACGTCCGCCCCGAGTCGCGCGGCCGCCACCGCCTGGTTCGCTCCCTTGCCCCCTCCCACCATGAGATAATCGCTTCCCAGTACGGTCTCACCGCGCGCCGGGATCCGCGGCGCGCGAACCACCAGATCGGTGTTGGAGGAGCCGAGGACGACGATGCGGGTTCTTGGCATATGACCTTCAAAATATGGGCGACCTTGAAGTATGGCGCATGGTATGTGGCGTGTGGCCGCCACTCCTCACTTGCCGCTCACCGCAACGCCTCGACCAACATCCCTTTCCATCTTCGCACGTCAATCTCCCAGCACACTTCGACGTTGGGTCCCCGCTCGGCAAGGGGCCCCCAGATCTCGCGGTTGCGCAGGTCGCCGGCGACGCCGAGCGCGTCGACCACCGTCATCCCGCGCGTGAGGTCGCCCTCGGTCTCCACGTCGACGAGATGCCGGCTCTTCCGCGTACATACCGTGGGCTCGAGCGCGACGGCCATGGCCACCGGGTCGGGAAGGCCGAGGCCCGGGTCGCGGGACTGCTCGAAGGTGGCGCGCAGGGCGGTGCGGTTGCAATCGAGCGCGAAGCGGGCGAGCGGTGTGTCGAGCGCGCGGATGCGGTCCATCTCGTCCGGCAGGAGGTTCGCGGGCCCGCGGCACAGCTCCCACCCGACCATTTCGATGGGGAGCCCGGACCGAATCACCTCACGGGCCGCCTCGGGGTCTACCCACATGTTGAACTCGGCCGCCGGCGTGACGTTGCCGACCGCGCAGGCCGTGCCGCCCATGACCACGCAGCGCGCGACACCGGGGACCAGGTCGGGGGCGCTCCGCAGCGCCAGGGCGACGTTGGTGAGCGGTCCAAGCGTGACCAACGTCAATCCGGGGTGCGAGCGCACGGCGGCGACCAGCGCCGGGACGGCGCCGGCGGACTCCACGTGTCGTCGCGGCGCGGGGTAGTGTTGATCTCCCATGCCGTCCCGGCCGTGGAAGAAGAACGCGTAGTCGGGCGGCCGGATCAGCGGACGCGCGGCGCCCGCGTGGACCGGCGTGTCGCGCCCGCAGCGTTCGACCGTGTACAGGGCGTTTCGCGTGCCCTGTTCCACGGGGACGTTACCGGAGACCACCGAGATCCCCACCACGTCCGCATCCCGGTGGCGCAACGCCATGATCAGCGCAACGGCATCGTCCGACGCCGTATCGGTGTCGATCCAGAAGGCTCGTGGGGCGGTCACGCCCGTCGCTCGTGCCGGGCCTCGTAGATGTTTGCCACCGCGAGCAAGCCCCCGTTGTCGAAGACCGGGATCAACACCCGCCGGTAGTCCGGCCCCTCAAACGCGTCGAGCCGCGCCCACGCGCCGGGTAGCCGCTCCGAGATCAGGACGTCGACGGCGATCCGGCCGCGTCCGGGGATCCACCGCATCGCGGGGTAACCGATCGCCGCTCCCCACCCGATCTCGAACAGCTCCCCTTCTACAAACCCCTGCGTCCACGATCCCACCACGTCTTCGATCACGTGATGATTTGGCCGCCCAGGCGCGAGGCTCCCGTACACCGCGAGGCGCTCTGACGGGCGAAACAGGCTCTCCAGCGCTTCCTCGATCGACCCGGCCCCCGAGCCATGCGCGTTCCCGCGCAGCACGTTCGCGCGGGCGACTAGCCGCTGGAGGCCCGGTTCGAAGAAGCCTCTGCGCGTTGCCCTGTACACTCTGCTCACTGCTCATCGCTCCCATAAGTCGGGAGTCGCGAACTCCACACTGTTTCGTGCCGGATCGCGCACGTACAGCGATCGCCCTCCGTGCGGCCAGCGAACCTCGCTCTCGATGGCGACGCCGTGCCGGACGAGATGCTCCCGGCACGCATCGAACTGCTGCTCGGCGACGCGGAACGCGACGTGGCCCTCGCCCCGCGCACCGTGCAGGGGGATCCGAGCGCCGTTCACAGTGGTCTGCTCGAGGCTCGTGTGGTCGGGGTTGAAGACCAGGAGGACGGCATTGCCGCAACGGTAGAAGATGTGCCGTTCCGGCGCGCGCGCGATGAGCTCCAGACCGAGCACGCCGCCGTAGAACGCGACGGCGGCGTCGAGGTCCCGGGTATAGAGCGAGGTTTCGAGAATACCCTGGATCATCGCTCACTCCTTTGCCCCCGCACCCGTGATCGGGAGAGGCGGGACCTCAGCTTCTCTTCCCCGTCTCCCGTCTCTGGAGCCGGGGGGTGCGGGACCTCCGGCAGCTTGATCTCGGGCTCCTGCGGCCGCGGGTGCAGCTCCGGCGGCTCGGGCTTGCGCGCGGCCGCGAACTGCACGATACGGCGCAGCGTCTCTCCGAACGTTAGCCCGGCCGCTTCGGCGGACTCCATATACGAGACGCCCTCGGTGAGATCCGGATTGGGGTTCACCTCGAGCACGAACGGGTGGCTGTGCTTCGCGAGACGAATGTCGAGGCGGGCGTAGTCCCGGCAGCCGGTGATCCGGTACGCGCGCAGCGCCGCGTCGTGTACCTTTTCCTGCGCCCGCTTCGACAGCTCGGCCGGGCACACGGTGTGCACTTGGTGGTACACCTCCTGGAGCGGATTCCATTTGGCATCGTACGAGATGATGTCCGGGTGGTCGTCCGGCAAACGTGAGAAATCGAACTCGATGGGCGGCAGCATCTCCGGCGGGTCGTTGCCCAGGATGGAGATGTGCAGCTCGCGCCCTTCGATGAACTCTTCCACCAGGATGGGCGGGTCGAAGTCCTCGAACACCTTGGGCAACCAGTTCGCGAGCTGGTCGTAGTCGTAGATCACCGAGCCCCGCTCCACGCCGATGCTGGCGTCCGAGCGCGACGGCTTCACGATGAGCGGATAATGCAATCCGTGGCGCTTGGGGATCCTGGGCTCCTCGAGGAGCCGGAACCTGGGCGTCGGGACGCCGTTCGCGAGCAGGACCTGCTTGGCGAGTCCCTTCTTGTGACACAGCGCGAGCGCGAACGGAGGAGCGCCGGTATAGGGCACGCGGTGCATCTCGAACAGCGCGGCCACGTTGGGCTCCAGCTCGGCATCGTCGTGGAAATGCTCCACGAGATTGAAGATCACGTCCGGGGGATTGCGGCGCAGCAGCCGCTCGAGCTTGGAGAGATCCTCCCTCACGTTCACGGCCCGCGTGCGGAAGCCCTCCTGTTGCAACGCCTTCACGATCGCGCCGTACTCTTCCTCTACGGTGGAGACGTGAATGTCGTACTCGGGCTCGAACCCGAGCGTGGCGGGATCGACGTGCTGCAGTTTCTCGTATACGTCGTCGCCCGCGTGGTTGTATACGACGGCTACCGAGATGTGTTGGCCCATCGACACCGGTGGCTGAGCTGGTGTTGAGTGCTAGCTTGCTCGATGTAGTAATTTGCGTAGGTCGAGGCCCAAACGCACATGGCGATCCACCCGCAGCCAAATTCCTGGGAGTGCGGTCCCTTCGCGCTCGCGTACGCGCTTCTCGCCCTCGGCATCTTCGAGGACGCGCGCCGGCTCTCGCGTGTTGCGGGAACCAACCGTGACGGCACCGACGAGGTGGGGTTGGGTCGTGCCGCCAAGGCCGCTGGATGCGAGCTGCTGGTGGTGCGGCATCACGCCGCCGAAGACGCGCGCCGCGATCTCGAGGACCACCTCGACCGTGGGGTGCCGGTCCTGCTCTGCGTGAACAGCTGGAACCACTGGATCACGGCGTTGCATCGCGACGGCGGCGACGTGGTGGTGTTCGACAGCCGCGATGCGGCCGTGGCGCGGGTGTTACCATGGACGGCGTTGCGGCCGTGGTGGCGCTACCACGACGAGGACGAGCCCGATCCCGTGAGGCGTCTCGTGTACGACCTCCATCCCGTGGTACCGCGCAGCGTCTTGACCAGGCCCGCGCGGCTCACGATTGCCCGCGCCCGGCACCTGCGGCACGAGGGTCAGGCGGCGCTCCGCCGTTCCTGGTCGGCGGTCGCGAAAGGCTTGTTCGCGGTCGCGCCGCCGGCGGGCGCGCAGTTCGACGCGTTCACCGTATCGCTGGCCACCGTCCTCGAACGCCAGCGCCGTGCCATTCTGCGCCACGTTGCGTGGCGCCACCGGGGCGTGGATGCGGATGCCGCGGCGCGCCTGGTGGACCAATGTCGGTTCGTAGCCGGAACGTACGGGCTCGAGCTCCCCGTCGACGAGGAGATCGCCGCGGTTCCGGCGGTCGCCGCCCTCGTAGGCCGGTGGATCACGGCCCGCCGGGACGGCGCGGCCGCGTAGCGCTTTCATGTCCCGCCGCCGGGCCCGCCGCCTTCGGCGTGCCGCGCACGGCGGTGCCGAGCCCTTGGCCGGTATGCGCACGGCGGCCACGCTCGACCTGCACGGCCGGCCCCGGCCGGACGCCGAGGCTCTCGTACGCAACTTCGTGACCACGTGGCACGCGCGCGGCGGCCGCGCGGTGGTGCGGATCGTGACGGGAAAGGGGATGGGGTCGGGCGGTGTGCCGGTGCTTGGCCCCGCCGTGGAGCGGCTCCTGGCGACGGAGCTGCGGCCGCTCGTGTCGCGTTGGGAGCCGGACGCGGGTGGCGGCGCGTTCTTCGTAAAGCTGCGCTGAGGTCTCAGCCTTCGTCGGCTGCGCCTACCATGGCCTCGACCATCTCCGCCGCGGTCTCGGACAGGTCGACCTTCCAGCCGCCATCGGTGTGCACGAGGACCGTGTAGAACTCCACGTCGATGATGCCGGTGCCGCTCTCCGCGGTCACGCGCGTCGCCACCCAGGCGCGCTCCCCGTCGATCTCGGGCTCGTCGAGCGTGTACGACCGGATGTTCGGATCGGCGCCGTCGCGCAACTGTGTCGTCTCGCTCTCCACCACGTACTCGCGCGCCCGCGCGATATCCGCGGCCTGGCTGGCGCTCCAAAAGCGGTCGGCGACCTCGAGCGGTCCGGCGTCTCCGGCGCAGCCCATTGCCAGGATTGACAGGAGTACCAGAGACGTGGTCGTTCGCATGAGCTACCGCCCCTTTCGGTCGGTCGGCTGAATATCCCCCGCGGGACGCTCAGGGAGAAGGGAGAGGGGGGCGGTGAGGGTGCAGTGCGTAATGTGCAAAGAGCAAGGGAGGTCACCTCTGCACGTTGCACGCTGCATGCACGTAGCGAGTCGGGACGGTCAGAGATGCTCGAACAGAAGACCCGCCCGGGAGAACTCTCCGGGCGGGTCTCGTCGGCCGGGCGAGCGGAGAATCGTCCGCTCTCGTGAGGCTCAGCGTAGGTGCTGAGCGGCGGTAGATGCCATCAGGGCATCGCCCTATATGCCCGGCCTTCGGTCCCCAGATTAACGCGGGGCCCGTGAGCGAATCATGAATTCGCCGTGAACGCCGCGTCCTCTCGCTTCGCTTCGGTGGGAGGCTCGATTGCCTGCGGGGCGTCTCCCACCTTTTCGACCTCGATGTTGAAATTCGCGACGAGCGCCGCCATCGCGCCCAGCGCCACCCAGACGGGGACCAGCAGAGCCCCGACTACTCCCAGCGTCAACGGGATCTCGATGAGCACCCTGCCGTCGTCGTTCTTCACGATGATGCGGCGGATGTTGTCCTGGTGCACGATCTCCCGGACCTTGGCGAGCAGGCGGTCTCCGCTTACTCGGTGCTGCTCCTTCTCGATGCGTTCGGCGGACATGAGCCACCTCTCCTGTGGGCCGACGCCCAATCTCGCACTCGCAGGGTGAAGGAAAGGGGAAGTGCAGGTGAACCGAGGGAAGTACGAAAGCACCGAGGAGGGCATGAATAGCATGCGGGCCGGAACCGCTGACCGCCCCGGCCGTCACGACCCCAGTCCGATGGCCGGCGCGGTTCGGGTCTTGGAGAGCGGACCCTCGCCCGGCGGGATGCGCGGCGTGTGGCCGGCGGCACCGAGGGCGCCCACGATCTGCTGGATGTGATCGCTGCCGCGAGTTTGGAGCACGAGCTCCACTTCCACCGAGCGGGGGCCCATGGTGGTGAACGCGCGCTGGTGGCGTGCCTCGAGGATATTGGCGTCGGCCCCGCCGAGGATACGGGTGACTTCGGCGAGTGCGCCGGGCACGTCGCGGATCTCGACGAGCAGGCGCACGATGCGCCCCGTGCGGACGAGACCTCGTTGGATCACCGAGGAGAGGATCATGAGGTCGATGTTCCCGCCCGACAGGATCACGCCCACTCGGCGGCCCGCGAAGCGGGCACGGTGCTTGAGGAGCGCGGCCAACCCGGCGGCGCCTGCGCCCTCCACCACGGCCTTCTCGACTTCGAGGAGCAGGAGCACCGCCTCCTCGATGTCGTCCTCGTCCACCAAGAGGACGTCGTCCACCAGCTGCCTGACGATGGGAAGCGTGAGGCGCCCCGGCACCTTCACGGCGATCCCCTCGGCCATGGACGACGCGCCGCACGTGATGGGTACGCCGTCCAGCGCCTGGCGCATGGAGGGAAAGCGGCTGGCCTCGACGCCCACGACCTCGAGATCGGGCCGGATGGCCTTGGCCGCGACGGCGACACCCGCGATGAGCCCGCCGCCGCCCACCGGGACCAGGAGGGCGTCGAGCTTCGGCTCCTCGGCGAGGATCTCGAGCGCCACGGTGCCCTGGCCGGTGATGATCCGCTCGTCGTCGTAGGGATGCACGAGGTGCAGGCCGCGCTCTTGTGCGAGGCGCTGCGCATGGACACCGGCGTCGTCGAGGCCGTCCCCCTCGATGATCACCTCGGCGCCGAAGCGCCGCGTGCGCTCCACCTTCACCGTGGGCGTGAAGCGCGGCATCACGATGACCGACTTGATGCCGAGTCGCTGCGCGCGGTAGGCCACGGCCTGGGCGTGGTTGCCGGCGGACATGGCGATGACGCCCCGGCGGCGCTCGTCGGGTCCGAGCGCCTGCATCTTCACGAGCGCGCCGCGGTCCTTGAACGAGGCGGTGAACTGGAGGTTCTCGAACTTGAGCACCACGTGAGCGCCGGTGACCTCGGAGAGCGCCCGCGAGAACGTGGTGGGGGTTTCCACGATCTCGCCGCGGATCTCGTCGGCGGCTAGGCGGATGTCGTCGATGGTAACGGTCATCGGCTCAGCCGAAGGTAGCAAGGGGCGGCGCGGGGCAGGAGGGGTGTGTTGAGCCCAGGTAGCGCGGAGTCGAAGAGCGTCTGGCGCGTGCCAGGGTCACGGGGTCTATTGGGAGTGGGTAAGCCAATCCGCACCGAAGTCCCCCCGGAGGCTGAGTGATGCATGTTCGTGGGTCGTTCCGATACGTCGCCGTCGCCGTCCTGGTACTGGGTCCGCAAGACGCCGCCGCCGGCCAGACCGTCGAGCCCGGACCCCAAGTCCTCACTTTCCACTCGGACGTGGACGACACCGAGCAACCCTACGCTCTTTATCTCCCGCCCAACTTCGACGCCTCGAAACTATACCCGCTCGTTGTGAGCCTGCACGGCGCCGGGTCCAACCACCGGCTGAACCTCCGGCGGGTGTTCGGCAAGAGCAACGTCGAGGGCGAGAACGACGTCGAGGCGAGCCGGTACTTCCCAGAGTGGGATGACGTCGAGTACATCGTGGCGTCTCCATACGCGCGGGGCACGATGGGCTATCAGGGCGTCGCGGAGCATGACGTACTGGACGTGCTGGCCGACGTGAAGCGGCGTTTCCCGATCGACGAGAACCGCGTCTACCTCACCGGCTTGTCGATGGGCGGCGGCGGCACGCTGTGGATCGGGCTCACGCGCCCGGACATCTGGGCCGCCATCGCGCCCGTGTGTCCGGCCCCGCCGCGCGGCACGGACGCACTGATATCCAATGCGCTCAATCTCCCGATGCGCATCTTCCAGGGTGCCGCGGACCCGGTGGTTCGCCCCGAGAGCGTGCGGGCTTGGGTGGAGCGCCTGGAGGCGTTGGGCACGCCGCTCGAGTACACCGAGTATCCGGGGGTCGACCACTTCAGCTGGGTGCCGGCGTACGAGGGCGGCCAGATCTTCGACTGGTTCGACCGGTTCGAGCGCAATCCGTATCCCGACCGCGTGCGCTACGTCAGCGACCGCTACAAGTACGGCTCGGCATACTGGGTGCGGCTCGATGCGCTGACGCCGGGTACGCCGGCGAGCGTCGACGCGCGGTTTACCGCGCCCAATCGCGTCGAGGTGACGACATCCGCGCTCGCGGGCTTCACGCTGGATCCGGCGGGACATCCGCGCTTCAATGCGCGGGAGCGCCTCGCGGTGACGATCGACGGCACCGTCATCGAGGTGCCCGCGGGGGGAGCGGCGTCGTTCAGCCGGCAGGGGCGCAAGTGGGTGGCCGGGCGCGCGGTGGCGCGGGGGAAGCGCCCCGGGGCGGAAGGCCCGATGAGCGCGGCGATCGCCAGCCGGCACGTCTACGTGTTCGGCACGGGCGGAGATCCGACGCGCGAGGAGGTGGAGGCACGCCGCGCCGTCGCGCTGCGCGCCGCCGAGTGGTCGGTGGACCGCGGGCCGTTCTGGGGGCGCGTCATGGTGTTCCCGCGCGTCGTAGCCGACACGGACGTGCGGCCCAGCGACATCGAGACCGCCAACCTGGTGTTGTTCGGGACGAAGGAGACGAACAGCATCATTGCGCGGTTCGGTGACCGCCTTCCCTTTCATCTAGACAGCGCGTCGAAGGATTACGGGCTCGTCTACGTCTACCCGGCCGGAGACCGGTACGTGCTGGTCAACTCCGGGATGCCGTGGTGGGAGGCGGATGGAGGCGCGGGTTCTCCGTTCACCGGTGAGATTGTTGCTTTCCAGCTGATGGGCCTGGAGGACTACCTGCTCTTCGAGGGCTCGGCCCGTCACGTGATCGCGCAGGGTCGTTTCGGCGACGAGTGGCGACTCCCCGCGGCAGCCGCCGAAGCGATCCGGGCGGCCGGGGTGGTCACGCTGACGCGGAATGCCACAAGCTCGAACTAAGTAGACCGGCGTGCCGTTCATCTGAAATCTGCCATCGCCGATGGTCCACTTGGCCCGGCGTCACGGGCCGTACGCCACTCCGTCGGTTTCGTGACCACGTCCACCGCCTAGCCGGATCGAGACTTCCGACCGCTCGGCCGTTTGGCGACGTTTTAGTAAACCACAGCGGCTTTCGTCTCATTGTAAAGGGAACAATGGTTCGGGTAGACCCTCGATCTCTCACCGCGCCCGAGGGCGGCGTTGCCGAGCAGGGTCGGTGACCTCTGCCGGGCTCCGCGATCGCGGCCGGGAGGCGTTCGGGCGGCAGCGCTGGGCCGAGGCGTACGCCCAGCTGTCCGCCGCGGACCAGGAACGCCCCCTCGAGCCGGATGAACTCGAGCGGCTCGCAACCGCGGCGTACCTGGCCGGCCACGATGCCGACAGCGCCGACGCTTGGGCGCGGGCGCACCAGGAGTTGCTCGCGCGGGGCGAAGTGCCCCGCGCGGTTCGGTGCGCGTTCTGGTTGGCCCATGGGTTGCTGAGCGGAGGAGGGCAGACGCGCGGTGCGGCGTGGATCGCGCGGGCCCGCCGCCTTCTCGAAGACGGCCGCCACGATTGCGTCGAGCAGGGCTATCTGCTCTTGCCGGCCGCGCTGCAGTCCCTCGACGAGGGCGACCCCGCGACCGCGAGCGCCACGCTCCGTCACGCAGCAGAAATCGGCGAGCGCTTCGGCGATCCGGACCTGGTGGCGCTGGCACGGCATGGCTGGGGTCGGGCGTTGATCCGGATGGGCGCGATCGGCGACGGTGTGCGCCTGCTCGATGAGGCGATGGTGGCCGCCGATGCCGGTGACGTCTCGCCGGTCGTGGTGGGGGAGGTCTACTGCAGCGTGATCTCGGGATGTCTAGAGGTCTTCGACGTCCGCCGGGCGCGGGAATGGACGGCGGCGCTGACGCGCTGGTGCGAGTCTCAACCCGACCTGGTCCTGTACAGCAATCAGTGCCTGGTGCGCCGGGCCGAGATCCTGCGGCTACACGGCGCGTGGCCGGAAGCCGCCGGTGCGGCGCAACGGGCCTGCGAACGGTGCCTGGAGGGGCTCGATTCGTCGGCGATCGGGGCGGCGTTCTACCAACGCGCCGAGCTCCACCGTCTCCAGGGCCAGTTCGCCGAGGCCGAGGACGCGTATCGCCAGGCCAGCCGCCGGGGACGAAAGCCACAGCCCGGTCTGGCGTTGCTGCGGCTGGCGCAGGGGCAGGTCGACGTCGCGGAGGCCGCGGCGCGCAGCGCCGTGGAGGAGGCTCGGGAGCGTAGAACACGGCCGCGATTCCTTCCCGCGCACGTCGAGATCATGCTGGCGGCGGGGGACGTTGAGGCGGCGCGCGGCGCCGCGGCCGAGCTGGAGGAGATCGCCGCCGATCTCGACGCGCCGTTTCTGCGGGCGGTGGGTGCCGGTGCGCGCGGCGCCGTGTTGCTCGCCGAGGGGGATGCGCGATCCGCTCTCGACACGCTGCGTCGTGCATGGGCGGACTGGCAGGAGCTCGAAGCGCCTTACGAAGCGGCGCGCACGCGCGTCCTGATCGGCCTCGCCTGCCGGCAGCTCGGGGACCAGACCGGTGCGGAGATGGAGTTCGATGCAGCGCGCTGGACGTTCCTGCAGCTCGGCGCGGCTCCCGACGCCACCCGCATCGAGGAGCTCTCCCGGACGAGGACGGGCGGGACCGCGGCCGGGCTGACACGGCGGGAAATGCAGGTTCTCTGCCTCGTAGCGACCGGCAAGACCAACCGGGCGATCGCTGCCGAGCTGTCGATCAGTGAAAAGACGGTGGCGCGCCATGTGAGCAACATCTTCACCAAGCTGGGACTCTCCACCAGGGCGGCGGCCACCGCGTACGCGTACCAACACAATCTCGTGTAACCCACCTACATAGAATTACCCACCTTTCCCTCTACCCATGCTGGGCGTTCCTCCCGATGCGGCGGCATCGGTCGCTCGGCAAGTTGGTGGCCGAACGATTCGCCGACTACCGACCGGGGACGGACCCGTGAAGTCACCGCGAACGCGGGCGTCGCACGTTCCCCCGCCTGCGTTCCCCGGGGTTCCCTCCACGATCTAGCGAGGATCACCGTTCCCACAACGCCGCCGCCGCACCAGCGATGGAGCAGCCGGAAGCGGTCCTCGAAGGAGATAGCACCATGACGACGACACCCATCGATTTGGCCGCGCTCGAGGGAGGGGGCGTCGTACTGACGCCCGACCATCTCAACAGGCTGCGCTCGCGCGTCGAAGGGCCGTTGCTGCATGCAGGCGGCGAGGGCTGGGCGGATGCCGTGAGGATCTGGAACGCCGACGTGACGAAAGTCCCCGCTCTCGTGCTCCAGCCGACCTCGGCTCGCGACGTTGCCGCGGCTGTGCGCTTCGCGCGCGAGCACGGGCTGCTGCTCGGTGTGAAGGGAGGAGGGCACAACATCGCCGGGACCTCGATCGCCGAGCATGGTTTGACTCTCGACATGTCCCGCATGCGCGGGGTCACGGTCGTGCCGCGGGGCAAGCTCGCGCACGTGGGGCCGGGGTGCCTGCTCGAGGACGTCGACCAGGCGACACAGGAGCACGGGCTGGCGACGGTGCTGGGCTTCATCTCCCAGGTCGGCGTGGCCGGCCTGACGCTGGGCGGCGGTCTGGGCTATCTGACCCGCCGTTTTGGCTGGACGGTCGACAACCTCGAGGAGGTCGAAATCATCACGGCAGACGGCGTGGCCCGCACCGCCAATCGCGATGAGCATCCCGATCTGTTCTGGGCGGTGCGCGGCGGCGGCGGCAACTTCGGTGTGGTGACGCGATTCACGTTCCGCCTTCACGACGTCGGTCCGACTGTTTACGGTGGGCTCATCGCGTGGCCGTTCGCGCGAGCCGACGAGGTGCTCGAGACCTACAGGACCGTTACGCGCGATGCGCCGAGGGAGCTGGCGGTATGGCTGGTCCTGCTCCGGGCGCCGGCGGCGCCGTTCGTGCCTCGGGATTGGCACGGGAAACAGATCTGCGCGATGGCCGTCTGCTACAGCGGCGATCTCCAGCACACCGAGGAAGTCCTCGCACCGATCCGGGCGCTGCGCGATCCCGTCGTGGACCTGCTCCGGGCGCAATCGTATACCGAGGTGCAGTCGTATCTGAATGACACCGAGCCCAAGGGCAACCACTATTATTGGAAGGCCGAGTATCTCACCGAGTTGAGCGATGGTGTTCTGGCTGCGGCGCGCGACCTGTTCGCCGACTGCCCCATGCCCGGTGGGGAGATCGGCATCCTCCACCTCGGTGGGGCCATGAACGAGCGCCCCGGCGATGATGGGGCCGTCGGCAATCGTGACGTTCACTTCGTCGTCGGTGTGAAGGGTATGTGGGAGCCGGCGGAGCCCCGCGCCGACACGTTCCGGCGATGGGTTCGCGATGCGTGGATGCGGGTGCGGCCGCTCACGACCGGCCGAGTATACGTCAACTTCCAGAGCGCCGACGAGGGGGAGGATCGCATCAGGGGGGCATATGGAGCCAACTACGCGCGCCTGGCTGGGATCAAGCAGCAGTACGATCCCGAAAACCTGTTCCGTCTGAACCGCAACGTTCGCCCGCCGGTGTGAGGGGTGGCCGGCGGCACGCGGTCGCCGCGGGTGGTTGGTCGATGGTGAACGTCCGCTCCGAACCGCATCGCCTCCTCCCCCTCGAGTCACTCAGCGGGCTCCTGCGCGAGACCGGGAAGCGAACGGTGAGCGTTACCGCACGGGAGGTCGCCGGCGGCTCGCGTCGATAGCTGGTGGTTCGCCGCCGGCGCCGCACTCGACGCGGCCGTGTCGCGGCAGTAAGTCTGCTGCAACGGCGCCATCCGGTCGCGTTCCGGAGGCGGACGCCCCCCCGTCCCTTGGATGCCTCGCAGCGCGTGGATCCCGCCTGAGGAGCCAGCTATGACATTGGAGATTCTTGCGACGCTCTGCGCGGGCCTGTTCGCCGGGGCCGCGATCTACATCAACGCCGCCGAGCACCCCGCGCGGCTCTCCTGCGGCACCGCGCTCGCGGTGCGTCAGTTCGCGCCGAGTTACCGCCGGGCAGCCGCAATGCAGGCGTCGCTCGCGGTCGTCGGTCTCCTCGCCGCGGTGGCCGCGTGGTGGCGAGCCGGCCACACCGGCGTCCTCGTGGGTGGCCTCCTCCTCGGAGCGGTGGTGCCCTTCGCGCTGCTGGTCATCGCGCCCACCAACAATCGGCTTCTCGCACCGAGCCTCGATCCCGAGTCCGCCGAGGCCGCCGCGCTGTTGCGGCGCTGGGGGCGACTGCACGCCGTGCGCAGCGTGCTCGGGGCCCTCGCGTTCGGCACGCTGCTGGTCTGTGTTGCGCGGACATGATGGGGACAGCCGCGACCTCAGCCGTCGGCGGTCGCCCCCGCCCGGCCGTTCTCAACGACGTACGTCGCTCTCGTTTCCAGCTCGCGGCCGTCTCCGCCCGACGAAATCGAAGTACCCACCAGCTCGGTGCCCACCACGGGTGAGCCGTCCACGTCGAAGTCGGCCTTCAGATCGAAACAAGGGGATCTCTCGATTGGCTCGCCGTTCCCGTACGCTCGCGGCCCGGCGGCGGCGTTCGATGCGTGGGGATCGTCCGGACGCCGTCGATCGGTATGCCGTGGGAAACACGATCTGGCGGGCGCACGGCTGCGCGGATCAATTCAGAATCGGGCGTCACGACGCGTGCGACTAAACTACTCGCGGGAGCTTATCATGGCCGGGACTCGAAGCGAGCAATTGGGGTGGATGTGCCTCCTCCTCGTCGCGACCGTTGCGCTGGCGTTTGGGACGAGGATCCTGATCACGGGGGCGCCCGGCAATCCCGCGGTGGTACGGGCGCTCACCGGCCTGGAGTGGGAGCAGCTGGGCACCGAGCAGCCCGGCGTCGCGCGGCTCGTCGGCGTGCTGGCTCGCCATGAGGGGCTCGCGCTGCTCGGGTGGGGGTTCTGGCTCGCGTGGGGTACCTGGCAGGGCCGTCGCTCCGGAGGGCGGTGGGTGTGGCAGGGGTGGTGGACCGCGCCGTTGCTCACGGTGGGATTCGCGCTGACCGGCGCGGGAGCCGGTGGCGCGCTGCGCCCGATCTTGCTGGGTACGACCGGGCTCGCCGTCCTGGGCCTCGTGCTCTCGCGCCGCTCGTTCCTCGCGTCCGGGAGCCCCACTGCGTGACGGGTGCCTGAGGGCCCGGCGCCGGCAAGAAGTTGGCACCTGGGCCGTCCGACCTCGCCGGACAGACGCCACTCCGCGCGACTGACGCCGTCGAGACGCACATGGTGTAGTCTTGTAGGGGGATTCTCCCCCCGAAGTCGCAGGAGCCGGCTATGTCCCATCACGACCCCCACGCAATGCCCTCCTGGTTCCCCAGGTCAGCCTGTCTCCGAGGCCTCGCCGCGATCTCCTTGCTCTCCTGCACGGTTGTGGGCGCGCCCGGCGTCGCGCGCGCCACCCCGCAGCAGGCCGAGGGGACCGTCCCCGCGGAGCTCCTGGCCGCCCGGTCGGCGCTCGATTCGGGTCGCGTGGAGGACGCGATCGACATCGCCGAAGGCTACATGTACGGACACCGCCACGACCCACGCGGCCATCTCGCCCTCGGCGACGCCCTCGCGCAACTGCACTCCGGCCGCTTCCGGGCGCTCAGGGCGTACCGCGAAGCACGCCGCCTGGCGCCCGCCGATCCCGAGCCGCCGTACCGCATGGTGCAGCTCGCGCTCGAGCTGGGCGGTGCCGACGGCGAGCGGATCGCCGCCGAGAACCTCGAGCGCGTCCTGGCACTCGACCCGTTCTACGGCGACGCGTGGAACGAGTGGCTGCTGCTGTTCCGCAACGACGGCAAGCGGCGCGACATGATCGAGCGGCTCGAGCCGTACGCCGGCGATCCGAAGGTCCGGGTGCGGATCGCGCTGCTGCTGATCGAAAACGAAGAACACGCGGCCGCCGACTCGTTGATCGACAGCGCGCTGCGCGCGGACTCGATGAACGTGGCGTGGCTCGCGCTTCGGGCGCAGAGCGCGCTCGAGGCCGGTGACACGCTGGTGGGTATCGGGTTCTACCAGCGTGCCCTGGCGAGCGCGCCGCGCGACTCGACCGATGCGCTGTGGCGCCATGTGATCGGCATCGCCACGCCGAGCGAGGTCCGCGCGTGGCAGGCCGGGATCCCGGCCGAGCAGAAGGGTGCCTGGCTGCGGAGCTTCTGGGCCCGGCGCCATCCCAATCTCTTCCGCGGGGTGAACGAGCGCGTCGTACAACACTTCGCGCGGTGGCGCGTGGCGCGCAGGAAGTTCCCGCTACTGCATCCGTTACTCACGTACCATCGTAGCGCGGCGGGACGGGGGCTCAACCTGGAGCCCTCGGTGGGGGAGAGGGAGTTCCATCAGCGGTGCGAGGTCTACCAGGCCTTGCCGTCGTACGCCGGTCGGGGCCGTGTCCCACTGCCGGGAGTTGCCCGAGCGCGGGACCGAGCGCGGGTTTCCATGGGCGAGTTGTCGCATCTCACGCGGACGGAAATCGCCGAAGCCGAGGTCGACACCAAGCTCCGGCTTGCGCGGAACGAGCCCACGGCGCTCGCCGGGGGTGGTGGGGACCCCTTTCGGTTTGCACCCACGCTCTACGCCCCGCTCGGCCTGGACGTGCGGAGCGTCGATTCGACCGCCGGCCGCGTGGGTTACAACCTCGCCACGGGCTTGAGCGACCGCGGGATCATGTACCTGCGGTTCGGCGACCCAAACCAGGCGCTGCTCGGCGGCGACAACTCGGCCGACCCGCGCTGCAACACGACGGAGCTGGAACGGTGGCGCTACGCCGAATGGGGCGAGGTGCGATTCTCCAAGCCCAACGCGTTCTCGGAAGGGCTCAGGACGGTGCCGGAGATGGTGTTCCGGCCAATGAACCAGGAGCAGTTCGAGGTGATGGAGCTGGGTCTCACGCGCGACGCGCCCGACGAGCCCGCGCCGCTCGAGTTCGGCGTGTGGACCGCGCAGTTCCGGAGCGCGTGGGACGCCGGTGAGACGGACCTCATCGTGGTCTCCACGCGTGGAGCGCTCGCGGCGACGCTGGTGCCCGCGCTCGGCGGCGCGCGGGGCGTCCACCGCCGGGCCTCCGGCCGGGTAGCGCTCACGGACGTGCCGGGCGAGTACCTGCTCGTGGCCCACGCACAGGACGAAGGGAAGCTGGGCAGACAGAGTCTTCGCGCGGAGCTGCGCGGGTTCCACGACGCGCCGTCGCTCAGTGATCTGTTGCTGTCGAAGGCATGGAACGCCGACGCCCCTACGCGCGACGAGATGGTGGAGCAGCTGGAGCCGGAGTTGGAGTTCTCGGGGGGCGAAACGGTCAGGACATACGCCGAGGTGTACGGGCTGGGCGCGGACGCCGGCCGTGTCCGGTATCACGCGAGCTACCTGCTGTTGCGGACGAGCGATCCGGCGCGGGACGCGAAGCGCGAGACGTGGCAGGACGCGGTCAGCTTCGACTTCGACCGGAACCGGCCGGTTCCCGAGAACGGCGTCAGCGCCGAGGTGCTGGATATCAGTCCGGAATGGACACCGGGGGGGACGTACCTGCTGCGGCTCGAGGTGCGCGACCTCGTGACCGGCCGGCCGGCGGGCCGGGCGACGATCGCGTTCAAGGTGGAGGACTGAGGGGGGAGTGTGGACGATTGTCACCGGGTCCGCCGCTGAAGCGGCGGCTCGGCGCCTGCGGCGGCGCGTGCTGAAGCAGGCTGTTTTGCGGGTGCCTCCCTCGGCGCGCCCGTTCTGAACGCCGCCCCGAGCGCGCGGTTGAACGTTTGAATCTCGACCTCCCGTCGCATGCAACACGCCAGGTGGAGCAGGCCACGGGCGCCGAGCGCGGGGTGTCGCGCCATGAGTGCCCGCGCGAGTACCACGTCGTTGCGCTCGACCGGCCAAACCACCGCGATGTGGGCCTCGGCGAGCGTGAGCGCCGCGTCCAACGTCTCGATCCGCTGCACGGGCAGGTACGCGAGCAGAGGTTCCTCCAACACCTCGGCGGACGTCACGAGCCGGTCGCGCCGCGAATCCCTTTGGGGGACCCTACTCGTTCCACGCGGCCGTTGCGCCCGAGCTTCTTTGAGCCGCCGCTCATTACCTACTATGCGACCACCACCTTCATTAGCTCATCTGACGCAGCGGCCGGCGGTGAGATGGAGTACCGCGGCACGCGCGGACATCAGGAAACCACGGTGACGCTTCGGTCCCTATCCGATTGGACCACCCTCGCAACGAGCACGGGCGCGACCTCGAAGAGTGTTCCATTCCCCGGAAATTTCGGACTCATCACGGATGCGATCGTGGGATACTGGGGCACCTGTGGTCATTTCTTCGAGGGCAACAGCATGCACAGAGCTGAAGTGCGGTTCTCGGTATCCTCGTCCTAGGTACGACCAAGTATAGCTACGCTGGCGCCGCCTTACCCCGCATGCCAGGACCGTGGCCCCGGACGCTCAGGGACTCAGGCCGGCCTTTCGGAGGAGGCTCTGGAATCGCGGCTGCGGGCGCACGGGATCGACGCGCGGATCGACGCGGAGATACCCGATCCACGGGGATCGCTCGTCGTACGCCCGCTCGAGCCAGTTCAGTCCGGCGGTCGCATCCCCCAGCGCCATGTGGATGACGGCGACGTGATAGGCGGAGACGTGCCGGGTCGTGGACGCCTGGGTCAAGCGCGCAAGCGTGGCGCGCGCTTCGGTCTCCATTCCCGCCATGGCATAGGCGCGACCGAGCGAGGCAAGGTACACCAGGTTCCCCTCGTCGATGGCCAGCGCCCGCTCGGCCTCGGCGATGGCCGCCTCGAATCGGCCGGTCTGCTCGTACGCCCATCCGAGGTGCCAGTGTGCGGGGGCGAAATTCTCATCGAGCTCCAGGGCCTTCAGGTATTCCGCACTGGCCTCCTCGTAGCGTCGCGCGAGGTAGTACCGCAGCCCTATCCATGTTTGAATGATGAGCGACAGGGGATCGAGGGTGCGGGCGGTCTCCGCCTGCTCCAGCGCTTCCTCGTGCCGGCCCATCGCCGACAGGAACCCTCCGTACCAGTGGTGCGCGTTCGGATACTTGGGGTTGAGCTCGATGCCGCGTCGATACTCGCGCTCGGCGGCGTCCCAGTCGTAGTCGAACTCGAGGTGGATGTGCGCCATCGACGTGTGGGCCTCCCCCAGCGTGCTGTCGAACTCCAACGCTCGGGCGAGGGCGCGCTTGGCCTTCGGGAACGTCTCACGCGGGGCGAGGCGGCTGTACCAACCTCGGAAGATCCACGTATCGGCGATCCCCACCCAGGCGCGGGAGTAACCGGGGTCCAGGTCCACCGCCTGCTGGAAGTAGGCGAGCGCCAGGCGAATGTCCTCCTCCGTGCGCTTGCTCCAGAAGTACCGGCCCTTCAGGTAGAGCGTGTAGGCCTCGTGACTCTCGGTCGGATGGGCGGTCAGCCGACTACGCTCGCCCTCGAGCAGCGTGACACCCAATCTCTCGATCACCTGGCTGGCGATGTCCGATTGGACCTCGAAGATGTCGTCGATCACCCGATCGTACGTGGTCGACCAGAGTTGCCGTTCATCGCGTACGCGAAGGAGCTCGAGCGTGATGCGGACGATCCTCGGGCCGCTCCCCGTGCCCGCCCAGCGCACGCTGCCGACCAGGATGTAGTCGATCCCCAGCTCCTGGCCGATCTCCCGCATCGTCATGTCGGTGCGGGCGTACCGCTGCGCGGCCCGGCTCGGCACCAGGCCGAGTCCGCTCACCGAGGCCAGCCGGCTCGTGATCTCGTCCGTCATGCCGGCGGCGAAGTAGTCGTCGTCGGCGGGACCGAGGTTGTCGAACGGGAGCACCGCGATGATCCTCGGCCGCGTGGCATTCTCGTCCAGCGTGCCGGCCGACCGTTGCGTCTCGCCACCACTGTCGCCGATCCGCGGCAGCCACACGGTCCCGAGCACGACCAGCGCGAGTGCGCCCGCCAGCAGGAGCGCGACCCGCGCGACGCGGCGGTTGGCGACCTTGAGCGGGCGCCACCACGGGGCTCGGCCCGCGGGGACGCCGGCCGGCGCGTCCGCCGCGGCACCGAGCGCCGCCGCGGAGGCGAACTCCGCTGGCGTGTCGAAGCGGTCCGCCGGGAGTCTCGCCAGGGCCCGCCCGACGGCGCTCTCCAGCGCGGGCGACACCGTCTCGCGTTGGATCGACAGTCGCGGTACGGGCTCGCTCAGCTTCTTGGCCAGCACGGCCTGGTTGGTGGCCCCTTCGAACGGCAGCTCGCCGGCGAGCAGCTCGTAGAGCACGCAGCCCAGAGAATACGTGTCGCTCCGTCCATCGACGTCCATTTGACCCATCGCCTGCTCGGGACTCATGTACGCCGGCGTGCCCACCACCAACCCGCTCTCCGTGAGCCGCGTGCCCCCGGCCGTGCCGACGGCCGTCGCTACGCCGAAATCGGCAACCACGGCGTGACCGCCCAGGAACAGGATGTTCTCGGGCTTGACGTCACGATGCACGACGCCGAGGCCATGGGCGTACGTCAGGGCGTCGGCGACCTCCTGCACGATCCGAACGGCATCCTTGATGGGTAGCTGGCGCTGACGGACCAACCGATCGCGCAGCGTCTCGCCCTCCACATACGGCATGACATAAAACACGAACCCGTCCGTCTCGCCGGAATCGTGCAGGGGGAGGACATGAGGATGGGCGAGAACGGCGGCGATTTGGATCTCGCGCAGGAAGCGCTCCGGCCCGAGCACGGCTGCCACCTCGGGCCGCAGGACTTTCACCGCCACCCGCCGGTCGTGCTTGAGATCATCGGCGAGGTAGACCGTGGCCATCCCTCCCCGCCCAACCTCTCGCACGATGCAGTAACGCGAGGCCAGGGCGGCCCGAAGCCGCTCGAGTTGCTCCGCGGGGTCGCTCACGACTGGCCGCTCTCACCGATGACATGAGTAAGATGAACCCGGCGGGTTGCTACGGCCAGCCGGGGCGCGAGTGCAAGACGCTCGAGCTACGCGTCTCTCGGCACGTCCGGCCGGACCCCGGTGACCTGCTTCGCCGGCCCCGTTCCCCGACGACCCGAGTCAGGCGGGCTCCGGAGGAGACAACGACTGAAGAGTGGGGTACGGCTCCATGCCTTCGTGTCCCACGCGGCCCACGACCGTCACCTGGGGGAGCGGAGCGCGGTGCCGATCCCCCCGCGCCCCGCGCGCCACGTGCCCTCCGTCCTACGGAATCAACCGATCCGATTTCCTGAGCACGAACAACCCCTCCCGCCCGCTCGTCACGATGATCGTACCGCTGGCGAAGAATGGGTAGTTGCTCCATGACCCGTCGAACCCCGGCGCGTTCTCGCCCGCCACCGTGTCGAAGTAACCGACCTCCACCGGGTTCTCGGGATCGCTGATGTCGAGAACGCGGAGGCCGGCCACGTAGTTCGACTGATACATCAAGTTGGCCTTGATGTAGAGGTTGTGGTCGCTGGCCGACGTGGTGCCGAAATGCTCCTTCACCATGATCGGATCGTCGAGGTCCGCCACGTCGAAGATCAGCGTGCGCGTCCGCTCGGCGGTGCCGGCGATCTCGTCGCCCTCGTCGTCCAGGAAGAAGTAACGGTGATCCTCCGTGATCCATCCCTGATGGGAGTAGGACACGGTGGGATACGTGGCCGAGGAGAGGGCCACCGGATTCGCTTTGTCGGTGACGTCGGCGATCGAGATCGCGTTCTCGTTGGCGCCGAAGCAGATCTCCTTGCCACGGTGCGCCTCGTCCGGCCCGTTGTACACGATGCACATGGCGTCGTGGCTGTACCCGGTGCCCTGGTTGCCCGTGTTCGGGTCGGCGAAGCAGCCGGCGAAGGTGGGCCGCGTAGGCTCCTGGATGTCGATCATGTGCAACCCGCCGCCGCACGTCTCGCCGCCGGCGTTCACGCCCACGGCATAGGCGAAGCCCGTCTCCTCGTTGATCGCCACGTTGTGCGACGAGCCGATGCCGTCGTAGTGCGCGGTCTCGGTGAATCGGGCGGGCGGGTTGCGCACGTCGCGCAGCTGCGTCAGGTCGAACACCTGCATGCCGTGCGGCCCGGCGCCGTCCGATACGATGAACGCGTGGTTCTTGTAGACCTTGATGTCGCGCCAGACGTTGCCCCTGGCGCCCTGGTGAAGCGTGAGGTCGCCCAGGAAGACGGGATTCACCGGATCGGTCACGTCCACGAAAGCCGTGCCGTCGTAGCGGCCCACCAGCGCGTATTCACGCCCGGTGTCCGGGTCGGTCCAGCCCCACACGTCGTTCACCTGCACACCCCGCGCCCCGCCCACCGCCTGCACCGGCATGAAGGACAGCAGATCCACCTCCCCGCAGTCGAACGACGCGGCCTCCCCGCCGGTGCAGTCGACCTTGGCGCCGGCGACCGCGTCGAGCCCCGCGTATTCCGTCCGGAGCGTCGAGACGAGCGTCCACGCCCCGTTCCGCCGCTCGAACACCGCGACGGAGCCCTCGCCGTAGTCGTCGTTCGCGACCGCCACCGCGGCAACGTCGCCCGACACGGCCATCGCGTTTCCGAAGATGTCGCCCGGGTCGAGGCCCGGCATGTCGAGCGGCGTGCCCCCGCCCGAGCCCGCCGCGAAGCGATACACCCGCCCCTCGGCCGAGTGCGCGAACGGGG